>OJIY01000008.1_pt1 | contig 564293 bp, 488 predicted proteins | sample 1596061 | NCBI WGS metagenome assembly OJIY01 (sample SAMEA4350111, study PRJEB24818) | metagenome | biome: human; feature: gut; material: faeces | place: Denmark | collected 2013-09
CCGCTCTTCTCCGCATCCCCTTCATAATCCTGTACCACATCATAATCCAGACTGGAAAACTCCACCGCTCCCAGACTGTCCGGAGCATCCGTCTTTCCATGCTCTTTATTAAATTCGATCACCTTCTCCAGGAACGCTTCCCCATATTTCTCATATTTAAACTCGCCCACCCCGGACACCGAAAGCATCTCATTCTTATCCACAGGCCGTATCACACACATATGTACCAAAGATTTATCCGAGAACACAATATAAGGAGGCACCCCTTCCTTTTTCGCCAGTTCCGAACGCAGCCCGCGCAGGACTTCAAACAGCTTCTCATCCTCTTCCTCCAGTTCAAAGGCCGCCGCTCCCCGGCTCTTCTTTCCTTTCTTTTCTCCCGCCACTTTCGCCGGATGCTCCTGTTCCTTCGCCATCTTCATGGTCACCGTCTCATCCTCTTCCAGAATAAGCTTAGACTTCCCGGTTAGCTTCACAATGGCATATTCATCATTGGTAACGGCCAGATATTCCTGCAGCATCAGATAATTCATCACCTGCCGCAGCTTATAAACCGGCGCCCCGGACAGTTCTCCGTAATGAGGATTCTCATCCATCCGGTACTGCCTGATTTTCGCCGTATTCGCCCCGTGCACCGTATCGATGATCACATTCGTTCCATACCTCTGCCTGCACGCCAACACACAGCCAATCAACGCCTGTGCGATCTCCGTCACATCCACTTCCTCAAACTGGCTCAGGCAGTTCGCACAATTCCCGCAGTAATTCGCCCCGTACTCCCCAAAATACCGGAGAATATAATCCCGCAGGCATTCATTCGTAAAGCAGTAGAAGGTCATCTTACGCAGCCGGTCCCGGTCCCTCTCCGTCACCAAATCCCTGGTGAGCGCATCCATCTCCTGGTTGTCCTGGTTATGGTCGATAAAGAACTGGTTCGTCACCACGTCCTGCCCGCCGTACAGCAGAATACACTCCGACGGTTCCCCGTCTCTTCCGGCCCTGCCGGCTTCCTGATAGTAGCTTTCCATATTTTTAGGCATATTATAATGAATGACGTACCTGACATTGGATTTATCAATTCCCATTCCAAAGGCATTGGTAGCCACCATAACGGGATACCTGTCATAAATAAAATCGTCCTGATTCTGTCTCCTCTCGCTGTCACTTAACCCGGCATGGTACCGGGTAACCGGAAATCCATCGCCGTGCAGCCGGTCGCAGACCTCCTCCACGACTTTCCTGGTCAGGCAGTAAATGATCCCGCTTTCCTCCCTGTGCAAATCCAGATAGTTCTTCATGGTGGCATATTTATCCCTGGGAGTCTGTACCCCGAAATACAGATTCGGCCTGTCGAAGCCGGTGGTCAGCACTTCCGGGGACTGCAGCATCAGAATGTCGATTATATCATCCCTTACTTCTTTGGTAGCCGTGGCTGTAAAAGCTCCCACCACAGGCCTTTTGGGAAGCCGGTTAATAAAATCCATTATTTTCAGATAACTGGGCCGAAAATCCTGTCCCCATTGGGATACACAATGGGCCTCATCCACGGCAACCAGGGATATATCGGCATCCTGGGCAAAATCCAGGAATTCCTCGGTAACCAGCCGTTCCGGAGCCACGTATATAATGGGATAGCGGCCGGCTTTGGCGTATTCCAGCGCTTTCCTGTACTGTCCCGGTGTAAGGGAACTGTTGAGATAAGCGGCATGAACGCCCATATTGTTCAGCGCTCCCACCTGATCCTTCATTAAGGAAATCAGAGGGGAGATAACCAGTGTGATGCCTCTTAACATCAGGGCCGGTACCTGGTAACAAATGGATTTTCCCGCACCTGTGGGCATAATTCCCAGTACATCCTGTCCCCGCAGTATGCTGTCAATCAGCAGTTCCTGCCCGTCGCGGAAATTATCGTATCCAAAATATTGTTTCAGCACCTGAAATTTATCCATTGTATTCCTCCACCTTAAAGCTGCCCTTCCGGCCGCATTCCATCCTGTGTACTATTCTTTTTTTCCACACAAATCTCTCAGGGATTCTATGGAGATTTTCCATTTTGAACTCATGAAAAGAACGAAGCATTGAAAGCTTCAAACGAATTTACCGATAAAAATATCCTACCACATATCTTCCGCTTTCCGCAACAAGAAGTTGATTAAAAAAAGGAAAACCGCGTCCCCAAAATGAGAATACACGGTTTTCCGTAACAGCCCGGATACATCCGGACTGTTACCGCATCCCTTCTTTTCAAACCCCCGCCAGCATATTCAACAAGCCTGCGCCGCCGCCATGTCCCAGCCTTTACAAACATCCACCCATTCCCCGGAACCGGAGTATTGTTCCAACTCCTCCATCGTTACTTCGATAGCGCTGTTGCTGCTGCCGCAGGCGGGAAATACGGTTTGAAAGCGTTTGAGGGACTCGTCAAGGTAAATTTTAACCCCTTCTTTTACGGCAAACGGACAGACGCCGCCAACCGCATGTCCGATTTTTTCTTCCACCTCTGCTGCGGGAAGCATTTTAGCCTTTAATCCGAAGCGGGCCTTATATTTTGCATTATCTATTTTGGCATCACCGGCCGTTACGATAAGGATACAGGCATCTCCTGTATCAAAGGACAATGTTTTGGCGATCCTGCGTCCTTCGCAGTTAAGTGCCTGGGCGGCCAGTTCCACCGTCGCGCTGGACACCTGGAATTCTTTGATTCTGCCGTCCGCGTTCCATTGTTTCAAATATTCTTTCACTTTTTCAATTGCCATAATATGTCTTCCTTTCTGCCTTTCGGTATCTATTTTATAACAAGGCCCATCAGCTTTGCAAGCTCTGCAGCCTGGTAAATATCTATGACGGCCCCGATAAGTTCCTTTTTTTCTTCCGATACGATAATGCCTTCCACCTCATTTCCCCGCAGATCCATTCCCTTCAGGGATGTGTGGAAAAAACTGGCCCGCTTCAGGTTCATTGCCTGCCAGTCCACCTTTTTAAAGCGGCAGTCCGCCAGATAGCTTTCCTGCATATCGCATGCTGACAGGCTTGCGGCTTCCCATCTTGTCCCGCTGAAATTGGCAAAGGACAGGCCGCATTCCTCCCATCTTGTCTCCTTAAAAAGACTTTCATGGAAATCGGTGCCCACGCCCTTCACACAGAGGAATTCACATCGGTTAAAATAGCAGTCATCCAGAATACTGTTGGAGAAATCGCAGTTTTTAAACTGCACATCAATAAAACTTGCTTTTTCAAAGTTGCAGTGGAGAAAAGTACAGTTTTCAAGCACCACACCCTCCAGATTGATTTTATAAAAATCTTCTTCTTCCGCCATCAGACCTTTTATGCGGCATTGTTCCACCAGCATATCCTCCCGGCGCGCTTCCTGCAGACAGGCCAGGCCTTCCTCCACATCCCGCAGCGAGGCGGAAAGCACCGGCGGTGCTGTTTTTATCCGTTTTGCTTCCATACCGATTCCCCGTTCCTGTTTTCTTGTGTACAGGCACCTTCCCGCGAACTTGCTCTGCTGTGTTCCCAGCGTGTCAAGTACAAGGCCCCGCTGCCTGCGGCGGGGTCTCTGATTTCTCTAACTGTTAAGTCTATCACAGTATGGGGGAAAGTGGAAGTACGCAAATAGAATAAGGGTGCAGATAAAAAAGTTTGGCGTCACCCGCACAGGGAAACTGGGGCGGGTGACGCCAAACTTTTTTATCTGCACCCAAAAGGCGTCCCGTCCAAAGCTGCCGCTTTGCCGGGACGCCCTATATCGGAGGACTATGTCTGTACCAGGAAAAGCAGCCGCTCCTCTTACCGGCCGCCTTTTTCCGTCAGCCGTCAATGGCGATATAATTGTGCTCTTCCACCGTCTTCTTTTCTTCTGCTTTGGGTATCGTAAGCTTCAGGATACCATGCCTGAAGCTTGCTTTAATCTGTCCGCGTTCCACGTTTTCCCCTACATAGAAGGTACGGCTGCAGGATCCTTCATAACGTTCTTTGCGGATATATTTTCCGGTCTTTCCTTCGTCCTTGTCCAGGGTCTTTTCCGCATGGATGGTAAGGCAGCCGGGACAGCCCTGATAACCTTCCTCCAGTTCCACCCGGATTTCCTCTTTCTTAAAACCGGGCAGATCCACCACCAGCTCATAGGTTGTGTCCGTTTCACGGACATCCGTTTTCATAAGGCGGGACGCATTTTTGCCATAAAGCGGGTTTTTCCTGCCGAAGAACTCCTTGTTCCTCTTTTTTTCCCATTTATCATCGAACGGGAAATCCATAAAATCATCAAATAAGTTTTCACCAAATATGCTGGGCATCAACATATGTCATTCCTCCATTCTTTTCCATATGCAATTCGTCCGCCGTTACCAGATATTATCCCTCAATGGCAATGCATTTATTTTCTTCCGTCTTCGGCAGCGCTTCTTGCCTGGGTACGGTCAGCTTCAGGATACCATTTTCAAATTTTGCTTTAATATCCTCCTGTTTTACATCACTGCCCACGTAAAAGCTTCTGCTGCAGGAGCCCATGTAACGCTCTCTCCTGATATATTTTCCGTTTTCATCCTTCTCATCGTTATTTTTCTTCGTAGATGCGCTGATGGTAAGGTACCCCTCCTTCAGCTCCGCTTTGATATCTTCTTTTTGAAAGCCGGGCATATCGATATCCATTTCATAGCTTCCGTCGCTTTCTCTGATATCGGTTTTCATCAGGCTGTTTTCACTGTAGCCTCCAAACGGGAATCTCATCCAGTCATCCAATAAATTTTCTCCAAAAATACTAGGCATCAACATAATCAATCGCTCCTTTTCGTAAGTCGAATATCCCGCAGCAGGCTGCTGGGTATCCGGTTCTCGCGGCAGTCGCCAAATATCCATGAAAGCATGGCTGCCTGGCTCGCTGCCCGCGGAAATAATATGGTTTCGTTTACAAGTTCGGAACGCGGGTACTGACTCTGCTTCGGTATAAAAAGGGATTGTCATCTTTCGATGCATCCTGCTTTTTGTATCTTTGGTTCTATGCCTTTCCCTTTGTTCTATATGTAATATAACACGCATTATCAGCAGAGTCAAGAGCCGAGTGCTAAACAAATTATAAAAAAAGTGTGAAACAAAAAGAAAGGGATGCAATCCCATAAAAAAACAGGCCGCTCCCATGTCCGTATTGTTTCTTTGCAGCGGTTCAGACTTGTCAGAACCACTGCATCCGGCCAATCAAATCACCGCGCAGGCGGCCGGATACGGTTCTTTGTATCTATGATAAAATAAATATGGATATTCCCTTCAGAAAATTATATGATACTGTTATATGCGATGTACCGTTCCGGCACCTTTTTGTGCCATAACCACAGCAAAACCACTCAAACAGGAGACAGAAATGAATATCAGACAGGAAACCCCAAAAGACTATGACGAGGTATATCAGCTTATAAAATCAGCATTTGCCGCCGCAGAACACCGTGACGGCACGGAGCAGGATCTGGTTGCGGCCCTGCGTAAAAGCGCCGCTTTTGTGCCGGAGCTTTCCCTTGTTGCGGAGTCCGGCGGCAGGCTTGCCGGCCATATCCTTTTCACGGAAGCAAAGGTGGGCCAGGATATCGTATTGGTGCTTGCCCCTTTATCCGTATCCCCGAAATTCCAGAGACAGGGAGTCGGAACCGCCCTGATTCGGGAAGGGCACCGGATCGCCCGGGAAATGGGCTACCGGTATTCCCTTGTTCTGGGAAGCGAAACCTATTATCCCCGTTCAGGCTACCTTCCTGCCGCACAATTCGGGATCCAAATTCCTGACGGAATGCCCGAGGCCAACTTCATGGCAATCCCTCTTCAGGAACAGGCCGGGCCGATCAGCGGGGCCGTGTCTTATGCAGAAGAATTTCGGTAACAATGCAGTCAGGTCTGCGCCTTCACTGCGCAGACCGAGGCCGTAAGGAAGTGATTCAGGAGTGCCAAAAGCCATAGCCGAAGGCGGTTTCGGATGGATTTTGGCAGAAGCCGGGTAGGGACTGAACCGTTACGGATATGGCATATAAAGGTTGGGGAACCGGGCGATACTATCCTTTCCGTTCCAGGTAGTTCTCCATATATTCCCGTATCTTCCTGAACTGATCTTTCGTCACCGGATTTTGTGACTCGAAAGCCATCAGTCTGGGAAGGTATCCCTGCCGGTTTACGATACGCCGGCTTTCCGGGAATTGCAGCTCATATACAAGGGAAATGTGGCCCACCAGATGATCCACCGCCGTTTTTTTCAGACTGCGCAGTATGGCATGCTCTTCATAAAAGGCCGCCATCACCGCTTCCGATACCGTACAGCTTCTGAGCTCCCGGGAAGATACATTATAAATCTCTTCCGGCGGGAAATCCACATTCACTTTCAGAATATCAATCTTATCCGCATCCCGCAGGATATGGCAGAAGCGCTCCGTCCGTTCCTCCGGCATGGCAGGGATCCGGTAGGCGCTGTGATAGCGGACCGCATTCCAAAGCAGTGTATCCTCCGACTCCTCCCCGGTATACTCCCTGATTTTTCCCTGTTCAAAAAGAATCTGTGCCCCATATTCGGCATGATCAATGGAATCGGCATCGATAAAAGTCCCATAATTTTTCAGCTGTTCAAAGCGGCCCACATCGTGCAGCAGCCCGGTAAACCAGGCCAGATCCTGTTCTTCCTCTTCCATCCCGAGGGATTCGGCTATCTGCCGGCAAAGTCCGGCAACCCGGAAGGTATGCTCTATTTTCAGACGCACCTTTTCTTCCCCGGCATTATAATGGCTCACATATTCACGGAAAACGGCCTCCGCTTTCCTTCTGTCTATTTTCATCCTTTTTCCCTTTATCAGCACTGCTTACGTTTTGCGCAACAATACCCAGTGTTTACACCGCAAACTGGCTGTTATAAAGCTGTGCATAAAATCCTTCGGCCCTCAGCAGCTCTTCATGCCGTCCCTGTTCGATCACTTTCCCTTCCTTCATCACCAGAATCACATCCGCCTCCCGGATTGTGGAAAGCCGGTGGGCCACAATAAAGCTGGTCCTTCCTTCCATCAGACGGGCAAAGGCTTCCTGGATTTTCATTTCCGTCCTCGTATCGATGGAAGAGGTTGCTTCATCCAGGATCAGCATAGGCGGCAGGCAAAGCATAACCCGTGTAATACACAGCAGCTGCTTCTGTCCCTGGGAGAGGCTTCCCCCATCCTCGGAAATCACCGTATCATATCCTTCCGAAAGACGCTTGATAAAGCTGTGGGCGTGGGAAGCTTTTGCAGCCGCCACGATTTCCTCCTCCGTGGCATCCGGTTTTCCCATGGTAATATTATCCCGGATGGTCCCTGCCTTTAGCCAGGTATCCTGAAGCACCATGCCGAAGCCGGTGCGAAGGCTGCTTCTTGTCATATCCCGGATATCGGTGCCGTCGATCCGTATGGCGCCGCTGTCCACATCATAAAAACGCATCAGCAGATTGATCATGGTCGTTTTTCCGCAGCCGGTGGGACCTACGATTGCCACCCTCTGGCCCGGCTTCACCGTCAAATTAAAATCCTCAATCAGCTTCTGCTGCGGCGTATAAGAAAAATACACATGGGAGATATCCACATCCCCCCGGAAGGCATTGCTTCCCTGAAGAACTGCCGCATCCGCCTTTTCCGGTACCTGCGGCTGCTCTTCGATCAAATCAAAAATCCGTCCGGCACAGGCCAGGGCGTTCTGCAGTTCGGTCACCACACCGGATATTTCATTAAAAGGCTTGGTGTACTGGTTCGCGTAGCTTAACAGACAGGATAAATCCCCGACGCTGAGCCGTCCCCCCACCGCAAGCAGGGCGCCTGTCAGGCCCACTCCCGTATACACCACATTGTTCACGAAACGGGTGGCCGGATTGGTGATAGAGGAATAAAAAATAGCTTTCAGGGAGCACGTTTCCAGCCGGCTATTGATTTCGTCAAACTGCTCCATCGCTTTCTCTTCATGGCTGAACGCCTGCACAGTGCTCTGGTTTCCGATCATTTCATCAATCAGCGCCGTCTGTTCCCCTCTGGTTTCCGACTGCAGCCGGAACATGGTAAAGGTCCGTTTGGCTATAAAGGCCGCCACAAAAAGGGACAGGGGCGTAATCAGCACCACCACAAACGTGATTCCCACATTGGTAGCCAGCATAAAAAGAATCGTTCCCACGATGGTCATAACTCCGGTAAAAAGCTGGGTAAAGCCCATGAGCAGACCATCTGCAAACTGATCCACATCCGCAATTACGCGGCTTACGATTTCGCCATAGGAATGGCTGTCAATATACTTTAAAGGAAGGATTTCTATTTTCCGGAAAGCCTCGTTCCGGATATCCCTCACAATATGATAGGTCATTTTATTGTTGCAGATATTCATGATCCACTGCGCCAGGCCGGTAAAGGCTATCGCTATGGCAATCTGCTTTAAAACAGCAGCTATCGCAGGAAAATCCACCCGGCCCTGTGCGATGATATGATCAATGGCCCGGCCCGTAAGCTTGGGCACATACAGGGTCAGAGCCACACTCACTGCGGCCAGCACCAGGGATACTCCCAGATAAAACCAGTAAGGCTTCAGATACCGCAGAACTTTGACGAACGTTTCCTTCTGCGAGGATATTTTTTCTTTTCCCTTTGCCATTCTTACGCCTCCTTTTCAAACTGGGAATAATAGATTTCCTGATAAGCCGGACAGTCCGCAAGAAGCTCCTCATGTGTGCCGATACCGGCCATTTCCCCGTCGTCCATAACGATAATCTGATCCGCATAACGGATGGAGGATGCCCTTTGGGAAACAAGAAACACCGTAGGCCCGTCCTTCATCTCCTTAATTGCCTTGCGCAGTCTGGCATCCGTGGCAAAGTCCAGCGCGGATGCACTGTCATCCAGAATCAGGATTTCCGGCATTCTGACCAATGCCCTGGCAATGGTCAGGCGCTGCTTCTGTCCGCCGGAAAGGTTTTTCCCTCCCTGGGACACCGGTGCATCAAGACCGCCTTCTTTGGTATCCACGAATTCCCTCGCCTGGGAAATATCCAGCGCACGGTAAATCTCCTCATCCGTCGCATCCTCTTTTCCCCAAAGCAGGTTTTCCCGGATTGTCCCTTTAAATAATACTGCCTTCTGCAGGACAACTCCCACTTTACGCCGCAGCTCCTCCAGCGGATAATCCTTCACGTTTTTCCCGCACACCAGAACCCGTCCTCTGGTCGCATCATAAAAACGGGGAATCAGGTTCACCAGGGAGGACTTTCCGGATCCCGTACCCCCGATAACGCCGATGGTCTGTCCCTTATATACCCTGAAATCAATATCCGTCAGGGATTCCGCACCTGCATTTTTATAAGTAAGCCCTACCTTATCAAATACAACCACCGGTATCTCTTCTCTCCCGGATCCCACTGTTTTCTTTCCGTTTCCTCTGGAATCCCCTTTTTCTTTCCGTACCGCTCCCGCTGCCTGCCCCGGATCCGGCATACTGGACTGTATCTCAAAAATACTCTGGATCCGGTTTCCGCAGGCAATCGCTTTGGTAATGGTAATAATCAGATTCGCCAGCTTAATAAGCTCTACCAGTATCTGAGACATATAATTTACCAGGGCCACCACCGCCCCCTGCGTGATCGCGCCCCCTTCCACACGCCATGCCCCGGTCCAGATCAAAGCGATAATCGCCCCGTTAATAATAATATACGTAATCGGATTCATCAGTGCCGAAATTTTTCCCACATGCTTCTGCATCCCGGTCAGCGCGTCATTGCACTCTTCAAACCGGCTGATTTCGCTCTCTTCCTTATTAAATGCCCTCAGCACACGCACACCGGTCAGGTTTTCCCGCGTGATCCCCAGAACCTTATCCAGCCCTCCCTGCACCTTTTTGTAAAGAGGCATGGTCAGCATCATAATCCCGAAAACCACCACAGAAAGCGCCGGTATCGTTACCACAAAAATAAGGGCCGCCTTAACATCTATTGTAAAAGCCATAACCATCGCCCCGAACACAATAAAAGGCGAACGAAGGAACAGACGCAGCACCATATTCACCCCGTTCTGCACCTGGTTCGAATCGCTGGTCATCCGTGTAATCAATGTGGACGTACCGATCGTATCCATTTCCGAAAAAGAGAAGCTCTGGATATGCGCAAACAACGCATGCTTCATTTTGGCTGCAAATCCCACCGCCGCTTTCGCAGCAAAAAACTGAGCCGTTATCGAACACACCAGCCCGATAACTCCCAGCATAATCATCACAAAACACATCTTCCCGATATAGCCCCTGTCCCCATTACCGATACCGGTATCAATAATAGCCGCCATAACCAACGGCACCAACAGCTCAAAAGACGCCTCCAACAGCTTAAAAAGCGGCGCCAGGACCGTCTCTTTCTTATAATCCTTCAAATAAACCAGTAACTTTTTCAAACCCTCACTCCTTCATCTCCCGCAGCATGCTCCTCTGCAGTCTCTCACACAATCCGGTATTATTCCATTGCCAAATTACTCCGTATATCGTATCATAAAAATAAATATATGAAAATTATTATATTTATATACAATCCATACTTTTTTCATATACCTAATTTCTCTATAACTTGTAACTCCGCTCCTGCCCCGCATACCCCCAGCTTCGTGAGTCCGTGCCGGCCTCCCCCTCAGAAAGGAACATATGGATTTAAAACAACTCTCCTACTTTACTACCGTTGTAAAAGAAGGCACCATCTCCGGCGCCGCAAGAAAACTGAACCTGTCCCAGCCTCCGCTCAGTACCCAGATGAAGCTTCTGGAAGAAGAATTCGGCTGTGTACTGTTTCAGCGTGGCTCACGGAAAATCCAGCTTACGGAAGCCGGGCAGCTTCTCTATGAAAGGGCTGTCACCATGCTGGAGCTGTCTGAGGTGACCCGGAAAGAACTGCTGGATTACCGCAACGGACTGACCGGCGCGCTGCGGCTGGGTGTGGTATCCTCGGTTGGCTGCAGCCTGCTGCCCGAATGGGTTGCCGCCTTCCATAAAGATTTCCCGGCCATCCGTTTTGAGCTGTTCGAAGCAAATACCTACCAGCTTCTGGAGCAGCTGCGTTCCAATCTGATCGAACTTGCCATCATCCGCACGCCCTTTCACGGGGAGGGCTTTTCCTGCACCACGCTCTGTGAGGAACCTATGCTTGCCGTGGGAAGCGGAATGTACTTTTCGGATATTCTTTCCGGCAAAGACCCTTCCTCTCCCGATGGCACCATTTCCCTGGAAGCCGTGAGCCGTCTTCCGCTGATTATCTACCGCCGATGGGAAGCCCCTCTCCGGGAGGCCTTTGCCAGGGAAGGGCTTTCCCTCTCCTGCTTCTGCATAAACGATGACGCAAGAACCTCCGTCAACTGGGCGGACGCCGGCCTGGGCGTGGGAATCGTCCCCGCGTCTTCCCGTCCCCTCCTGCGCAATCCGCGGACAAAAGTATATGAAATAAGCGACAGCGGGCTTTTTACCAGCATTTCCGTCGTTCATAACAAAAATGCATATTTGTCCGCTATCGCCAGAAGATTTGTCACCTGTTTACAGGAATTGTGTTAACTGTGCAAGACGTTCTATTTCTTTGTCAATCCGCAGCCCCAGGGGCCGTTCCTTCCCTGCCGGGTTAAACCAGCAGCATGCGATCCCCGCATTGTTGCCCCCCTGGATATCGGAGGTAAGGGAGTCGCCGATTATCATTGCCCTGTCTTTCTCAAATCCGTCAATATGGGCAAAGCAATACTCGAAAAATTCCATCTGCGGTTTCTGAAAACCAACCGCCTCGGACACAAAAATATCCTTCATATAGCGCTCGATACCGGAAAGCCTTAACCGGCTGCGCTGGGTGGCCTCCACCCCGTTGGTCACCACATAAAGGTCATATTTGGAATAAAGGTATTCCAGAACCTCCCGGGCATTTTCCATCAGCTCATGCCCTTCCCCCAGAAGAAGCTGGTATTCCTTTTCAAAGGAAACGCCGTCCCCTTCAATTCCCAAATGCGCAAACAGCCTGGAAAACCGGGTAAAAAGCAGGGTCTGCTTATCAATTTCCCCCCGTTCAAAGGCCTCCCACAGGCCATGGTTTATCCGGGAATACAGCTGATAGGTATCTTCCCCGGCTTCATAGCCGTTCTTTTCCATAGCGCGGTAAAAAGCGGACTTTTCCGCCGCCCCGAAATCCAGAAAGGTTCCGTCCATATCCAATAGTAATGTTGTATATTCCATATATTTCTCCTCATGGGTATTATACTTTTATTCTATCTTATTCCCTGCAATTACGCAACGCAAACACATGGCTCTCCCTAAAACGATACGCAGCGAAACGATACGTAAAAGCCGGGACTGCCCTCCGGCCCGCAAACAGAAAGCGATGGATTCCGTATAACCTGCAGCAGTAACCGCATGATAAAAATTTTGTTCCCCCAAAATGAACCCGGATGAAAGTCATGACGAATATAGAGTAAGAGGGTACGGGAGGTGAGGATTTGGAAGCAAAAGAATTAGAAAAGTGTATTGACGAGTTTGGCACGGAAATCTATCGATTCTGCATTAAGCTATGTATGGATAAGGCAAACGCGGAGGATTTATATCAGCAGACCTTTCTGAAAGCATTAGAGAGCGATATAAAGCTCGACTGGGCACAGAATCCGAAAGCGTTATTCTTCTCCGTCGCACACAATCTGTGGAAAAGCGACCAGCGGAAAAATGCCCGGCGTGCCGCAATTGCCCCCTGTAATCATCTGGATGAGGAAAGCGGGAAGGAATTGTATTCGGATATAAATGTGGAAGAACAAGTATTCCGGCAGGAACTCATCAGGCAGACGAATGAAATCATTGAGGGAATGCCCGAAAAATTCCGGATACCGCTGATACTCTACTATCTGTTTGAACTGCCGGTGGAGCAGATAGCCCAAACGGTCAAAAAGCCGCCGGGCACCATAAAAAGCCGCTTATTCAAAGGCAGAAGCCTCATAAAAAAAAGATTGGAGGAATCAGGCTATGGAAAACAAGAATTATGACAGTAAATTAAATGAACTGATCCGTACCTCTATGGAACTGGAGGACACTCCGTCCCCGGAATTAAATAAGCGTCTGAAAGCCAGCCTTTACCAGCGGGAAGCAGCACGGGAGAAAACTGCGGCAATCCGTTCCATCCCGCTTTGGTTTGTTCCGATGCTTCTGAACCTTGTAACCTTTTCCCTGTTGGCAATCCTTGCCTTATTGGTGATCGCCAACCCTTATCTGGCTAAACTGGCTGCCGGAATCTGTGTCTATCTCGGCATTGCCGGTATCCTCATCACGGCGGTCGGTGTAAAGAGAACGAACATGAAAGAAGCGATAACCATTCATGTTCAGAAAAGAGGTATCTTCGCATGAATGAAAATAAGAATTGGGGAAAACGGCTTGCTTATATTGGCATTCCCGTCGTACTGGCCGCCGTAATCCTGCGGGTCGTCCTGTACTACTTCAAAAGTGACGGGTTCAGCGGGATATCCATTATGTTTCCCGTACTTATTATAGGTACATTGTTGTCTGCTTTGCTGATGTCCGGCTTCTTCGCCGCTTGGGTTTACCAGGACTGTAAAAAACGGAAGGATGACGGCATCCTTTGGGCCATTATCGTATTTATTACAACGCCGTTTATCGGGCTGCTCGTTTATTTTTTACGGCGTTCCGAGGTAAAAAGGGTCTGCACCGCCTGCGGGCACCCTGTTTCCTTAAAAGCTAACTATTGTGAAGAATGCGGATCGAAAATTGAAAACAAGGAGGATTTTACAAATATGAATATACAACGTACACACCACATCCGTTTTATTATTACCGGCGCTGTCTGCATGGTGCTTATGATCACCTGCCTTACGGGATTCATCGTGAAAGCGGCGGCGGGCAGCGGTATCAATTCCGATGCTGCTTCCAATGAAAAGGTATGGAATATGGGCAGTATCCGCATGAATTATGAGAGTTATGTAAACGGCGTATGGAAACTGGATTTCAAGAGCGCCAGTGACGGCTTCGTGGCAGAGGAAAAAATGACCATCCAGAATGCCGGAAGCGACTGCCTGTATGCAGATATATCCTGCGGTACTATCCCTGAAGATGCAAGCCTTACTTTGTATCTGGTACAGGGGGATAGGGTTAAGACCTTCGATGTAACAAACCTTTCCGAACCGCTCAGCTATCCCCTGGCAGACTTTGAATACGGGAAGCTTTATGTAAGGCTGCTGATTGAGGGCGTCGGGGATACTGTCTCTGTAATCGATATCCACTAGTACTACAGGGAACTGATCGGCTTACGGAAAACAGAAGGATAACCGGTCAGTCCCAACGAGGGATCTTGCTTCACAAAACACTAAGAGCCGCATGGATACTATGTCCGTGCGGCTTTGCGCATTTCTTTCCGCAATCTATAGACGCAGGAATGAATAGCGTGAATGAAAAGGCGCAGGAATGAAGTGGAAAACACACAGGATATATGGTACAATATTTTATCTGAAATTTACACGGTACCTGTTAGAAATGAATCATATTAGAAGGGGTTGGGGGATTGGATATGCCTTTTACAAATGGACTGGAATGGACTTTTAATACGCAGGCAGAAAGATACGAAAAAATGCGTCCGGGTTATGTCCCTGCGCTGTATGATGATATATTCCAATTGGCGGCTATTGACGAAGCCAGCAATGTAATGGAAATCGGTATCGGAGGCGGACAGGCAACCCTGCCCTTCCTAAAGACGGGCTGTAGCTTAACTGCTGTGGAATATGGGGAAAACCTGGCAAGCGTTTGTTGTGAGAAATTTAAAGACTATCCAAATTTTTCAATAGTTGTGGGTAAATTCGAGGATTCCTGTTTTGAAAGCAATTCCTATGACTTACTGTTTTCGGCATCCGCTTTTCACTGGATACCGGAAGAAACCGGATACCGGAAAGTTTTCGATTTATTAAAAAGCGGCGGGGTATTTGCCCGTTTTGCCAATCATCCTTACAAAGATAAAGGCAGAGAAGGTCTGCACGAAGCGCTTCAAAAGATTTACGGTGTATATATGCCCAAGGCCCTTGCCCCCCATGAATATAGTGAGCAGGATGCATCCGCCCGTGCGGATCTTGCTGAAAAATACGGATTTACAGACATCTCCTATAAGTTATACCATAGAACAAGGACTTTCACTTCGAAAGAGTATATAGAACTGCTGGGCACTTACTCAGACCATATCGCCATTGAAGAAAAAACAAGAAGCAGATTCTTTTATGAAATAGAATCTGTTATAAATACTTTCGGCGGGCGGATTACGATTTATGACACCATAGATTTGCAATTGGCAAGGAAACCGTAACTACAGCTTCCTGATAGGAAAGGCCGGGCTGTCCGCCCGGCCTTTCCCGTTTTTATAACACGGTTTCCGGGATACTCCCCGGACACCGTCTGCCTCTCTGCATAGATTAATCCAGGGCAATCCGGAACACCACCGGCTTATCGCCCTTCACGCCTGCCGTCTTCACATGAAGGCCTTTTTCATCTCTGGTACAGCAGCATTCTCCGTCAAAACCCAGCACCTCCACCTTGTTAATGATCCCATGGAAGTTCGGCTTGCTGGATGCATCTTGTTCCCCCAGCGCCGGGAAGGTATATTCCCCGTTTTCACTGCGTTTCATGACAATGGCATACAGATTGCCGCCGTTCATGGTATAACGGATATCGTCGGAGGTAAATTCCTTCTTGATGCCGTCGGAAAACTGGCCTTCCACTACCTGGGTGGGGCCTTCCCCGTATTTTCTCCATACATGGGAACCATAGATGGCCTCTCCGTTTACCCTGAGCCATTCCCCGATTTCCAGAAGGATCGCTTCATCCTCCGCCGGAATGGTGCCGTCGGCTTTCGGACCGATATTCAGCAGCAGGTTTCCGTTCTTGCTCACGATATCCACCAGGTCACAGATGATATCACAGGCCGGCCTGTACGTATTGTTTTCCGTATAGCACCAGGAATTCAGGGCAACCGCGGTATCCGTCTGCCAGTAGTAGGGCTTTACGTCCGCAAACTGCCCTCTTTCAATGTCCACCACCGCTGTGCCGAACATAAACGCATCGTGCTTGTAATTGATGAGGACCTGTTCGCCCCATTCCTCCGCCCGGTTGTAATAATAGGCGGCCAGCTTTTTCAGATAGGGCTTAAAAGAGCTGTGCTGGATCCACCAGTCAAAATACAGCAGACGGGGCCGGTAGCGATCGATGATCTCACAGGTCCTCACCAGCCAGTCCTGCAGATATTCTTCCGCAGGCTCCGGTTTGCTGTAGATATCATGATGATCCGCTTCCGGCATGGAGGGCCAGTAGATATCCCCCCGAACCAGAGGTTCCTTCACATCGCTGTCAAATTCTTTCCCGTGTCCCAGGAAAAACCAGTGCTCCGCCCGGTGGGAGGAAGCGCCGTTCACTATTCCTCTTTTGGCGAATTCGACACACAGCTCACCCAGCGTATCCCGCTTCGGCCCCTGTTCATAGGCGTTCCAGTGGGAGATATCACTCCGGTACATCTGAAAGCCGTCGTGATGTTCGGCTACCGGCACCACATATCTGGCTCCCGCTTTTTCAAACAGATCCGCCCATTTGGCCGCATCAAATTTTTCCGCCCTGAACATAGGGATAAAATCCTTATATCCAAAGTCTTTATGAGGGCCGTAGGTTTTCACATGGTGCTCAAATTCAGGGGAACCCTGGATATACATATTCCGGGGATACCACTCGCTGCCGAAGGCGGGGACGCTGTAAGGACCCCAATGGATGAAAATCCCGAATTTCCCATCCCGGAACCAGTCCGGAAGAGGATGGGCGCTGAGGGAATCCCAGTCATCCTTATAGGTTCCGCCGGCAATCACATTTTCTATCTGCTCCAGATAATTCTTCATTTTCGCTTGTCCTCCATCCTCAGATTGGCGTAAGCCTGCAGCATCAATCCGTTACCACGCCCTTCTGCAGCATCACATTGGCGTACAGGGCCGTTTCACCGGTGGCAATTATGGCATAGGCTTTCTTAGCTTCTTCATAAAAAGCAAACCGTTCGATATGCCCGATGGCATCCTTTCCCCGGGCCTCATATTTTTCTTCGATTTCCTGATAGGTGTCCCAGATGGGCGTTTCCACATCGTCCCCCGGCATAACCTCCATGAGGCTGAAAGGCTTTTCCACATAGGAATCCAGAGGGAATACCTGCAGGACGGCATCCAGGATTTCCGGCACGCCGTGTCCGTCCATCCGGATTACCACAGCGTCCTTTCCCATAGATTCCGACGGGAAATTCCCGTCCGCAATCACAATACGGTCACTGTGCCCCATTTCACACAAAACCTTCAGAAGCTGGGGCGATAAAATTTTAGGAATTCCTTTTAACATATCACTTTCCTCCGCCGGTTATTTCACCGGTTATATCCCACAGGTCTTCCCAGTCCCCGGCTCCCGGCCAGAGGAATACCTGTCCCTTTATCAGCCTGCAGTTTTTATCCGCTTTGCGGATCGTTTCCATTTCCTCCGCTGTCAGGGGATCCTCCGTAACGCATTTCAAATTGCTGACATATTGAGGCTCCTTAACGGAAAACGGGATGGGGATCTGCCCTCTCTGGGCCGCCCATTTCAGGCAGACAAGCGCCGGATGGATGTTGTGTTTTTCCGCAATCGCCACGATTTCCGGCATCTGGGTATCCGCCACATCCTCCGCTGTCCTGTCCCTTTCCGGGCGGGAGGGAGAACCGATGGGGCAATAGCCTATCGGCTGGATGTTCTGGGAAACGGCATAGTCAAACAGTCCGGGCTGCTGGAAACCGGGATGAAGCTCCATTTCCAATGCCGCCGGCCTGATTTTGCACAGAGGCAGCACCGCTTTCAGCTTAGGTACCGTCATATTGGACATACCGATATATCTGACCTTCCCTTCCTCCACCAGCTGCTCGCACTGTCTCCAGACAGACATGAATTCTTCCGTCGAAAACGGTTTGGAATCCGGATTGCGGGAATCCCCGTCGCAGCCCGGCGCATGGTAATTGGGAAAAGGCCAGTGCACAAAGTAAAGGTCAATATAGGTCAGCTGCAGATCCTGAAGGCTTTTCCGGCAGGCATCCAGCACCTGCCCTTCTCCGTGCCTGTCATTCCAGACTTTGGAGGTGACAAAAAGCTCCTTGCGCTCCACAATCCCCTCGTCCAGCACACGCTTAAGCACCTCACCGATGCGATCCTCATTCTGGTATACGGCGGCGCAGTCTATCAGACGATAGCCTGCTTTTATGCTGCCGTATACCGCCTCGGACACCTGTTCCGGGCCGTATTTATCGGAACCGAAGGTTCCAAGCCCCACCGCCGGGATCGTCTCTCCGGTATAGAGAGCCCTGCGGGGGATTTTATTCTGTTCTATAACTTCCGACATACTTCCTCCTGTCGTAACTGCCGTACGGGCGCACAGTTACCTCTTGTTTTCCAAGTTTTCCGGCCTGCTGTCAGTCAAACACCACAGCTACCTTGCCGCAGTTTCCTCCTGCCATCAGTGCATAAGCTTCCCCTGCTTTTTCTATGGGGAATTCGTCGGTAATCAGATCCTCGGGATGGATTCCCCAGCGCACCAGACGTTCCACCAGTTCTTCCATTCTCCACAGGGAGGTTACCCAGGAGCCGTAAATCGTTTTCTGTCCATGAATGATGTCCGGGCTGGGCGTAAAGTTACAGGTTCCCCCTTCACCCACGAATGCAATCTTGCCCCATTCCCTTGTGGCACGGATGGCAAGCTGTCTTCCCGGATCGCTGGCGCTGGCGTCAATGGAGCGTTCCACACCGTTTCCGTTCGTCACCTTCATAATACCTTCCATGGCTTCATCCGGTTTGAATACATAATCCACCAGCCCCAGCTCTTTGGCAAGGCCGATACGGTAATCGTTCATTTCCACACCGATAAGCATGTTGGCTCCCATGGCTTTGGCAAGCATAAGGGCGGCCAGGCCCACCGGTCCCAGTCCGGTAACCAGCACGGCGTCATTTCCGCAGATGCCTATTTTTTCAATCGCTTCATAGACCGTACCGAAGCCGCAGGCAACCTGTGCCCCGTCCTTATAGGTCAGTTCGTCGGGCAGCGCGATCAGATCCTTTTCCTCCGCAAGGATGTAAGGAGCCATTCCGCCGTTCCTCTGCCATCCATAGGCCTGACGGAAGCGGCTCTTGCAGGATATGTAATAGCCTCTCCGGCAGTCATTGCAGACACCGCATCCGGAAATATGGTACACAATAACCCTGTCCCCTTTTTTAAAGCGTTTCAGCCCTTCGCCCTCTTCCACGATCACACCGCACGGCTCATGTCCTGCCACCATGCCGGGGATATAGCCTTCCGGCCCTTTTCCCACATGCTCCCTGTAAATACAGCGGATATCGCTGCCGCAGATGGTGGTTGCTTTCGTCTGGAGCAGCACCTGTCCGTGGCCGGGTTTGGGAATCTCAAAATCCTTCATTTCCACCGTACTGTTGCCGGGCAGTGTCGCCCCTCTCATTCTCATTTTTTCCATTGTCGTACCCCTTTCTTTAACACAGATAAATACTAACTGTTCCGCAGCTTCACAGTTACAAAAATAGTTCCTAATCTCCGCCGGGGCAGTCCGTAACCGCACAGGCAGAAATATTTTTAACGGATAACTTCATTATAAAAGCTTCCTGAAAAAAGTATTAGACAGGGATTTGACAACTTTCCTTTTTTTGTGTCGCATCAGCGCAGGTTTTTCATTTCCCTAAAAAACTGCCGTTCCTCTTCCATCCCCTTGTCCCCTTCCCGTCCGAATCCGGGAAAGCCTTGACTTACGGGAAGGTACGCGCTACAGTAAGGATAAAAGCCCGCGGCTTCCAAAAAGCCCTCCCTCTCCGGAAAGGATCCGAATTATGCGAACAAACTTCAGCGATCTGGATATCCGTTTTACCATCGGTGACACCCGGTTCCAGGCCCTCAATATTATCTATGAAAAATTCCTGCGCACCGTTCCCAGCCACAGCCACGGCAGCGGGAGCTATGAAATCCATTATGTCCCCAAAGGTTATGGCCGCGCCCGAATCAACGGCCGGTTTTATGATATCCAGCCCGGCACTCTTTATGTCACCGGCCCCCATGTGGAGCATGCCCAAACGCCCCATCTGGAGGATCCCATGTGTGAATTCTGTATTTATCTGAAAGCGGAAAAAAAACGCCGTTCCCAGCCCCTGTCCGGCGCGGAGGCGGACAGCGCCGGGCAGATCCTCTCCCTCCTGGAGAGGACCCCGTTCTGGTTCGGCCAGGATACCCGGAATGTATCCCCTTTGGTGGAGGATTTGTTCGCAGAGCTGGAAAACCGCGATACCGGTTACCAGCTCCAGGTGGAATCCCTTCTGCGTCAGCTCCTCATCCGTCTGGTTCGCAATTTTGAAGAGAAAAAAGGATCCGGCGCACCGTCCGGATCCCTGATTACCACCGATAAAACCGCGGTAATTATAGAAGATTATTTCCTTTATGAATACCAGAACCTGTCCCTGGAGGAGCTTGCCGGCAAACTGGGTCTTGGCACCAGGCAGACAGAACGGCTTCTTCAGAAGCATTACGGAAAAACCTTTCTCCAGAAAAAAACGGAGGCCCGCATGTCCGCCGCCGCCATCCTTCTGACGGACAGCAGCCGGAGCATAACCTCTGTGGCCGAAGCCCTCGGTTATTCTTCCATTGAACACTTTTCTTCGGCTTTTAAAAACTATTACCAGATCAGCCCCAGGCAGTACCGGAAGGAAGGCGCCTATCACAGCTTCCCGCTGCCGTAGGCTGTGTCTGAATGATAGCTATTGCCGGTAAGTACATCCTCCCGTAAGATCCGACCGGCTTTTTCCGGTTCCTCAAAAAGGGGGCTATGGGCCGAATGGTAAAAGGTATAAAAGGCTTTAACCGGCGCCTGTATCTGTTCATAATATTGTTTTTGCAGAGAATAGCAGCATGTATAATCATCGATTCCGGCAAGAAAATAAACAGGGATTTCTAATGCCGGTACTTCGAGAAAGGCATTAAAACCAGCTGCATCTGTAACAACAGGGGTGGTCTTGGTAAAGGCTTTTCCGCGCCAGATATTGATACGCTCAAATGGCGTATATACCGGACAGCGCAGACTCGGAAAAAACAGCCCCGTAATTACAGAATTCATGTTGTGCATGGTTCCCACTCCCAGCCGGTGCATTGCGGTATCACGCAGCGGGGAATTGAAATAGCTTTTATAAGCGCTGTCGTCATTTAGAATCGGATAGTTTTCCAACTCACTGACCATTTTTATATTTCCGGATAACCGATACTGCTTCAGCATATAGCTATACGCTAATTTCTCTGATTTTTCCTGGTCGGTAATCTGCGACATTCCAATATAAGCGTGAAAAAGTTCAGGATGCCTTGACGCGGTTACTATGCCGATATAGGTTCCAAAAGAATGTCCCAACAAATAAATTTTATCCTGCCCAAACCTTTCCCGCAGGTAGTTGGCCGCTCCTACAGCATCCTCAATATACTGTTCTGTCGTTATCGTTTCCGGCTGAATACCGGGATGGTAAGAAAGCGAAGTTCCCCGGTATTCCAGATAGCAAACGACAAATTCCTTTTCCATGCCGGAGGGATATTGTGTTTCTAATAAATACGCCGGAATCCCGGGACCGCCTCCGAGAAACAGCAGAACTGGTTTGCTGATGTCTTTTCCCAGGATAAACATACCCAGAGATGTGTTGTTGATATCTACAAGGATCTTTTCTGAAATACTTCCCTCTGCCACATCGCCGTTCTCGTTTCGGAACAGTTTTGGTTTTCCATAACCAGGCGGAAGTATGATACATACGGTAATTCCTATACATACAATAAGCCCAATAAAAATACTCCACATCTTCTTTTTACCCTTTCTATATGGTGCGCCGCGCATCGTAACACCCCTTCCCTATATGGTTTGTATTCTAAAACTGAACTCAAGTTCAGTTTAACCATACCCTAAATCCGGACCGCCGTCAAGATATTCTGAATTAAAGTTCACTTTTTCAGCTATTTATGCTATTCTAAACGCAAGTGTATTTGAAAATTGCCTTCTGCAAGATGTGCGTCACGATTTACGTGGCATACTTCCTGCGGGAATGAATGTTCAAATACTCTCTGCTACTCCAACCGGGGACAGGAGGATTTACATGGGAGCGGAAAGAAAAACACAGCAACGGACGATTGAAAGCCGCAAAAAGCTTTTACATGCCGCCTATAAACTTTTTGTAGAAAAAGGATACTATAACACGAATACAAAGGAAATAACACGTTATGCCGGAATCTCCATCGGCAATTTTTATAACTATTATCAGGATAAGGGAGAAATCTATTGCGCCCTGTTAAGGGAGTATACCGCGGATTCCTGCAGAGCCATGCAAGAATTAACGGACCAGCTTACGGCACTGGAAAGCCGGTCTGCTTATAAGGACTTTCTTTCCTCTTATCTAAGACAACTGCTCAGCCGGGCTGCGGACACTAAAAAATTCTTTGAAGATTCCATCGTCATTGCAAAAGAAAATCCCCGGATACAATCCATACTTTCCGGGACCGAAGAAGATTTGACTGCCATTATGGAAACGTTTTTAAGAAACCGATACCCGGATAAACAAGAAGATTTCCATATCAAGGCAAGAATGGTATACGTAATTACCGACAAAGTAGCCAAAGATATTCTTAAAGTGGATAACAAACAACAAAAGGAAGTTTATATGCAATATTTTATCGAACTGATTCTCCACTTTTCCTTTGATCTATAGATACCCGATTTCGTGAAGAAAGAATTATGTTTATTTTTTTTCATCTAAAAAAGGACGCTCAACAGAAGCATCCTTTTTTAGCAGTAAATGAGGGTTGCAGATGGGGGCTGCATCTTTCAGGCAGCTCTGCACATTTACTGCGCAGAACGTAAGATAACGCAGCGGCAGCAAGCAGCCGGCTCATCGCGGAACGATGTAATCGGCCGACGAAAAGTTCTATTGGAGCCGATGGTTCTATTGTCCGCCCGGCCGCCGCGGGGATCCGATGTCCTGTCACTTTCAGGGGATCCGATTCGTAAACAGCGAATCGTCTACCTCGCATCCTGTAAATAAAATATGGTTTTCTATATTGTGCATCCGTTCTTTTTGCTTCTTATCGGCATCTGCATTGTTGGGGTTTTCACAATCACACCCCAAACTGAACAGCGCGATTTTGCAGGCCGTCATAAACAGCGGGATTTTGGATAACCAGAAATCGTTCATGGGATTCCCCGACAGGTAGCCCTTGAGAAAGCCCGCTATAATCTCGTTTGTAAAATCGCTCCCTGCCTCATTGTTCCGTCCCATCCATAACGCGAGATACAAGGCGTTGCCGATATCGAACGCATACCAGGAATACATGCAGTCATCAAAATCGACAAGATGAATGCGCTCCCCGTCGATCAGAAAATTACCAGGGTGCAAATCATTATGTATCAATCCATAGGAGTCTTTGTCTCTTGGCAGCGCTTCTATTTCGGCAAGTAAATTTTCAGCAATTACATTCACCGAAGGAAAGGATTTTATTTTTTCGCTTATCATACTGCGTATCGGAAACACGGGCCGTTTCTCCATACCCACTGCGGGCGCATAGTCTCTTGTAACACGGTGCATGTCACCCACGGCCTTCCCCCAGTTATAAAATACTTTTTTATTCCACAGCCGGGGATTATTCTTGTCCCAGCAGCGGCCATCCATCCTGCGAAAAGCGGAGATTATCCGGGACACCCCCTTCTCATCTGCCGAGAAGGCAAGTTCTCCTTTTTCCGTTTTCAGAGGGGAGGGCACGTTTACGCCTTTTTGGGACAAATACAGAAGCCAGTCCATCTCTGCTTTTGTCTGGCCGCTGCTGCCGGCAGCGTTTTCCACGATCCGCAGAATGTACGGTCTGTGATCTTTCTCAAACGTATACATTTGCTTGTTTTTCTCACGTCCATAAGTAAGAAACCGGCACGTATCCTTATCAAATCCATAAACGTCAGCGGCCAGCCCCGTTAAATAGTCTGTCATCATCGCATTTTCCTTATTGTGCCGTCATCTGTCCTATATTTCCTGCGGCCCGCCTCTTAATCCGCCGTATCCATCTTTCCATAATTGCCGGAAGCCTTTACCAAAGCTTCTCTGAAAGCAGAGGCAGCGGTTCCAGGAAGCGTTCCAGCATACCTTCCTCCGTAATACCTACGTCCAGGCTGCCTATCGTATCGTTCCACAGGCAGTAGACGGCCCCTGCCATTCGGGGCGAATAGGCCGGCAGCACCTCCGCCCGGGCGCCTGTGCTGAACCGGTTGGGTTCCCACTGCTGCAGCGCCTGTGTATCCAACCGGTCATAGCCGCCTCCCGGAATGATATAAAGGTTGCTGTTCAGGGAATTGATAATAGAAAAGCCGGCTTCATACATATCCTCCGGATCCGCCCATTCGGTGCTCCAGATCTGCATCTGCACCTTATCGGAAACCACCTTTGTTTTTCCGTCCGCACGGCTCAGGCTTCCCCAGAGACGCACCGAACGCCCGCTCTCCTGTACCATGGCAATCATTTCATTGGCAAACTTCCGCAAATCCTCTCCGCTTCCGTAATACTCATCCAGTCCGATATGCACTACCCCTTCTTCGGGGAAAACAGGATCCTCCCCTTCCAGATATTCCTTCCAGATAGTCTGTACCAGTTCCAGCGTTCCCTTTTTACTCAGATCCAGGTGATCCACGTTATCAGGTTCATCCGCCAGCGCATATTCCGGAAATACCCGTGTAATGGAAAGGCTGTGGGCCGGCGTATCGATTTCCGGAATCACCTGTACTCCTTTTCCCTGTGCCCACCTGGTAAACGCCTTCCATTCTTCCTTAGTCAGCGCCCCGTCCAGCGAAGTAATCCCTTCCCCCTTTTTATTCCTGGTATCCGATTCCAGCCGGAAGCCGGCATAAGCGGTGAAGGCATTTGCTATCGTGTCATTTTTCCCGCTGGTAGCCAGGATTTCGTTATCATTCAGATGAATCCCCAGGTTATTCATCTTGTTATCACTCATATACAGCACGATCTGCTTCAGAGTATCCATGGATACCATCCTTCTGCCGATATCAATGGCAAAGCCGCGCACCGCATAGCGCGGATAGTCCCGGATCACCCCGCAGGGTATTCCCTGTGCCCCTTCTTGGACCTTTAGCAACAGCTGCTTCAGCGTCCCGGTTCCCCATAGCAGCCCCTGCTCTTTTTCCGCCTTCAGCCGAATGCTTTCCCTGCTGATATCACACCAGTAGCCTTCCTCCCTAAGCCCCATGGAGCTGTCGGCAAAACCCAGGTAAATATCCCCTTTTTCCAGGGCATCCTCCGTTCCCGAAACCACCGGTAACTCACCGCCTGCCAGAGAGTTCCAAATGTCTTTCCATTCTTCCGCCGCTTCCGTCAGTTCCTCTTCCCTGCCGCTCTGCAGAACCAGACGGCCGGAATTTTCTACTGTAAAAAAGCCTTTTTTCCCTTTCCACTCCGTAAGGGCTGGGGTAATCTCCGGCCGGGAATTCACCTCTTTGTCCGCAGGCACGGCTTCTGCTCCGGCTGAGGCGGCCTGTTCCTCTTCCTCTCCGGCCGGCTCCGTCTGTTCTTTTTCCGCTCCCGCCGGATGCGTCTGTTCTTCTTCCTCTCCCGCCGGATGCGTCTGTTCTTCTTCCTCTCCCGCCGGATGCGTCTGTTCTTCTTCCTCTCCCGCCGGATGCGTCTGTTCTTCTTCCCGGTCCGCAGCCGGAGGAACCGTCACCGTATATGCCGGAGAATCCTCATACAGCCCCTCCCGGGATACCCGGTATCCCACTGTCACATTTTTTTCTTCCACAGTCGGATAGACCGTTCCGTCGTCGCCTATAATTTCCTCATAATCCGCTCCCAGAAGCGCAATCTCATACCCCTCCGGTACCCGGGGAAGCGGAAGGAAACGCCTCCCGTCCTCCATCACTTCTATTTCCGGGATCTCCAGCGCGTAAACCAGGGGCACTTCTTCATACAGCTCCATTTCCAGCAGCGAAACGTTCTGGTAATAAAGATACTGATTTTCCTCCGTCGTGGAAACAGCGGTGGTCCGGATCCGGAAAAAACGTCCGCTTACCCCGTTTTCCAGAACAACACTCTGGACATTCGCTTCCGGTACCCCTTCCCACGCGCCTGTCTCTATCCAGTTTTCCCCATCCCGGGAAGCCTCCAGCACAAACCCCTGCACATTCAGCCGTTCCCAGGAAAGCCTGACAAAAGTGACGGTTCTCTCCTCCGGGAACTCCACCATCAGCCAATGCTCCGGCTGTCCCGGTTCATTGGCACTGGACCAGCGGCTCGCGCCGTCTTCCTTCCCATCTGCCGCCAGGGACGGAGCAAAGCTTTCCTTTTCCACACTGTCTGCCGTCACCCGGACCCCGGACAGCCGGGCGAGATTTTCCCGGTAAAATCCATGGGTTTCCCCCGTTCCTTCTTCCGCTTTTGTCAGGTCATCCCCCCGCAGTCCAAAGGCCGCCAGCAGAAAGAGGAATACCAGCAAAACACCTGTGCCTACCTTAAAAAATCGTTTCATACAAATTCCTTTTTATCATTCATTTTCTATTATTTTTTAATGCTTGAAGCCGAAAAAAAGGCTTAAATCATCTCATAGCTTCTTATTAGGAAGCCGGCAAAGCCGCATAAAATAAGCTTTGTGCAGAAATCATTTGTATCAGCACAATATAAATAGGTATTGGCACATTTGCTGGTAGTCTATCTAATTCATAATAACCAGTTGACTTCATATCACATACATCAAAAAGATTTGCTTTAAGGGATTGGCCAAAATACATCCCTGTCACTTTTTCAATTATCATAGCAAGTAATACAAAACCTGAGTTATTCTATTGAAATTATTCGCCCTTGGGATACATCATTGGCTTGTTAATGAATAACGGCAGCAAATCGCTGTTGTGCCTTATTTTAAAATTAGGATAATCTGCCCATAATTCTTCATATTCATTCAGAACAGATTGATCAAAATAATCAGGAACTCCCGAAGTATGATTCAATAATTGTTCTACTGTTACATCAATGCTATGTAAATCAATAGCAAGAAGTTTTCCTAAAGTATCATCAATTTATATTCTTCCTCATTCGCCAAATCCGCAAACCCAGTTGAACTTTCACATAGTACCTTATCATCTTGAACGCTATATACATTTCCTTTAAAATTAACGTCTATCATCTCTTTGATATTCATACTTTACCTCTGTAAATTCAAATTTGTTCTTTATTTCCATGTAGATGGATACTCCAAATGATAGGGTAATTTTGTATTACGATTTCCTTTTGCAGAATTAACTTGTCCTTGCGTCAAAAATACAGCTTCACTTAAATCCGCATCTTTAAAGTTAGTATCTCTTGTGTCAGCTCCCAAAAAAATTGTTCCATTAAATACGCTCTTTTCAAAATTTGTGGCTATTAAAAGTTTTGTGCTTAAGTCTGCTCCACTCATGTCCTGCCCTTTGAAATTGCTTCCAAGAAAATTGGCAGGAATTTTTTTATATTCACTGTGAATACTTTGCTGAAGCAACTTACACACGTGTTTTAAAATATAATTCGATCTGAGTCTGTATTGCTCTAAATCTAAAGATAAGATACTATTAGGGCAACAATGGCACATTTTTATATTTTCCTCAATCAAAGAATGAATGGATTTTTCTAATGGTTGTGCTGAAATAAGCGACGTTGCTTCTATCAAATAATATCTAATTTGATAAAGCTGAAATATAATTATAAAAACATCAAAAATTTCTGTTGATTGGTTTGGTATATCATTCCAAGTCTGACCTTGATAAATAACTTGCGTCACCTGTTGTCCGGCACCGAAGCAGTCATAACCAATGCAACCTTTCATTTTCTGCTTTTCAAGTTGCGAATGTATTTTACATCGGTAATCTTTTAATAAATTTGTGCATGGTTGCCCTGATACTTTATCTTTTGGAAACCCATCAATTTTTGAAAAAAACAGAGCAGTACAACACAATCCTGAACATTTTGAACAATCCGACTTCATATATTCCCATATTTTATCATTTCTTTCATGTATCATCATCTATTTTTTGCCCCTGCAACTTCCTATTTGTCGAGTACACATTATCCGCCAAATGCGAATATTCTTGTTTGTTATACTCTAATTTTTAATGTCGAATCTGTCAAGTTGTTTCATCTATTCTTATATCGTACCTCAAGTTTTTATGAAATCAGGGCGGGATTTGAGTTAGATCATGACCCACAAACATTTCACACTACAAGCTGAAAAGAGTAGTGAAATGCCCTATTCATCAGACTTTCCAGCTTCGTTGTCTTTACATGAAACCTATCGTACAAACGAAAACCGACACTATTTTTTATAGCATCCGCGACCGGTCAGAACTCCACGCCCTTCCGCGCCGGAATCCCTTTCTCGAACGGATGTCTTATGCACTTCATTTCCGTAATATAATCGGCTGCGTCCGCAAGAAAATCCGCCGCATCCCGGCCTGTGCAGACAATCTCCAGCCCTTCCGGCTTTTCTTTCAGAAAAGCTTTAAGCTTATCCACATCCAGCAGTTTCCAATTTACCGGATAAGTGACTTCATCCATAATAAGAAGCTCAACTTCCCCTGCATATGCCAGGCTCACCGCTTCGTCCAGCAGACGGTTATGGATTCCGGCAAGCGCATCTTTATCCTCCTGTGTCATGGAGGAATAAAAACCATAATCCTTTTCACTGCGCAGAATTCGTATTTCAGGTATGTGGGAAAGGCTGTGCAGCTCCCCGGTATCCCGTCCCTTCATAAACTGCAGGATTAGCACCTTTTTCCCCGCACCCGCCGCGCGCAGGGCCAGCCCCATGGCGGCTGTGGTTTTTCCTTTTCCTTCTCCCGTATATAAATGTAGTAAGCCTTTATTCATTTTTTTCCCGCCTTTCTTCCTGTGCTGCTGCATTTCTGTGAAAAATCCGCTGATACCCATAAGGCAGAGCCATACCCGATATATCCGGCCAAAGCGCTTCCCTGCGGCGATACTTTTCTTCCTCCGCCCGTCTGTTGGGACAGTCCGTACGGGGGCAGGACACACAGATACCGGCACAGGCCTCTCCTTCCTTCCGGGTGAGGACCGCCTGGTAAGCCACGCTCTTTTTCGGAGTCAGCACATAATATCTGTTATAACGGACCTCTTCCTGCCCGATGCTCCCGAAGATTTCCTCCATGGCTTCCAGGGGCAGTTCGCCTCCGGGAAAGAGCATTTTCTTTACCCGCCATCCGTATTTTTCCCGTATTTTTCCGTTCATATCCTCATAGGCCTTCAGCAGCAGCTCCGAACAGATACATTCCGCCATAAAGCTTTCCGTAAGCATCCCCCGGAGGGCGTACTCCTCCTGAAGGCGATCCGGCCAGCTTCCCAGGCTCACAATCACCGGCAAGCTTCTTTCCTCTCCTTCTTCCGCCGTTACCGATCCTTTTTTTACGGCATCCTGGCACCGCATCCCTCCGGCTGCAAACGCATACATTCCTGCCGGCGCCGCCTGTTCCATAATCTTTTCGTAAACCTGGGAAAACAGCAGAAAGTCGGCATCCTCATAGTGATACCGACTCAATGCTGTTTTTAATTCTTCCTTTGATAAGCTTATATGCAGCTGTATTTTATTCATCTTGCGTCTTTCTCGTTTACGCAGTCAATCCCCTTTACCCGCAGGGCACGCATTGCATTCAGGATAGCAAGGACCGCCACTCCCACATCGGCAAATACGGCCAGCCACATATTGGCGATTCCGACAGCGGCTAAAATCAATACCAGAATCTTTACTCCCAGGGCAAAGACAATATTCTGTTTCACAATGCCCAGCGTCTTTCTGGATATTTTCATGGCTGCGGCGATTTTGGAAGGCTCATCGGTCATAATAACCACGTCTGCCGCTTCGATAGCCGCGTCGCTTCCCAGCCCTCCCATGGCGATTCCGATATCCGCCCTGGCAAGAACGGGCGCATCATTGATGCCGTCTCCCACAAAGACAAGCTTACCCTTAGGTGACTTGGATCCGATGATTTTTTCCACCTCATCCACCTTATCTCCGGGCAGGAGCTCGGAGTGCACCTCCGTCAGACCGATTTGGGAAGCCACATAATCCGCTGTTTCCCTGCGGTCTCCGGTAAGCATGATAACCCGTTTTACACCCTCTGCCTTCAGCCCGCTGATGCATGCGGCGGCGTCTTCCTTGATTTCATCCGCAATCAGTATATATCCCAGATACTGGTTATTTCTGGCTACATGCACAATTGTACCAATCTGAGCCGCATTGGTAAAGCTTATTTTCTGCTGCTGCATTAATTTTTCATTTCCTGCATAGATATCGTCCCCGTCAATCACCGCATGGACACCGTGGCCGGCCAGTTCTTCGGTACTTTCCAGCCTGCTTTTATCCAGCTCTCTGCCGTATGCCTTCTGTATGGATAGGGAAATGGGATGGTTGGAATAGCTTTCCGCATAAGCGGTAATTTCCAGCAGTTTATCCCGGGTAATTACTTCCGATAAAACATTCTGCTTGTTTTCCTCCATGGCCGGTTTGACTTCCTTCACCTTAAAGGTTCCTTTCGTCAGCGTGCCGGTCTTATCCATAACAACAATTTCCGTTTCTGCAAGAGCCTCCAGATAATTGCTTCCTTTTACCAGCACCCCCGCCTTGCTGGCCCCGCCCAGGCCGCCGAAAAAGCTTAACGGCACGCTGATCACCACAGCGCAGGGACAGGACACCACAAGGAAGGTCAGGCCTCTGTAAATCCAGTCGGACCAGCCGCCCAGGAACAGGGGCGGAATAACAGCCAGCGCCGCCGCGCAGAGCACGACGATAGGGGTATAGTATCTGGCAAATTTTGTGATAAAGTTCTCCGCTTCCGCTTTTTTGCTGCTGGCATTTTCCACCAGATCCAGGATTTTGGAAACTGTGGATTCCCCGAAAGGTTTGGTGACCTCCACTTCCAGGACACCCGTAAGGTTGATACAGCCGCTGATTACCTCTTCCCCGCAGAGTACCTCCCTGGGCACGCTTTCCCCGGTCAGCGCCATGGTATCCAGACTGGAATTTCCTTTTATAATAACCCCGTCAAGGGGGATTCTCTCTCCCGGCTTCACAACGATGAGTTCTCCCACCGCCACTTCATCCGGATCCACCTCTTCTTCCGCACCATTCCTGCGCACATTGGCAAAATCAGGCCGGATATCCATCAGCTCCGTGATATTTTTTCGGGAACGGTTTACCGCATAGGTCTGGAACAACTCTCCCACCTGGTAAAAAAGCATAACCACCACCGCTTCGGGATAATCCCCCACAAAAAAGGCACCTACCGTGGCAATTGTCATCAGGAAATTTTCATCAAATACCTGCCCCTTCCCGATGTTGCCAACCGCCCTCTTTACCACATCTCCGCCGATTATCACATAGGAAACCAGAAATGCGGCAAGCAATACATACCAGGGCAGCCCCGGCACCAATTTTTCAAGTAATACGGCTGCCGCAAAAAAAGCGGCGCCGATAAGAATTCGCTGCATTCTTTTCTTAATTTTCCTTGTCATTTTGATTCCTCCTCCTGTATATGATCAAGTCCCTGGCTCAGAATGGTAGTAATATGTCCGTCGGCAAGGGAATAAAAAATGGTTTTCCCTTCTCTCCTGCTCTTCACCAAATCCATCTGTTTCAAAACGCGCAGCTGATGGGAAATTGCCGATTGTGTCATGTTCAGTATCTGCGCCAGATCACAGACGCACATTTCCGAACAAAGCAGCACATACAGCATCTTAATCCTTGTAGTATCTCCGAAAATCTTAAAAAAATCGGCCAGATCATCCAGGTCATCCTCTGCCGGCATCCTGGCGTTTACCTTTTCCACAATATCCTCATGCACGTGAATATATTCACAGCTTTCGGCGTGTTCATGGGTTCTCTTCATAAAATAAAACCTCCATTTTTATATAATCGTTCAGGCAAGTCTGAACGATTACGTCTCCTTTCCGCAGACTTGGATAGGCAGTGCCTGCGTCGGCGGGAATTGACCGTTACCTTTATTTACATTTAAACATATGAACAATCATTCATATGTTTAATGCTATTATATGCAGACACACAAAAAAAAGCAAGTACTTTTTCTATTTTTATTAAATTCTGTCTGCACATGGCGGCAGTCGCCAAACGGATACACTCTGCCTTCCGCTGTCTGCGGCAAAAAAAGAATGACCGCCCCAAGCACAAGGGCGGCCATCTTTATGAAGGGTATAATCAACCAAAAATTGGAAGAAAGCAATAAAAAGATACCGGCAAGGACTACTCCTCACCCACTTCTATCTCCAGAAATTCAGGGGAATCAAAAAAATCTTTCAGCGAAATACTAAGCCCGCCGCATAATTTGCAGATCGTAAAAATTCCCGGATTCTGTGTGGAACCATCAATAATATGCATCAGTGTCGTCATAGGAACTGCAGAACGGTAGGATAAAGTATAATAAGATATATCCTTTTTCTTACAAAGGGCCTTAATACGGTTCGCTAACTTTTCCTGCTCTGACATAGCCGGCCTCCTCTGCTTATAAATACATTTTATCTCATTTTTTTCCAAAATTGCACCCATATATGGTAGTAATTTTGTTAATTTATGTATTTATTCCCGAACAAGGCCGTAAAGTTACTTTATTTCGTGTACTTTTTTATATTGCTTCCCACCCGTACTGCGCCAGTATTTTCCTCGGAAATTCCACACGTACGGTCATTTTGGGATCCACAATCTGGCATATGCTCATGTCTGCGGCAAGGGACATGAGCATTCCGGATTTCAGCTCACTGATTCCGGCGGCTTCCCTCACAAACGCCTCCATGCGCAAAACGGCTTTTCTGCCTGCTTCATCCGTCGTGGGGGCGGACTGGATGGTCATTACTTTATCTGCCGTCAGCAAAAAGGGAACGGGCAGGCGGCAGTTCTTCAGGACATGCACCCGGACCGTCACTTCCCCGGCTGTCTCAAGGCCGCAGATAAACACCTCCCCGTCCCCCATCAGCGCATGAAGATCGCCAAGGGACAGAAGTGCCCCCTGCACCGCTACCGGCAGATAAAGCGCCGTACCTTCCCCTATTTTCCGGCAGTCCATATTGCCGCCGTGGCCGCCGGGTGTTGCCGTGTCGATCCCTTCTCCGCCTGGAGCGGTGCCAATCACGCCTATCATGGGACAGCAGTCCAGTGTCAGTTTTTCATCAAACCGTATTTGATCGCCGTTGATAGCAAAGATTGCTGCTTTCGGCTCCGGGAACCTGCCGGCAAAGGCACCATAGGAAAAGGAGGAGCACATGGCTCCCCAGCTGCGCAGGTTTATTGTAAGAATCTCCACCTTCAGGATATCCCCCGGAAGGGCGCCGCGGATATACAAAGGTCCGGTCGCCGGATTTTCCAGGGTATCCCTGCGGTCTCCCAGAGGTCTCTCTTCACAGGTGACGCTGTCATCATAGCAGTCCCTGGTCTGGAAAACCACCGTGTCCCCGCTGTCGCAGACGGCGGCGGGGGCAATTTCCTTATCGAGTCTGTCATGCACATGTTCTCTGCTGATGTACAGCATGGCTGTCCCTATTCCTTTCCGGCCGGTTCCGTTTTCTCTGCGGTTTCCGCATCTTCCCCTGCAAGCCCGGTCCCTTTCAGGATTCCCCATATATAAGGTGCGCCGAACATACTCAGCTTTTTGGGTCCGCGGATAGGCTCCCCCGCCTTCTGCGCTTCCCGTATTTTCCTGTATGCCCGCAGCACCGTAGCCTGGGTAATGGATTTTTCCTTCCTGTCACAAAAAAGCTCCCTGCCCTTTACCCGGTAGGTAAAGGGCAGCTTTTTGCTGGTATAAAAAGTACTGCCGGCATAAAGCTCCACCACATTCCACAGGGCTGTCCCCAGAGCTTCCTCCGAGCGGCATTCCCTGACCGCTTTGATTGCCGCTTCACGTTCTGTTGCGTTCATTTCTTCCATATGTAACCTGTTTTCTTTCCTGCGGGTACCGCATCAGCGGTATTGGTTATGCCAACGGGTAACGGTTCCGGACCTGCCCGGTTACGGCAATGGTTTCTTTTCCTGAAAAAGCATGGGAAGGAAGTCCCTGATACACTGCCGCCAGACATTCCAGTCATGGCCGCCTTCGTATTCCTTCCGGACACAGGGTATTTTGTTTTCCTCACAGAATACATCATCCTCTGCAAATTGTTCCCAAAATTCATCCTGCCTGCCCATCCCGCGGAAAAACAGACGCTGCTCTTTCTGAAAACGTTCTTCCTTCATGACAGCCAGAAAACTGTTATCCGGATTATTACCCATAAAATTATGCATGAAACCGCTGAAAAGCCCTTCCCAGGCAAACAGCTCCGGATGGCTGCAGACAGTTACGCTGGTCTGCATGGATCCCATGGAAAGGCCGGCCATAGCACGAAATTCCCGTCCCGCCTTTACCCGGTATTTCTTTTCTATAAAAGGAATGATATCCTCCACCAGCTCCTCCGGGAACAGATTATGCCGCAGGATAGATTCTCCTTCCGCCGTTTCATCCATTACCATGCCGTTTGCCATGACAATGAGCATAGGAACCGCCTTTTCCCTGGCAAGAAGATTGTCCATAATATGGTTCACCTTTCCCTGCCAAACCCAGCCCCGTTCATTTTCCCCGAAGCCGTGCTGCAGATAAAGGACCGGATAAGGATCCCTGTTTTCTTCATAGCCCGGTGGTACATAAACGATGCAGGTTTCCGTCCTTCCCGTCACGGCGGAGTTATAATATTCATGCCGGATATCTCCGTGGGGCACATCCTTCATCTGGAAAAACTCCGGTACCGGCCCGATTTCAATGTAGTTCACAGGCCTTGCAAACCCATATCCGACAGGAAGAAAAGGACTGAGGGCCAGACAATTGTCCACATACAGATGCACATAATAAAAACCGGCATCCAGAGGCAGATCCACTGTCCACACATCCTTTTCCGTTTCCAGGAAAGGATACATGATATCCCCGATCTGCAGCTGTACATTCATGGCATTGGGATAGCGAAGCCGGATATAGGGCCTTCCTTCCGCCCGGTACATAAGCCCCTCCTGGGAATTGTGAGAGACCGGCTTTTCGTCCGTTTCCACCATCACCGGCCTGCTGTATGCGCAGGACTGCTCCACCACGGCAGGATTGTCCATCCATTCCTTTCCCGCTTCTATCTGCTCTCTTACCTCAATCGTGAGATTTTCCGTTACAGCCTCCGCATCCCGCAGCGTTTTCAGCACGCCATCCAGATTACTTCCCAGACGCTTCCGGCTTTTAGCAAGACCCTCCACAATAATATGTATTTTTCCGGAAGCCTCCGACAGCATGGCATAAATATTATCCAGATTATCTCCTTTTGACTCCGGAAGATTCAGCTTTCCCTGCAGATACCGGTACATTTCCTCCCTGGACCCGATTCCTGCAAAGTTCAGTTTAATCATACCTTTTTCCTTTTCCCTCTCATTTTCTTTCATCCGTTGTCCCTTCCTTCCGCACGTTTCCCGCGTAAGAGCGCGTCTGTACAGACACTCTAATCTCCTGCAATCGCTTTTCGGAGCTTGCTCTTTATTCTCTGCAGGGCATTATCCGTACTTTTGCCGTCCTTTCCCAGGACTCTGGCGATCTGGTTGTAGCTCATACCGGTGATATAAAGATCCAGGACCTGTTTTTCAAAGGTACTTAATTCCTTTTCAATGGCCTGCTCCAGCACCTCCACATTTTCCCGGTCAATAAACAGCTCCTCGGGACTCAACTCCAGGGCCGCAGGTATGGCATTCATCAGGCTGGTTTCTTCATTTCCTTCACTGTCCTGGCCGCCGTTCCCCCCATACAGAGAGATATAGGTATTCAGGGGCATGTGCTTTTTCCGGGAGGATGCCTGCACCGCCGTATACATCTGGCGGGAGACGCACAAATCCGCAAAGGTGCTGAAGCTGGCATCCCTGCCGCTGTCATAATCCCGGATAGCCTTGAACAGCCCTATCATACCCTCCTGAATCAGATCGTTGCTGTCTCCGCCGAGAAGGTACATGGATTTGGCTTTTGTCTTTACCATACCTTTATATTTTTCCATAATATAATCGGTGATATCGTTTTCTCCGTCTCTGAGAAGTACGATCAGCTCCTCATCGCTGTATTCCCCATAAGATTCTTTCATTGGGAATCCATTCCTTTCTGCTGCCTGTCCTGCTCTCTTGCCTGCAGGATACGGATTAAATCCGCCGCCACATGCTCACCCAGAATCTCATAGCCATCCGCATTGGGGTGGACGCCGTCCGGCATAAAATGCAGCACGTTATCTTTGTCATGGCCGTCCAGAATATTGGAATTATACAAATCAATCACTTCCATCCCATGCTCCCGGGCAAGCTCTTTGGTAACTTCCGCAAATTTATCCTGGGAAATCAGGTACGGATGCTGGGTTTTCAGATAATCCTGGAGACTGTTGGGCAATGGTGTCATAAAAATTACTTCGGCATGCGGATAATCTTCTATAAGGCCATCCATGAGTTCGTCCAGATCTCCCCAGAAGGTACGTTTTTTCCTCTCTGCAGAGTTCCCGAACTCCACAAGGCTGGCACAAAAGCCGTCATTGGTCCCTCCCATCACCAGGATGATATCACTGTCCTCAGGGATATCCTGATATCGGTCCACAAAAGCATCGGCCCAGTACCTTCCTATAGAGGATCCGCCTATCCCTAAGTTATATACGTGACTGGCATCCAGGGCTTCCTGAAGTACGTGGGGATATGCCAGTTCCTGATAATTCTCTATACTGTCCAGATTTACCGCCTGGGTAATGCTGTCTCCCAGACAAGTGATTTTGATATCGGAGAAATCAATGTTATTTTCAGATATAGTTCTTTTATCCTGTTCGCTCACCAGAAGCGTTTCCGTATGGGAACTGCGCACCTCCTGACGCTGCTCCAGGGTATACTGCTTCTTTCCGAAGGGATCCGGCAGCCTGGACTCGTTTTTCCCTTTCCGGAGCACGATATCACTGCCGGATACGGTATTGCCGGATGTGGTGTTACCGGAAATATCATTGCCGGATATGCCGTCACCGGAAAGGCCGTTACCGGATTCATCATTGGCGGATATGCCATGGCCCGCCTCATTCCCGGATACGTCGCGGTCGGCTCCGCGGCTGCCGGATGACTCTTTATCCGGTTTCTCCTGGTCAGACTTTCCGCTGCCGGATGGCTCTTTATCCGATCCGTCACGGTCAGACTTTCCGCCGCCCGGTTCATCGCTCCGGTCTTCCCCGTTTGTTTCCTCCCCGGCAGATGCATCATTGCCGGAAATACTGCTGCCTGATACGGTATTGCCCGAAACTGCGTTACCGGAAACCGAATTGCCCGACAGGGTATTGCCTGAAACATCGCCGCAGGGCCGAAGCAGCTGCCTGGCGGGAATTTTATTGCCGGATACCGCCGATCTTTCCTGTTCTCCGGGAATATCATCTTCCGATACCCCGTTTCCGGATACCTCGTTACCGCTCACCGAATAGCCGCTCACCTGGCTGTCCAACAGCTGATTACCGGATATGTGGCTTTCATCCCCTGTATTTTGGGACACGCCGGAAGCCTCTTCCTCTCCGTCTTGTTCTCCGGAATAAATGAAATTCTCTTCTGTTTCCGCTGCGGGCGCACCGTCCTGCGTTGTGCCGGACTGCTGCACGGATCCAACATTCTGAACCTCATCGCTGTCCGCCTGGACGGCAGGGACGTCGGAAGGCTCTTGTTCTTTCCCGGGTGAACAGGCTGCCGCCAGCGATAACAGGAATACAGCCAGCAGACCGCATCCCGTTATTTTTAGAAAGTTATATTTTTTCATTATAATTGACGCTGTCTTACGATTTCATATGCCAGTACTCCTGCTGCCACAGAAGCGTTCAGGGAATCGATATTTCCTTTCATGGGTATCGCTGCGATAAAGTCACAGTTTTCTTTCACCAGGCGTCCCACGCCCTCTCCTTCATTTCCGATTACCAGGCCTATGGGGCCTGTAAGGTTCAGATCATACATTCTGGTTCCGTCCATGTCCGCACAGACAAACCACATCCCTTTCTTTTTCAGTTCCTCCATAGTCTTAACCAGATTGGTAACTTTGGCGACGGGTGTATAATTCAATGCGCCTGCGGAGGTACGGGCCACAGTGGCCGTAAGGCCTGCCGCCCGGTTTTTAGGAATAATCACGCCGTGGGCACCCGCCAGATTGGCAGTACGGATAATCGCGCCAAGATTGTGGGGGTCTTCTATATTATCCAGCAATAGCAGAAACGGAGGTTCCTGCTTTTCCTCTGCCAGCTTCAGGATATCATCCACCTGCGCATACTCATAAGCTGCCGCATAGGCAATAACCCCCTGGTGTTTTCCGGTTTCGGACATCTGATCCAGCCGTTCCCTGGACACAAATTTGATGAGGCAGTCCGTCTTTTTAGCTTCCCTCTTAATGGTCATGATGGGTCCGTCCTGGCAGTTGTCCAGGATGAAAACCCTGTCGATGGTTTTTCCGGAACGGAATGCCTCGATTACCGCATTGCGCCCTTCTATTGTCAGTTGTTCGTATCTCATAGCAGCTCCTTTTTTATAGATGGATATCCAGTTCCTGCAGGGACAGCTTCAGCAGCTCCATAAGCCTGTCCATACGGCCGTCCAGATAAAGATAGCCGTACAGGGCTTCCAGGCCGGTGGCCTTCCTGTAATCTCCCACAGTGGCGTTCTTGGCCGTGGTATAGGATTTGGCATTCCTGCCTCTCCGGTATACGGCCTGCTCCTGGGGAGTGAGAAAACCCTGGATCGCTTCTCCCATCAGGGCCTGGGTCTGGGCTTTGGCCAGACGGCTTTTTTCCTTATGAAGCCGGTTGGGAGAGGCATTGTGGCGTTCCACCACCACTGTCCGTATGATCAGATCATAAATGCAGTCTCCCACAAAGGCAAGAGTCAAGGGGGAGTAGGTTCTCAGATCTACTTCCCCCAACCCGAATTCTCTTTTTATCTGCTCCAGCAGGTTCATGCTCTCTTCCATTTCACTCCTTCGCGGGTGTCCTCCAGGATAATGCCCTTTGCCAGCAGCTCATCCCTGATTTCATCCGCCCTGGCAAAGTTCTTTTCTTTTCTGGCGGCCTGCCGTTCGGCGATTAAGGCTTCTATGGCCTCATCCAGCATTTCTTCTTTTTTCTCCACGATCAGCCCGCATACATCGGAAAGCTCCTTGATTTCATCCAGAAGCGCCTTGAGATAGGCTGCCGTATTCTCCGCACCGCTATTGGTATTGGCGAATTTGACCAGTTCAAAAATAGCGGCAATGGCATCGGCAGTGTTAAAATCATCCTCCATCGCTTCATCAAACTTGGCGGCAAAACCTGCCGCTTCCTCCAGAAGCGCCTTTTCTTCCAAAGTCATCTGACCGGCCTGCGCTTTCTCCAGAAGGAAATTCAGGTTGTCTGCGGCGGTGCAGATCCTGTCCAGGCCGTTCTTTGCCGCTTCCATCAGCTCATCGCTGAAGTTCAGAGGGCTTCTGTAATGGGCGGAAAGCATGAAGAAACGGACTACCTGGGGATCGTATTTCGCCACAATATCACGCACGGTAAAAAAGTTTCCGGCCGACTTGCTCATTTTCTTATTATCAATGTTCAGGAAGGCATTATGCATCCAGTATCTGGCGAAGGGTTTGCCGTTAGCTGCCTCCGACTGGGCAATTTCGTTTTCATGATGGGGGAATACCAGATCCTCCCCGCCCGCATGGATATCGATTTCTTCCCCCAGATATTTCCTGCTCATAACGGAGCATTCAATATGCCAGCCGGGACGTCCGTTGCACCAGGGGGATTCCCAATAGGGTTCGCCGTCTTTTTTAGGCTTCCAGAGGACAAAATCCAGCGGGTCTTCCTTCTGATCCTCTCCGGATACCAGAAGGGAGCGCTTGCCGCCTTCCAGATCATCCAGGTTTTTGTGGGAAAGCTTTCCGTATTCCTTAAAGCTCCTCACGCGGAAATATACGGTTCCGTCCGCCGCCGCATAAGCATGGCCGTCCTCGATCAGCTTCCCTATCATTTCCAGCATACCGCAGATTTCCTGCGTTGCCTGGGGATGGGTGGTTGCAGGCTTCACATGGAGTGCCTCCATATCCTTTTTGCATTCCGCAATATAGCGTTCGGAAATAACGGAGGAATCCACACCCTCCTCGATGGCTTTCTTAATGATTTTGTCATCCACATCGGTAAAGTTGCTTACATAATTTACTTTTAACCCCTTGTATTCAAAATAGCGGCGCACCGTATCGAATACGATCATCGGGCGGGCATTGCCTATATGGATCAGATTATACACGGTGGGCCCGCAGACATACATCTTAACCTCGCCGGGCGTAAGGGGCACAAATTCTTCTTTTCTCTTTGTGAGGGTATTATAGATTTTCATCTTCTTAAGGTTCTCCTTTTTCTCTATATTCGTGAAGACTTACCGCTTCTGACAGCACTTTTCGGTTTCATGGCACCGTTCCTTCCGGCTGCATTCCCGGCGGAAGCTGCATTCGCCTTCTTCACACATTTTTTCTTCTGTTCTTTTAAGGTAACGCACTTGGGCTTCCAGGTCAAGCAGTCTGTTAATTAATTCGCTGTTGGCATGCTGTAAATTGGAAATATCCTCTTTTACCGGGTCCGGCAGGTTCACCTGATCCATGGTATCCCGGGGTATGGGCTGGTTTCCGCGCTTTACTACCCGTCCGGGGACACCTACCACAGTGGAGTTGGGCGGCACCTCGTCAAGTACCACGCTTCCCGCCCCGATTTTGGAATTCTCGCCGATGGTAAAGGAACCCAGGACCTTGGCCCCCGCGCTTATCATTACGTTATCCCCGACAGTTGGGTGGCGCTTGCCGTGCTCCTTGCCTGTTCCTCCCAGCGTTACCCCCTGATAGAGGGTTACGTTATCCCCTATTATGGCTGTTTCTCCGATAATAACTCCATTTCCGTGATCGATAAAAAACCCTTTACCGATTTGCGCGCCGGGGTGGATCTCAATCCCTGTTTTACGCACGCCTCTCTGGGATATCCATCTAGCCAGGAAAAAGTGGCCTGACCGGTACAGCCTGTGGGCCAGCCGGTAATGGAGCATAGCCTTGAAGCTGGGATACAGAAATACCTCCATGGGAGAATGGATGGCAGGATCCCGCTCCCTGATTATCTGTATTTCTTCTTTGCATTTTCTGATTATACCCATTTTTCTTCCTTCTTTCCTATGGGATTGACAGATGACACCAATCTGACTGTCCGCCGCTTCTACGGTTCCGATGCCTTGCGCCTTCTGATCCGCAACGAAAAAACGCGCCTTCTTCCATACTCTGCTAAGAGACGGTTGAAGCCGCGGTTCCACTCTGCTTCAGGCAATAGCCTGCACTTATATCGCGTAACGTGCGTTAACGTATCCGGTTAAAGGGAATCCCTTCCTTTCACCGGATCAGCTCCCGGAGGCACTTTCAGCTGTCCTTGCCGGGAATGCTTGCAGCCGGTGACATTCCCTCTCTGCGGCAGAATACATACCTACTCTTTCCGTTCTTCGCCTTTTCCTATCGTTGGATCGATGTCTGTATATACAGGATATGCAAAATTACATTTTTTGTCAACTTTTTTGTTAGTATTCCGGCTACACGATTTCATTAATGCATATATCCCGGAGCGTCTTAACCTGTTCCAGGCTGCGCAGCAGCCCCATCTTTTCCCAGAGATAACTTCCTTTAAAAGTAAAGCATTTGTCCGCCGGCGCTCTTCCGAACAGAAATGCGCATAACCGTTCCGGGGAGGTTTCTGCATACAGCTTTCCGCAAACGTCCGCCTCCGGCAGCTTCTGTACCGTGCTTTCCTCCGGACCTGCTTTCCAGCAATAGAAGCCGTTGTTCATTTCTATCAGAGGATCCGTGTATTGCAGAAGGATTTCCATTCTCTGCCTGGATTGGATTAGGGAAAGCATTGCGGGAAGATGAACTATCCTGCCCATAATGGCGGGCCTGCATTCCGGGGCCTGTTCCATAAGAAGCTCTTCGTATTCGGGAAGAACCATGGCCTCCTGGATTTCCGCCTCTTTTTCTCGTCCATAGAAAAAATAGCCCACAATCGTCCCTTCATCCAGTAAGAGGAAGATATCCCCCTGCTGGGCATACATTTCCTTCAGCGCCAGCCGGAAATAGTCCTCCGAACGCTGCGTGTACAGCTGGTACCTGCGTTCAAGCTGGGCGGAGGCAAAATCTGCCAGGCCGGGTATATCCTCCTCTTCCAGAGGGCGTATTTCCAGCGCCCCGGAGCCTCCCTGCAGCTTTTCCTCCCGTACATCCTCTGCCGCCTGCAGGATTTTGCGTTCATAACGGACGGCTTCCGCCGCTCTGGCCTCTCCCTCCAAAAGAGAGTAAACCTTCAGCGCCAGATCCGTCTGCAGCCTCCACCGCGGCTTGTCATAAATATAGGAAAACTGGAACGGCTCATAAATCGCCGGGGAAGCCGGCATCAGATACAGAAACGGACGTTCCCTCCCATACCGTTCCAGGCAGGCTTCCTTCAAAAGCCTGCCCATATAACCTCTGTGCCGCCATTTCTCCCTTGTAGCCACTCCCACCACATAATCGGATTCCACCAACCGGCAGGAACCTCCGCTTTTCATGCACAGCCTGTAGGGGGTCAGATACAGCATCGCCAGATCTTGTCCGTCCTCCTCCAAAACCAGGGCTGTGTTTTTTTCCGCTTTGTTCTCAAAATAGTAATCGTTAAAAAGCCTGGTGTCCTCAAAGAAAACTTCTTCCCACAGAGGACGCAGGCTGCAGCAGGCGCCGCCTTCTATTTTTTTTATCTGTTGCATATGCACATCCATTTTTTATCCAGCCTTTACTGTGTTCCGGCCTTCGGGCAGCCACCGCAGCCTGTACATCCGGCATCGATATCTGAAGAATAAAGTCCATAGGGTGTATTTAAAAGGCAGACTGCCTGGGATGAAATCCCTTCTCCCGTACCGGTAAAACCCAGCCCTTCCTCTGTAGTCGCCTTTACATTCACCTGGGAAACTTCGATCTGAAGAGCCCGGGCGATATTTTCTCTCATGGTATCAATAAAAGGCCGCATTTTCGGGGCCTGGGCGATAATCGTCGCATCGATATTTTCAATAAGGAAACTGTGCTCCTCCAGAAGCTGTCCCACCTTCTTTAAAAGCTCCATACTGCTGATCCCCTTATAAGCAGGATCGGAATCCGGAAAATGCGTTCCGATATCTCCAAGGGCCGCTGCGCCAAGAAGGGCGTCCATTATGGCGTGGAGAAGTACGTCCGCATCCGAATGGCCAAGAAGCCCTTTTTCATAAGGGATGTCCACCCCGCCGATTATCAGCTTTCTTCCTTCGGTCAGACGGTGTACATCATATCCCATTCCTATTCTCATCTATAATTCTCCTTACATTCTTTGTAACAGCCCAGACAAGTCTGATCGACGTCTGGTGAAAGTATACCACAATTCCGGAATAAATAACAGGCAGAGCGTTCTTCATTTTTTCTCATGTTGCTGGTAACGGCCCTTTGCACCTGCCATCCAATGGTTTTGCCTGCCCGTTTACCCTCCCGGCTTTACTCCGGGGGTGGCGGTGCTGCAAGGATTCCTGGAAGGGGCGTCTGAAAACGCCAGTCCTTACGCTGTGTCCTTTACAGCGTTAGTACTGCTGCGTTTTTAACCGAGCGAGAGCGCACCCTGGAAGGAACCTTGCAGCACCGCCACCCCCGGAGTAAAGCCGGGAGGGTAAACGGGCAGGCAAAACCACTGGACGGCAGGCGCAAAGGGCCGTTACCAGCAACATGCCTGTCTGATTATCTCCTCAGAACCGCTTCGATTCCGTCCGCCGCTTTTGCCGCGCCGCCGGCCTTCCGGAGAGTGTCCCCAATCCGTCGTGCACAGTCCCGGTAATCCTCCTTCTCCAGTATCTGCCTTACGGCATCCTTTACCGCTGCCGGATATATGTTTTTCAACAGGATACCTGCTCCCAGTTCCTGTGTCCTGCGGGCCACGGCCCCTTCTTCGGGCTGCTGGGGAAACAGCACAAGAGGGACGCCGAAGTAAAGGCTTTCACTCACACTGTTCATACCGCAGTGGGTTATAAAGACACGGGCCTGCTGCAGGGTGCGCAGCTGATCCACCCTGGGTTCTATACGGAAATTAGCGGGAATGCTCCCCAGCGAGGAAATATCGGTATGCATTCCCACCGCCATTATGACATCTGCATCCTCTTCCTTTAACGCTTCCATACAGCTGCGGTAAAAGCCCTCCTGCTTATTCAGCACCGTCCCCAGGGAAATATAAATGACCGGCCGGCCGTTTACAGCCCGGGACGGGGAAGGCACAGACAGGGACGGCCCCGTAAACCGGTACCTGGAAGAAAACGTATCCGCCATCGGCTGGAATTCCCTGGAGGTATAAACAATCGTATCCGTATCGTTATCATTTTGTATCAGTTCGTAAAATTTATCCACACCATAACCATGCTGCCGCAGCTCCTTCATCCTCTCCTTTATCTCCCTCATACCGGTCATCATGCGGAACAAGTCCCCCGGCTTCTGTTTCATCAGCTTTGCGGTATATCTGTTAAAGGCAAACGTGGTCGTGGAACACACATAGGGGATCCCAAGCTTCCCCGCATACAGCTTTCCCCAGATGCAAATGGAATCCGATACAATACAATCCGGCCTCCATTTACGGAAATCCTCCATGACCCGATCCTCCATAGCCAGCGTTACATGAACCGTCATAGACAGCAGCGAGGCCAGATCCTTCCCCACCTTTTTATCAATATCCGCCGGAACCGGAGGCATATACTCATCACAGCATACACAGTCAGCACCCGCCGCTTCTATCCGGTCCCGGAATTCAGCAAACGAATAATAACGGATCGCATGCCCCCTGCCAGCCAGTTCACGAACCACCTCCAACGTAGGGTTCGTATGACCGTAAGCATAAATATTAAAAAAAGCAATCCTTCCCATTTACATCCTCCTTTTTAATACTTTTTATAATTTGTTTTATATGTATTACTTTTCTTACTTTTATGCTTAAATCATACTCCCGTCAATGCGGAATGTCAACATTAAAAAAGCTCCGAACGCGGGAAAGAACCAGCTGGGTTATCATTCACGGCCCCTATTCTTCTTCCGTCTCCTTTCTGTTAAAAACATCTTCAAACAGCTGCACCGTACTGTCAAAAGGCAGGATCCCTATCCCCTGCTCTTCGTCCGCGAGCATGAGAAGCATATCCCCGGGTTCAATCCCGAACATATCCCTCACTTCCTTCGGCACAACTATCTGTCCCTTTGGCCCCACTTTGACCGATGCTACGAATTTTCCCTTGGGCGGCTTAATCTTTGCCATATCCGTTTCCTCCTTATATCTGCCTTTGGATCTACAGTTATACTTGTAAGAAAAATCGTACCATCATTCCGGCAGGCCGTCAACTCCTTTGGTTTTGTTGATGCATATCCGCGAGGCCGAACAGCCGGTTTAATATGGGAACCCTGCAAAAGCACAGGCACAGCAGGATAGCCGCGGCAAGGGAAAACAGGAAAACAAGAAGATAGTTCCACAGCACAGGAAGCGATAATCTGCCGGTCAAAAACCAGACGGCATAGACCATAGGCACCTAATAGAAGAGTTCCGTGAACCAATGCTTCTCACGCAGAAAGAGACGTACCCTTCCATACTCGCTTCCTGCTTCGCTTTCTGGAAAGGCAACGCCTCTCTTCTTGAACTATTGAATAAGAACAATATCACATATCTGCTGTTCGGCAGATATCTGGAATGTATTTCTTCCCTTCCCTGGCTGTTTCCTTCCCGGGAAAGCCTCCCGGACGACAGGGATTCCTTTGCCTGCAGCCTGTCCTATCATTCGGGCGGGTTCTGGAGCGTGCTGACCTATTGGATCATAAACGGCTGCCGGCTGCCGGAAGAAATGCTTGCCGGCATTCTCTGTTCCCAGATGCCGGGAATCTGTCAAAAGGAATCTGCCGTATACCAGAATACCGGCAGCGGGAACCAGCCTGCCGGAGAAGGAACCTCCATGTAACGGCCATAATCGGAAAGCAGGAGCTGCTGGGCCTGCTGTTTTTCCAGTACAACGGCACCCGGCAGAGCCTTTCTTTCCACACAGACTCCGGCATCCGTCACCCGTACCGTTACGGGCTGTCCGTCCAGATATGCGGAGAATTCACCGGGCGTAAGGCCGAGGGTATTCTGTTTCAGGGTCAGATAGGCTTCCAATACATTGGCAAAATCAAATATCTGGTACATGCCGCTGGGTTCTGTGGAATAATATTCCGCAAAACGGCCGATGCATTGATTCAGGTTCTTATCAAAGGCAGGGACATATATTTCCGTTTCCTGTACCCCTGCATATGCCAGATAGGCCTTTACCGCCGCTTCCAGATCCTCCTGCCGCTCCGTCACCAGCTCATAGATCGTTTTCCCGTCTTTACCGGTCAGAAGATAGCCTGCCAGCTGGCCGTCCTTCTTTATGGCGAGAGGCCTCTCATCTGCAGTTTCCACAATGGTTAAAACCGATTCCGGCTCCCTCGTTACCCAGAACGGACGTTCCTCGTTTTTCCTGCAGACAAAAGCTGCCGCCCCTTCCGCTTCCCGGAGGGGAACAAAGGAGATCCCCTGTATATCCGTCCGTTTCAGGGCATGGCGGATATTGTCCCCTGTCACCGTATATTTTACCTGGACGCCGCCCCTGGTAAAGCCGAAGTATTCATATCTCTGCCTCTGTCCGCCCAGAACAGCCAGATCACAGGTCTTTCGCATTTCCTTCAGCCAGTCCTCCATGAGGATTTTCATATGTCCTTCTCCCCGCGCTTTGGGATGTACGGAAACCGTACCCACATACCCTGCCCGCAGAGGATGTCCTCCTGCCATAAGTGTTTCCGGCAGCACCGCAATCTGGGCGCGCAGCTTTCCCTTCTCATCCACAGCAACCCGATGCATAAAAGCGGACTCCACGCCTTCCCCGTAAACCTTTGGTATCAATGTTTCAAAATCATGAGGACAGTGGGCTTTGCTGAAAACATAATTCGCCAGTTCTATGTATGCTTCCCGTTCTTCCGGCTTCGCTATTCTGTATTCACTCATTCCTTTTCGTACCTCTTTCCCTGTTTTATCATGTTTTAGCGCCAGTGTACCCCATATCCATCCGGCTGTCAATCCTAAACCGAAGCCATATTACCTTGCCTGGAGGATCTCTGACGGCTCTCCCTCCCGGGCGTCCTTCCCGGCTGATTCCGCCCAGTTTGCAGCCTCCTGTTCAAAAATTTTGTCTACCATTTCATTTATCTCGGTTCCCGCAGGCAGCCCCACTCCTTTCAGGGCCTTATCGTACCGGGAAAAGGTAAGGGATGCTTTCTGTCCGTTGACCCCGATTACATCTATGGTTATATCCGGATCATTGCTCCCGTAACCCTGGCAGTTATAAATACATTCCCTGACTTCCCCGTTCACCAGGTTTGCCTTTTCCGCTAAAGCCTTTGCCAGCTTGCTATATTCTGACGGATTCTGTGCCAGAGCCTTATCCGGTCCCAAATCCACCGTTACGCTGAGCGTCCTTCCGTAAGCTGCGCTAAAGCCTTCTCCGGTAACCGCATCAATGGAAAATGAATAGCCGGTATCTGCCGGCGTCCTGCTCTTGCCGAATCTCACATCACCGTTCCAGGATGCCCTGGGGAAGGTATATGTCCCGGTATCATAGCCCATATAGATCGTGGCGCCGTCCAGTTTTACCCCAAACAGCTTCCAAAGCAGCTGCGCCCCTATTTCCGCCGCTTCTTCCTGTGTCAGATCCTTTTCCGTCGGCTTTTTGTCCTGGTAATATTCCAGCGGATCCGCCACAACAGTATAAGCCGCTTTCTGATACCCTTCCGGTACCGTCCGGTTTTCTGCGGATGCGGGCAGAGTATACGCAGTGGGAATCGTCTGTATCCCCCCCATATCCACCGCAGCAGCGGCTTCCGCCAGACTGCTGAATAAAGCGGTACATCCTATCACCATTCCCAGCGCCGCGCAAACGGCAATTCCTGTTTTCCCTTTGTTTTTTCTTATTTTTCTCATAATTCTTACCTGCCTTTCTTTTTGATAAGGCTACTATAATACGGGAATATCAGAAAGTTATCACCGACTTGTTACCGACTTATTAAAAGGAAAATATATGTGTACCGTTGTACCTTTCTGCGGAGAAGATTCCATCCGCATAACCGCCTGATGGGCATCGGCAATCTGTTCGCACAGGGAAAGCCCCAGGCCGGCTCCGCCTTCTTTCCGGCTGCGTGCCTTATCCACCCGGTAAAAAGCTTCCTTCACCCGGGGAAGTTCCTCCGCCGGGATCCCTCTTCCATTATCCGAAACGCAAAGAACCGCTTTTTTGCCTTCCGCAAAAGCGCTGACCCGGATCCTTCCTCCGCTTTCACAGGCCTTGATGCTGTTGTCAATCAGATTGATCAGCAGGCTTTCCAAAAGTTCCCGGTTCCCGGTAAGCACATCCAGCTCCGGCTGAAACGTTATGGTTATCCCCCTTTTTTCAGCCTTGGAGCGCATCGTATATCCCACCGCTTCAAAAAGATGCCTGACCGGGATTTTTTCCCACACCATTTCCTCTCCCCGCAGCGCAGCAAGCTCCAGAAGCTGCCGGGACAAATTGGACAGCCGGCGGCATTCCGACATAATATAACCGGCGCAGGCCGTTTTGTCCTCCTCCGTGACAGCGGCCTTCTGGAGATATTCCCCATAGCCGTATATGGCGGTGAGGGGGGTCCGCAGCTCATGGGCAAAATTATCCACAAGGCGCTGCTTCTGTTCGGCGGCTTCCCGGAGGGCGGCTATCTGCTTTTCGATGGTGGATGCCATCTCATTAAAGCTTTTTGCCATAGCCGCCACCTCATCCTTTCCTTTGTCCGGCAGCCTGCCCTGCAAATCCCCGGCCGCAATGCTGAGGGAGGTTTCCGCAATCTGCTGCAGCGGGGCGAACAAACGGTTCAGCAAAGCCAGGAGGCAGAGGGACAGAAGGAGGGAACAGACGCTTCCCCCCAGGAAAAGGGTATTTTTCAGTTTGTTCCAGCTCTCATATTTTGCCTTCATATCATACCGGTAAACCAGCGTATAATCCTCCCAGGGATCCGGAAACTTACCTTCTACATAAAGATACAGCCCTTCTGTCCAAAGCCTGCGGAACCCTTCGCCGGAAGCGCCCCTGCCGGCCATATCCCATTCCGGCATATCCCCGGCATCACTATACCGCAGTTTTTCTCCCTGATACAAAAACAACGCCCTCCGTTTATCCCTCCTGTATTGGGTATAAGGCTCCATAAGCTTTGCCGGATCATAACCGGTCTCCCCGCTCCTGCTGCTTTCCGCCTGCATATCCCGCATCAGGGATGAAAGGATGAAATAATGCTCAGAAAGAGCCATTTCCTCCTGTACATCCCTTTTTTCATTCCACAGCATGACGGATAGCAGAAGAATGGCTCCATTGAAAAATAAAAGGAACATAAACTGCGTGGTAAAAAAAGTCTTTTTTTTCATTTCGGTATCTCCAGCCGGTATCCCAGCTTATAGACGGTTTTAATACATTTCTCCAACCCCAGCTTTTTGCGCAGCTTCTGGATATGGACATCTACGGTTCTGATATCTCCTTCATAATCATATCCCCATACCAAATCCAGGAGACGTTCCCGGGACAGAGCGATATTCCGGTTCTTTACCAGGGTTTCCAGCAGTTCATACTCCCGGGGTGTGCACTCGGTTTCCTGTCCGTCCTTCTCGATTGTCCGGCTTATGAAATCAATCCGAATCCCGTAAAAGACGAAATCGGTCCCGCTTTTCCTGGTCCGGCGTAGCACGGCCTCCACCCTGGCCAAAAGCTCCAGCATTTCAAAAGGCTTGATAATATAGTCATCCGCTCCCATGCGCAGGCCCTTCACCCGATCGGAAAGCCCTCCTTTAGCCGTGAGGAAAATCGTGGGCACATGCTCCACGGTCTGATACACTTCAAAGCCGTCTGCTCCCGGCAGCATAATATCCAGCAGCATCAGATCAAACTGCTCCTCCTCCAGCCGCCGGATCGCCTCCTCCCCGTCATATGCGGACACACAGCGGTGCCCTACAAGCTCCAGATTTCTCCGGACAAGCTCGTTGATTGCCGTTTCATCTTCTACGATCAATATATCCGCCATAATCTTCTCTTTTCTCCAGGGATTTTTTTCGTATCTATAGTTTAATGCAAAGTTATTATAAAGTTATTAAAGCCGAAGCCTTCTGTGCCGGATTCTGTTTAAAAAAGGCAAAGCATAAGCGGAGGCAGCGTTATGCGCCTCCGCTTTGCAATTGGTTTTTATTTCAGTTTACTTTCCAGCTCTTTTATGCGTTTAAGAGCCTGTGCATACTTCATTCTTTCTTCTTCAAGCTCTTTCCTTTCTTCTTCCCGCCTTTTCCTTTCTTCCTCCAGAGCTGCCGCTTGGGCATCAATCGTCTCCTGCATCTCATCAATCATATACTGCACCGTATTCCGATCCAGTTCCCGCAATTCCTTCGAAAACATACCCATCACCTTTTCCATATTCCGGCAGATTCCATAAATATCGTCATACAGTTCCCTGAACATCGGATATTTATCTATCAGCTCAATTATCCGTTCCGGATCTTCGGAACTAAAAAACATAAACCACGCATCCAGTTCCTTATCTATCCTTTTATTTTGCATATTTTTTCGAAAAATGTCAAGCGTTATGAAGATAAAATTCTGCAGAAGCCCCACTTCCAAACCTGTATCGAAGCCCCAATAGGATTTATGCAGATAGTTTTCCGGAACAGCATGAAACTCTCTTGCACTTTTCTCAAACAGTACAATAATATATACATTTTTGATATCCTTGTAGCTGAATTTCTGCTTTGCCCTGTTCTTTTCGTCCCGCACCCTTTTATACTGCCTTAACAGCAAATCTGCAGAATAACAGGCGCTGCGCTCTCCGGGAAAGGAATATCCGATTTTCTGGATTTCCACATTTGCCAGGCTGCCGTCTTCGAATTCTACCACGATATCCGTGATCAGCAGTGTATTCTCATCGGCAATCCTGCTGCCGTCATTCGGAATCACCTGGCGGATCGTTACCTCCTTCCCTATCAGTAACGACAGAAAACGGTTCAGCCTGGCGGGCGTATATTCCGGGCTCATAACCTCTTTAAAAAAAGAGTCATAAAGCACCTTTACCCCCTTCATCCCCGTGCAGAAATCCAAAAACTCCTCCTGCTGCGCGGGCTTCCAGCCGGCAAACTCCGCCTGCAGTCCGCTGTTCGCGCCAATCTCCTCCAACACCTCCTTTCGTTCCCTGATGAGCGGGAAATAATTCCTGAGCTTATTTGCCATAAATGCTCCTCCTGTCTTTCCTTTTTGTCATTTACGGATTATTGCTTCGAAAAGAAGCGCCGAAATGAAAGACCGGCCTGGACGGCCTGTTATTACAGCAGCGTAGATACTGCTGTGTGACGAAATTATAATAACATATATTTTTATATATATCAACATTAAAAGGCCCGTATCCTTATTCCATTCTTCTGAATAAAAATACGGGCTTTTTCTATTTGCCTGGCACACCGTCATGAATGCCGGCGGTTTCAGTTCTCCAGCGAAAAAGCAATAAAATCAATACAGCCTTCTCCGTCATAACGGAAATACAAATCCTGCACGCCGTCCGGCATAGTCACCTCACCGGAAAACTCCTGCCAGGAATCCGAATCCACATCCACCCGGATCGTACCGGCTGCGGCTGCGTCCGCTTCGACAGAAACCGTCACGGTGCCTTTCCCGCTGCCCCTTACCAGCACGGCAGCCTTACTTACTCCATCGAAACAAAAGGACTTGTACCCGATGACCGTCCCGTCTCCCACATTGGCTATGTACTGGGCGGGAAGCCCTTCCTCCGTATTCACGCCTTCCACATCCGGCTCCCTGTCGGGAACATCCTGTGTCAGATAAGGGAAAGCAAACTGCATCTCGCTCTGGCCGGAGAATACGGCTCCATCCCTGCCGGTAAGCCTGCAGCAGATATAAGCGGGATACGTCCCTTTTCCTTCCAGAGGGCCGTCATTCAGGCCGCAGGAGGTTACCGGAACCTGACGGATGCTTCCGTCCTCCGCTATTTCTATTTTTTCCGCGCAGCCTTGTCTGGAAAACTGGGTGCGGTTGGTCTGTCTGTGATAAAAAACATACCACTGTCCGTTGATATATTCCATGCCGCCGTGGGTATTTCCCAGACAGTTCAGGGCATCCGCCGCCGTCCTGCCGTCAAGGCCCACATCCCCGATATCGATAAGCGTTCCCCCATAGGTATAATCCCGGTCCGGCCTGCTGCTGACCGCATAGCATAATTCATGGCTGAGAACGGAGGAATATACAAAATAATAAGTACTTCCGATTTTACGGATAGAACTGGCTTCAAAGAATTCATGCCCTTCAAAGCCTGTCCCCTGGCTGTCCGCAATCGATGGCAGAAGCAGCCTTGGCTCTGTTTTCAGAGTGACCATATCCGGCTCCAGCGTCATTACCTGTGAGCCTTGTTTTCCTCCGATGTGTTCCTTATGCATGGGCGCATTGCCGGAATACAGATAGATTTCCCCGTCATCATCGATGAAAACGCCGGGATCGAATTGTCCCAGATCCGTTTCTCCTTTTCCGAGAACCGTTCCGTCCGCATGCTTCACAAAGCCCAAAAATTCATAGCTTCCCGCAGGTGTATCACAGACCGCGACGCCGATCTCCGGAAGAAAATCCAGACAGTAATATAAATAATATCTCCCGTCCAGCCCTTTCACCACATCCGGTGCCCATAGCGCATGGATTCCCGGAGGATTCAGACCGTTCCCAAATCTGGACTTCACATGATAAATTTTCCGGATCGGCTCTTTTTCCGTTGGGTTCTGGTTTCTCGGATCCTGTTCCTTCCTGAAAATAACGCCCTCATACTTCCACTGCGTCAAGTCCGTCACATCCGCCGAATAGCAGATATAATCGTTCAGACAGAACATCTCTCCGTCAAAACGGTCATGGCTGCCATACACATACACACGGCTGCCGAACACATGGGGTTCCCCATCCGGTACGTATTCATAAGATGGCAGATAGGGGTTGAATACCTGTTTTTTGGTCATTATGCTCTTCCCTCCTACTATTAATCAAAAGCAACTGTTCAGCACCTTCACAGTTACTTTCGGAAACATTATAGCATGCCCGGCTGTTTATACATAGCCTTTATCCGACCAGTCGTGGTTTTTTATCCTCTCGTATTCCTCCATGGAAATCGTCAGGATCGTACCGTGCTTAAAGCCGTAAGGGAAGGAAAAAGAAGCGTCCGATCGCACAAACCGCCCGTCCGACAGGCTGTCCGCCACAAAGGGGACATAGCCCTGTCCGGCGCCCGGCACCCCATAATAATCCAGGAACAGACACCATCTTCCATCCTCCAGCTTCACCGCCGTAGGTGCTTCATACAGGCCGCTTTCCACGGCCTCCATGCTTTTGTCGAAGGCTTCCACCCGTTCGTAAGGACCCGCCGCATGTTCCGCGCGCAGGAGGATGATTTTCTCCGGATTCCCTTCGCTCTTAACAAACATGTAGTACCAGCCGTTTTCCTCATAAATAGCGGAATCAATCACACCGCTGTCCTCTTTCCGGTACAGAACCCGGGGAGAGCCAAATTCTTTGAAATCTTTTGTCCTGCAGAAATAGATCCCTTTTTTTCCATACTCGTTGCAGCGGTGGGAGGAAGACCAGTGAAGCAGATAGTCCCTGTTTTCCCTGTCATAAATGATATCCGGCGCCCACAGACAGCCGAAATCCGCATCCCCGATCGTTACCAGCCTCTGCTCCGTCCAGTCAACCAGATTGTCCGATTCCCATACGGAAAAGCATTTGCTGCCGTTTCTCCCGATTTCCTCCCAGGAGCCGTGATACTGGTTTCTCATACCATAGGAAAGGCTCAGATCCGTGGCAAAAATATAAAACCTGCCACTTCCTTCACATCTGGTAATCGTAAAATCCCTGACCCCTTTCTCCCCATAATACGTCCAGAGCACCGGATTCCCTCCGTTTACCTCTTCCCAGTGAAATCCGTCCTTACTCAGTCCGAAATACACCTGCTCCCCGTCAGGGGTTGTCTTTTCTTTAAAATGTACAAATAAGTATGCCTGCATTTTATTCCTCCTTGAGTCTGAATATCGTCAGTGACAATCCCGGAAACTCGTAGGCAAAGCTCCCGCCCTTGCTGTGAAAAGGACTTTCCTTCGGCGCTACCCTTTCCGGCTGTTCAAAATCATTTTCCGCCGCCGGATCCGCCTGCATGGTGTAAATGGTTCCCCGCAGGACACTGCCGCACATGTCCTCCAGTTCCAGCTGTACGGCTATACTCTCTTCCCGGAGATTCGCCACCTTGAGGATAAGCGCCTGATCCGCTTCGTCACGGCTTGCCCCGTAATACAAAGGTTCGATCACCACCGGCCTGTCCTCGGTTTTTGCACAGAGTCTGCCGTCCACCCATGCGCACAGCCTGTGTCCTGATACCTGCAGCTTCAGCTCGTATTCCTGCCCTCCGCTGACACGGATCAGGCTTTGGGTCAGATCCGACACGCATCCATGAACCCTTTTGCTCAGCAGAAGGTCATAATTCTGCCAGCCGCCCACGGTCCAGCAATAATGGTTCTCCTCATCCTGCCAGCCGAAAAAGATCTGAAAGCCCTGAAAGCCATCCAGCTCCACCGCCCTGCAGCTGATGGTATAATCCTCCCACTCCGTCTCTGCGGGCAGCACGGACACCTCCCCTTTTTTCAGATGGTAATCCCCGAAATCCTTACGTTCTCCTGTCCTGTTGTTTTCCAGGGTTACGCTGCGGTAAAGGACCTCCGCGTTATACCCCTGCAGCCGGATGCTTCCCCGCAGCGGCTGTTCCTTTCTCTCCGGCTCACCCAGTCCCTGCGTCCGTACTCCAAGCCTTCTGCTCCCCTGATGGTTCATAAAAAGCTTCTGGACATAATAGTCAGGAGTTCCGAAAACCTCCCGGTTATTGAACCAGATCATATCCGGCTTCCAGTTCACATAATCCGCGTTTGCCAGCATTGGCGCATAACAGGCCAGCCCCACAGCCTTTGCATTACGTTCCAGTCCCAGCATAAAGCTGGCCTCCACAAGAGCATTATACCAGGTATTCCCCCAGCTTGCATACTCTCCCAGAAAAACCTTCGGATCCTCTGCACGGAAGGAGTCATATCTGTGATGGTTTGCCAGAAACCATTCCGGCGTATGGTAGTAATGCTCATCCACCAGATCGCTTCCGCATTCCTTCGCACAGCTCCAGCCTTTTTCATATTCGCTTCCCGCTGCAAACGGCCCCGCCGTACCTATGATTTTAATTTCCGGGTAGTTTTCCCGGACAGCCTTGTGGAACAAGGGATACCTTTCAAAAAAAGCATCGCCCACCTCCTCATTGCCGATAGCAAGATACTCCAGCCCAAAGGGAGCTTCATGCCCCATCTGTGCCCTGACCGCCCCCCATCCGGTTTCCGGGGATCCGTTGGCAAATTCTATCAAATCCAGCGCATCCTGGATCCATGGCTGCATTTCCTGTATGGGGACCACCCGCTGATGATGGGGGTCATAGCCGCCGGGAAGCACCGGAAGAGGCTTGGCGCCGATATCCTCGCAAAACTGGAAATACTCAAAAAAGCCCAGACCCAGCGTCTGGTTATATCCCCAGCTGTTTCTCCTGGCCGGCCGCTCCTCCGCCGGCCCGATGGTATTTTTCCACCGGTACATGGAATTCCTGGCCTCCGGGTCCAGGGAACCGTCATGGACGAGACACCCTCCCGGAAAACGCATGAATTTCGGCTTCATATCCTTTATTTTCAGGGCGATATCCTTGCGCATCCCGTTTCTGCGCCCCATAAAAGTATCCTCGGGGAACAGGGAAACAAAATCCAGGGCAAGCGTTCCCTTCTGCGGCAAGGTCAGCACAAGCCTTGCCGCGGCATCCGTTCTGCTGCTGACAAGCCGCCCCTCCTGTTTCCTCCAGCCGGTGTCCTCTGCACACAGAGTCAGGACAGCATATTCACAGCCGTCCTGCCCCTCCAGAGCAACCCGCAGTTCCACCGGATCCTCGGACAGCTTCTTAGTATAGCAGGAAAACAGATACGCCTCCCCTTCTTTAACGGCAAAACCGCTGTTGTACCCCCGGTTTGCAATCCCGGCGCCTTCCCCCGGTTTAACCGCCTCCAGCACCAGATAATGCGGATTTTTATCACAATACGGGTCTGTCGTACAGATGGAAAGAACCACTCCGGCATCCCCCCGCTCCACCTTTTCCCAGGCATACAGCGGATGGTATTCCTTATTATCCACCGTATCGAATTCAAACGAACGGTTCTGCACCATCTCCGCGTAAAGGCCGCCGTCGGCCGCATGATTCAGATCCTCAAAAAAGATACCGTACAGGTCCCCCAGAGGTTCTTTTTCATCTTTGCCGTTAACAATGATTTTTTTATCCATTTTTATTGCCTTTCTGCATTCAGCCTTTAACGGAGCCTACCATAACACCCTTTTCAAAAAATTTCTGGGCGAACGGATACATGATAATCAGAGGGATGGCCGACAGCACCATACAGGCCAGCTCAATTGTTTTATAGTTGGATGCGGAGTCCGCCATCGTGGTGAGTACCGAGGACATGCCGCTGTTCATGGCATTTCCCAGATTGGCCGCCGCTTCGCTGGATTTGGTCAGGGAAAGCGTATAGTAGGAAAGCGTCTGCATCTGTGTGGATTTGGTATAATAAAGCGTCTGGGTGTAATCATTCCACATGGCTACCGCTGTAAAAATCCCCAGCGCGCTGATAACCGGTTTGGACAGGGGCAGTACCAGCCGGAAAAAAATCTTATGCTCCGATGCGCCGTCAATCTTGGCCGATTCAAACAGGGACTCCGGAATCGCCTTGAAGTTCGTATTGAAAATAATTACATTATAAAAACCGCCGAACAGGCACGGCAGCACATACACCCAGAACGTATTGTAAATATGTATGGCATTAAACAGAATAAAGTAGGCGATTACCCCGCCGTTCAGGTACATGCTCAAAAACCCTATGACCGTATAAAATTTTTTTCCGGTCAGATTCCCTCTGGAGAATCCGTAGGCAAACATGGCCGTGATCAGCGTCTGCAGAAAAGTCACGATCACGGTTCTCGCAAAGGTGATGCCGAAGGCTTTCATGATTTCCATATCATTCAGCACCGCTTTCCAGCTTTCCAGGGTGAAATCACGCATCCACAGCATGGCATACCCGTTTCTGGAAATATCCTGGGCGCTGTTGAGGGAATTTATCAGGGAATACCAGACAGGATATACCGTAATCAGCATAATAATTACCATGACTGCCGTCAGGATTATCTGGAATCTTCTCTGCCGTCTTGATTTCAGGCTATTCATTTCTTTCTCCTCCTTAAAACAATCCGCTGTCCGTCAGTTTGTTGGAAACCCTGTTTGCCGTAAACAGCAGGGTAATAGCAAGTACGGATTTGAAGATATTGATTGCCGCCGCCATACCGAACTGAAGCTGCTGCAGGCCGACCTTATAAATATAAGTATCTATGACTTCGCTTCGTTCCAGATTAAAGGCGTTCTGGAATACATAAATCTGATCGAAATTGTTGTTCATAATACCTGCCACAGCGAAAATCACCATAATCACAACGGTTCCTTTGATGCTGGGGAGTGTCACATACCACATTTTCTTAAAGCGTCCGGCTCCGTCCAGCTCCGCCGCCTCATAAAGCGCCTGATCCACACCCGCGATTGCCGCCGTATACAGAATCGTCCCCCAGCCAAGCTCCTTAATCAGATTGGACAGAATAGCAACCGTCCAGAAAAAGCCGGGTTCCGCCATAAATACAATAGGCTGGTCCGTCAGTCCCAGCTTCATCAGAATCGTGTTCACCATACCGCCGTCCGCCCCCAGAAGCGTGATCATAATGCCGCCGAACACCACCCAGGATATAAAGTGAGGCATATAGGTCACCGTCTGTACAAGGCTCCGTATTTTCTGATTGGCAATCTCATTGATAAATAAAGCAAACAAAATAGTAACGGGAATCGTCACCAGCTGTCCTATCAGATTGATTCCCAGCGTATTGACAAGCATCCTCCCGAAATCATGATTGGCAAAAATGATCTTAAAATTCTGCAGTCCGTAAAAGGGGCTGGTAAAAACCCCCTTAATCCCTTCCGTCACCTGATAATTCTTAAACGCCAGTATCAGGCCGAAAAGCGGAACGATACTGAACATGAGAATTAGCAGGGTCCCCGGCAGCATCAGCAAATGAAGCTGAAGCTGCGATACCGGATCCTTTCCCAGCGAATATCCCTTTTTGTTTTTTCCGGCTCCCGCCATAATTGATTCCTCCTGTCTGCTGCTTGTTTTGCGGAACAAAAGGCGCCTGGGCAGCAACCGTTCAGCCGGCCCAAGCGCCTTTTCCTGGTTATATTACTTTCCGCAGGACATTTGTTTTAGTAAAGATCCGCATTCACATTTTCGATTGTTTCCCCGTAGGCCTCATAGTTCTGCTGCAGCGTCTTATTGTATTCCGCATCAATTTCCGAAATGGAATATCCCTCCAGTGTTTCCAGCATACTTTCGTATTCTTTCTCAAACTGTTCGTCTGTCGGGGCAGAAACTATCTTCGCCTTCTGGGATTCCAGATAACTCTTTACCTGGGAAACCTTGATTCCCAAATCGCTGGAAGGCTCAATCACATTACCATCCTGGAAGGAAAGCAAATCGGAATCATAAATATACGTGTCTTCATATTTGCCGATAGCTGTACTCACCTGATTAAATACAGCGCCGTCCGTCCCCTCTGCCGGAGGCGCCTGTGTGCTCCACGCAAAATCCGTATTGGCAAAAGGCCACAATGCGATGTTTTTCTTATAATCGGTCTCAAACCTCTGGTTTCCTTCTTCCGTCCTGGTTGCGATTCCCTTATCATCCAGCGTATAATCCACACCTTCCACACCGTACTCATTCAGGAACATTCCTTCCCGGCTGGTGGCAAAGCTCAGCATTTTGGCTATCTGCTCCGGATTTTCACAATCCTTGGAAACAAAGGTCTGAATCCAGCCGGAACCCGCCTGCAGTGAAATAGGTACAATCGGACGGGCTTTCGTCTCCGCAAGGATCGGTCCGTAGGATACAAAAGGAACCGTTTCCTTCTTACTGCTCTGTGCCGGATTTCCGATCCAGCAGAATACTCTTCCGCCTTCAATATAAGTCTTTAATGCCGCTTCATCAATCGTAAGGGAATTGATATCCAGATATCCCTTTTGAATCAGATTGTTTACAAATTTCAATGCTTTTTTATAGCCGGGATCCAATTCCTTATGCCGGTAATTCCCCTCCGCATCCACCGGTGACACGCCGAACGTTTCTGCTATAATACCATCCAGTGACTGCCGTATCCATAAGTCCGCATGGAGCATAACAGGGAATACGGATTGCCCGTCCACCGTATAGCCTGAATTCTTAACCAGTTCACATGCCTGGTAAAATCCTTCTTCCGTCTGCACATCTTCCTGCGTAATTCCCAGTTCATCCATAATTGTCTGATTGAACATAATTGCGGAATTATGCCCCTTTGTCACATTATCCACATAAACCTGGCTGCTGGGAGGATTCACCTTCCTGTTATCATTGGAATTCATATGGCTGGGTACGGAGTACCAGCCTCCAAATTTATAAGTAACCGCTTTCTTGATATCCTCCGGAAAATCCGTAAGCAAATGGGATTCCGGATCATACGTCTGCAAAAATTCTTCCATGGACCAAACCTTGCCGGACTGAATCAGCTGCTTAATCGTATCCGCATCTGTAATGGAAATCAAATCCGGAAGATCATTGGAAGCGATCATAAGCCCCAGCTTCGTGTCCGCATCCGTCGGCGGCTGCTCAATCGTAAAGGTTATCCCGGTCTCCTCCTTTACCGCATCCAGGAACGGAGAAGTGGTCACTCCCTTTTCCCAGCCGTTCGGTCCCCAGCCTGTCACATCGGAAAACCAGTATACATCCGCCGCCCCTGCCGAAACCGCTTCTGCACCGCTCTCCGTGCCTGCCGCCGTCCCGCTCTCTGCAGACGTATCGACTCCCGATGCCGATCCGCACCCGAACAGCCCCGCCAGCATCACACCTGCCATAGCAGCTGCTATAAACTTATTTGTACCATTCCTCTTCATAAATCAAAACTCCTTTACCCTCAATTAATCTGTTACCGGAACCATTTTTCTTCATCACCAATGCATTGTTGAATTCAATTGTCTGACTGTGTTTATTATAAAGACTTCCATTAACGAATAGTATGAAGATATTTTAATTTTTTAGGTAATTTTTTTACTTCCCCCTATTGTTCACACCCCTTGTGTCCTGTATATTCCGTGCATAAAAAAGGGCCTCTTCCGCCCTTTTTGGTTTTTCCCGGTTCCCGGTTTTTCTTCTTCACTAAAACCTGCCTTCCCTCCCTGCTGTGCCTACGAAAGATTTCTTCGGAAAGCGGAAGGGCTGATTCCTGTTGCCTTTTTAAATACTTTGAGAAAGTAAAAATAATCGCTGTATCCCACCTTTTCCGAGATATCCTCTATGCTATCATTCGTCAGACGCAGCAGCTCCTGGGCTTTGCAGATTCTGATTTCCAGAAGATGATCACTGTAGGATTTTCCCGTCCGCCGCTTTATCATCTGGCTCACGGAGCTGATACTTATCCCGAACTCCTCCGCAAGCTGCTGCTGCGTCACCGTCCTGTAATTGTCCCTGATATACTGCAGGATTTCCTTTAACAGACGGCCTTCCGACCGGTACCCTTCTTCTTCCGCTTCCTCCTCCGGATCATGTCCATGCATTCCATCAAGTTTTTTCTTTACCTTTTCCAGACAACTGATCAGTTCCTCTTCATCCACCGGCTTTATCAGATAATCCGTACATCCATATTTCAGGCCGGCACGGGCATATTCAAAATCAGAATACCCGCTTATGATAGCCACCTCCGCAGGAAGCCGTTCCTCCCTGACCTTTTGTATCAGTTCAATCCCGTCCATACCCGGCATTTTGATATCGGACAGAATCAGATCCGGCTTCGTGCGCTGTATCCGTTCCCATGCTTTCATTCCGTCCGTTGCTTCTCCGCAAATAAGAAATCCGTATTTCCCCCAGTCAATCAGGTTTTTCAGACTGATTACTATCCAGGGTTCATCATCAGCCAAAAATACTCGATACATATTTAATCCCCCATCCTTTTCGGTACTATCATGGTAATGCAAGTACCTTTTGCTACTTCACTTTCTATCCGGAAATCAGCCTTGTCTCCATAAAAAAGGCAAATTCTCCTGTACACGTTAGACAAACCGATTCCGTGCTTCGCTGTTGCGTATGCCTGCTCTTCATCATAAGACCTCATCCGCTTCCGAAGCTTTTCCAGCACATCCTTTTCCATTCCTCCGCCGTCATCCCTGACAGTGATCCGCATACGCTCCTCCGGTTCTTCGGCAAAATCCACAGATACTTCCCCCTTCTCCATCTTAGGCTCCAGTCCGTGCAGGACCGCGTTTTCCACCAGCGGCTGGACCAGCATTTTAGGAAGGGAAACCTGCAGAAGCGTATCTTCTGCTCCGATAGCCACCTTGAATTTCCCCATAAAACGGTAATCAATTATCAGTGCATATTCCTTCAGGTTTTTCACCACTTCTTTTACTGTGACCAGCTCATCCCCTTTCACATTATAGCGGAACAGCTTGGAAAGGGATCCGGTAAGCTTGGCAATTTCCTTTTCTTCATGATACAGGGCCATACCACGTATGCATTCCAGCGTATTGTACATGAAATGGGGATTGATTTGTCCCTTATAGGCGATCATCTCCGTCTGCTTCTTGGCATATTCCAGTTCCAGATATTTCCGTTCTCCCTCTACAATCTGTCTGTTCAAAGCTTCCAGGCCGTCAAGCATTTCATTTATCTTTTCTGCCATTTCCCCGAATTCATTATTTTCCGCCACTTCGATACGCTGGTTGGTATCTTTCGTATAGCCCACCACGAATTCCATCTGTCTGCGGATTGGCTGTACCACCTTATGGTACATCAGCATGCATATGGCTATGAGCGCCGCTGCTACCAGGAAATAGGTGAATAAATTAATGGTCTGTATCTGATTTACATAATTCATAAAGGAGTTCTTGGGAATCAGGTTTACTATTCTCCATCCGCTTTTTTCCAGCTTCGCACCGTAAACCAGATATTTGCTGTTTTCCTGCTCCCCGTCTATGAGATCCCGGTACTCTTCCTTCCAGTTTCCTGCAGAGGCAATCACGTTCCCGTCAGAATCCAGAACAGCAGAGTACACCTCTTCGTTCAAGGAAAGGGTATCCACGATATCCGCAAGTCCGCCGCTGCCAAACAACAGGACCACACTTCCCAATTGGTTATAGCCTCCCGAAGCTTCCCTGCTGTATACCGGCATTTCCACCTGGAAATACGTGTAGCCGGTTTCCTTATCTGCAATAGTTCCGGAAAAACCATACATTCCGTTTGTTACGAGGGAATCCTGACGGGGAAAGAAAATCGTCCCTTTTGTAGCAATAAGCTGCCCCGCCTCATCATAAAGCAAGATGGCCTCCACATCGGGATTGATTTTCATAACACCGCCCGTCATCTGGGAAAAATCATTCAGCCGCTGTGTCCGTTCCGACAGATCCGATGTTTTCAGATAGGATATTACTGTTTCACTTGAGGTTACCGTGGAATACAGATTAATGATATCCTTCTCCGCTTCTGCCGTCTTCTCCTGTGCCTGAAGGAACCTGGCCTGTGCGGACTGCTCCGCTTCTTTCATATACCATTTGTTGATGATGATATAGGTGAGCATGAAAGACAGGAAAAGAATGGAGCATATAACGGCGACGATAGTTATATATGTTCGGAGCAGACTTCTTTTTTTCTTATCGTATCGTTTCATATCCTTTTTCCTTTCCGGCCTTGACGCGGCGTACCGGCGTGCCCGTTTGGCTCGTTGCCTGCGGGAATAAAAAGAGCGTAATTACAAGAATTACGCTCCGGGCAGTCCTTCAGTATTATAATGAGTGAGGCATTAATTCATGTTGTTTTAAGACCTAAACTACATTTTCCATCTCATCATTCAGAATCTGGATATCACGGCGTATATCTCTTTCCGCAATTTTAACATCAAGCTGCAAATCACTTAATTGCCTGCTGCCTATGTCCTGCTTGACTTCAATCATATTAAGACGGCTGTCAAGCCTGGAAAACTGTTCATCAATCCGTGAAAATTTTCCATTAAGCATACCCATGATTGCATCGAAATCATCTTTGGTTAATGACATAACTTTGCACTTCCTGTCCTGTTTACAATGATTGTATCATTTACACAATGTAAAGTCTATAATATTTAATAATGATTATATATAGATTTTTTAACGTATTATATGGAAATATATTCTTTTGCATAAATCCATTTAACATGTCCTACTACATTTTTTAATAGTTATCTTCATCATTTCAGCAGCCGCCATCATCACGATTCCCGTACCATGGTCGTCATTTTTCTTAGTGGGAAGCTGTTTATAATACTCCGCATCCTTTGCGCAGCCGGATCCCAGGCATACGCCGTATACATCCCCCACGGCATCTACGGAATACTGTAGAATCGCAGTCCAGGCCTTTCGGATACAGGGCAGATAACGTTCCGCATCCAGCCATCCATGATTGATTCCCCGGGCAATGCTTAACAGAAACATAGCCGTACAGGAGGTTTCCTGATAGGTATCCGGACGGTTGAGTACCTGATGCCACATGCCGGAAGAATCCTGGCAGGCAAGAATGCCCTGCATGAAGCGCTGATACAGACGAAGCTCTTCACACCAGTGAGGGTTCTCCTTCGGAAGAAGGGTCAGAATTTCGGTAAGCGTCACGGCGATCCAGCCGTTTCCGCGTCCCCAGGGAATTCCGCTCATCTGCTCTTCCTCCGGAAAATATATGTGGGAGAAAATCTGTTCCTTTTCGATCCATAGGCGTTTCCTAAAGCCCTCTACCTGCAGGTGAACCTGCTCTTCATAGGTTTTGTCACCGGTCAGGCGGAACAGTCTGGCAAGAAAAGGACAGCTCATGTACAGATCGTCTGCCCACATGGTTTTTACGCGAAAGTAGGTTCCGTCCGGAAACCGGGGGATATGGTTCATCACTGCGTCCCCTATGGCGTGAATAACCGGAAGCAGTCTCTGATTTCCCGTTATTTCATAGGTTTCAATCAGGGACACGCCGATGGTGCCGCAGGCATCCAGATCCGGAAGGCCCCAGGCTCTCGGGATAAGCGTCGGATCGCCAAACTGCTCCTTATCCCAGTCCTTGTACTCAAAATAATCAGCCATGGTCTGGATGCTGTCCACAAAGTATGTAAGATGCTCCCTGTTACCGGTAGCTTTCGCTGCATGCATCAGGCCGTGCAGGCCCACCTGGACGGCATAGAACCATTGTCCGAAAAAGATGCCGTCCCGATACGGCCGGATATAGGTCTCCCTCTGAGGCATGCGCCAGAAGGCCTTCTGATAACCGCCCAGCGGATAAGGATGCCGGAACTGGATTTCATATTCCGGCGCAAAAGGAATCAGCAGGGGATTTCCCGTCCCCGTTACGTAAGGACCTGTCAGGATCCAGCGTGCGGCTCCATTGTTTCCAGCCTGTACAAAAGGAACGCTGTTGATTTCTTTTCCGTCTTTTGTGCGGACGGCGCCGTCCATCCACCAATCCGAACCGGTGCAGGGAAGCTTGATCAGAATCTCTATTTCTTTTCCGGTTCCGACAATGGGAAGCTCCGTTTTCCGGCCAGACGGAACCTCGAAAATTTTTCCCGCTGCAAAAACCCGGGAACTGCCGGAAGCGGTAAGCTGTAGTATGTAGTTTTCCCCTTCCCGGCTCTGCACATAACTCAGAGCATAGGCACAGCCCCCGCTGCTGCCGAACGTCTCCGTAAAATCCACCCGGCTTCCCAGGCATTTTTCGTCCCATCTGGGCATCCAGCGGAGCGTTTTTCCCGGGGAAAGCTGCAGGACGTCTCTATAACCGACCTCATTACGTTCAATCGTTTCTTCCAGCCTGCGGGTATCAAAATCCGCGGGCAGCGGCCCAATATGTGCGAAACCTTCCATTCCCTTCATTTCGTCAAAGGGAAGGGTGGGACGCACCGAAAGAAGATAATCTCTCGTCCAGCGAAAAGGGTAGCGGGGATAGGCGATATAAAGCAGAAGTCCCCAACTGTGTTCATTCTTTGTACATCGTATGAGCAGATCGTTTTTACCTTTCCGCATCGAAACATCCACAATCGTGTACTCATATTCCTCTTTCACATCGGACAGGGGTTTTTGCAGATCCTCTCCGGCATATATCTCTTCGCCGTTCATCCAGATTTTGGCATTGCCGGCGATTGTAAGCACTGCTTCGCTGTCCCGGTCCGCCATGGGCCAGGTTCGGATGTAGGCGACATCCCCGGTTTGTGCCTGCGGATAAACACCATCCAGATTCAGCTCCGCCATCTGGGAAATCGGCCTCAAAGCCATATGCTCCTGCTTAAAATAAGGGTGCAGGCTCAGTTCAACCCGCGGCCGGTGTGTCAGCATCCTTTCACTGATAAGCCGGATAGCCTCTTCCGGTTTCCGGAAGCCGCCGGCGTAAGCAGAATCTTCCTTTTTTAAAACTTCATTCATATGTTCCCTTCTTCTTTCTCTTCAGATAATTACAGCTATCCGGTCAGGGGAGGCTCGTTTAAGGCACGAGGGGAGTCCTGACCGGATGTGTTCTGTCCCTGCGGGCAGCGTGTCAGGCAGCCGCACTAACACGAATTAAGAACGACTGCCGTAGGAGCTCTGCTTTATTCGCTTGCCGGATAGGACCACTGGGTGAGCGTAAATCCGGGACAGGTATAGTTGAAGCGGCCGCTTCCATAGCGGGAGTGCAGATAAGGGCAGGATATCAAATCGTCCGGGACCGGAACCGGCCGGCCGTCTGCAAGGAAACCGTCCGTAAGGCCGAATTCCAGCCTGCCGCTGCCCGGAGAGACAAAGGTGAACTGTCCGTCTTCCTGAATGATTTCGGCGGAAAGCATTTTTTTTATGAAATCAGAAAAGTTCCCATCCTCACGGCTGCTGCCGCATTCAGCCAGCCATACGGTCTCGTTGCCGTCGCAGACCAGCTCTCTTCCTGCGTAAGAACCTTCCTTGCAAAAAGAATGGGGCATACTGGAATAGATTGCCACATAGCTGTCCCCCTTGCGGCCGAATGTCCACCCGCCTTCGGAAACCACCTCGTCAAACTTGCGGGCATTGAAATGACAGTGTGTGATCCAGATATCCGGATTGTTCACATCGTGCCAGATCACTGCCAGCGTACGGCCGTGCATAAGCACGCGGGGCAGGAATGCCTGACCGGCCCAATAATCCGGGCGAAGCCCGCTGCCTTCCGCCACATTATTGGGCGAAGAGAAGAAAATACTGATATCACCGGGCAGGGCGATCATAGCGGAGATGAAATGCATGTCACACATTCCCACATTATGATCCCGCACGCCGCCAATCATATAATCCGGTGTGCGGCGGATGGTGAAGTCCGCGTTGTGCTTGTCAAAGTGCATAATGCCCTCTTTAAAGGTAAAGGTCGCCGGAGTGAAATTATCAGCGAGTTCACACAGCGCTTTGGGAGGAACATAGCAGCTGAAAGCCATCTCCTGATTGGCAAATTTTGCGTTAGAAGGCGCGTTTCCGAAGAAAATCCAGAAAAGCCCGTTTATCGTACTGGCGAATCTGGTTCTCAGCGGCATGTTATAGCTGCGTCCCCTCGGCGTTGCCATAACCCCATCAAAATTGCTGACCGCAAAGAGGAAGGTCATAAAATCCAGAAGGATGTTCACCATATTACGCAGAGGATATTCCTCCATGGGAAGCACCTCACGAAGCACCAAAAGCGCTGAAATCGTCACTGGCAGATAGGAATCCGAATGAGGCTCGTCAAAGCCTGCGCGGCAGCGCTGGTTCAGCCACTCCGCCAGATGCATACGTCCCTTCAGAGAGTGATACATACCGTTCTGGCCGCAGTTCGTGAAGATCTCCTCCGGATACAGCAGCCCCGCCAGATACTCACAGACATGGAAGCCGATGCGGTGGTTTTCCGAGCAGTAGAACATGGAAGAGGTCCCCGGCTCGTCCACCCAGTAACGGAATCCAAGCGCGGCTTTCTTCACCATATGTACAATTTCCGGATCCAGCAGCCCGGTCTCCCGGTCTTCCCACATCAGCCATAATAATGGCATCAGGTCAAAATCAGCACAGTCCGCCCTGCGTTCGATTTTGTCACACATGCCGCGGATCGTATCCGGATCGATCTCTTTGACGCGGCCCAGGCGGTACAGCCCGAGAGCATTACCCTGCGCCGCCAGGCGATCCAGAACATTCCGGCGTCTTTCTTCAAAATGCTCCCAGCCGGGACAGGGTTCCAGCACTTCAACCATGGTAAAGTTCATGGTTTTCTCCGTCAGAAGAGTGCCGTCCGGCAGGAACCAGGACATGCCGATCTTATACATACCCGGAACGTCCATTCCTGCCAGAGTTATGTTCCCTGCCTGGTCAGCTGCGCTTTTTTCACCATCCGCAGCTTTGCATACGGCGGAAAACAGCGGGATTCCGTCCGGGGACGTAACCTGCAGCTTTACCCTGCAGTGTTTGAGGGGGAAACCTCCCACATGAAGCTTCGGCATTTCCCCCTGCACATAGCTGTCATCCTCCATGTGGGTTTCCAGCTGGCTGCGGAAAACTTCCGCCCGAACCTCTTCATCCATATTTAACGGCACCGCTGCATACAGGGGCGCCTGGCTGGAAACAAGCTCCATGCTGAAGCTGATACCCGTTCCTCTGTCAATTTTTCCGGTAACGGCAATCAAAGTGTTTTTTCCGGCTTTCAGATCCAACGTAACCGTTTCACGGTTCGGATTCTCCACATGCTCAAACACATAGCGGCGCGGACGTTTTCTGAAATATATATCTTTGTTATCATATATAACGTTTCCGTTTAACAGCATCACAAGCCGGCATTCCTGTGTCTGCACCGTGATTTCCTGATCGCTGCCGCTTTCCAGCTCCAGATAAACCGGCATCAGAGCCGCTTTTTCCATCACGTAATAATGCCCGTCCGCATACCTGGGAGACTGTGCGTCGCATACTGTCCATTTTCCCTTCATTCCGCAGAGAGTAAAAAAATCGAATTCCCGGAATTTCTTCTGCGCAAAATCTTTCTGCGCCTGTGCGAGCATCTCCTCCAGACAGGCCTGAGAAGCCCGGTTCGTCCGTTCCCCGGTATAATCCTTCTCCAGAACACCGGTCACCATAAATGGACGGATCGGTTTCCCCGGAAACAGTTCTTTTCTGAAATATGAGTCCATGATATCCTTTCTCCTTTTTCACCTTTCCCATTTTGTGCCATACAGTGATTGTTCACGCGGGAATAAACGCAAGCCTGCACTGACTGAATGCAGGCTTGTGTTTATCCAGAATATAAACTTATTTTTCGACTTCCAGCTCGTTATAAAGTGCAATCTTCTCGTCAATGATTTCCTGTCCGCCCTGTTTCAGGTATTCGTTCAGTATCGCATCATACTCCGTGTCAAACACTGCAGGATCACAGGCAATCAGCCTGGGCAGCTCGGCTTCGATATTAGGAACAAGGCCGCCGTACTTCCGGTCGGTTTCTGTCTGAATACCCTGGAAGTAGTAGTCTGCCTGTCCGCCAACGGTTGCAACCCCGGCGGAATCATACTTCAGCTGTGTCATTTTTGCCTTTACTTCATCCATTCCCTCCGTTGACTCCCGATAGCCAAAGGGCGCACCATTATAAACAAGGATAAGATCGCCGGTATTCAGACGCTCAAAGTCATATTCAGACTCTGCCTTTTCCTCATCCGTATGGGGAATGGTAACAAAGGTATTATCCTTTATCTCATAATGGATTCCTTCAAAACCGTAGCTCAGGACCTTTGCATTGTCATAATCCGCAAGCCAGTCGAGATATTTGATCGCATTTTCAGGATGTTCGCAGGTGGAAGGAACCGCTATATACATGCCGGTAGGTGCATATATTCTGTTAAACTGTGTTCCGTGCACGTTGTCCAGATACAGGGGAACCACCTCCGCGTCCGGATCCGCCTCATACAAAGCCGTTACGCCGGTAAGCTCGCTGTTCGCATCATGGGCGAACGCCAGAGTGCGGCCATTGCTCAGAAGACTGTTGAATGCTGTATAAGAGGTATCGGTATCCGTCATGAATTCCGGATCCACCAGGCCTTCGTTGTACAGCTGGTTCAGGTAGCGCACCCCTTCCTTATAACCGGGCCAGAATCTCTCGTTATAGCAGGCATGCATTTCTCCCGTCAGGTTTTCGGTTTCCAGGAAGGACCATATGATGGGTCTGGTCTGCGTTGCGTTCCAGGCACCAACCATGCCGAGCGGATACATTTCTCCCCCCTGGCCGGAAGGATCCAGATCCTTGAACTGATGGAGCAGATCCGTAAAATCATCGATGCTCATGTGATAGTATCCGTTTTCATCCGTCTGCAGCTCATATCCCACTTCATCCAGCCAATCTTTTCGGATATAGGTGGTCTGCCATCCGACATTGGAACGTTTCGCCGGAACAGCCCACTGCTGGCCTTCGGACTGTCCATAGAGCAGGGAATCCGCCAGGTTTTCCTTCAGGTTGGGACCGTATTGATCGATCAACCCGGTCAGCTCCACCAGGCCGCCGTCCTTGCCGTATTGGATGATCATGTTGCTGTCATAGCTGAAGATGATGTCGGGAGCAGAGCCGGAAGCCATCATGGTGTTGATTTTCTGGGTTTCCTCGTTTCGGGGTACCGGAATGTACTTCAGCGTAATGTTGTTGGGATCCCCAAACTCCTGCTGAATCCAGCGCGTCCAGTAATTGTCCGTCGCGGAACCATAGGTTTCGGTAGTGTTGCCGCGCTCATATACCATGACGGTGAGCGTAGTGGGTTCTGCCGCGTTTTCAGCAGCTGACTGCCCTTCTTCTCCGGCCGGGGTCTCAGCGGCCGTCTGGCTGCCCGTACCGGCAGACGTGCTGTCTGCGCTTTCCGTGCCTTTACATCCGATCAGGCTGAGGGCCAGCGCCGATGCCAGTGCAGCGGAATAAAACTTTTTCCTTGAAAATAACTTTCTCATAAAACATACCTCCACTAAATTGTATTTTATTATGGCAGAGATCCCGCAAACCGGAACACCCGCCGTTGTTCCGCCGGATGTCCGGCAGAATAACCCGCTGTATTATCCCTTGACGGATCCGATCATAACACCCTTGACAAAATACTTCTGCAGCCATGGATAGACAATCATAACCGGAATCATGCTGAAGGCCATACAGGCGGCTTTGATTGTTTCGGCAATCAGATCCGCTTTCATCTCCGGAATTTCTTCCATCATGGAGCTAACCTGGCTGGCCTGGATCATCTGACGCAGGCGGAGCTGAATGGTATACATACTTTCATCGTTAATATAGAGGATCGCATCCATAAAGCCGTTCCAGCGGCTTACCGCATAGAACAGGGCGATTGTGGCCAGCATGGCCTTGGAAAGAGGCAGTACGATCCTGATCAGTACCACAAAATCGTTGGCGCCGTCTACATAGGCCGATTCCTCCAGTTCTCTCGGCATGGCCTGGAAAAAGCTCTTCATCAGGATCATGTTATAGGTGGACAGCACGGTCGGAAACACCAGCACCCAGAAGGTATCCAGCAGCCCGAGCGACTTGATGTTCAGGTAACCGGGGATCATGCCGCCGCTGAAATACATGGTAAACAGTATGTAAAGCAAGATAGGCGACTTAAATTTCAGGCCGGGGTATGACAGCGGATAGGCGCATAAAATCGTCATTATTAGGCTGAACACGGTATACACTACGGTCAGGATTAACGTAAACCACATGGAATCCATCAGCCCCTTATTATTGAACACTGCCTTATAAGCAGACAGTTTAAATGATTGGGGCCAAAGAAGGACTTCTCCGCGTATCACTGCCGTTTTATCGGAAAAAGACACTGCCAGAACGTGCAGAAACGGGAAAAGGCAGCAGGCAGCGATGATCACCACCACCGATATCGTAATAACTTTAAATACTTTATCCTTCATAGCTTTTCTCCTTTACCAGATACCGTTGCCGGATACGCGCTTGCTGACGGCATTGGCGCTGATTACCAGGACAAAGTTGATCGCCGACTGGGCAAGGCCCACCGCAGTACCGATGCTGAAATCTCCCTGTTCCAAACCGACACGGTATACGAAGGTACTGATTACGTCACCCACTTCCATGACTGTACTGTTCTGCATAACATAGGGCTGTTCGAAACCGATGCTTGCCATGCCGCCAACCGCCAGGATCAGCATGATCGCAATCGTACCCTTGATGCAGGGGACGGTGATGGCCGTCATCATACGGAACCGGGAGCATCCGTCCACACGGGCCGCTTCGTAAATTTCCTGATCGATACCCGTCATGGCGGAAAGATAAATGATCGTATTCCAGCCGATACTTTTCCAGACGCCCACAATAAAATAGGTGAAAATCCACCAGGGTTTATTCGTGAGAAAGGGAACCGCTTCCCCTCCAAAAGCCTTGATAACGGTATTAATCAGTCCGGATGAGGCAAAAAACTGATACATCATACCGCCGATAACAGACCAGGAAATAAAGTGGGGCAGGTAAATGATAGTCTGCACGGTTTTCTTAAAACCGGTATGCATGATCTCATTCAGGAACAGCGCAAGAATAATGGGAAGCGGAAACCCGACTACCAGTCCCAGAATATTCAGAACCAACGTGTTCCGTACGGAACGCCAAAAGGGATCGGACTGCGCTACCCGTTTAAAGAATTCCATTCCCACCCAGGGACTGTCCCAGATTCCTGTAAACATATTATAGTTCTTAAATGCAATTACCACGCCGGGCATGGCACGGTAGCAGAACAGAAAATAATACAGCACCGGCAGAATCAGCATAGCGTAAAACAGCCAGTGCCTTCGAAAATAGGCCAGCGTTGCGTTGCTCGTCCTCAACCGTCTGCCTCCCCCTGTCTGGCTGCTTCCCGGCAAATTTTTTGTTCCCTTTTTCATTCCAACCCTCCATTACTTATATTTGATCATACGTTTCCTACATTTCCATAACTCCGGCCGTTCTGCAAATTCACATAAATATAGGTTTTATATTTTGGATTATAATAAATATTGATGAAATTGTGAGCAGCTTACGTTAAGCGAAACGGTTCTCAGGTGGTTTACGGGTGCGATCGGCCGGGTCTGGGGAACTCATAACGGATTGAGCGAACTTCAACGATCTCAAAATTATGAGGGCGATATCCTGATCCTTATTATTCAGAGTCAAGAAAAGGGAATTCAGCTCCGCCAGCCGTTTTATATCTGAACTGTTTTGCGGCATACCCTCAACCTCCTTTCATGTATTGTGTTGCAGACTCAGTATAACACAGTCAATAAGTGTTGTAAACACTTTTATGAGATTGTCGTTGTGTTGACTATTTTATTTTTGTGTTGTAAAATGAGGTGACATTAATCATATAAAAGTAGTAGGAGGAAACTCATTTGCCTAATAGAATAAGAGCCGTTCGTGAGGCTTTAAAGCTGTCACAACGGGAATTTGGCGAGAAGCTGGGTGTCAGCCGTGATGTAATAAGCAACTTGGAATATGATCGCGTAAAACCGAAGGAACTTCTGCTCCGCCATATTTGTCAACTGTATAGAGTGAACCCATATTGGCTGGAAAGCGGCGAAGGTGAAATGTTTGACAGCGACCCTGCCGACGTGGCAAAAGTTGACGAAGCGTTGTCCATATTCAAAACCTTACGCCCTGAATTTCAAGATTACGCTTTGGATCAGATAAGAAAACTGGCAGAACTTCAGGAAAAGAATTAGCTATCAATTTGCCATGGGATGATATGATTCTGGTGCCCATGCGGCTGGTAATTCCAAAAACGAAAAAGGGTGGGTATATAGATAATGGGATATAAAATGAATATACTATCTCAGATATGAATGAACGCTTAATTGCGTAACAGCATCCCGCATTATGGGACACGAAGAAGATGTAAGACAAAGTTATTATAAATATGATACCGCTGCGGCTGGTTTTGTCAAGTATAATGTGTAATTTTTATGCCTTTTGTGTTACTGTTCATTTTCCGCTGAACCAACGGGTATTTTTTTCTTTGACATCGAAAGAGCGGATCCTTTATTATCATTCCTTATGTATTGCTCCGCAGCTCTGCAATTAATGTGGCCAAAATTCCCGGAAATATTTGCTTCCTCTCCTTGTATCAACCAATTTGCGGCAATGGTGTATTGAACACTCTTAAAGGAAAATTCCGGGAATCTCATTACTCCTGGCACTTTCCACTCTGCTGTCTGGAAAATTCCCTAAAAAAGAGTCATACAATACAATTTTATATTGGAGAATGGCTGGGAAGTATCACAAGCCGTTTTTTATGGGTTTTGAAACCCTTACAGAAGGTTCTATCTTCTCCGGCTGTATAAGATATGGACATGAAAAAAGCGTAATTACAAGAATTACGCTCCGGCCGGTCCTTCCATAATATAATGAATAAGGTATTAATTCATGTTGTTTTAAGACCTACACTGCAGCTTCCATCCTCATTCCGCAAAATCCCATGAAATGCTTTCGCCGAATCCCAGGGTAACCTTCTTTTCTTTTCCATTCATACAGAGCAGGAAGGTCCTTTGCCGATCCAGCAGATTTTTTACTGATAAGCTGCTGCCGTTCATTTCATATTCCAGGGCATAACATTCCGCTTCCAGCCTCACCTTGCCGGGCCTGTTCAGCATTGGGGCAATCTTTACATCCACATCCAGATCAGGCTGTACCCCAAGATATCCGCGGATCAGGTTCCAGATGAATACACAGGGATATTCATAATAATGGGCGGCTCCATGCCAGTTCTTATCATCCTGATAGAAAATATGATTCATATCATAACGTTCCCCCATCAGATAACCGTCCAGCTTTGCCTGTCTGCAGACAGCCAGAAGCTGCCGCTCAAGCATATCCTTCCTTCCCAGGGACTCCCAGAAGGCAAAATCCCAGCACCAATATCTTCCTGCCGCACACAGGTCATAAGGCAAACCGATTTCCGAATCGGTATAGTCCTGTATCCTTGCGGATAAAAAGGTGGGAAAGCGCTGGAATTCATCAAAGCATTCTTCCAAAAGCTTCTGCACGGCTTTTTCCTGCCCCGCATCCGCATAACCAAACAGCAGAGGAAGTTCGTTTGCCAACAGATGGATATGATCGTGTGTGATACCACATCTGTCCACCCAGTCAATAAAACGTCCGTTTTCACGATCCCAGAAGCCTCCGGGAAGATCCGCCGTCATAGCCCGGGCCAGTTTCCTTTCCAGCTCCAGATACTTCTTTTCTTTTTCGGAATCCCCGGCTCTTCTTTCCAAATCTGCCATACGTCTCATGGCATCCGCCGCCAGAGCGGCTGACATACATTCCCTTCCGTCCTTGATGATTTGATCTTCATAGTAAACATCGGACCAGAGACGCCCCTGCCTGTCCATACAGTCCTCCACCAGCGACAGGGAATTTTCAAGCCCTTCCTTATGATTCAAAAACCAGTCCCAGTCTCCGGAGGCCGCCACATACAGCCATGCGGATTCAATGATTTCCACATTGCCGGTGATGAGGAACATCACCGCATTGGTCTGCCGATCCTTACTGCTTCTCCTCACATGGTATTCCCTGACACCGTCAGGCTGCAGAGAACAGGGATCCCGGTACAATTGTTCCGGATCCTCCGCCATCAGCTTTAACTGCAGCTCCAGCATCCGCCGGATCAGTCCCAGTTCAAAGGTATCCCCCATGGCTGCCCGGCCTTTGATTTGGAATTCATGATCCACATCGGGATAGGTTCCTGCATATACTTCTTTTTGAAGTGTGCTCACAACATAACCGTCCCGTACCGGATAGCCTGCCCCGGCCGTTCGTTCTGCAACAGAGGGAAGAAGTGTCTTCCAGTAAAATTGATAAACGGCTTCTTCAAACTCCTGCCCATTTTCAAACTCCAGGATCATAGCATTTCCCATCATGTCACAATGGGGAATTCCCGGATAGAAGGAAAGGCTGATTTCTTCTTCCGTGCCGTCAAACAGGATCTCCGCCCTGTGGTGCTTCTCATCTGCCGCGACCCGAAACGGGCGTTTGGCAGTGATGCGGCAGGCTTTATTGTTCTCCGATTCCTGTGAGGGGAGAATGAAGCATTCCTCCACTACAGGATTTTCACAGTCACAGTCATAAGTATGCTTCAGGAACAATTCTCCGTTTTCCTTCACCAGGTAATAGAGGATTGGTTTTGCCGCTTCGTAAATAATCTCTTTTTTCCACATTTTTTTTCGCTTCCCCATTCTGCAGGTTCCAATAGTATTCTTTATCTGATACTTTTCCGCATCCGGCCCACGTTGTTTTGATGATTCCCCGCTGTACTCACAGGCCTGTATTGTTGCCATTGTACCATAAGGTATATCCTTTTTCTACACAAAGGATGCCGGAAAAAACACGCCCTTTCCGTCCTTCTGCTCCGAACCGGAATGGATCCGGGCGGCCAGGAATAACCTTCTATTGTAAAATTGACCCTACTCAATTGTATTCCGGTTACTGCAATAAAAAACAGCAGAAATCCCCCAACAGGGCATTTCCGCTGTACTTAACATAGTAGCGAGAGGGGGACTTGAACCCTCGACACCACGGGTATGAACCGTGTGCTCTAGCCAGCTGAGCTATCTCGCCGAAATATATGGGACCTATAGGGCTCGAACCTATGACCCTCTGCTTGTAAGGCAGATGCTCTCCCAGCTGAGCTAAGATCCCATAATCAAACAAGTTTTGAAGTGTTTTGACCGCACCCGTAACCTGCTTGATTAGTATACAAAAAATGGGACAACTTGTCAACACATTTTTTGAAACTTTTTTCCAGTATGAAATTATCGGTTTATACTATTTATTTTTGCCAGTACCTTTGTCCCATAAGGGGGCAGCTCCAGTTTCCCTTCTGCTTCTTTTCCTTCAAACAAATCCAGGAATACTTCCTTCAGACAGATTTCCGCAGTTTCCTCCAGGTAGTTCATCACAAAGAAATACCGGCTTCCGTCCGCACTTTCCCTTACTGTCAGTTCGCAGCCCTCCGGAAGGGTGAGGATATCCCCATATGGCTGTGCAACTCCCAATTTTTCCAGGAATACACGGGCCGTGTGCTCATGAAAGGCGCCTCCGAAATAATAAACACGTCCTTTCCCTTTTGTATTGCTGATAAGGGCTGGTGTTCCGGCATAATAGCTGGAAACGTATCTTGCTTCCACCCTGGCCTGCTCCGTAAGGGGTTCCAGCAAATCATTGAAAATACAGGCTTCGATCTGCACGCCGTCCCAATCCGCATAAACCGTACCGTCCGCCGGGGACACGAAGGTGTATTCGGGGATATCCGTACCGGTAAGGGGCTGCAGCAGCCCGGGAAGCCTGCTCATCACGCATTTTCCGGTTTCATCCTTGTAACCGGTGCGGCATCCCAGTACAAGGCAGCCTCCCTGCTCCACATAGGCCGTCAGTTTTTCTGCCATTTCACTGGTTACTATGGTGGCATGGGGATAAAAAAGCACCTTATACCGGAACAAGTCCTCAGCCCGCATATGATCCAGATAACAGAAATCAAAAGGCGTATGGGTTTTCTGACAGGCGGCAAATAAGGACTTGCTGCTCTCTCTGTCCACTCTTTGATGCCACATATCCAGGCCGGCATCCCAAAGGTTATCATAATCCTTCACAATACCTACCTCGGCCCGGTAATGGGATCCGGTCACAGGCTCCAGCGCACCGACCATTTTATGTATCTGCTTTACTTCTGCCAGACGTCTGTTGTCCCTGCCGGAATAATCCAGAATCCCGTGCCAGTAGATTTCCGTCCCCATCGTACAGGTACGCCAGCGGAAGTAGCTCACATAGTCCGCCCCATGGCCGATGCTCTGCATGGTCCAAAGGGTCATCTGTCCCGGTTTAGGAGTAGGAGCCTCCATACGGGTATTCCAGCCGTTTGCCCCGGACTGCTGCTCCATGATGCCGAACACAGGGGATACGGCTCTTGCCTCCGCCAGGTTCCTGCTCCATTTCCTGTCCCGCAGACCGTCCTTCTCCGACTCGTAGGAATCCAGGCAGTAGGCAAAATTGGGATAGGAATCATAGGTGATGAAATCCAGGCTTTCTTCTGTCATGCGGTGGTTGTCCAGGTTGCCGAACAGACCGTTGGTGGTGATAAAATCACCGGGCTTCACATATTTTTTCAGGATATCACTCTGCATTTTTGCAAAAAAGCAGGTGCTGTCGGACACAAATCTGACATAATCCAGGACTTCATGAGGATTGGTTGCATTACTTGGTGTCGGGCGGGGAACATAGATCTCTTCCCAATCCGTATAGGTCTGGTTCCAGAAAACGGTTCCCCACGCTTCATTGAGCGCATCCAGCGTATGGTATTTTTTCTTCAGGAACACGCGGAAAGCTATCGTGTCACTCTCCGAATAGAATTCATTTTTTTCACAGTTGAGTTCATTGTCAATCTGCCAGCCGATAATAGCAGGGTGGGGTGCATAGTGGGCGGCGGATTTTTCCACGATCCGTGTAACCAGCTCCTGGTATTTGGGAGAATTGTAATTATAGTGGCGTCTGCAGCCATGACGGTAAAGGACGCCGTCCATATTGGCGTTAAGTACTTCCGGATATTTGTTCGTTAACCAGGCGGGAGGTGTGGCGCTGGGCGTACAGAAGATAACCTTCATGCCGGCCTTTTCCGCTTTTTCCAGAAAACGGTCAAAAAATCCGTAGGTAAATTCCCCTTCCCGGGGTTCGATTTTACTCCAGGCAAATTCCGCTATACGGATTACCTCAATCCCGTTTTCCAGCATACGCTGCAGATCCTCTTCCCACATTTCCTCCGGCCAGTGCTCGGGGTAATAGCAGGTTCCCAATGTAATTTTGTCAAGCTTCATACTTCGTTCCATTCCTTTTTCCTCCTTGTTTTGCGGAGCAAAATGCGAGTCCTCTGACGAGCAGAGGAATTTTCCTCCTTGATTCCCTTGTTTACTTCATTCCATTCCTTTTGCGCCAGACAGGCTTTAATCCAGTTTTTTTACGGATTCCCCTTTCACCAGCTTCACCGGTGACCCTGATATATATTTTACTTTTTTCCCCTCCAGCATATCCAGCAGGACGTTCACGCACTTTGCCCCCTGTTTTTCCGGAAACAGCCCTACCGAGGTGAGACAGGGATCCTGGTATTTTCTGGCGGAGCTGCCGTCTATACCTATCAGGGAAATATCCCGGGGCACCCGGATTCCCAATGCATGGAACCGTTTGCACATGCCAAGGGCAAATTCATCGTTAAAAGCCACCACGGCTGTGGCGTCAATTTTTCGTTCCACAAACAACTGGGCCGCCAGCTCTCCTTTTCCGAAGAAATCCTCTTCCAGCAGACGCATACCGTTTTCCGGTTCCTCTTCTTCCAGAAAGGCAAGGATACGGCTGTCCCCGGCAAGATCTTCCCTATGTATACCAATATAGTAATCCTTCATCCTGTCTCCGTACACCTCTTCCATGAGAGAACAGAAGGCCAGACGCCTGACATCCGTACACCGGAACGGATAAGGCATTGCCAGGGCCAGACGTCTGTGGCCATTGGCCCGAAGTTCCTTAACCGCAAGCTCCATCACCTTTTCCATATCGATTTCCACGCGGGGAACCGAACGGGAGAAGCGGACAGGACTTCCATAAGAAGCACTCACCACCGGAAGGCGGTAATTCTTTCCCACCGTGTCCAGATAATGCCGGGTGATCACCTCGTTGGGCATGATGATTCCGTCGATCATGGCATTGCGTATGTTCTCAAAATCCATACTGCCGTTAAAAACCATCATATAGTCCCGTTTTCCTGCGGCTTCCACCATCCCCTGGTACATGTCAATATAGAAGGAATTCCGCAGATCCTTACAGAAAAAAAGCAGCTGCTTTGTCCTGCGTTTCTGCAGCGCCTCTGCGACAGGATGGGGATAGTAGCCGAGTTTATCCGCCACTTCCAGTATCCTTTTTTTCTTTTCCGCTTCCACGTACCCGCTGTTGTTCATCGCACGGGATACCACGGAGACCGACACCCCTGCTTTCCGGGCTACTTCCTTTCTGGTGACCATGTGCTTCCTTCCTTCAGCAGAATTGCCGCGTTACCATCTCTTACGCTCGGCGCAGACCTGCCATATCTTTATTTTTATATTACCCTTATGTTCCTGTGGATTACAATAGCGAAATATGTGGTCACGCGGCCACACACAAATACTATCAGACATACCATTGCGCCTGTGCGTGATACATCTGCGCATAATACCCTTTTTTTGCCATCAGTTCTTTATGGGAGCCATCCTCTATTATTCTTCCCTCCTTAAATACAAGGATACGGTCCACCACGGAAGTGATCCCCAGCCTATGTGAAATCAAAATCGTTGTTTTATCTTCCGTCAGTGCCGTAAAATTATGATACAGCTGTGCCTCCGCAACCGGATCAAGGGCTGATGTGGGTTCATCTAAAATCATTATTTTCGCTTTGTTCCGGTAGGCGGCACGGGCCAGAGATATCTTCTGCCATTGACCGCCCGAAAGATTATTTGCTTTTTCAGAAAAAGATCCCACGAGTTCATGAAGGCCGTTTTTCTGCTCCTTTACAACATCATCCACATTTATTTTCTGCAGCAGCTCCATAATCTCCTGATCCGCAGCATTTCTATGTTTATCAGAAATTGTAATATTTTCACGGATACTTGTTTCATAATGGGCAAAATCCTGAAAAACCACGGACACCGCTTTCCGCGCTGCCGCCGGTTGGGAACCCACATCTGCACCGCCCACACGGATACGTCCGGTCAACGGATCGAACATTCCGCAGAGCAGACTGATAAAGGTGGACTTTCCGCTGCCGTTTTCCCCCACAACAGCAATTTTTTCCCCTTCGCGGATGCGCAGGTTTATGTCTTGTAAAACCTTATTATCTGAATTCGGATAAGCAAAAGAAACATTCTCAAAAGTAATCTCACCGGTGCCCTCTTCCGGGCTGTCTGCCGAACAGACTTCGCGCTCCAGCTTATCCAGATAGAAAAACTCCTGCATATAAGGTATATTTTGTGCCAGTACCATAATGTCCACAAGGCATTCACCCGCCGTATTCTGCAGTTGTCCGGAAAGTGTGAATACCAGGGTAAAGGTTCCAAGCCCCAATACCGGATTTTGATAAATTGCCCTTGCTGCAATGAATAAAACGGCCAGATAAACAATACTGCGGAGAAAGTCAGCCGCCATATTGCACTTGATATGTCTGGCCATTATTTTATTTTTTTTACCGATATACTCGTCGGCAATGGCACGCCAGCGTGCTTTTAGATAATCAAACAGGGCAAAATGCCTGATCTCCTGTAAGCCATCATAGGAATACCCGCCCCCTCCGATAATATGGAAATAATGAATGGCAAGGGATCCTTCTTCCATCCATTTCGCCCTATAGCGAAAGGTTTCCTCCTGTTGGAAATAAGACAGCAGGGCGGCAGGAATACTGGTTATAAACAGAATCAGGACAATAAAGGGGCTTACACTCCACAGGGTAAACGCTGCCGCACAAAATGCGAGCAACAGCTGCAGAACCGTTATCATATAAGTGATACTCCTGGCCATTTGCTTTCCTGCATATTCCTCAATAAAAGCCAGACGGTTGTGAAAGTCATCGTAATTTTCCACATATTGATACCGTACCTCACATTTATGGCGCATTATTGTCCGTTTCAAGTACCGTTCCATCTTTATCTCATCCAGCCCGACTGTATATTGCTGCACGTTGGTTATAACGACCTGTACGATATACAGCATAACGATTCCGGAAAATAGCTTCAGCGCTTTCCCGGGAACGCCGCCTTCTCCTGCCAGCATTTGCAGTGCATCGGTCAATGCCCGCAGATATCCCGCAAGCAATACTGGTAAAAAAGCCGCAGCAAATCCCAGAAGGCTGATTATCACGGAAACAGGCCCTTTGATTTTTATACTGATCCATAGCGCTTTAAGCAGTGTACGAAGTTTACTCATCCGCTGTTTCCTCCGTTTCATACCACTGTGCCTGCTCCCTGAAAAAACCGGCATATATACCGTTCTTTTGCATCAGGCTGTCATGGGAACCATTCTCCACAAGGTGTCCTGCGTCAAGCACCAGAATGCGGTCGGCAAGCCTGGCAAATCCCACCCTGTGACTGATTAAAACAGCAGTCCGCCCTTCAATTTTTTCCCGGATTGCATAAAACTGTTTCATCTCCGCAATGGGATCAAGCGCTGCCGCAGGTTCGTCGAAAATTAAGATTTCTTTATCACTCATATGAGCACGAGATACCGCAACACGTTGTTTTTCCCCTCCGGAAAGCATGGCTCCGTCTTTGATAACATCTCTCAGCAGCCATTGCTCCATCCCTTTAGGGAAACGATCCGGAAGCTTATCGGCACCGCCTTTCTCCATGGCAAGCTTTATGCGCCGGATTTGGGCGAGACTTTTTATATCACCAAACCCCACATTTTCACGAAGCGTAGCATGGAATATATAGAAATCCTGAAAAAACATTCCCACTCTCTGGATAACCGCCCCCCGGGTGCGGCTGTCATAGGGTTTGCCATAAAAGGAAAGCCTGCCTTTAGTCGGGGAAAATAAGCCGATCAGCAGCTTGACAAGTGTCGTTTTGCCACTGCCGTTTACCCCTACAAGGGCGATGGTTTCCCCTTTTTTGATTTCAAAAGTAAGGTCATGCAATACTTCCGTCTGACCGTCATATGAGAAAGAAATATTATCCGCCCGGAAAACGGTATCCGCTTCGGCGGGAACAAACCCCTCATCCCAATCCGCCGCCGTCTGCGGAACCGCCTGTACAAACTTCCGCTGCAGATTCAGAAAATAGAGTCCCCGGTCAGCTTCCTGAAAGCTGGAAGATAGGACCTGTACCACTTCGCTTATACTCAGCCCGCAAGCATACAGCATTAAAAATACATCTACAGACATCCTCCCATCCGCAACCTGATAAATGCAATAAACCATCATTGCAGCTATAAAAATATAAAACACCAGACTGCTGAAAAAAGCTACTATCTGACGGTTTTTTACATACTGCCTGTCGATTTTTTCCACCTTTTCATAAGCGTTCTCCCATTTATGGAGAGTTTCCGCGCCTAAATCATAAACACGCAATTCTTTGGCAGCTCCGGGTTCCATCACCGATTCCTGATAATAATCCGCAAGGCGGGATGCTTCATTATACACACGTCCGTCCCACCTGAGCCTATCGGCAGTAAGTATATTAAGCACCAACACTGCGGCTATATAAAGGGAAGAAAAAGCAAATATCACCCAGGATATCCTTGCTGCCACAAAAAGAAGAGAAACCGCACCCGTGAGCTTTGTAAGAAAAAGACAGCCTGAACTCATGAAATCGGCAAGCGCTCCGCACCGCCCCATTACAGACCAATGCTCATCCCGGTATTTCTTATCCATGAGCGTTTTAAGCTCTATTCTTTTCACCACATCCATCATATACTCTTCCAGTCCGAAATAATAAGAATCGTACATGATGAAATACAGGAAATTTCCATTGACACGCTTTGACAACCCGACAGCTGTCAAAATAATACCCAGGCTGATGACAGACGGCAACACATCACCGAACGTTCCTGTCCCCGTACGTAAAAAAGCAGACAATATCGATACGGTCCGGCGATTAAAATAAAGGGCAATGGAGGGAAGTACGGAAAGCCCGATTCCCAACGTCCCCCACAGCAAAAATACACCTGCATTGATTTGCAAAGCAAGCTTTACTGACCAGCCGATTGTCCGGATATTTTCCGCAAGCTTTTTCACCGTTACTCCTATCTGCGCACTCCGGCGCGTACTCTGCCTCTGTCCCCTGCCGCCAGGTTAAACGGGTATACGTGTGCATCCGACCGGTTCGTTGTTCATGGGAACAATTGCCTGATCCGTTCCAGAACGGCCGCCCGCCTGTGGCGGCTAACCGGTATAATCTCGCCGGATGCCGGCCCGTTAGACATCAGAATCATATGATTGGCTTCCTGTTTTTCGAAAAAAAGAAGATTCACAATATACCCTGCATGACACCGTACAAAATACGGCTCATATAATGCCGCCTCATGATCTTTCATCCTTTTATAGCTTACGATCGAATCTGACTCGGTATGGATACGGGTATTATGCTCCTGCGTTTCAATAAAACGGATAGATTGTGTGTAAATCTTATAAATGCCGTTTGCATTTGCTTCAATAAAAAAACGGTTCTGCCCTTTACGGGCCCTGGCCTCTTCCACCTCTTTGAGAAAACGGGAATATTTAAGCGGTTTAATCAGGTAATTATCCGCACGCACCTCATAGGCCTCCAGCACATGATTGAGAAGCGTGGTCAAAAATACGATTCCAACCTTATTGTCCACTTTACGGATACCTTTTGCGATTTCAATACCACTCATTTTAGCAAATGATATTTCCAGAAAAATCAGATCCATTTCAAACGAATAATGCTGTAAAAGCTTTTCCCCATTATCATAAGCGAGTACCTGTACAGCCAATCCCGTTTCCGATTTATAACGCTTGATAAAATCGGCAAGCATGACGCGCACCGCCGTATCACTGTCACATATTCCGATAATCAGCACCGTCACACCACCTCCTCACATCAATTATAGAGTGGGCTTTTTTAGAATGCAAGGCGGAATGCATACTTGGCTGTTTCCAGTTCATAACTGGCATTATCGTTCCCCGCTGTCTTTTAAGTTGTCACACATATAAAAAGACGACTGCCTCCATTTAAGGTGACTATCGTCTTTCCTGTCTGAATAGTTGTCCACTATATATTATTTTTATTTTCCACAAAACATGTCATAGGTATGTGGGTAAAGCAGGGAACAATAATTACCATTCCAAGTCCCTTTGCGCCCTGCTTTCCCCTACCTCTTAATCCTCTTTTGCATCAATTTATCGGCATATATGTTTTTACATACTTACTTCTTCTTTTTCCGCTCCTTACTTCCCCGTCAGTTCCTTATAGTTGGAAATTGCATGATTCCAAGCATCTTCAAAATACGCAGATACTTCATCATAACCCATATTCTTTAATTCCGCTTGTATCTGACTGAATTTTTCCTCATATTCCTCCGAAGTTGCACTGAATACCATATCCGGTACGGCCTGCTGCAGATAATCGCTGATTTTTGTCATGCTTCTCTGTATATCTGTCGGATTTTCAGCTGGCATCAGATTAATGTAGCCTTCATAAATCGTGGATTGATTTTCCCTTTTTGTGGCAGCTTCCAAAGGAACTTCCACCCCATAAAATTCACAATAATCTTTGTCCGCTTCTGTCATACTTTCCTTTATATAGTCACTATTAAGTCGTAAATCAATATATTTTCCTTCATTTGCCTGGCTGGCTGCAAATGCATCGTAATCCTGACCAACCAGCCCAATATATCTGTATGCCCCCTGTTCCAGCAAATATTCCGGGTTTTCTTTCAGTTTCTGCCGGCATTCATCGGTAAAAACGGCCACTCCGTTCTCATCATAGTCCCAGGTAACTCCTTTCGGTCCGATCATAATAGAACGGGAACCATCTTCAGAGAACAGGAAATCAAACAAACGCATAATAGCTTTCATCTTGGTTTCATCACATTTGGAAGAAACGACAAAGGTTCTTGGAGCCATACCAAATTCTGAAGCCCTGGAAACCCATGCGGGAAAATCAGGAATATCATCCCAAAGTACGTCTACATACTTATCCTGTCCTCCGGCTTTATTCAGATCCAGATTACCCGCGTCAAAATCCCACTCCATAGAGCTATAGAAAACCTGTCCTTCCCTTATCTTCTGCCCATAATCTTCATTTTTCTGGGTATAAGTTTCGGGATCCAAAAGTCCCATCTGGTTTGCCTTAAAATACATATCCGCAGTAATCCAATACATATGGTTGTCATCATATAAGTCGATGTACTTTAAATCGGGGATATTGAAAGAACATACATCATTAAGGCCATACTGTGCACAATATTTCCAAATAACCGGGTCAGAGAGCATATGATTCAGTCCCCAGTCATTAAATCGCGAAATCCCATATGTCTTTTTCCCGGACTCTGTCTGCGGATGATTGGTCTGTATTGTTTTTAACAGGTCCAGAAAATCATCAATGGATCCAATAGTAGGGCTTCCTGCTTCTTTATACCATTCCCAACGAATAAAGTTTCCATATCTTGAGGTTGCCAAAGGTGATGGATTATTTTTCCCCCTGGCACAAATTGCATACATTTTGTTTTCTCCGTTGCTCAAGTATCCTCTGCTGTAATTTACCATTTCAGGAAAAGCTTCAGCCATATTGGGAGCAATAGCAAGATACTCATCCAGACTTTGTATTGCGCCCGCCTGAATTAAAGGCGTTATATACTGCAATCCCATACGGGTAACGTCGTAAAGATCCCCGCTTGCCGCCATAGCCTGCTGTTTTTCATTACTGAACAAAACAACGTTCAAGGTAACTCCTGTCTGTTCTTTAATATACTGTGCTACCGGATCTTCCTGTATTCCCGCAGTAACCGGATTCTCACTGGCAGAATCCATAAAGATATCAATTGTCACCTGCTCTAATTCATTTTCCCCTGACTGATTCTTCTCTTCCTGTACTGCGCCGGAATCGGTTCCCGATACTGCCGCAGAATCCTTTCCTCCTCCGCATGCCATGACACCAGCCATAAGTACTGCTGTCATTACTGTTGTTATAATACGTTTTCTGCTTTTTCCTAATATCCGTTTCATCAAACCCCTCCTTTTCCATACGTTTTTGTATGGTGAATTTTTTTAGCCTTTTACAGCTCCAATCATAATACCGTTTATAAAGTATTTCTGCATAAAAGGATAAACGATAAGTATAGGAACGGTAACCACCATAGTGATTGTCATCCTTAAAGTAAATGGACTGATTGCTGTTCCCGAAACCGCACTTGCACCTCCCGTTCTGGCCATACTTGCAACGTTTGTGGCCTGGTTCAGATACTCCAGCAATGTCATCTGCAATGTCCTGAGATTCATATTGTTTACTAACAGCAGATTGTCCGTCCATGAATTCCATTGTCCGACTGCAGTAAAAACAATAATTGCCGCCAATACCGGCTTACAAATGGGCATAACAATTTTCAGATAAATAGTAAAATATCCTGCGCCATCAATCATGGCTGACTCTTCAATTCCTCCCGTTATTGATTCCATGTATGTTTTTATCAGAATCATGCTGTATGCGGATACTGCGGTGGGTAAAATATAGACAAAAAAACTGTCCTTTAGTCCGATTGTCCTCATCGTCAGGTACCAAGGAATCAATCCTGCATTAATGTACATGGAAATAATTGCTATGGAATAAAACACTTTTCTGCACGGTAATTCCTTTTTTGTTAAAGTATAAGCAAGAATACTAGTAAAGAATAAAGTCACGGCCGTTCCTGCAAAAGTCCTGGCTACCGAAATAAAAAACGCATTTAAAATCCCATTCAGTTGAAAAACCTGGATATAATTTGAAAAGGTGGGTTCCAGAGGATACCAGGTTATCATACTTCTCTTCACCGCTTCCGGATTACTGATGGAAGCAATAAAAATATAATAAAACGGATAAATACAGCTTAAAAACAACAAAGTGAATAAAATAACCATTAGTAACTGAAATACGATTTCATTTCCGGGAAGCTTCTTTTTATTCATTCCCACACCTCTTCCTATAAAATAGATTGTCCCAGCGCACGTTTAGACAACTTATTCACACTGAATACAAGAATTACGCTGATAAATGTCTTAATCATACTTACCGCAGTGGACGCAGGAATATCGTTGTTCAGCATACCGATACGGTAAACATAATAATCCAGCACTTCGATATTTTTCTGAATCATAGGATTTACAAACACATAATACTGTTCGAATCCATTATTTAGTATGGCTCCCACCGATATTATCAGCAGTGTTATGAAAGTAGGCAGAATCCCGGGAATCGTAATATGAACAATTTTCTGCCACCGTCCTGCTCCATCCACTGCTGCAGCATCATAAAGCTGAGAATCAATCCCCGTGACCGCCGCAAAGAAAATAATGGAATTATATCCCACGGTTTTCCAGATGTTCGTCATCACCATAAATAGCTTCGCGCTCCCCGGATTCGTAAGCAGTGTCACCGTAGAATCCCGGTTTCCTGACAGGCCGCGGAATAAGGTTGTAAGAAGTCCGTCATTGGAAAACAGAGAAAACATAATAGAGTAGATAATGATCCAGCTGATGAAATTAGGGATTGTAATCGCTGTCTGTACCGTTTTCTTAAATTTTTTTCCTCTAACCTCCGAAAGGAGAATGGCGATCATTCCAGCCAGCGGCAGACCCAGCAGACCCAAAACGCTGATGATCAGCGTATTCAAAATCACGGTGATGATATACGGATCGCCGAACGCATATATGAAATTATCCAGCCCCACAAATTCACACTTGGACAGCTTATATCCGATCCTGTAATCAAAAAAAGAATAGATCCAGCCCGATATGGGAAAATAGGAAAATACAAGAATAAACAAAATTGATGGAATTGTCATACACAGCAGTGTCAGTTTCCCTTTTGTCATATGAGCCTTTTCGTGGAGGCTCTGTCCTTTTGTCCCCATTCCTCGTCTCCTTCCTTTTATTCTAAATTTTCGGAATCCTATATGTCCGTTTCATGTCTAAAGCCATTATCGCATGCATTTTGTATATCTTCTATTTCAAAAACCATATAATCGGTTATAAAAAACATAACTTTTAATATGTTTTGCAATATTTATACAGCATTTTACCCAATATAATATTTTTTCTGTAACGCAACCTATGGTTTTTATAATTCAATTTTTATGACACAAGTGATACTATCTAAATGTAGCAAGTCTATGATGAGAATTATATATGTAATAGTTCATACTTGTCCGAACTATTACGATCTTATAATACAAACAACGGGGAGAATCATGCAGAGAGAAAAACATACTTACCATAAAATGCATTTTATATCCAATGTATACCGGTTTATTATTTTTCTCATTCTTCTTATCGTCACCATGCTGATTCTGATAATCAACTACAATTTTTCCAGGCAGAACCATCAATACACCCTGGACTACAATATGTCCGCAGTAAAAGGACTCAAGGAGCTGATCGCGGATCAGGAACATTATTTTCTGCAGCAGCTCAACAATACCTATGAATCTTATTACGCTTATAAAGAAGGACTTTTTTCCTGCCTGAATTCCACCCGGCATGAATCCTTCCCTTATCGTCAGAATATTTACCGCTTTCTAAATGAATCGTTTCCGCCCAGTTCAGAAATGAATTCCCTTACCTTATACGCCGCCAGCGACCACCAGATTTATTCGGTAACCAAACAGGTACGGAAGAATTTCTCAGCCTCCCTGCCCGAATTTTCACCTCTCATAGCCTGCTATGAAAATCCATATACCGTCCTGCAGATGATGCCGTCCCACTCTTCCCGGGTCCTGGACACCTCACGCGGCTACAGCTTCATTTATTGTCTCAGGGATGTCATTACCAAAGTCAACATCGGCGCCATCCAGGCAGACTACAGTGTGGCGGAGGTGGAAAATTTCCTGTCCTCCAATTACCCGGGCGTAAAGGGGGATTTCCTTGTCATCGATATGGCGGGCAACGTCCTTTTCGATACCACAGGCGTCTGGTATGACAAGCCCTTCCCCTATGCGGAAACATTTGTTTCAGCAAAGAAGCTGGATAACGTTCCTGTCACCTTGGAGTATGAAAATTACTTTGTTAACATGGAATCGCATTCCTATCCCAATATCCGGGTAATCGGCCTGGTATCCGGAAAAACACTTTCCGAAGATATCAGTCGGAATATCGCCCTAATGCTGTTCGCAACCGCAAGTGTGACCATCCTTACCTGTATCGGCATATACCTTTACTTAAACAGCAGCTCCCGGCAGCTCAACCAAATATACCACACTATGCTACGGATACAAAATGGGGAGCTAGACTCCTATATTCCCGTTGACAACAAGCATAAAAACGAGCTGGTTGATATTTCCGTTTCTTTTAACGACATGCTCCGCAACCTCAATCTGTACATTGACAAAGTTTACAAGACGGAAATTGAAAACCAGCGTTACAAACTGAAGGCCCTGCAGTCCCAAATCAACCCGCATTTTCTCTATAATACCCTGGAAGCCATTCGGATGAAGGCCGTATTGCAGGAGGAACCGGAAATCGGAGAAATGATATATATCCTTTCCAAAATTTTCAGGAACTCTATAAAAAATGAAAGCATCCTTGCCGTCCGGCAGGAAATCGAGAACTGTAAAAATTATCTCCGCCTGTGTGATATCGAATATAAAAACCTCTTCCGTTACGAATTTCAGGTGGAACCCGCCCTGCTGCCGGAACCTATTATCCAGCATGCCCTCCTGGTTATAATTGAAAATTACATCATGCATGGCTTTGACAGCAACCGCACCGATAATTATGTCCGCATAACCGGCGTCGTGGAAAATGGATTTGCTGTATTCCATATCGTGGATAATGGCTTTGGCATAAAAACCGGAGAACTGGAAAAGCTGCGTCTCTCCTTCCTGGAAAAATCCATAGATACGGTGGAACGAATCGGCCTAAAGAATATTTACCAGCGGATGAAGCTTCTTTACGGTGAGGACTGCGATTTGCAGATTTACTCGGAATATGGAAAAGGAACTGAAATTATTTTTTCATTTATATACAAAGGAGATTCGGAAATTGTTTGATGTAATTATTGTAGACGATGAGCCTCTGATCCGGGACGGGCTGGTCAAGCTCTTTTCCTGGAAGGAGTACCAGATGCAGGTCAGGGCTGTCTTTCCTAACGGTTCCCTCGCCCTGGAGTATCTGGAAAAGCAGTCCGCAGATGTTATTATCACGGATATCAAAATGCCGGTCATGAACGGGATCCAGCTCATGCAGGAATGCCAAAAAAAGAATATTTTGGTGAAATTTATTGTTCTCAGCGGCTACTCCGATTTTGAATATGTAAAGATGGCTGCCAGGCTTGGCATCGAAAATTACCTGTTGAAGCCAGTAGACACCCTGGAAATGTCCCAGACCCTGCTCCAGGTAAAGCGGAAAATCGAAGCCCAAAGGCATAATAAAATACTGCTGGATGAAGGGATCCGGATCCTGCGCAACAATCTGCTCTACCGTCTGATGACAGGGGAAATTTCCTACGAAGAAATGGAGGAAAGAAAGGAATATCTTCCAATCCCTTTTGACAGCTGCTTATGCCGTGTCGCCATCCTGAAATTCCTGCCCCAAAACCCGGACACCACACGGCACGGGCAGCAAAAACCTCCGATCCAGTCCGTTCTCCGTCATCTGGAGCAAAAGGAATACATCCACGCCGTCACGGATTTCGGCGGCAGGCTGCTGTTTCTGCTTTTCTGCGGTGAAGGCGGCATATGTAGTTCCAGGGAAACCGTCAGAGCCGATTTAGAGCATATCATCCACTATGTCCTGGCAACCTCCCCTTTCCACGCTTTTGCCGCCGCAGGCCCATTAGCAGACAGCATTTATACCATTCCCAACAGCTACGCAAAGGCATCCGCCCTGATTAATACTGCCGGCTTCAACAGTGCCAGCAGCATACGCTGGGCGGAGGATACCTGTGAAAATGAGGCGTTTCTACTGCCGCACATAGAATTTGACCAGCTGATGCAGCTGAATGAAAAATTCCTGTACAAAAAGCAGGAGGATATCGTGTCCATCGTAGACGAAATATTTTCCACCAACCGCTTTATCCCTCTGGACGGACTGCAGATGCTGGCCTCCATGATAGTCTCCAAAATTTACTCCAATAGCAGGGCTTACAGTTCCGATCACGATCCGGAGATACTCAGGCTGGAAAACCGTTTGGATGACGCTTACACCCTTGGGGATTACGATTCCATATACCGCTGGACCAGAGATATCATACATACTATTTTTGTGTACGAAGAAAGAAACCCATCCGAGAAAGCTCCGTCCGGCGCCACCAATTTGAAAAAGCTCCTTCTGTATCTGAACGAAAATTACACGAAAGATATGAATCTGAAAACCATTGCGGAAACCTTCCATTTAAACGCGCTGTATCTAGGAAGGATTCTGAAGCTGGAAACTGGCTGCACCTTTACGGATTATATAAACAGCCTACGTCTGAAAAAAGCACAGGAATTACTGCTGCACACCGATTTATCCGCCAAACAAATTTCGGAACAGACAGGTTACAGGAACGATAAATATTTCAATACCCTTTTCAAAAAATACACGGATATGACCCCGGGAGAATATAGGAAAAAAGGAAATCCATCGTAGCATTTCCCCTCAACCGATGGGGATAACCAATCAAAAGGAGGATTTATGAAAACAAGAATTCACGAAGCACTGGCCGGAAAACAGGGAAACTACATACTCCCTTTCTTCTGGCAGCATGGAGAGGATGAAGAAACCCTGCGGGAATACATGGGAGTTATCCAGGATATGGGCATTCAAGCCGTCTGCCTGGAATCCCGCCCCCATCCCGATTTTGCCGGCCCCAAATGGTGGGAGGATATGGACGTGATCCTTTCAGAGGCAAGGCGCAGGGACATGAAGGTATGGATTCTGGATGACTGCCATTTTCCCACGGGCTACGCCAACGGAGCCATGGCGGATGCGGATGAAGATCTGCAGAAATGGACGGTTTACCACCTGATGGTGGATCTGGCCGGCCCCGCCGACCTGCGGGTGGATGTGGATTCCCTGTTGTCCGGCTTAGGTGTTGGATTTCCTCTGCCTCCGGACGGCCCCCTTTCCCAAAAGAAAGAGCTTCTATGTGCGGTATTATATGAACGCCGGGACGAATATTCCAACGCCCTCCGTCCCGGCGGCAAGCTTGTAACCGATTCCCTGCAAAACGGCCTGCTGCCTCTCTCTCTTCCGGAAGGCTTCTACCGCCTGTTTCTGGTATATAAATCACGGAATGCGGGGCTTGCCAACAACAGCTACATCAATCTGCTGCAAAAGGAATCCGTAAAAATTTTGCTGGATGCGGTTTATGAACCCCATTTCAAGCGATATCAGGAGGATTTCGGCAAAACCATCGCCGGCTTTTTCTCCGACGAACCCGGGTTCTATAACTGCATTGATACGCTCTTTAATTTTCATGCCGTAATCGGGAAAGAAAAAATGCCGCTCCCCTGGTCCCCGGAGCTGGAGGAGCTTCTTTTTGCCGGCGGCAGGACCTGCAAAGATTGGATACGCCTCTGGTATGACGTCTCCCCCGATGAGGATGCCGCTTTCCGCTACCGGTATATGGATACGGTAACCAGGCTTTATGAAAAGAATTTTTCCCTCCAGCTGGGAAACTGGTGCCGGGCGCACGGCGTGGAATACATAGGCCACATCCTGGAGGACAACAATTCCTCCTCCCGGCTTGGCCCCAGTGCCGGCCACTATTTCCGGGCTATGACCGGCCAGGATATGGCAGGCATCGATGTGGTGACCAACCAGATCCTTCCCGGGCGGATAAATACCCATACCACCAATGCCGCCCTGAACACGGAAGCGGACGGGGAGTTTTATCATTACGCCCTCTCCAAGCTTGGCGCCAGCGACGCCCACCTGGACAAGAAGAAAAAAGGGCGGGCCATGTGTGAAATATTCGGCAATTACGGCTGGTCGGAGGGTGCCCAGCTCATGAAATGGCTGACGGATTTCATGCTGGTAAGAGGCATCAATGTTTTTGTCCCCCATGCCTTTTCTCCGGGAAGCTTCCCGGATCCGGACTGTCCGCCCCATTTTTATGCCCATGGGAATAACCTGCAGTCCCCTTATCTGAAATATGTATTCCGTTATATGAACCGGGTGTCCCATATCCTGAGCGGCGGAAAAAGCGCTTCCCGTACCGGCATCCTTTATCATGGGGAAGCCGAATGGTCCGGGGAGGCCCAGCTGTTCCAGAAACCGGGACGTATCTGCCTGGAATGCCAGACCGATTATGACGTCATTCCCGCCGACTTATTCCGGGATGCCGGCAGCCTGACCGCAGGCCTGACAGAAGGGTGTGAGCTGACCATAGGCGATCTGACCCTGCGCTGTCTGATCATCCCCTATGCAAGACGCCTGCCCCATTACCTGATCCGTTGCCTGGCGCAGCTTTCTTCCCTCGGCTTTCCGGTTCTCTTTGCGGACGCCCTGCCCTCCGCCTCCAGTGAAGGCAGCGATATAACAGAAGAACGGGATATCCTTGAAAAGAAAGCCCTTGTAATGCCCCTTGCTTCCATAAAGGATTACCTGCAGCAGCATTCCCTCCCCGTCGTCACCTTCCCCTCCGGTATGGAGTATAAGGATCTGCGCGCCTATCAGTATACAGGCCGGGGCTATGAATGCGTCATGCTTATGAACGAATCCACAGGCAGGGCCGTCCATGACAAGGCTGCCTTTACCTCCATGGATCCGGTTATGGAATACGATGCCTATGAAAACAGATTATATGAAATAGCTAAAACGGATACCAGCCTTCCTTTGGATCTGGAACCCGGAGAGGCCCGGATTTATATTTCCGGGTTCCCGGCCGACGAAACCGCCGCTCCCAAACCGCCCAGACACCGGCTGAAAAAGAGACAGGAGCTGCAGGGACCTTTCCGCCTCTCGGCTTCCTCCGCACCGGATAAAGAAATGCAGAATAAGGAAACGTTTCAGCCGAAAGGAACCCTGGACCGTCTTTGCGACTTAGCCATGACGGAAAGCTTTCTCCGCTTTCACGGTACCCTCCGGTATGAGCTGGACTTTTTCTTCCACGCCGGCAGAGAACACACCGGAGAGGAAACCATTTTCCTGGACGGTGCCAATGAAATCGTCACCCTGCGCCTGAACGGGCAGGAAGCCCCCGTCCGCATCGGCCCTCCCTACCGTTTTGAAGTGGGAAGTTTCCTGCAAGAAGGGGAAAACCATCTGATCATTGAAAATGTCACCACGGTATTCCCTTACGTCAAGGATCATCCTTCCGTGAATACCGGGCTGCATCCCATGGGGATCTGCGGGAAAATATGGCTGGAGAGCTGATTCCTTTGTTCCTTTTATCCGCCGGAACCGTTTACAGTCCCAGCCTGCGGTACTGCTCCCCCGGCGCCTCTGCTTCCCGCATGCCTGCAATTAGCTTCCTGCACATATCCGCCTCGATTTCCCGGTCATTCAGGGGATAAAGCTGTGCATAGTCCGTTTCCAGATCAAAAAGCAGGGACTGCATAACAAGCTCTATGTTCCCGGAGTAATCCTCCGGATACATCGCAGGGATCCGATACACCGGATACCGGGTAAAGGGCAGGAAACGCCCCATCTCCATACGTTCCGCATATCTTTCATCAAAATAGCGCCAGCAGGTGGAAGGCATTCCGCAGTATTGATACAGCGGGCTGTTTTCCACGCTTGCGGGGGCCCTGAAATAGGTATATCTCCCGTCATAAACATTGACGGCCCTGCCAAACCATCCGTAGATCACCTGTTCTCTGGGTGCAGCAATCCCGTCACGGATATCCCGCAGACTTTTCCCCTTTACCCGGTCCGGAATATCACACCCATGGTGCTGCAGAATGGTGGGCATCAAATCAATATTCTGTGTCAGGGCCTTTACCCTCTGCCCCGCCCCCTCGTTCCCGGGGAAATGGATCATCAGCGGGATATGTGCCATTTCATTATAGGCATGCATGATATTTTTTCCGGTAAAGCCATGCTCCCCGAGCATATGTCCGTGATCCGTGGTAAAAATAAGCAGCGTGTCCTCATACATTCCATTCTTTTTCAGCGTGTCAAGCAGCTTCCCAAACCAGTAATCCGCCATGCTCAGGGTACCCAGATAACATTTCTCCAGATGCGCCACCGCATCCGCAGGCTCCGTCACCTCTGCATAGGAAGGCCAGCAGAATTCCCGGCCGCTGTAGGTATCCTCATACATCCGGTGATATTTTTCCGGACAATCAAAAGGCTCATGGGGATCGAAGCTTTCCACCATCAGGAAAAAGTCATCGCATCCCTTGTTGTTTTCCACCCACTCACAGGCCGAACGGAACGTCCTGGGGGACGGATACTCTTCCTCCGAAACAAATGCCGTTTTATTCAGCAAATATTGGGATGACTTCTTCCCGTAGCTTTCGCAGTCAACAGGAGGCTGTCTGACCCGGGAAATCCAGGTATCAAATTCCTGCCCTCTGTGATAATCCCAGGTGTTGAATAAATAACAGTAATTTTCCCCGCCGATTTCGAAATAATGGGTGTGATCCGTGGTGATGTGCGTAAAGATGCCTTTTTCCCGGAGCCGTGACAAAAGGGTGATATCAAACGGCTCCACGCCTCCCCAGCCCCGTTCCAGAAACTGCATCCTCCCTGTAAAAATATCCCTCCTTGCCGGCATACATGGCGCCGACCCGATAAAATGATTGTCGTATACCACACAATCCTCTGCAAAGCGATCCATATTCGGCGTTATCCCTTTTGCATGTTTCCCATAGGTCTTTAAATATCTCCGGTTCAGCGTATCCAGCAATACCAGTATCGTCTTCATTTTTATACTCCCTCTACCCTTTTATTCCCGTTGTTACGATCCCTTCCACAAAATACTTCTGCATAAATACATACATGACGAGCAGAGGAAGCATGATCAGAGTGGTGGCCGCCATCAGATAATTCCACTGGGTGAGAAATTCTTCCTGAAATACACTCAGGGCCAGCTGCACCGTCCACATGTTTTTCCTGGTGGTGATGATCAGCGGCCAGGTATACTCATTCCAGGTGCTTGTTGTCTTGAAAACGATCAGCGTGGCAAATATAGCTTTGCTCAGGGGAAGATATATCCGGGTAAAAGCCCCCAGCCTGCCCAGTCCGTCTATTTTGGCCGCATCGTCCAGCGACTTTGGGAAATTCATAAAAAACTGGCGGAATAAAAATACACCGAAGGCTCCCGCAATATAGGGAGCCACCATCCCCGCATAGGTATTAATAAGCCCCGTCCCTCCCTGCCCCAACAGGTTATTGCCCCCTGCCAGCGGCACGTACTTCATAGCCACGAAATTGGGAAGCATTGTGACCTGCTGGGGAATCATCATCCCCACAAGCGCGAGGAGAAATAATAGATCCTTTCCTTTAAATTCCATTCTGGCAAATGCATAACCTGCCAGGGAATTGATCACAAGGCTTATCGCCACAGCCAAAAACGTGGTATAAAAAGAGTTCCAGAAAAACCGCCCCCAATCTGAGGACCGCATGGCCTCTATATAATTGGAGAACAGCCATTGTTCCGGAAGCAGCCGGAATGCGGCCTGCGATATTTCTGCCTGGGTTTTTAATGACGTAAAAAACATGATGAGAAAAGGCACGATAATCAAGATACAAAAAAACAGCATACATAAAAATAACAGGAACCGGGCGGCCTTCTTCTTTTTCATACATCCATTCCCCCTTATCCGATATCCAAATCCTGGCCCTGGTTGCCATATTTAAAATTCAATAACGTAAAAACCAATATTATCAACAGCAGGAAAACCGCCTCCGCTGCCCCATATCCCATTCGGTATTCCGTAAAAGCGCGGGTATAAATCTGATGTACAATGGTGGTGGTGGCATTCATAGGCCCGCCTCCCGTCATCACATTCACCTGTTCGAACACATTAAACGCATTAATTACCCCGGTGATAACAATAAAAAAAGTTACAGGACGCAGCATGGGTATGGTAATGCGAAAAACCTTCTGCAGACTGCCCGCCCCGTCTATGGACGCCGCTTCATACAGATAGCCGGGTATATTATTGAGGCCCGCCAGATAAAGGGTCATATAGTAGCCCACTCCCTTCCAGACGCCCATGACAATCACGGCACCAAGCGCCAGTTTTTCATCATACAGCCACTGCCTGGCATTTAGTCCCAGCGCCTCCAGTATGACATTGAATACCCCGTGGGTGGGATCATACATCCAGAGCCAGACCATGGACATGGATACCATGGAGGTAACATAAGGCAGATAGATAAAGCCCCTGAAAAAACGGGTCCCCGCGAGCGCCGCATTATTCAGGGCCAGCGCCAGGACAAAACCGATAACGAGTGTCAGAAAGACTGTAAAAACCACATAAATCAGCGTGTTTTCCACCGATTTCCAGAACAGGCCGTCCCGGGCCAGATCCACATAATTTTGGAAACCCGTAAAAGAGATTGTTTTTAAATTAAAATCGGTAAAACTTAAAACGATATTCACTACGATTGGAAATAATACGAACAGGACAAAAAACAGATAATAGGGCGTGATAAACCAATAAGCACATCTGTCCGTCGTAACACTTTTTTTCTTTTTCATTCCGACCCCCGCCAACTTACCGGATTTCCTTTTCCAGCTGATCCATAGCATCCTGCAAAGCCTGCTCCGGCGTCTTTTTCCCGTTAATCACTTCTTCATAAGCGACGGAGACATATTTGTTATACACACTGATCCAGGGAACCGTGGCTTTTCCCTTTCCGCTTTCCACATAGCTGATAATAGCGCTGTTCATATCCTGATCCCCGGACTGGATATACTTGTCTTCCAGAGACTTCTTAACGATAGGCATCTTGAAATCTTCCGTTCTCATCCATACGGTTTCATTGGAAAGCATATGCTGCATAAACAGCCATGCCGCTTCCTTATGTTTGGAGGTGGCCCCCATCGCGATCAGGTTATATCCGCAGAAAGCTACGCCGGGTTCGCTCCCGTCTTTGGAAAGCACCGGCAGATATCCCAGCTCCACCTCCGGGTTATCCGCCATAAACTGGCCTATCTGCTGGGGGGACAGATTGCTGACAGCAGACATGCCTTTCATAAAAGGCCTTTCATCCCCCTTCTGCTGATCATGAGGAATGGATACATTCATCTGTGCCATCTCTCCCAGAAAAGTGAAAGCATCCAAAGCCCCCTGATCCGTAAAAGCCGGTTTCTGATTTAATTCATCGATCACCGCAGAACCGGCGCTGCGCATATAAGGCTCCGTAAATACAAGAGAACTGTCAATGGAGGGAATATCCATCCCGGCAAAGACCACCTTGTCCCCTTCCCTCTCCGTCAAAAGCTGTGCCGCATGTTTCAGTTCTTCCCAGGTGGCAGGCGGATTGTCCGGATCCAGGCCGGCTTCCTCAAATTTATCCTTCCGGAACGTATAAACCTGGGGAATCGGGAAAATCCCCAGCGCGACCTGATCCCCCTGATACTTGCCCATTTCATAGGCACTGTCAAACAGATCGTCCTTTTCTTCCCAGCCTTCTATATAGCTGTCCAGTTTTTCAAAATCCCCCAGCGCCCCTCTTGATCCTACCTCTGCCAGCACCAGCTGGATTACATCCGGGTAGGTATCGCTCAAAACTGCTGCATTCAGCTTTGTTTCCTGATCGGAAATGGTGGATGACATCCCCGTGGCTTCCACCTTGATATTGGGATATTTTGCCTCAAAGGAGTCAATACACTTCTGGGTAAACTCCGTATCTATCTGGGAAGTCCCCTGGTGCCAATACTGGATGGTTATCTGTTCCCCGCTGTCCGCCTGTTTTTCATCCGGTGCCGCCTCTTGTGCCGCACTGCTGCCCTGTACAGTGTCCGATGCATCCTTGCTGCCTGCGCATCCCGCCAGCATGACCGCACTCAGCGCAGCCGCCAAAATCCTCTTGCTATATTTTCTTTTCCTCATAATTCCCTCTCCTTCCTGTTTTTCATAAGACGAAGGCCCTCATCCCTTGTAAATCCATGTTATCATTTACCCGGCGGAAAAACTTCTTCTATTTATTGGTAAATTTAAAATATATTCGCATTATCCCACCTGTTTTTTATGTGCACAATTATTTTTGAAATATTTTTCGAATGTTTTCTCTTATTTTTGGATTGTGCACTTTATCCATGGCAAGATGTTTACCAACTACACTTTTGTATTATATAATAAATATAGTACAAATCAAGGTAACCCTTCAGACCTGTCTGGATGGTTACATACCGGGGGGAAGTTATGCAGAACAAGCAGAGTATTTCGTTTCAGATCATCATTACCGTTATCGTATCCTTTGTGGTTTTATTCCTGTTTTTCTCCATTCTTACCACACAGCTGTATTACCGGAACGTAACGGATATCATGCAGGAATCCCAGCAGCATTCCATCACCCAGCTCAATGAAAGCTTTGATGTATTTTACCAGCAGCTGATTTACATCCTGATTCAGCTCTCAGGGGATTCCACATTAAAACAATATCTCACGAAAGAACCGGAGGACAATTTTGAATATTATCAGATGCAAAGATACGTCCATGATTTTCTGCAGACTTATATCGGTTTTTTCCCCAATTCCAATATCCATCTTATCCTTTACGGGGAAAACGGCCAGACCTATACCAGCTATAACGAAACGCTGCATCTGGAAGATACCGGTATCCTGGAAGAGGATTTTATAAAAAAAGCGGAAAATAACCATCGCCGTCTGGGAGTATCCTATTTTCATCCCGGCCTGACCCCCAATACGGCGGACAATGAATACATGTATATTGCCCACGCTTTATACGATCCCTATCGTTCCCGCTATTACGGCACCATCCTGATCGTGATAGACGAATCCTGTTTTTCCAGGCTGTACTCGGATTTGGTACAGGATAATACCCATTTTTCCGTTATTACCGGGGATGGACTTATTATCTCAGACAGCAAACGGGAACTGCTGAACAGTACCGATCCCGCCCTTCTTTCCATTGCCCGAAAGGATGCCGACGCCTCCCTGACCTATAGCGGGGAAAAATGGATTTCCAGCGCTGTTTACAACGGTTACTTTGATTTTTATATTCTCCAGCTGACTAAGTACAGTGCCATTACCTCCCGGGTTTCCCCTTCTATTATACAGATTATCGGGCTATGCTGCCTCGCCCAGCTGCTTGTCATCGCCATACTCGTATATTTGTTTAAAAAAATAACAAGGCCCATCCATCAGCTATCCATCGCCATGCAGAACGTATCGGACAGGGATTTGCTCTACCGGCCGGAGCGCATGCGGTTTACAGGCTGTTCAGAGGCCCGTCTGCTGGGGGAGAGCTTCAATGAAATGTTTGCCAGGCTGGAATACTATACCAAGACGCTGATGCAGGAACAGGCGGCAAGGCATACGGCGGAACTGAATTCCCTGCAGCACCAGATCAATCCCCACTTTATCTACAATACCCTGACGTCCGTCAAATATTTATCCATGGCGGGCCAGCGGGATAAAGTCATCACAGGCATCAATTCCCTCACAAAGCTGCTCCGCAAAACGCTGGGGGACATCCGGGAAACGATTCCGTTATCCCAGGAGCTGGACTTGCTCCGGGATTATTTTCAAATCCAGCAGCTCAGGTACGGAGAGGGAATCCGGCTCAACCTGAACGTCCGGGAGGACTGCCTGTCGGTGCCGGTCCCCAAATTCTTCCTGCAGCCTCTGGTGGAAAACTCCATATTCCACGGTTTTTCCACGAATACGCCAAATGGTACCATCAGCATTTATGCCTGCATAAGCAGCGGGCTGCTTAAACTGGAAATCATGGATAATGGGAGCGGAATCCCGCCCGCCATCCTGGACCATATCATGGATGTGTCCCTGCATAATACCGGGCAGGGCCTGACTAAAATCGGCTTAAAGAATATCGAAGATCGGATAAAAATGATATACGGGCCGGACTACGGGCTTTCCATAACCAGCACATCGGGCTATGGCACACAGGTTACCATCAGCCTGCCTGTAACCGTTTCCGCCGGAGGGGATTTCTTATGAAAAATTTGTTGAAAATAGTCATCATTGATGACGAAATGATATTGAGAAACGGTTTGAAATACCTGTGTAACTGGGAATCCCACGGGTTTACCATAGCCGGAGAGGCCGCAAACGGAATCGAAGGCTTTCAACTCGTGGAACAGCTGCGGCCGGATATCGTCATTACCGATATTGTCATGCCCGGAATGGACGGAATCAGTCTCACCGCCCGGATAAAAGAACATTTTCCCGACATCCACATCATTGTCCTGAGCAGCTACGATAATTTTTCCTATGCAAAATCCGGTTTTAAACTGGGCATAGACGATTACCTGCTGAAACCGGAGCTGGAAGCCTCCGACCTGCTGCACCTGCTGGAAAAGCTGCGTGCCTCCTCCAATCCCGCCGATAAAAAAAGCACAGCCTCCCAATTTTTCCAGGAGGTACTCACCTTTTATACCATGCAGGAAAGCCAGTGCCTGGAGGAATTCCGCGAACGGGGGATCCTTTTCCAGGAAACCAATCCCTATACCCTGCTGGTCACCGCCTATAAAGGCACCGTCCCCATTCACCGGATTCTGCCTTCCATAACCAATGCCTGCCTGGAGTGTTTTCCCGGTTTTCCCTGTATTTCCTGTATCACCAACCAGGGATATCTGTGTATCCTCCTCCAGCCCGCCTCCGGTTCCCGGCTTCCAGCCAGCCTGGAACTATATCCCTTCATAGAAAAGCTGGAGCGGCAATTGGGCAGCACGTTCCTTTTCGCGCGTTCGCTCCCATTCTTTTCTTTGGAAAAGCTCTCCCAAACCTACGGGGAAATGTGCCGCCTGCTGTCCTATGGTTTTTATTTCCCGGAGAAAAAAGTACTGTCCTCCGGGGATATCCATAAAGAAGAGACTCCCTTCCCGGAAGCTCTTTTTGCCAAATGCCTGGATCCTCTTCAGCCGGAGACTGCCTATTCCCTCCTCTGCAGCTATATCAATGAGGCGCAAAGAGAAGCGGGCACGGACGTTTTCACCCTGAAAAAACAGGTGGAAAATGCGGTATATACCCTGATTCAGGCCCTCGCCGACGCATCCTTCCCCACCGACGGAATCAATGCGGAAAAAGTGATGTTATTTAAAAAGATGGATCTCTCCAATGACTGTAATTCCCTGAAGCGGGTGCTGGATGAAACCTTTGAAGCCCTGTACCAAATCGTACGGAAAGGCACCAGAGAAAAAGAAGATACTATCTTTAACCGGATAGAGGATTACATCCGGTTAAATTGCAGCCAGGATCTGAAGCTCTATGACCTTGCCAGACAATTCCATCTGAATTACACCTATCTCTCCACCGTTTTCTATCAGAATACACAGGAGCATTTTTCCGATTATCTGAACCGCACCCGTGTGGATAAAGCAAAGGAACTGCTCCGCTCAGAAAGCGCTTCCATTCAGAGCATAGGTGAAAAATGCGGTTTTATGAACCAGGGATATTTTTCTAAAATTTTCAAGAAATTTACCTCTTATTCACCGAAAGAATACCAAAAGCTCTATCATAAAAAATTGTAAGACTATAGTCAAATGGACGCATGAATGCGTCCGTTTGGCTCGTTTCCCGCGTATATAAAAGGTCCCGCTTCCCACGCCTCGGAAGCGGAACCTTCTAACCAATCATCATTCACTCAACAGAAAGCCGGAATGCCTCTACCAACTGCTTCATCTGGCCGGCCTGACTGCTGAGTTCTTCCGAGGTAGCGGCACTCTCTTCAGCCGTAGCCGAAGTATTCTGCACCACTCCGGCAATCTGGTTCAGCCCCATACTCACCTGGGACAAAGCATCCGCCTGGCGCCCGGAGGCCGCCGCGATCTTCTCTACCAGCTCAGAGGAGGTCCTGGTACCTTCCACTACCTGCTCCAATGTCCGACGCGTATCCTCCGCCAATTTTACTCCTACTTCCACTGCCTTAATGGAATTCTCAATCAAGGCTTCCGTTTGCTTGGATGCCTCCTTACTTTTATTTGCCAGATTTCTAACCTCATCAGCCACCACGGCAAAACCTTTCCCCGCCGAACCGGCACGGGCCGCTTCTACCGCCGCGTTCAGGGCTAAAATATTTGTCTGAGAAGCGATATCCTCAATCGTATTTATTATCTTACCGATTTCTCCGGATGCGTCTGACATTTTTTTCATAGCCTGCTGCATATCATGCATCTTCTCATTGCATATTTCCAAAACATTTTCTGCCTGCAGAGATATTTTTTTTGCATTGTCCGCACTTTCTGCTATATGTCCCATATCACCGGTCAATTCATTTACCGTGGCAGATAATTCCTCTACCGAACTTGCCTGCTCTGTCGCCCCCTGGCTCAGGGCCTGTGCCCCGGAAGACACCTGCTCCGAACTACCGTCTACCTGAACCGCCGCCCGGCTTATCTGGCTCAGGGTATGGTTCATGGAATCCAATATAGTAACAAGCGCATCATGAATAGGCGCAAAATCCCCTACATACTTTAATTGCACGCTCTGATTCATATTACCGGCAGCCATTTCTTCAAGCTTCACAGTAATGTCACTTATATATTTCTGTAATTCCTTCTTCGTATGATGGATTGCCGCAACCAGCCCTCCTATTTCGGAGGTATCCGGCTCCATCGCAAAATCGCCTTTTATATTTCCCTGTGATATCTTATACATTTCCTCTTCAATAAGGATAACCGGATGTATCAATTGAGACTTTGTTACTCGGTTCGTCACCACCTGCAGAATGATGATCAAACCTATAAATATCATCTCAATCAGGCTGATTATCTTGTTTTGCCCAATTCTCCATTCCACCTCAGCCGCCGCACGTTTATCCAATTCACTCAGGAAATCCGATTTAATCTGATTGATTTTGGCTATTTCTTCACTGTAATCTGTCCCATACACATAATTGACAGCTTCCTCCATATTTCCCTTCTGCACATTTTGCATTGCTTCTTCTTCCAAAGGGACTAATTTATTAGATAAAGCCGACATTTCATCTATCATATCCTGTTCGGAATCTGTTATGCCGATTTCCTTCATTTTACTGATGCCAATATCCCTGTTTTTCTTATTGTTTACTTCATCCCAGTAATTATCATAATGCTCCGTATTCCCCGTAGTTGCGTACGCTCTGACTTCATTCGTCAGATAGGCGGAACCATCCATAAACCGGTTAGCATTGTAAGTGAGATCAAAACGATCGGCATTGGCCTGATTCACTTGTTCCGTAACATATGCAGTCAAAATAAATGTAGCTGCACATCCCAACAATAAAATAACAGAGATAACATTCAAAATAAGAATGATGGTTGATTGTTTCATAGCCTTTTTCATTTCGCTTTTTCTGCCTTTATCAAAATAATAATATATTATACATCGACCAAAAAAAGCTTTTATTAATATGCGGATATCTATTTTATAAAAGAAAATCAAAACAATCTGACCATTCCTTTGTAAAAAAGGTCCCGCTTCCCACCTTTCGGAAGCGGAACCTTCTACTATAAACTAACCCGGCAAAACGCGGAATCCGTTGTTTACATCCGGTCAGGGGCCGAAAATCCCAGCAGATCAATGCAGGTTTCCAAAACCTCCCTGGTCAGGACAAGCAGCGCGATCAGACCGGCCTTCTTCGCTTCGTCTTCCTCCGCGATAATCTTCGTTTCATGATAAAAACGGTTGAAGGCATTCGCCAGATCATAAATATACGCGCATACCTTGTGGGGCGCACATTCCGTGAAAGCGGCCTCCATCATGGTATTGAATTTGGCAATTTCCATCATCAGGGCCTTTTCATCCGGGCTGACAGCCGGGCTGAGCTGCGTGTTTTCCAGCGTTCCGCCCTGCTCCTGGTATTTTGCCAGAATGGATTTGATACGGACTATGGTATACAGGATATACGGCCCGGTATCCCCTTCAAAAGAGGTGAAGCGATCAATATCGAAGCTGTAATCCTTGGCGGCCTGGTTGGACAGGTCCCCGTACTTCAGTGCAGCCAGTCCTACGATATCTGCAATTTTCCGGGCTTCCTCTTCCGACATATCCTGACGGCTCTCCAGAATCTTACGCAGCATTTCCTCATCAATATCCGTTATCAGCTTTTCCAGCTTGGGCACACCGCCGTCCCTGGTCTTGAACGGTTTTCCGTCTTTGCCGTTCACCGTGCCAAAGCCGATATGGACCAGCTTCACGTCTTCGCCTATCAGCTTTGTCTTGCGGGCGCAGCGGAAAACCTGTTCAAAATGCATGGCCTGCCGTTTGTCGGTAATATAAATCATGCTGTCGGGATCGTATTTTGTCACACGTTCGCTGATAGTAGCCAAATCCGTGGTGCTGTAAAGCGCCGCCCCGTCGGATTTGAGGATAATGCAGGGAGGGATTTCCCTGGTATCGCTCTCCACTTTCACATCCACCACAAGCGCGCCTTCGCTCTCATGGGCGTATCCGCCCTTCTTCATCCCCTCTACCATATCCGCAAGCAGATACTGTACGGTGGATTCTCCGTTCCAAAGGTCGAATTCCACATTCAGCTTATCGTAAATACGCTTCATATCCGTCACGGACACGTTCATGATATGCTCCCACAATGCCCGGTGGCCCCTCACACCCTGCTGGATTTTAAAGGTATTCTCCATGGCCTTTTCTTTATAAACCGGATCCTCTTTGGATTTTCTGCTGGCTGTGGGATAGATTTCCTCCATCTCTGTAATGGTAAACGGAGGCTCCTTGGGATATTCGCCGGTATAATCCTCCTGGAAATACACCAGCTCCGGTTTTCTTTCCTGAAGTTCCGTTATGATGAGTCCCATCTGAAGGCCCCAGTCTCCCATATGGATATCGCCGATAACCCTGAAGCCCGCAAAACGGGCAATCCTCTTGATGCTTTCCCCGATGACCGCGGAACGCAGATGGCCCACGTGAAGGGGCTTTGCCACGTTAGGTCCGCCGTAATCCACGATAATGGTCTTTTCCTTATCGGGGGCTTCCATGCCGAATTTATCACAGGCCTGCATCTCTTTCAGATAGGTGCACAGGAAGTCATCAGACAGCTTCAGGTTCAGGAATCCCGGGGCCGCCGCTTCCGCCTGGGAAAAGACCGGACTGTCCTTTAACTGCTCCGCCACTTCGCCGGCTATGGCAATCGGGGCTTTATGATACCTTTTAGCCCCGGCCATAGCGCCGTTGCACTGGTATTCACACAGATCCGGGCGGTTGGAAAGGGTTACCTTCCCCAGCTCTTCGTCGTAGCCCGCATCCGCAAATGCTTTTTTCATTTCTTCGGAAATTGCTTCCAGAATTTTTTTCATGATACCAACCTCACTTTGCTGCTCTTTTCGTTGTTAATCCGGCATAACCTGCGGGGCGGCAGGCTGGTTTTCCTGCCGCCTGCACATTTCTTCCCGCCTTTCGCGCAACCGTTCAGAGCTGTCTGAACGGTTGCGTGTGCTGCTCCTTTTCAGAAAAAATGCATCCGCAGTAATCCTGGCGGTACAGTCCGTAATGTTCGGATAGCTCCACAGAACGCTTGTAGCCGTTTTTTTTCTTAAAATCTGACGGAAGAAAGGGGACACCGTACTGCACGGCAAGCCTTTCTCCGATTTCATTCAGCTTGTCCGCATTCTTTAAAGGGCTGATGGTGAGAGTTGTGGTAAAGTAGTCAAAGCCCTTTTCCCCGGCAAGCCGGGCGGTCTCCCGCAACCGTAATTCATAACAGCGAAAGCACCGCTCCCCGCCCTCCGGCAGCTGCTCCAGGCCCTTTGCCGCGGCAAAAAACACCTCCGGTTCGTAGCGACCCGCTTCCAGGGCGATAAAGGATGGGGCTTCCCCGTTCATTTCTTCAATCAGCCTTTTCTGCTCCGCCATCCGCATGTCATATTCCTGACGCCGTGTAATGTTGGGATTATAATACAGGACGGTAATGGCAAAATGGCTCCGCAGGCATTCCAGCACGTAGCTGCTGCAGGGTGCGCAGCAGCTGTGGAGGAGCAGCTTTTTTTTCCCGGTCACAGGCCCGGCCTGCGAAACGCCGCCTCCGTCGTTTTCTTCCGGCAGCCCGCGGAGGATTTCCTCCATCCGCTTCTGATAGTTCACTTTATTCATAATTTTTATTTCAGCTTTGCAATATCAATCAGCGACAATTCTTTACTTTTTGTCTCCAGGCTTCCCACAAGGGCTCTCGCGGTATCCAGGCTGGTGAGGCAGTTAACGCCCGTTTCAATGGCGGTTCTGCGGATGAGGAAACCATCCCTGGATTTATCCCTGCCCTGGGTGGGGGTATCGATAACCAGATCGATCCGGTGTCCCAGAATCAGATCCATCACCGTCGGCGACTCCTGGTTGATTTTATTCACCTTACGGGCTTTGATTCCCGCTTCCTTCAGGGCTGCGGCGGTACTTCTGGTGGCGTAGATAATATACCCCAGTTTTTCAAAACGGCGGGCGATTTCAATCGCTTCTCCCTTATCCGCATCCTTTACGGTAATGATCATCTGCTTGTGTCTGGGCAGATCGATGCCGGCTCCCAGGAAAGCCTTATAGAGGGCTTCATGGAAGGTTTTGGCGATTCCCAGACATTCGCCGGTGGATTTCATTTCCGGCCCCAGGCTGATTTCCGCGCCGCGGATCTTTTCAAAGGAGAATACGGGCATCTTAACCGCCACATATCCGGCTTCGGGCTGAAGCCCCGGCTCGTAATCCAGCTCGCGGATCGTTTTTCCGATGATGACCTGGGTAGCCAGATCCACAATAGGAATGCCTGTCACCTTACTGATATAAGGCACCGTTCTGGAGGAACGGGGATTTACTTCAATCACATAGACATCCTCGCCCACCACGATGAACTGGATGTTAATCAGGCCGATTACGTGAAGGGATTTCGCCAGCCTTCTGGTATATTCCGCAATGGTCGCCTTCACGCCTTCGCTGATTGTCTGGGCAGGGTATACGGAAATACTGTCTCCGGAATGCACGCCGGCCCGTTCCATATGCTCCATGATTCCCGGAATCAGGATATCGGTCCCGTCGCAGACCGCGTCCACTTCCAGCTCCTTGCCCTGCAGATATTTATCCACCAGGATGGGATGATCCTGCGCAATGCGGTTGATAATTTCCATGAACTCTTCCACTTCCTCATCGGAAATGGCGATCTGCATGCCCTGGCCGCCCAGCACATAGGAAGGACGCACCAGAACCGGATAACCCAGCCTGTTTGCCACGGCTTTGGCTTCCTCCGCCGTATATACGGTTCCGCCGGAAGGCCTTGGTATCCCGCACTCCTCCAGAATCTTATCAAATAACTCCCTGTCCTCGGCAGCATCCACATTTTCTGCGCTGGTGCCCAGAATGGGAACGCCCATTTTCATCAGGCTTTCCGTCAGCTTGATGGCTGTCTGGCCGCCGAACTGTACCACCGCCCCGTCGGGATGCTCCATGTTCACCACATTTTCCACATCTTCAGGAATGAGAGGTTCAAAATACAGCTTATCCGCAATATCGAAGTCGGTACTCACCGTTTCCGGGTTATTATTGATAATCACGGTTTCATACCCTTCCGCGGCAAACGCCCAGGTCGCATGTACGGAACAATAGTCAAATTCAATCCCCTGGCCGATCCGGATCGGGCCGGAACCGAGAACCAGTACCTTTTTCCGGGACGAGGTTTCCACGGCCTCATTTTCCCCGCCATATACGGAATAATAGTAAGGGGTGCTCGCTTCAAATTCCGCGGCACAGGTATCCACCATCTTATAGGCCGCCACAATGCCGTTCTCATAACGCAGCTGTTTGATTTGGGCTTCCGGGATTCCGGTGAGGCGGCTGATAACCGTATCCGGGAATTCGATGCGCTTCGCTTCCCGCAACAGTTCCGGGGTAAGGGGGCCTTTGGCAAGGGCCTGTTCCATTTCCACAAGAATAGCAATCTTATCGATAAACCAGTGATCCACCATGGTGATTTCATGGATCGTATCATAGTCGATTCCTTTACGGATAGCTTCTGCAATCACATATATCCGCTGGTCGTCCACCCTCTTCAGGCGCTCCTTCAGTTCTTCTGCGGAGAGGGCTGAAAAATCATAGCTCATGAGGCAGTCCACATGCTGCTCCAGGGAACGGATAGCCTTCATGAGGGCGCCTTCAAAGCTGTTGCAGATACTCATAACCTCTCCGGTAGCCTTCATCTGTGTGGTCAGTGTCCGTTTGGCGGTGATAAACTTGTCAAAAGGAAGGCGGGGCAGCTTCACCACGCAGTAATCCAGGGTGGGTTCAAAGCTGGCATATGTCTTTCCGGTTATGGCATTTTTAATCTCATCCAGCGTATAGCCCAGGGCTATCTTGGCCGCAACCTTGGCAATCGGATAACCGGTAGCCTTGCTTGCCAGGGCCGAGGAACGGCTCACACGGGGATTCACTTCAATGACGCAGTATTCAAAGCTGACGGGATGAAGGGCAAACTGTACGTTGCAGCCGCCGGTGATCTGCAGCTCGTCGATAATATTTAAAGCCGCGCTGCGCAGCATCTGGTATTCCTTGTCGCCCAGCGTCTGGGAAGGCGCCACAACAATACTGTCCCCGGTATGCACACCTACGGGGTCAATGTTTTCCATGTTGCAGACCGTGATACAGTTTCCTGCGCTGTCGCGCATCACTTCATATTCGATTTCCTTCCAGCCGGCGATACAGCGCTCCACAAGCACCTCGCCCACACGGGAAAGACGCAGGCCGTTCGCCAGGATCTCTTCCAGCTCCATCTGGCTGTGGGCGATGCCGCCGCCGGATCCTCCCAGGGTATAGGCAGGACGCAGAACCACCGGATAACCGATTTTTTTGGCAAAAGCAACGCCGTCTTCTATATTCCTGACTACCAGGGAGGGAGCGCACGGCTCGCCTATTTTTTCCATGGTGTCCTTAAATTCCTGTCTGTCCTCCGCCTTGCGGATGGTCTGTGAGGTGGTGCCAAGAAGCTTCACATCATGGGAAGCAAGGAAACCGGACTCGTCCAGCTCCATCCCCAGGTTCAGCCCGGCCTGTCCCCCCAGTGTGGGAAGAATACTGTCCGGCTTTTCTTTTTCGATGAGCTGTTCCAGCACCTTGACAGTAAGAGGCTCAATATAAACCTTGTCTGCGATATCCCTGTCCGTCATAATCGTGGCCGGATTGGAATTTACCAGGATTACCTCTACCCCCTCCTCTTTCAGGGAACGGCAGGCCTGTGTGCCAGCATAATCAAATTCGGCGGCCTGTCCGATAACGATAGGGCCGGAGCCGATGACCATAACTTTTTTTACATTGGGATCTTTAGGCATCCTTGTTTCCTCCATTCATCATCGTAATAAACCGGTCAAACAGAAAACCGGAATCCTGCGGTCCGGGACAGGCTTCGGGATGGAACTGGACGGTAAAAATATTCTTTCCCGTATAGCTTAAGCCCTCGTTCGTACCGTCGTTTACATTGATGAAAGCGGGCACCGCCACCTGGGGATCGAGTTTGTCCATATCCACCACATAACCATGGTTCTGGGAGGAAATATATACCCTTCCCGTGGTCAGATCCTTTACCGGATGATTACCGCCCCTGTGCCCGTACTTCATTTTAAAGGTATCGGCTCCGGTCGCCAGCGCCATGAGCTGATGTCCCAGGCAGATGGCAAAAATCGGTATATCGGTCTCATACAGCTTCCGTATTTCCGCAATAATGCTTTCACATTCCTTGGGATCCCCGGGGCCGTTGGAAAGCATGATGCCGTCCGGCTTATCCCCTATGATTTCCTCTGCCGGCGTGAGCGCCGGATATATGGTTACATCGCAGCCTCGCATGGCAAGGGAACGGGCGATGTTGTCCTTCGCCCCCAAATCCAGCAGCGCCACCTTGCTGCCGGCACCGTTTAACTGCTTTACAAGGGAAGGCTTCTTTTCCCTGGCTCCTGCCAAAAAGCTTTCCTTATTAAATACGGTGCTTCCGGACACCTGCCCGTTTTCCGCCAGATCCTTCGCACCTTTGATTTCATATTTATTTTCACAGGTTACCTTTTCCACAACCTTCCCTGTAACAAGGACCGAAAGGCGGGGAAGGATTTCCTCCAGACGGTAATCGGCATTGGTGGTAATCATCCCGTTCATGGTTCCTTTTTCTCTCAGGATCTTCGTCAGCGCCCTTGTATCAATACCTGCGATACCCGGTACGCCGTAGCTTTCCAGATACTCCTGAATGGTACAGTCTGAACGGAAATTACTGGGCATTCTGGACAGTTCCCTCACAATGAACCCGTCCGGCCATGGTCTTCTTGATTCGCAATCTTCCCTGCATATGCCGTAATTGCCGATCAGCGGATACGTCATACATACGGCCTGTCCTGCATAAGAGGGATCTGTCAACACTTCCAGATAACCGGCCATCGACGTGTTAAAAACGATTTCGCTGATTATCTCTTTTTCGGCCCCGATATGAATTCCTTCAAATACCGTGCCGTCTTCCAGTATCAAAAATGCCTTCATTTTCATCTGCACATCCTTTCCCATAATCGATTAATTGTATCACAAATGAAATGAGGGTTCAATCCATTTTTTTATTATATGAATAGCTTTTTCCCCCGTATAAACAGACCTCGTATAAAGGTCTTCCCCTCTATACAAGGTCTGTAAAATAAGCGATTCATTAGGTTTACGTAAATGTGAAGGACTGGGCGGTTATATGTTTATTTAAAATAGGCTACACCGGATTCGAAAATCTTAAGATCCTGTTCGCCGTAAATGTTGATGGCGACAGAAGCATCTCTTCTTTCCACATGGGCCATCTTGCCCAGGATACGTCCGTCCGGAGAGGTAATTCCTTCAATCGCCGCATAGGATCCGTTAACATTCCATTCTTCATCCATAGAAACATTTCCTTCCGGATCCGCATACTGGGTTGCCACCTGTCCGCTTTCAAACAGCTTCTGTATCCATTCCCTGCTTGCCACGAAACGGCCTTCGCCATGGGATGCGGGAGTCACATAAGTCTTGCCCGGCTGTGCACCTGCAAGCCAGGGTGACTTGTTGGATACCACCTTGGTATAAACCATTTTAGAGATATGACGGTTTATGGTATTGAAGGTCAGGGTAGGGGAATCCTCCTTCTGTACCGCAATCTCACCGAAGGGCACCAGTCCCAGCTTAATCAGGGCCTGGAAGCCGTTGCAGATACCAAGGCACAAACCGTCACGCTCATTTACCAGCTTCATGACAGCTTCCTTAATCCTGGCATTCTGGAAGGCGGTAGCAAAGAATTTAGCACTTCCGTCCGGCTCATCGCCTGCGGAGAATCCGCCGGGGAACATGATGATCTGGGCATCATTAATTGCCTTTTCAAATTCCGCCACGGATTCACGGATATCTTCAGCGCTCAGGTTTTTAAATACCTTAGTCACCACGCCGGCCCCCGCTCTTTCAAAAGCCTTTGTGCTGTCATATTCGCAGTTGGTTCCGGGGAACACAGGGATGAATACGACGGGCTTCGCCACCTTCTGTCTGCATACATATATGCTGTCCGCTTTATAAATGCTGCTTTCCACCGGCGCCGTATCCCCGTTCGTTTTGGTGGGGAATACTTTTTCCAGTGTCCCTTTCCATGCCGCCAGCATATCATCCAGATCAATTTCCACATCGCCGAAGGTCACTGCGGGTTCTTTGGTAACCGTACCGATAAGCTCATAGGCCGTATCAATCAGATTGATCTTATCTGCGGGAACTTCAGCCATGATATCCCCCAGCGCATTTTCAAACAGTTCTCCCAAATCCGCATCATCACTCAGTTCCACACCCAGGTGATTGCCGAAGGCCATCTTGGGAAGGGCTGCCGCGGCGCCCTTGCTGTCCAGGGCATATGCGGATACGATAACGCCGTCGCGGATCATTTCCGTGATTTTGTCATAAAGCTCCATAACACTGTCATAAACAGGGACATCATATTCATCCCTCTCCATGCAGAACCGTACTATTTTATTGCCCGGCCGCTTGAATTCCGGGGTGATGATATCCGTTTCCTTCGCCACATCCACCGCAAAGGATACGAGGGTGGGAGGCACGTCGATTTCATTAAAGGTACCCGACATGGAATCCTTGCCGCCGATGGAAGGGAGGCCATAGCCCACCTGTGCGTCAAAGGCGCCCAGCAGCGCTGCAAAAGGCTGGCTCCAGCGCTTGGGATCCTCCGTCATCCTGCGGAAATATTCCTGGAAGGTAAAACGGATTTTACGGAAATTCCCGCCGGCTGCCACGATTCTTGCCATGGATTCCGTTACTGCATAAATAGCTCCGTGATAAGGGCTCCAGGAAGAAAGGTAAGGATCAAAGCCATAGCTCATCATGGTTACGGTATCGGTCTTACCCTTCAGGACAGGCAGCTTTGCCACCATGGCCTGGGTTTCCGTAAGCTGGTACTTTCCGCCGTAGGGCATCAGCACGCTGGCGGCTCCAATGGAGGAGTCAAACATTTCCACCAGGCCCTTCTGGGAACACACATTCAAATTGGAAAGCAGGGTGAGCCAGGCTTTCTTCACTTCGCCCGCTTCCAGAGCCTCGCCCGCTTCAGGAACGGCGTATTTATCAAAGTAGCTGGTGCCCTCTGCCGGGATATCCACATATACGCCGGTCTCCTGATGGGCGCCGTTGGTATCCAGGAAAGCCCTGGAAATATTTACGATTTCCCGGCCCCTCCAGGTGAGGACAAGGCGGGGTTCCCTGGTCACCACCGCAACGCTTACGGCCTCCAGGTTTTCTTCCTTTGCATAGCCCAGGAAAGCATCCACATCCTGAGGGGATACCACAACCGCCATTCTTTCCTGGGATTCGGAAATAGCAAGCTCCGTTCCGTCCAGGCCCGCATATTTCTTGGGCACCTTATCCAGATCCACCCGCAGCCCGTCTGCCAGCTCGCCGATGGCTACGGATACGCCGCCGGCCCCGAAATCGTTGCATTTCTTAATCAGCCTGCTTACCTTGGCCCTGCGGAACAGCCTCTGGATTTTACGCTCTGTGGGCGCATTTCCTTTCTGCACCTCAGCACCGCAGGTCTCGATGCTTTCTTCGGTATGTACCTTGGAGGATCCGGTAGCACCGCCGCAGCCGTCCCTTCCGGTACGTCCGCCCAGAAGGATGATGATATCACCCGGATCAGAGGTTTCACGGATTACATTCTTCCTGGGTGCGGCTCCCATAACCGCACCGATTTCCATACGCTTTGCCACATAATTGGGATGGTATACTTCCTTGACATAACCGGTAGCCAGCCCGATCTGGTTGCCGTAGGAGGAGTAACCGTCCGCCGCACCGCGCACCAGTTTTTTCTGGGAAAGCTTGCCTTTTAAGGTATCCGCCACGGGAACGGTGGGATCCGCCGCGCCGGTCACACGCATGGCCTGGTATACATAGCCGCGCCCGGAAAGAGGGTCACGGATGGCACCGCCCAGACAAGTGGCCGCACCGCCGAAGGGTTCGATTTCAGTGGGATGGTTGTGGGTCTCGTTTTTGAAGAAAATAAGCCATTCTTCGGTAACGGGCGCGTCTCCGTAATCCATCTCCACAGGAACGATGACGGAGCAGGCGTTGATTTCATCGGATTCCTCCATATCCTGGAGCTTTCCTTCCTTCTTCAGCTTACGCATTCCCATAAGGGCCAGATCCATCAGGCAGACGAACTTGTCCTTTCTTCCTTTAAATATATCCTCTCTCGTATCCAGGTAACTCTGATATGTGCTTTCCATGGGTGTCCGGTAATAGCCTTCCCCGAATTCCACATCCTTCAGCTCTGTGGAAAAAGTGGTATGACGGCAGTGATCGGACCAATAGGTATCCAGGACACGGATTTCTGTCATGGAAGGGTCTCTCTTTTCTTCCTTAACATAATAATTCTGAATATGAAGGAAATCCTTGAAGGTCATTGCCAGACCCAGGGACCGGTACAATACCATAAGCTCGTCCTCTCCCAGGTCCCGGAAGCCGTCAAAAATCTTCACATCTTCCGGCTCCTCAAATCTGGTTTCCAGCGTTTCCGGCTTGACCATACCCGTTTCCCTGGAATCCACAGGGTTAATACAGTAAGCCTTTATCCGGTCAAATTCCTCATCCGTCAGTTCCCCGATAATCAGATAGGTCACTGCGGTCCTGATAATTGGTTCTTCCTCTTCGTTTAAAAACTTTACGCACTGCAGGGCAGAATCCGCTCTCTGATCGAACTGTCCGGGCAGAAATTCCACGGAAAATACCCTTCCGTTTTCCGGAATCTCAATCCGCTCTGCATAGAGATCATCCACCGGCGGCTCGGAAAAGACCGTTTTACAGGCTTTTTCAAATACCGCATCGCTGATATGCTCCACATCATAGCGGATGAACATTCTAACGTCCTCTATCCTTTTCAGGTTCAGATAGTTCTTCAGATCGCCTTTCAGTTCCTTCGCCTTTACGGCAAAAGGGGCTTTCTTCTCTACATAGATACGTCTTACATTTCCCATGAATGGCTCCTCCAAATGTTTGTGGCCGGCATTTTTATCTTCCCAAGCCGCCGGCTGCTTCAGAGTGTGTTTGATGATTGCCGGAATGGATTTTCAAACATACTCCAGCCTGCGGACACAAAAAAACAGGCCTGCAGGCGGGCATTCTCTTTTTATTATACAAAATCTGCGTTTTTTTTCAATGCAATTATAATTCCTCGTATACGAGGTCCTTCATAAGATAAAGCAGTTCGCTGTCCAGCCTGCTTTCGGACAACCCCATCGTCTGCGAGCACACCCGCAGCCCTTCCAGCACAAACATGATATTCTGTGCCGCCCCCTGCGGATCCTCACAGATGAATTCCCCGCTTTCCACACCGGCCTCGATCAGCCCCATGAGTATTTCCACGGCCTGAAGAAACCTTCTGCGCAGGAGGTTATCCTTTTTAGCCGGTTTATTGGCGAAAAAATATTCATAGGCGGCAACCGCCAGGCTGTTTTTCCTGAGAAGGATCTCTTTTTTCTGTTCCTTCAGAAAGACAAGCAGGATATCCGTCGCCGTGGCTTCCTCCGGAATTTCCCCGGTAAAGATATCATCCTTTTCCATCTGCTGGGCTTCCAGCACCTCCCGGAAAAGCGCAGCCGTACTGTCAAAATAAAGGTACAGGCCGCCCCTGCTGATACCGCAGGCATCCACAATATCCTTCATCGTCACATCCCTGAAGCCCTTTTCCACAAAAACCTGCCGTGCCGTATCCACTATAAATTGTTTCTTCTGCTCTGATTTTTCTCCCATAAAAAGACCCCTTTGAAATCCCGCCTCTGTTTATCGTACCATAAAAACCCTGAAAAATAAAGTTGCATTTAGGGACCGACCGTAACAGAAGTATGCCCGGAATTTCTGAATTTTTATTTAAAATTACAGGTATTTTCTTTTTTTCTGAATTTTTGTATGCTACTATGTTCACATTAATCAGATAGGGAATCAGAAAGTGAATCAGGGAAAACGCATGAAATATATGAAATTGTTTCTGAAGAAATTGCTGCGGTATGTACTGAAGCCGCTCTCCTTCCTGCCGGCGCTGGTAATAATGTACGTCATTTTCAGTTTTTCAGCCCAGGAAGGCGTCTCCTCCAGCGCGGTGAGCAGTACGGTGAGCCTGCGTTTCGTACAGGTATGCGGCCAGGTGCTGGACAAGGAGTGGAGCGATGCCCAGGTTCTCCATTATGCGGAACGGATCGAGCACTACGTACGTAAGATGGCACATGTTACAGAGTATTTCCTTCTGGCCGCCTTCGTGTCCTTTCCGTTATATGTCTACCGTTTACGCGGCTGGAAGCTTTTGCTTGTGGCCGGTCTTTTCTGTGTGGCCTTTGCCGGGCTGGACGAATGGCACCAGTCCTTCGTGCCCGGCCGTTCCCCTTCCCCCAGGGATGTATTGATTGACAGTATCGGCATTTTTGCCGGGATCGAAATCACACGGCTCCTTTGCTTTATCGGACGAAAAACCATATTCCGCCCTCTGTCCCTGGAAAACCGGCCGGAGGAAGACTAGACGTGCCTTATTCTGAAAGAACTGCCTCCCGGGCTTTCGTCCATCAGTCTGCCGCCTTCAGAATCAGGCACGCAAAGGGCTTCAATGTCACACGGCCCTTTACCGGTGCCCCGTCCGGCACTCTCGCATAACTGCCGGGCAGATTTATTTCCGTTTCCGTTTCGTTAAAATTCTGTACAAACCAGACGGCTTCTGCGCCCTCTCTGCGGGACACGGTCACTCCATGGGGCAGGCTGCCGGTAAACTCCGTCCGGATGCCGGTTTCTTCCGCCAATGCGGCATAGAAATCCCTCAGAAATCCTTCTTCCGTTTCGCAGGCCAGATAATAGGCTTTCCCGCTTCCGTAATTTTTCCGGGTAAGGGCCGGGAAGTCCGCATAATAATCGGCTTCATAGGAGGCAAGGACCTGCGTTCCTCCCCCGGGAACCACATGGGAAATTTCCCGCAGACAGCCTGTCGGATAGGATTTTCCTTCATAGCGGATGCTGTTGGTGCGGTGGGCAGGCGCGGCATCCATTTCTTCCGTACGGATTCCCAGAACTTCCTCCAGCGGATGCTTATCCAGGATACAGAGATCCGTCTCGTCCACCATGCCGCTGAAATAGGTGGTTACATAGCAGCCGCCGGCTTCCACGTAATCCTTTACCTTTTTCGCATAGCCTTTTTTATACAGGTAGTTCAGCGGAGCCGCTACCAGACGGTAGCCTTCCAGACCGCAGTCCTCATTTACAAAATCCACATCAATGCCCATTTCCCAGAAGGGCTTAAAGTGGGCCAGTATGGTGTCCGTATATCCCATCTTTTTTCTGGGGCCCTGGATATCCTCCACCGCCCACCAGTTCTCCCAGTCAAAAACAAGTGCTGCTTTCGGCCGGTTGCAGGTGGCATATACCGTATCGGATATCTGTTCCATACGGCTTCCGAGAGCGGAAACCTCCCGGAATACCCGGGTATCGCTTCCGTTGCGGTGATCCACCACCGCACCGTGGAACTTTTCCGCGCTCCCCCGGCTCTTCCTCCACTGGAAATACTGTACGCTGTTACTGCCGCAGGCGATAGCCTGGAGGGATGACAGCTCATGGAGGCCGGGCCGCTTCTGGGTATTCACCGCCTTCCAGTTTACAATGGAGGGCGTGCTTTCCATCATCAGGAACGGCGCTTTTTTCAAGCTTCTCATCATCGTATGCCAGGCCGCCGTGCGTACGGCCACATTTATTTCGTCCTCCTGGCTGTGCCATTCCGGATAGTTGTCCCAGGATATGATACTCAGCTGGGGAGCGAACCGGAAATAGTCCAGGGGCTTGAAATATTCCATCATATTGGTGGTTACGGGCAGGACGCTGTATTTCAGAACCGCTTTGATTTCCTCCAGGCAGAAATCCTGGATTTGATGGCTCACAAAACGTTTCCAGTCCAGGTTCAGGCCATGCAGACTGCTTTCCCCATTGGGCACGGGGCTGTGGATCTGGGACCAGTCGGTATAGGTATGGCTCCAGAAGGTGGTCCACCAGGCATGGTTCAGGTTGTCCAGTGTTTTGTATTTTTCCTTCAGCCATTCCCGGAACGCCTGCTGGCAGCAGGGGCAGTGGCAGGAAGCATCGGAGCCGTTGCCGCCGTATTCATTGGATATATGCCACAGGATCACTCCCGGATGATCGCCCAGATGCCGGGACAGCTCATGGTTGATCTTTTTCATTTTCTTTCGCATCACCGGTGAGGTATAACAGAAATTATGCCTCCTTCCCGGAAGATTACGCACCCCCTCCGGACTCATCTGCCGCACTTCTTCATACTTCGCCGTCATCCAGTGGGGCATGGCGCCGGTGGGCGTAGCCAGGATGGTATAAATACCGTTTTCATACAGCCTGTCAATAATCCTGCGCAGCCAGCCGAAATGGAATTCCCCTTCCTCCGGCTCCAGCCTGGCCCAGGAAAAAATCCCCAGGGAAACACAGTTTACATGGGCTTCCTTCATCAGCCTGACATCCTCTTCCAGAACCTGGGGGCTGTCCAGCCACTGCTCCGGGTTGTAATCCCCGCCGTGGAGCAGGCGCGGATATTTTTTAATCACTTCATTCATTCGTATCCTCCCTTCCGCGGCCTGAAGCCGCAAACACAATCGATAAAGTTACAGCCTGCCGGCTATCAGATCCTCCAGAACCCGGCTCACCATTTTACATTCCCGGTCGGCACATTTCTTCACGTGATCCTTCGCCGTATGCATGCAAAAGCTCAGACCGGCTTCCTTTAACATAGCCATATCGTTTTCGCTGTCCCCGAACGCCAGTACCTCCTCCAGAAAAAACTGCTCCTTCGCCGCAAGCAGCTTCAGTGCGCTTCCCTTGTCCACCCCTTTATTGGTAAAATCCAGCCACCCGTTGCCTCCGTCCACCACATTCAGGCAGCGGTCGTATTTTTCATGGAACCACCGCTCTTTATCCCCCGGGATTCCGTCCGGCCAGTAGATGGAGATCTTAATCATGGGGATCAACATATCCCGGAAATCCTCCAGCACGGCAACCTGGTTTTTCACCTTTTCCCGCAGCATTACAGGAAACATCGGATCCACCGGCACCAGATAAGAGGCGTCCGCCCCCGATACCACGATCTCCGTCCCCGGGACTTCCTGCATATCCCGTATAAGGGCCAATCCCATATTCCTATCAATATCATTCTGGTACAGGATAGTGCCCCCCTGGGCAATCAGCGCACCATTCTCACAAATATAACTGATATCGTCCGCCACCGGCGCCAGCAGCCTGCGAAGATTGGCATACTGCCTGCCGCTGGCTGCGATAAAGGAGATCCCCATGGATTTCAGTTCCCGGATAAGAGGAAAATATTCCTCGTCCACATGCTGTGCACCGTCCTTTAAAATCGTGCCGTCAAAATCACTGGCAATCACTCTTATATTGTCTGTCATTCCCATTAACCTTTGGTAACCGTTCCGTATCTTCACTGCCGCTGCCAAAATCCATCCTGAACCGTTACCACCTTTCTTTCTATAATAATACACAGGCTCATCTGTCTGCGGCACTCCGCCGCGCATATCCTATGTTCTATCTTCTGCGCTTTCTGTCTATTTTACTATAAGAGTGAGATTTTCCATAGATATTTTTTTAAAAATTACATAAATTTTACCAACAGCCCTGTGAATGGAAATCCCTGTAAACAGTTCAGACGCCCCTGTCATAATACGACAAAAAATTATACAAAAAGGGCTTGCTTTTCCCCTTCCGGCTATGCTATAATACAATTCGTCGGTTCGGTGAGAGCCGGTTGTAGGAGCATAGTTCAAGGGTAGAACAGTGGTCTCCAAAACCATCGATGTGGGTTCGATTCCTACTGCTCCTGTTAGTTGGGAAGCCTGATTATATCAGGCTTCTTTTTTATTTGTTCCATTGCTGCTTTTCTTTCCACCGGTTGTCCCGTTCCCGGAGGGACCAGCAGTCGTTAATGACCAGATACCCGTATCCCTTCTCCAGAAGCCCGCCGCCCGCAAAAGAAAATAAGAGGGGCCATGTCCTGTCAGCAGCTGTTTCTTATCGGATGAAACCGGTAGGAAGCAGCTGTTTTTTTGAACAAAAGACGGCCCGCGGCGCGTGGATGCTTCCTCCGCCGGACTGGGGAACCCACAGTGTCGGAAACGATAACAAAACATTTCTGTAGAAAAAAACGCGCAACCATTTGACTATAAATTGGTGATGCATTACAATAGATTTACCAAAATATGGAAAAAAAGCAGTTTTCCGGTAACCGTTCCGCTTTGTCTGAAGGGTTACGTATTCCATGTTTTACGAAGACAGAAACTGGACATTCGACAGCAGAGTAATTACCGGGACCGGGTATGGGGATATCCGGACGCCGGTATAAGGGGGAGCTTATATGTCATGGTATGCCGGCACTTTTTACTGTGGGCATGAAGGCTACGTTAATATCATCGGTCCTGCCAGTAACAGGGAAAAAATGAAGGAGTATAAATTTTCCGGACTGTGTCCTGCCTGCTGCAAGGCAGAGCTTATAAGAAGCCGGAGCGAAAAAAACACGGCCGCCCGGAAAGCGGCATCCAGGATGGAGCTTCCTCCCCTGGAAGGGACAAGAAAACAGGTGGTCTGGGCGGAAACGCTGCGGGTGGATGCGCTGACACGGCTGCAGGCTTTTATTGACACACCGGGGAATATCCGTCTGATTATCCTGCGGCTGAATTATGAAGCCATGACGCCTCTGGAGCTTTCGGAGGAAAACCTTCCTTTTATGCTTCAGGAAATCGTACAATATCTCATCCACGAGAAAACGAAGGCCGCCTACTGGATCAATAACCGTTTTAACAGGGAGCTGTGCAATCTGGAACAGATTATCCCGGAATATCTGGAATGGTGCAAATGGTGCCGCCCCGAGGAAGCGGCAGCGGAAACGGAGTTTATCCGCGGGGATTCCGTCCTTTCCCCGGAAAGGCCCCAGTTCCCCGGAATCGTGGAGATCCGGGGGAGCCAGGAAGAAATTACAGCATCCTATGAGAAAAACGATAGATTCCGTGAAATCATAAGACAGATGGACTATGAATGGAACGGACGCTGCTGGTTCCGCAGGCTCACCTCTTTCCGCGGATCCTTCCGGGACCGTGCCGCGGAATTGGGCAATATCCTGCTGAAAAACGGCTTTACCGTATCCATACCGGATGAGCAGGCGCGGGAACGCGCGGTAACCGGCGATTTCAGCCCCGAGCATAAGCGCTGGATTACCAAAAGTAAAAAAGGAATTTTCTTTTTTATCCCTCTTTCTTCTTCCATTCCACGGGAAATTGTCCTGAATCTGAGAAAGATACCTACCGCTGCCTACCATTCCGGCGGCATATTCATAGAACCCGCCCATTATGCCGAACTGGAGGATTTTGCGGAAATGTATGGCTTCCGCTTTGACCGGGAAGCGGAGGATCTGCTGCGCGCCTACTGCGATACACTGCAGCAGGTTCCCCATGTATCCCCCGTCAACCCGAAGCCTGCCGAAGAAATCAATAACCTGCACAAAATACTGGAATCATCCGGCGCCATCCTGGATGATCTGGTGGATAATGACTGACTATGCGATTACATAATAAGCTTCTGGACTACCAGGAGAAGGCTGTAGAAAAACTGAAAAAAGTAAAGGTCGGGGCACTGTTTATGGAACAGGGGACAGGCAAAACCATTACGGCGCTGGAACTGTGCCGCCTGCGCCTGGAAGCGGACAAGATCAGCCACATCCTCTGGCTCTGTCCCTGTTCCACCAAACAGAATCTCAAGGATGAGCTGATAAAGCACGCTCCCAGGGAAATCCTCGAACGCACCACGATCTGCGGGATTGAAACCCTTTCCCGCAGCATCCACGCCAACAGCTACCTGCGCCTGCTGACCGAACGGGAACGCTGTTATCTTGTGGTGGACGAAAGCCTGCTGATCAAGAACCCTTATGCCTACCGCACCAGGAATATTGATTACCTTTCCTCCCACTGTGATTACAAGCTGATTCTGAACGGTATGCCGATATCCAAAAACCAGGCGGACCTGTATGCCCAGTTCCATATTCTTGACTGGCGGATCCTGGGCTATAAGACCTACTGGTCCTTTGCTGCCAACCATATAGAATTCGACCCGGATATCCCGCAGAAAATTATCCGGTGCCTGAATACGGATTATCTTGCCAGGAAGATTTCCCCCTATACCGTCCAGGTAACCAAGAAGGACTGCCTTGTCCTGCCCGACAAAAGCTATTCCATTAATTATTTTTCCCTCACCCGGAGGCAGAACGAGCATTACAACCACGTTGCGGACGTTCTCCTTTTCCATCTGAACGAGCTGCACCCGGAAAGCATCTACCGGTTATTTGCCGGGCTGCAGGCCGTTACCAGCGGTTTCCGGGTCTCCTTCCGCAGGAGTGAAAGCGGATACGAGCACATTGTGACCCAGCCTTTTTTTGAAAACCCTTCGGACAATCCCCGGCTGCAAAGGCTCCTTTCCGTGATTGACAACCGGAACAAATATATTATTTTCTGCAACTATACTTACGAAATCGATGTTTTGTGCCGCATTCTGACCGCCAAATACGGCGGGGAAAACGTAGCCCGCTTTGACGGCTCCCTGCCCATGAAAAAAAGGATGCAGAATCTGGAAACCTTTAAGGCCAAAGCCAATTTCCTGATAGCCAACCGTGACTGTGCCGGCTACAGCCTGAATCTGCAGTTCTGCCACAACATTATTTATTACTCCAACAGCTGGGATCTGGCCACGCGGCTGCAGAGTGAGGACCGGATACACCGGATCGGCCAGGAACAGGATATCCGTATCCGGGATATCTGTGCCTACAACACGCTGGATGAACGGATCCTCGGCTGTCTGTACCGGAAGGAAAAACTGCTGGAGGCCTTCCGGAACGATATTAAAAACATGGAAAATAAAAACCGCATCGCGGAATGGATTTACTGCCGGAAGCAGGACCGTGGGCTGATGGATTGCGATGATTTGGAGGAAGCTCGCCATGCCTAAGATTTACTCGGACAAAAATGTATATGAGGCCGCCATAGAACGGTATGAGACCGTATTCCGGTATTTCGACCATATTTATTTTTCGGTTTCCGGGGGAAAGGACAGCTCTGTCATGCTCCAGCTGGCCGCCCAGGTAGCCCGCCGGCTGAAACGAAAGCTGTCGGTCCTCTACATCGATCTGGAAGCCCAGTATAAGTCCACCATCGAACATGTGGAGGAGCTTATCCAATGTACTGCGGATGTGACAGACAGCTGGTACTGGGTGGCTTTGCCCCTCTCCCTTCGAAATGCGGCTTCCGCCATCTGTCCGAAATGGATCTGCTGGGATAAAAAGGACCGGGATAAATGGGTACGCCCTCTTCCGGATCCGGGCCGGAAGGATATCTGCCTGATAACGGAGGATCAGTACCCCAGGGAATGGAGCTGGTTCCGCCGGGGTATGGAATTTGAGGAATTTATCCTTTATTTCGCCAAATGGTTTTCCGTCAGCAGGAAAGGCCCCGCAGCAGCCGGCATCGGCATCCGCTCGGATGAAAGCCTGAACCGCTTCCGCACCATTATCAGCAACACCAAGGAACGCTACCTGGATTATCCCTGGACCACCAGGGTCAAAATCCACGACAGGCCCACGGACTGCTGGAACTTCTATCCTATTTATGACTGGTCGGCTGCAGATGACTGGACTGCGGTTGCCAGATACGATCTGAAATTTAATTACATCTACGAGCTTATGTACAAAAACGGTGTCTCCATCAGTGAACAGCGCCTCTGCCAGCCATACGGGGACGACCAGCGCAAGGGCCTGGATCAGTTCCGGTACCTGGAACCGGAAACCTGGGAAAAGGTGCTGCACCGGGTGGAAGGAGTCAATTTCGGCAACATTTACTGCCGGACCAGCCTCCTTGGCAACATCAAGTCCGAAAAGCCGGATTCCCTGTCATGGGAGCAGTATGCCGTCTTTCTGCTGGAAAGCCTGGGCTTGTACGCCCCGGAAGTAAGAGATCACTATTATTATAAAATCAAGAAATTTTTTGCCTGGTGGGAAAAGGAAGCGGGGATTACCCCCTCCGCCATGCCCGATGACAAATGGGATATCCAGGGCTTCCGCCAGGCCCCCTATTGGAAACGGATCGCGAGGGCTATCGAAAAAAACGATTTCTGGATGTCCGGCCTGAGCTTCAGCGAAACAAAAGGGGATGTGAAACGGCTGTTTGAACTGAAAAAAAAATATGCCGGCATTATCCGCCGGGATATCCAGTCCACAAACAAACAGCTTCGTGATGCAGTGGGGAGGATTGAAGATGAACTTACAAAAGAAGGAGTTTAACAAAGGGTACGATAAGGTTGCTTTTTATTCTGTCATGGGAGAATATTTTGCAGAGAAGAAATACAGGGATGAAATGCCCTATCTGATTAACAACGAAGAAAAGGAATGGAGGCTGTTTTATTACGGGGACACGCTGGCAGGCTTCTATGGACATGAGGAGAAAAAGGGGCAGACCTGTGTGTCGGGTGTTTATGTCCTGTCCGCATTCCGGCACTCGGAGGTATGCGCCGTTATGGTAAAAGATATGATTTTCTCTTTTTCCTCTATCCGCATGACCACCTCCAACCCGCGTCTCATCACCCATCTCCGCAAGAACGGCTTCCGGGAATTATCCAGGCGGGGCTGTTATTTAACCATGGAATGCGCGAATACCGGGCACGGGCCTGAACAAAGCGGCGGGCAGTATGCCGCCACCTTTATTAATCTGGCAGAGGGCTATCCGCGCAGTATCCCGGAAAAAACGGAACGGTTAACGCCGCCGCAGAGCCAGGAGCAAAAGGAGACAGAATGGATATCGACAACCTGATAAAAGAAATACAACAGATGATTTCTTCCATAGAAGATTTGGACGAAAAGGTGGAAGCCATCAACCGGATCCGGGACGGCATATCCCAGGTCAGCCCCTTCCTGGGGGAACCCACGGACTGTGTCCTCTGGGTCAGGCAGGAAACCGTCCAGGCAAACGAATACAATCCCAACTATGTATCCTCCCCGGAAATGCAGCTTCTGCATACCAGTATCCGGGAGGATGGCTATACCATGCCTATCGTTACCTATGACATGCAAAACGGATCCCGGGAAATCGTAGACGGCTTCCACCGCAACCGAATCGCCAGGGAATATCCGGATATCCGCCACCGGATACACGGCTACCTCCCCGTCACCACCCTGAACAAGCCCCTGGATCAGCGGATCGCCGCCACCATCCGGCATAACCGTGCCAGAGGGACCCACGGCATACGCCCCATGAGCGCCATTATCATGGATCTCACCCGTTCCGGCTGGTCCGATGAAAAAATATGCGCCCAGCTCGGGATGGATCTGGATGAGGTGCTGCGCCTGAAGCAGATCACCGGCCTGAAGGAAGCCTTCATGAACCACGAGTTCAGCCGTTCCTGGGAGGAGTTCGAAAAGAAATTTTATGAGCCTTAGAGCGTGCCCGCTGCTTCTCTGCCCGCCACGCTCTGCGGGACATCCTCCCATATCCCCTGCTCTTTCTCCCGGATCAGCAGCTCCGCAAACAGGCTGTTGGCCCAGGCGAACCAGCTTCGGGTGTAATCCTCCGGTTCCTCCGCATTGACGGACTCATGCATATAATTCGTCCCTGCGTGGCTGGCGAGCAGCATCCGCGTACATTCCCTAATCTCCTCTGTATCCGCGGAGGTAAGGGCCTGCATGACAATGCCGATAGGCCATACATTCCCCTTCTTTGTGTGAGGGCTTCCCACGCCACGGAGCACCCTTCCCCGGAAATAACAGGGATTGTCTTCCGACAGGATATACGCCCTGGTATTCCTGTAAATTTCCTCGTCCGCCTCACAATAGCCCAGATAAGGCAGGGAAAGAAGGCTGGGGCAGTTCGCATCGTCCATAAAGACATAATTCCCCAGTCCGTCCGTTTCATAGGCATAGATCCGCCCATAAGGCTTTCGTTCCGTAATTCCGTACGTTCGGATGCCCTCTTCTATTTCTCCCGCGAGTTTCCCGCAGAATTCCGCCTGTTCCTCATCCTTATAAATAGTAAGGAATATTTCCCGCGCGTATTCCATGGCCTTCACCGCCATTATCTGTGACGGTATCAGATAACCGTAGATACACCGGTCGTCCGAAGGGCGGAAGCCCGACCAGGTCATACCGGTATATCCGGTGGGATTGCCTTTTCCTGCGCAGGGCAGGGTATCCGTTTCCACACAGTCCCTGCGTTCGAAGGTATATTCAGACTCTCCGTGGTTTTGTTCCCTGCCGAACACCGTACGGATCTGAAGGAGCATCCCGTGTATCTGTTCATCAAACATCTCTGTCTTCCCTGTGGCCTTCCAATACCGGTATACCAGATATATCGGTGCACACAGGGAATCCACTTCGTATTTTCTCTCCCATATGTAAGGGCCCATATCCGTCAGGTCGCAGGCATAGCAGCTGCCGTCCGGCTTTTCATTAAATGCATTGGCATACGGATCGGTAAGAACCATCCGGGCCTGCCGGCGGATCACGCCTTCTATGATTTCCTGCAGGCTTTCGTTCTCTCCCGCATACCTGACATAATGCATGATCTGGGCGGTGGAATCCCGCAGCCACATAGCCGGGATATCCCCGGTTATGACGAAATAGTCATCCCCTGTTTGTTTGACGGTCGTCTCGATTGTATTTAAAAAGCAGTTTTTTACCAGAGGCACCGCTTCCGGGCAATGCTCCCGGTAATACGCCTCCAGCTCCTGTGCTTTCCTCATCAGTATTTCGGGTATCTCCATAATTTTATCCCCAGTTTCTTTCATATCTTTTTATGATCCGGTATGGGACCATTACGGATCCCGGACGTTCTTCCCCATGAATGGTTTTAAGCAGCAGCTCCATACTCATCCTGCCTATGATTTCCTCTCCCTGGGCCACATGGGTGAATTCCGCTTCCCCCAGGAAAAGCTCCGGCCCGTCAAAGCAGACGATCCTATCCTCTTTATACCTGCCCGCCTTTTCCAGACAGTACTTCAGAATCTTGGCCAGGTTGTATTCGCTTGCCATAAATGCCTCTATATCCTCATGCTCCCGCAGATACCGGTCCACAATGGCGATATCCTGTTTCAGATATTCTTCCCCCATCGTTTCCGGCAGCGTGGAACGCAGGTTGGTTATCCACAGGGCTTCCTCCGCAATCAGTCCATAATCGTTGAAGGCGAGCTGGAAGCCGTACTGCCGATCCATCAGCGTCATGGTTTCATGGGCCTCGGGCCTGACAAAACTGATTTTCCGGCAGCCTTTCCCGAGCAGGTATCCGGTCAGTTCCCGGGATGCGGACACGTTATCCGTCCCCACAAAAGGGACCGAAATCCCCTTGAGCTGGCGGTCAATAGTCACCACGGGAAAATGTTCAATAACAAGCTGGAGTATCCTTTCATTATAATTCTCATCATGCACACACATGATGATGAATCCGCATACCCCCAGGTTTACCAGATCCTCAATAGCCTGTGTTTCCTTGCCCAGGCTTCCTCCCGAACAACGCAGCACCATGCTGTACCCCATTTCCTCGCAGGATTCCTGGATGCTGTTCAGAATGCCGCATGCGAAGCTGGGACTGAAGCCGTCCAGGATTACCCCAATCAGCCTGGGAGCTTGTCCGGCTTCTTTTTCTTCCGACTTTATAAAGGACTTTTCTCCCGATACAAAGGATCCCTTTCCGGGAAGCCGTATGATACGGCTCCCTTCCGCCAGCATACCCATGGCCTTTTTGGAGGTAATCCGGCTGACATGATAGATATCCGCCAGTTCTTTTTCCGACGGCAGCTTTTCCCCCGGGGAATACACCCCGTTCTCGATATCACGCAGAATCGTCCTGTAAATCTGTTCATAAAGCGGAACCTGTTTCATCGTACCCTCTGCTCCCTTTTCCAGTCATTAATGGTTTCCCGCCGATACAATACGGTTCCAGGAAGGGGATACCACCGCTTTTCCTTCCGTTTCCCTTCCGTAATAAGGGAGCGGTTCCTCTTCCAGCTCCTCCAGGGTGTCGTACCGGCCTTGTGCATAGCCTTCCAGCCTTTCACAGGCAAACAGCATCCTCTGCTTCAGGCCTCCCAGCTGCTGCTGTAAAATATCCAGCCCGAAGATTTTATTTTCCCGGCACCACTGCTCCTGCACATCGCTTATCACGGTTTCCAGTAGCGCCTGCAAGGTCCGTATCCGTCCGATGCACGCAAGAAGCGCTTCCCGCTTTCCTTCCCTGTAAGCGTTCCGGATTTCCACGCCGAGCATACATTTCCCCGCAAGAAGCCGGTCTATGGAGCCCTGTGTTTCAAACAGATATTTCCATTTATCCGGTGCGGCCTCTTTGTATTCGTCCATAAGACGGGCGCAGTCTTCCAGATAATCCCTCTGCGCTTCCTCCACATGGGCGTCAAACAGGCCCCCCAGAAGATCCTGGTACAGCAGATATCTGACCGGATTCACGCCGCAGCGTCCCGGAGGCGGGTTATCCGGCATGACGGCAGCGTCTCCCAGATGGAGGAACGCCTGATAAGACGCGCCGGTACAGGTGCGGAACCGGCGTTCCATATGGGAATCCGCACAGCAGTCCGCATAACACAGTTCGGCCCATTGTGCGAAAGCCGGAAGCACCGCATACAGCGGGCATTCGTCCCCGTTGTCCCCCCAGGCGGTAATCATCACCTGACTGATGCCGTTTTCCCTGCAGCTTTTGTGGGCAGGCAGAGCGACCGCCCTGCTGTACCAGGAATTCGGACAGGGGCCTTCCCATTTCCACGCGCCGCCTGCAAAAGCGATCCGATCCGTTATTTTCTTATGGCTGGCAAACATTTTATGGTACTTCTTTTCTTCCAGGGTATAATAATCCCAATAGATCAGCGTCACATCATCGGACAGGGTTTCCCCCACGCCAGGGTCGATGGCAAGCTCTTCCTCCGTATAATATTCCCCATGGGTCGCCAGACGGAAAAACATGTCGGACCACATCATAGGCCGGTAACCGAAGCTCTGTGCGATTTCAATGACCCGTCTGTAATGGCGGAGCATGATATCCATACGGTTTTCAAAGCCATGCCTGTCCAGATGCGCGCCCAAGCCCAGCATATGGGCTTCGTCCATACCGATGTTGATCCTGCGGCTTTTCAGGTTTCCGGCCATCTGCCTGAACATTTCCCGGATGAAATCATAGGTCGCTTCTTCGTCTGCCAGGAGGATATTGTCAATGTCCCTGATTTTGTCATATTCCTTCCAGCGCAGCATGCATTCCAGATGGGCCAGCGTCTGGATACAGGGAATCAGTTCGATTCCGTAAAGGGAAGCGTAATCATCCATTTCCCGGAATTCCTCCCTGCTGTATGCACCTCTCTGATAGCCGAAATAAGGCTGCCCTTCGATTTTATAGGTATCCTCCGTATAGAGCTGTATGGAGGAATAGCCCATCAGCGCCAGATATCTGGTGATATCCTTTACCGCAGCCGTGGTGAGCACCCCGTTCCGGGAGCAGTCCAGCATAACGCCCAGCTCTGTATAGGCCGGCTCCTCGGTACAGGAAAAGCAGTCCTGTGTTTCCAGCTTCTCACACAGCAGCCCCAGCTCCCGCCAGATCTGATGCCTGGCGGAATAAGCGATTACCGCCCCGGCCTTCTGCATATAACACCCCGGTTTCTCCGCTTTCTCCAGGCGGAGCGGGATCCCCTCCTCCGCCCTTTCCAGAGGAAGATCCGCCGCCAGTTCATCAAAGCAGCGGCAATCCTCACCGCTCCAGTTAACAAGCCTGAATTTCATATCCATTTCCTCCCCGCGTAAAGCGGAAGCACAAAGGCTTTGCATGATAGGCCCGGATACGCATTTTCCCTGCGCCTCTGCTTCCGGCCGGCGCCGTAATCCTTGCCTGTATCGTTTTGCTTTCCCCGCTTTCCAGGCAAAAGCTGTTATCCGAATAATACACATCCTCATCCAGGATTTCAATGGTCACATCCTGGGCAAAGGAATCCGTGCTTACGGTAATTTCGAAAATACCGTCTCCCCTTTCCTTCCATTCCGCCTTCAGTACCGCCGGAGGCATCTGCACCTGGTTCCATTCCCCCACTTCGGTGAGATGGAACAGGTTGGAAAGGTACTCTTTTCCTGCGGTGAACGACGCATGAAGGTAACAGGAATTTCCCTGTACAGCCGTCAGGCGCTCCGCCGGAACGGAGTAAAGCAGGGAAGCATTATCCTTTTCCAGGACACATGTAACGGTATCGCTCCACACCGTTTCCCCTCCGTAGGTTTTCAGGGAAACACAAAGGCTGCCTTCCGGGGCGTCATCCGTTTCATTACAGCCGTACACGGCCAGATTCCCTTCCATATCCTCCCGGAATGCCAGTATCTTGTCCTCATAGGCCCTTCTTGCATAATAATAGGCAAGCTTGGGAAGGCGGAAGAAATCGATACAGGACATCAGGGACGGAAACAGCATATTTTCCCGGTTGGGCGCCACCGGATCATTGAACTTCCAGTACAGGGTACCGCCGCAGTGCCATTTCAGGGAACGCAGATACTCAATCCAGTATTTCAGCCCCTGGGCATGGGTGAACTGGGAATAGTAGATAATCTCCGATACATCCCCTTTTTCCCCCACCTCGCGCAGCCAGTCCAGCTGGGCCAGCCAGGGATTGCGCACCAGATCCACCGGTTCCCTGCGGAAATTGAACCGGTAATAGGAAGATTCCCAGGGAAGGCTGCTGAATCCGTATTCGCTCATAAAACGAGGTTTTAATTCTCTTATTTTCTTATAATAATAGTCATCGTTTTTCAGGAAACGGGTGAGGTAGAGATGCATATCCCCCTGTTTGTCGGAATTGGGATCCTCTCCGCCCTCCTCCTGTGCAAAAGGGCTGCAGGGGGAGCTGACCAGGAAGGGCCTGGAAGAATCGTTTTCCTCCACCCCTTTCCTGACCGCAACCCGGTTCACCTTATTCTCCGGGAACTGCTCCAGCATATCATACCACCGGTACGCTTCATCCAGTTCATTATCCGCGGACCAGATCAGGATGCAGGTCCGGTTGGCGTTCTTTCTTACGATAACGCCGGTTTCTTCATAAACCTCCTGCAGGAACCCGGCGTCCTGGGGAAAAATCCCGCAGGCCAGCATCATATCCTGGAAGATCATAATCCCGTTTTCATCGCACAGGTCCAGAAAATGCTCCGACTCATAAATACCGCCGCCCCAGATACGCAGCATGGACAGGTTGGAATCCACCACTCTGCCGATGTAATAATCGTATTCTTCTTCCCGTATTTCCCCGTATACACTGTTAAGCGGCACCCAATTGGCCCCGCGGATAAAAAGCTTCTTTCCGTTAACACAGAAGAGAAAGCTTCTCCCGCCCTCGTCCTTTTCCTGAATCAGCTCCACCGTACGTATGCCGAACCGGAAGCTCTTTTCATCCAGCACACCCTCCTGTCCCTTCAGGCTGATGCGCACGTCATACAGGAACGGTTCCCCATAGGGCCTGGGCCACCACAGCCTGGGGCTGTCCAGGGAAAAGGAAAAGGCTTCCGCCTCCTTACGGGATAGCTCTCTGGCAAAAACCGTCTCGCCTCCGGCGCCGATTTCCACCAGAACGGTATACTCCTGTTCCCCTTCCCCATAGTCCAGGACACGGCACCGCAGGCTCATCTGCGCCCTGTCCTCTTCCAGCGTTTCCGTAACCAGCTGCGTCTCATGAAGGACGGCATGATCCCGGCTTTTCAGCAGTACCGGCTTCCAAATCCCGGTAGTGAGGCAATGGCCGCAGAAATCCCATCCCCAGTTCATCTGGGACTTACGAAGCAGCATTCTGGTGGTGTCGTCCTCCGGATAGATGCCTTCCCTGGACATTTCCGCGGTATAACCCAGAGGGGATATCACCTGGATCACCAGACAGTTTTCCTCCCCATAGCGGAGCAAATCCGTCACATCAAAGGCATATTCCAGATACATATTCCTGCACAGCCCTAAACAGATGCCGTTAAGCCAGATTCGGGCTATCGTATCGATCCCTTCAAAACAAAGCGTATTCTCCTTGTTTTCCAGATCCTTATCTATATAAAATGACCGGTAATACACCCAGTCCTTTTCTTCAATCCATCTTTCTTTATCCAGATCCTTGCCGTAATAATAGCCGTCAATATAACCATACCTTTTCAGGACTGTCCTGACATCCTCCGGCACCCTGGTATCCATCCAGTCATCAGGGTAAAATGCAGGACTCGTAATTTCATCGATAGAAAAGGAATGATAATCGTAAATTTTAAGTTTATAGTTTCCCTCTAACCCGGTAACTTTCATAGTGTCTCTCCCTATCCGCCCCGGCGGATCTCTCCCGTATGTTATGCCGAATAACCAGGCCGGGCAGCCCCGGCCTGGAAATACTTGCATTCTGCCGCAATAATTCTGTCTTACTCCTGTCGTCCGCCTGCAGCGGGACGCTCACCGGAACGGCTTACTTTCCAAGATATTCGTTAACCTGTCTCTGGTATTCTTCCACAACCTTGTCGATTCCTGCCGCTTTCATCCTGGACAGGGCCGCTTCATAGCCTTCCTCATAGGATACCAGGCCCAGCTTGATGGGATAAATGCTCTGCACCACTTCTGCCTGGCAGTTCGCATACTCGTCGGCCACGTTGGTGGGATCAAAGGTGAAGTTCAGCACGATGCTGTTTTCCGCATCCGGTTTTTCCTCGCCCATGATTTCAATGAACTTGTCATAGGTTCCCTTCTGGTATCTTTCATATTCCATATTGCCGATCATCCAGTCCGCATTGAACTCAAAGGCGGGATCGATCTTGCTGTATGATTTTTCCCCTTCGTCCGTCCAGGTAAGGCCTTCCACACCGTATACCATCAGGTCGTAATTTTCCTGGGAGGAATATACCCAGTCCATAAATTTAACTGCTTCTTCCGGGTGTTCGGAGGTAGCGGAAACCGCCGTGTCATTCCGGAAGGAGTTAGGACGGAACTGCTTTGCATCCTGGTTCAGATAAATGGAATCCAGTTCAACGCCCGGGATCCTTTCCTTCCATACTTCTTCCGTGTCCCAAAGCTGGCACTGATCAACCCAGATGAAATCACCGGTCAGCATGGTGTTCCAGCTTGACCAGCCGGAAGAAAGCACGTCCTCAGGAACATAGCCGCCTTCATAAAGCTTTCTGAAAAACTGGGCACACTGCTTGAACTCATCGGTTTCCATCCAGTTCTTTACGTTGCCTTCCTGGTCGATAAAAATCAAATCCTTCTGTACGGTAAAGGGATAGGTATCCAGTGTGCGGAACAGATAGGTAAAAGGCTCTTTAAACATGGGGATTACCACCGGCTTATTCTCGCCGTCCCAGTTTTCCGTGAATACCTCGCACATATGCAGCAGATCATCCATGGTCTGCGGATCCTCCAGGCCGTATTCTTCCAGCTTTTCCCGTCTTATAGTTATACAGTTGTTCTGATCCGCGGTTTCACACCAGTTGGCGGGAATCGTATAAATGTCCCCGTTCATGGTTGCGGATTCCCACATATAATCGGGAATCACCCGTTTCAGGTTTTCGCTTGCATTCACATATTCCGTTATCGGAACGATCCCTTCATTGGCGATAAATGAGGTGAAGGGCTTCTGATCCTCCATAATGCACAGCAGATCAAACTCTTCGCCGGAGGACAGCATCATATTCAGCTTGTCCTGGAACACATCGGAAGGAATATACATGATATTCAGCTCCAGGCCCGTTCCGTCCGCATCCAGCTTGTCGTTGATGGCCTGCACAAGCTCCGCATTATGATCCACCTCCGTACCGGGACGCAGATAGGTGATCACTGTTTTCTCTCCCGAGGCTTCCGGTTTGGCGCTCTCCGCTTCCCCGGTGCCTTCTGCCGCCGTACTCTCTCCCGCGGCGCTCTCTGCCGCTGCCGGCGCCTCTGACGCCGTTTCCTTTGCCGTGTTTCCACAGCCTGCAAGCAATGTGAAAGACATGCATGCACATAAAACCAACGCTAATACTCTCTTCATAAGTACCTCCTTATGTCTTTTGACATTTCTGCGGCCGCTGCCGCTTTTTCCTTTTGGAACCGTCCGGTCAGTTCTGAACGGCTCCTTTTTTTCCGCTTTCCGCGGAAGGTTGTTTTGTGCGTTTGCTTTTCCCCGGGCATGTTTACATACGCCCTATCCCTTAACACCTCCTATAACCAGACCTTTCACTATGTATTTTTGTAAAAACGGATATAACAGGATAATCGGGCCGATGGTGACCACCGCGGTAGCCATCTGCAGGGACTCCGTCGGGGTAAAGCCGCCTCCGGCAACCCCGGCGCTCTGCAGGTTCCTCATAAAATTCAAATCCGATTTGAGCTTCATCAGATAGTACTGGATCGGATAATACTTGGCGTCGGATACCAGCATGATGGAGTTCCACCAGTCGTTCCAGTAAGCGATTCCGTAAAACAGGCCCACCGTAGCCAGAATCGGTTTGCACAGGGGAAAATAAATCGTAAAGGCCACCTGTCCGTCATTGGCCCCGTCCAGCTTCGCGGATTCCATCAGGGACGTTGGTATCTCACTCATATAGTTACGTACCAGAAAGAGGTTAAAAGGCGTAAATATCAGATTAGGGATCAAAAGAGCCAGATAATTTTCGGAAAGCCCTATTTTTTTGCAAATCATATACCAGGGTACCATACCTCCGTTGAACACCATGGTCACAAAGAAAAACATGGCGATCCCGTTCCTGTATTTCACGGAAGGGTTGGCCAGGGAATAGGAGGCCATCGCCGTAATCATCACCGCCAGTACCGTACCAACCGCGGTAACAAAAATGGAATTCCCGTAGCACCTTAATACCTCCGCCCCATTCTCAAACAGCATGGCATAAGCCTCCAGGGTCACCTCCTGGGGGAAAAAGGAATAGCCGTTTCTTACAATCGCGGATTCCTTGGTAAACGAAACAATGAAGATAAGCAGCAGCGGAAGGACACAGAAGGCCGCCGTCAGCGAGGTGCACAGATAAATCAGGGTCTTTCCCCATGAGAATTTCTTTTTTTTCATCAGAACAACGCTCCTTCCGTAAATTTCTTCTTAGCCAGAAAATTGGAACCCCATACACAGATAAATCCCATAACTGCCTGGAAAAGGCTGATCGCCATGGCCTGGGACGGATTCCCCGTTGTCCGCAGGGTACGGAATACATAGGTATCGATAACATCCGTCTTATGGTAAAGCACCCCGTTATCCCCTACCAGGGCGTAAATCATACCGAAATCCCCATAGAACACCTTTCCCACGGAAATGATCCCCAGCATAATCACGGTAGGCATCAGCATGGGAATGGTGATTCTCCTGCACATCTGCCACCGGCTTGCGCCGTCCACCGCCGCCGCATCATAAAGTTCTTCATCAAAACCGGTGATGGTCGCCAGATAGATAACCATATTCATCCCCAAATCCTTCCACACCTTCAGGATAACCAGAATGATTGTCCAATACTTCGGTTCGTTATAAAAGTTGATCGGCTTCCCACCGAAGAACGTGAGGATATGGTTCAGCAGGCCATATTTGCTTCCGATAATTCCGTAAAGGATGTAATTCACAATAATCCAGGAAAGGAAATAGGGAAGCAGGTACGTGGACTGGGCCACTTTTTTAAAATATTTATTCCGGATCTCATTTATCATAATCGCCAGGGTCACCGCCGCCGTTATGGTAAACAGCAGAAACAGCAGATTCAGCTTCACCGTGTTCCCGATTATCAGTCCCGCGTCCTGGGATTTAAAGAAAAACTCGAAATTCTTAAGCCCCACCCATTTGCTTCCGAAAATCCCTTTTTTAAAACTGAATTTTTCAAAGGCAATCACCATATAGGGAATCGTAAAGTAACCAAAAATTAATGTATACAGCGCCGCCGGGATCAGCATCGCATACGATACCTTGTTCTTCCGTACGTCCGTAATGATATTGTATTTTTTCTTTTTCTCTTTTGCCATATCCTCTCTCCCTTATGCAATTCACAATATACCGTAGCTGTCATAACATACCATTCATACCATATATCCTTTTTATAAATCCTGACTGAAACAGTAACAAATCAGGTATATTTTTAGACATAATTGCGTTCCCCCTTTAATATCCGATACATACTCTTATTTATTATGTAAATAAAATAACATTTACCTTGTGCATTTTCAAGACATATACCAAATAAATCTTATTTTATACTCAATATACCATTTAACCCATTTTCATTCCGCCCCGGTCACAATCATCCTCCCCGGGACATAAAAAAAGCGCCTGCACTGTAAATGCAGACGCCGTTCTTTCTTTTGTTATGGGCTTCCTTTTGTTAGTAACCTCTTTTGTTAGTAACCTCTTTTGTTAGTAACCTCTTTTGTTATTAACTTATTCCGTTACAGAGAACTGATCCTTGCCCACGCCGCACAGAGGGCATACCCAATCGTCCCCGATAGCTTCAAATGCGGTTCCGGGTGCGATTCCGTTATCCGGATCTCCCAGCTCGGGATCATAAATATAACCGCAAACATCACAAACATACTTACTCATTCTACTCACCTGTTCCTTTCTCAGTTATAATATTTTAACCACAATATGTAGTATTATAACAAAAAGAAATATATATTACAATCCATCCGTAAAATTCACGGCTTTATTTTCAGCTTTATTTGAAACAAACTCCATCCGATTCTTTCTCCATACCGCCAGCCCCGTCCTCTTCTTTTCTGTTACGGATCTGTCTTAGATAATCCAATGCCACCGTACGGGATTCCCCAATTATGCCTGTTTTGGTTTCTATCCTTTTTTTATGTAAAAGCTCTTCCGTCTGGCTGCCCAGGCTGCCGCAGAGTACCACATTCACTTTCTGGCTTTCCAGATATGCCGGTATTTCTGCCGGACGGAATCCGGGGTTCGAGATTTCTGATTCTTTTGTTATTTTTCCGCTGTAAACCGTAAAAATACAAAATTTTTCGCACAGGGCAAAATGCCTGGCTACATGGTTTCCGGTGCTTGCAACGGCAATCTTCATCTTTTGTGCCTCCTATCTCTCCATCGATTCATCAAGTCGGTACTACGCCAAATCATCCAGCGTACAATCCAGTATTTCAGCTATTTCTTTGCCAAGCTGTATGGACGCCGCCTTGGTGCCTCTTTCAATCTGTGATAAATAGGACTGCCCTACCCCGATAGCGCTGGCCAGCTCCATCTGACTCAGCCCCTTTTCTTCCCGTCTTTTCTTGATATTTTCTCCAACAGACATAATTTTCCCTTCTTTCCCGTTTATTACTGTGGTAATATGTTTATATATTACCACAATAACAGTATATCCCACAAATGATGGATTGTAAATATTTGGTATCTCATTTGTTGGATTAAAGTTACAAATCAGACAGGAAATGCTGAACACAGGCTGAATTGTAACCATTACTTATATACAATAAAGGAGTTTCCTATGTACGAGTCTGCAAAAGTAGCCGAACGTATTAATAAGATTTTAAAGGAAAAAAATTTGCAGCAAAAGGATATGTTGGCAAGCAGCGGGTTGAGCAAAAATACGATTTCCTCCATGCTCTCACGTGGTTCCATGGTAAAGGCCGACAATCTTGCGAAAATCGCCGATTCTCTTTCCTGTTCTGTTGATTATCTACTTGGTCGCACCGAAAATCCGGAAATTAACCATACAATAAAAACAGCTGCGGATACCAAGGAAGTCCTGCGGAATATTCCTGTCATTGGTTCCGTTTCGAAATTTCCGGTCTCCTGTGCAGACGATGCGGTTCCCGGTTTCGTTTCGTCTTACAACAGATTGGTAGCATATGTGTTATTTGCAGATGATGGCAGTATGGAACCAGTCATAAAAAACCAGGAGTTCCTGGAAATTATCCCTCATACGGATTTGGATTCCGGCGAAATTGGTATATTTATGGCAGACGGGAAAACCGTCTGCCGCATGATAAAGCTGTATGTAAACAGGATCGAGCTCATTCCTTTTAATCCGGATTATTCTTCCTATCTGATTGCCAGGGACGCCACAGCCGATCTTAGGGTTGTGGGAAAGGTATCTCTTAACGCCATCCAATATGTGCGCCTGAAATCTTCCCCTTTTTTTCATAAATAATTAGTAAATTCTTTCGTTTTACTTCACAGAAACTTCAATCGTATAACACAAAAAGGTCACAATTATAAGGTATCCTATAATCACAGAAAGCCAATAACGCTTTTTCAATATAGATACTCTTTTTCATAACTCAAGCCAGTACCCCTAGGGTACTGGCTTCCTCCCTTTTTATAGCTGTTTTCTATTTTCTCCTGGCCGCCGTTTCCATCGGCAGTCCCGTATCATAATCCAGCTGCCTGGGTTCATACTCTTCATTTTCCCTCTGTCTGGTCATATGGCGGCTGTCCCAGTCACGTTCCATTCTGTGCCAGGGCCGATCCTCCCAATGATAGGAACGGAATGGATCCCTGGTCCGGTACATCTGGTCAATCAGCGCTTCATGTAACCGGTCACGGATACCGCTCACGCCTTCTTCCTGAATCAGATTTACCATTTCATCCGGATCCTCCTGCAGATCATACATCTCATCCGTATCCAGCAGATTGACTATCAGCTTATATCTGCCGTCAAATATACAGCGCATAGGCTGAAAGGAACCAAACCCGTCGTGATCCACCTCATACCTGCCGTATTCCACAAAAATGTGGTCATTCACACGCACGCTGCCGTCCTTCAGCTCGGGATACAGGCTCTTCCCTTCAAATGCCTTCGGGACGTCAATGCCCATCATCTCGAAAACAGCGGGTGCCAGATTGATATGGGATACCGGGTTCTCGTCCACCCTGCTGCCAAAACCTTTGATCAGGAGCGGGATACGGGCATTCTCTTCATAAGGTGCCGGGCCTTTTCCGATCAGGGAATGGGAAAACAGCATATCCCCATGATCCGAGGTATAGATAATGACTGCGTCCGGCGCATAGGTTTCCGCTGCCTCCAGCACCCTTCCGATCTCATAGTCCACATAGGAATTGCACCCGAAAAATTCCTTATGGGATGCCCGGAATTGCGGATCCTGTGTCAAATGGCGGAAGGGCTTTGCCCACAGCCTCTGGAATTCCGGCTTGTCCGCAAGCGTATCGTCAAAATTCTTCGGCCGCGGCAGCTTATAATCCGCATACATGTCCACGTACTTCTTCGGGCAAAGGAAGGGGCCGTGAGGCTCATCAAAGGATGCCACGCAGAAGAAATCCTCATCGTTGTAGTTTTTCAGGAAGTCAATCGCCCTGTCCGCCACCCGGTGGCCGAAGGTGAATTCCTCTTTGATATCATATTTTTCAATACTGTCGGTCCTTCTGGACAACAATCGTTCCTCCGGGGTCAGCTCCTCCAGGTAATTTCTCATATCATACCAGTAATTTGTGTCCCAGCCCTCCGGGCACCTGCCCAGTCCGAAATAGTCGCCCCCGTCCAGATGCCATTTGCCGATATAAGCCGTATGTATCCCGTGATCGGACAAGCGCTTTCCTATGCTCTGCACATTTCCCGATACCCCCATGGAATTGGACCAGGATGCACAGGAATGGGGATAGCACCCCAAAAAGATACCCGCCCTGGCCGGCTGGCACAGGGGCTGGGTGGTATACGCTTTATCAAAGCGGATCCCTTCTGCCGCCAGCCTGTCCAGATTCGGCGTATGCATATCCGGATTCCCGTAGCAGCCCACCATGTCTGCCCTCTGGGAATCGGTCATCAGAAATAAAACCTTTCTTCTGCTCATTATTTTCCTCCCTGATTTTTCATTGTAATCGTTCGTTTCCTGTATCCATAGTATCACAACCCTTCGTCCGGGGGCAAGCAGGCCTGCCTTTCTTACGGTTCGGGCAGCAGATGGGCAGACCGGCCTGACCGGTTACGTAAATACGGTACAGCGCCTCTTCCCCTTCTGTTTGGAACGGTACAGAGCCTGATCCGCCTGCCGGTACAGAAGTTCAAAGGAACAGCCGCAGGGTGCATCCGCTATCCCTATGCTGCAGGATACCGGAAAAGAGGTCTGCTCCGGCGTCCGGATCTGCCCGAGCCGCTCCATCAGCTCCGCCGCTTCCTTCTTCTCCAGCTCCTTTGCGCTTCTCCCGGTAACAAATACCCCGAACTCATCACCTCCCAGCCTTCCGCAGACACCGTTCTCCCCAAACACGTCTTTTATAATGTCCGCCACAGCCACTAAAATGTGATCCCCGAACGGATGCCCCCAGGTATCGTTGATGGCCTTGAAATTGTCGATATCCAGCATGAAAAAGGCCCCTTGTCCCTTCTCCTGCCCCTCCTGCAGTTTTTCCACACATGCGACAAATGCCGCCTTTTTATAAAAGGAAGTCATATCGTCGCGTTCCGCCCTGCTGCGCATCTCCATTTCCCGGCGTTTCTGCTTATCAATATCCTTTACATACATAATTCCTTTCGAATCGCCGGTCACACCGTCTGTAATCAGCCGGATTACCGTCACCGCCCAGAAAGCTTTGCCATCGGGACGCTGCAGCCGGTATTCGCAGCTGATTTCCTTTTCGTTTTTGCGGATGGCTTCCCTGATATTTTCCAGGGAAAGCCTGTTCAAAAAAGCGGGGCAGTCTTTGTCAATGACATAGTTATAAATATTATCCTGAACAAATTTCTCAAAAGGAGTACCCGGCTCCACATAGGCACACAGTTCTTCATTCACCTGGCACTTCTCAAAACAGTTTTTCGTAAAATTGATAATATAAAATGCAATCGTATCCGCAAGCACCGCTTTCTGGAACTGTTCTTCCGCCAGAAAGGCCTTTTCACCGATTTCCTCCCGCAGGCTGCACAGCAGCTTTTCCGCTATCTTTAACGGATATGCCTCCATATTTTCTTCCGTTGCGATAGGTGCCGATGCATGAAGCCCGCATATTTTCCATTCTCCGTCTTCCTTGATGAATACGAGGGTCTGCAAAAGCCTGCTCGTCATAACACTGCCGTTTTCTTCCCTCCGGATACTGATCGCACCGCAGGCATTGGCAAACCGGCCCTGATGTACCAGCACCTCCATGTTGTCATAGTCCAGGGAATAAACAGCGATATCCGCCTCCCGCAGACCTTTCTCAAAAATTTCCCGTATCTGATCCCTGGAATTGACAAATCCCTGTTCCCCTATTCCTATCCCGATTACGCTGCCGGCCACACACCGAAGAACCTTCCCTATATCCTTTGATACCAGCCCGCCGTCTTCAAAATCCCGGAATACCTGCGCGATCTGTTCTTCGTCTGTCATCCATATCCCTCCGCCCTTAAACTGTTACTTTTTATTTTACCTTTTTCATATGGAATTAGCAAGCTATCGCCCAAATATTCAACAAGAAAAGGCCGCCCGCTAACGGCCGCCTTTTCTCATATTCTATCTCATGTATCGTTATCATTCCTGATGAAAATTTTCACGGGCCGGATGTAAATACCGTCTTCCTGCAGAAAACATTCCGCTTCCCTGCCGAATCCATCACTTAATATCATACACACTGCGCAGCGAAAGTTTATCCGCCTTCCCTTCCAGAATCTGAATCTGCCGCACGCCGGCATTCATATCAAAAAAGTTATCGGACAGCACCAGATCATCCGCTTCATTCCGTATTTCCACGCTTTTCGCATAAGCCTGCGCCTTAACGGTAATCACGTCCCGATCCACCTCGCAGGTAAGCCCGGGATCCTGGTAAGCGAAATATTTGGGATAGGAGAAATTAACCGTGCCTTCCGAGAGGATCACGCCGTCCATTTCCATTTCATAACTCACATAATTGGTGCGCAGATCCGCTTCCGGGAAAAGGATCTTATCCAGCCAGACGCTGGTAAGTGCGGGGACGGATAGGCTTTCCTCGCCGCTTCTGCAGATTTTTGCTGCGGGTGTGCGTAAGGCCCACCGCACCGTAACCAACGCCTCATGCATGGTTTCATTGGCTACGTTGAGACGGATGGATTTCTCAAATGCAAAATGCTCCCGGTTCATGTTAGCTTCCGCGCTCATCATCCCCTGTTCTTCACAGGACAGCAGGATGGGCGCAAAGAAACGCTTCGCATAATAATGCAGTGCCTTGAGCCTGCCGGTATAGTCCACGCTGGACCAGGAAACCACGGGCCAGCAGTCGTTCAGCTGCCAGTATATGGCCCCCATACAGCGTCCCCGGTTGCGCCGGAAGTGCTCTACGCCGTAACGGATGGCATCCGCCTGCAGCAGCTGGGAAGCATAAATAAAGGTATCAAAACCGGATGGGTATTTGTAGGTCTGCTGCATATACCCCATAATTTTCCCATTGGCACTGTACTGGCGCTGATGCTTCTCACAAATATACGAGAACGCATTATAATCCTCCGGATCATCCGTAAAGGTTTCCATAGTCTTGACGGACGGGAATGCCTGGAAACCGAATTCGGAGGCGTACCGGAAAAAATACTTCCTGTATTCGGAAAACGGCTTGTTGCCGTGCCAGACCGCCCAATAATGCACGTCGCCCCGATCCGGATCGTTCGGCTCGTCCAGGCAGCCGCCCGAGGACGGGCTGGCCGGCCAGTAAAAGGCCTGGGGATCATAGGTATGCACAATCTCCGGGATAATCCGCTCAAACATCAGGAAATAATCCCGCACCTCACTGGCCTTGGTGAGCCAGCTGTTGCGTTCAAAAACAAACTGTTCCATTTCATTATTTCCGCACCAAAGCCCCATTGAGGCGTGATGGCGGATCCGTTTGACATTTTCGATAAATTCCTGGCGTATGTTGGCTTCAAAAGCCGGTGTCAGCTCGTATACCGCACAGGCAAACATGAAGTCCTGCCAGACCATAAGGCCCAGCTCATCACAGATATCATAAAACCAGTCGCTTGGATAATAGCCGCCGCCCCATACCCGGATGGCATTGAAATTGGCAAACCTGGCTTTCTCCAGCAGCTTCCTCGTGGTTTCAGGTGTCACTCTTCCCAGAAGATTGTCCTCCGGGATATAATCCGCTCCCATGGCGAACACCGCGACGCCGTTTACCTCATGGGCGAAGCTTTCTCCCCATTCGTCCTTTTCCCTGCGCATAGTCATGGTGCGCAGGCCGATTCGCTTCTCCCAGCTGTCTATTTCCCGGCCGTCGGAATACAGGCTCACCTTTACCGTATACAGATCCTGGGCGCCATAGCCGTTAGGCCACCACAGCTTCGGATTCTCTATTATGATTTCCCTGGGAGAATCCTCATAAACCGTTCTGGTCCCGTCGGGAGCGGTGATCGCAGCCGTGTAGCTCATATGCTGCCCGCAGCCTCCGAACACGCGGCCTCCCGTAACATCCATCCGCTTCGGCACTCCGTCCGTAATCCCTGCCGTTTCTTCCGTCACCTGCAGCTGAAGTCTCACCCGGCTGACGCAGCGGTTGCCGAGAGCGGCTATCGCCCTGTCGCTGTCCGCCTCCGGAACCCGTTCATGCTCCTGCAGGATCAGGACATTATCAATACGCCCCCTGTCTATCCCCAGCAGGGTCACCGGACGGAAAATACCGGCATCCGGCAGATGGGCACCCCAATCCCAGCCGAACATATAATGGGCCTTCCGGATATGGACAAATCCCTCCAGCGTATCGTCATTCCCCAGTGTGCGGCATTCCCGGAACGCCTCCCGGATATATTGATTGGGGGAGTGCAGCACCACCTTCAGTTCGTTTTCCGTAGGTTTTACCCGCTCTCTGCAGTCATATTCCCAGATCCGGTGCATACTGTACGCATTTCCTAAATGCTCCCCGTTCAGATAAACATCCGCAATGGTATCCAGACCGTCAAAGCGCAGAAGGATCCTGTCCTTTTCCCGAATCTCCTCCGGACAGTCAAACTGCATGGAATATTCGTAATCATATTCCATCAGCGCAAGAGCCTTGTCCTCGTTATCCTTCCAGAAAGGATCCTCCATCCTGCCCGCGGCAAGCAGATCGCCGTAGACACTGCCGGGCACGGCGGCAGGCAGCCACTCCATTTCTCCCAAACGCCGCATTTTCCAGCCCGTATGCAAGGTTTTTTCCGTCATCCTTTTCCCTCCTCTGCCCGCAGGTAATCCCCATACCAGACAATAAGCTCCTGGATACGGGAAAGCTCCGATTCCTTGCTCACCCTGCGGTATATTTCTTTGTAATGATACAGCCAGTTTTCCAGTTCCTCCGCCAGCTGCCAGGCATCCGGCTGCTGCTCATAGGAAAGGCCGTAATTCCTTGAGGTAACCACCTTCCCCAGCTCGTTAAACAGCCGTATGGCATCCACCGCCACCAGATAGGGCTTCACCAGTTTTGCTTTTCCGGCTTCCATATGCACAATACATCCGTAAAGCTTCCGGCTGATCTCTGAAAGCCTCCGGTTTTTCCCGTCCACATCCTCCATCTCCCCCAAATGCTCCGCGATGTAGGCCTTATGATCTTCCGTGAATTCCGGAACCTCTCCCAACTCCTTAAACCGTATGGCCGTTTCCCATGCAAAGGCGCTTTCCCCGGCAGCGGAGGCGGCAATACCCACAAACTGCTCTTTTTCATCCCCGAACTCCAGCCGGGAGATCTGCCTGTTGATTTCTTCAAAAGCAGGTATCTTCCCGTTCCAGGAAAAAGCCGCCCCGTATATCATGCCCACAATCCCCAATTCCGGATGGTTTACATGAAGGAAATCCCCCCAGTCCGTGTTAAGGACGCCGATGGAATGGTATTTGGCCGCATAGCTGCACATACGCCGGATATTTTCATAGGAATTTTCTATGAGATAAACGAACTGGTTCCAGCCGCAGGCACCCGGGCAGCTGTACTGCACCGCTCCGGCGTCCGAAAGCCACCTGGTCTCGTCCTCCCTCTGGTACTTCGCATACCCCCAGTTCAGACATATGGTTTCCTTCGGAAGCTCCTTAATCATCTCCGGGAAGCCGCAGATAATATCCCCCCAGAACATAGGCCGTCTGCCGTTCTCCACCAGGAATTCGCACAGCGCTTTCACAAAATCTATGTAAATCCGATCCACGCCCTTTTCCGCAGCCGCGGCTGCGCTCTTCCCTTTTCCCAGGTCAAAGGTTTCGTCCGCACAGATATTAAACTGTCTGGAGGTAAAAAGAGGCATGAACTCCTTTATTTTCCCCTTGATGAAAGAAAGGCTTTCCGGATCCGTCACATTGATGGTATGGTGGTGCATCCTCCCCCGCAGGGAAAAGGGCATCTCCTGTGCCCCTTCCAGTTCACACAGATGGGAATACCCCCTGGAACTAAGCACTTTATAAAGATGGCCGAAGCAGGAAAGGGAAGGCACCAGCTCAATCCCCCTTTCCGCGCAGTAATGATCCAGCTCCAGGATTTCAGCGGCCGTCAGGGGTGTATCATCCCGCCATATCTCACTGAAATCCCGGAAAAGAAAGGTATGTTCTATATACAGCTGCAGCTGGTTCATCTTATAATATGCCATCCGGTCGGCCATTTTTTTCAGGAAAGAAAGCTTCGGGACACGGCCTCTTGTAACATCATGGTAAAAGCCCCTGTTGGGGATGTCCGGCCTGTCCTCTATCACTGCAAAAGGCAGCACTGCCCCGCATTGCTCCACCATCTGCAGAAGCGTCTGGCAGCCATACCAGACACCCGCTTCTCCTCCGCAGATACGTACATTTCCTTCATCAACCGTCAAATGGTACTCTTCTCTTTCCATCTGCGGGCATTGCTCTAAAATCACATCGCCTCTCCGGCCTTCCCCTCTTGTCAAAGCCAGGCCAAAACCCAGCTTTTCCTCCAGCGCTTTCTGAACAAGCCCCGCCTGTCCCGTAAGCTTTTCCCCGCAGGAGGGATCCAATACCAGATAGCTGCGGTACGACAGGACAAACGACTTCTGCTCTTCCCCGGAATCCTTATATTCCACTTTCATGGGCTGTGGTATAAAATACATAATTTTTTCTCCTTTTATTCGAATCCTTTCTATGCTGCAACAGGCAGGCAAACCTGGACTGTTACCGTGCAGATCTGTCCAAATCGTTTGCATATTTTTCCAACAATAATGCAATTCCGTATTCCCTGGGTGTTCCCTGCAGCCTTTCCATATAGCTTTGCAAATTCCCCCTGCAGTGCTCCGGCCCGCCTTCCCGCATCACCGTCCACATAGGATCCACATCATATGCCGACGTTTTCATCATGGCATCATTCCAGTCCAGTATCAGCTTAGCCCCCTTCGCACACAGATCCGGGCGTTCCGGCGCCAGATTATGCAGCTCATGGGGATCCGCTTCCACGTCGAACAACATTTCATCCGGAAGCAGATGGTAGCCTCCGTGTATGGTGCGGATGTATACATAGTTGTCAAAACGCGCGCTTCTCTGGCACACATGGGCGCACTGGGTGAGTATCGCAAAGGACCTGGAGCAGTCTGTTCCCTCCCGGAGCGTGCCCGCAAAGGAAACACCGTCATAACGGTAGTTTCCGAACCGTTCCGTTCCCAGCAGCTCCTGTATGGTCGGCAGCAGATCCACGTTGTCATGGAAACCTCCCACATGCCTTCCGCCCTCCACACCGGGCCATTTCAGGATCATAGGGATACGGCACACCGGTTCATCCGCCATGCCATGCTCGCCGTAAACGCCGAATTCACCCAAATCCTCCCCGTGATCCGCAGTGATGATGATCGCCAGTTCTTCATCATAGAGACCTTTTTCCTTCAGGTAATCCAGAATCTTTCCGATATTCTCATCCGTATACCGCACACCATCGTCATACAGATCTATTACATGCTTTGCCTCCTCTTTCGTCTGCAGCCTCCCCGGATGCTTGGGCCATTGTTCAAAGGTATCGTCATTCCACATATTGATCTCGTTTGCCCCGTGAGGACCGATATGCAGCAGATGCTCTTCGAATATCTCCTCCGTAATCCAGTCGTCCGGCAGCGGCGTCCCCTGGAACCGGCTTTCATAATCCGCCGGCGTCCGGTATGGGGTATGGGGATCCCAGTAGTGTACATGCAGCATCCAGTTATCCCCGGAGCCGTTACGCTCCAGCCAGTCCAGCACATGAGGCGTCACCATCTCCGCCGATTCACCGCCCCGTTTCCCCACATTGAAGCACTCGTTAAAGCCCGCATTGAACCACCAGGCGGAATGACGCTCCGCAAAAGTGGAAAAGGATACGGTATGGAAGCCGGCCCTTCGAAACTGCATGAACAAGCCGTTTTCCGACATTTCATCCGTAAAGCTCCGGCTGCTGCCCTGCAGCCTCATATCCGCGGCAGTGCCGCCGTGTCCCACGATCCCGTTATGGATGCCGTACTGCCCTGATATCAGCGAAGCCCGTGAAGGCAGACAGGGCGCATTGGGACAATAATACCGGTCAAAACACACCCCCTCTGCCGCCACGCTGTCCATAACCGGCGTCGTATCCCTCCCATAACCGTAACACCCCATATGATCCGCCCGCAGGGTGTCGATGTCAAACATAATTACACGCATTTTTTCTCTCCTTTTCTTTTAGCTGTTACCGGTTCCCTGTGCGGCTGCCTTTGCCGCCCCGTCCTGTGCCCCTCCGCCTTTGGACTGCCGGGCCTTCCTTCCCGTCTCGGCCGCAGCCCGCGCAGCCGAGACGGGAAGGAAGGCCCGGCAGTCCAAAGGCGGAGGGGCACAGGACGGGGCGGCAAAGGCAGCCGCACAGGGAACCGGTAACAGCGTCATTTTATTTTCTGGCCCGCATATCCGACGGCGTGGTGTGGTAATAGCCGTGGAAATGCTGGTAAAAATAATTCATGTTGGAATACCCCACATCTGCCGCGATCACGGCTATTTTTTCATCCGAATTCAGAATCCGTTCCCTTGCCACATACAGCCTGTAGCACATCAGATATTCGGAAAATTTCATGCCTGTCTCCTTGATAAAAATCTGGCCGAGATAGGTGGAGTTCATGCGGAATTTATCCGCAATGCTTTTCAAAGAAATATGTCCTCCGTACTCCACTCTCACCATCATGACAATTTTATGTATCAGCGGGGACATGGCATCGTAATCCATATCCAGCACAGGATCGCAATTCTTTTTCTCATCCTCCTCCGGTATGGTTCCGTGAAGCTTCTCCACCACGATTTTTTTTACCACCTCCAGAAGCTTCTTTTTTTCCACCGGCTTGAGCAGGTAATCCAGCGCCCCGCAGCGGATGGCTTCGCAGGCGTAGCTGAATTCATCATAACCGCTCATCATCACATAATTGGATCGTACCCCCAGGTTATTCAGGCAGTTAATCACCTCATAACCCTTATCATTGCCTATACAGACATCCATCAGACAGATATCCGGCCTCCAGTCAAGGATACCCGACATCACCTCCAGAGAACTGCGGGCAGTCTCTATCCGGCCCACTCCCAGGCTTTTCCAGTCCAGAAGCCGTTTGATTCCCTCCAGGATGTTTGGCTCATCATCCACTATCAACAACGTGTACATCAGTCTCCTCCTTGCCTGCCTGCGTGGGAATATAGACGGAAATCCGCGCCCCTCCTTCCGGATTATTTCCGATCTCCATCGTGAAATCATCCCCGTAAAAATACTGCAGTCTCATATATACATTCCGAAGCCCGATATCCGCATCCGGATCATCGCTTCCCTCATGCATATGTTTTCGTATCGCCTCAAGCCGTTCCCTGGCAATTCCCAGGCCATTGTCCGTCATGAGTGTTCTCACCCCGCCCCCTTCCGAACGGATGTCCAAAATGAGAAGGTTAAATTCATTATTTCTGTCAAACCCATGGGAAAAAAAGTTTTCCGCCAGAGGCTGCAGCCAGAAACCCGGCGTATGTACCTTTTCCAGCCCTTTTTCGATTTCCAGCTGATAGACAAAGTTACCGGCAAACCGCAGAGACATAATCCGCAGGTACATTTCCAGCAGCTCCACCTCTTCCTGCATGGTGATCACATCCGGGCTGTGGACAATCCGCCGGTAAAGGCTGCCCAGCTGGGTGATGGCCTCCGCCGTTTCCTCATCCCCCCACATCAGCGCCTTGGAGCGTATGCTTTCCAGCGTATTATAAAGGAAATGGGGGTTGATCTGATGCTTCAGCGCCCGCATGGCCGCTTCCTGCTGCTTCAGCTTCATCACATATTCCGTACGAATATAGCCTTCCAGCTTCTGGCTCACATCCTTTAATGCAATGGCTATTCTTCCATATTCATTTTTATGTTCTTTATGGATTTCCAATTTTTTCGCCACGGAAAAATCACCGGTTTCCATTGCCCCCAGCATCTGCATAATAGAGGAAAGGAAACGGGCATCATTCCGGATTCCCACAAAAGAAACCAGGACCGCCCCCATGGCCAGAATGACCAGGACAAAACTTATCCCAATCAGCGCCGAAAGGTTCAGCTTCCAGAGCATACTGCTGTTTATCACACAAATATAGGAAAAATCATACTGGCTGGACGGGAATACCGTATAAAATATCCGATCATAGCCGGTCCCGTAAAAAGTCCCCTGGCTTTCCTCCAGTTTTTCTGCGGCACAGATCCAGTTCCATTCCTTCTCTGTGGTATAATCCACATGCAGCGGCTTTCCCTCCTGCATAACCGCCCATGCTCCGGAAATGTCCAATCCGCGGAACAAATCCTCCCGATCCACCCAGAAGGTAAGGCGCCCCAGCTGCCGGCTGATGGAATCCGGATCGCGGATCTCATAGGAGGCCAGCATCAGATCCCCGAAGCCCGGAATATCCAGAGCATCCTCTTCCCGATCCAGTCCGAATGTCACGTGCATGTCCCCCGATAACCGGTCCAGCCACACGGCCTTGATACCGCTTTCCGATACAAAGGTGGCCCCTCTTACCTGAATCCGGCTGTTGATGAACAGCTTTTTCATATCACCGGGCATATAGGCGATCTGTGCCGTGGTGGAACGGCTGTTATACAGCCTTTTCTTCAGATATTCCGGCTCCGATCCGGAGGTAAACAGTGCCATGGCATCCTGCATCATGGTCCTGCCGGCATAACAGCCTTCAATATATTCGTTCAGCTGATCCTTAATATTTCCTATCTTTTTCTCAACAATGGAAAAAGCATCCTGGGCCTCCTGTCTCTGCTGGCCCGCCCAGATTGTGGTAAAAAAAGCGGATACACCGATAAAACAAATAGTGCACAGAAGCAAGATAGCAATGGCGGTTCCCAGGAATTTCCTCCTGTAAACCTTTATTTTCAGGAAAGATATGCTGTTTTTTCTCATTGGGGGCTCCTTTTTCAGGCCTTCGTCTGTTCGGTTATTCATTCTGCCTTCCCTCCCATTATACCCGTAAATGGATCCGCCAACAAGGAAAAAGCCCCCTGACGTGAACATTGGGAGTCCAAAGTTCACGCCGGGAGGCTGGGTTCTAAAGATCACCGCAAGTACACGATTTCACTTTATTTAAAGAACTCATTAATCTGTTTCTGTGTCTCTTCAAGGATGGTATCCAGGCCGGAACTCTTTAATTCTTCAATACATTTGGGAACGGTGGTTTCCGGATCCGATGCGCCTACCAGCATATCGTATTTATATTTGTCCCAGACTGCCTGACAGTTTGCCACTTCATTCTGGATGTTGGTGATATCCAGTGCAAAACCAAGACATACGGAAGAGGCGGCCTCTTCATTCTGTTTCTTAACCTGCTCCCACTGCTGGGGATCTGCGTCCTCGGTAATGGACATATTGAAGAAGGTTCCCTGTGTATAAGCAGCCAGCGGCCAGTCGTCTCTCAGCTTCTTCACAACGCCGTCGCTCACATATTCGAAGGTATTTCCTTCCACACCATAAGCCAGCATATCACGGAAGGTGGAATCGCTGTTAACCAGATCCAGAACCTTCAGACATTCTTCTTTGTATTTGGAGTTCACGGAAATGGCATTCATGGAACCCTGGATAGTCTCTGTGGAGTAAAGAGGCCCAAAGACCTTAAATACATCGTATTTCTCCACACCGTTCAGTGTCTGCCAGGTAGCTGCCGCGCTGGGCCATCCCTGTGCGGAGGAGAAGGGAAGCTTCTTGGGAACTTCGGTAAGGACGTTGGCATCCGGATTGGTGATGCCGTCCATGTACCACTGATGCATCAGCTTCAGGTTTTCCATAATGTCAGGCTGCTCAAGGGTACATACCACCGTACGGGTCTCGTCATCGATCTTAACACCCATGGGCTGAAGGCCTGCGGTAAGTCCGTCATATTCATTAAAGAAACCGTTGAACGGGCTTCCCTGTGCCATCTGCAGAGGATAAAAGCTCTTTCCTTCCCCTTCCTTCATGGCGCGGAACGCAGCGTCCAGATCCTGCATGGTCTTGATGGAAGTAATGTCGATATTATATTTCTGTACATACTGGTCGTCAAAATACCAGAACTGGGTAACGGAGGAATCCTTGTAGGAAGGAACCGCATATACGTTTCCGCCGATTTTAACACCGTTCCACAGCGCTTCCGGAATGAAGCTGTACAGCTCCGGCGCGCTGGTCTGCACCATATCGGTTATGTTTTCAAAAGCTCCCAAATTTACAAATTTGCTGTAATTGGTGTTGTTGGTAAACATCATATCAAAATATTCACCGGAGTTAACAATGGTGTTCATCTTCTGATCGTAATCGCCCCAGCCCGCTACCTTAATATCAATCTTCACACCCAGCTTATCCACCAGATATTCATTGATGTCCGCCAGACGATCCGTGTAATCGCTGGGCGTGGTTCCTCCTACCGTCCACCAAATCAGTGTGGGGATATCGCCGCTGGCCTTATCGGCCGACGCGCTTTCCGCCGTTGTCTCCGCCGCGCCGGATTCTGTCGCAGCAGCAGCCCCCGTTTCCCCAGCCGGTGTACTTGTGCCGGATTCCTTGGAACCGCAGCCCGCTAACATACCCATGCCGAGCACACAGGAAAGTCCGATAGCCAGAAGTCTTTTCACTACATTCTTTTTCATAGTAACCTCCTTATAATTGTTTATATATCTTCCGGCAAACCGTTTGCCGGCATGATAACTTGTTAAGATTCCTGTCAGCCCTTAACCGCACCAACGGTAAGGCCTGATATGAAATATTTCTGGAAGAAAGGATAGGCACAGGCAATGGGAAGTACGATTACCACTACGATTGCCATACGCGCCGCTTCCTTCGGCATATTCGCCACCGTATCCGCCATACTTGCCCCCATAGCCGCCGCATTCTGGGCCAGCATGTTGACGTTGGTCATAATGGCGTTCAGCAGTGCCTGCAGAGAATAAAGCCTCTGATCGTCGATATAGAGCATGGACTGGTACCAGTCATTCCAGTAGGCAAAGCAGAGGAACAGGCCGATTGTGGCGAGTACCGGCAGGGATATGGGAAGTACAATCCTGAAAAATATGGTAAACTGCCTTGCCCCGTCCATTTTTGCGGATTCAATCAGTTCCTCGGGAACCGTGGTCTTGAAAAAGGTCCTGCATATGACCACATTGAAGGAAGAAACCGCCAGTGGCAGGATCAAAGCCCACACCGAATCCTTCAGGTTCAAAAACTGTGAGGTGATGAAATACGTGGAAACCAGGCCGCCGTTGAATACCATAGGGATAAACACCACCATAGTCAGGAATCCGTTCAGCTTATATCCCGGACGGGAAAGCACATACCCCATCAGCGTAGTGAGGAGGATCCCCAGAACGGTCCCCACGATGGTAACAAAGAGGGATATGCCCAGAGCCCGTATGATCAGCGTGCTCTGCTTGGCCAGATACTCATATCCTTCAAAGGAAATAATCTTGGGTATCAGATGATAGCCGTATTCCGTAATGGAAGCTTCCGCGGAAAGCGATATGGCGATTACCAGAAGCACCGGGATAATGCACACCAGCGCCATCAGGATAAACATGACATTCAGCAGAACATTCGCCGTATTGGATACCCGGTTAAAACGGTCAAATCCATCGGGTTCCTTTTTTCTTTTCTTTTTTATTGTTTCAGCCATCCCGCACCTCCTTAAATCATCGCGCTGTCGCGGTCAACCTTGCGTACCACGGCATTTGCCGTGAGGATAGTAATACAGCCGGCCACCGACTGTACGAACGCAGCCGCAGACGCCATTCCCGTCGTGGATGATTTCAGCTGCTTAAATACGAATACATCCAGTGTATAAGAAACGTTATACAGGGAATTGGAATCACGGGGCACCTGATAGAACAGACCGAAATCGGAGTAGAAAATACGTCCTACCGCCATGATGAACATCATGATAATTACGGTCTTCATAAGCGGCAGCGTCACATAACGCATCTGCTGCCATACCGTGGCACCGTCAATTCCTGCGGCCTCATAATAGGTCTTGTCAATTCCTGTGATGGTAGCCAGATATACTACCATGCTGTAACCCAGATTCTTCCACATATACATGAATACCAAAAACGGCGGCCACAGCTTGGGTTCCATGTACCACTGGTGCGGATCCTGTCCGAAGAATTCCAGCAGGCTGTTAAGCAGCCCCTTGTCAAAACTCAGGAACGCCCAAATCAGTGCGGTTACAACTACCCAGGACAGGAAATAAGGCATGAACATCGCCGTCTGGTAAATTTTAGCCATCCTTTTATTATGCAGCTGACCGATAAGCAGCGCCATCGTCACGGGAACCACAATATTCAGTATGATAAATACAATGTTGTACAGAATGGTGTTACGAAGGATAATCCAGATATCCCCTGCGGAAAACAGGAACTTGAAATTGTCCAGGCCAATCCAGTCACTGGTTATGATACTGTTCAGGAATCCTCCGCTGATCTGATATTTCTTAAAGGCAATGATAATACCAAACATGGGCAGGAATGCAAACAGGAAATACCAGATGGTGGTGGGAAGCGCCAGCAGGGTAAGCTCCGTATCATCACGGGTCCAGCGCTTTTTCTTTTTAATACCATTTTCCTTTACAGCCATTTTAAACCTCCCTTTCTTTTACGTAAACGGCACTGAAGGTCTGATAAAATGTCTGCCGTCCCTTTAGTCCATCCGGCCTGCAAAGACAAAACCGGACAGCTTCCCCTCCGTCAGCCGGCCTGCCGGAGGGCTGCAGCCGGAATGCGTACGCTTCTTTCTTCTGCTCTTTTCCGACCGCTTTATGACTCAATTATAAACTATGCATTTCGCTATTTCTATCTAACATTTCTTATATAGTAGTCTAAAAACATCATGTCAAAAATAAAAAAACGTGAGTTGCATTTATACATATTGCACAACAAGCACAAAATAATCCCCTGTTTTCCTTATCTTCCTTTTGTGTAACATTTTGAATACCACATCTAACATTTTTGATATAGACAACCCTTTTTACCAAATCTATACTGATTATAAATACGAACGGTGCCGCCGTTCCCAGCCCGGCCGCACTCACCCATACGGAGGAGGACTTGCTTATGCCGCAGGACAATATTCTGCTCATCACCACCGACCAGCAGCGTTTTGACACCATTAACGCCTGGGGAAACACCAGCATTTTCACACCGCACCTGAATTATATGGCTGCGATGGGAACCAGCTTTTGCAGCTGCTACGCCTGCTGCCCTATCTGTGTCCCTTCCCGCACCACCATCATGACCGGCCGCCACGGCTACGAAAGCGGCGTGGTATCCAATGCCACCCATGAAACACAGATGCGCAGACAGACCCGGCTCCGCCGCACCCTTCCCGCCCTGCTCACCGATGCCGGCTACCAGACCTGTGCCAAGGGTAAAATGCATTTTGAACCCGCCCGCGCCTGCTACGGCTTCGAGCAGATGACCCTTCCCCTGGATTACATGCGTCAATACGACAAAAAGGCGGAAAACGCACGCCCCAAAGTGCACGGGATCGGCGAATGCGAAATGGAACCCGTTATTTCCACCGTTGACGTGAAGGACAGCATCACCACCTGGATTACCGATCAATCCATTGATTTTCTGGAAACCAGGGACACCACCCGTCCCTTTTTCCTCTGGACCAGCTTCACCAAACCCCATCCCCCCTTTGACCCCTGCCGGGATTTCTGGTCCCTCTACGAAAATATCCCCATGCCCGCCCCTGTTTACGGGGACTGGTCCAGGGAGCTGGAGAAAGCGCCCCAGGGCTTCCTGGCAGGCGCCTACGAAAATACCAATATGCATCTGTTCGGGCCGGAGCAGATCGCTGCCACCCGCAGGGCCTATTATGCCTGCATCACCCAGATCGATTATGAGCTGGGCCGCCTGTTCGGCGCTTTACGGGAAAACGATTTGTTCCGCAATACCTGGATCCTTTTTACTTCGGATCACGGGGAAATGCTGGGGGATCATCACATGTCCCAGAAAAACCTGTTTTTTGAAGGCTCCGCCCATGTGCCGCTGATCCTTGTCCCTCCTGCGGGCAGGGGCATCCCCCATAACCTTACCGTGGACAGCCTGGCGGAAATCGCCGATATTTACCCCACCATCCTGGAAATGGCGGGTATTCCCCTCCCGGATGGCCTCACCGGGCACAGCCTCCTGGATCCTGCCGCCCTTCCGGCGGACCGTATCTTTTACGGGGACAGCCTTCATACCAATTTCTGCGTGATGCAGAACCGGATCAAGCTTGTTTATACCACCTGCGGAGACCATTTGCTTCTGTTTAATCTGAAAGAGGATCCCATGGAACAAAAGGATCTGTCCGGCGATCCTGCATGGCAGGAGAAAAAACAGGAGCTTTTTGCGCTTCTCCTGGCACATGTAAAAGAAACCGCGCCCCAGGTACTGGAGGAAATTCCTTCCGGCGCAGGATCCTCCTGCCGGTTCAAAACCACGCCCGCTCCCCGTTTCCCCGGGGATATGCCCGGCCGATGGTTCGGTTTCCATTACCATGACTATTCCGTTGACACCTTCCATTGATTCCACAGGCAACGGGGTAAACGGCAGCGGCTGCACAGGATTTGCTTCCCCAACAGGGACAAAAAGCTCCGCCTGTCCTCCCCTACGGAGAACAGACGGAGCTTTTTCCCTATTTCTGCGGGACTTCCTGCAGGCTGACGGCATGATAGATACATCCACAGCCCCAAGATATCCTTACTGCCCTTTTTCAGCCGGTTCCGCCATCAATCTATCCATCCAGTACGCATTGGTCCCTGCATAAAGTCCCTTCCCATCCCGGATTTCCACGCGGATATACCCTTCCCTGCCCGTCAGGTCAAACTCCGCCTCCGTAATGGTTTCCCCTATGGGCGCCAGTTTCTTGTAACAGTCCCGCCCTTGCTGGATCACAAAAATCTTCTCCACCGGAGAGGTTTTCACCACCAGCCGGTTATCCTTTATATACGCTTCCCTGATTTCAGGCCCCATGGAAAAATAGAAATTCCCTTTTTCCAGCGCTTCCATCACCGCCGGATATTCCAGCTTCCCGGCCTTTACCATGATAAAACCGCCGAAGGAATCACACAGCGGGGAACCGAAAGGCTCCCTGTTATGGTTATCATCCGTCGCCACCGTATAAATACGCTGTCCTGTACGCAGCATCTCGTCATAAGACTGGGGATTAAAACCATACAAGCCGTCATGCTCACACCCATGGTTATAAATCTCCATCCCCCACAGCCCTCTTAAATCCTTATAATCCTCATACGTCTGCAGGGACCAGTAAGGATGGTTATAACAGGCAAGAAACCCTTCCGCATTCATCTGATCGATATAGCCGTTGATGTATTCCATGTCATTATAGCGGCGCAGCGGCATGGGGATCTTTTCTTCCCTCTCCCTTCTCTCCGGGTATTTGTCATAAAAATTAAAATGATATACCTTCAGATCCGGCCAGGCGTCCTTATGAGGGGCAAACTGGTCGATATTCGCTTCATATGCCGCAATGCTGAGAAAACCTTCCTCATCCAGCTCCTCATGCTTGCAGTATTTGTTATGATCCGTAAACGCAACGATGGAATACCCCTGCTCCATATATGCTTCCTTCACCTGCTCCGGCGTCAGATCCCCATCGGAAATCACCGTATGGCAATGCAGATTCGCCTTATAAAAGTTTCCCTCTTCCGGCAGTAAATAATACGTTCCCATATTCCCTCTCCTTTTCCCTTTCCCTTGTTACCGTTTCACCCGGATACCGCAGTAATCCAGGACGAGTTCACAGAACACCGCATTGGCCCAGGAAAACCATTCCCTGGTATATTTTGTGGGATCGTCCACATGAAACCCTTCATGCATCATCCCTGTCCCGCCGTCCGTATCCCGCATAAGCTGCAGAATGCGCAGCTTCTCTTCCCGGCTGTCCTCCGTCATCCCCTGGACAGCCAGGCCAATATGCCAGATATAATAGGGAGGCACATGCGGACTTCCGATTCCCCTTGCCGCCGTCCCCTTAAAATAATAAGGATTCCCTTCGCTGAGGATAAAGCGGCGGGTATTCTCCATCACTTCTCTGTCCCCGTCATAGCCCAGATATTCCATGGCGAGCAGACTGGGGACATTGGCATCATCCATCAGCAGATACTGCCCGTATCCATCCGTTTCATACGCATATATCCTGCCGTAATACTCATTTTTCACCACTGCCAGCGTCTCAATGGCATCCTTCACTTCCTTCCGGAAAACCAGCGCCTCGGCGGCAAGCGCCTGATCCCCCAGCACCTTCTCCGCAATCTCCGCCAGATATCCCAGCACCACCACGGCAAACATATTGGAAGGGATCAGATAGCCATATACACAGGCATCGTCGCTGGGCCGGAATCCCGACCAGATCAGCCCTGTACCCGATTTGACAAGGGCGCCTTTCCCTCCCCGGGAAAGCGTATCTGTATAATAACAGCCCTTACGCACAAAATGATAGGGTGACTTTTCCTCATGCTGCTGCTCCGTGCGCCAAACCTCCAGAATCCTGCGGACCCCTTTCACAAAGGTTTCATCAAACTGATCGGTGCGCCCCGTATTCTTCCACACCAGATAGGAAAGCTGGATCGGATAGCACAAAGAATCCAGTTCGTATTTCCTCTCCCAGATCCACGGCAGCATCTCCGTCTCGTCATGCTCCCAGCAATTCCCGTTGGCCTCCTGATTAAATGCATTGGCATACGGATCCAGGTTGACATAAAAAAACTGCTTCTTAACAAGCCCCACCAGCATGTCCGCAATCTCTTCATCCTCGCCGGCCGCCATGAGATAAGGCCGGATCTGCGCCACACTGTCCCGAAGCCACATAGCCGGGATATCCCCGGTAATTATGTACGTCGTCCCGTCCGGAAGCCTTTTCACCGTAGTATCCAGCGTATTGGTAAAACAGTTTACGAACAGTTCCCCCATTTTCGGATCCCCCGGAAAAGAATCCTCCACCTTTTTAATCAGCTTCTGCAAGATTTCAGGCAATTTTTTCTCCATTTGCCTCCTCCTTCTTCTACATCCTGTTTTCTTTTCGTTTCTGCCGTTGCCATTAGGTTGTAGATAAAAAAGTTTGGCGTCCCCCAGCCCTGCTTCCCTGTGCGGCCTGCTGCCCTGCAAGGTTCCTTCCAGGGCAGCAGGCCGCACAGGGAAGCAGGGATGAGGGACGCCAAACTTTTTTATCTACAACCGCCATAATACCATAAATAAATACCTTATCCTATATCCCAAACTTCATATTACCTACTAAAAAGAATATATTTGTAACCGTTCAGACAAGCCTGGATCGTTAGCTATATTGTTACATCTCCTGTACCGCCCCCTACCACTCTGCAATCAGCGGCCTGGGGAACAGCCACCATTTTTCAAAGTCCAGGCAGTACTGGGAACAGCAGATATTGTTATCTTTCGGATAATCATAGGATGTCCAGGCATAATAGCTCTCCACGATTTTCACAAGCAGATCCGAATCCATGGTCACGCAGAATTCCCGGCATTTTTCCACAATCCCCTCCGGCTTATCGGCAAGCCCTTCCACGGTCGCCTCCAGCCTTCGGTTACAGGGGAACAGCACCCGCTTTTCCTGCAGGATCAGACGATACAAGGCGTAAACAATTTCACTGGCTGTCCGTATTTTCATATATCCGTCCGGCTTACAGCATTTCCAGAAATAATTATAATTCAGCTGCAGATCACTGTAGAACGAAAGCAGCTTTTCCTCCCTTTCCTTCTCCTGAAAAACCGGAATCGCCGCAACAAGCCCTTCTATATCCGGATCCCTGGAAAAAAGCACCCTGGACTTCACAAATGAATTCCTGGTAGGTTCACTCCCTTTTACCGCCGCCTGCTCCAGAAATCCCTTCGTCATATACTTAATATCAAAGTATCCCCCTTCATATGTACACCCCTGCAGACACTCCGCCGTCCTGTTTTCCTTCATACACTGATCAAAATACGCATCCGTAACAATCACCATGGCATCCAGATCCGAATCCGGCCTCTCCATCCCCTTAGCCACCGATCCCCCGAAAACAAGGGCAATCACTTCCTCCCTCCCCCGGAACATATCCTCCAAAATTTTCAACGACTCCTCATGATGCTGATACATAGCAGCTTCTCCTTATCCATTTCCTTTTAAACCGTCCATTATCCGACGCCATTTGCACACTTTCCACTATAAACGATACCCACCTCACTTACAATATCTCTTTCCCAAATTTACCAATTTTTCTTACTAACAGTTCAGACGGCCCTTTGTGCCCTGCGGCATTCTCCTCCCCTGCGTTTCCCTGGGGCGGCGTTGCTGCAGGGCACAAAGGGCCGTCTGGGCTGTTACTTTTCTTATAATAAAAATAATAATTATTATCATTTTCTATTGACAACTTTTTTCAAATGTGTATAATGGAACATGTAAACAGCATATGCCATTTACATAAACTGGAATTGTGAGGTGATGACATGCCCCGGCCTACTAAGGAACGGAATATCTGCTGCATGCCCAAGTCATGTACCTTCGGGCCGCTTACCAGAAGCTGCAGCGAACAGGAAAGCATCTGCATGACCATAGACGAATATGAATGTATCCGGCTGATTGATCTGTCAGGCTGTACCCAGGAGGAATGTGCCAAGAGAATGTCCATCGCCCGTTCCACCGTGCAGATGATATATAATGAAGCCCGGAAAAAGATGGCGGATTCCCTGGTAAATGGAAAGCAGCTCCATATTAAGGGAGGGACCTTCCGGCTGTGTGATGGAAACGGCTGTTGTCCTGCCGGTGAATGCAAGAGGAAGAAAGCCTGCCCCCAGCGTTTTGCCGGAGAGGAAAAAGAAATAAAAAAATGACATCTTTTCTCAACGGGATGCATTAATAAAATAAGAAACCCTGTAACTGCCAGACAGTTACGAAACCATTATAATTGTGTATCCGGAATACCGGAAGAATAAGGAGAGAATACTATGAGCAAAGTAAAATTTTATATCTGCAGACATTGCGGCAACCAGGTGGAAATGATTCACGATGCAGGCGTTCCTGTTATCTGCTGCGGTGAAAAAATGGAAGAACTGAAGGCCAACACAGTGGAAGCAAGCACAGAAAAGCATGTCCCCGCCGTAACGGCGGAAGGGGAAGTGGTAAAGGTTCAGGTTGGCAGCGCCCTTCATCCCATGCTGGAAGAACATCATATTGAATGGATTTATCTGGAGCTGGAAAACGGCGGTTACCGCCAATCCCTTGCCCCCGGAGAAGCGCCGGAAGCATCCTTTTATACCGGCGGTGCAAAACCCGTTGCCGTATATGCTTACTGCAATCTCCACGGCTTATGGAAAACAGAACTGTAAAACCATGTAACTCATCTCTTTAAGCAAAAGCTCACAAAGCTTCCGCTTTGTGGGCTTTATGCTGGTCAAAACCGGTGATACCGATACCCGGCCTTTTTTTGATCCGGTATCATAACAATAGTAATTATATGGGAAAGGAATCAATCAAATGAGCGAAAACTGCAGTCACAATTGCTCCTCATGCAAGGAATCCTGCAACGACCGGGATCCCAAAAGCTTTCTTCAGGAGCCTCACGAAATGTCCAGCATTAAAAATGTCATTGCGGTAGTCAGCGGTAAGGGCGGTGTGGGAAAATCCCTGGTAACCTCTCTCCTCGCTTCTTCCATGCAGAAAAAAGGATATCATACCGCTATTATGGACGCGGATATTACCGGCCCCTCCATCCCGAAGGCCTTTGGGCTTCATGAAAAGGCCTATGCCAATGAAATGGGCCTGATCCCCGTAAAAACCCGCGGAGGAATTGATATTATGTCCATCAATCTTCTCCTGGATAACGATACGGATCCTGTCTTATGGCGCGGACCTGTAATCGCAGGAGCGGTAAGCCAGTTCTGGAGCGAAGTGATCTGGGAGGATGTGGATTATATGTTTGTGGACATGCCTCCGGGAACCGGGGATGTGCCGCTTACCGTGTTCCAGTCACTTCCCCTCAAAGGAATCGTGGTGGTTACCTCTCCCCAGGAGCTGGTGTCCGTTATTGTGGAAAAAGCCGTGAAAATGGCGGAGATGATGAATATCCCCGTACTGGGCATCGTGGAAAACATGTCCTATTATGAATGCCCCGACTGCCACAGCAGGCACAGTATTTTCGGAGAAAGCCACATTGAAGAGATCGCCGCCAAACACGGCATCCCCGCGATTGCAAAACTTCCCATCAATCCCGCGGTAGCAGCTGCCTGCGACCTGGGTGAAATCGAAGCGCTGGATGCGCCCTGGCTGTCAGAACTCTCTTCTTCCATTGAAAATATGGGCAGCTGAATCTGCTCTTTGCACACAGGAAAAAGAAACAGACCGGTATAAAATACGGCCGCCTCATAAATGAGGCGGCCGTATTTTATGTATCAGTAATAAAAAAAGGGGGGGAATGCCGCGGCGGAATAGGGGAGGGGGACTGGCTGTAACCAGCCAGTATCCGCCGCGGCTTGTGAAGGCTCCTCTTCAGGCACTCCTGCTTATGGAATGCAAAACATTCCACGGAAGCCTTCTCTTTCCGATCGGAAAGGGGGACTTTCCGACCGGGAGTAAAAAGGCGCTCATACGCTCTGGCACAAACGTCTTTATCTTCTTTCCATGTTTCTTATGCCTGACTTAGCAGTTATCAAAAACCGGCATGGAACCGGAGATATAAGCTTGTAAGCTTTAAGGGGGGGTGCTGGCACAGCCGAAGCTGTACCAGCTAATTTTGTGGGTTGATGACTTTTCAACTTGGGTTTATCATACAACAAATTTATAAATTTGTCAACATATATTTATAAATTATTTTTTTATTTATAAATTTTATAAAAAGGTTTAGACGCCCCTTTGTGTCCCGCGGCATCCCCTCCCCTGCATTTCCCTGGGGCGGCGTTGCTGCAAAGATTCCTGGAAGGGGCGTCTGAACCGTTACATTATAAAAATAATTTATATAAACCGACGTTTTACCAGCTAATCCACCCGTTTTTCTTTCAAAGGCTCCGGCAACTTCCGGACGCTGGCCATTTCCACCAGTTCTGCATTCATCTCCAGACGCACCGCCACTTCCTCCATGGAACGGCTTCTCATGTCTATTTTCCCGTGAAGAAGCATGATCAGGGTTCTTCCCAGCAGCCGGCGGGGAATGCGCATGGTGGTGAGAGTGGGTTCCATGATACTGCAGATGCTGCGCCCGTCAAAACCGATTACCGATACATCCTCCGGCACCGTATAGCCGGCACTTTTCAATGCACGGTATACGGAAAGCGCCAGCACGTCATTTTCCACCAGCAAAGCGGACGGCGGCCTCACACCGCCCTTCCACAGGCCTTCCAGATAATCCTGGGCCTTCTGCCCCAGGCTGTCTGTAACGATATTCCATTCCGGGCGCATTTCCACGCCCAGATCCTCACAGGCGTAGGAAAAGCAGCGCTTCCTCTCCACAAGGGAGCTTCGCGGCGTTCCCGAGGAGACGTACCCGATTTCCCTGTGCCCTTTTTCCAAAAGATAGCGCACGGCGGCATAAACTCCCTGCCGGTTATTCACCGTAACGGAACTTGCCTTCACATCCGGATCATAGCAATCCAGCATCACATATGGAATTTCCGTACTGTCCAGTTCTTTTTTCAGCGCAGCGCTCATCACATCGGCATAAACGATCATCCCTGCATACTGATCCTTCCCGATACTGTCACGGAGCCTTCCCGCCTTTTCATCATACATGTGGATGATGGAAAAATGATAGCCCAGATGCCTGGCCTCCCTCTCCGCCCCTTCGATTACCGGCGGGAAAAAAGCGCCCTCATCCCCTTCCTCCTGATGATCGGACAGGATGATATAGGCAATGTTCTTGGCGGCTGCCGCACCGCCGCCCGGTTCCGCCTCCGGTGTCTCCTTGATCATATAGCCATAGCCCATCTCCCTTATCCTGGAAAGAAGTGAACTGCGGAGTTCATCACTGATTCCCTGCTTATGATTCAGGACCAGAGACATGGTTGCTGTGGATACCCCCAGCAGATTAGCCAGTTCCTTGGATTTAATTGCCACTGTTTTCCCCTCTTTTTACAGAATGTCCGGCACTGCCGCCAACACAGATGCGGCAGCGCGGTTATTCCGTTTATAAATTTTATTTATAATATAATTGTACCGTATTTTTAAATATTTTCAAGCATTAACAGGTATACTAATTAACAAACTTTGCAGGTGCATGTTAGCCATTTCTGCCACATCCGGCAAAATGCCCCAAGGTTTGGCAAAATACAACGGTTCTGTCTGTACCGGCTGCTTTTCCATGCCCTTTTTATGCTTTATGAGCCTGCAGGCCGGACCAGCAAAAACAAAAAGAAAAGAGAGGAAGTAAGACATGAAGGAAGAAAACAGACCTTATCATGACGGACTTTCATTTCCCAGCGCCAATGTTCCCGGTATCACCCCGGAATCCGCCTTTACCGACGGCTATCTGACAGCGCTTCATAATATGGATAACGCCGGCCAAGAGGACAGCGTACGTATCGCAGAGGATGGCAAAGCCTCCGATATGGATACCCGTTCCGTAATGTCCGGTGACGGCTGTAATCCGGTAAACCGGGATTCCGAAATGGATCGGGCCACAGATAACGGTGCCGATTGGATTTTTCCTGGTATTTACCCCAACTCAGGAATGCCGGGCACTGCCCCCGGTCCTTATCCCGGAGTGATTCCGCCCGTCTATTTTCCCGGCGCAGGGGGAACTCCGGATCTGTGATTATCCGGTTCTTATAAGACATCTGCTCTTATAAACAAAAAAACACCGCCCTGGCCGCTGTACGGTTCCCTGTGACAGGAACCGTTCCTACCGGCCGGACGGTGTTTTCTTATTTTTTATAGGGACAGACCGCAATCCGCAGTTTGGTTTTTACTGCTCTTACAGCCCGCAGATTCTGTCTATTTCCTTCAATTCTTCTTCTGTGAAATCCAGTTTCCGGATAATACCGATATTTTCCGTTATCTGGGAAGGTCTGGATGCCCCAATCAGAACACTCGTCACTTCACCATCCTTCAATATCCAGGACAGGGCCATCTGTGCCAGACTCTGCCCCCTGTTTGCGGCAATCTCATTCAGGGCACGGATCTGCCCCAGCGTCTTTTCCGTCAGCGCGGACTCATTCAGGAATCTTCCGTCCCTTTTGATTCTGCTGTCCTCGGGGATCCCATGCAGATATTTGTCCGTCAGAAGCCCCTGCGCCAGCGGGCTGAAAGCAATAATACCGCAGCCGTTTTGGACCGCAGCCGCCTTCAGGCCGTTTTCTTCAATCGAGCGGTCAAAGATGGAGTAACGGTTCTGGTTGATGATAAACGGACATTTTAATTCCTTAAGAATCGCAGCCGCCTTTTCCATAACCTCCCCGGTGTAATTGGAAATTCCCACATACAGGGCTTTTCCGCTTTTTACAATGCTGTCCAGGGCAAGCATTGTTTCTTCCAGAGGCGTTTCCGGATCCATTCTGTGGTGATAGAAAATATCCACATAGTCCAGTTTCATCCTTTTCAGGCTCTCGTCCAGGCTGGAGATCAGATACTTCCTGCTCCCCCCCGTCCCCGTAAGGCCCGGGCCACATATCATAGCCCGCCTTGGTGCTGATAACCATCTGGTTCCGGTAGGGCCGCATATCGCTCTCCATAATTCTTCCGAAGTTATCCTCCGCGCTGCCATAAACCGGCCCGTAATTATTCGCCAGATCAAAATGCGTAATCCCGTTGTCGAACGCGGTGAAGATAAGCTCCTTCATGTTGTCAAAATTATCCTTGCTGCCAAAGTTATGCCAGAGTCCCAAAGAAACGGCAGGCAGCTTCAGCCCGCTCTTTCCGCAGCTGAAATACTTCATGTTTTCATATCGGTTTTCCTGTGCCTGATACATTTTTCTCCTCCTTTAATCCTGCAGTTCACAATCATTCAGGGCAAGCAATGCCATTGTATAGATCTTTGCCGCATCCAGCAGCTTCTGCAGATCCAGCCCTTCGTCCGGTTCATGCGCACCTCCGTGCCCTTTTGCAAAAAGGCTGCCAGCCCGGTCGTCCTCACGCTCCGGCATTCCCCCGATCCCATATCCAAAGGCATTGGGAAGCTTTCTTGCATAGGTTCCGCCGCCCATCACGTAAGGTTTTGCATCCATACCGGTCATGTCGTTAAACAGCGCGGTCAGACATGCCACTTCTTTTCTTTCCTTCGGGAAATAATTGGGGGCCGAGTTGCGTATCAGCTCCCAGCGGTACCCGCCCGCACGGCAAAAACCGGAAAGCACCGCCTCCATATGGACCGGATCCGCGGAAATGGAATAGCGGATGTTAAACTGCAGGGCCGCCTTCCCCTCCTGAAGCTTCAGGACCGTCCCGGCACAGGTCAGCCTGCCCGATACTTCATCTTCATAGGCAATGCCAATCCCTTCGCCATAATAATCCGAGGTCGCTTTTTCGATGAAATGGAGAATCCGCCGATCCTCTTCCTTCAAAAGCCCTGTGCCGCACACTCCCTTTGCCAGCTCATGCACCGCATTCACGCTTCCTTCCGGAAACGCACTGTGACGGCTTGTTCCCCTGGCGGTTATCCGTATCAGTCCCTCTTCTCTTTCCGCCCGGAGATTTTCCGGCAGCCGTCCGATCTGCTCTTCCAGTTCCGGCCGGTCCCGGAGTACGAGAACCGCCCGGTCCGGTATGATATTTCCGGCGCTTCCCCCGTATAAATCAACCACATCCGCGCTGAAGGGATGCGCAGCAGCAGCCCAGCCTTCCAGTATCCCTTTCTCCCCATAGCACACGGGGAAACCGCAGTCCGCGATCATGGACAGGGCCGGGAACGGATAGCGGCTCCCGTAATACTCCAGATCCGCCATTCCCCGTTCTTCATCACAGCCTACAAAGAGGCAGATGTCGTGCTTCATCACAAGCTCCAAATCCCGTATGCACCGCATCACATACAGCATGGCTACAGCAGGCCCTTTGTTATCCTGCGCCCCTCTGCCAATGAGATAGCCGTCCTTTACCACCGGCTGAAAAGGCTCGTATTCCCATCCTTCGCCCAACGGCACCACATCCAGATGGTTCCACAGGCCTATGGTATTCTTCCAGTCCTTTACCTGCCTGCCGATAGTCCCCACATAGTACTCCTTATTTTCCGTATAAAATCCATACTCCCTTCCTATAGCGAGCATTTCATCCAAAACGAGGCGGCAGGCCTTTCCGAAAGGCCCTGTCTCCGACAATGGATCGGAAATGCTGGGGATCCGTACCAGCCTTATGATATCCCGAATCATCTCTTCCCTGTGTTCTTCAAACCACCGCCCCACCCTTTCACAGGTATGGCCGTCATATCCTTTTTCCATGTTCCATTCCTCCATAACCCTTTCTGATGCTATTATAGTTTTTTTCTCAGGCACTTTCTATAACTGATTATGGCAAATACTATGCAGATTCAATCATCTTATATACCGGGATGGATTTGCATGTGTTTGAAAATAACTTTCTGACAGCCGTGTGTCCTACCGGCTGCCCTTGTCATAAATCTCTCCCAGGGCGCGGGGCGCACGGTTATGCTTGGAAAAGAACACAAGAAGAAGAAGCGTCAGCAAATAAGGAAGAATCATAACCAGATCCTGATAGCTGCTGGGCATTTCCATAATCTGCACAATGCGGTAACCGCCGGAACGGGCAAACCCGAACAGAAGGCAGGCCCCCAGCGTGGGGAGAATCTTCCAGTTTCCGAAAATCATGGCGGCGATTGCCAGATAGCCGTATCCCACATAAATATTTCCGGAAAAATTGGCGGAAATGGAATAGGCGAAGCAGATGCCCCCCAGGCCGGAAAGAGCGCCGGACACCATAACGGCCGCCAGACGTACCTTACCCACCTTGATTCCCGCGGCATCCACTGCATGGGGGTTGTCTCCGCAGGCACGCAGGTGCATGCCGAAACGGGTCTTATACATAACAAACCACGCGCCAAGGGACACGGCAACTATCACGATCTCAAAGGGATACATGTTGGTAAATACCGCTCCCAGTACAGGAATCCGGGAGATTCCGGGAACCGTGATCCGGTTGGATACGCCCAACACAAACTTATCCGAAGCCGCTCCGAAAACCGTAGCATTAATCTGTTTAGTTAAAAAGGAGGTCAGCGCCATGGCGAGAATATTGATTACCACGCCGCTGATTACCATATTGGCCTTAAACCGGATACACAGCAGCGCGTGGATGAGGGAAAACAGCGTGCCTCCGATGACGGCAAACAACATGGCAATATAGAAAGGCATGGCTGAATTCCCTGCAAACCAGTCCGCCACAAGTATGGCGGCCAATGCACCTGTAAAAGCACCGAAACCCTGCAGGCCTTCAATGGCCAGATTGGTTATTCCGCTTTTTTCACTGTAAATACCGCCTATGGCCATGATAAACAAAGGCAGGGCGAAAGACAGTCCGTCTATGATTACCGTATTCATTTATCCTTCCTCCCTTCCTCGTCTTTCCTGCGTGTCAGCAGATATCTGATAAATGCGGAGCATGCACAGAACAGAAGGATAATTCCCGTGATAACATCGGCAATTTCCGCCTGGATTCCTGCCGCAGAGCTCATGTAGGTGCTTCCCTTATCCACAATGGTTATCAGGAAAGAGGAGAAAATGATCCCAAACGGATTATTATTTCCCAGCAGGGAAACCGCGATGGCGTCAAAGCCGGTGCTGCTTAAGACTCTGGGCTGGATGGATGCGAAATATCCCAGGTAATAAGTAACCCCTGCCAGCCCCGCCAGTGCACCGGACAAGAGCATGGTCACCACGATGTTTTTCCCCACATTGATCCCCGCATAACGGGATGCGCTGCGGGAGAAACCCACCGCTTTCATTTCATATCCCATTTTCGTCCTGTCCAGCAGAAACTTCACTGCCGCTGCCGCCGCCAGCGCCAGGATAAATCCCAGGGGAATATCCATTTTCAGGTTCCCCACCACCCTGTTCGCCAGGGTAAGCCTGGCCGCCTGGCCTACTTCCCTGGACTGCCGGGAAACCGGATCCACATAAAACGTGTTTATGCAGAAGCTGCACACATACTGGATAATATAATTCAGCATGATGGACGAAACCACTTCATTGATGTTGAACTTATATTTCAGGAGACCGATCAGCCCTCCCACCACAGCACCGGCTGTGATTCCGATCAGAAGCACCAGCGGTTTTGCCACAAAGGCATGCAGTCCGCTGTAGCCCACCAGAATGGAGGCAAGAAACCCTGCCGCCAGCATCTGCCCCGATACCCCGATGTTAAAGAGTCCGGTCCGCATGGCAACCGCCACGGCAAGGGCCGCAAAAATCATCGGCGTCAGGTAATTGAGAAAACTTAAAAAATCGGTAAGGATGCTCTTATAGCCCGCATAGGATGCTTTCGGCGCCAGACCGCAGCCCTGAAGGAGATTATAGTACGCGGAAAACGGATTCTTGCCGAGCAAGGCGATGACCGCCGCCCCCGCAATAAGGCCGATGAGCACACATAAAAGCGGAATGGTTATGCTCTGGGTTTTCTTATTGCCAAGAGTCCGGCTTATTATTCTCTTAAACACGGATGGTTTCTTATGCATGACGCTTCACCCCCATCATGAATTCTCCCACCTCATTGGTGGTCAGCGTACTGGCAGCCGCCTGTTTCTGCATCTGCCCGTTATATATAACGCCGATAGTATCCGCACAGTCCATGATTTCATCCAGTTCCAGGGAAATCAGAAGGATGGCCTTGCCCTTATCCCGCTCTCCGATCATCTGTCTCCGGATATTCTCAATCGCCCCGATGTCCAGTCCTCTTGTAGGCTGGACAAAAATCATCAGATCCGATTCCTGTTCGATTTCCCTGGCAATAATCGCCTTCTGCTGGTTGCCGCCGCTCATGGAGCGGATTACCGTGCGGCTCCCCTGTCCGCTTCGGATGTCATATTTATCAATCAGGGTTTCCGCGTAGCTGTCAAAGGCTTTTTTATTCAGAATACCTTTTCTGGAAAAAGGCTCCCTGAAAAACTTCCGCAGCCCCAGATTTTCCGACAGGGTGAAATCCATTACCACTCCGTAGTTCTGCCTGTCCTCCGGAATATAGGAAATTCCCTCCAGGCTCCGCTGCCGGATAGACATCTCCGTAATATCCTTTCCGTTCAGCCATACCTTTCCCCTGTGAATGGGCAGCAGGCCCGCAATTGCATCCGCCAGTTCAACCTGGCCGTTCCCTGCCACACCAGCTATGGCAAATATTTCCCCGCCTCTTACGGAAAAGGACACATCCTTCACCACCTCAAACTGATCCTGGTTTACTACGGTCATATGTTCCACCCGGAGGATTTCCCTGCCGAAGGAAGGCGCTTTTTTCGGGGTTTCGAAGCTGACCTCCCGGCCTACCATCAGGCTGGCCATTTTCTTTGTGCTTGTTTCCTTCACATCCAGCACATCGATAAGACGGCCCCGGTTGAGGATCGCACAGCGGTCCGCCACCTTTTTAATCTCCTCCAGCTTATGGGTAATGAGAATAATCGTCTTGCCGTTATCCCGCAGCCCTTTGATTATTTCCAGCAGGAACTCTATTTCCTGGGGGGTAAGCACCGCGGTGGGTTCGTCAAAGATGAGGATTTCCGCTTCCCGGTAAAGCATCTTCAGGATTTCCACCCTCTGCTGGGTGGAAACATTGATATTCTCAATCACGTCGGTGGGTTCCACTTCCAGGCCGTACTTCAGGGAAAGCGCTCTGATGTCCTCATTTGCTTTCTTTCTGTCCACGGCGGGAAGAAACCCGAACACCTTTTTTACCGGCTCCATGCCCATCACAATATTCTCTGCGACAGTGTAGTTGCTCACCAGCTTAAAATGCTGGTGCACCATACCGATATTGAGTCTGGTGGCATGGTTCGGGGAAGCGATCTTCACCTTTTCCCCCCGGATATAAATCTCCCCTTCATCCGGCTCATACATGCCGAAAAGCATGCTCATAAGCGTAGATTTACCGGCACCGTTTTCCCCGAGAAGGGCATAAATTTCTCCCTTCTTTACCTGAATCGTAACATCGTCATTGGCGACAATGCCCGGGAACCTCTTGGTAATATGGCGCATTTCCACAATATAATCCGACATACATTCCCTCTCATTCCGCCGCTTTCCACGGCTGTTTGGTTTTTCCCATGCATGATAAGCGTTTGCGTCCATGATATATTTAGGGGATGTCATCAGCCTCCGGTTCTTGCTGGCATCCCCTAAATATACCAAAAAGGCAGGCCGGAACCCCGGCCCGCCTTCCGTTGGACATAAGGATGGCCCGCAGAGCGCGAGTCATCCGTTATTTTCACAGAAACTGCGGCTGCAGCTCCTTACTCCGCCTTAAAGTCATCAGGAGTAATGCCGTTGAAGTTGGCAGCAGGTACGATTTCTCCTGCTTTTACTTTTTCATAAGCCGCATCCACTTTCGTAATGGTATCCGCAGAAAGCTGGCATCTGCCGTCCGCGCTTACATAACCTGTGGAATCGGTATCCGCACCCAGAGTCACATTACCTCCGGCGAAGGAACCATCCACAATCGTTTCCAGAGCCTTGTCCACGTTGGTGCTCATTACCTTAAGGCCGCTGGTGAGAATCACGTTGGCATCTCCGTTTGCACCGTCATCATACTGATCCACGTCACAGCCGATGACATAAACACCTTCTGCTTCCTTGGCTGCGGTAAACACACCGTTTCCGGAATCGCCTGCAGCGACGAACATGATATCCACGCCTTCGTCGATAAGGGCATTCCCAACCACCTTACCGGTTGCCGCATCAGCGAAGGAACCAATATAATTGCCGCCTACATTAACACCGGTTACATCTGTCCCCGCATAGGAAGGAAGCTCAACGATTTCCACTGCTTTTCCGTCAGTTTCATTGACATATTTCACACCGCATTCAAAGCCGTACTGATAGTTTACGTTAGAGGGATAAGCGATACCGTTAACAACGGCTACCTTGTTGCTCTTTGTTTCCAGGGCAGCTGCCATACCGGCAAAGAATCCGCTTTCCTGCTCTTTAAACTGCATGGCATAGATATTTTCCACTTCCGTATCCTGTCCTTCCGCGTCGGCAGGGAACGCATCCACCAGAATGAAGGAAACATCAGGGTTGTCCTGTGCAACCTGAGTGATGCCTGCAAACTGGAAACCGCAGCATACGATAACATCATAATCGGCTACGATATCCGCTACCGCCTGTACCGCCGCAGCCGTATCTCCTGTGGGCTCCTTTACCGGAGTAACCGTAGAGGAAGGATGTTTCCCGATAAAAGAAAGGATACCGTTATAATTATCCTCGTTAAAAGAACCGTCATCCACACCGGAGGGGCTGGATACAATGGCAATCTTCAACTCATCGTTTCCGGCTTCCGTTGTCTGCGCAGCCGCTTCAGATGATGCTTCCGTAGTTTCCGCTGCGGATTCCGCCGCACTGCTCTCCGGAACCGCACTGCTTTCCGTGGCGGCACCGCCTGTACTGCCGCAGGCTGTCAGCGTCATGGCAAGCACGACAGCAAGCGTTAACATGCTTTTTTTCATAATAAAATCCTCCTTTTTCGCCGTCCGAGACGGCCTTCATCATAAATCCCACAGAAGCTTCGCTTCCATCCTGTCTGCATGCGGTTTACCGGCAAAAAACCTGTCGTAAAAACCACATTGCAAATAATTACAAACTAATCATAGCATTTTCACGTCCGGTTGACAATGCCAAATTGTTTGTTGTTACTCGTACAATCGGGTCTAAATAATATCCATAACATCTTTTACGGACTGCACGCCAATCAGGCGGATCCCTTCTGTTTTGGGCAGCTTGTCCAGGCATACCTTAGGCAGGACACAGGACTGAAATCCCAGCTTCTTTGCCTCCGCCACACGGATGGCCGCCTGGCTCACCGCCCTGACCTCTCCGCTTAAGCCCACCTCCCCGAACGCGATCATATGCTCTTCAATGGGGCGGTTTTTAAAGCTGGAAATCACCGCCATGACAATACCCAGATCAACGGCCGGCTCGAGTACCTTCATCCCCCCTGCGATATTCACATAGGCATCACAGCCGGAAATCTGCAGCCCCAGCCGCTTCTCCAGAACCGCCATTAAAAGGTTCACTCTGTTGAAATCCGTACCCGCCGCCTGTCTTCTGGGAAAGCCGAAATTGCTCTGACAGACCAGCGCCTGTATTTCCACCAGAATAGGCCTTGTCCCCTCCATCGAGCAGGACACCACGGAGCCGCTTGCGCCCTCGGGCTTTCCGTTCAACATGAATTCCGACGGATTTTTCACCTCACAAAGGCCTTCCTGACGCATTTCAAACACACCGATTTCATTGGTGGAACCGAAACGGTTCTTCACTCCCCGCAGGATACGGTAGGAGGCATGTCTGTCCCCTTCAAAATACAGGACCGTATCCACCATATGCTCCAGCACCCTGGGGCCTGCCACGGTTCCCTCTTTAGTAACATGACCCACTATAAATATGGATATCCCGTACCCCTTCGCCAGCCTGAGGAGGATACCTGTGGATTCCCTGACCTGGGAAACACTGCCCGGCGCTGCGGAAACCTCCTCCTGGTACATGGTCTGTATGGAATCAATTATCACAATTTCCGGCTGTTCCCGGGCGATTGCCCCTTCGATATCCCCCAGATTTGTTTCACATAACAGCTGCAGGGTATCCCGGAATTCACCGATACGCTGTGCCCTCATTTTGATCTGCCGCAGGGATTCTTCCCCGGAAATATAGAGAACCTTCTTCCCTGCTTCCGCAAGAAGCCTGCACATCTGCAGCAGAAGGGTAGACTTGCCTATGCCCGGATCTCCTCCCACAAGAACGAGGGAACCGGGTACGACACCGCCTCCCAGAACCCTGTCCAGCTCCCCGATCCCCGTCAGGATCCGCTCTTCCTTATCCATGGAGATTTCCGACAGGCTGGACGGCTTCTTTCCCTGGGAGGAAAGTCCCTGGGTGCGTTCGCCCGCCCCTCCTTTGGATGAAGCTTTTCTCACCGGTTCTTCCACAAAGCTGTTCCATGTATGGCAGCCGGGGCACTGTCCCATCCACTTAGCCGATTCAAAACCGCATTCCTGGCAATAGAATACGGTCCCTGATTTTGCTTTTGCCATTTTTCAAAAAAAGGGTGCGGCTGATACCGCACCCCTGTCCTCCTGTAACTTTCTTCCGATTAGCAGTGCTTATTTATGGATGTCTACCTTCACTTCTCCTGCTCCCGCCAGTTCTACGGAAAGACTGAGCTTTCCTCCCAGGTTCGTGCACATTCTGCCGGCATCCTCTCCGTTAATCCGCACGTCATATTCCGTATCGTCCTGAAGGCCGATGGTCAGCTGGGCATCCTCCTGCCCTTCCACCACAAAGCTTACGCCGTCCTCACCCTCCAGAAAAGACAGCACGCTGGTACCCGGCACGGACTCATAGACAAACATACCGTTTTTCTCCAGCTTGGTCATGGTCTGGTAGGTTTTCACCTTATACAGATCGCCTTCATGGGAAAAATCCTCCAGCTTCGCTTTCTCCGCAAGGGTATGGTTTCCAAAACTGATGCTGCCGTCTGCCTCTGCACGGATTAACTCTTCTACTACTGCCATTTCTTTTGTCCTCCTTAAATATGGTTCGTCCTTTTGGTTTATCATCCGTCTCCGACGGTATTTCTCATAATACGTATTATTTTTTTACCTGAAAGGTAATTTTCCCTTCCTTGCATCCTACGGTTACATTATCTCCCGGCTGGATTCTCCGTGCAAGGATTTCTTCCGCCAACGCATCCTCTATCATATTCTGGATGGCTCTCTTCAAAGGACGTGCTCCCATTTTCAGATCCGAGTGCTTCTCCACAATAAAGCTTTTTGCAGCCGGTGTAATAGTCAGATGGATATTCAGTTGTTTGCTGCACCGATCCGTCAAATCCCTGGAAAGAAGGGTGATGATCTGTTTCATATTTTCTTTTGTCAAAGGATGGAACACCATGATCTCATCAATACGGTTTATGAATTCCGGCTTGAACAGGCGCTTAACCTCTTCCATCACACCGGCTTTCATTTTCTCATAGTCCTTCTTTTCATCCGTATGGGCTGAAAAACCCAGGTTTTTCGGATCGATGATACGCTGTGCGCCGGCATTGGAGGTCATGATGAGCACCGTGTTCTTAAAGCTCACCTTTCTTCCTTTGGAATCCGTGATATGGCCGTCGTCCAAAACCTGGAGCAGGATGTTGAACACATCCGGATGGGCCTTCTCCACTTCGTCAAACAGCACCACGGAATAAGGGTTCCTGCGCACCTTTTCGGAAAGCTGGCCGCCGTCGTCAAAGCCCACATAGCCCGGAGGGGATCCGATCAGCTTGGAAACGGAATGCCCTTCCATATATTCCGACATATCGATGCGGATCAGGGCGTTTTCCGATCCGAACATCGCTTCCGCAAGAGCCTTACTCAGCTCTGTCTTTCCCACACCGGTAGGGCCCAGAAAGAGGAAGGATCCAATCGGGCGCCTGGGATCCTGGAGACCGACCCGCCCCCTGCGCATGGCCCGTGCCACAGCGCTTACCGCCTCTTCCTGGCCGATAACCCGTTTGTGCAGGATTCCTTCCAGCTTCAGCAGACGCTCGCTTTCCTTCTCCTCCAGCTTGCTAACGGGGATTTTAGTCCACATAGCCACGACACCGGCGATGTCATTTTCCGTAACCGCTTCCCTTCTGGCCGCATTTTTCTTTTCCAGCCGTGCCTTTTTCTGGCTGAGCTTCTTCAGCAGGGCATCCTGCTCCCGCTTCCATTCTCCCGCCTGGGCAAAGGCTTCTATCCGGATGGCCCCTTCGATCTTCAGGTCCAGCTCCTTCACTTCTTCATTGAGCCTGCGCAGCTCTTCCGGGGGTTCCATATGCTGCAGACGCACGGCGGATGCCGCTTCGTCAATCAAATCTATCGCCTTATCCGGAAGCCTGCGGTCGTTTATATAACGGCTTGACAGTCGCACCGCGGCTTCTATGGCCTCCGGCAGGATTTTTACTTTATGGTGATCCTCATATCTGGGGGTAACCCCTTCCAGAATGCGGACAGCCTCTTCTTCCGTAGGTTCTTCCACATTCACCGGCTGGAACCGGCGCTCCAGTGCGGCATCTTTTTCAATATATTTGCGGTATTCGGTAATCGTAGTGGCGCCGATCAGCTGAATCTCCCCTCTCGCCAGGGATGGCTTCAGAATATTGGAGGCATCTATCGCCCCTTCCGCCCCGCCCGCTCCGATAAGGGTATGCAGTTCGTCCAGAAACAGCAGGATATTGCCGTCATCGGTCACTTCCCGGATAACCTTCTTAATCCGCTCTTCAAATTCACCGCGGTACTTACTGCCTGCTATCATACCTGACAAATCCAGCATAAGCACCCGTTTATTCTTCACGGTATCGGGTACCTCGCCGGCTACGATTCTGGCGGCAAGCCCTTCCACAATAGCGGTTTTGCCTACGCCGGGTTCTCCTACCAGACAGGGGTTGTTCTTCGTCCTCCGGCTGAGGATTTGGATCACGCGGCTGATTTCCTCTTCCCTGCCGATAACCGGATCCAGCTTGCCGTCTCTGGCCAGGGCGGTCATATCCCGGCTGTACTGGTCAAGGGTAGGGGCTCCGCCCTTCTTTTTCTGTTTTTTCATCAGATCCTCTTTGTACAGCCCGGGCTCCTGTCCCATAGCCGCCAGTGTATCCATATACAGCTTCTGCGGCTGAAGCCCGCAGGTATTCAGTAATCTTACGGCCACATTCTCCCCTTCTTTTAAGAGGGAAAGCAGAATATGCTCCGTCCCGGTGAGAGGGGAGCGGAACCTGGCGGCCTGTCTGTGGCTCTCTTCCAGAATAGACATGGCCCGGGGGGAATATCCGTCCCGTTCCTTTACCGGCGTCTCCGATACAGGCGCAATCAAATCTTCAATCATTTCACGGATTTCCAATTCATTGGCCCCGTTCTCTATCAGCACTCTGGCAGCAACGCCGGTACCTTCCTCCAGAAGCCCCAAAAGAATATGCTCTGTCCCCACATAATTCTGTTTCAGCTTCCTGGCGGCCTTCTCAGCCAGTATAAGGGCCGTTCTGGCCTTATCCGTATACTGTGACTGCATTATTCCAGTCCTCCATATTCTTCATAGATTTCATCAATTAAAGCATGCACTTCTTCCCGGGAAATATTCTTACAGCTTGCCTTTGCCAGCAAAACCCGTAGTTCCTCCCGGACATCCAGCAAAGCCTGCTTGGTTCCCTCGTCAACAGCGATTACCGCGCCTTTTCTTCTGTCTACCTTTACATAGCCTTCCTGCTTCAGCACGGTGTACGCCTTATTCACCGTATGCATATTAATGCCGATGGTGTCAGCAAGCTGTCTCACACTGGGAAGCACATCTCCCTCATGAAAACGGTTGGTAGCGATCCCCAGAATAATCTGGTTCCTCAGCTGAATATATAATGCCTCATCACTGCTGAAATCAATCTCTATAAACATATCCAATACGCATCGCTCTTCTTTCTGTGTTTCTTTTGTTATATTTATAGTATAACAGTGAGCACATCCTGTCAACCGCTTTTCCCATTCAGCCAACCCTCTGCGTCCTGTAGGATACCGGGCGGATGTCATGGGACGCAGAGGGTTGGTAGCTGAATAAAGATTATGGGAAAAAGCCGCTGCAGTCCATCCCCAGCGGCTTTCTTGTTTTTCTGAGGCTGTCTACCGACAGCCGGTTTTTATTTTAAATCAAGGAATTCAAAGTCCAAATCGTCGTCATCGTCTATATCAAGGAAATTTCGCGGCTTATAATTCTGGGATTTTCTGCCTTTTCCGGTAGAACGGGAACTTCTTCTGGGAGGTTCGTCATACTCTTCTTCACGGGAGTACCTGTCGTCCTCATCCTCTTCTTCCTCGTCGTCTTCGTCGTCGTCATCCTCTTCATAATATCTGCTGCTTCTCCGGGCCGGCTTCTTCTTATTGTTCCGGCCTCCCCTGCCGCCTCTTCTGCTGCGTCTGGGAACATAGTCGTCTTCGTCATCCTCGTCGTCCATGTCCTCATCGTCTTCGTCGTCGTCATCCATATCTTCGTCGTCTTCGTCTTCGTCATCCTCATCGCCGTACTCGTCATAGCCGTCTTCGTACGCCGCTTTCAGCTTAAAGATCATGACAGTTACCACAATAACCAGAAGCCCGATAATCACTGCCAGAATGATGATGATAAGACGGAGGCTGCCCGTCTGCTTTTCCATGGTGTCAATATTGGTTTCATTGGTCTGGGCCGCACCTAGCAGATCGGAAATTTTATATCTGGTACCTTTCACATTATCATTTAAATACCAGTCATTATTTCCCATACCGTCATCCGCATAGCTCACATCGTAATCGTTGGTTGACGGCGCCGTATCCGAGGGTTCTTCCGCAGGCGTTTCCTCCGGAACTTCGGCCGGTGCCTCCGGCTGCGCGGTTTCGGTTACCTCCAGCGTATCCTCACGGACATAACCGTTAATCGCTTTCCCATCCTTTTCTCCTGTTATCTGATACCAGACTTTTCCGTCGCTTCCCGTAGTTTCCCCGGTAACATCCATAACATCGCCGGAAGCGAGGCTTCCCACTACACTGGAGCTGGTTGAGGCTTCGGAACGAACACGGGCACTGGCAGCAATAATCTTGATTTTGGATGCCGTGGATCCGTTTATACCTTCCGCAGCGTTTTCATTGATGATATTATTCACTTCATCATCCAATTCTCCTCCTGCGTCTTCCGCTCCCCCTGCATCTTCATTCCCCTCACTGCTGTTTCCCTGGCTCCCCTGACTTCCCAGCGTATTTGCCGCATAGCCTGTCAGAGCTGTCTGCCCCGGAACTGCAGCACAAAACAGTATCGCTGCCAAAACTGCCGTCATCCGAAGCAAAAATCCTGTACTTATCTTTTTTATCCTGTTCATGTTCCTGACCCCTTTACCTTTTGTGGTTACGCCTCATCTATAGCTTTACCGATATCCGTACGCATATACTTATTGGCAAAGTCTACCCAGCCGGCCGCTTCATATGCATTGGCCCTGGCTGTTTTCAGATCGTCTCCCGTAGCTGTAATCCCCAGGACCCTGCCGCCGTTTGTCACAATGTTTCCCTGGCTGTCAAATTTGGTTCCGGCATGGAAGCAATAATAGCCGCCGGCATCCCGGAATTTCTCCAGACCGCTGATGACCAGCCCCTTGTCATATTTCACAGGATATCCCTGGGAAGCGAGCACCACGCATACCGCCGCATTGTCTTCAAACTGAAGCTCCGTTTTATCCAGGGTACCGTCTATGCATGCTTCTATCACATCCACAATATCGTTTTTCATCCGCGGAAGCACCACCTGCGCTTCCGGATCCCCGAATCTGGCATTATATTCCAGTACTCTGGGGCCTTTATCCGTCAGCATCAAACCGAAGAAAATAATTCCCTTGAACGCTCTTCCTTCGTTTGCCATGGCATCCACAGTGGGCTGGTATATATATTGTTTACAGAAATCGTCCACTTCTTTCGTATAAAAAGGGGACGGGGAAAAAGTTCCCATTCCGCCGGTATTCAAACCCTTATCTCCGTCGCAGGCCCGTTTATGGTCCTGGGCGGATGTCATAATGCGGATGGTTTTACCATCCACAAAGGAAAGTACGGACACTTCCCTTCCGGTCATAAATTCTTCCACTACCATACGGTTTCCCGCAGAACCAAACTGCTTATCCAGCATAATGCTTTTCATGCCTTCCAGCGCTTCGTCCTTCGAATTGCAGATGAGGACGCCTTTGCCTAAAGCAAGGCCGTCCGCCTTGAGCACAACAGGATATTCCGTCTGTTCCAGATAGGCCGCCGCCTGTTCGGCATCATCAAAGGTTTCATACGCCGCAGTGGGGATGTTATATTTTTTCATCAAATCCTTGGAAAAAGCTTTGCTTCCTTCCAGAATAGCCGCATTTTTCCTGGGGCCGAACACACGCAGCCCCGCCGCCTCCAGGACATCCACTATCCCGGCCGCCAGAGGATCATCCGGCCCTACGATGACCAGATCCACCTCTTTTTCTTTAGCAAAAGATGCTATTTTATCAAATTCATCCACGCCTATGGGTACACATTCTGCCACCTGGGCAATCCCGGCATTTCCCGGTGCACAATATATGGTATCTGCTTTCGGGCTTTTCGCCACGGCCGCAGCAATGGCATGCTCCCGGCCGCCGCCGCCTACAATCAGAATTTTCATTTGTATCTCACCTTTCCGTCTGTTACGCTGACTTTCCCGTTGGCAATCAAATCGATCGCCCGGGGAAGGAGCTGCCATTCCGCTTCCTCCATAACACGCCGCTGCAGGCTCTCCGGGGTATCATCCTCGTTTACCTCCACGCTTTTCTGAAGGAGAATCGGCCCGGTATCCGTCCCTTCGTCCACAAAATGCACGGTGGCTCCCGTCACCTTCACGCCTCTGGCAAGCACCGCTTCATGAACCTTCAGCCCATAAAACCCGACGCCGCAGAAGGAAGGGATTAAAGACGGGTGGATATTGATGATACGGTTCCGGTACTTCTCTATCATAGCCGCCGGTATCGTCACCAGAAAACCGGCGAGCACAATCAAATCCGGCAGACAGGAATCCACTTTATCGAGAAACGCCCGGTTAAACGCCGCCCTGTCCGGGAAATCTTTGGGAGACAGGCAGATGGCTTCTATTCCGCTCTGTCTGGCTCTGGTAAGCGCATACGCATTTTTATTGTTGCTGATAACTCCTGCGATTTCCGTGTTGGTTATGCGGCCATCCCCAATGGCATCGATAACCGCCTGAAGATTGGTGCCTCCGCCGGATACACATACCAGAATTCTCAGCATAACTCGACTCCTTTTTCCCCGGCCTTCACTTCCCCCAGGATTACCGGTGTTTCTCCCGCTTCCCGGATCGCTGCCGCCGCGGCATCCGCCTGGGCAGAGTCCACAGCCAGGATCATGCCGATACCCATATTATATGTATTATACATCATCTGCTCATCAATATTTCCTTTTTGGGCAAGAAGCCTGAAAATGGCAGGAACCTCATAACTGTCCTTCTTAACCACCGCGCACATACCTTCCGGAAGCATACGGGGAATATTCTCATAAAATCCGCCGCCCGTAATATGGCTGCAGGCTTTAATGGTAACGCCTGCAGCTTTTACAGCCTTCAGCGCCTTCACATAAATCTTGGTAGGGGCGATCAACGCTTCGCCCAGTGTTGTCCCCAGCTCCTCATAATAAGTATCCAGGGATTCCTTTGTCATTTCAAAAACCTTTCTTACCAACGAAAAACCGTTGCTGTGAACCCCGGAGCTTGCCATACCGACAAGTACATCTCCCGGCTTCAGGTTCTCTCCGGTAATCAGCTTCTTTTCATCAACAATGCCCACGGCGAAACCGGCCAGATCGTATTCCTCTTCCGGATAAAAGCCGGGCATTTCCGCAGTCTCGCCGCCAATCAGGGCAGCACCCGCCTGCTTACAGCCATCCGCCACCCCTTTTACAATCGTGGCGATTTTCTCAGGATAGTTCTTTCCGCATGCAATGTAGTCCAGGAAAAACAGCGGTTCACCCCCCGCGCAGGCAATATCGTTCACACACATAGCCACGCAGTCGATTCCCACCGTATCATGCTTATCAAGCAGAAACGCAAGCTTCAGCTTCGTTCCCACGCCGTCCGTTCCGGAAACCAGAGTAGGCTTTTCCATCCCCTGAAAGCTTTCCAGGGAAAAAGCCCCTGAAAATCCGCCAAGGCCGCCCAGCACTTCGGGGCGCATGGTCTCCTTCACATATTTTTTCATAAGTTCTACCGATTTATACCCTGCTTCAATATCTACACCAGCGTTCTTATAATCCATCGTATCCTCCGTTATATAGGAAGCCCGTCAGGTATCCTGCACCTTCCGGGTTCCATCGTTTTATCTTTATAGGAAAAGCTCCGCTTCCACAGCTTTGATGCCATTCGGCACGGCTGCTTCCATGCATGGTGTTACCCGGTAAACCGGGCATGGAAGTTTACTTACTGTAATTCTTATAACCAACTTCCTGAAGATGCGCATCTTTCTTCTGCACGCTCTCCTTAAGACCCTGGGAATAATTCTTCAATTTCTCCAAAAGCACGGCATCCGATGTGGCAAGGATCTTTGCAGCAAGAAGCCCCGCATTCGCGCCTCCGTTAATCGCCACCGTAGCTACCGGAATCCCGCTGGGCATCTGAACGATGGAATATAGGGAATCCCTTCCGCCAAGAGAAGTCGTATGCATAGGAATACCAATAACCGGCATAGGGAAAATTGCAGCACACATACCCGGAAGATGCGCAGCCATACCTGCACCCGCTATGATTACCTTGAACCCCTTTGCTTCCGCGCTCTTCGCATATTCAAAGAACAAATCCGGTTCCCTGTGGGCCGAAATAATCTTCATCTCATAAGAAATCCCCAGCTCCTCCAGAATATCCGCCGCCTTTGCCATAACAGGCATATCGGAATCACTTCCCATTACAATACCAACCTGTGCCATTGGTTCTCCTCCTTTATCCTCATGGACCTGACCCTGAGCCCCGCCAAACAAGCAAAAGCCCAACAAAATCAAGCCGGTAATATTTCAATCTACAGTGTACTAAACTTTTTCCCGATATGCAACATCAACCACCCCGAATTAATAAAAAATTCAACTTTTCAATTTTTTCACCCAAGAGGGATACTTTTTTGAGAGAGAATGGATTATAATGTTGTTACCAACGAGCAGCAACCTCCCTAAAAGGAAAAACAGAATGGGAAACAGACGGCAGCCCCACCGCCGCCTGCTTCCCAGGCTGCTTTTCCTTTTAGGGAGGCTTGGGGCGACTGCCCCAAGCCCTGAAGCCCTGCGGGCTTCAGGGTTCTGCGGCCTTCAGGGTTCTGCGGCCTTCAGGGTTCAACGTCCTTCCGTTTTTTACGCCCCTCCCTTATGCCCCGACATCCCTTCCACCACCCCTAACACAAGGAGCTGATTCACCACCATGTGCCAAATACAATATGACATCACCTACGACGACCTGAATCCAACATTCCTCTTCACCTGCCAGCTGTCCCGAAAGGAACCCGAACGCCCCCACAGCCACGACTTCATAGAAATCGCCCTGATCCTGTCCGGTGAGGGTCATTTTATGCTGGACGGAAAATGGTATCCCGTCAAAAAAGGCGACGTCCTCCTCATCAACCCCGGCATCCAGCACCACTGCACCTATGCCGCTCCCGATGCCCCCCTTGAAGAATTCTACGTAGCCTTTACCGACATCCACATCCGCGACATGGAGGCCAACCAAATCCTCTTCCCCGGCCACGAATGCCTCATCCGCCCCGGGGAAAAGACATTTGTCACCCTCTCCCGCCTCTGCTCCCTCATCAAAACAGAGAGCACAAGCTGCCAGCCGGGACGCTACTTCATGCTAAAAGCCTACGTCACCCAGATGATCCTCCTCCTCTACCGCGAGCAGGTTGTTGCCCCCATAAGCATTGAAGAAGGCTATGAATTTGAATCCACCAACAAAAAATACGTAGTCGAACAAATCATCGACTATCTGGACTGCCATTACAACGAAAAAATATCCCTTGACCAGATAGCCCGCAACATGTACCTCAGCCCCTTTTACATATCCAAAATATTTAAAAGCGAGACCGGCGACACCCCCATCAACCACCTCATAAAGGTGAGAATGGAAAAAGCCAGACTTCTTCTTGACAAACAAAAGGATGCCAGCATCCAGGACATTGCCCTGTGCGTGGGATACGACGATGCCTACCACTTCAGCAAACTATTTAAAAAACACTTTGGGGAGTCCCCCTCTAAATATAGGAAGAAACAGAATTAGAAACAGACCGAGGGGCCAGGATTTCAAAAAATCCTGGCCGGATGGAGTACTGGCATAGAATAATCGGAAATAATTCCCATACTACATTTACAGTCCCCCCGGCAACTGCTATAATAAAGAAACACCGGCTGCCGGAACTATGTGTAAGTTCCTGCCCGCCACAAAAAGCCATACCAATCAGCATTTTCTTTTAATTGCCATTTCAAATTCTCAGTCCGTATCGGACAATGATTCAATCCCTGTTTACAGAAAACAAATTCTATAGACCAAACACAAAAGAACTATAAAATATAACAGATTAAAAAGGTAAGATGCGGTTGTCCGGTGTCGTTTTATCAGTTATAATTATATGAAAGGCAGGATTTTACACATGGCTTACAGAACAGGAGGCTGTGTGAAAAAACGCACGAAAAAGGGAAGTAAAGAACAAACAGTAAACAACCCGGCCGTCAAAAGCCCCATTCACCATGAAGATTTGGCACTGAAAACAGCGGCCCAATATTTTGGCGAAGAATTGATGCCGCTGCTGGGCATCCAGGGTATTGCCAGTTATATTGCCCCTACGGAGACAGTAAAGCTGGAAGCGCGGCAAATGTATCAGGATTTTAACTACGTAAGGACGGACGGCGTCTGGATTCATCTGGAATTTGAAAGCGATTCCATTACCAACGAAGATCTGAAACGATTCCGGGAGTATGAGGCAGCTACCAGCCGGATCCATCACACAGAAGTGATCACCTATGTAATCTGTTCCGCAAAGGTAAAGCGCCCGAAAACAATACTGAAAGAAGGAATTAATGTTTACCAGGTTAAGGCGGTACGGCTGAGGGGGAAAAACGCGGATCAACTTTTTAAGCGTCTGAAAGAAAACGCAGAGCAGGGGCTGAAACCCGCAAAAGCAGATCTCGTTTCACTGCTGCTCACGCCGCTGATGTCAGGCCGTCTGCGGATCGAAGAACGCATACGAAAAAGCCTGATTATCCTTCAAAATTCCAGGGAAACAATAACCGAAATGGAATTAGAAAAAATGCAGGCGGTTTTGTATACCCTGGCAGACAAATTTTTAAACAAAACGGAATTAAACAGAATAAAGGAGATGATAGCAATGACAAAATTAGGAGAAATGCTGGTAGCGGACGGAATCGAAAAAGGAATCGAAAAAGGAATCGTCGAGACCTGCCGGGAACTGGGCGTCAGCTTTGAAGAGACTGCAGAAAAGATAAAACAACGGTTTTGCATCAGTGAGAATGAAGCCATGGAAATTGTACGGAAATATTGGCTTTGACAAATATAGGATGTATTCTGCTTCAGGCAAAGCGGTGTACGTCAGGTGCAGACTTCCTGTTACCGATTTATTTTACACACCCGGGAAGCATTTCCATCCTCAAATCCTCACGGCTTTGTCAGCGGAAAGTACTAAATCAGCCCCCCGCCGCCGCCAGCGGATCACCCGGTTAGAAACGTCGTGATTGCAACGAACCAAGGTTCATGGGTATGTGGTCTGTCACATACCCCAATATCCCCCAGCACCAAAATAATACAAAAACAAAACAAGATTATACATTTTATTTTCCTCCCAATCCCCTAATATAGAAAGGAACTTAATAATTACCAAATTTTTATATCATCCGGGAGGGGATATCCAAATGACACCAATGAAATGGTTCTATTCCTTTATCAAGCCTTACCGAAAGCGGCTCTTTCTGGGATTGTTTCTCGTAACATTTCTGGCAGGGCTTGCCATCATTAATCCTATCGTCAGCGGAAAGGTCGTAGACGATGTTATCAGCGGCGGACAGTACGACAAGCTTCCCGTACTGGTACTCATACTGCTTCTGGTAACTGCAATACGAAGTGTTCTCCGCTTCATGGTTCCTTACAATTTCGAAATCTGTTCCCAGGGTGTACTTTATAAAATGAGAGATGCGGTGTACCGCAAGCTTTTAATGGAGGATTTTGCCTTCTATAACCGTAACCGCACCGGTGACCTTATGAGCCGCCAGACGGGTGATATGGATGCCATCCGTCACTTTGTGGCTAATGTCATATCTTCCATCTTTGAAAATATCCTGTATTTTTGCTTTGCCCTGATAATGATTTTTACAATCAATACCAAGCTGGCGCTGTGCATGCTGTGTATCCTGCCTTTTACGGTGGTGCTGACCGTCTGCCAGTTTAAAAAAGTAAAACCTGCCTTTCATAACATCCGTACCCGTTTTTCCAGCCTGAACGCTTTTGTCCAGGAAAATATCAGCGGCAACCGGGTGGTTAAGGCTTTTGCCAAGGAAGACTATGAAACGGAAAAATTCGAAGCGGAAAACGATGCCTATAAGACTGCCGAGCTGGACTGCGCCGCTATCTGGTCCAAATATGTTCCTATTTTTGAATTCTTCTCCAATATCCTTACCGTTGTCCTCATGCTTTACGGAGGCATCATGGCTATCCGGGGGGAACTATCCCTGGGAAGCCTTGTTACCGTTAACGGTTACCTCTGGATGCTGAATATGCCCCTGCGTATGGCTGGCTGGTTTGTAAATGACGTACAGCGTTTTGTTACCTCCGTGGAAAAAATCCATACCACCTTTTCCGAGGAGCCTCATATCAGCAAGCCGGTTAATGCCATTACCAAAAAGCATTATAAAGGAAGCATCGAATTCAGGAATGTTTCCTACCAGGCGGAGGGCGAGGATATTATACAGGATGTGAGCTTTTCCGTGAAGCCCGGCCAGACAATAGGGATTCTCGGCCCCACGGGAGCCGGCAAATCCACCATCATGAATCTGCTGTGCCGTTTCTACGATACAACGGAGGGTGATGTCCTTGTGGACGGTGTCAACGTTAAGGATCTGGATTTGTATGAGCTGCGTGACAACATCGGAATGGCTATGCAGGACGTTTTCCTCTTTTCCGATACCATTGAAGGAAATATCGCCTATGCCCGGCCCGACTGTCCGTTTGACAAAGTAAAAAAAGCCGCCATCGCGGCAGATGCCAACCATTTCATCCAGGCTATGCCCGAAGGCTATGATACCATCGTGGGGGAACGGGGCGTCGGCCTTTCCGGCGGCCAGAAGCAGCGTATCTCCCTGGCCCGTGCCCTGCTGAAGGATCCGTCTATCCTCATACTGGATGACACCACGTCCGCTGTGGATATGGAAACGGAAACCTACATACAGAAACAGCTGAAAAACCTGGAAGGCAACCACACCATTTTCATCATCGCCTACCGTATTTCCTCCCTGAAGGATGCCGATCAGATTCTGGTTCTGGATCACGGACGGATCGCGGAACGGGGAACCCATAAAGAGCTGCTTGAAAACAACGGCTACTACGCAAGGGTCTTTGAGCATCAGTACCATACACCGGCAAAGGAGGGACGTTAATATGGCACGTAATAAATACGATATCGACGAGATCATGGAAGACCACTTTGACCTGGGGCAGCTGAAACGTCTCGGCCATTATGTCCTTCCTTTTAAGAAGGATATGTTCCTGGCAGCCTTCCTCATGCTTTCCGCCAGTGCGCTTACCATGCTGATCCCCCGCTTTTTTATGACCGTCATGAATGATATCATTCCCGCAGGGGATATCCGGGGATTGATCCGCATCAGCCTTTATACGCTGCTGATTATCCTGTATTCGGTCATTTCCCTGAAAGCCAAAATTAAAATCACCAACCGGGTCGGCCAGTCCGTCATCCACCAGCTGCGGACTGATATCTTCTGCCATTTGCAGGAGCTTCCGTTCTCCTACTATGACGACAGGCCCCATGGCAAAATCCAGGTAAGGGTGGTTAACTATGTCAATAACTTAAGCGACCTGCTATCCAACGGTCTCCTCAATACCATAACCGACCTGTGCAGCCTGATATTCATCATCTTTTTCATGCTTTCCATTAATGGGAAGCTGACTCTGATGTGTATGTGCGGTCTTCCCGTCCTGGCTATCTTTGCCAGCCTGATTAAGAAGAAGCAGCACCGGGCATGGCAGATCCAGAGTAATAAGCAGTCCAACCTGAACGCCTATATTGCGGAGAGCATTAACGGTATCCGGGTAACCCAGTCCTTTGTAAGGGAAAAAGAAAACAGCGGTATTTTTAACCATCTCAGCGACGGATACCGTCAGTCCTGGATGCGTGCGGTGCGTTTTAACTTCATGATGGGACCTACCGTGGACGTAATTTCGGCCGTAACCACTGCCTTTCTGTATGTGGCTATCGTGGATATGGCTATGAACGGAGGAACCGCTTCCGTTGGTGTGCTGGTAGCCTTTACCGGTTATATCAGCCGGTTCTGGTCCCCTATCACCACCCTGGCTAACTTTTATAACTCCCTGCTGACAGCTATTTCCTATCTGGAGCGTATTTTTGAAACCATCGATGAGCCTGTTGCGGTTAAGGATGCACCCGATGCGGTGGAAATGCCTCCGATTACCGGCAAGGTGACTTTTGACCATGTATCCTTCTCCTATGAAGAAGGCATAAAAACCCTGGATGATGTGAGTTTTACCGCCATGCCGGGTGAGTCCTTTGCTATCGTCGGCCCTACCGGCGCAGGGAAAACCACTATCGTCAACCTGCTCAGCCGTTTTTATAACATCGGCGGCGGCACCATACGTATCGACGACACGGATATTTCCAAAGTCACGCTTCATTCTCTGCGGACCCAGATGGGGGTTATGATGCAGGACAGCTTCATTTTTTCCGGTACCATCATGGATAATATCCGCTACGGGAACCGTACCGCCACGGATGAAGAGGTCGTCAGAGCCGCCAAAACCGTTTGTGCCCATGATTTCATCATGCAGATGGAGGAGGGCTACCATACGCAGGTAAACGAAAGAGGAAGCCGTCTGTCCGCCGGACAGCGACAGCTGATTTCCTTCGCCCGCGCCCTGCTGGCCGATCCTAAAATTCTGATACTGGATGAAGCCACCTCCAGCATTGATACGGAAACGGAAATCATCCTGCAAAAAGGGCTGAACGAGCTGCTGAAAGGGCGTACTTCCTTTATTATCGCCCACCGCCTTTCCACCATACAAAATTGTACCCGTATCCTGTATGTGGATAAAGGCAAAATACAGGAAAGCGGCAGCCACGAAGAGCTTCTGGTAAATAAAGGGCCATATCATAACCTGTTTATGTCCCAATACAGCTTTATGAATGACAAAGCACAGACACAGGATAACTTCCCGGAAGCGTCTTTTTCCTGAGGTCCTTACCTTTCGTCATTTCCCGTAATCCGGAAACGGACGGTCATACCATACGCCGGTGTCCGGCCCTGCGGTTATGAAAACCGGCCGTGCGGAAAGTCCCCTTTACTTTCCGCACGGCCGGCGTTTTTTATCCGAATAAAATTTCCGTTTTACCCGCCTGCCTCCCTACTTTTTCGGAAGATAGGAAAGCAAATCAATATCCGCCTCTTCTTTTCCTGTGGACACATACAGAAGCAGTTCACTGTAGTTTCCCTCTTCCGTTTGAAACGAATAGGTCACATTTTTCTCCCAACTGCCCTCCCGGCTTAGTTCCTCCAGATAGTGCACACTCATACCGCCGTTTCCCGTTTCCAACCGGCCGCTGATTTGCAAATACCAGGAACTGTCATATGCTTCCGGGATGGTAAAAGACAGCGTTCCGTCCGAACAGGCAATGCTTTCCTCCAGCTTTTCCACAGGGGAACTTTTTTCGTTGCTTGCCAGGAACGCAACCGCGGCCAGCACGCACAGCAGTACTGCTGCCAAAGCAAGAATGCCTTTCTTATTCCTTCCCATTTCCTTCCCTTTCTTTTTGCAGGAGAGCTTTCATCACAAGCGTATCCCTGACAATCCACGGGATATTCCCGGTGTCCGTTATCCTCTCGTTATTGCGGATGGCTTCTTCCAGCGTAACAAAAGCCGGCTCATATTCATATTCCTTTTCATAGGCATCCAGGCAGCGGTCTGCCGTATCCTTTTCCGTTTCACAGGCAAAATAATACGAAATCATTTCCAGGATTTCCTCTCCCATTCCCCGTCTGGTTTCCCTCACTCTGCCGGCATACCGTATAGATTCTCTTTTCACACGCAGGCCGGTCTCCTCCTGTACCTCTCTTAAAAGGGTATCCTCCAGCTGCTCTCCGGGTTTGGCTCCGCCTCCCGGGAATTTATACTCTCCGTATTTCCCGCTGTGAATCATGGCATAGCGGCCTTCCTTCCGGATAAAACCACGCACGGCGACGCGCTTACGTTTCTTCCACACGGGATTATAATCCGCCTTGTCCACGGTAAGGCATATGCCCTTGTCCCCGCGGAAAAGCTCCAGAAGCTGAATGAATTCCTCCCAATGGTTTATCGTCATATAGGAGATTCCTTCGGGTGCCTCCTGCCCCTTTTTCGCATAGGGGGTATACCATACCGGTTTCATCCCCACTCCGGCGGCCCCTTTCACATCGCAGACAAGATTGTCGCCGCAATACCAGATCGTATCAGCCGAAAGGCCCGCTTTGGCCCGGGCCATTTCAAAAATACGGGGATGGGGCTTCCGGAAGAGATAATCACTGGACGCCATAATAAAAGAAAAGTGGTTATCCGGAAGAAGCTCATGAATCCTTTCGGTAAGAGTCCCGGTATCCTTCATCATATTGCTGAGAACAGCGGTACGGATCCCCCTATCATGAAGGTACGCCAGCAGCTTTTCTATTCCGTCCGCCTTCCTTACTTTCACAGCCGCCTTCCAGAATACCCGTTCCACCTCTTCCCAGGGCATGGGCAGTTCGATTCCCAGATATTCATACAAATACCGGTTAAATGCCCTGCAGGAAAATTCTCCTTCCGGATTGCTTCTCTTTTCCTCCCCGAACAGTTCCCCTATATCCTTTGTCAGTCCGTCCGCAGCATCCTGAAGCTGTTCCGGCGTAATCTTGCGGGGGTTGCTCACTGCCATCTCCAGAACAGCACGGTTACCCCTTATCGGATCATAATCCCCCTCATCCGCCAGGGTCTGTCCATAATCAAAAAGAATCATCTCCGGAACATGAAACATAAGCTGTCCTCCTGTTTTGATCCGATTTTCACTGCCAGCACAGGCAGCTGCCGGAACGCGGTTCTCCATATCCCTTTTATTCTAGTAGCTCCGTGCATATCTGTCAAATAAATACAGCTGCCTATTTTCTTTTTCCTCCGTCCTGCCTATAATAGAGATAGATTTTATGGATTCCCTAATTTGATTTTACAGCCGAATGAATGGCGGAATGAGAGGTAGAAGCATGAACCAGCTTTATGCAGACCGGCTTGGCCGGGTATGCGGGCAGCTTGAGAACAAGGGGCTGACGCAGATGATAGTAAGCGATCCTTTGAGCATCTGGTATCTGACCGGTGTGCGGATCGAACCCTATGAGCGGCTTTTTGCCCTGTACATCCGTACGGACGGAAAGCATGTCTTTTTCCTGAACAATCTTTTCGTTATCCCGGAAACCGATATCGGGAAAGTATGGATGTCGGATACGGATGACTGTATCGGCATTGTGGCAGCCCATGTGGACGCCGGTTCGGACATGGGCGTAGACAAAAGCTGGCCGGCCCGTTTCCTGCTGGATTTGATGGAACGTAATCCCGGGGTGCGTTATGTCAATGCATCCGCATGTGTGGATGGTGTACGTTCTATCAAAGATGATTATGAAAAAGAAAAGATGAGAGAGTCCTCCCGCATCAATGACGCCTGCATGGAAAAAGCGGCGGCCTGGCTGAAGGAAGGTATGACGGAAAAGGAATGTGCGGATTATATCCGTTCCCTCTATAAAGAGGAAGGCTGTGAAGAAGGCTTTAACACCATCATTTCTTTTGGTGCCAACGCGGCGGATCCCCATCATGAACCGGATGATACCGTACTGAAGGAGGGGGACTGTATTGTCATTGACATGGGCTGCCGGAAGGACAGCTATTGCTCCGACATGACCCGCACCTTCTTCTGTAAGAAGGAAGATCCGGACTATGCCCCGATTCATGATCTGGTGAGAAGGGCCAATGAAAAGGCGGAAAACCTGATCCGTCCCGGGGTACGCTTCTGTGATCTGGACAGGGTGGCCCGGGAGCTCCTTACAGAAGCGGGTTATGGGGACTATTTCACTCACCGGCTGGGCCATTCCATCGGCCTTCAGGATCATGAGCCAGGAGATGTGAGTCTGGCAAATACTGCCGCAGTGGAGGAAGGTATGACCTTTTCCATCGAACCCGGTGTCTATCTTCCTGGGAAATTCGGCGTGCGCGTGGAGGATCTGGTCCTCGTAACCGCGGATGGCTGCGAGGTTCTTAATAAGGCGGATAAGCACTGGAAAATCATCGGATAAACAAGGAAGGGCCGGGGCTTTTACAGCTCCGGTTCCTCCCTGTCCATCCACATGCCATTGGTAAAATCAGGGACAGCCACCGGCTGGCCGCCCAGGGCAATAGACTCCTCCGACAGTGCCGTGATGCACATCCAGGAAGCCGCATCATAAACATCTACAGGACATGGCTTTTTCTCCCGGACACTGTCAAAGAAAGCGCGCAGCACAAGCCAGTCCATACCTCCATGTCCTCCGAGTACGCCGTCATTCAGGAAATCCTTCCAGATTGGATGATCATATTCTTTCTCGTATTCTTCCGCATTTCCCCAATATTTCCGGAAAGAAAACTCCTCTTCTTCCGTATATTTCCCGTCCAGAAAAACCGTATCGTTTTCTTCTTCGTACATGCCCTTCGTCCCGCAGACGGTGAAATCCCTGCTGTAAAAACGGGGAAGCGTGGTATTCAGGGTCAGAAGGATTGTTTCGCCTCCCGCACATTTAATAATGGTATTTACCACATCAGCCTGGGCAAATTTAGCCCGGACCAGATTTTCATTTTCCGGATACCGTTCCTTCGCAAAGGCATGCATGCCTTCCGCCCTGGAGGCCATGGAGGTCAGGGTCAGCATCCGGTTCCCATGATTGATATGCAGGATCTTGGCTATAGGCCCCAGTTCGTGGGTGGGGTAATTTTCCGCGTTCCTGTATTTATAATTGCGCAGGCGGTAATGGCGTTTTTCCAGTCCGGTTCCCACTTCCTCACGCAGATCATGCATATAGCCGCCCCTGCAGTGGATTATCTCACCGAACAGCCCCTGCTTTACCATATTCAGGGCCATCAGCTCCCTTCTGCCGTAACAGCAGTTCTCCAGGAACATGAACGGGGTACCCGTCTCTTCATAGGCATCCACCAGATCCCAGCACTGCTTGACGCTGTATGCACCGCCCACTTCCATGCCAACCGCTTTTCCTGCCCGCATAGCATCCACCGCCACAGGGATATGGCCTTCCCACGCACAGGAAATGACTACCGCCTCCACATCCTCTCTCGCCAGAAGTTCCCTGTAATCCGTCGTACCAAAGGGTGTATGCCCGCACTCCTCCTGTGTCAGCCGCACCGCATTTTCGAAGCGGTCCGCATAAACATCGCATACCGCCGTCACCTTCACCGAAGGCATTTTAAGGATGGCATCCTTCAGCAGCCCGTATCCCCGGTTTCCCAGCCCTATCATTCCTACCTTTACTTGTTCCATCTGGTTTGTCCTCCCTCTATTCTATGTATACAAAGTATCTGCCGCGTTACTTTTTTGTAACGGTTCAGTCCCTTCCTGGTTACCTTATTTTTACCATATCCAAAAATACATTTCTATAGGATTTGGGGGACAAAATCTTTGAATTCAGGTATACTCCCTGCCGGAAAGATAGGCACGGGGAGACATCCCCGTGGTCCGTTTGAAAACCGTGCTGAAATAATTCTGATCCGTAAAACCGACTGCCGCCGCGGCCTGACCCACGCTCATCCCCTCCCCCATCAGCTTCACGGCACGGCGTATTTTCATCTGGTTAAAATATGCCATCATCCCGATGCCGGCATACCGGGTAAAGGTTTTCTTTATGGCCGATTCACTCATGCTGCACATGCGGGCCACCTCGGAAACCGTCAGCCGCTGCGCCACATGCTCCTCCAGCACCCGGACCACGGTACGGTAATTCTCCGCTCCTGCCGACCGTATCCTGGTAAAATCCTCTTCCTCTCTGGTACATGCCGCCAAAAGAATATTTTCAAGCCGGCTGACAAACAGATGGGCTTCCGCCTCTTTTCCCGGTAGAACCTTTTCTACCAGGATTCTCTGTTCGATCTGAAAAATCCTTGACAGGCAGGATAACAGAGCACAAAGCTCTTCCACGTCTTTCTTTCCGGGCCGGAAACGCCATTCCTTCATCGCCGGCATAATATCTCCCGCAAACGTCACCACGATAATATCCGGGCAGGTATCCTTTTCCGACCAAAAGCTGTGGAATTCCATAGGCCGGTGCAAAACCGCCTGCCCGGTTTCCAGAAGAAAAACATCCTCACCCGCCGTAACCCCGATAGCTCCCTCCACCACACAGACCAGTTCCCAGAAATCATGGGTTTCCCCGCTGAAATAATAATCTTTTCCGAAAACCTGCCGGAAAGCACTGAACAATGAAGAAATCCGGATGCATTTTTCTACTACACAGCCCTTTAAAGTCACACTATTTTTCATGCCCGTTTCCAATCCCTGCTAATTCCTTATTTACAGCAATTTACAGCTACAGCCATCTTAGCATTTTAAACCGCGGACCGCAATCACGGCTTTTTCCGTTTCCCTCTTGACTTACTCACTCTATAATGATAGAGTAGCCTCATACTCTATAAGCATAGAGTATTCAGGAGGAATAATGATTAAGAAAAATAAAATCAGTGAAGCCGAACTGGAAATCATGAAAATAGTATGGGAAAAGCAGGCGCCTGCCGCAAGTACGGAAATTGTCCGTACCCTGAAGCAGCGGTGCGGCTGGGAGGACACCACCATCTATACCATGCTGAGCAAGCTGGTAAAAAAGGGCGCCCTGCTGCGGGATAAACAAACCGTTTCCTATTATTCCGCCGCTCTTTCGGAACAGGAATATACCCTGGAGCAGACCGAACATCTGATCGACAAATTTTTTTCCGGGGATTCCCGCCAGCTGGTTTCCATGCTTGTAGAAAATAACAAAATCAGCCGCGAGGATATCCGTACGCTCCGGCAGTTCTGGGAGGAGGAAACGAATGACTGATTTTCTTATCCTGCTTCTTTCCCTGTCGCTGTCCGGCAGTTTTCTGGTTATCCTGCTGTCCGTGTCTCGTCCGGTGCTGGGCAAAGCGTTTTCCGGCACATGGATGTATTATATCTGGGCCATAGTTGCCCTTCGGATGCTTCTGCCTATCACTCCGGAGCAGGGTTTGCTAAACCATGTCATCCGCAGCTCCGGGCAGCCCGGGCAGGAACAGTCCCTGTCCGGCAGTACAGATTTACAGACCGGTGAACAGGCCGGTAATACGAGTCCACAGGCTGATGGGCAGGCGGCAGTCCCATCTTCTCCGGTTCGTGAGGAAGCGCCTGCCGCCGCTTTCCCGGATGCCTTCCCGCAGGATACGGCCGCCGCACAAAACAGCCGCTATCATTCGGACCAGGAAGGGGTTTCCAAGGTACGGACAGATACCGGAGATCCTTCTTTTGTATCCTCTTTTCCTGCCGGAACCGCGGATTCTCTGCCGGCAGTTTTAGCTACACTTTGGCTCGTTACGGCGGTTTTTCTTTTCCTGCGTACGGCGGCTGCCTCCCGCACATTTCTCAGAAAGGTCTGCTGCCGTGCATTTCCGGTTGATTCACCGGTCATCAATTCCTGTTATGAAAGCGCCTGCGCCCGGCTTGCCGTCCGGCGTCCTCCTAGGCTGCTCGTCAGCCCGGATGCCGGATCCCCTATGCTCACCGGCCTTCTGCGGCCGGCCATTGTCCTTCCTGCGGATACCCTGCAGCGCTCCGGCGATCTTTCCTATATATTTCTGCACGAACTGACTCATTATAAAAGGAAAGATATCTGGTACAAATGGCTGTTCCAACTGGTGAAATGCATCCACTTTTTTAATCCCTTCTCTTACCTCCTTCTCCGTCAGGTAGAACGCTGCTGCGAGCTTTCCTGCGACGAAGCGGTAGTCAGGGACATGACCCTGCAGGAACGCAAGGCCTACGGGCTTACTCTGCTGGACGCTCTGGAACCGGGTGCCCTCTCCCCTTCCTCCGCCGCCTCCGCGTCCCTGTGTGAAAATGCGGTATTTATAAAAGAAAGGCTGGTTACGATTAAAATGACTAAGAAAAAAAGCGGAATTATAAAAATTATCACTCCTCTTCTCACTGCAGGGCTGTGCTTCGGTGCCTTTTATCTGGGTGCCTATGCGGCGCCGGGTGATGCTTCCCTGCCCGGCGATACCACGCCCGTCCCTTCCCCCAAACAGAATACGGCCGCCGGCGCCCATACCACTGCCGCCATCCCCCTTTCCTCCCAGACGCCCTCCTCCGGAAAAACGGCGGGGAGCTATGCTGACACCGACGCCCCGGACGGATTTACGCTTCTGAAAACCGAGACCGTTTCCCTTTCTTCTATCCGGGATCTGAAGCTTCTGCTCTCTTATGAGGAGGTAACCCTATATCCATCAGCGGACAATACGCTGACCATGCTGTTCTACGGCAATAATTCGTTCACTTATGCTGCGGATGAAATAGCAGTCCTCCGGCAGGATGCAGGAACGGTCACCCTGGAATCCGGCAAATACAATCCGGCTTGGAGCAAACTTTTTTCAAATAAATGGCAGCCTAAAATATACCTTTACGTGCCCGCCGCGGTTGCGGGAACCCTGCAGGTGGAAATCGGCAGCGGCAGCCTGAAAAGCACTACAAACCTGCAGGCTGCTTCTGCCTCCTTTGAAACCGCCTCCGGTAAAATGACGCTTATGGATGTCAGCGCAAAAGACCGCCTTTCCCTGATCAACCATTCCGGATCCACGCAGGCCGGTTCTCTTTCCGGCGGACAATGTATCCTGGATAACGCCAGCGGCAAGCTTACCGTCAACACCATCATCTCCCAAAAAGGCAGTGCTATTGCCAACTCCTCCGGAAAAGTAACTGCCGGGGATGTCACAGCCCCTCTTGCCAGCGCCGAAAACCAGAGCGGCAATCTGTCCCTGAACAACCTGAACATATCCGGTTCTCTGCAGCTTTCCACCGTTTCCGGCCCGGTTTCGGCCGGACAGCTTACCGCAAAGGATTATACGGTATCCACGGGCAGCGGATCCATGGAAATCCAGTCACTGACAGGAAACGGCAGCCTCAGCTGCGGCAGCGGCCATATCCGGTCCGATACCCTGGTGCTCACAGGCTCTCTTACCATGGATACCAGAAGCGGCAGTATCCAGATATCCGTCCCGGAAAATACAGCAATGGACGTTACTATCGCCTCCGTGGGAAGCGGCAGTATCCATACCTTTTTCCCGGTACCCGACTATAAAAAAGCAGATGGTCCCGTTTCCTCCCGCTATGGCACCGCCCCCTTCCATTCGGTAACGGTAAGCGCAGCAAGCGGTTCCATAACCATTGATAAAAAATAACCGCCGTTCAGGCTGAACGGTACGGTTACAAAAAAGCGCTGAGACGGGATAACCGGTTGCTGTCCCTACCGGTTTCTCCCGCCCCAGCGCTTTTTCTTTCCTTATTCCTTATTCCTCGTCAAATGCCCGGTTCAGCTCCTCACAGCCTTCCAGGACAAACCTTCCGCTGCGGATAACCGGGTATTCCTTTCCGCTGCCGTCCACTGCGGTCAGCTCCCCCAGTTCATCGTAAGGGATGGTGATATCCGTATGGCAGTTCAGATAGGCTTTGGACATATCCTCCCCGCGCAGGGCGGACACTTCATTTTCTTTGGCTATCAGCCTCTTTCCATCGGGATTACGGGTTACCAGATCCTCTTCATGGGAATAACAGGTATCCCCCACCGCGAAATGCGGCCCCATTTTCTCCGCGATGAGAATGGGAAGCTTATCTCCGATATCATATTTACGTGAGAAAACATAGGCCGTGGTATTGGTCCCTATGGCAAACTCGCCCATAGGCAGGGTGTCGTGGTGATGAAGCACGTTTTCCCTGATAAATTTCTTATTTTCCTCAGGCGTATCAAAGTTGGTACAGCTGTAATCCGAAATCATACCGTCTTTAAATGCCATCTCCAGGTTCAGATACTTCAATCCGTTCAGGTATACCCTGGATACATGCAGCACCCCGTTTGTTCCTGCCAGCACAGGTGAAGTGAATACTTCTCCCACCGGGATATTCACATCGGCCACACAATTCTCAAAATTGGTTTCCTCCGCCGGGTTTTCCAGCTTATGGAGCGCTATCCGCAGATCCGTCCGGTTGGCGCCGCAGCCTTTGATATGCACGTATTCCGCCTTATCCAGCGTATCGATAATCTTCTGCTGGATTCCCTGGTAAAGCTTATAATCCAGCGTATTGATACGAAGCACGCCGTCAAAAATAGTCTCAAAATTATCCCCTATTTCAGGTACCGGGAAGGCAATGATCGTAAAGCTCCGCTCTTCCCCTTTCACATATTCATTCATCAGGGCGCCGGCAGAGGACTGGAATTCCACAGCCAGCTTCTGCTGCTCCTCATTCAGGCGCAGGTTTTCCTCCTTGTTTTCCGGTTCAAAGGGAATGCCCCCGAATTCCTCAATGACCGCAGGCCCTCCGTGCACGGCTGCCAGCTCCTTTACGCTTTCCAGCGCATTCCGGTAATTTTCCAGGCGGTGATGCACATATTTCTTATCATAAAACAAGGCCTGATCGTATTCATGGTCATAATCAAACTGTTTGTTGGCAAACGCTCCATAGAAACCGTTTTTACTCAGCTTCCGGCCTTCCAGAAAACTGGAAGGCGCACGGTAGATAACGGATTCCAGGCCCATGTTACGGAAATTCTCCACCGCTTTCCTTACCACGCGTTCAAAGCCGAGGAAATAACGGATATTCACGGATTTTTTCTTATGGATATCCTTCCCGGTTACCTCAAATCCAATGCGGTAACCTTCGGTATAGGTATCCGCCATCCATGCGATTTTTTCCTCGGAAAGTGTATTCAGATAACCGGCCATACGAAGCTCGTTTTCCGTGATATATTCACCGAACCGGTACAGATAGCGTAAATCGTTCAGATTACTGTCCATGATAATGGCAAGGGCAAAATCTTCCTTCCAGTCAAAGGTGGACCGCATATTCTTTTCCAGCATGGTTTCGGAATAATCACTGGCAAACCAGTAGATCATGTCCCTGATTTCCCCGTACTCCGGCAAAGCCTTTCTTTCCTCCGCCGCAAACACAAAGGCGTGGTATACTTCCAGGAACAGCTCCATCCGTATTACCATGGATTCCACGTCCTGCTCATAAGCAAAAGCGATCAGGCTTCTTAATTCCGCCGCCAGAAACGAAAGAACCTGCCCGAATTCCTTTCCAAGGGCCGCCGCCGCAAAAGCGGGGTTGGCATAGCTTTTCCCGTAATTTTCAGGAAAAATATCCGCATAAAGCCTGCGGTTGCGCTCCTGCAGCTCTTTCATCCCCGCCTCTTCCGTTTTACCTTCCGCCACATACAGATATTCCTGTATAAACAGCTCCGTCTGCTTTGCCGTACGGTAAAAATAATCCCGGAATGCGGCTTCCGGAAGCAGTTCCTCCCCCACCTGGGAAATCCGTTCCCGGCACAGGGAAAACCGTTCCATCAGAATATTTTCTTCTTTGTTTTCCATCATAATCCATATACTCCTGCATATAAAATAAAACCAACTCCGGCAATCGCCAGTATATTTAACAGAATCCCCAGATAAGAGAATACATAAAATTTATCCTCTTCCATTTTAGACAGAATACCCAGGACTATACCCGCCAATGCAAAAAGAAGGGCAAACAAGGCGCCCATACCGTACTTAACCAGCGCTTCCCCCTGGTTTTGAAAGGTCCCATACACTGCCAGGAACAGGGAAAGCAGGGAAACAGTCCCCAGAATTGCGGACATAATCCCTTTTTTGGATTCCTTTTTATTCGTAAATATATATTTACGTCCCATTCCATTCCCTCCTTTTCCTTAAAGCAAAAAGTGCCTCAAAAAAGGCACCTTTAAACGTCAGAACATAATCCTGGACTTTCCGGCCAGCAGCCTCGCACCGCTGATGATTAACAGAATCCCGCCGGTAATTCCGGTTACCATGGTGACAATTCCCAGCACAATGTTTGTTACGCCGGTCCCTTTCATGGTCCTGTAAATTTTCTCGTCCATAGACTTCCTCCTATTTCACTCCATACTGCGCATAATATGCATCTATTGACGCTTTCATGGCATCGTCAATAATAATCTTGCCGTTATGAGGTTTATTATACAGGTATTCCACCACTTCTTCCATGCTTACGATAGCATTGGCGGGGAAACCATACAGCTCCTGAATCTCCTGAAGGGCGCTTTTCTCGCCTTTTCCCCTCTCACAGCGGTTCAGGGATACCATCAGCCCTTTTATCGTCACATCCGCCTGTGCCCTGATAATAGGAAAGGTCTCTTCTATGGATTTGCCGGAGGTCGTCACATCCTCTATAATTACCACCCTGTCGCCGTCCTTCAGTCTGCTTCCCAGGAGGATCCCCGCATCGCCGTGATCCTTTACTTCCTTGCGGTTCGAGCAATATCTGATTTCCTTCCCGTACAGCTCGCTGAAAGCTATGGTTGCCGCCACAGACAAGGGAATGCCTTTATAGGCAGGCCCGAAAAGAATATCAAAATCAAGGCCATATTTATCGTGGATGGCCTTCGCATAGTACTCTCCCAGCCTGCGCAGCTGCGTACCGGTAACATAGGCTCCGGCATTCATGAAAAAAGGCGATTTTCTTCCGCTCTTCAGAGTAAAATCACCGAATTTCAGGACATCGCTTTCAATCATAAAATCGATAAATTCTGATTTGTAGCTTTCCATAATCCACATTCTCCTCACTGTTTTGGGGCTTATTTTTCTATTCCATGTAACAGTTCAGGCAAGTCTGAACTGTTACCATTCTATCACATTCCCTCCCCATTATCAATCAGCAGCCGCAAGTGGGTGCCGTAACCGATCAGATGGTTCCCAGTGCCGTTCCGATATCCTCAATCATATCAAGCACCGCCTGCCTGGAAGCATCCGCATAGTTTGCCCCTGTAAAATGCGCGTATTTCTCCTGCTGGTAAGCCGCAATGATTCCTCTTGAAGAATTCACAATAGCACCCAGCCCGTCTTTATTAAAGAAAGGAAGCAGATCCGCACCCTTTCCGCCCTGCGCTCCATAACCCGGTACAAGAATATAAGCCTTGGGCATGATTTTCCGGAGAACGGCCCCCATTTCAGGATAGGTAGCCCCTACAACGGCTCCTACATAGCTGTAATCCTCTCCCATGGCTTCCTCACCCCACTGGGCTACCTTTTCCCCAACCAGCTCATACAGCGGCCTTCCGTCAATCAGTCTGTCCTGGAACTCCCCGCTGCTGGGATTGGAGGTCTTAACCAGCACAAAAATACCTTTCTTCTCTTCCTTACACACATGAATAAAAGGCTTTACCCCATCGGAACCAAGGTAGGGGTTCACGGTCGCAAAATCCTCGCCAAAGCCCTCAAAGCTGTGGCTTCCCACCTTTGCTTTGCCCAGATGTCCCACCGCATAGGCTTCGGATGTGGAACCGATATCCCCGCGCTTGATATCACCGATTACCACCAGCCCCTTTTCTTTGCAGTAATCCACCGTTTTCTGGTAAGCGATCATGCCTTCGATTCCGAACTGCTCATACATGGCGATCTGAGGCTTCACCGCAGGAATCAGGTCATATACCGCGTCCACAATCCCTTTGTTGTACTGCCAAAGCGCCTCTCCGGCACCCTTCAGGGTTTCTCCGTAAGCGTCAAATGCCTGTTTCTGGATATGCTCCGGTATATATTTCATCATCGGATCCAGTCCCACCACAATAGGGGCGTTGGTTTTCTTTATCTTTTCCACCAGCTTGTTAATCATGATATCCGTTCCTTTCTTCTTGTGTTACTGTTCAGCAGGAAAATTGTAACATATTTATGGGGATGGCACAAGATTAGGATTGATCCGGCGTACGCTTTTTCCCCTTTTTTCCGGTGAGCAGCATCCCCGCCATAAGGGCGGTAAAGGGGGCGACGGTAACCAGTCCGAAGCTGCCGACTACCGTATCCAGAACCTCTGCCGCCACATATTTGTAGTTCAGGATGTGGTCAACCGGTGTCCCCTGGGCCATGAAAACCATCAGCAGGGAGATATAGCCGCCGGAATAGGCGAGAAGCAAAGTGGTTGTCATGGTGCCCATTGCTGCCCGGCCCACATGCAGTCCGGAAATTACCGCTTCCTTTGGGCTGATATCCGGCTTTTTTCCAATCACCTCCCAGACAGCGGAGGTAATATCCACCGCCAGATCCATCATAGCTCCGGATGCCCCGATAAAAATGCTCGCCATAAAAATCGATGTGAGATCCAAATCCTGGTAGCCGCTGTATAAAAGGGATTCGGAGCTTGCCATCACGGCCCCGTGGATTTTAAATAAATCGGTAAAAACGATTCCAAGGATACAGGTTGTAGCTACGCCTAAAAGTGCACCCAGCACCGCGGTCAGCGTCCGTTTATCCAGGCCGTATACGAAAAAGATAATGACTGCGGTGAGCACCGCGGTAATTCCGATCCCCACCCATACCGGCGAATAGCCTTTCAGATAGCAGGGAACGAGGATTTTCCAGATCATCAATATCGTTATAAGGAAGGAAAGAATAGCCTGAAAGCCTATTTTTCCGGCAAAAATAACAAGGAATACGGCAAAAACCGCCAGCAGCAGCACTTCCTTGTCCAGGCGGTAATGATCCGAAATAACTACCGAGCGTACCGTATCTCCCTCATGGCTTATGGTGAGCAGCGCCCGATCCCCCTCCTTAAAAATCTTATCCTTTTCCAGGGAACCGCTGAGGAAATTCACCCCTTCCAGCGTTTTTCCCTGAAACAACCCGTTTTCAATTTCCAGTACACAGATTTGTTCCCCGGACTGAATCAGCCCGGAGGTAATGATCGCAGAATTATTGGTTTCCACCACCCTGCCGACAGCCCGCTGCGTTCCCTGATAAATAAGGGCATCCTCATAGCCTGTGGGCAGGCATATGAGGATACCGATGAGAACCAGACCGATTGCAGTAGTAAGGAATACGGAATTCTGCCTTTTTAGAAAAGACATGATTTTCATTATTGCACTCCTAACAGGGCGGCCAGTCTGTTGTAAATTTCTGTATTGTCATAATAACCTTCAAAGCGTTCCGCACCGGCGCCCTGCACAAGCACTTCCACAGGAAGGCCGGTATGGGCATAGGAGCCAAAGTTAATGCCGCTCTTGTTGTTCAGGATATGGGTGATTGTTACCGTAAGAGGCTCGTAGCTTCCATAACGGATATATTCATCCTGGGCAAACTCCTCCTCTTCCCCGGTTCGGGACATGGTAGTCTCATAAGCGGACTTGAGCTGGCTGTATTCATACTCTGTCATAACAAGGGCGCCGTTATTGTCGGATTCCGGATGCTGATCCGCGCTGTCTTTCTGCTGTGTGGCTTCCCTTTCCGCTCCAGCAGGCGCCTGAAGGCCGAACAGTTCCGTCACGTCCTCCATTACCGTGTCAAAATCCGTTTTCTTTTCCTTGTAAGCGGATACATAATCGGAATCATATTTTGCATAGGAAATTTTCTGGTTTTCAAAATTTTTCAGGAAGGTATCATAATCCGTACCTGCAAAACCGATGGTCAGACCTCCTGTTTCATGGTCTCCTGTTACGATAATCAGGGTTTCTTCCGGATGCTCGTTATAGAATTCCACCGCTTTTTCCACCGCGTTGTCAAGGGCAATGGTATCGGTTATGGTAGATGCCGCATCATTGGCATGACACGCCCAGTCGATTTTTCCGCCTTCCACCATCATGAAGAAGCCTTTTTCGTTATCCAGCACCTCAATTCCTTTTTCCACATAATCTGCCAGCGCCCATTCATCCGCTGCCCTGTCCAGTTCATACGCCATGGCGCTGCTGTCCGCAAGATGCTCGTCAATCACAATGGCCCTGCCGTCCGCTGCCGTAAGCGCCTGTGCTTCTGCCTGGGTTTTCACCACTTTGATACCGGCTTCCTCCGCCAGGGCATAAAGGTCTTTCTTATCCTCTTCTTTTCCTGTCGTCTGAAGCAGGCCGCCGCCTGCAAAATAATCAAAGCCGCTGTCGATCAGCTCCAGGCCGATATCATAATAGCTGCTTCTGGAGGCCTGATGGGCATAGAAAGCGGCCGGTGTGGCATGATTTAAGTTAACGGTGGAAAGGATACCTATTTTCATATCCTTCTGGGCCTTCAGCTTTTCAGCAATGGTTTCATAAGTCTGTGTGAAATCCTCGCTCACATTAATGCTGCCGCTCCAGGTTTTCCGTCCGGTGGCAATAGAGGTGGCCGTAGATGCGGAATCCGGGGCAAAAGAGGTGCTGTCATAGGTCTGTGCGGATCCGGCCACCGGGAAGTTCATCATCGTCAGGTTGTTTTTGCTGCTCAGGACCGCTTTTTCTTCGCCGTCCACTGTCACGGTCCCCGCCGTTTCTCCCTGGGAGGCGCTGAGATAATAATTGGTCAGCTGTACCTGGGGATAGCTCATTCCGTCTCCGATAAATAAAAATACATATTTCGGCACGTCGGTCCCGGCTGTTTCCCCGCCCCGGCCTTCTGCGGACGTCCGGCTTTCTTCCGACACCTCCTGTTCGGTCCGGCTTTCCTCTGCCTGGCTTTCTGCCGCCTGCGCGGAAGTCTCCGGCCTGGTCCCTGTGTCTGCGCAGCCGGCAAGGGCCGCCGCAAGCATCATTCCTGCTAAGAATACGGATACAATTTTCTTTCTCACCTTTTCATAATCTCCTTCTTACTATGTAGTATGCAGGCATTTCCTTCCCCGGAACGCATCCGGCTGAATCATGCCTGACAAGCTTATTATAAAGGAGAAAACTTAAATTCATTGACAGAGTCGCGCAAAAATAATGTAAAATGAAAGCCGCCGCTCTAACGGAACCGCTGCAGCTTTTCCTTGTCTATCATAAACGGATAATTCTTCAGCTTGGCGGGATTCGCAAGAAGCTCATCCATTGTCCGCTCCCACAAATCCTCCGCAATGGACACCTCACCCAGAAGCTGCCTGATATACTCGGAAAAGGTCTGTTCCCCACCGAAGTCAAGAAGGGAGAGCACCTTCATGGCCTCTTCCTGATTGCCGTAATTGCGGATAAAGCCGGGAAGGAATATCCCCACCGCTTTTCCATGAGGAAGGCCCATTTCACAGGTAACAGGATAGCTCAGGCCGTGGGGCAGGCTGGTCCCCGTATGGGCAATCGCCATGCCTCCCAGCGTACAGGCACGCATGAGGGCCTGGCGCTCCTCTTCCCCGATTTCATAGCGAAGAAGCTTATCTTTGATCCTTGCCCAGGTACGCAGCCCCATTTCGCTGTAAATCCGGCTGTATTCCGTACTGTTGGCGTTCAGATGGCTCTCTATCAGATGCGCCAGGGTATCCACGGCGGTATTGATACAGCCGCTGCGGGACGCTGTCTGCAGATAGGAAACATCTACAAGGGCCAGGGCCGGAAAAACAGAATGGCTGATACTCTGTTTGGTTTTCTTTTCCAGATGGGAAAAGGCGGCCTGTGCGTCCGCCTCCGGAATCGTGGTAAGAACAATATCCGGAAGAACATTTCTAGTCAGGATCGCATACGGGGTCACCTCTGAACCGGTTCCGGCGGTAGTGGGTATTTCCGCCACCGGTAATGCAGGATATACGGGACCGTCGGGGGAAACCTGCGTCCTTGTATATAACAGCCTTTCATCATGCTCCGGGTTGGCTATCATCAGCGCAATCGCTTTGGAGGCATCCATAGGAGAACCGCCACCCACACCGATTACGAAATCCGTACCCTCTGTTATTCCCAAAGAAGCGGCTTTCATCACCGTTTCCACCGATGGGTTTTCTTCAATCTCATCATACACCATATAAGGGATATTTTCCCTTTCCAGCGCTTTCGTAACATCCTCCAGAGAACCGTTTATCCGGGAGGAATGCTTTCCCGTTACCACCAGGGCTTTTGTCCCCAGTGCGGCAAGCTCTCTGCTGTGGTTTTCCACACAATTTTTCTCACTGTATACTTTGGTCGGCATAAATAATTTCATAAGGTATTCCTCTCTTTCCCTGTCTTTATGAACGGTATTGACCGGCTATCCTTACCCCGATTATATCGCATATATTTCTCCGGCGCCATACACAAAAGACGTCCCCCTGTTAAGGGGAACGCCTTTCCGTTACTGTTCACTCAGTACTGTGCATTTACTGCACAGTACGTGAGAAAGTGATTCAAGAGTGCATAAACACAAACGCCGCAGGCGATTTTAAATGGATTTATGCATGTTACCGGTCACGGAGTGACCGGTAAGACCTCTTCTTAATTTATGCGTTTACGACATCCTTCTGTTCCGCATATTTCTTTATATTGGAAGCATTAGTGAACTTCCGGTACTCCTCCCCGTTTACCACGACCAGGGTAGGTGCCTGCATTACTCCGTATTTGCTTGCCAGTTCGGAATTTTCTTCCGCATCAATGGGAATATAGCTTTCATTTTTCAGATATTCCTTAGCCAGCTTGCAATTGGGACAGGTTTTGGTGGTAAAAAGATATTTGATATCCTCCGGCGTTTCTACCTTGACCTCTGCATTTTTTTCATAATCGGATAAGGTAACCACTCTTGCTGCCGGATGCTTTAAAACGGATTTAGAAAGTTCATATTCCGTCCGGTTCTCAAATTCCTGCGCTTTTCCGTCATTCCAGTTCTGGACCGGCCTGTAATATCCGGTGATGCGGCTCCAGACCTCCGTCACTCTGCCGCACTTGGGGCAGACCTTCTGTTCTCCGGTAAGATACCCATGTTCGGAACAGATGGAATAGGTAGGCGACAATGTATAATAAGGAAGCGTATAGTTCTGGGCAATGGTGCGGACCAGGTTTGCAGCGGCTTTCCAGTCGGGCAGCTTCTCTCCCAGGAATGCATGGAATACGGTTCCCGAGGTGTACAAAGTCTGTATGCCATCCTGGATGTCCAGGGCATCAAACACGTCTACGGTATAGTCCACCGGCAGATGGGAGGAATTGGTATAATAACAGGTATCTCCCGGTTTTCCAGCGGTTTTGATTCCCGGCCATTTTTTCTTGTCATGTTTTGCCAGACGGTAGGTGGTGCTTTCCGCAGGAGTGGCCTCCAGATTATATAAATCCCCATACTGCTCCTGGTAATCCGCCAGTCTGTCGCGCATATGGTTCAGCACTTCCTTGGTGAAATCCTGGGTCTTTTTCGTTGACAAATCCTCCCGGATCCAGTTGGCGTTCAGTCCCGCTTCATTCATGCCGATCAGGCCGATGGTTGAAAAATGATTGTCAAAATTGCCAAGATATCTCTTGGTATAAGGATACAGGCCTTCATTCAGCAGTCTGGTAATCACCTGTCTCTTAATCTTAAGGGAACGGGCGGAAATATCCATCATCTTGTCCAGACGTCTGTAAAAATCTTCCTTGTCCGCGGAAAGGTAAGCAATACGGGGCATATTGATCGTTACCACCCCGACGCTGCCGGTGCTTTCCCCGGAGCCGAAATATCCGCCGGTTTTCTTTCTCAGCTCGCGCAGATCCAGGCGGAGCCTGCAGCACATGGAACGGACATCGCTGGGCTGCATATCGGAATTTATGTAATTGCTGAAATAAGGCGTACCGTATTTCGCAGTCATTTCAAACAAAAGCCTGTTGTTTTCCGTGTCGGACCAGTCAAAGTCTTTGGTGATGGAATAGGTGGGAATGGGATACTGGAAACCTCTCCCGTTGGCATCGCCCTCAATCATGATCTCGATAAAGGCTTTGTTTACCATATCCATTTCTTTGCGGCAGTCTTTATAACGGAAATCCATTTCCTTCCCGCCTACGATGGCCGGCAGCTCTGCCAGATCGTCCGGCACGGTCCAGTCCAGTGTAATATTGGAAAACGGCGCCTGGGTCCCCCAGCGGCTGGGTGTATTTACCCCGTAAATGAAGGACTCAATACATTTCTTCACTTCCGGATAAGTCAGATCATCCACCTTGACAAAGGGGGCCAGATAGGTGTCGAAGGAGGAAAACGCCTGTGCTCCTGCCCATTCGTTCTGCATGATCCCCAGGAAATTGACCATCTGGTTACAGAGAACGGAAAGATGGGCCGCCGGTGCGGAGGTGATCTTTCCCGTAATGCCTCCCAGACCTTCTGAAATCAGCTGTTTTAAAGACCAGCCTGCACAATAGCCGGTGAGCATGGAAAGATCATGAATATGGATATCCGCATTCCTGTGGGCCTCTGCGATTTCCTCATCGTAAATCTCGGAAAGCCAGTAATTGGCAGTAACGGCGCCGGAATTGCTGAGAATAAGCCCTCCCACGGAATAGGTAACGGTGGAATTCTCTTTGACACGCCAGTCCTCAACCTTCACGTAGCTGTTTACCACATCCTTGTAGTCCAGGATGGTGGATTTCATATTGCGGATCTTCTCACGCTGCTTGCGGTAAAGAATATATGCTTTCGCCACTTCCGTATAGCCTGCCTGCTCCAGGATCTTTTCCACGCTGTCCTGGATATCCTCCACATGAATGGCCCCATCCTTCACTTTATCCTGGAAATCCGCAGTGACACGCAGTGCCAGCAGATCGATAATATCATTGGTGGTCTCCATATCCGTAGCATTAAATGCTTTCATAATCACATCATTTATCTTGGTCAATGTGAAGTCTGCAGTCTCTCCGTTTCGTTTAATTACATGAAACATATTTCTTCCCCCTCTGTGATTTTTCCTTAAGGCTTAAAAATGGACAAGTATCCATCAGCTGAATATCCGATGGATACTTGCCCCTGGTTGGGCGTTGGGATTATTGTAGCACCATTCTTATCCTAAGTCAATGCACACATACCACATATTGTGGAACAGGTAACATATTGACATAAATATAGTAGGGAATAACACCACATGAAAAACGGAACTTTCCCGGGAATCATCTGGTCTGAAGGAATTCATACTCCCGGATGGCCTTTTCATCATCCGGATAGGTTCCCAGATATTTTTGCATAAGTACGGTAGCCTGTTTGAAATCTCCCAAATATTCGTATGCAACAATTTCATTAAAGGACAGCACCTGCATCAGCTGGTTTCCCTCTATGGCAAGCCCCGCCTGAAACGCAGTAAGTGCCGCCTGGTAATCTCCCATTTTCAGGTTACACAGCCCCAGCTGGTTATAAATCTGCGCATCCGGAGTGGTATTCAGGAAATTGCTGTATACACTGGCGGCATAGTTATTGTCCCCCAGCTTTTCGTAAGTCTGCCCCAGAAGGCTAACCACATCCACGCCCCCATTGGCGTCCTTTGCCTTCTCCAGACTGTTTCTGGCGCTGTTATAATCGCCGAGGTAATAATTCATCCTTCCCCGGTTATAATCGGTCAGCTTCTTGTCCTCGCTGTCCAGCACAGCCTGCAGATAGCCTTCCCCTAATTCCTGGAGGCCGTTATCCGAACAGGTATAGAAAATATTGATCCGCATATCATAATCCTCCGGATCAATTTCCACCGCCCGGTCAAAATCCGCCTGGGCCGCCTCCTGGTTTCCCTGTTCAATCTCAACCACGCCCTTCAGGTAATAGGCCGTCTTTTCCTTCGGCCGCAGCGCAGTGATGGATTCATACACCGCTTTGGCCTTGTCCAGCTCTCCCTGCTTATAATAGGCGGTAGCCAGGTAATAATTGATATCAAAATCAATCTCTCCCAGCCTGGCATCGCTGTAGGAAAGCGCCTTTTCCAAAGCTTCCACGGCCTTGTCATACTGGGTAAGCCCCATATAGGCAAGTCCCTGTCCGCGGTAAGAAAGCTGGGCATCTTCTTTATCCAGCAGCGCCGCATCAAAAAAAGGCAGGGACTCCTCATAGCTGAGCTGTTCAATCAGCTGCATTCCCTGATCAATATTCTCCTGTTTGGATGCTCCGCAGGCAGATGCGGATACCATGCAGAGGCTGCACACAAAAACTGCGGTTATATATTTTAACTTTACCATATTTATCACTGCACCTGTAATTTTTCTATATTAAAAAAAGAAATCTGTTTGCTCTCAGGTTATAGTATAACAAATCAGCTTTCTTTTTTCACCCCCTTTTGCCGGGAAATTTTATTTTGTCCGCTTGCGCCGTTATTGTTCCCGGCTCCTGTGCCGCGGCCCTGCGGTTTTGCCTGCCCGTTTCATCTTAACAGCGGCAGGCTCCCGGACAGCCGGTTTACCTTTTTCCTGGCCCCGCAGATACCGATCCCCAGATAGGTTACCTCTTCTTCCCCTGTCCCTGCCGCCCTGGCTATGTAATCCTCATAGTTCTGACAGCTTTGGGCCACGTCCGTAAAATCCACCACCACACAATCCGCAAACTCCGGCTGGAACAGCTTTTCCCTGATAGCCTTCAGTTTTTCCTTATCCGCTTTCAGAACCGGAACCGGCAGCGCCACAATCCCCAGATGCTGCCTCCCGTTTTTATCACATATGTCGGGGCCAATGGTATCGGGCACCTGTTTTCCCAGCGTGATCCCAAGGATTCCCGCCGCATTGGCCAGCACGCCGGCCGGCAGCTCTTCATTTAATATCATCACACATTTTCTGTCCTGAAGTTCCATTTTTTCTTCCTTTCTTTCCTATTACAAACGCTCTCCGGCCGCTCCGTTTTCTTCCGCTTCCCTGCTGCTGTCTCCTTCTGCCTTTCCCCATTTCTGGGATAAGAACAGTCCTCCCAGAGTCAGAAGAATGCCTGCCGCGGACAACATGGTTATCTTTTCACCCAGGATAAGCGCCGAAGTCACCGTAGTTACCACCGGCACCATATAAATATAGACGCTGGTTTTTATGCTTCCCAGCACCCGCACCGCATAATTCCAGGTGACAAAACACAGGGCGGAGGCTCCGAACCCCAGGAAAAGAAGGTTTCCTGCGTTGGCAGGCTCCAGAAACAGCCGAGGATCCACATGAAAATCCATGAGAAAAAGAGCCGGTATCATGAACACCAGTCCGTAAAAAAAGGTTCGTCTGGTAGCCTGTACCACGGGATAACCGAAATCACTGATTTTTCTGGTCAGCAGGGAATAAACCGCCCAGAGCACCGCCGCTCCCACCGCAAGGAGATCCCCCAGGGGATTCAGTCCGCCGAAGCCGCTTATCAGGCAGATTCCCGCCATAGCCATGAGAAAGCCCAGGAAAAACCGTTTTCCCGGCTTCTCTTCTTTTTTAAGAAGGAAGCTGAAAATTGCCGTAAAGAAAGGCGCAATGGAAATGATTACTCCCACATTGGAAGCATAGGTAAGGGTCAGTGCAATATTTTCCAGAAGAAAATACAACGTTACGCCGCACAGGCCGGCCAGTGCGAAGTACAGCTCCTGTTTCCTTTCCCCCTTCCTTTTCCTGTGAGGGTATCCGATCCAAAGGGCCGCATAGCCGATAAAAAAGCGGATAAACAGGATTTCGATAGGGCTGAAGCTTCTCAGCAGCACCTTGGTGGAAATAAAAGTGGTACCCCATATAAAAATAGTAAGAAAAGCCGCCAAATGTCCCTGCATGGTATTATTCTTTGTCATTGTCTGTTTCCGCCTGTTCTGTTTTATTTTGGAAAATACGCTGATACTGTTTTGGTGTCAGCCCGATAAACTCTTTGAAAAAATGGGTGAAATGGCTTTGATCGGCAAAACCTGCCATCCCTGCGGCATCAATAGGCGCTGTCCCCTGTTCCAGAAGCTTTCTGGCCTTATCCAGCCGTATGGTCTGCAGATACCGGTATGGAGAAACGCCTGTCTGTTTGGTAAAGGAGCGCAGAAGGTAGGACTTTCCGAAATCCGTCATAGCCAGCAAATCATCCAGAGTGAGGTTTTCGGCATAGTGTCTTTCCATATAAGAGCACAGATTCCGTATCTGGGGGTTGGGCTGGAGAATGTCCGCCTTTTCAAAATCCGATGCATATTCCTGAAGGATCTGTTCAATGAGGAAAAACAGGGTCTCTTCCTTTTCCAGCCTGGGTGCATGGTCCAGTATGGCCCGGTACAAGTCCCGGACCGATTGGGTGATATCACTTTTATAGACTACCGTTTCGGTGAAATAAGGCATATAGGCTTCCCCGGTAATCTCTTTAACGCTGCGCTCCATCACCTCCGGATTGATATTCACCGCCCGGTAATCCAGGATTTCCCCGTTTATGGGTGCGCAGTAATGGTTGTCTCTGGGGTTGAATAACAGCAAATCGCCCTCCGACACATCATATTCCCTGCCTTTACACCATAAATGGCGTTTGCCGCCTTCCACAAAACCTATCACGTAATATTCATGAAAATGGTTGGGAAATTTCTGTACAATGCCGCTTAAGTTATAGGCCTCTATGTCCAAATCCCTGTCATAATAGATATGTCTTTGTTCCTGTTCCTGAAGCATGATGGTCCTCCCTCCGGCTTCCTCATAGCCGAAATCCCGTCCAACCCCGATTCCGTAAGGCACACAGGTACCGCGGAAAACTTCCGGAGGATGGACAAGGCCTGCATTTACAAACGTTTTGATATACTTTAACACAGAGGAGAGGGGTTGTCTTGTATGATATGGCACTTTTTTTGATTATTTTGCTTCCCTATTTAACCGGTATGCATTTCTCTTTCTTGAAAAAAGACAGACGGTAATATTACCGCCTGCCTTCTTTGTTCCTATTATTACTCTTCTCTGATAAAATACAGCAGCCTGCTGCCATAATCCCCAAAGATCATTTCCTGTAAATATCCCGCGTTCATCAGCATTTCTCCCGAATAAAGCTCCCCGGTTTCTTCCAGCCGGTAGCGTGCCTTCGGATCCAGGCCGCAAAGCTTCAGGCGTCTGGATTTGCGTTCGGTTTCATAGCGCACCTGCACATAGGTCACCAGGCATTGCTTTTGTTCCTTATCTGTCACCTGCCAGCAGTCGTACATGGCATTCTCCCGGTAGGATGCGATGCGGTAGTAGTCGCCTTCCCGGATCAAATCGTTATATTTATGGTAATCCCGGTTGAATCCGGCGGCTTTTTTCTTTTCCTCCTCCGTCAGCTTTGTGATATCCAGTTCATAGCCAAAGGTTCCTGCAAGCGCCACATGGGCCCTGGTTTCCATAGGGGTTATCCGGCCTACGGAATGATTGGGACAGACGCAGATGTGGGCGCCCATAGAGCTTAAGGGGTAGATGAGCGCCGTTCCCTCCTGGATGGAAAGCCGTTCAATGGGATCCATATCATCGGAAGTCCAGATCTGAGGGCTGTAATACAGCATGCCCGGATCAAAACGTCCGCCGCCGCCAGAACAGTTTTCCAAAAGAAGATCCGGGAATTCCTGAAGCAGGCGTTCCTGCATCTGATATACGCCAAGGACATAACGGTGGTAAAATTCTCCCATGTGCTCACTGTCCAGGGCAGCGCTTCCGATATCGGAAAGCGGGCGGTTCATATCCCATTTCACATATTCGATATTGGCGCTTCTAAGTATCTTTGCCACGCAATCATAAGCATAGTCTACAATTTCCTGACGGGTCAGATCCAGTACATACTGATGGCGTGCCATATTGATGGGCCGGCCCGGCACCTGTATCGCCCAGTCGGGATGGGCTCTGTAAAGATCGGAATCCGGAGATATCATTTCCGGCTCAAACCAGATGCCGAATTTCAGTCCCTGTTCGTTAACCCTGTCAACCAAAGCCTTCAGGCCGCCTCTGAGCTTGCTTTCATTGACCTGCCAGTCTCCCAGCGCACATTCGTCGTTGCAGCGCTTCCCGAACCAGCCGTCGTCCATAACCAGCATTTCGATGCCAAGCTTGCTGGCTTCCGCCGCAATGGCAACCAGCTTGTCGTCATCGAAATCAAAGTAGGTGGCTTCCCAGTTATTGATCAGGATCGGACGTTTGGAATGCAGATATTTGCTGCGGATCAAATGGTTTTTATATAAATCATGGAACGTACGTGTCATTTTACCAAGTCCCTGTGCGGAATAAACCAGCACCGCTTCCGGCGCTTCGAACTGTTCGCCGGGATTCAGCACCCACTCAAAGCCGTCCGGGTGGATGCCAAGGCTCATGCGTACGCTTTCTCTGTGATCCAGCTCTGTTTCCGCTATGAAATTGCCGGAATACACAAAGTTCATGGCATATACACTGCCTTCGGTCTGGCTCGTGCCGTTCGTGGTAAGGGCCATGAACGGCTGCATGTGATGGCTTGTTTCCCCGCGGAGGGAGGAAACGATATGTTTGCCCTCGGTCACCTTATGGGGAGTGATATGTCTTTCCCTCGCCCAGCAGCCGTGCAGCGTGAGCAGATCAAAATTTTCATTATCCATATCCAGGCAGGCGCTCAGTATCTTTTCCAAATACAGCTTCTGCCCGCCTTCATTGACTGCCGTGACGCTGCGGATAATAGCATCGGAATCCTCAAAAATACTATACCGCAGCAATATTTTTAACCCCAGCACTTCATCCCGGAGCGTAAGAATCAACGTCTGCGCCGCCTGTCCCGCTTCTTTTCCCGCAAAGGTGGCAGGCATTCCTGCAAGCGCCGGCTTTCCTTCCCGGATTTCATAGGATTCGTAATGCAGTTCACATGCACGGCAGCCGTTTTCATCCCGGACGCAAAGACATGGATCCCGGAAGTCGCCGGTTCCCCAGACGGGATACTCAAAGCTGAAAGTGTCCAGACAACCAACCTTTTCTCTCCTGTGAATATGCATCTCATCCGGCGTAGCACCTGCGCGGAGCAGATAAAAACCGTCCATATCATCCATTCGTTTTCCATAATACATGTGCCCCAGCATACTTCCGGCGGCAACGCCCATTAAATATGTGGTGTTTGGTGTGCTTATGCTGAATATTTTCTTTTCCTCACAGACTCTTATTCCCATAAAAAACCTCCTATGTGGTATGTTCCTGGTTACTGTTCATGACGCACAGCTCCGGCTCTGTGCAGCAGGGCTTTGCTTTTTTATTTATTATACTTTATACTGTTGGAAAGAAAAGCGGTATCTGTTTCTTTTTATTGTTATTATGTTGCCTGGCATTATCGTCCCCTTGCCAGGCAGCTGTCCGGAAGAAACTGCGAAACAGGAGACCCAAGACAGTGTATACTCTGTATTTTACAGGAGGAAATGCCATGACAAACCTTCCCGGCCTGCCCGCCGCGGAGCCACCCGTCCGCCTCTATTTCAGCGGATACGAACAGACCGCCCCTTCCCTTACCTGCGGCCCCGGTATATGGCCCCATTATCTGCTTCATTATGTACTTTCCGGTTCGGGAACCTTTACAAGCGAAAAACACAGCTGGCGGCTGACCGCCGGCGATGCTTTCCTGATCATCCCCGGAGTTGTCTCGGCCTACGCGGCGGACAGCCATGACCCCTGGGAATACTGCTGGATTGGTTTCGACGGACGGGATGCCGCCGATATCCTGGCCGCCTGCGGTCTTACTGCCTCCGCTCCGGTATTCCATTCTGCCCCGGCCCGCTTTGCCTTAGTTCCTTGCGTGCCTGTTCCTTCCGTACCCTTTTCTTCCGCTTCTCTTGAAAGGGCGGACAGTTTTTCCAGGGATCCGGCAGGACAATGTCTGCTTTCCATCAACGAGACTTTATATTCCCAGCCGGGTAATACCTATCTTCATCTTTCCCTGCTCTACCGCTTTTTTTCGATTTTATGTCCGGATTTGGGAAATGCCGAAAAAAATTCCAGCACCTATCTGCAGCAGGCGCTGGATTATTTGCAGCATAACTATGCATATGATATAAAAATCCAGGACGTGGCCCGGTATGTGGGGATTGACCGAACCTATCTGTACAAGCTTTTTAACCGGGAGCTGGGAATCTCTCCCCAGCAATATCTGATTAAGCTGAGGCTGTCCATGGCGAAGCGTCTGCTCTCCTCCACTGACCTTCGGATCACGGAAATCTCCAACTCCTGCGGATTTGCGGACAGCGCCTCCTTCTGTCACCACTTCCAGGCGCGGTTTTCCATCACACCCACGCAGTTTCGGAAGGAACCGGGCCGTGAACCGGTTCCATAAAACGTAATAGGTTAAGCCTCCTCTTCCCGAATCAGCTGCGGGAAATCTTTCTTTTCAAATTCCTGGATGGATATGCTCTTTTTGTTGGGATTGGCATAAACAAAGGTTTTATCCACGTTTTCCAGGTAATTCTGGATTTTGTCGTTGGTGGCACTGATGATGGCCTGGAAACCAAGCCCCCTTATCAGTTCAATACAGCTCGCCACCTTTTCTGCATCCATTTTGGAAAAGGCCTCATCCAGCACCACAAGGCGAATGGTGGGCCTGCGGGAAAGGTTGATGTGGTAAGCCTGGGCAAAACTGGCGAGGAGGGCTACATAAAGCGGGTTCTGCCCTTCTCCGCCGGAATTTTTCTTAATCATTTTGCTTAAACCGATTACAAGCCGTTCCTCCCCTTCCACGATTTGTTCCATTTCAAACGAGAGGTAGGTACGGTAGTCCGCATATTTCTCCATATTTTTCCTGGCCTCCTCCTGCTCCTGGGCGTTGGCCGTATCCGGGGGGATAAAAATGCGGATCAGATCGTTCATAAGAGTGCTGTACCTGCCCTCATGATCCATGGAAAACATATTCATCTGATGCTCCACGGAACCCGAAAGTGTGGACGGATCGATTTCCAGGGATTCATCCATAAACATATCATAGTATTCGCCGTCCAGCCCCTTATTTTTGGTGATTTTGAACTGGTACCGGTCCTTGCCGAAATTCAGCCTGCGGATGATCCGGTTCAGCTCGTCCCGGCGGATATACGCTTCTTTGATGGCGCTGCGGATTTTATAAATAAAATCTTCTTTGAAGTGGTCTACCGCAATCCGCGCCTGTTCCATGGCTTTTTCTTCAAAATCCTTAATCCGGTCGCAGGATAGCTCATCCAGCAGCGCCTGATATTCCCCGTTCTTTTCACCGCTTGCGGAAAAATCCCGGCCTGGATGCCGTTTCAGATATTCGGACCGGATATCCACCAGACGGTTCCTCTGGGACTCCTGATCCTCCTCCGACTCCGTAATAGCGGAAAGCGTCTGTTTGATCAGCAAATCATAACGGGGATTTTTCACCTGGGATAAAAAGCTTTCCCAGTCCTCTTCCCATGCAGGGGAAGTAACCAGCTGCCTGCGTTTTTCCAGAAGTTCTTCATTCCTTTCAATAAAAGCGGCTTCATCGGCTTTTATTTTATTTTCCCTGTCATGGATCTGGATTTTCAGGCTGTCGATATGGGTTTCCAGGCTTTTTTGTTTCTCCGTGACTTCCTTCAGCTGTCTTTTCAGGACCTCCACCGAACCGGTGCCAAGCTCTTCCATGCGCTTTTCCAGTTTCCGCAGCTGTTCCTCTTTTTTCCTTTTCTCTTCCATATCCTGGAACAGCTCCACATAACTTTCCACGGAGTCCTGGAGATACTCATAGCCCAGCAGACGCCTGGCTTCTGCCGCAGCAGCAGAATATTCTTCCTGACTTTTATTCAACTCCTCCAGACGTGCCTGAAGTTCCTTCTGGCGCCTGCGCATACTCTTTTCCCCGATAAAAGCCCTTCTGGTATAGTTATCCGGGTTCAGACGGCGCAGCTGAAAGTTCTGGTACAGCAGGCAGTCAGCGGTAACCCCTATTTTACACCGGCGCAGCTGCTGCACATCCTCACATTTGATCACATTTCCGAGGAGGAAATGGAGAAAGGCCTTCACATAGGCTTCCCTGCAGTCAATTTCCTCCGCCAGGGCATTTTCACGCACTGGATGTTCTAAAGCCATCAGCTTTTCCGTATCCACCAGGGACACTCTCCAGAATTTTTTGGCATCCAGGCTTTCATAGATTTCCATAGCCTCCTTCACATAGGCAGGCTCCACTACAAGGGCCAGCTTATTCCATGCAAGATAGCCTTCAATGGCATTTCTCCACTTTTCATCCCGGATATCCAGCAAATCGGCAAGGATACGAACCGGGATATTTTTTCCGGTCCTCTCGTAAAGCTGCCGTTGTATCTGGCTTCTGGCATCTTCCAGCTCCCTGGGATAGGCTTTCCGTCCCAGCATAATTTCCATGAGGTCCTTCTGGATAAGATCCGCTTCCTTCTGGAGGGCTTTTCCTTCGGCCGCCGCTTCCTGATGCTGCTTCTCCAAATCGGCAGCCACTTCCTTCAGGCTTTTTTTCAGCCGTTCCAGTTCTTCCCCGGAAATAGTTCCCTTCCGGAATTTGCCGATATCCCAAATGGTCTGGTTGGATATATTTTCTTCCTCTTCCCATTTTTCCAGGCTTTCGGAAAGAGCCTTCCATTTCCGATCACTGCGCTCCAGAAGATTCAGGTTCTCCTCCAGGCTGTGCTGCCTGGCCTCCAGCTGGGCATAGCCGCTGCTTATGAGCTGGCGGTTGATTTCCTCATACCGGGAGGCGTATTCTTCCTTGACAGCAAGAAGGTTTTCCAGACTCTCCTTCTGGGCCAGATGATCCTTTTTCCCTTCCTCCACACGGGTCTGCAGCTCACGGATAAGCTCATTCAGCTGACAAATCGTGAGCTTTTCCAGCCGGTAACGATAGGCTGCCGTCTTTTGCCGGCTTTCCACAAAACGGCGGAATTGATCCCGTATTCCGGTGAGTTCGCCGATTTCCGTCTGTGTTTCCTCTATCTTCCTGCGCATCCTGCCATAGAGAACCACGCTTTCCTGCATATCCTCGATGTGGATATCCTGTTCCATACAGATATATTCCTTCACGAACTCTTCCAGACGGATATTCATGCGAAACGGTATGGCACGTTTGAAAAGCCTGGGGAATTTCTCCATATCCAGGCCGCCCAGGTACACATCATACAGATTCCTGCGGAACCGTTCATTATTAGATGTACAGAACCATTCCTCCTTTGACAGGTTTTTCTGCAGATACCCCTTAAACTCCCCGATAGCCATAGCCCGTCCGTCCGTGCGGTAGCAATGCTCCGGGACCTCTCCCTTATGCCAGAAGAACAAACGGCCGATTTCATTGGTGGCGGTATCCACGTCGAAAATCACACCTACGCATTCCTTTTCCCCGCTTCCGGTCTGCTCCAGCTCCAGCACAATGGTGGTGGAAAAATTACGGTTCCTCTTGTATTCCGCCTGGTTATTTTCCCCGATATTGATCATGCCTCTCAGGTATTCCAGCAGGCTTCTGTCCGAATCATCCGCAGCCGCCTTATTAAAAAAGCCCCTTCCGTCGGTATTGGCATAGAGCACAATCTGCATGGCGTCAATGACGGTGGATTTGCCGCTTCCTGAATGGCCGGTAAAAAAGTTAATGTTTTTATGCAGAGTGAGTACCTTTGCGTCAATATAATGCCAGTTATTCAGTACAATCCGGGTTACCGCCTTAAAGGACTGCTGTATCTCCATCTGTTTTCTCTCCTTCTAATGTATCAAACTCGTCCCCGGCTTCCTCTTCTTCACGGAATACCCCCAGGTTTTCCTCCTCGTCGGGAATATTCTCATCCCCGAAGCTTTGCAGCAGCTTCAGAATATCCTCCCGCATCAGCACCAGGTTGATACAGGGATAAATAAGGATACGGGTATGCTCTCCCAGCTCATCCAGCGTATCCATCAGCTCGATCATCTGGTATTTTTTAAGAAAAGCAAAGGCCCGCCTGATTTCCGTAAGGGAGGAAAGGCTTCGGGAGAGACGGAACTCCCCTACTTTACCGTTCAGTTCCCCGAAGGTGGTCACAATATTCACACTGGAGGATACGGCCGCCATCTGTTCATCATAGATCAGCTTCAGGAGAAGAAGGTATATGGTGGCCAGCTTAGGTATCCGTTCTCCCATAGTGGTTTCCCCGGTCAGGTAAATGGTTCCCAGCTCGGTATTCATTTCCAGCCGGATTCCCGCGGCGGCAAAATAATCCGTCAAGAATTCCATATGCCTGTCAGCGAAATAAAAATCCTTGTCAGCCACCATTCTGCCGGCTTTTCTGTCATATTTTCTTTCCAGAAGGAAGGTCTGGCGGAACAGCCTGCGGATCATCTCCTGTAATTTTTCCTGTTCCTCCTGGGATAATTCAGTCATATATGGAAGCATCGCTTTTTCCCTTTCTTTTCACAAACATCATGGCCGGATAGGTGAACTGTTCCCCTTCCACCTGTTCCCCCGACGTAACCACCTGGAAGCTGCTGTTTTTACGCATGCTGATATCATAGGCCAGAATCAGCTTTTCAAAATCCTCCTGGCAGGAAATCCGAAGGCTTCCTGTTTCCAGGACGCCGTCCGTCATATGCTCCTCAATAAAGTCTTCAATCTGTTTTCGGGTAAACCGGTGGTGTATTTTATTCAGCTGGAGAACCTCTTCCCGGGAAAGCTCTTTATTTTCTTCATCCGGTGCCAGTTCGTCCGTAAAATTCCTTCTCCGTCTCCGTTTGTACAGCGGGTTGTCATTCAGAACCTCATAAGAAGAAAGATTCATCCTCTGTGCCACGAGCTGCAGGCGTTCCGCCTGCTGCACACACTCTGCCCGTTGTCCGGTTTCTTCCTGTTCCCCCAAACGGTTCAGCAGCTGGATAATCAGCCCGTGGCGGTCGCTTTCATCGCTCAGCAGGTAATTCAGGCGGCTCACCGTGGCACGTACGTATTTGCTGTGCTCCCGGTCCATGTTGGCTATGCGGTGTTCGATATCATCAAACCCCCGTTCAATCTGGTCGATGAGATCCAGCACGTCCTCCTCCTGCCTCCTGCGGTAAAAGCCCTCCGGCTCCTTTCCCTTCTTGTCCTTTGTGATCCTCTGCTTTTCCCGGATCCGTTCTATCCAGGCATCGTCCTCCCGCATTTCCTTCAGGCAGCGTTTAATATCCATTTTATAGATATAAAAGTTATCGCTGGTTTTCAGAATATGATATTTTTTATTGACCACTTCTTCCACATAGCCTTCCAGATGCTCCTCCAGCAGTTCCCCGTAGGATTGCTTGGCCAGGAGCCGTTCAAAAAATTTATCCATATTATGAAGCATATCCTGAAGGGCCTTGTTCAGCTTTTTGGTATTCACCAGCGCTGTTTTCAGCATGGTGATATTCATTCTTGCATCATTTTTAAAGGAAAAAAGAGTGGCGTACACATTCTGGATATAGATATCGGTGTCTTCCAGAGGCTGATTAACCAGCTGGTCAAAGGCGCCGATAAAAACAGCGGCATAGTCGGGAATGACGATATTGGTGGTCATCGTGGTATAATCTTCCATTTTCCGCAGCCACTTCGTCCGCAGAAGCCAGTTCAATATCCGCTTGGGCACGGTCTCCTGCGCTTCCTCTTCCGTTTCCGTTTCCTCCTTCTCCAGAAGGAACCGGCGCTCGGCATACATATCCCCCAGGATCTGCACGCAGGCTTCCCTGCTCAGGAAAAAATTGTTGTATTGGTATTCATCATCAATTGTCAAAAGGGCTTCCATATAAATATCCCGGTTTACCGACCGGAACAGCCCCCAGAAGGAGGCGGGAATCTCATATATAAATTTCAACTTGTTTCATCCTCTTGTATCTTTTCAACCTGCCGGCGGGCTTTTTCGGAAAGCGCATGAAGCAGGTAATTTTTATCCGTTTTCTGCTGTTCCAGATACTCCTCACGGAGCCTGCCGTTTACCTGCTCCACCTCCAGAGCGAGTTCTCTTGCCGAAAGGAGGCGGCAGCCCTGTCCGCGGATTATGATCTGCTCCAGGCCGTCGGAGGTGGCTACGGTGATCTCATATTTTTTCCCGTTTTCATGGGTGAATTTCTCAATATACTGATCGGCGGTTTCCGCCTCTCTGGTATATACCACATGAATATTGTGGTAGTCAAGTATTTCCGTCGTATGCCCCTGCACCCGGTAAGCGTCAAAAACCACGATCACCTGGCAGCGGACAATCCCCTGATAATTACACAGGATATCCTGCAGCCTGCCCCTGGCGCCGTCAATGCTCACCTCGGCCAGGCTTTTCAGATCCTCCCATGCAAAAATCACGTTGTAACCGTCTACCAGAAGATATTTTTCTTTTTTGCCGGCAATCCTGTTTGAATCCTTCCCCTTGTAGACCGGCTCCTTCGGAGGCGGGGCGGAATGTCTTGACACCCTCCCGTTCCAGCCTCCTTTTTGGGATATATCCTTATTTTTCTGATTGGAACGATAGGTACGGGCAAGGATCTCATCGATTTCCTCCACTCCCATCCATTCCGGCTCCGACGGCGCCTTTGCTTTGGGAGAAAATCCGTTTTCCTCTTCCGCTGCTTCCCGCTGCAGGATACGGCATTCCAGATGCATATAATCCTTCACTTTATCCCAGGGCACCACAAACCCGGCGCCATGGGCGCAGAATACCGAACCGGTGGGATTCTCCGTATCCCGCTCCGGATCGTAACCCGTATTTTCAATCACTTCTTCCGCATTATGGCAGGGCCGGTAGCCCAGCAGCGTACAAAAAAGCCTGCCGTAGCCTTTGGTATAGGCAATCACATCCTTTTGGTAATCCCGCATGGTGAACACCGGCGCACTGCCGGTAAGAACCGCCATTTCCCCTTCCGTCCGGGGCGTATCAAAGATACCGTACATTTTCTCAATGTCCGTCATGGCTCTTCCCACCATTTTTTCCGGCACCTCCAGCCGGAACTGATACCATGGCTCCAAAAGAATGCTGCGGGCCTGCATCAGCCCCTGGCGCACCGCCCGGTAAGTAGCCTGCCGGAAATCCCCTCCCTCCGTATGTTTCAGATGGGAGCGTCCGGTGAGCAGCGTGATCTTCATATCGGTTATAACCGAACCGGTCAGTACACCTCTGTGGTCTTTCTCCTCCAGATGGGTCAGAACCAGCCGCTGCCAGTTCCGATCCAGGATATCCTCGCTGCAGTCCGCAGCAAACACAAGGCCGCTTCCCTGCTCCCCCGGTTCCAGCAATAAATGGACCTCGGCATAATGGCGGAGGGGTTCAAAATGCCCCACACCTTCCACGGGTTCCGTTATCGTTTCTTTATACACAATATTTCCGGCCCCGAATTCCACATCTGCGCCGAAACGTTCCCGTATCAGGCTTTTCAAAATTTCAATCTGTACCTCTCCCATGACCTGGGCCTGAATTTCCTGCAGCCTTTCATCCCAGACAATATGAAGCTCCGGCTCCTCCTCTTCCAGCTGCCGCAGCCTGGGGAGCATCACCGGAACCGGGCAATCCTCCGGAAGACGTATGGAATAAGTGAGCACCGGCTCCAGAACAGGGGCGGCAGATGCCTGCTCCATGCCCAACCCCTCTCCCGGATGCGTGTGGTGCAGTCCGGTAACCGCGCATACGCTTCCGGCCTGCACTTCATTCACCAATTCATATTTATCTCCGGAATAAATACGGATTTGGTTTATCTTTTCTTCCCAAACTTCCCTGTCCGACGGCGCAGTCTTTCCCGCCCCGTCCTTCCCCGCATTACACAGGGTGGTTTTTACCTGCAGGCTTCCTCCGGTTATTTTCATATACGTAAGGCGGTTTCCCTGTTCATCCCTGGCAATTTTAAAAACCTTAGCCCCGAAAGCGGGTCCGTAAGCCGGCGAAACGGCAAACCGCTCCAGTCCGTCCAGAAATTCATCCACCCCTGTAAGCTTCAGGGCCGAACCATAAAAACAGGGGAAAAGCTTCCGTTCCCGGATCAGACGGCCAAGCTCCTCCTCCGGCAGGCTTCCTTTTTCCAGGAACATGTCCAGAGCCGCCTCGTCACAAACCGCACACTGCTCATAAAACGCCTCCGTAAACCCTTCACCGAAATCCACACAGCCTTCATCCAGCCTGGTTTTCAGTTCTTCCCTCAGCGCCTCCCTGTCTGTCCCGTTCTGATCCATTTTATTAATAAACAGAAAGGCCGGTATCCGGTATCTTTTCAACAGCTGCCACAGTGTCTGGGTATGCCCCTGCACCCCATCAGCTCCGCTGATCACCAAAACCGCCGCATCCAGCACCTGGAGTGTCCTTTCCATCTCTGCGGAGAAATCCACATGCCCCGGCGTATCCAGAAGTGAGACCTCCATATTCTTCCACCGGAAGTTAGCCTGCTTGGAAAAGATGGTAATTCCCCGCTCTTTTTCCAACGCATAGGTATCTAAAAAGGCATCTTTATTATCCACGCGGCCTATCTTCCGGATCATACCGCTGCGGTAGAGGATCCCTTCCGATAAAGTTGTCTTTCCGGCATCCACATGGGCCAGAATTCCTATCACTAATTTTTTCATTTATTATCCTGTTATCCGTTGTATGAATCATGGCAACGTTATCGTATCTTATTTAATCCGGGAATACTGCCTCCCGGCATTGCTTTGTGCAAACGGTATAAGTATACCATAAAAAACAGGTAAAAAACAGAGGAAGCTGTTTCTATTCAGAGCTATTTGTTACCTTTCAGGCCCCTACAGAGGGATGAAAGGTAACAGCTATTCACAGCTTGAAATCCATAACTGCGGAAACCTCAATTTTCTTGAAGATAATATTTTCCAGGGAAACTGCAAGTGCATCCCCTTCATGGAAATATCCCCACAGCCCGCACCGAAGCCGGAACTCACCTGTTCTAAAGGAATCATAGCGGGGCTTGCAAAGGAGAATCTGCCAATACCCGTACTTTTTTTCAACAAAAAGGACTCCGGCAAACCGATAGTTCCCTTCTTCCTTTTTCCCGAAGAGGAACACTGGTCTGACAACTAACAAAACCGACGGCAGAATACTTAATAAAAGAGCAGCAATCCCAAGCTCTATAAGAAAAGGCATCAGACGGCCGTGAGTTTTTACGCGGCATCTCTCCGGCATAAGGCGGCATAAGGGACAATTTACATTTCCCCTGCCCCCGCAGGTATCGATACATACACATTCTGCATGGCCTTTTGCTTTTTCCGGCGCTTCGGGTCCGGGTGTGCTGCTATGGGTAACAGCCGCTGATACACCGCCGTCCGCTTCCGCCGCAGCAGATATTTTAATACCTAAAGAGGCAGCCAGGATAAGGGCTGGAAACAGGATTGCTGCCAGGAGCCGTTTATTCATTTTTCTTTCTGTTGTTTCTTTCATTTACTATGTTACCTCTTTCTTACCTCCGAACGACTTAAAAGAGTATAAAAACAGTGCCGGATTCACGCCAAAGGCATTCCTCCCTTCATTTTATAATTTATTACCATTGGATATATGGCTGATATGCCATGATGCCGTGTCTGTAACGGCTGTTGAAAAGAATTGAAATTGATAGCTTCACAAATGAAATCTATCGTAAAAAACTTTACCATAAATTATCCTTGTCTGCAAGTTATTTATAATAAATCTGTCGTCTGCTATTTATGATAAATCTGCCGTCTGCTTGTAACCGTTCAGACAGGTTTGCACATTTACTGCGATGACCATAAGAAAACGTGGTGGCTGCAGGCATCCGGCCACACGCGTGGCGTTTTTTTGGGCCGGGTGCCGTAGCGGTTGCAATTCCAAGCTAATTCCATATTTGCCAACTATGTACAAAATGTCTCCGGATCCATTGGGTCCGGAGACAACTTCCATTTCTATTTTGTTTTCCGCTTCCTTTTATCCTGCACGGCCGGATTCCCGGGTATATGATATCACTATTACCGTTTCCCTCTTTTCCTTCCGAACAGGCTGCGGATAAAAGGCTCTCTTCCGGCATATATCCTTCCGAAGTTCTCACAGTTATAAAATTTTTCCGTTGCCACCCATTCCGGATATACCACCTTTTGTCCGGACAAAATAGCATTGTTGTTATAGTCCAAATCAAATGCGTTCATAACCCAACCTCCTTAGATACATCCCCAATTACTGTTCACTCCGTAACCAGTAACCCCAATGCTTCTCTTTACTTATACTATATTATCTTCTGGACTTTTCGTCCATAATCTGCTAGCCTGAAAAAAACAGGATAATTATGTACTGCCGATACAAGTATAGGGAAAGGAAGGCATTTTATGGCAATCCGGTTCTGGGAAATTTATGAAGAGACAAAAGAAAAGTATAAATTGCGGATTCTGGCAGGAAAAAACGGAATGGATAATGTTACGGGATGGGTACATATGCTGGAGGATGAAACCATTATCAACCGGTTCGCAGGGGAAGAGCTTGCCGTAACCACGGGCATGAAAGCCGGAAAAGAGGGGTGGCTGCTGCAGCTGGTATCTTCTATGAAAAAGGCGGAAAGTACGGGTATCATCATCAATACGGGTATGTATCTGAAGCAGGTTCCTCAGGACGTCATAGACTGGTGTGAGGCCCACGATTTTCCACTTCTGGAAATGCCCTGGGAGATATCCATCACTGATCTTATCCAGGATTATTGTATGCGTATTATGCGCCAGATACATAAGGAACGGCAGGAAGGGCTTCTCTTTGAACGCTTGCTGCGGGGTAAAGAGGTGCCTGATGGGTTCCTGGAAGAAATCGGCAGCCGTTATCATCTGGAAGGCAGTTTCCGGATATTCTGCCTGCTGCCCAAATATACCGCAGAGGAAAAAGTCCTGTTCCGACAGGCCGGGCTGAAGCTGGAGAATGTATTCGGACTGTGGCAGAGCGGGACAAAAATCCGCTTCCCTTATTTTTTTATGGAAGTTAAGGATACCTATATCCTGGCGGTCAATGACTTTCCGGAAGAAAAGGTGGATGAGCTTACCGCACAGATCCGGAATATCTTTTCCTACTTTTTTGACAGGAAACAGCTTTCCTTAGGGATAGGGCCTGCCTGTCAGGGAATACACAGCCTGAAGCAGGCGCTGGGACGCGCGCGTATCGCCATGCATATGTCCCGGCAGATGGAAAAACCCATCGTTGATTTTAATCAGATGGGTGTTTTCGGCATCCTGTTTTCCACGGAGGATCCGGATATCCTGAAAAGCTATGCCAAACAGCTGCTGGGCCCGCTGGAGGAATACGACAGGCTCCATCACACGGAAGGGCAGGAAGGCACAGGCTATGTGGAAACCTTCCGCAGCTATATTGCCAATGACAGGAGCCTTATTGGTGTCGCCCGTGCCACTTATACCCACCGTAATACAGTAAACTATCGGATTCAGAATATAAAAAAGCTGCTGCATAATGAACTGAAAACAACAGCCGATCTGTTTCCCTACCAAATCGCCTTTTGTATCCGGGATATGAAGCTGTAAAGGAACAGCGGCAGCCCTGCACAGAAACAGGCAGAACGCTACAGCCCCAATACGCCGGCGGCATAATCCGATACTTCCCGTATGAGCCATTCTGTCTTTTCCAACGTACAGTATTGATTCCTATGGATATCCGGGGCCTCCTTTGCCTCATACATAAACGCCAAATCATGCTGCCTCATTTTTACAATCTCCGTAATACCAATTATTCCCGGTATAGAAAAAGGCTTCTGCATTTATACACACTGGTATAATCCGGCAGATAATGTACTGCATCCGGTGCAATACTGCCCAGAAGAAGCTCTTCTTTCTTTTCTGCTTTACCGCCCGCCGCTCTCATGGCCACGTGCAGATGTATCATTGTAAACGGCATTTTTTATCCTCCTGTGCATTACCCCATACATATTTCATTACGCAATGCAGTACTCTCTTCTCCCGCCAGCCACTTTTCTTCGATCAGCCTTTTTGTAAGCTGTTCCATTGTATTTCCCACAAACAGCTCCATGTCCGCTTCTTTCAGATAAGGATATTCGCGCTCCAGGTTACCATGCGCTTCCCGGTAAAATCCGGAAATATGTTCTCTCCGGTTGTCAAACGCATCCGGGGCAAATGTGAACCATCCACGTTGCCATATAATTCTCCGTTTCTTCTATTCCTTTTCTTTTGCCGATAAAAATGTAACATCCTGTACTGTCGGATACCGCCTATTGTTCCTATGGATTTTCCACCGTCCCTATAAATACGGGCAGATTTGTATTTTCATCCACAATTGCATAAAGAAACGGACGGTCCAGAATCACTGTTTCCATTTCCTCCATGGCGCCCTCCGCCAGCATCTCCACCACCGTAGCCGCTCCGGCTTTCGTACCCAGCTCGTCCACATCAATATGTGTCTTGTGAAGGACTCTGTCGATATGGATGGTCAAATCCCCGCAGCTTCCGATTTCCGAAAAATCCGCCAGATTGCCGTCAAAGGCCAAAGGCATTCCCAGGCCGGAAAGAATATCGGACAGTTCCAGGCTCGTATCCGCCTTAAACTTTGGCATTCCTGCGGAAACAGCGGTTTCCTTTTCCCCGGTAACCGTGCGGTAAAAAGCCTCCCCGGTCAACTGATTTATGTATTCCTCCAAAGTCATCCCTTCCTCCGGCAAAAGCGCCGCAAACCGGTAGCCCGTTACATAAGGCTTGACAAAACCCGCCGCATGTTCCCCCGAGAGATAACGGGATTCTTCCGAATACATAATGGGTACCGTCGTTTCCTTTCCATCTTCTGTATAAAAGGCGGAATCGTGAACCTGATAGCTTTCATAAGGCTCTTCCCACTCCCCGTTAAAAGCTACGGCATTAACAAGATACATAATAGCCGCTTCCGGCATGTTGTCCAGGATATCGGTAACCATTCCGTCTGTGTTTTTTTCCACCCAGCGGTTCAAATCGGCGCATGTGGATTGGTTAAAAGGCGCGCCGTAGATATAGGCATCCCATTCCTCCGCATTTTTTTGCAGGAACATTTCATTAGGGACAAATTCTTCCTTGTCATTGTTAAACCAGATAGAATTGGCCACGCTCAGTTTTCCGCCTTTCCCATCCGGCAGCTTACTGCACCAGGCCGACAATTCCCTGCATCCCTGCTCTGGATCCAGTCCGGGATACATGGTTTCCCCCATTTGGCGGAGGGTTTCCTCCCCTGCACCTTGCCGGGTCATTTCCAGGGCTATCAGTACCGAAAGAGGGGAAACCATGGTATTGTTCCCCTGCGGGGTACCATTTTTCTGTTCCCCGTCTGTCCCTTCTGCATTTTGGCCGCTTCTGCTCTCTCTCAGAAGATCCAGCGAGAAATTAAGATAGGATATGGCAAACGGCTCTCCCACCAGTGCGGTATTCTCCTGCGGCGTGTTCTTACGGTATTTTTCCGTAAGATCCCTGGTGGAGGAGGAAAGGGCATCCTCTCCGCATGCGATAACGGCAGAGGCCATGCAGAGTACCAATAATACCGCTGTCAGAGAACGGACTTTTTTTCCTGTTGCATATCGTAACTTTTTCATAATTTTCTCCTCTCTGTAGACATCTCTCTCTTTTTCCTTACAAAAGCACCGTCACGCCACATCGATTATCAACTCATCAAAGCCAACTTACTGATAATCCCGGGCTTCTTCCAAGCGGTTTTCCAATACAACACTACTAAACTAGAATATTACGGATCTATATGACAGGCTGTCTATCGCAAAATTTCTTCCCCATCCTTACAATAGCATTCACTGAAATCATTCCCTATCAAAATTGCCAATACTTTGTCCATTCCCCCGGCAAGTTCTTTTTGGACATATTCCTCCAGTGATATCCAGTAAACTTCTCCCTCCCCGGAACTGCGCAGCTCACCCTCACAGTAATCCACTTTGTACAGGTAGCCTATATTATGGATATTCTCACAAAACCAATGATAGATACCTTTCAGCTTTGGATTTTCAATAATAAGCCCTGTCTCCTCCTTCACTTCCCGGATCACGGAATCGGCAAAGCTTTCTCCAGGCTCTACATGACCTCCCGGAAACGTTGTTCCACAATAGCTGTCTCCTACCTTATCCAATGCCACAACATTTCCTTTCCCGTCACAAATCATACACATATTCATAAAATTAACTTTCTGGAGCCGCAGGCTGTTGAATTCCGCCTTGTTTTCCCTCCGGATACGCTTCAGGATCTGCGACTGCTTTCCCCTGTAATGCTTCACTACTTCCCTATATGGGATCCAGATACCTTCTGCTTCTATCCGATCATAAATACGGCTGACAATTTCATCCGTTTTAAGATTCTCCGGTACTTTGTCAAACTGACTGCAATATTTCCTGGTTTCATCATACATCCAGGCGGCAATCTTCTCCTTTTGTTTCAGCTTCAGATGTGCGTATTTCTTATCTGATTGCAGCAGCCTGTCTCCTGTCTGGATATGATTCTTTTTTGACATGATAGATATTTTCCTTCCTGGTATGGAGATTTTTCAGTACGAATTGATGACAGATTAATGGTAAGCTGTTTTTGCCAGACCTGCCTGCACATCATCTCCTCCAACATAAATCCCTTTATAGCCGAGGATTTCTCCTCGGCTATAAAAATAATACCCCATCTGTATATTAGTCCATACCGGAAATCCCGGCTGCTTTCTCCTCCTCTAATCAGATAGGCTTTCACTTTCTCTGCTTGTGTCAAGATAGGACTAAAAAAACATCTTTATTCTGAACTGCTTTACTCACCCGAGCACACGATTAAATAATCATGAATTAAATCTACTTGTTAACTACTCTATTAAACTAAAATTATATTCTGGAACAAACAAGACAAGAGTATTTAGAACCCATATCATACCTGTTTGCTCATCTCTACTTCTTTCATTTTGTAAATCCAATATTCTTTTAAAATCCAATGTTCCAAAGCAATCTTTCAGATTATCTTCAGGCACATTAAATTCATTCCTTTGAATTTTATTTGATTTACAAATATTGTGAATTATTACTTGGTTGAAAATTGAGTGCATATAATCATAATAAGTTTTTCCTTCACTTACATAACCACACTTTGTAATTAAGTGTTTCATTTGATTACTTGCAGTTAATAAATCTTTTCCTCTAAGACTACTTTTCAATATTCTGTTAACTTGAACTGCTATATCTTCTTCACTAGATTCAATCTTTAAAATTTGTTCTACAAGCATATTACATTGATTTTTATCTTCAATGTCAAATCTGTCAAAAAGAATATCTTTGATTTTACAAGGGAATTCCATCTTCCAGGCTATACAACTTTCTTTTCTTATCATATCTTTATATTGTGAACCTGGATGTACTAAAACACTAATACTACGCTCCGAAAAACTTACATCAGGTAAAGATGTCAAATGTTGATACGATTCAACCATAGGATAATTAATATACAGTTTACCCTGATCTGCAGAATCACTAAAGTAAGATTGTAAACGATTAATTTTTTCTTCTGAGAAATATGTGTCATGTCTCTCATAATCGAATGTTATTAAGATATTTTTAAAATTGTCTTTACTCATATCTTCTAAAAATTTTAATTTTCTACCAACAATAAATGGTAAATCGACATCATACTTATCCCAATCCGCATCGTATTCTTTTACAATCTCATCATACAACTGATAAATATTAGTTTGATAAATGATTATATCATCCATTTCAATATCTATCTTTGGATAAACTTTTAACAGTGCTCTGATTAATTCATTCTTTTCATGATTTCCCTCTACAATAAGAAGATTTCTATTTCTCTTTCTAGGTTGAAACCAATCATAATTATTCATATTTCCTGAATTCTCCGCTTATATACATCTTCTCTAAGTTGTGCCCTTCTCGAAGTTCTCTTTCAGTTGAATCACATAAGGCTGTAAGAGTTCCTTTTTGCGAAAGAATAAATAAACAATCCGGTCTCATTATCCTATTGGTCATCAAATTTGTATTGTGTGTTGTCATAACGATTTGACATTCAGGATATTTCATCTTGAAAAAGCGTATCACATTTTCTGCCATCTCATAATGATAAAAAGCATCAAATTCATCCATATACAGCATGGATGAATTTCTTCCGACCAATATGCGCCTATATAAATTTATTAATGACAAAGTGCCACTTGAAGCAGTTTCAAAAAATGGCACTAATTTTTTATGTTTAAAATAAAGTTCCATTTGTCCATCAGGCAAAGAGTTCAACTCTAATTCGCATTTAACACCCATTATATTTAAAAAATCTTCAAAATCTTTTAATGCATTTTCATTATCAAGTATTTCATAGAAAGAATCATAAAATCTTCTTGGTCTCATTAATCCACCAGAACCAACAGTGAGCATTGACATTCTTTTTATATAATCATCAAGACATAATAATATAGAATCTTCTTTAAGCGCCGTATTATTTATAATCCAGCGTAAAAATGGTAAAGATTGATTTTCATCCTCTTGAGAATTGACTACATCTATACCTTGTAAATAACGTTCTATATTGACCGTATCTGCTTCAATCTTATTGAGATTATTAAAATCATATTGCTTGGTCTCGAAATTACAGTAGAAAATTTTATCTCCATTAAGAATTAACTCTTCGTCATACAATTCAGCCTCTGATAGCTTTTTATATATATACATGACTCTATCATTTTTAAATTGAAATTCATATTTAAATGTTGCAGCCTTTTTATATGAATCCGCATTTAAATAAATTCCTTTTTGTGTTGGGAAAAAAGGTATTCCAGTCATATTAAACGAGATATCCATCAGTGCTTTACCCAGATTTGTTTTTCCCGTGGCATTTCTACCATAAATAAGCATTTTGCTTATAATATCATCAGTAATACACTCTGCATTAAATTGGTAACCTCCTGTTTTATCGAACTCGATCTGGATGGGTTCTTTAAAATTCTTATAATTGCTAACTTCAAATTTCTTCAGCATGATTGTATCACCTTCCTTTAATAAATAGTTCGTAACTATTCATTACCTTCATAGTTACATGCAAAAGTCTATTTAAATCGCTTACGGCGATGGGATATTTGAACTCCTGAATCATTTTCTTACGGTAAGCGCAGTAAATTCGCTTACCTGTTGAATAGTTACAATATTTCTTTATTAGTATATCAGCTTTGAAGAAAAATAACAACGCTTTCCGTAATTTTTTTACGGCATCATTTCTATTTAAATTACTCTCTTACCTCATGTATATTGACTTTGGTAAAATAATAATATAAAATAATAAACGATAACAAACAATATAAAACAATATAATTCAACAATCACACAAAGGAGACATTATGAACAGCAACACCTTAACAAGAGATGAATTATGTTCCTTGTTCGACCACACGAATCTCAAACCTTATGCAGACCGTCCCCTGTTTGAACAGCTCTGCCGTGAAGCTTCTGAGAACCACTTTGCCATGGTTGCCATTAATTCCGCCCCCGTTTCCTTGTGCAAACAGCTTTTAAAGGGCAGCGGTGTACACGTGGGAGCCGCAATTTCTTTCCCTCTGGGGCAGACTACCCTGGAAACCAAGGTTTATGAAACACAGCAGGCAATCGGTGATGGAGCCGATGAAATTGATTATGTAATAAATATTGGCGAGCTTAAAAACGGAAATACCGATTATATCCGCCGGGAAATGGAAGCGATTGTAAGCATCTGCCGCAGCCGCGGAGTCCTTTCCAAAGTGATCTTTGAGAACTGTTATCTTACGAAAGAAGAAATAATCAGCGTAGCGTCCATCGCCCGTGAGGTTCATCCTGATTTCATTAAAACCAGCACCGGTTTCGGCACATCGGGCGCTTTGCCTGAGGATGTGCGTCTGATGAAGGATATCGTGGGAGCCGGGGTAAAGGTGAAAGCTGCCGGAGGTATCCGTTCCTGGGAAACCTGCAAAGCTATGATAGATGCCGGTGCGGAACGGATCGGTACAAGCAGCAGCTTTAAAATACTGGAAGAATTCGATAAGGAACGCCATTGTTAACACACCTTCACAGCAGAAAAAGCCGCCGGATAAGATGAGTATTCCTCTTATCCGGCGGCTTTCTATTTTACATTTTTACGGTCTGCCATACCCAAATCCGGGAAAGAATCTGCAAACTCAGGCAAGCTCCACTTTTATTCCCTTCATCCTTGCATTTTCCACGAAATTTTCATCCGCCCCGCTGTCCGTGATAATCACATCCGCTTCCTCCAGTTCGGCAAATTTCGCAAAGGACACAAAATTAATTTTATCCCTGTCAGCCAGCACAATCACCTGTTTGGCATTATTCATAAGTACCCGTTTAATTGTTCCTGTTTCGAATTTCGGAGTACTCATCCCCTTCTCGCAGTGAATCCCGTTTACAGCGATAAAGGCTACATCCACATTCAAATCCTTCAATGCATTTTGGGCAAGATCGCCAATTGTATAGTGGAAACCCTTCCTGAGCTGTCCCCCGGCAATAATCACACTGACATCCGTACTGTTATCCAGGCAGGATGCTATATTCAAATCGTGGGTCACCACAGTCAGTTCCCGGAACGGGGCAAGAAGCTTGGCAACCTCCAGACAGGTCGTCCCGGCATCCAGGGCAATAGAGGCACCTTCTTTAATATATCTCAGCGCCGCTTTTGCAATAGCCTTCTTCTGATCCACACGGATAACTTCTTTTTCAACCGTGTTCAGTTCAAAATTAACGCTTGATTTCTGGAGCGCCCCGCCATGTGTCCGTTCCAGAAGGCCGAATTCTGCCAATTCCCGCAGATCATTTCTGATTGTCGCAGAGGAGACTGCGAATTTTTCGCACAATTCATTAACGGTAGCCTTGGTATTGCGGTTTACAATATCCACTATCATTTTTTTTCGTTCTTCAGCAAAAATGCCTTCATCTCCTGCTAATCCCATCCCGTCACCTCTGTTCCCTAATTCATTCCTGTTTTTAATCTATCATAGCAGGCAGATTTTTACAACAACAGATATGTCCTTCGGTTGCAGATAAAAAAGTTTGGTGTCCCCCGCCCCAACTTTTTTATCTGCACCCATTTCCTTCTTCTATATATCAAGTATACCGTGCATCGAATCCCTGAGCCTGCGGTATCTTTCTTTCAGATAGTGATACACTTCTGTTTTTTCTCTGTCAGGAAGAAAAAGTTCTCCCGCCTCTATATTTTCGCCAGCAGTTTTCCCCATATTTTCAAATATGCCCAAGCCTTTTCCTGCCAGAATTGCCGTTCCCCATAGTGCGCTGTCCTTTCGGTTCAGTTTCTGAAAGGGACGTCCGGTAACATCGGCAAGCATTTGTGCCCATAAGCGGGAGCTTGCCCCGCCTCCTGTTAATTTGCATTCCCGTTTGGGACATTCCGGATAATTTGTTTCGATGCTGTCAATGGTAAGGGCCAAATCAAAGGAAAAACTCTCCAGCAGGGCACGGTAAAAATGTTCCGGCCGGTGCGTCCAGTCGTATCCTATCCACATCCCTTTCAGCCCGCCGTCAAAAGGCATGGCACTTCCGCCCAGCAGTCCTACCGCAGCGAGTCCGTCACAGCCCGGATGTACCAGTGCCGCCCTGGCATCCAGTTCCTGAAAATCAGACATTCCCGCCGTTTTTCCAAAATTATCAAGGAACCATTTCAGCGTAATTCCGGAACCCGGAATGTATTTGTGTGCGATGCTTGTTTTCCCGTCCGCACCAATCAGCCCATCATAGTTCCTGCATACGGTATCGGGTCTGTACTCGCCCACAACACTGCTGAAACCGCCATAGGAGGACGCCTCAAATATCATGTCCCCTTCCCGGCATACGGCGGCTCCCACGCAGCCCGCTATCTTATCTCCTGCGCCCGCCACCAGCGGAATCCCCGCCGGCAGGCCCAAAACCGCCGCCATCTCCGGCTGCAGATATGCACAGATCTGCGCGGATTCCACGATGCGCGGAAGCATCCCGGGATCTACCTTTAACCCGGAACAGATTTCTTCAGACCAACTCCCCGCCCGGATATCTGCCAGACCGCTCCAGGTAATGAGGGAATAATCAATAATGGCATCATCGATTTTTAAACCGCCCAATTTACCGAGGCAATACCCATTAAGCATCATATATTTTGCAATTTTTCCTGATTCACAGGGGAATTCGGTTCTGAACCATTCCAATTTGGGAGCCATAAGCGGTGCATTGGTCCCCCCATGGAGTAAAAAATCATCTCCGAATTTTTCCTGCTGCTTCTTAGCATATGGGATATAACGGGTGTCCAGGGAACAGGACCAGCCGGTCATGTCATTCCAGTCTTTGTCCACCCCCATAAATCCTGCCATCTGTCCGGTAAAAGAAATGGCTTCCAAATCTTCGGCAGCCTTCGGCGTTTTATTGATAACTGCCGTCATACAGGTAAGTACCGTGGAAAAAAGTTCTTCTCCCTTCTGCAGAAAGATTCCCGGTTCCGGCTGTCTGCAGATCGTATTTCTTAATTCCTGAGCGATGCAGTTCCCGTGAAGGTCATATATCCCTGCTTTAATGAAGCTTGTCCCCAAATCAACCGCCATTAAAAGTGTTTTTTCCACACCACACCCCCATTAACCCGCCTTACGTTCCCTTACGGCCTGCGCAGTAAATGCACAGACCTACCTGAAATGTTACATACAAATTACATTTTTCAGGCCATCGGCTGCACATGCACAGTGAAAGCCTTCCTGAATTTCATCCAGCATAAATCTTCGTGTAATCAGTTTATCCACATCCAGAAGGCCTGCTTCCACAAATCCCAGTGCCTGTTTAAACTGGAACAGGCTTGCTCTTGTTGTTCCGGTTACCGCTAACTGTTTGTAGTGGATTAGGTTTGTATTCAGCTCCACCCGTTTTTTTTCCTCCGGAAGTCCTCCGAAAAAACAAATACGCCCATAATTTGCAGCGAGTTCCAGTGCCTGCTGCTGGGCAGAAGGCACCGGGCAGGCTGTAATCACCACATCAGCTCCTTTATGTGCGGTTTCCTTCATGACGGTTTCTTTTGGGTCATTCCTTATTGTGAGAAATGAAGAATCGATTTTCCTGCATTCCTCAAGTCTGGCAGCACTGATGTCATTCACCATGACCTTTCCTGCACCGGACATCTTTGCCATCATGGCGTGCATAATCCCGATAGGCCCCGCGCCGATAACCAGCACCGTATCCCCGGGCCTGATACGGCATTGGCTGCTCCCGTTATACACACAGGAAAGGGCTTCCGTAATCGCTGCTTCCTCAAAGGATATCTTTCCTTTCATCTCCACCATATTCCCGGCCCGTACCGCGGCTGCCGGAATTCTTACATATTCGGCAAATCCGCCGTTAAGGTTAATGCCCAACGCCCGGTAACCGCTGCACATATGGCTGTTTCCGCGTATGCAATCATCGCAGATGCCGCATCCCATATTAGGTGCCACAGCCACTCTCATCCCCTCTTTATAATGTGTGACATCCTTTCCCGCCTTCTCAATGATACCTGCCATCTCATGACCTATAATCAGGGGACTTTCTTCTGATACGCCAGGTGCACCGTTTTTGTACATCCGCACATCCGTCCCGCAGATTGCAGCGCTTTTTACGCGGACAAGCACCTCATCATCCCCGATTTCGGGGACAGGTACCTCCATAAGGGTTAACTTTTCTTTTCCATATAAAAACGCAGCCTTCACAATGTCACCATCCTTTTTTCCATAATGGAGATATTACCGGCATTTACGACCTTTACTGCCATTTTTCCATCCATGCCGGTAACGGCGGGTTCTTTATCCTGTAAAATACAGTCAATAAACGCTCTGTCTTCTTTTAAATACGCATCTTTAAAAAGGGTACGCCAGCTTTCCACCAATGGATAGCTCCCTCTTTGGGAAGCGGAGGAACAGAGCACGACGTCATTTCCTTTTACACTTCCCAGACTGATGGCTCCTTTGGTACCCAGGATTTCGACTTTTGCATCATATGCGTATCCTACTCCCTGCGCGCCGTCAAGCATCCCCTGCATTCCATTTGCAAAGGAAGCGGCCATTACCACATTATCGTAGAATTCCGGAAATTGTTCCCTGGCATCCGGACAGCGGTAATTACCCCCGACAGCATACAATGTCTGAAATTCACTTCCTGTAAACCACCTCATTGTATCGATATCATGGCTGTTCACCTCGGCCAGCGGTCCATTGCTTTTACGGATATCATACATCCATGGCCGGGGGATGCTGGGTCCTCTTGTATTGGAACGCACCATTACCACCTCGCCGATTTCTCCATAATCCACCATATTCTTAGCCTGACGGAAGCTTTCGTCAAAACGCCTCATAAAACCGAGCTGAAGCTTGACCTTGTGCTGTCTGCATACCCGTATCATTTCTTCGCATTCTTCCTCTGTCATAGCCATCGGTTTTTCACACAGGATATGTTTTCCCGCCTCTGCAATAGCCTTCACTGTTTCCATATGGTATTTTGTGGGGGAAACCACAACATAGGCATCTATCCGGTCATCCATAAGGGCGTGTGCACAGCTTGAATAATAGTGTGCGATATCCAGTTTTTCCGCTGCCGCCCTTGCCGCCTCCTCCTGTGTATCCACCACGGCAGCCAAAAGGGCGTCCGGCACATGCTTTGCAAAATTAACGGCATGAATCATCCCTGCCCTTCCGGCGCCGATAACACAGACTGCCAGTTTATTATGTATCATTTCTATCTCCGCCTTTCCCATATCCGTAACGCATTTGCCTGTTATCATGTGTTGAATGCCCGGATGCGCAGACCCTTTGTTTTATTCAGAGCCAACCGTCTTGTTTCCCCCGGATTCAGCCAGAACATACTGTCCTCCACCCAGAAGTGTTCCGCCTCTTCAGGGCATTCCACCGTCACCCCCACAGCGGGTATTTCCCCGCTGTTGGTAATTGTCAGTATACCCTCTTGTGTTTCCCAGGCGAGAGCTGCCGCCGGCAGTTCAAGAAGGCTTCCCTGTTTTTTCTGGAAATTAAGCCAGTAAAAGGTTTCATCCCGCTTTTCCCCGTCCAGATAAACCCTTATGGTTATTAATACAAGACCTTCCTCGCTTCTGCGGCAAACCGCTTCCGCAGTATCCTCCTCCAGCGAAAATGTTCCGAGACAGGCAGACACCTCTGCTTGTGCAGGTCCGTCAAACATCTTTCTCTTAATGATTTGCAGTTTGTCATCATATGCAGTTATTTCGATCCGTGTGGTATGTCCGCAGGCTTTCAGCGCATCATCCAGAAGATATACCGGAGCTTCCCAGCCCTGGCATATTCTGGTACTGTCGAGAAGAAGGCAGGCATGAAGCGGTTCATAGCTGTCTGCGAGTACATAGTAGGATAATTTCTGTACACCATAATAATCCAGCGTCGCCCAGGAACAGGCAGGATATACATCCGTCAGCTTATAGTAGCAGACACCCGCAGCTTTTGGGAAACGGCACCGGTATGCCTCCAGCGTGTGGCGCACTCCTGTTGCCTGTGCCATCTGCGTCGCCCAGATAAAATGTTCCAGGGAATCCAGCCTGCAAAACAATACCGCACTGTTTTCCATATGGGCCATGTCATTGGGTTCAAGCTGGTTGAACCGCGGGGTATGATGGCCAAAGGAACCAAACCGTTCGGGAGGCCATACTGCTTTTTCCGAATCAGGAAGGTATTTCATAACACTCTCGTAATTGGGAGCGGATGCCATTCCGAATTCTCCCAAAAATACCGATTCCAGTCTGAGACTTAAGTCAATATCCCCCATATCCCAATAGGTGGAATAATCATGAAGGGAACCTCCCCAGGGCTCTGTCCTGTGGAAGGGCCGGCTTCCGTCCAGCTCATACGCCAGCTTTGCCATCCTGTCCATGGCCTCCCCGTCTGCCTCTTTGGATTCGTTTCCTCCGCACCACATAACGAGAGAAGGGTGATTGCGCAGTCTCGGCATATGGTATCTGACTGTTTCTTCCAGCTCCGTCAGCGGCTGCTCTTTCTGGCTGTCCCAGCAGGTCGGCCATTCCTGAATCACCAGGATCCCCAGCTTGTCACAGTACCGGTAAAAGATATCATTTTCCGGCATTCCGCCACCCCATGCCCTCAGCAGCTGGATATTTCCTTTTGCCGCAAGTGTGAGGAAACGTTCATATCGTTCTTCCGGAAACCGCAGGAGCGCATCCGTGGTACACCAGTTTGAGCCCTTAACAAATATAGGTTTTTCATTGATTACAAACATCCATTTATACTGGTTCGCATCCGTCTGTCCCACTGCCGCCATCATTTGTATCGTACGGATGCCGAAGGTGGTTTCAAAGGTATGCTCTGTTCCGTCTATAGCTGTTATCCACAGGCAAAGCCGGTAAAGATTCTGTTCTCCATGATGCAGCGGCCACCACAATCTGGGTTCCGGCACCCGTACGGCCAGATTAAGGACGCCGTCCGGGCCGCATACGCCAGGCTCACATGAAAAAGACCATGTTTTTCCTTCGAAATTATCGGGAGACAGATTTCCTCTTACTTTCTCTTTCCCGGAAGCGCCATGCAGCCTGACACAGATATGAATTTTCCCTTCCGCCGCATTTTGGGTCATAACAAACGGTTTTTCCGCCCAAAAACTGCTCTTTTTATACCGCAGCCCTACAGAACGCCAGATTCCCCGGGAGGGAATACAGGCATAATGCCACCCATATACACAGTTGATAACGGTACCTTTTTTCCAGCCATCGTCATTATCCATATAGGCAGACATGGGATTCTGCTTTTCAGGGGCATTGGCAATACGGACTACCAGCTCATTATCCTCTTTCAGATACTTTCCCACATCGAAAGAAAATTCCGAAAACATCCCCCTGTGTTCTCCCAGATATATCCCATTCAGCCAGAAATCAGCCTGATAGCAGACCCCCTGAAAAAATAATTCATCCGGCTTCCGTCCTACTTCCATACGGAATCCTTTTCGGAACCACCAGGTCATATAGCTGTTTTTCCTGGCAATGGCGTCATTGCATGCCTTAAGGGGATCCGGTATTTTCCCGGCTTCAAAAAGTGCCGTATGTACGCTGCATGGTACGTTTGCATCCATACTATCCGCCCAGTGCCCACCCCCGGCAATTCTTTCTTCTTCTGTTCCGCCTTCTGCCATCTCCCAGGTACCATCCAGGGAATACTCTTTTTTTTCAGGAATGGTTTCTTCCCTGCCGCACAGCAGCGTTACCGGGTATTCCTCCTCCTGAAACAGGGATTTCCCGGGATTCCATCCTTCTTTTTCCCTTTCATCAAGCATGGGGACGCCGGAAACAAGCTTTTCAAAAGTATCTGCTTTCACAATCTTCCTCCTTTATCGCAGGATTTGTACAGGAATATCCAGAATCTGTGCCGTCATTTCCAGTTCTTTTACCCAGTCGCCGTATACGCCATGGATGTGGTTGCAGGGAAAATTACTGATAAAAGTATCCGCATCCACCTTAAGCCTGGTAAAAGCAACCGGCCATGCCGGTGTTGTCATACTTCCCATCGCAACCGCTTTTTCCCGTGGGAATTCCACAAATTCTGCGGGAACAATGGTCAAATAATATTGCCCGTTCTTTCTTGCCAGCCTGGCCAGAGTAACTTCTCCGCCCTTTGCAAAATGATGCACACTGGCGCCCCCCGCCGGATAATAATGGGTCTCCGGGAAAAATGTGACATTTTTCAGGTTTTCCTTCGGTTCAAACGGATTCTTTCCTGCAAAATAGGTTGCATGGGTCCCTGAATTAGAGAAAAACCACACATTGTTTTCTTTATCATAATGCCTTACATCTGCAAACAATACCGGTGAACCTGTGAGCAGTTTAAAAATCTGCATGGTCAAAGCCCCGTCCATATCCGATTCCGTCGCTGCAACAATTGGCTCATGAGGGCCGTCCCAGTCATACGGATCGTTAAGAAATGCTTCCGCCACATCCATAGTGACATATCGATCCGTCAGATCTCCATGCGCTTTTATACCGATGAAATCCAGTTTCCTTTCCGCAATGATTTTCCGGAGGCCGTAATAGGAACGGATTTGCAGCTTCAGCTTTTCCGGCGTAAGCCCCTGGCCGTCATATTGTATGGATCCCACATTCTCCGTAAGCCAGGCGAAAGCTTTTTCCACCTCTTCTTCTTCCATAAGCTCCCCGGCCCGTATGATATCATCCTGTTCTATATTTTCCACATCAATACCGAACTGCTTCTGCCACTGTTCCACATTGGCAACCGCTGTATACATTCCGAGCGGCCTTCCCCCGAAATTCCCGAAGGTTGCCCCTTTTAACCGTCCCGCGACAGATGCCGCTTTCAGGAAAGCCATCATTTTACCGAATACTTCCTCATCCTGTACACTTCCCCACAGCCTGCTGTAACGGACACCCAGCTGATCCATGGTACCTGCTGCCGCCATCATTCCCACCATGCCGCACTCCGAAGGATGAAGATTGCAGAACAGCAGATAAGGGCCGGGAGCGAAATTACGGGCAACCGCAGTAAACTGCGGATAACACCAGATTACATAATTAAAAATGGTGGCTTCCACACCTTCCCGCTGCAGGCGTTTTGCTTCCTTTATTGCTTCTTCATTCGTATGGATGGGTGTTGTTCCCTGAACCACCTCCACCTCTCCGGTCTCTTCAAGCCTTCTGGCAATTTCATCCTGATACCGCATATTCAGATCTTTATACTCATCATGAAGGTATATTCTGCCGTCCGACATTGTCAGAATTCCTACTTTAATTTTTCTGCCCATAGGTTTCCTCCCAGCATTCCATTATTTTTTCAGTTTCCTATCTGCTTTCTGACAAATTCCAGTGCGCCGCCGGCATCTTGATCAATCTGTTCCGCCGTGGCTCCTCCGCTTAAATCTCTGTATATTTTAATATCACTGCCAACCTGTCCTCCCGGCGTCACAAAAGGTTCCATCACGATTCTTCCCTTATAATCCGCACTTTTCAGCGCCGTGAATATTTCATTCCATGGCATATGCCCTTTTCCCGGCACCTTCCTGTTACATTCCCCTATATGGAAATGGCCCAGATTATCTCCAGCCAAACGGATGGCATCTGCCGGGGAGTCCTCTTCTATATTCATATGGAAGGTATCCAAAAGCAGTTTTACCTGTCTGCTGTCCACCTCCCGTATGAAGTCCACACCTTCCCTGGCGGTGTTCAGAATGCATTGTTCGAACCGGTTCACTACTTCCAGACAACATGTGATCTGATATTCCTCTGCCGCTTTGGCCGCTTCACGCATGGAAAGGATGCTCCTCTTTGTTGCTGCAAGCTTATACTCTACAGAAGCACCAGCAAACGGCCAGCAGGAATATATAATACCTCCCAACATATTCCCTCCCATGGAATGAATCATACAAAACAGCTGCTTCAGATAAGCAATTCCTGCTTTTCTTGTTTCCGCGCTTTCACCCGCCACATCGTAAGCCGGAGGCAGACCGATACAAAAGGTCAGTTCAATCCCCTCCTCCTGTGCGGTATTTCGTATTCGTTCCTGTTCCTCCCTGCTCATGGCAAGCATGCTGCCGGCCTCCACTTCCAGACAGTCAAATCCCAGCTTTTTTACCTTCCTGATATAATTACAGTAATCGGCTTTCCATTCCCTTTCCCAATATGCAAAATAGATACCAATTTTGTTCATATGCCTTTTCCCTTTCTGAGATGAGCCGTCCTTATTCCTGTTCAGGACCGTCAAATAAATATTTGCCGGTATACTCCGGATGTTCCTCCGGCAGATAAGAGGTCACAACATAAGGTTCTTTTCCGGATTCCTCAAAAAGCCGGTTATATTCATCCGTAATCTCCTGGCCTCCCGCTCCGAGCCATTCCTGTACAAAAGCATCAAAGCTGTCCAGGCTTTCCTCCCCGGTTATTACTTTGGTGAAATAGGGGTCTACAATCGTTTTAGTCAGGTCGTCCCTCTTGTTAATAACTTCTCCGCTTACGGGCAGCTGGAGATCATATATTTCCTTCCCTATCGTATGGCGTTCACTGGGATAATAATATTCCGCCCAGTCTGCGCCAACGCCGTATGCCTGATACCAGTCTTCCGGCAGGAATATATTACGGTAATATACGCCCCAGGCGATATCCGATGCTTTTTCCGTGGCCTTGGGAACCCCATCCACCAGTTCATAATGTTCTCCCTCAATCCCGTAATTATTAAGCATTAAGGTGTCAGGCTCCATAAGGAAATTCAGAAAATCCATAATCTCTGCTGTATAAGGGCACCCTTTTGCCACCATAATAACCTGGTTAGCCACATTAGTATGGGTGTCACCATATGCGGTATTTCCATAAGAATCCGCAGGGTAGTCCAGATATTTGGAATCATATCCCAATTCCTCAGAGGACTGGAACAGCTGCGGCATCTGCCATGCAATATCATTGGCAACCATCCCTGCTTTTCCGCCCAGATATAATTCGTTTGCGGCGGTAATATCCAGTGATGCAAAATCTTTGGGTATAATTCCGTCCACATAGAGCTGATGCATGTAAGCAAGATAGTCTTTGGCCTGGTCACTTATCATTTTAAACTGCAGCTTCCCGTCTTCTCCAAGCATGAAGTTGGATGCATGAGTGGATGAAATTCCGAACATGGACAGGAACATATCAAAGGGTTTCTTTGTAGGCGAATCATACACAGCCATTGCTGTCATCCCCTGATCCTTAAACATATACAGCAAATCATTGAACTCTTCAAAGGTTTTGGGCTGCTGTGCAAATCCGTTAGCTGTCATAATATCTTTTCTTGCCACAGTCAGGGAACCCTGTGCGAAAATACCATCCGTAGGAACTACAATCCCATACTGGCTTCCTTCATATTCCCCCAGCGCCTGAATATCCTTGTATTGGTTATAAAGGGTATTGTCGGCCAGATAAGAATCCAGCGGCTCCAGCAGTCCCTGCGCCGCCATTTGGGAGGCCTTATAAGTTGTCTGTGTAAATACAACCCCTTCCACCTGCCCGCCGTTAAACATAAGATTCAGTTTTTCCTTTCCCTCATCACCAGTAGGGAGAATGACAATGTCAAAATCATATCCTGTTTTTTCTCTCCAGTAATCGACTATAAAATTATTGTTTTCGTCGATCCCCTCCGGGAACTCCTGGAAGTTACCGGGTACTATCACCTGGATAGTCACATCGCTTTTCCCTTTCTCCTCTTCCATGGAAACTGACGATGACGCCGCTTCCTGTCCGCCGCCGGTTTCCTCCGGGGCTGTTCCTGTGCTCCGGGAACATCCTGACAGAATTCCCGCAAGCATTCCTGCTGCCAACAATACAGACAGTACTTTCTTTCTCATTTTCTTTTCCTCCTTTGTAAGAAAATTATTTAGTTAACCCGTACTACTTCAGGCTGTTACCCCTTTATCCCGCCGATCATGACACCCTTTACAAAATACTTCTGCACAAAAGGATACACTACCAGAATAGGCATAATTGCAATGATCACTGTTGCGGACTTTACAGCGGTTGTAGGGCTTCTTCCTGCAACAGCCCCGTTGGCAATCGCATTCGTTCCCTGTTCAATGACATTTTTCACAAACAGCTGGACCGTCTGTAAATCTTTGGAGTTGGTATAAATCAATGCATCAAACCAGGTATTCCACCGGAAAACGGCATAAAACAGCAATATTACCACAAGGCTTGGCTTGTTCAGGGGAATCATGATCTTATACAGGATTTTAAACTGGGAAGCCCCGTCCACCTTCGCCGCATCCTCGTATTCCTTAGGAATCCCCCGGAATGAAGTAATCAGTATAATCGTATTGTAAGCGCTGATAGCCTGGGGAATAATCAATGCCGCAAAGGTATCCAGCACGCCCAGCTGTTTTACAACAAGATAAGTAGGAACGATGCCGCCGTTAAACAGCATGGTAAATACAATAAGCAGGGTCAGCGGCCTTCTGGCTGCCAAATCAGAGCGGGATAACGGATATGCCGTTATTGTGGTAAGTACCATAGACACTATCGTAAATACCACGGTAGATGCCACCGAGATCCACAGTGACCGCAGGAACGCCGCAGAGCCGAACACAAACTCCACATGCTTGAGCGTAAACCCCTTGGGAAACAATACAACATTACCAGATTGTACATATACATCGGAACTGAAAGCCTGGGATATCACCCGCATAAACGGCAGAAGACACAACAGAGTAAGAAGGATAACGATAAGATACGCCACCGCAGTCACAATACGTTCTTCCCTGCTCTTTTTTACTGCGGTACCCTTTTTAAGTTTTACCATAATGATTCCCCTCCCAATTTTGCAGACAGCTTATTCACAGTAAATACAAGGATAAATCCAATAACCGACTGAAACAGCCCCACTGCCGATGCATAACTGAACTGGAATTCCGTCAGACCTTTTGTATATACATATGTAGGTATGATTTCTCCCGCTTCATAAACAGCTGAGTTAATTGTTGACATTACCTGTTCAAAGGAACCGGATACAATTGTCCCGCAGCTTAAGATAAACATAACTATCATTGTGGAACGGATTCCCGGAAGAGTCACATGCCATATCTGTCTCAGCTTTGATGCCCCGTCTACCGTTGCCGCCTCGTAAAGTTCCACCGAAATACCGGACAGGGCTGCTATGTAAATAATGGATCCCCAGCCTATTTCTTTCCAAATTTCACTGATTACCAGAAATGCCTTATACATTTTGGGTGATGTAAGCAGCGCCACAGTGGGCAATCCCAGCATTTCCAGGAATTTATTGACAAGGCCGCTGTTCACGGAAAACAATCCAATCATAATTCCATATACCACAACCCATGACAGAAAATGGGGCAGGTAAATCAGCGATTGGGAAAGCTTCTTAAAAAGGGTCGGCTTCATCTCATTCAGACAAAGAGCCAGGAAAACCGGTCCCGGAAAGCAGAAAAATAATTTCATCAGATTAATTGCAAGTGTATTTTTCAATACGGTAAAAAACAATTTCTCATGAAAAAGGCGGCTGAAATTTTCAAACCCAACCCAGGGGCTACCCAGTATTCCTTTACCCACGTTATATTCCTTAAAAGCAATTGTCAGATATCCCATAGGCAGATAACTCATAATCAGAAAAAACAAAATACCGGGTGCAACCATAAGATACAGCTGCCAGTTTTTTGACATCTCCGCTTTCACACTTCTGCGTCCATGTTTCATTCCTCTTTTCCTGCAGGCATGCAGCCTTCCTTTCTTTTTTGTTTTCGTTTGTTATTTTTATTTTTCGTTTTATATCAATATATATTATATTATGCATTTTGTCAATGTTTTCTATCATATTATTTCATTTTACTTATCTATTCTTCTCTTTTTGCACAAAATATATTTTCGTTTTCTAATTTCTTTACGCATTTTATTCTCTGTCAGGGTCTGTGTATCGTTCCGTCAGGCAGTCTTGTCTGTGTCCACGCTGTAATTTCGTCATTACATGGATACTGTTCCACCGCATGTTCATCAAAATCAATTCCCAATCCCGGCCTGTCATTTGCATAGACATACCCGTTCCTCAATTCGGGCGAGCCGGGAAATACGGTTTTCAGCACATCATTCATACCGGCCCATTCCTGTATCCCCATATTCAGGCTGGCCAAATCCAGATGGATATTAGCCGCATGGCCTACCGGCGATACATCTCCCGGCCCATGCCATGCCGTCCTCACCTCAAACTGTTCCGCAAAGACCGCCAGTTTCTTTGCCGGTGTAATTCCGCCTATCTGGCTGATGTGGCACCTCACAAAGTCAATCTGCCTCCCCGCGATCAATTCTCTCCATTCTGACGGGTTGTTAAATAATTCCCCCACGGCCATGGGGACTGCACTCTGCCTTCGGATCTCCTTATACCACTGCCCCTGTTCGGGGCTGAGGGCATCCTCCAGAAAATAGAGGGAATACTTTTCCAGTTCCCGGGAGAAACGCAAAGCTTCGACAGGAGTCAGCCGTTCATGTACATCATGAAGCAGCTCGATGCTGTCCCCAAATTCTTCCCGCACCGCTTCAAACATTTTCAACGTTTCCCTGCAGTAACTATCCGGGTCAAAATAAATTCCGTCCAAAGCCCCCTCCGGTCTGTAAGCAAGAACCTGACGGCCGCCGTAACCTCCAAGCTGAACCCGGATATAACGGATCCCTTCCTTTTTCAGCCTTCTCACATTTTCCAGAACCTCCCCGATGGTCTCCCCCTCTGCATGGCAATACACCGGAACCGCCTCCCTGAACTTCCCGCCAAGCAGCTGATACACCGGCATATCCGCCATCTTCCCCTTAATATCCCATAATGCCATATCCACGCCGGATATGGCGTTATTTCCAATTCCTCCGTTTCTCCAATATGCATTCTGGTTCATCAGCTGCCATAATTCCCCGATCCGTGAAGCATCCCTGCCTATCAGCAATGGCCTGAGGTATTCCTCCACTACACAGGCCACCGCTTTATAACGGTACGAAAAAGTGGCGCAGCCCAGGCCATAAAGCCCGGGCACATCGGTTTCCACCTTTACCACCACCAGATTCAGGCCCGCAGAAGGAGCCAGACAGAATGCTTTTACATCGCATATTATTACTTTTTTCATTTTTTCTCCTTTGTTTTCTTTTATTTATTTTTGATTTATTTTATATATTATCATTTATTTTTATTTATTGTCATTCTAGCATTGTGTTATTGTAAAGTCAATATCACATTTCTGGGTGCAGATAAAAAAAGAACCGGTCAGCTTTCCATACTGATCAGTCCTTTTATCCCACTTTTTATTTCTCCGGCCTGTTTTCACCGTATTCTTACCTTGGCAGGCTGTCTGCTATATTTGAAAACTCCATCACATGTCTTGACAGACCCCTGAATGTTACAGCTTCGATATATATCTGTGCAGACCTTTCTGATATTTGTAAATCATCCTCTGCAGTCTCCGAAAACAATTCTTCAAAAAATACTTCTTTTTCTCTATCCATTGACCATCCACCGTCCATCTTTCTTAGAACCTGCTCTCTCAATCATTCCCTGTTCTCTTAACCTACGTATTCGTTTCGTAATTGTAGTGGTTCCAACCCCAATCCTTTTACTGATTTCACTCACTTTAACGCCGCTATTCTCCCTCATTATTCTAAGTATTTTTTCATCGTATATCCCCTTCTGCTATTTTATTCAACGCATAAAACACACTTTATTCAACGCGAAAAGTGTTGAATAAAGTGTGTTTTGCAAAACAAAGTCTAAATCGGTAAACTATCACTTACACACAACGCCCCATACCCCGTCCTGTCATTGGGATAAGTCCTCTCCCCCCGCACATTCCTGGCTCCTCTGCGCAAAAAAGCCTTCAGCTTTTCCCCATACATATACGCATCGTTCCCTCTCACAATCCCCCATTCCATCATCAGCGCCGCCGCCCCCGTCACCAGCGGTGTGGCAAAAGAAGTGCCCGTATAGGACTCGTAGCCTCCCCTGGCCCTGGCTGCCATGATATTCACGCCCGGCGCCGCAATATCCGGTTTGGTATTGGGAAACCCCGGCATTTCCTCCAGACTCAGTACCCCTCTTCCGGAAAAGTCCGCGTAGGCATCATAAACCCCCTGAATCGCTCCCACGGTAATCAGTTTTCCCGCCGTGGATGGAATGGTAAGCGTCAGCTCCGGTGTAGGGGCAAAAAAACGGGTATCCTCGGACCGCACCGCCTGCCCCGGCAGATACAGCTGGTATTCACCGGTAAGGATATTGACCGGATCCAGCAGAAAAACCCATACCCCGGCATTGATATAAGTTTCCACGGGCAGGAAATCAAAATAAATCTCCTGGTTCACGGAATAGGGAGATGGCTCTCCCACAAAAATCAGGATCTGGGTCTGTTCGATGGTGAGCTGGGTTTTTCCGGGCTGATCCATAGGGACTACCGCCTGTCGGCCGGAGGGCGCCTGAAGTATAATCCGAAAGCTGTCGGCAAAATTCTTCCACAGCTGGACGTTGATGGTCCTCTCATAATTGCCCACCGCCAGTTCCACGCTCTGCCTTCCCGCTGTCTGTCCCGTCCCGCCTCCGCCCGTCGTACGCCCTCCGGGAAGGCGGCCGGAGGCATGCCCCGCCGCGGCGCCTTCATTACCGCTTCCGGCGCAGATTACATTTTTCCATACCTCGGAAGCATTATCCAGAAAACGCTCCAGAAGGGAAGAGCCGTCATGGGCCCCATAGCTGTTTCCGAAGCTCAGGTTCACAGCCAGGGGCATTCCCAGCGCCTGTGCTTTCCCCAGCGCATACGAAAGCCCGCGCATCAGCTGTGTCGTCCGGGGATACGAACCGCTTCCCGCCTGCCCCAGCTTCACAATCAAAAGCGCGGCCCCGGGGGCCGCCCCCGTGTAGCGGGCATTGGTATTGCTGCCTGCCGCAATGGCAGCCACGGCCGTTCCGTGTCCGGACACATCGATACTGGGGACCAGCCGGAAGCCTTCCTCTTCCCCTGCCTCCAATGCCTGGTTAATTTGTTCCTGTGTAAATTCCACCCCCAGGGAATATCCTTCCGGAGGATAAAAACCCCGTTCCGGATCCGGGATAAGGGACTGGTCCCATAAATAAAGGATTCTGCTTCCCGTACTGTTTCTGAAATCCGGCAGGGTATAGTCAATCCCGGAATCCAGCACCGCCACAATACATCCCCTGCCTGTCAGGTTTCCGTTTCCGGATGCCGGCCCATCCGCGTAAAAGGATCCCACAGGGGGAAAGCAGGACTGCTGCTTGGCGTCATAAACGCTGTAAAGCAAATCCTTCGGTTTTTCCACATATTCTATTTCATCCAATGCCGTCAGCGCGGGGATCAGGTTTTCCGGAATCGTGACAATCGCATATCCTGCAAGCAGAATCTCCACTTTGATCCCTTCGCTTTCCAGACGGCTTATGTCCCCATGGAATTTTACAATCAGCTCCCAGGTTTTATCCTCCCTGTCAAAGCCCACATTCAACGTCCGGGATTTCTCCCGTTCCTCCATAGAGGAATCAAGGCTCAGATTTAAAATATTCTCCAGCTTCTGTGAATTCATGACAGCTCTCCCCTGACACCGGAGCAGGCCGCCGGCACAGGCAGATACTGCAATATCTGCCTGCCCGCAGACTCCGCCTGCAATGATCTTACTCCTAGGGTATGAGCCGTTTGCCGTATGTTTCCTGTTTTTTACAGGCGGACAGCCGGACCGGCTTCCCGGCACAGGAGTTATTCCGGCATGCTTTCTATGATGCTCCCTCCATGTTCCTTCAGCCACTTTCTCCGTTCCCTGTAATCGGGCAGGATCTTTTCCACCTCCGCCCAGAAACGTGCCGAATGATTCATTTCCTTCCGATGGCATAATTCATGCACCACCACATAGTCCCGGACGGTTTCCGGCGTCAGCATAAGAAGGCAGTTGAAATTCAGGTTCCCTTTTGCCGAACAGCTTCCCCATCTGCTTTTCTGGTTCCGGATCGTAATCCGGCCATAGGTTACGCCTATCTTTTCTGCATACAGGGCAGCCCTGGCGGGAAGCTCCTCCAGCGCCTGATCCGCCAGCTTCCGGATATCATCCACGGACAGCTTTGCCTGTTCCCCACGTTCTTTTTGTCTTTCCGTTACTTTGCGGAGGCTCTCTTCGATCCAGGAGGATTTCTCGTTGATAAAACGCCTGATTGTTGCTTCAGGCATCCGGCAGGGCGCGCGGACAATCACCTTTGCATCCGGCGTTACCTCCAGCGTCATTGTTTTCCGGTTACTTCTCCGTATTTCTATATTCATGCTGCGTTCCTCTTATCTGCCTGGTAAATGGTTCTGTTTTCTGTAGTGTAACGGATTTTTCCCCCGTATTCAATACCATCTGAATAACATCCCTCTGCAGGAAGGCCGTTTGAACGGTTACCCGCAGCACTTTTTTCAGGGCAAATGAGAAGAATCTCCTTAGGAATCCCGGTTCCCGGGACAGAAAACCCCCGATTTCCGATTATACACCCAAATTTTGCTCCTGCGAAGTTTGAGTTATACATAGAAACAGCACCGCTCTGAAAGCGGTGCTGGATGACTGGAGGAAACCATATATTTATAAGTCCGTAACGATTCCATACCTTCACAGTCACTGCAAAAATCCATCCCCAATCGCCTCCGGCATGGGATTTTTGTACTCTTGCACTTTCTTACGGTATGCCTACAGCTTGGAATATCCATACCCATTTACCATGGCGTCCAGCTTTTGCTTCGCCTTGCACATGGGACAGTTGTGAACCTCATATGCCTGGTACCCGGGGATGTCGCTGGTATCGAACATCGCGTCCACCCGCATGCCGTTAATAGACTTCACCGCGCTGAACACGGAACAGATCCCCTGTACCCTGCCGCCATAATATTCGATACATTCCAGGCTTCTGCGCATGGTCATGCCGGTCGTGGTAGTAGCCAGCAGCAGTAAAACATTCTTCCCCTGGATGGCCCCCACCAAATTATCGCGGAAAATCATCTGGTTATTCATATTAAATTCCGGAGTTACCACATAAACCGTATTATGCATATTCATGGAAGGAAAATTCCCCACTTCCAGCTCTTCCGCCATATATGCGCCGATAACCTCACAGCCGTCCAGACATACGATGGTATCCACCACAGTCTCTATCGGCAGCCTCTGCACAAATGCCTTTCCCACCGCAGCCGCCTCACTGCGCCGGGTTTTCAGCCCCGTCATGTCCACATAATAATTGATATGGGAATGACTCGTTGCAAAATGTCCGGGTATCGCCCTCAGAATAATATTGCTTCCGGCTTTAGAATAAAACTTCATCACCTTATTTTCCATGCCTTCTCCTTCCCTGGAAGATATCATCTCTTCCATGCGCCAAATGCATTTCCCGTTTTGTACCTGAAGCCGCTTTTCCCAGAAACCGATTTTTCCGAAACCTTGACTTCAAATCATGTATTTATTATAAATGCTTTGGGAGTATTTTACAAGTTATTCCTCCTCATCCATAATTTTACAGTCATTATACACAAATTTCCACCTGTGTTTTTATCACATTCCTCCATTCCTTTGCCAGGATAACCACTGCGCCCGGATGCGGGAGAATTCCGCGATGGCTGCTGCTTCCGCCGTCCTTTAATCTTTCATACGCACCGGATCCCCTTCTGCGATTTCCCGGTCCGCCGCAGAGATAATCCGGCTGTTTTGATCTATCACCCCTTCTGCCAGGGCCGCGTATCTGTCATTTTTATCCAGCACATCCACCATCATTTTTTCCGCCGTCAGCTCCTTCCCCAGGAAACCGCTCCTTTCCCCCAGCACATACACATAATTCCTTTGGTTTTCATCTATATGGAGCGCATCCACAGGTATACACAGATTATACATCTCCGACTGCTGTGTAAGCCGGAATGTCCCGCTCTGTCCAATGGTACCTGTCCCCTCCGGCAGCGTCACCAGTGCTGAAAAACTGCCGGGGCTTGTTTCTATTTCCGTCAGATAATCAACCGTTGCCTTAATGGTACTGCTGCTGCCGGCAAGCGTTATCTGTGCTTGTGCTCCCAGATTTACATATTTCTTGTCTTCCTTCTGCAGAATCACTTCAAACTGCAGGGGCTTTCCCGTATCCGCCAGAACCACCGAAGCGCCGGACGAAGTTTCCTCCCCTGCTGCCACCCCCACACGGGTAATCACACCGGAAGCTTCTGCCGGCACCAGCCCTTTCTGTGCCAAAAGCTCCTGCAGTCTTTCCAGCTCCTCTCCTGCCGTTTCCAAATCCAGCCGGTAAAGTCCCAGCGTGGAATCTGCCTGCTCCGGCCGCATACTATCCTCCAGGTTCCTCTGTGCGTCCTTCACCGCCTTTTCCTTTGCATCCTCCGCATCTTCCAAAGCCCGTTCCGCCGCCTGCACCTTATCCTCCAGACTCTTCCGGGTGCTCATCCAGTTCTCCCACGCCGCATCCTCAGCCGTATAGTCCGGTTCCTTCACCGCATTCCCCTGAATCTCTCCCAACTGCGCAGCGGCATCCTCCTGATCCCATCCGGCCTGGGACAGCTCCTTTTTTACCCGGGCAAGCGCTTCTTCCTTCTGTACCAGCTGCGCTTTCAGAGCCTCCAGCTCTCCGTCACTTCCGGAATTTCCCGCATCGCCCGGGCTGTTACCGCTCACCGTCCCGTTTTCTCCCTCCTTACCGTTTTCTCCGTCCGCACTTTCTTTTCCGCTACCTTCTCCTTTCTTTTCCGCCTCCGCAATTTTTTCCTTCAGCGCCGCAATCTCACTCTCCAGACTTTCCTTCTGCCGCTGCAGATCCTTAACCTTCTCCGACATGCTTTTTTCCTTTTGCCCGCCTTCCGCAAGCCTGTCCTTCCATGCCTGATAGGCTTCTTCCTGGCGCTTACGCTCTTCCTCCGATGTATTTTCCATATTCTTATTTACATGCTCCTGCAGCTGTGCCCCGGCCGCCGCCACATCCTGGACAGCCCGCTGCAGGGCCTTATCTGCCTGCTCCTGTGCCCAAACCGCATCTTCCCCGGCCCGGTTCATTTCCGTATTCTTTTCTTCTCCCGCCAAAGCCAGATTTCCCTGAACCGTAGCGATTTGCAGCTCCAGCTTTTCTATCTCCCTTTGCTTTTCCCGGATCTTCTCCTCCAGGAAATCCAGATCCAATGCGAACAGCTGGCTTCCCGCCTCCACACGATCCCCCGGAATCACAAACACCTCCTGCACCCGCAGCCCTTCCGCCACATTTACCGCCAACTCCCTGCTCTGTTTCACATTCCCCGTTACCTCCACCGCATGCTCCACAGACAACCGTTCCGGTTCCTCCGCCGTCACCCTGGCCAGCCCCTGTGCATATATCCCCCTGGACACCAAAGTCAATACCAGCATCCCTCCCAAAAATACCCCGAATCCCTTCAGGACCTTCTTCCGCTTATCCACTTCCATCAACATAATCCCATTCTCCTCGTATTCCGGCCTTATACGTAACCATTGCCCTTTCGTAACTGTCTGCCTTCTATTCCTTCAATCCCGATGCCACAATCCCTTTTTCCAGATAATCCCTGCCCAGCAAAAACACAAATACCGAAGGCACCAGCGTCACCACCGAAGCCGCAAAAGCAAAGCCGGCCTGATCCTGTCCGATCTCCGGCAGATACAGAGAAAGCGGCCATAATGCCTTATCCTTCAGAAACGCCAGCGGCTGTTCAATCAGGTTCCAGTATTCCAGGAAGCCCAGCACCATAGCGGAAAGAATCCCGCCGGAGGACAGGGGGAGCCCGATCCGCAGGAAAAGGTACCACTCTCCTGCGCCGTCAATCCGTCCCGCCTCCAGAAGCCCCCTGGGTATTCCGCAAAAACCGCGGTAAATCAGGAAAACCGGAAAGGTGGAAAAGACCGCAGGCAGAATCACCGCCCAATGGGTATTCATAACCCCTGCCCGGTTGAGCACCAGGTATTGGGAAAGCATGGTCACCTGGAAAGGCATCAGCATCAGCACAATATAAAGGGTAAACAGGAACTTCCTCCCCCGGAACCGGTATACGGCAAACGCCCAGGCCGCAGGCACTCCTATGAGAAGCTGCCCTCCCAATATGATTCCCACCATTTTCATGGAATTCCAGAACACCGTAAAAAACTGGGGGGTATACAAAAGCAGCTTCCAGTAATGCTCCCCTGTAGGATAACGGGGAAACAGCCTCCAGCTGATATATCCCTCCCCTTCCCCTACTATCGGTGCCAGGTATACGGCCAGCTCCTGCCTGCTCATAACCGACCCGGACAGCAGCAGGAAAATCGGGGCGCACATCAGGAAAACAGGGCCGAGAAGGATCAAAATACATATCAGTCGTCCTGCCGCCTTTCTTACTTTTCTTATCCGTTTCATGACTCCCCGTCTCCTTCTTCCCACAGCTTTTCCAGCAGCAGTATGACTGCCAGAAGCACAACACCGATGCTGACCGCCGCAGCCGCCATTTTATCCAGCTCCAGATAAACGAACCAGTTATTGAACATATGCTGCAGCAGATACATGCTTTCATGGGGATAGGAGCCGGAAACCAGGTAACTTTCCCGGAACACCTTGAAGGAATTCAGAAAGATAAGCACCGTGATAGTATACATACTGCCTTTCAGCTGCGGGAGTATGATCGAGAAAAAAATACGCACACGGCCGGCCCCGTCCACCTTCGCCGCCTGGATATAATCCTCGGGTATCGCCAGAAGGCCTGCCAGCCACAGAACCACGGTGTACCCCAGATTCTTCCACACATAGCTGAAAACAAGGACCCAGAAAGCCAGTTCGGTCCCCATATAATCGGTATTGGAGGACAGCATCCGGTTCAGTAAACCATTCCCGGAAAAAGTCATTTTCCAGATAAGCACCACCGTTGCCGCCGGCATTGCCATGGGCAGAAGGAAAAAGGATTTTATAAGCTGCACCTGTTTTAAATTAGTAAGCAAAAGAGCGGCGCACAGCCCCAGAAACAAAAGAAGCGGCAGACATACCAACGTAAAACGCAGGGTATTTCCCACCGCCAGGCGAAACGCCCCGTTTTCATATACTGTTTCATAATTCTTCAGCCCTACAAATTCCCCTGTGACCGCCGTGGTAAAGGATCGTTTAAAAACATCCAGAAAGGGCAGAAGCACAAAAAACATCACCCCCAGAAAACTGGGGAGCAGAAAGGCCAGAAAGGCCCTCCTGCTTTTATTCCATTTCTTTTTTTTCACGCCGAAGCTCCTTATTCCGACAGGTAAATTGCAGATTTCTGTTGAATTTCCTTCACTGCCTGTTCCGCGCTCATGGTTCCGGCCAATACCTGTACCCCGAATTCCAGTACGGCTTCTTCCAGCACCACATTCCCTTCCAGATTCCTGTCAGCCTTTTCCGCCAGTTCCTTCACCCGGTCTACCACATCCTCCGTGGGATACCCATAGGAAAACTCAAATTCGTTTCCGCCGATCTTCCATCCGGTCCCCAGGGTTATTTCCCCGTCGTTCTCAAACTGCCTGTCAAATGCTTCTCTGTTTACGGGAAAACCATTTCCCATCTTTTGATACTCTTCCCCAAGCATCAGCTTCACAAAACTCATTGCCAGATCCTGCTGGGTACTGGATGCTGAAACCGCCAGCTTATCTATAGGAAGAAAGCCGGTGCCTTCCTCTGTGGGCCACAAATCAAATACATATCCTTGTTCCGCCGCCACCTTGCTTACGGCTCCCATATCCATCAGCATATTACCCGCTTTCCCTGCCATTATCTGTACCCTATCCCCGGAGGTAAGGGTTGCCAGGCTTCCCAGTGTCCAGGCCGTCTTGTTTTCTCCCCATACTTCCAGTTCCTCCTTGCTCACGCCTTCCATATCCGCCTTATAAATCCGAAGGGCCTGATTCAGGAAATCCGAAATCGCCTGTGTGTTCAGTTCCTTCCCGTCAAGCCATGCCCCGCTGTTGACCACCATCAGCTGCAGAAGCTCCTGACGGGCGCTGAAGGCTCCTGTTATGCTGCCTTCCGGATGCTCCAGACGCAGCTTTTCCACCAGCGCGGCCAAGCTGTCCATATCCGTTACCGCTTCCACATCTTCCTTCCGTCCGAAAAGCATAGGGAGGCTGAATCCGGAAGGAATGACAAAGGTACCTTTTTCCTCCTGGCAGGCGGATACGATATTCGCAAAGACTTCCTGCTGATCCACCAGTTCTTTCAGGATTGGGGACAGATCCGCCAGCATTCCCTTATCCGAATACACAGACGCATCCATTCCGTCCAGCAGGATAACATCCGGCCCCGTGCCGCTGAGCAGCTCCACGTTCAGATTCTTCAGCGCATCCGATACTGTCATGGAAGAATCCTTTTCCATAAATGCATAAGTATATTCGTATTTGACATATACATCCGGATTCTGTTTCTGATATAACGAGACCGCCTGTTTCACCGCAAAATTTTCTTCCAGGCTGTACACCTTCAACTGCTTTTCCGGCACCGTGGGTTCATTGGGATCATAGGTAAAACGTATCAGCTCGCCGCCGGTGTTCAGCAGCAGGAATTCCCCGCTTTCCAGCCTTACCACGGCACACATGCCATTCATGGGATCCCCGAAGCTGCTGAAGCTTCCTTCCACGAGCTGCTCCATGGCGTTTCCGTTTCTTACATGCCGGTATAAACCGGTGCTGTCAGCCAGATACAGCGTATTTTCTTCCCCGGGAAACAGGATTGCACCGAAGCTGCCGGAGGTATTATTCAGCCTGCCCTTCAGATTACCGGTAATATAATCATTCAGGACCGTATCCTTTTCCAGCATGGTATCCTGCTCCAGATCATAAACCGCAGCGCCGCTGTCGCCCAGGCACAGTAACTGTGTATCCGTAAATGTCATCATTTCAGGCTGTTCCGGCAGCGTAAACATCAGCTGTGCTTCTCCGGTCTCCCAGTTAATGGAGCAGACCTTCCCCGTAATGGTGGTGCCGAAGCATTCGTTTTCCGATTTGGCAAATACCTTGCTAACATAGTCTCCGTCCGCCAGAAGCCCCGACGCTTCCCTTCTGCTGCCGGACGCATCTATCCCGATAAGGGCGGAGGTCATTTTCTGATCCTCCGTATATATCATATTACAAAGGATAAGGCTTCCGTCCGGCGCTATGGAGCTGTTGTAGACATACCCCTCGCCGGGGGTAATATCCGCCGCTTTCCTATAGAGATCCCAGCTGCGGCCTTCATCCTCCGACAGAAACATCCCCGCCTTAACGTCAAAATAAGCCAACTTGTTGTCGGAAAGCATGGTCATGGTCCTTCCTTCCGCATCCGCCCCCTCGGGCAAAGCAAAGGTGGTTTCCATATACCGGCCCATGGCCGCCACACTGCTTTCCGTTTCCTGCGCCCGGCTTCCTTCCTCCGTGCGGTCTTCCGCCGGGGCCGTGGATACCCCAGAGGTTTCCTTCCCGCATCCCGTCATGCTTATAAGTATCGTGGAAACATAAAGTATACACAGCAATAATGCAGATAACCGTTTCCGGCTGCTTCTTTTTTTTCCGTCCATAATAACCTCCAATCTGTTGTTGGACATTATCGTATCATAAAAGTCTCTAAGCTTCCTCTAAAAATGCCGCGGAAATTAGAGAAACCTTAGAGACTTCTATGATATGCTGAAAATAATGGTTTTTTAGTCCCGGACTTACAATTTCAGGAAATTGGCACAACAGCTTGACAGCCTCCCTGTTTAAAATTAGAGTAAAAGAAACGGCGGCATCTGAAAAACCGGCAAATTCATTACTTATGAAAAAGGAAAACCATGAAACTTTTACTTGTAGAAGATGATAACGAACTGAACAAGACGCTTACCTACCAGCTGGAGAAAGAAGGCTTTGCGGTGGATTCCTGTCTGGACGGCGAAGAGGCCTGTTACTATTTGAATGAGGGGCTTTATGATCTGATCCTTCTGGATCGGATGCTGCCCAGGCTGGACGGAATCGGGGTTCTGACGGAAATGCGCCGGAAAGGGAACATGACGCCTGTCATCATGCTCACCGCCCTGGGGGCCCTTACGGATAAAATAACGGGGCTTGACTGCGGTGCCGACGATTATCTGGTGAAGCCCTTTGATTTTGAAGAACTGGCCGCCCGTATCCGCAGTATAGGCAGACGGCCGCGGCGGATGGAAGCCTCTGAGAAGCTTACCTTCGCCGATATCAGCTTTGAACCGGAGGAAGCAAGGCTTACCGGACCGGAGGATACCTGCTCCCTTTCCAGGCGGGAGGGCGCGCTTATGGAAACCTTTCTCCGGAATATCGGCCAGTCTCTTTCCCGCCAGATTCTGCTCTGCCGTGTCTGGGGGCCGGACAGCGACGTGGAGGAGGGGAATCTGGATAACTACATTTATTTTCTCCGCAGACGTCTGAAGGCGGTGGGAAGCCGTGTGCAGCTGAAAACCGTCCGCAGCATCGGGTATCGTATAGAGGAGGGCTGAGATGTTCCGTCAAGTACACCGCCGCCTCACCCTTTTATGTGCAGGAATCACCATTCTGGTTCTTGTACTCATGTCCTGCAGCTATCTGTATGTCTCCGAAAAGAACCTGAAGGAAACCAGCTTTACTTCCTTTCAAAATGATATGAATACCCTGCTTTCCAATCTGGAAAACCAGACGATCATCACCCATGAATGGCTTTCCAAAATGGAGGGAAACGGAAAGTATTTTCTGAGTATCAGGGACAATGATCAGGCGTTTCTGTGGGGAAACCAGGAACATGCTTCCGGTTACCGGGAAGCGCTGAAGGCCGGCTGGGATTATTATGATTCCCATTCCGGGGATTTTCCTTCCACCCTGCCTTTTACCATACAGCACCGGGAATTTTCTTTTTCCACCGATGCAGATAAAAATGAGGATTATTTTGGCTGCATCGCTTTTTCTTCGCGTGATACGGGCACTCTCACCATTTTAATTCTGGAGTCCACAGAAAACCTGCAGGAACGTATCCTGACCCAGCGGCATACCTTTCTGATCCTGGTGGTTTCGGCGGCTTTTGTCCTCGCCTTCTTTTCCTACCTGTTTACAGGCCTGTTTTTACAGCCTCTGAAAAAAAGCCGGCAGAGCCAGATTCAATTTGTGGCCGCCGCATCCCATGAACTCAGAACCCCTCTTTCCGTCATCCTCTCGGCAGGAAATGCCTGCCGGAAGGCCTCCCCACAGGAACAGGGCGTGTTTTTGGATATCATAAAGAAGGAAGGGGAAGCCATGTCGCGCCTGATTTCCGATTTGCTCACGCTGGCCGGCGCGGACAGCCATTCCTTTGCCATCCGTCCCGCTCCCTGTGAACCGGACACGCTTCTTCTGGATCTCTTTGAAGCCTCCCAGCTTCTGGCCCGGGAAAAAGGATATCATCTTTCCATACAGCTCCCGGAAGAAAAAACAACACCTCTTGTCTGCGACAGCGATCGCATCCGCCAGGTGTTGTCCATTTTACTTCATAATGCATTCAGCTTTTGTCCCTCCGGCAGCCGGATCACGTTATCCCTGCGTCAGCAGGACAAGACCACTTTTTTTACCGTGTCGGATAATGGGCCGGGAATTCCGGACACCATAAAAGCCCATCTGTTTGACCGTTTTTACCGGGGCGATGCCTCGCGCCAGGATTCCGGCCACTTCGGGCTGGGACTGTCCATTGCCCGGGAAATCATGGAGGCGCATCATGGAACCATCACGGTTTCCGACTCCCCGGGAGGCGGCGCCACCTTTACCGCTTCCCTGGGTTCCTACCGGAAAAAGCCCTGACACAGCCGCACCAGGTATTCCGTATCCTTTTCCCCTGCTGTCTCAAAGGCCGAATGCATGGCGAGCTGGGCCAGGCCGATATCCGCCGCAGGTATGGAAACATGGGCCGAGGATATGTTTCCCAGGGTAGATCCTCCGGGCACATCCGCCCGGTTGGCAAAATTCTGGCAGGGGATATCCTGCTCCCGGCAGATATCCCGGACCACAGCTGCGGACCAGGCATCTGTGGTATATTTCTGGCTTCCCTGGAATTTCAGCACAATACCGCCGTTTACATAAGGCCTGCTGGTCGGATCCGATTTTTCCGGGTGGTTGGGATGGACCCCGTGGGCATTGTCCGCGGATAAGAGAAAGCTTCCGGCAAGAAGATCCCTCTTTTGCATACCGTTTAAACCATACGCATCGCAGATACAGTCCACGATATCGGAAAGGAAGGTAGAATCCGCCCCCTGCTTTGTCCCGCTTCCGATTTCTTCGTTATCGAAAAGGGCATACACGGCGCCGTATTCTCCGCCCGCCCCTTCTTCCTTCTCCGCGTCCAGAAATCCCCGGAGCGTCCCGTAAGCGCACTGCAGATCATCCAGTCTGGGAGAACCGATGAATTCCCCCTGCACCCCCATACGTCTCCCTTTTTCCCTGCAGTAGAGATAAAGGTCGGAAGCCAGGATTTGATCCGCTTCCATCCCCAGGGTATCGGCACATAATGATTTCAGTGTCATTTTCGTCCCCTCCTCCGCTCCGCCGCCGTACAGCGGAAGGAGATCCACCTGGGGATTGTACGCAAAGCCCTTGTTGATTTCCCGGTTAAAGTGAATGGCCACATTGGGGATGATGCATAAATCCCTGTCAATATTCAGAAGGCGGGTGACCAGTCTGCCGTTTTCCTTTCCGATTACCCGGCCCGCTATGGACAGGGGCCGATCCAGCCAGGTTGACATAATCATACCGCCATAACCTTCCGTATTCAGCTTCACATAATGCCCTTCTACCTCCATCTCCGGTGTCTCCTTCACCTTAAAGCAGGGGGAATCACTGTGGGATGCTGCAATACGCAGGCCGCTTATCCTTCCCTCCGGAAGCCGGAAAGCAATCAATGCGGAATCATTTTTGGTCCTGTAATATTTTCCTCCGGGTTTTATCCCGGCTTCCTCTTCCCCGGTTATCCGGACATATCCTGCCTTCTCAAGCGCAGCGGCGGCATTGGCGGCCGCATGGAATGCGGTCGGGCTGTTGTCAATAAACTGAAACAGCCCTTCTGTAATATCTTCTGTTCGTGTATTCTTCTTATCCATTTCTTCTCCCATCTGTGCGTCTTGGCACTGCTAGGTTAAAATAGGTGAAAAGGGCTATAGATTACAGTATTTTTAGCAACGCCGGAATTAAAATTGCTGTCTGACAGTGACCGTCCCTTTCTCCATCATAAAAGCGGGATAATAAGAAAGCTTGGCTTTGCGCAGGCCCTCCGCGCCGGTATCCTCTTCCCGGTTGATGTAGGGAAAGCCTTCCGTTTCATGCTCCACAAACTGCTGGTTTATCATAGGATAGGCCCCCTGTACATCCGGGTAGGCCTTTTCCATGTGAACAACAAACATGCCCTCTCCGCAAGGCTCTCCTAAGGAAAAAGCCACCACACGGCCGCCGGCGCGGATCAGGCCTCCCCGCAGGTCAAGCGCCTCCCGCATCTGCAGCGCATTCATTGTCACACACAGCTCCTCCGACTTCTCCTCATCCTCTTCACAGCCATTGAGGGTACGCCAGCGCTTCGCCAGTTCCAGGCATTCCTCCTCATTCTCCGCCGTCACAGGTTCGTAGCTCCAGTCCGGATAATTCCCCTTGAATTTGTTTATATGGTTCCTCTTTCCGTGAAGCTTTTTCCCGGCCAGCGTGAGGAGTTTTTCCCTTTCATACACATAATCCGCCTTATCCCGGTTGTAAGCGATTTCGAATTTACCCGGATACAGCGCTTCCAGCTCCTGAAACTGATCCGGGCTGACCAGATGCATACGGAACGCCTTCCCCAGCTCTTTAAAATAGGCCAGCAGCGCTTCCACCACCGGTCCCAGCGGCATATCTCCCTGAGGGAAGCTGACAGAAAAGTCACCCTCCCCGGATAAAAACACCAGCCTCCCCTCTGCCACTCCCCAGCGGATTTGATAAAAGGGTGCCCATAAATAATTATTGGCAAAGGTAAACTCACAGTTTCTCACCGGCATTTTCTTATAATAGGAACTGATCTCCTCTTTATCCTGCAGTGCAATTTTTTTCCATGTAATTTCCATTGTACCACCTCAACTGGTCTATAGTATACCCTGAATGAGAAAAATACAATCATGGGAGTAACAATCCGTAACCGTTCAGCCGGCCCAGGGAAAAGCAGGGGAGGGGAGCCGGGGATGCCGCAGGACACAAAGGGCCGGCTGTCAGGAGTTATCTTAATCTATTTTTCGCAGATCGCACCGGCTGTTTATCTGATATAAAAGCAGGGAGACTGCCAGGAGCACCGCGGTAATAACGCCCATGAATAAATCGGAAGGGATCCCCGGCAGCAGCACACGCAGGCCTACGGGAACCAGGGCGAACAGCATTCCTCCCAGGACGGTTATCATAGTGGAACCGCTTTGTTTGATTACCGTCGTTTCATTGTCCCAGTTGAAAACGGGCATTTTGAGGTTAATGGTAATTCCGAACACCGCCGCAAAACAGGCATAGGATCCGGGAACCAGGATCAGCCAGATGGGAGTCTCACCGCCGGTCTGCCCGGAAAGTATCAGGATGACAGCGGAAAGCAGGATGGCAGGTACCGAAAGCGTGAAGGCGACCATCATTTTTGCATCCAGAATCGTCCGGGTGGGAATCGGCAGGGATTTGGGTATCCACCACTGTTTTCCTTCCATGGATATAGAAGAAGAAGTGGTGCTTCCCATCATGATCATAAGGGACAAAAGAAACGGCAGGATGCTTCCTATGGAAAAAGGCATCGTGAACCCTTCCCCGCCTCCCAAAGCCAGATAGGATTCCAGTTTATCCATCCCTGTAAATGCCAGCAATATGGCTGCGCCCACCATAAGAACATATCCGATTAATGTATTCAGTACATAAATGTTGGATGCCAAATACCGTTTCATCTCTTTTATATACAGCGCTTTGAGAAGGGAGTTCTTTTTTTGTGCCTGCATCCGGTAGTTCTTTTTGGCCGCATGGGAGCGCAGGGCACTGCTGATGCTCACATATTTCCATTGGACCAAAGCGGCGAACAGCAGGAAGGTGCCGAACGATACCGCCATAAATCCCGCGTTAGCCGCAGCATTTCCGCCGGTAATCCCCGCGGTATACAGCCCTGATAACGGATACACCCCGTTGACCTTCTCCACTCCCAGCGTAATCATACCTGCCATATCCGCCAGATTCATGTCCTCCGCCCGCATGGAAAATACAATGGATGCGGCCAGGATTCCCAGGGTGCAAAACAGAGAAAGAAAAATAACCAGCATATTTTTATGCTTAACCCTGGAACCGGCGGCCATTATCAAAGTACCCAGGAAGGATGCCGCAGTCAGCGGCACCAGAGGCACGAACAAAAGGCTTACCGCAGCTGCCCCATAAAAATAAGGGGACGGGCCGGTCATGACGCCATATACCAGGCTCGCCGGAACCACTGTCAGCGAAGACAGCAGAAGGGAACTCAGATACATGTGAAGCAGGCGGCTTACAATGATGGAAAAAGGCCGGATGGGAAGCGCTGTAAGCATCTCAAAATCCCCTGCGGAAAACAGAACCGGTCCCGCTTTAAATAAGGTAAAAATAAATATGGCCAGACTGGAGACCGCCACCACAAACCCGGGAACACTTTCCGCCGCCCCCGCAAAGCACAGAATAAAAGCGGCTCCTGCCGTATAGAATGCCAGCATCACCCCGAGCAGAATATATACGGAAAGCATAAGTATCAGGCGGCCTTTTTTCTTACCGTCTCTGCAATGAACCACTTCATTGATACCGAATCCTCTTAACAGCTGGATCTTTAAAAGCCTTACGCTTTGGCTAATCACCTTTGACCACCTCCATAAATACCTCTTCCAGAGATTTCCCATGGGTCAGGGCGGCTGTTTCCCCGGACACTACAAGTTCTCCATTTTTTATAATAGCTATTTTATTGCACAGCTTTTCCGCCACATCCAGGACATGGGTGGAAAAAAAGATGGCGCTGCCCTCCGCGCAGAGTGTATGCATGTTCTGCTTGAGCACCACGGAGGCGCTGGGATCCAGCCCCACAAAAGGCTCATCCAGAACCAACAGCTTCGGTTTGTGAATCAGGGCCGATATAATAGCAAGCTTCTGCTTCATGCCATGAGAATAGGAAGAAATCAGGTCTCCCAGGCTGTCTGTAATCCCGAACTGCTCCGCATATTCCCGTATCCTTTCCGTGCGCACCCCGGAATCCAGCCGGAAGATATCCGCAATAAAATTCAGATACTGGATTCCTGTAAGATGCTCATATAAATCCGGATTATCCGGAATATAAGCCAGCATGGATTTACAGAGCATAGGTTCCTTCTTTATCGAATGCCCGTTAATGAGAATCTCCCCTTCCCCGAAGTCCAGGATTCCCACCGCCGCCTTAATTGTAGTGGTTTTCCCAGCCCCGTTATGTCCGATAAATCCATAAATATCCCCTGGCAGAATCTCCAGGTTCAGATCGGAAACGGCCTTCTTACCGCCCTTATATGTTTTTGAAAAATGTATGATCTCTAACATGCTTCACTCCTGTTCTTCCTCACACGGAGAGGAAATAAAGGTAAGCCTTCTGGGCCTGCGCCCTTCCTCCAGCTTGTTATAAATGTAATCATTATATACGGCTCCGATTTTCCCCGTCATCTCCACGAACTCCTCATCCGTAAGAAGCAGGGTGGAACTGCTCAGACTCAGCATATCCTTAACCGGATCATTGCCTTTCCTGCCGAAATAAGCGGTAAAGGATGCCATCAGGGAAAACAAGGCGGACTGTACCAGCCCCTCCACGCCATTCCTGTCATATTCCCCCATCGGCTCCTTTACCAGGGCATATGTTTTCTCCACGGTTCCCCGTTTCCTGCATTCCCGTACCACCTCAATACAGCCTGCATCATAAAGCACCCTGATATGCCGGTACAGGCTGGCGGTGGGGATATCACTCAGCTCCTCCTTTATAGAAGCCGCCGTCCCTTCCCCATGCAATATCAAATACTGAACAATACGCTGCCTTACAGGATTCATTACCACCCGAATAAATTCCTGCTGGTCCATAACCATCATCCCTTTCGATTATTATCAAAAATGATATTATTATCACCATTAATAATATTTATCACATCCTGATACTACCACCTTTGTATCACTGTGTCAACCCAATAATACAGTTTCCATAATATGTTACCCTGTGCAGTAAATGCACAGTAAGGAGTGGTAACGTAATAGTAACCGTTCAATTCTGCTGCTCCAGAACGTGGGTGTAGATAAAAAAGGTAGGCGTCACCCGCCCCGGCTTCCCTGTGCGGCCTGCTGCCCTGCAAGGATTCCTGTAAGGGGCCTTATAAGCACGCCGGTCCTTAGGCTGCGTCCTTTGCGGCCTTAGTACCGTTGCGTGATTATCCGAGCGGAAGCGTCCCCTGGAAGGAACCTTGCAGGGCAGCAGGCCGCACAGGGAAGCCGGGGCGGGTGACACCTACCTTTTTTATCTGCACCCCCAGAACGTATCCTCCTTTACATCCCCCCGCCCACTTGCTATACTGGATCTGACAACGAATATTTTTACCGGAGTTCTTCCGGAAAAGACAGATTTCCACGGGGCCTGCGGGCCATAACCTATCTCCCGCAGCTTCCCGCCAGGTAAAGGAGGCGGTTGACAAATGAATCACAAATCGGATGAAATTTTTAAAAAACATATCCAAAGACAAAAATTATCCCCTGCAGAGCATTGATTATGTGAAGGCATTTTTCTTTGCCAAAGGCCCTGTGCCCACAGGCCGGTAAGGTAAAATGCTCTGTACGGGGAGAATACGGAAACCGCATCACATATTCGTGTTCTGCACTTATTATCAAAAAAATAATAAGGAGCGGATAGCTTATGAAATGCGTAAATGCAGCACAAATACTACCGGAAGATCTGCTGGCGGAAATCCGCCGCTATACAAATGGGGAAAGACTTCTCTATATCCCGGAGGAATCCCGGAGAAAAGGCTGGGGAGAAACCAATGGCTCCCGGAGCTTTTACAGAAAAAGGAATCAGGAAATGTACCGCCTGTACCAGGCCGGCAGCACGGTACCCGAGCTTGCCGGGACCTTCCATCTGGCAGAAAATACGGTGAGAAAAATTATATATGGGAACCGGCCGGATCTTTCGCCGCAGGCGGTACAGCCGCCTACCTGAAATACCGCAAAAAACTGCGGAAAGCAGGTTACGGATATCACCTCCGCGGCCATCCTTGTGTTCCATAAAAAAACAGAGCACCGCAGAACTGGAATACTCCCCTCACGCAGGATTACATCCTGCAGGAAGTATTGCCGTTGCGGGCTCTGTTGCTATTCTATTCCGCTTTCCGTTTCATACGGCCAGTCCATGATTCCGCCAAAATCATAAATCTGTGTGTACCCTGCTTCCACCAGCTTTTTTGCCGCCTGGGCGCTGCGGTTTCCGCTGCGGCAGTACACAAGGATTTCCTGGTCCATATCGGGCAGCTGTTCCTGCTTTTCTGTCCCTATGCTTTCATTCGGTATCAGGATAGCTCCCGGAATATGGCTTTCCTCATATTCCTCCTGTGTTCTCACATCCAGAATGATAATAGTGTCATCGGAATCCATTCTGTTTTTTGCTTCTTCTGCTGTTATTTTATGATATTCCCCTTTCATTGCTTCCTCCTGTACTGTTTCCGTATTTTCACTGCGGTTCCCGCAGGCTGTGAGCACGCCTGCCAGGACTCCGGTAATAAGAATAACCATTATTGCCCTTTTTATTCCGTTCCTCATATAGTGCCTCCTTTTCGTTTTATACTGTAATTATATTAGTTACAGTTATTTCTGTCAAGAAAAATATTTTCCTGCTTTAAGTAATTACTATTCAAAGGTGATATTATCCTTTTACCAGTTGGAAAGGCCCATGAAGTCAGAAAACAAAAGGGGCGGGGACGCCATACTTTTTTATCTGCACCCGGGAGCTGTTTGACATTTCCATATGCTCATATTAAAATGAAAAAGCTGGCAGTATGATTGGAGGAGGGGTTGGAGTGTTTAATGAAATTTGTATTTATGAAGCGAAAATTGATAAACAAGATGAAATAGAAGCTTTAATGAAAGAGGTTGCCGAATTCTATCTTTCACAACCCGGGGTTATCGATGTGAAGTATATCAAACGCACACACCGGCAAGAGGATTTCAACGCTGTCAAGGAAGGGAAACCGCCTGTCCGCTTGACAAAATGGGTGGGTAAAGTCACATATATTTTGCACTGGACACTTGAGGATGAAGAAACCCATGCCCGCGTTTCCAAGCTTGGATTGGAGCAGTTTTATAAAAGATGGAATCGTTGCCTGACTACAATGCCTAGAATCTTATTGGGTGAGAACGTTGTATAGTTCGGCTGCGTATCTCCCCTTTAGCAGTTCTTAGCAGCGGAAAGCAGTGCAAAGCGGTACACTTTGCGTTTTTCCGCCTTTTCATCTCCGTGAAAACCTGAAAATCTGCTTGCCGGTGTCCATCGCCGATCCCCCGGTAAGGGTGTGCAATACCAGGGCTGTCAGCAGGCCACTTAAGGGCTTGCTTTACAAAATCGTGCCGTCAGGAGGAGACTGTCATGCGCTTATTGATTGCTGAGGATGAAAAAGATTTAAACCAGGTCATTACCAAAACTTTGCAGAAGAACCACTATTCCGTGGATTCCTGCCTGGACGGGCAGGAGGCCCTGGATTTCCTTGCCATGGCCGAATATGATGCCATTATCCTGGACATAATGATGCCCCGGGTCAGCGGCCTTGAGGTATTGCAGAAGCTGCGCTCCGCAGGGAATAAAACCCCTGTTTTACTGCTCACCGCCCGGGACAGTGTCCGTGACAGGGTTGCCGGCCTGGACTCCGGCGCCGATGATTATCTGGTAAAGCCCTTTGCTTTTGAGGAACTGCTGGCGCGCATCCGGGTGATGCTGCGCAGGGAAGGAGGCCGGTCCGATAACTGCTACCGGATCGCCAACCTGACTGTGGACTGCGATGCCAGGACGGCCTTTCGTGATGACGCAGCCATCACCCTGTCCTCCAAAGAATTCTCCATCCTGGAATACCTTGTCTGCAATCAGGGAATCGTCCTTTCCCGGGAAAGAATAGAACAGCATATATGGAATTATGACTATGAAGGCGGCTCCAACGTGGTGGACGTATATATCCGGTATCTCCGGAAGAAAATCGACGACGGCTTTACCCCGAAACTGATCCATACGGTACGGGGTGCGGGCTATGTGCTGAAAGAGGCCTGAAACCTATGAAGAATCTGTCAATCAAACTGAAAATCACTCTGTGGTATACCTTATTTATGACCCTTCTTGTAATAGGAATCCTCTGGCTGCTTCTATATATCAGCAACAGCAGGCTCCTTTCCAATGCCCGCCTCCGGCTTAAGGACACCGTGACGAGAAGCTTCCATGAAATCGATTATGAGGATGGTGTGCTGGAATTTGATAACGATATCAATTTTCTGGGGGAAGGAATCTATATCTCGGTATACGATACCGGGGGAAAACTGCTGTACGGAAGAATCCCCTCCCTTTTCAACGGAGCTCCCGTACTGGTTATGGATGAAATCCAGCAGGTGGATTCCGGCCAGACCCTCTGGTATGTCTATGATTACTGCCAGAAAATAGAAGGGTACGGCAACCTGTGGGTACGGGGTATCGCCTCCCAGACCCAGACGGATGCCGCGCTTGCGACCGTCGTACGGCTGGCCCTTGTTTTTCTCCCCTTTTTTGTCCTCTGCATCGCCGCAGGAGGTTATTTTATTATCCGCCGCACCCTGGCCCCTTTGGCCGCTATGACGGATACCGCGCGGAAAATCAGCGAAGGCAGCGATCTATCCCGGCGCATCCGGCTGGGAGCCGGAAAGGATGAGGTACATAAAATGGCCCATACCTTTGACCGGATGATGGACAAACTGGAGGAATCCTTTGAAAACGAAAAGCAGTTCACCTCCGATGTTTCCCATGAGCTGCGCACCCCGGTTACGGTCATCCTTTCCCAATGCGAATATGCATTGCAGGAGGATACCTCTCCTTCTGAGGTACAGGACTGCGTCCGTACCATTGCCGGCCAGTCCCGGAAAATGTCCTCCCTTATTTCCCAGCTGCTCACCCTGGCCCGCGCGGATAAGGGAACCCAGAAGCTCCATTATGAACTGCTGAACCTGAGTGAACTGGCGGAAATCACAGCCGAAGAGCAAAAAAGCATAGCTGCCGCCAAAGGGATCACCCTGGAAACCCATATTCAGCCGGATATCCTTTTCCGCGGCGATGAAACCATGATGATGCGTCTTTTCATCAATCTGCTATCCAACAGTATTACCTACGGCAGGGAAAACGGAACGACCCGGATCACGCTCACCAGCGACGGAAGCCGCATTACCGGTTCGGTATCCGACAACGGTATCGGCATTGAGAAGGATAAACTGGATAAGATATGGAAACGTTTTTACCAGGTGAATCCCGCCAGAAGCTCCGGTGAAAGGGAAGGGGCCGGACTGGGGCTGCCTATGGTCAAATGGATTACCGAAGCTCACGGCGGAACCATCCGTGTGGAAAGCACGCCCGGTGAAGGAACTGCTTTTACCTTTTCCTGGGAAACGGCTTTACAGGAGGGCGTCCGGGGAAGTATAATGAAAGGGCAGGGGGAGACACCCATATAAAAAAACGCAGCATGAGGCATCAGACAGGGGGGAGGGCACCCATTATAAAAAACATATCTGTAATTGATGCGCAGGGAAATGTATATGAAGCCACCTGGCCCAAACGTGCCAGAGGTCTTGTTAAGAACGGCAGGGCACGCTTCGTCAACGAGACAACCATCTGCCTTGCGTGCCCGCCGGATATTACGGAGGGTGAATTTATGAACGTAAAAGATATTTTAAACCAGACTTCCCAGAAGGAACCGGTACAGGAAACCGCAGCTGCCGGAACGGATGCAGAACCCGATATGTCTTATATCATCCGTAAAATCGATCAGATCATGGATGATTCCCGGTATATCAGGGATGCCCTGGGACAGCTGGAGCACGCAGAAGGTGACACCGCCATGGCTATCAGCAACGTGGTGGAAAACAGGGAACGGACTAACCAGTGTATGATTGCGTTACTTCAGAAAATGCTGGAGGCCACGAAGCCCCAGACAAAGGATACCGGCGTAACTAAGCTGGAAATTATACAAAATCTCCTGTCCTCTTCCGATATGGATGATGAGTATAAGTGCGAAATACTTACACAGGTTATACAGCGAATCCTATAAGTCAGATACCCCGAAGCGGGAATTGGGGGAACGGTTCAGGACGATACGCAGATGCGTAAGGTGGTCCCGCTTCTGACAGAAAGGAAAGGGATGCCGGCTATGGTAATCATTTACTAGGATTATCAGCCGGCATCTTTTTATTCTTTTTTAATGTTCTTTTAATCTTTACACGTTATCCTTAACTCATCAAAAGGAAACACCCGAAAGGAGAAACATGTTATGAAAAGAAATTTATATATCCTGCTTCCCGCTCTTGGCTTATCCGCCGCACTGCTCACTGCCTGCGGCAGTCAGGATTCCCAGGATTTAGTAACACAGCAGATTACATCCACGCAGGAATCCCTTGCCGCCGGCGCATCGGCTTCCAACCTGCAGGTCACAGAAAACAAAAATGACGACGCACTGCCTGCAGCAGGCGAAACGGTTCCTATTGCAGCCGGAGGCGCTTCCGCACAGGCCCTGGCAGGCAATACACAGGCCGGCGGGCAGACAGCCTACATCAGCGAAGCGGAGGCCAAAAAAATCGCTCTGGAACATGCCGGTTTGAAAGACGAAGATATTTCTTATTTTAAACTGAAACTGGATTCCGATGACGGTGTAGTGGAATATGAAGTGAAATTCTATGCGGGAAATACCGAATACGATTATGATATCGATGCTGTTACAGGAACCATCCGCAGCTTTGATACGGAATTGGACGACGATCATCATCAGAACACGGGTACGGGCAATGCAAATACGGCCGCTCCTGCCGGATCCATCAGTGAAGCGGACGCTAAAAAAATAGCGCTGGAGCAGGTGCCCGGCGCAACGGAAAGCAATCTGAGACTGAAAACCGATTATGACGACGGAAGAATGAAATATGAAATCAAAATAGTATATAACGAGATTAAATATGAATTTGATATTGATGCCGCAACCGGAAAAATCCTGGAATGGGAGTCGGAATCTATCTACGACTGATTCGTTCGCGGCCGTTCAGACAAATTGAATGCTTACATTCGTATCCCTCTCCCTTTCAGCAAAGGGAAAAAATCCCGCCCGCATGGCTTCTGCCAGATTCTTCTTCACGCAGAAAGCATTGCAGGCGGGTTGTTTTATTTATCAGGTGCTATAATATATTTGCCGTTTGCCCGCAGCTGCGGACGGCTCAGGATATCCTCCAGCTGTTCCAGGCCGCAGACGTCATATATCATGCTGCTCACATCCAGACGGCCGGAATCGATCAAATCAAGCGCCCTCTTCTGGGTGTACGGATTGATATAAGATGCCTTGAGCACAAGCTCCTTCTGGAATATCTGAAAGGGCTTTATGGAAACCGTTTCTTCCGGCTTCGTCAGCCCGAACATCATCACCACCGCTTTCTTCCCTGCAAGAGCAATCGCCTGTTCGATAGTGGACGGACGTCCCACACACTCGATAACCGTCTGCACCCAGGTCATTCCGGCCCCTTCAAGAACCGCTTTCCCATCCTCATGGATCGGATCAATGCAGATATCGGCTCCCAGCTTCCTTCCCACTTCTCTTTTCCCTTCCACAGGCTCCAGCAGAGCAACCTTAGCCGCCCCGGCCAGCTTTGCCAGCTGTACCATAAGAAGCCCGATCATACCGCCCCCTATGACCACAACCTGGTGGCCGGGCCTGATTTCGCACATATCCAGTCCGTGCAGACAGCAGGCCACGGGCTCGGCCATAGCTCCCTGTTCAAAAGTGGTTTTATCCCCCAGCCGGTAAACCTGCCGGTAATTCACGGCACAATATTCTGCAAAACCGCCGTTTACCGTAGTCCCGTATCCTATCATGTGTCCGCAGAAATGAGCGGCACCGTTTCTGCATGCCTCGCAGGCTCCGCAGCAGCAGTTGGGATCGATGCAGACTCTGTCCCCTTCCCGGAAACCGGTGACCCGTTCTCCTGTTTTCACCACCACGCCGGAAAATTCATGGCCCAATATGGTGGGCGGCGTCACTTCCGCAGCGCCCTTGTCCCCTTCATAAATATGTACATCCGTTCCGCATACCCCGCATGCCTTCACCTGAATCAGCACTTCCTCCGGGCCGGTCTCCGGCATCGGGCGCTCCTCAATCCTTACCTCATGTTTCCCATAAAATACCGCACTTTTCATTTTACTATACCCTCCCCTTTTTATTCCCGTCATTCTGCCGCGGGATATTAGCCATTCATTCCCACCGTTCCGGCAGAAGCTCCTCCAGCGTAAGCTCCTTATCCTTCAGCCGTATCCGGCAGTCCAGATTTGCATGGTTAATCTGGTACATAAACTCCCGGCACCGTCCGCAGGGCGGTACAATCCCTGCCTCCCGGTTCACTGCCACCAGCTTTACTATCCGGCTTTCCCCCGCGGTAACCATAGCCGCAATCGCCGCGTGCTCCGCACAAAAGCCCATGGAACAGGGTGTATCGATACAAACACCCCTGTATACATTCCCCTGATCCGTAAGCAGAGCCGCTGCAACGCTTCCGGCGCTGGCGCTCTCCGACAGATCCCTGGGATTTAATGTCCGGTATGCAATATCCGTCAGTTCTTCAAATTCCATTTTCCTTTTCCTCCTATCATCATAGCGGTTTCTTTTACGGAAAGCAAGACTTATCTGCCTTCCCGCCGGCGTCTGTCCGGCATGGGATCCCCGGCATCCTTTCTGTTGTAAACATCCACATCCACCGCATCGTCCTGTTTCGCCACAATCGTAGTGCATACCGCATCCCCTGTGATATTGACTGCGGTCCTTGTCATATCCAGAATCCGGTCAATCCCCATTATCAGGCCGATTGCCTCCACCGGCAGCCCTACGGATTGAAATACCATGGACAAGGTAATCAGACCCACGCCGGGCACGCCTGCCGTTCCCACGGAAGCGAGGGTAGCCGTAGCTATTACCGTCAGGAAATCCGCCGCCGACAGGTGTATTTGGAAGGCCTGCGCCGCAAATACCACCGCGACTCCCTGCATGATCGCCGTACCATCCATATTGATGGTGGCGCCCAGAGGGATCGTGAAGGAGGATATTTTCTTGCTCACTCCCATTTTTTTATAAAGGGTATCAATGGAAAGGGGAATGGTGGCATTGGAGGTGGCGGTGGAGAAAGCAAAGGCCATCACGGGGGCAAATTTATGCAGGAACCGGATCGGGCTCAGCCCCGTAAACAGCTTCAGGAGTACCTGATACACCACAAGCCCCTGCACCGCCAGCGCCAGAATCACGGCAAGCATATATTTCAGCAGCGGGACAAACGCATCAAGCCCCAGGCCGGCAAAGGTTCGGGCTATCAGGCAGAATACCCCCGCAGGAGCCAGCGTCATAACGCCCATCGTCATATCCATTATTATATCATTAAACTGGCTGAAAAAGGAAGAAACCATATCCGCTTTTTCTCCCCGATGAGCCAGGATGACTCCCAGAATCAGGGCAAAAAGGATAATCGGCAGCATTTCCCCCTTCGCCAGGGCCTCCAGGGGATTGGTGGGAATTATATGCAAAACCGTATCCACAAAGTTTGTTTTTTCCGCAGCCGCGGTTTCCGTCCCCTGGATTTTCTCCAGCTCCAGCCCCAGACCGGGATTAATCAGGCCGGCAAGGAAAATTGCCGCACTGATAGCCACCGCTGTCGTCAGCAGATAGAATCCTATGGTTTTCACGCCCACCCTGCCCAGCCTTTTGGTATCCCCTATGGCCATACTGCCGCAGACAAGAGAACAGAATACAAGAGGGACTACCAGCATCTGCATCAGGCGGATAAACCCCTGTCCGATCACATAAAAAATACCGTCAATGATAACCGTATCCCGGATATACCCTGCCGGGATCCACAGATTCAGCGCCAAACCGGCAAGCGCCCCGCAAAGAAGGGCAATAAAAATAACCGTTGTCAGATTTTTTTTCTTTTTTCTCATTTATCCTCTTCCCCTGAACGTATGCTTCCTATAGTTCTCCAGCAGCCCTTCCTGCATCTAGTATTCCGTTTATCCGCTGCGTTTATCCCTTTTTGCGATCTCAGTACCGCTGCGTTTCAGGCTGCACGGACGATACGCAGGCCCAATATTATCCAATCTTTTTTCTTTCTCATGCCATATCGCCGAAAATCCATCTAAAAATAGCCCCGAAAGCCAAAAAATTGCTGAAAAAATTAAAATATGCAAAAAAGTTATGCCTACCTATAGAAACTGGTGTATAATACAACCAAATTGTTCAGAAAGACAGATGTGTTTCTGTCAGAGACAATTGTTCACCAAACTAATATATGAGGAGGAACTACTTATGAAAAAAGCACTTAGTATTTTCTGCGCTGCCGTTATGTGCACCGGTATCCTTGCCGGCTGCGGTAACACAGGCGCCACAGCTGAGACGACACCGGCAGCCCCCGCGGAATCCGTTCAGGCAGGTACCGACGCGGCGGACAGCGCTGCGGCGGATACCAACGAAAGCGCTGCCGCAGACACAGCAGGAAGCACAGCTGCCGGCGGTGTATTCAAAATCGGCGGCACAGCACCGCTTACAGGCGCTGCTGCCATTTACGGAAATGCGGTTAAAAACGGCGCACAGATTGCCGTTGATGAAATCAACGCAGAAGGCGGAGCCATCCAGTTTGAACTGAAATACGAAGATGATGAAAATGACCCGGAAAAAGCAGTTTCCGCATACAATGCCCTGAAGGATTGGGGAATCCAGCTTTCCCTCGGTTCCGTTACCACGAAGCCCTGTGAAGCGATTTCCACGGAGCATTTTGCAGACCGTATTTTTGCCCTGACCCCTTCCGCATCCTCTACGGCTGTAACCGACGGAAAGGATAACGTATACCAGATGTGTTTCGCGGATCCCAACCAGGGTACCGCTTCCGCCGATTACATAGCCGAAAAGCAGTTGGGTACAAAGATTGCCGTTATCTACCGGAACGACGATGTATACTCCAGCGGAATCTATGAGAAATTCAAAGCCCAGGCGGAAACCAAGGGGCTGGAAATCGTATCCGCAACCACATTCACGGATGCCAGCTCCAATGATTTCTCCGTTCAGCTGGGAGAAGCTAAAAATGCAGGCGCAGATCTTTTGTTCTTGCCTATTTATTATCAGCCCGCTTCCCTGATTCTCAAGCAGGCGAGCGACATGGGCTACACTCCTACCGTATTCGGCGTTGACGGCATGGACGGAATCCTGACCCTGGAAGGCTTCGATACCTCCCTGGCAGAAGGTGTAATGCTGCTGACCCCTTTCAATGCGGATGCAGAGGATGCAAAGACCCAGAGCTTCGTAAATAAATACAAAGAGCAGTTCGGCGATGTCCCCAACCAGTTTGCCGCAGATGCTTATGACTGTATTTATGCTTATAAAGCAGCCCTCGAAGCTGCCGGCGCAACAGCAGATAAGACTGCCGAGGAACTGTGTGACCTGATGATCCAGGCTTTCCCTTCCCTTACCTTTGACGGCCTTACCGGCAACGGCGTAACCTGGGATTCCACAGGTGCCGTATCCAAGAGCCCCAAGGGTATGATTATTGAAAACGGTACTTATGTAGGTCTGTAAGATAACGGATCCGTCATAATTCAACTGCCGCAAGGGAGCGCGCTATCATTCCACGATAGGTTGCTCCCTTGTTGTATCAGTTCCGTAAATCCGGACTGTTACCCCCTGGTTCCTTAATCAAGTCGTTGGTGCAGGGCGGCTGTCTGCCCTGCGGACCGTCGCCCTGGGCCAACGACACCAAGAAAAAGTGAGGTGTATCCCATGACCTTTTTATCGTATCTGATCAGCGGCATCAGCCTGGGCAGCATCTATGCTATCATCGCACTCGGCTATACGATGGTTTACGGTATTGCAAAAATGCTGAATTTCGCCCATGGGGATGTTATCATGGTGGGGGCCTACATATCCTTCTGTACCACCAGCTATCTGGGCCTTTCCCCTTTTATATCCGTCCTGCTTTCCATCGTTGTCTGTACCGCTCTGGGCATCGTTGTGGAACGTCTGGCTTATAAGCCTCTGCGCAAAGCACCTTCCCTTGCCGTGCTCATCACGGCTATCGGTGTATCCTACTTTTTGCAGAATGCCGCCCTTCTCATCTGGGGTTCCAGCCCCAAGACCTTCTCCTCCGTCGTAGGGAACTGGTCCTTGAAGCTTTTTGACGGACAGCTTACCATATCCGGTGTTACTATTGTCACCGTCCTGGCCTGTATCGTCATTATGACAGCGCTGACACTGTTCACCACAAAAACCAAGACAGGGACCGCCATGCGCGCCGTATCCGAGGATAAGGGAGCCGCACAGCTCATGGGAATCAGCGTGAATTCCACCATTTCCATAACCTTTGCCATCGGCTCCGGGCTGGCGGCTGTTGCCGGCGTCCTTTTGTGCTCCGCCTACCCCACGCTTATGCCCACCACCGGCTCCATGCCGGGCATCAAGGCCTTTACGGCTGCTGTTTTCGGCGGTATCGGATCCATTCCGGGGGCTATGCTGGGCGGTATCCTTCTGGGAATTATTGAAATTTTCGCCAAGGCATATATTTCCACCCAGCTCTCCGATGCCGTGGTTTTTGCGATGCTGATCCTTGTCCTCATCGTCAAGCCTGACGGCCTGCTGGGCAAACATATCAATGAGAAAGTGTGAGGTGAGACGGTATGAAATCTATGAAAAAACTGCTGACAGGCAGGCGTGACAGCCTGGTTTCCTTCGGTATCGTCATCCTTGCCTATGTGATAATCCAGATCATGATATCCACGGGAAATATATCCTCTTCCCTGAAGGGCCAGCTGGTTCCCATATGCGCTTATATTGTCATGGCGGTTTCCCTCAACCTGACGGTAGGCTTTCTGGGCGAACTGTCCCTGGGGCATGCAGGTTTTATGTCCGTCGGCGCGTTTACCGGCATTGTCGTGACCACAAGCCTTGCACAGGCGATTCCTTTTGCCCCTCTCCGGCTGGCTGTTGCCATGGTCATCGCGGGCATTTTCGCCGCTTTGGCCGGGGTTATCGTGGGTGTGCCCGTCCTTCGTCTGAAGGGGGACTATCTGGCAATCGTCACTCTTGCCTTCGGCGAGATCATTAAAAATATTATAAATGTACTTTATATCGGAATGGATGGCAGCGGACTCCATTTCAGCCTTCTGGAACAGCGTTTTACACTGGGGGAAGAAGGGAAGATGATCATCAACGGCCCCATGGGAGTCAGCGGAGTCACCAAAATATCCACCTTTACTTCCGGCTTCGTCCTCATTCTCATCACCCTGTTCCTCATCCTGAACCTCGTCCACAGCCGGACAGGACGCGCTGTCATGTCCGTACGCGATAACCGCATCGCTGCGGAAAGCATCGGTGTTTCCGCCACCCGTTACCGGCTTCTGGCTTTTGTTATCTCCGCCGCCTTTGCCGGTATGGCCGGTACCCTGTATGCCATGAATTTCTCTACGGTTACAGCCAATAAATTCGACTTCAACACCTCTATCCTGGTGCTGGTTTTCGTGGTTCTCGGCGGACTGGGAAATATCTGGGGCTCCATCGTTGCCGCCGCCCTGCTTACGGTTCTGCCGGAATTGCTGCGCGGTCTCAACGACTATCGTATGCTTATTTACGCGATTCTGCTCATCGCCATGATGATCTTCAATAACTCCGGCCTGAAAACACGTCTTCTGGAAAAACGCGCGGCACGCCGCGCCGGTGATCCGAAGGACACGGCCGCATTATCTGATAAGGAGGAGGCATAACTATGGCAATGCTGGACGTAACAAAACTTAGCATCTCCTTCGGCGGCCTGCGGGCGGTGGATGAACTGACCATGCAGATAGAGGAAGGCGGCCTGGTGGGCCTTATCGGTCCCAACGGCGCCGGAAAAACCACCGTATTCAATATGCTTACCGGTGTATACCAGCCCACGGAGGGCGGCATCCGCCTGGACGGCAAAAACCTGATCGGCAAAAAACCGGCAGATATCTGTAAAATGGGTGTCGCCCGTACCTTTCAGAATATCCGCCTGTTCCCCAAACTGTCCGTGCTCGATAATGTAAAAACAGGCCTTCACAACCAGGTGACCTACTCCCTGGCCGAAAGTATGCTCCATCTGGGCAGCTTTTCCCGGAAAGAAAAGGAAATGGATCAAAAAGCCCTGGAAATCCTTAGTGTTTTCGGCCTGGACAGCTCCGCCTATGATCTGGCTTCCAACCTGCCCTACGGCAAACAGCGCAAGCTGGAAATCTCCCGGGCGCTTGCCACCAGCCCCAAGCTTCTTCTGCTGGATGAGCCTGCTGCCGGCATGAATCCCAACGAGACCGGGGAGCTGATGGATACCATCAGCCTTGTCCGCAAAAAATACGGAGTGACCATCCTTCTCATCGAGCACGATATGAAGCTGGTACAGGGTATCTGCGAATATCTGTACGTATTGAACTTCGGCAAACTGCTGGCAGAAGGAACCCCTGCCCAGGTACTGAACGATCCGGCGGTCATCAAAGCCTATCTGGGCGATTAAAGGAGGTCTTAATTCATGGCAATGCTTACCGTAGAAAATCTGAATGTATATTATGGCATGATCCACGCGCTGAAGGGTCTGTCTTTCCATGTAGACGAAGGCGAAATCGTAGCCCTCATCGGCGCCAACGGCGCCGGAAAAACCACTACCCTGCAGACCGTCAGCGGCATCCTCCCTGCGAAATCCGGTTCCATTAATTTTCAGGGTAAGGAAATCTCCTCAGTCCCCGGAAACCAGATCGTAAAACTGGGTATGTCCCATGTCCCGGAAGGACGGCGGATGTTCTCCAACCTCACCGTATATGAAAACCTGATGATGGGCGCTTATACCCGCAAAAATAAAAAAGAGATTGCCGACACCCTGGAAATGGTGTATGAACGTTTCCCCAGGCTGCGGGAACGTACCCGCCAGCTGGCAGGCACCCTGTCCGGCGGGGAACAGCAGATGCTGGCTATGGGCCGCGCACTGATGGCACAGCCGCGGATTATCCTCATGGATGAACCTTCCATGGGCCTGTCGCCCTTATTCGTAACGGAAATTTTCAAAATCATTACCGAAGTCAATAAACAGGGCGTTACCATCCTGCTTGTGGAACAGAATGCAAAAAAAGCGCTTTCCATCGCCAACCGCGCCTACGTTCTGGAAACCGGAAAAATCGTTAACGAAGGAGAGGCCCGCGCCCTTCTTGATGATGAATCCATCAAAAAAGCGTACCTGGGTGAATAACCGGGCGGAACAAAGGGGAAAATCCCCTGCCCGTTAATGAACTCACATTTTGCCACGCAAAGTCAGGAGGATTTATATTATGGAGAAAATAATTATTACCATTGCACGCCAATATGGCAGCGGCGGACGGACCGTCGGGAAAATGCTGGCCGAACGCCTGCAGATCCCTTACTATGACAGGGAAATTATCTCAATGGCCTCCGAAGAAAGCGGCATCAATCCCACCCTGTTCCAGGACGAGAAAAAAACACACAGCCTGCGTGCTTTTTTCACAGGCGGCTATCACAACGCCAAACTGCTGTCCCCGGAAAGCGCCGGCTTTACAAGAGACGATAACCTGTTTAACTACCAGGCCAAAATCATCCGCCAGCTGGCGGACGAAGGCTCCTGTGTGCTGATCGGCCGCTGCGCCGACCACGTATTGAAGGATATGCCCGGTGTCGCCCGTGTCTTTGTCCATGCCCCGGCAGATTTCTGCCTGCGTGAAGCTATGAAGGTCAACAGCCAGCCGGAGAACGAAGTGGTGAAGCTCATCGCAAAAACGGATGAATACAGAGCACATTATTATAAATACTATACCGGAAAAGAATGGAAAAATGCCCTGAATTACGATCTGTCGCTGGACAGCTCCAGGCTTGGTTTTGACGGTACGGTGGAAGCGATCCTGGCTTATATTGAAGTCCGCAGGAAATTCGACCCGCAGATGAAGGGATGACTGTACCGAACGGATCGTTACCGGTATCCCTTAAGATATGACCGGCCCCCGGCTATCGTAATCTTTCGATAGCCGGGGGCTGGTTTTATCCCTATGCCTCAGAACCCCTTATGATATATACCTGCAAGTGCGCAAGTGCAAAACCCGAATCTAACTGCCGATACCAGGAGGATATTTATGAGTTACTATAAAGACACGAATCTAATTATACGACGGATGCAGGAGCCGGATCCGCAGATTTTCAGCGATGAGGAATGCAGACAGGGATGGAAGGCTTCCCCCGAAAAATATAAAAGACGGATTGCAGACGAGCAAAAAGGAATCGCAGCCGCCCTTACCGCAGAATATAAAGGCCTGCCTGCAGGCTATATTAATGTATACCTAAACTGTCCGGCCGGTCCGTTTGCCAACAAAAATATACCTGAAATAGTGGATTTCGGCGTTTTGGAAAAATATCGGAACAAGGGCATTGGTACCCGCCTGATGGATACTGCGGAAAGACTGGCCCAAAACCTCTCCGGTATCGTCTGTCTCGGAGTCGGCCTTCATGCCGGCTACGGAAGTGCCCAGCGGATGTACATAAAAAGAGGATATATACCGGACGGTTCCGGAGTCTGGTACCGTGACAGAATCTGTACCTCTTATAGCCAATGCTGTAATGATGATGATTTGATTTTATATCTGAGTAAAGTACTGAAACCAATACAATAGTTATAAGGAGACACCACATGTTATTAAACAGTATTTATCATAAAGAAATACCACTGTTCATTAGTGATTTTTTCGATACAGAACCTATGCAGCGCCTGAAAACACTGGGAATGGATTGTGGATGTGAATATACAAATTTTCCTGCTTATAGACATTGTATAAAATATAACCGTCTCGAACATAGTTTGGGCGTTGCCCTTATCATATGGCATTTTACCGGAGACAGGAAGCAGACCATTGCGGGATTGCTGCATGATATAAGTACACCTGTTTTTTCCCATACAGTTGATTTCTTAAATAAGGATTATCTTCTCCAGGAATCTACCGAATCAGATACTGCTGCATTCATAACAAAGTCGGAACAGATTATGCAGCTACTAGATAAATACGCACTTCCCCTTGAAGCTGTATGTAATTATCATATATATCCCATTGCTGATAATAGTTCTCCTAAGCTGTCTGCAGACAGACTGGAATATACTTTCCGGAAGTTTATGAGTTTTGGGCTGAAATCCTTAAGTGACATTGCTTCTTATTACTCTGATTTAATTATAGGGAAAAATGAAGCAAAGGAGGATGAGATCATGTTTAATTCTTTAAATAAAGCTGAGGATTTCTTTAATTACTCATTAAAAAATTCTTTCAATGATATATCAGATGATGACAGATATGCCATGCAGTATCTGGCCGATATCTTATTTTATGCGTTGAATAAAGGTATTCTCATACATGATGATTTATATACCACCGAACCAAAGGTAATTAGCAAAATAAAAGCTGTTCCTGAAACAAAGAAGGCCTGGAATCAATTCTGCACTTTTACTCGAACAATTCGTTCTATGGAAAATTCCTGTAATATTGATAGGAAGTGGATACGTGTATCTTCCAAAAAACGATATATAGATCCTTACGTTCTTTCCCAGGGACGCGTATCTTCAGTTTCTGATCAACAAACCCAAAAGATTAAAAAATTCCTTTCCACGAATACGGATTACTGGATAACCGCGATAAACCCAAAATAGATACGCATCTGCAACCTGCAGTTGACCAAATATACAGTCCTCCTGCTGGTGTGCAACCGCTGCTTTTGTTATCTTGAAACCATAAAAATAAGGAGGTACCAATTATGGATATTTCAGAAAAAATTCTAAAACTAAGAAAGGCAAATAATATGACACAGGAGCAGCTTGCGGAACAGCTCCAGGTCTCCAGGCAGGCGGTATCCAAATGGGAATCCGGTCAGGCTGTCCCGGATGCGGATAAGCTGCCGGCGATGAGTGACCTGTTTCATGTAACCATCGATTATCTGCTGAAGCCGTCCGAAATTGATGAGCTTTCTATTAAGACGGAAATCCTGGAAAAGCAACAACAGGAAATGATACAGAAAGAACGGAAACGGGACGCCTTTTTCCACTGTCTTTTCAGTTGCCTGGCAATTTATCTCATTGCATTTGCCGTTTATTTTATCGGACATTTTTATTTTCAAATCTGGAATCCATCCGTTATTTTTGCGGAATTCCTGATAGCTACGGCTATCTGCATTCTGGTATGTCTGAAATACCGCAATAACAGCAAAAAGGAATAAAATAACTTTGGAAGGCGCAGAACCGTTACGGGTGCCGCTGTCATGGGCACCCGCATGGTGAGAACTGCCTGTGGTAACGGTTACGTTACTGTTCACTCAGTACTGTGCATTTACTGCACGGTACGTGAGAAAGTGATTCAAGAGTGCATAAATCCCATCACCGCAGGTGATTTTTATGGATTTATGCTTGTTACTGGTCACGGAGTGAACAGTAACACGGTTACGGTATATGAATAAAAGTATTTTTAAAAATGGTTTCCTCATCTATATACAATAGTGTATAATAAACATTGGTACGAATCTTTTTGTCCCATACAGATTCTCATCACGATGCCAATTATCAGGAGGAATCATATGCTGAAACAATTATCAATCTATGCCGAAAACAGGAAAGCCACATTAAAAAATATTACCGGTATCCTGGAAGCAGAGCAGATTAATATTCTCGGTTCTGTCACCAATGACAGCGCGGAATACGGTATTGTCCGCATGGTAGTGTCTGATCCGGTTAAAGCAGCAAAGGCTCTGGAAAAGGAAGGCTATCTATGTAAACTCACCGAAGTAACCGGCGTGGAAGTGGCCGATGAAATCGGGAATCTGCACCATCTTCTGCAGGCGCTTTCCGAAAGTAATATCAACGTGGATTATGTTTACCTCTCCTTTAACAGGAACACAGGGATGCCCATTCTGATCTTCCATACCGATGATATTACGGAGGTGGAAGGGTGCCTGACGACAAAGGGATTTACCGTTGTACAAGGTGACCGATTTTAATGGTATTCACAAAACTGCCGGACCGCTTGTGGTGTATCCCCCTTTCCAGGAGGATATTTCCCGATTAAGCGTCCGGTTTTCTTTGTGTAACAGTCTTTATTCTTCCCCTGCATTTTCCGCTGCCTTATCTCTTCCCGCCTTTTTTGAAAGGCGGCTGGTAAAACGTATTGAAATCGAAATACCTGTTGCTTAATTCGCTTTCATAGGTAAGCCAACCGATAAACAGCTTACAGGCCTCATATTTCCGATGTCACATATTTTACCCATTAACGCTTTCCAATATATCTCTATGGTCAAACGTACTTATCGAGGAATTCTTTAGGTGTAAGGATTTCAGGCTTCTCAATTTCCATTTCCGCAAAATCCTTATCCCCGGTGATAAAAATATCCACATTTTCCACGATGGCTGTATACAGTACCGGATAATCATTGCTGTCACGAATTTGGAAAAGGCCTGCCGGTATATTGTACGGCGTGTATACCAGTTCATACCCCAATTTTGAAAGAAAAAGGTCTATCACACCCTTCTTAGCCGGGAATTTCTTATCGGCAACCGCTATCAGTTCTTCCACTACAAAGGAAGACAAAACCAGGGTATGTTTTTGGGTAATGCACTCCAGCATCTGCATAAAACGTTTTCCCGGAAAGATAATCATAGAAATCAGGACATTAGTGTCAAGCATAATTCGCATTATCGGCCATCACTCCTTTCAGCACGGATTTCTTTGACCATATCCACTACGTCCTGTTCACCCTTCAAACCTAGCGCCTCTGCCATACCCTGAAATTCCCGTTGGGCCTCCAGCAGTGCATTGACAGAAGCATTCATCATAACTACTTTGTTACCCTCCTGCACAAATAATACCTTATCACCATCCTTCACACCAAGCAGTTTGCGGATAGAAGCAGGAATAGTAATCTGGCCTTTAGAAGTAATTTTTGCTAGTTCCATAAATATAACTCCTTTCTATATTCAATGAATTCCTTACTTTCCTTACCTTATTATATACAAAATAACAAGATATATCAACTTTTTCCGCCTTTTTTGTGAGGCGGCTGCTAAAATCTATTGATATCAATATATCTGTTGCATAATTCTCTTTCATAGGCAAGCCAATCGGAAAAAAGCTTACAGGCCCCGTATTCCTTAATCCGATACTGCAAGTTTGCAACCATCCTCTCGTGGACATCAAATCCGGCAGGCGCTAATTCCAGCATATTCCCAAATTCCCGATGCACTCCATACCCTTGCACAGACTTGCTTCTGAGAAAAAACAAATTTTTAGCGTAATATTCTTTTATATCCTCCAAATCAGACACCCTCTCCCCGTTATAATCCAGATTATCGGAAAACGAATACCCGCCGCCGCTGATAACCAAATTCCTGATATCGTACAAATTCAGCACCGCACCGGAAGTGTCCGCACAATAACTCCCATAGGTAGGATCCAGCAAAATCCACTTATTCCATTCCGTGATAAAAACCTCGGCCACCACATGGTTATCTCCATCCGCGGCAGCCGCGGGCATCATATAAACCACCCGTGCATACATGCCTGCTGCAAGAAGACATTCCGCCAGGACAATAGACATGGCCAGACAGTTGACTCCAAAGCCTTCTTTTTTATAAGCTAAGGAAAGCAAATGTAAGGCATCCTGTGGATCGGAATTATCATAATTTCCTTTATGCCTTATATTTTGATGAACCCATTCCAACAAATGCAATGCCTGCAAAAACGTACCGCCCTTCCCTGCTGTATGACGGATACCATATTCCCTTTCCAGCTCCTGGTATTCTTCACCGGAAAAGATATAACTGATTTCTGCTTTTTTGTCTGCCCGAAAGTTTTTGTTCGCTGTTAAAAGTGCATCATAATCTGTACTCATAGATTTCCCCCTCCAAGGCCGTCCTCTTCAGGACATGCACCTGTATCCGACCATTGTTTTTGGCTGAAACATCACTCAACAATCCTGATGTCCATCCCGTCCGTAACCAGGACCGCCTGGTTATTCGTAATACGCAGCTGTCTGCACCCATTCCTGTCCACAGGGCCGGGTGACATCCCTTCGCTGCAATGCACATGGATCGGGCAGGCCGGATAACCGAAGCTGTTTTTCAGATTGCCCGCCGCAGCCTGGCTTCCTGCGCTCACCCCCACATACACACCGCCCTGCTCTATAAAAGCAAGCAGAACACTGCGGAAATCCTGCTCGTCAATCCGATCCAGAAGATATCCGGTATCCCCTCCGCAGACATATACCGCATCATACCCTTTCAGTTCTTCCAGCGTCATCTTTTTATGCAAATCATATACCCGGATATTTTCTTTCGGTATCCCGCAATCCAGTAAATCATGCAGACATTTCGGAAGCACCTCTATGGCATCCGCATTAACCGCCGCTGTAGGGATAAAAACCGCCTTTATGTTTTCCGGCCTTTTTCCTGCTAATGCCAGAAAAATTTCCGCTATTCTTTTATTTTCAAAACCTGCTGAAGTCAGTAACAGCTTCATCTTCCTTTCCTTCTCCTTTCCCCTGCTGCCGTTTTTATTCCGGCCAGTTCATCTGCTCTTCTGCAATTCCCAGCTTTTTGCATTCCGCACGCACCTGTTCCTTATCTATGGAATTACCGATTTCGTAATGAAACACCTGATCTTTTAATACAACATATTTCCGGTTTCCGGCTTTAAAATCCACAAACCATACCTCTCCTTCCTCCTTTCCCCCCTTAATCATCCGGGAAATATGTACCGGGAAATCGAGCCGGGAGGCGGTAAAAAAAATGGCGGTCCAATATTTGGGCACCCCTCCCGCATTCCAGAGTTCGACCTTGTTAACAGATACTTCATCCAAAATTACGTCACTGGAAAGGCTCTCCTTTATCAGAATGCCTTCGTACATCCCGTCCCCGGGTTTCTTTACCGCATGTAATCCACAGGAATGGCTCATTTTCACGCTGTTAACCACGAGCTCGTATTACTTTCCTTTCATGTAAAAACGGCGCTGCCTAATCTGGCGCAGCGCCGCTTTTGTTGCACATAAGGATGGGCTGCGGAGCGTGGCATCCGTTGTTAATACCCCAGCCTGGAAAGAATATTCTTAGGCCGGTCTATAAAAACCATATCCGCATTATCATCCAGGAAATGCCTTTCCTTATGGATTACCACGAGCCATTGGCCCTCAAAGTATTTAATATAATGGGCAAATACCTCCGAATTCAGTGTTGTCCCAAGAAGAAGCAGCACCTGCGCGTCATGAACCTCCTCCGTGGCCCTCGTAATCAGCTGGCTGTCGGTCATTTCCCCGAAAAAATACAGCCCCGGCCGGATCGGAATACCGCAGTCTTCACATGCGGGAATCCCTTTTGCCTGTCGGATATAATTCACCGGATATTCCCTTCCGCAGCGGTTGCATCTGTTATGATAGATGCTGCCGTGCAGATCAATCACATTCCGGCAGCCTGCACGCTGGCTCAGTTCGTAAATATTGCTGGTGATTACACACTGCAGCTTACCGGCACGCTCCATAGCGGCCAGCGCTTTGCCGGATTCCGTAGGCTCCGGGGCATCCTCCAGCATTTCCTTTTTATAAAATTCAAAAAACTGTTTCGGACGGGTATGGTAAAAAGAGCCGGTAAAAATCTCCTCCGGTGAATAGCCGTATTTTTTCTCTATATCATAGGCTTTATCCGGGTTTTTCACACCGATGAAACCGCCTTCCTCCATCATCCCTGATCCGCACAATGCAACCGTATAGCTGCTTTCATCCAGAATTTTTCGTAAAAGTGCTATTCTGTCATCCATCTGCCGCCTCCTAATCCACTTCCATTATACAATCATTTCCCGATTTTGACTATTTATTACCTGGCGATGGAAAAAATACGATTCACCAGGTCAGGCCGAACAGGCGGCAGACCTCCTGCGTCATTTTTTCAAGATCCACACTTCCGTCCGTAACCATACAGGAATAACCTTTTCTCCCGGCATCTTCCCGGACCCATTCGCCGAACAGGGCGTCCCTTTCCATCCAGCGGGAAAATGCGGTATCCTTATCACTGCAGCCTTCCAGCACTAAGGGGATCCACGGTCTCTGGCTGTAGTGATGGATTTGGAATTCCCTGGTTGGCGTAATGGTAATATAATGTTCCTTATCCACTCCCTTTTCGTATACCAGCTCCGGAAGAAAAGCCGCTCCCTCCGCTATTATACCGTTCTTTTCCGGCAGTGCATGTAAATCCTCCCAGACATAGGAAAACATCTCCCGGTATATTTCCAGCTCTTCCTGCGCCTGTACCCCGGCATCCCGCATCCAGGTTTCCTCCGGCGATAAGGCGAGGGCTTTTTCGGAATAAGGCTTGTGTTCCGTCCCTGCCCGCTTCATATATTGTTCCAGATAATCATCCACCTTGAAATATGCAAATCCCAGCTTTTCCGCCAGCTTTTCCGCAATGCTGCTTTTACCGCTGCATGGGGAACCTCCTAATATATACAGCTTTTCCATATTTTCTCCTGCCTGCGTATCCTGCCTGCCCCGCGTCGGCAGTTTCCGCTTTTTACTCTTTTTTTTCCAGCTCCCAGAACAGGAACATAGGGATTTTCTGCAGCCAGCAAAGCCTGGGCGATTTTTCCAGAAGGCTTGCTTCGGGCAGCGGTTCGTTTAAATCAAGGATAGTAAAACCGCATGCAACAAAGGCTTTTACATAATCCTGCAGCGTCCGGTGTCTCCATATCACCTGTGTTTCCATTCCTTTTGCCAAGGGCTTTTCCCATATTTCAGGCTGGAAATAATCTCCTACGACCACTTTTTTCTCCGTGTCCTCTCCGACCCAGCTCATTTCTTTTCCGTTAAAACAGGGATGCAGAACACTGGCAAACAGCCTGCCCCCGGGTTTTAATACCCTTTTGGCCTCCCGGAGCGTCCCATACAGATCCTCACAGTCCATAAGCATCATGGAACAGATCACCCTGTCAAAACTTTCGTCAGGAATTCCGTACAGGTCATTGCTGTTACGCACAAAATGCCGGATATCCAGCCCCTCTTCCGCCGCCTTATCCTCTGCATAACCGATGAAAAAGGAAGAACAGTCCACCGAGTATACCCTGGCCCCGCCGCCCGCAAGCGCCCGGGAATAGCCGCCTTCCCCGCAGCCTAAATCCAGTATATCCATGCCTCTCACATCTCCCAGATATTCCAGTGTATAGGGCATAATATAAAATAACCTGAAATCATTGGATCGGGCAAGGGTGATCCAGTCTTCCCCGGCCTGATTCCAGCTGATTGTTGAACTGTCCTGTTTCATAGATATCTCCTTTCCCATTTTTTCCTGACTGGCTGCGATTATCCCAGACGTTTTATTTCCAGCGCACGGTAATTGTCATACCGTACAAATCCGAATTTCTCATAAAAGGGGATGGTGGCAGGATCCGAAGGCATCACCTTCACATACAACAGATCCTCATAATGGCAGAGCAGGCGCTTCATCAGCTCCGCGCCGATATGCTGCTTCTGGTATGCCGGATTCACAAGCAGATAATGGATAAACGCCACGGTTTCCCCATCGTCCAGGCTCCTTACCAGCCCCACCAGCCTGTCATGATCCCAGGCGGAGATCACAAGGGAGGATTGTTTCATAGCCCTGGCCAGCCGCTCCGGATAGTTCCCGGATTCCCAGCCGACGGACAGAAAAAGTTCCTCAAGCGCTCCGGGGGTGAATTCTTTTTCTTCTTTGTATTGAATCTCCATGTATACTCCTGTCTCCTGCAAAAGCATAAGCTGCTTTTGCAGAAATCATTCTATAAATCTTATGTCCGCTTGTTCCCGGAAAGGAATATGACGGTAGCACTGGTTATCGGGATAGCCTGCCATCAGGGTTCCATATACCAGACATCCCTCTGGTATTTCCAACAGCCGGCGGCATTCCGGCAGAAGATTCAGGAAACGGGTGAGATAACCTCCCCAGCATGTGCCGATTCCCTGCGCCTGCAGAAGCAACTCGGCCGTAGTCATGGCAATTGCCGTATCCTGTTGGGGATTTATAGCATCCTCCCGGCACAGGGCGATAAGCAGGACCGCATTCTCTCCCATCACCGGATTGTTCCCGTTCTCATATTCCCCGATGAGTTCAGCTGCCATCTGCTTTTCTTTGCAGCAGCGCAGTATATCTTCCATAATATCCTGTTTCTTTTTTTCATCCGCCAGAATCCGCCAGCTGACCGGATGCTCGTTTTTTGCGCTGGGAGCCATAGTCCCGGCCTCCAGGGCCTCACGCACCAATTCTTCCGGAATCTTGCGTTTCTCAAATCTGCGGTAGGAGCGCCGCTGGTATATGAGCTGCTTCACCGCAGCGGCACAGCCCTCCGGCAGCGGTTTAACCGGACCGGCAACTGTCGGGCCAAAATCACGGGAAACCGCATCGCACGGACAAACGGCCGCACAATGCATACATGCGATACAGCGTTTTCCCCCGTTTTCCGCTTTTCCATTATCGTTTAACTGCAATACGGTAAAAGGACAAACCGTAATACAACGGCCGCAGCCGATACATTTATCCTGATCAATCAAAATCATTTTGCTTCCCCTCCTGACAATTTGCGTTTTCTTCCCGCTCGTTACGAGGAAGACGAAGAACTGGAAGCCGCTGCCGTTGCTGCGACAGCCGCGCACATCGACACCTGCTGGGCTATGATCAGGGACAGGGTTCCATTGATTGCCGCAGTCTGCAGCGTATTTTTCTCCAGATATTCCCCCTGTACCAGCATACCTGCATACATCAGACGCTGACGTTTTCCGATGCCGAAAGCGCCGAAGCCCTTCTGTCCCGCCAGATACCCGTCCACCTCCGCCATATCCCTTACAATCTCGCTTACTTCTCCGTCCGATAAGGCGAGAACACCTAATGTGGGCAGTTCATAGCTGGTGCCGTATTTACAGCCCCGTTCCTTCAGACGGTCATATAACGCCAGGGTTTTGCTGCATTTTTCTTCTTCCCGCCCCTCTCCCAACGCAAGTACATGGCTCAGGGACTGGACCGCATTTCCTGAAAAAAAGCCGGGCTTCAATATTTCATAGCACTTTTCCATGGCGGAAATCAGCTGTTCATCCGTTTTCCGGGACAGAGAAAGAAGTGCGGCAAATGCGCTGTCCTCACCGGAAGTGAGCATAGGATGTTCCGCCTTCATTTGTTTATAAAGCGCCCTCGTCCGTCCGGCAATCGATTCGAATTCCCTTTCTTGCGCAAGCTGTGCAATCGCCACAGCGGCTACCGGCAGATAGCAGGAGGACAGGAAGGTCTCCTTCAAAAGACCGTATACCTGCAGGGTCCTGGCCAGCACGCCCTCCGGTTCTTTGCTGACCGCCATAATGGAGGCTACCGGAAGCTTTACCATACTGCGGAAATTGGAAAACACACCGGTCTGACGTTTCAGGGCTTCCACACAAGACTTCAGGACAACTCCATCCGCCTCTTTGTCATGTAAGGTAAAAACAGCAGCACACAGCGGGTAAAGATAGGAATTTTCCCATCCAAACGTTTCTTTAATCCGATCCCTGCTGCGGATAAACTGCTCGCATCTTGCCTGCATACTATCTTTCATATTCTCTCCGTCCCGCACTCCGGCGCCATTATTCTTTTAACATCCCATATTCATAGGTATCCTGCCACAAAGGCTTTCCCTCTTCATCCTGAAAAAACCAGATATTCCGGATAAGCGTCCCTTCCCTCCGAAACCCCAGCCTCTCCAATAGTTTCCAGGAAGCCTCATTCCGGGGATTGCACATGGCAACGATTCTCCTCGCCCCCCATTCCTCTGTGGCTCTGGTAAGCAATGCCGACACGCTTTCAAAAGCATATCCCCTTCCCCAGTAATCGCTGTTAAAAACATATCCCAGCTCCCAGGTATCATAATCCCCCTTTTCCAGATACAGATTCCCGATCACCTTTCCTGCCTTTAAAGCAACTGCATAGAAACGGGGATCTTCAGCCCTCCGGGCCGCTTCTGCCGCTGCCTCCTGCCTGGAATAAGGGGCATAAGGCTCATATTTTACCACATCTTCTTTGGAAAGGTACTCGTATAAATCCTCTGTGTCATTCCCCGAAAAACAGCGGATGACAAGACGTTTTGTTTCCAAATCCATAAAACTGGACTCCTTTCATATCACAGCTCACAAAGGGAGGAAGGGGATATTATTGATCCTGCCTGTAAAAAAATTCCGCATACAGCAGAGAAAGAGCGTGTCTGAAAATTGTTTTCCGACAGCTGTGCGTCCCACTTTGTGGGAGATTTGTCCCAAATGAGGGAATCGTAGTGGGCTACGTTGACTGAATTTGGGGCAAATATACCGCAAAGTGGGACGTGCAGATGGCGGGAATGAATTTTCAGACACGCTCTTGCATGGACACTCCGCAGGTTATCTCCCCATTTTTCATCATGTCCATCATATCGTGCCTTTTCACCCATTTCTTACAATTTACTTCATTTTCATCCCACGCACTCTCTTCCGCCTGTACCCTGGCTGCAAAAATGTGAATCCGAAGATCCGACATTCCGTTATTCGGATACTGACTGCATAAATAAACCGGATTTTCCAGGATACATCCGGTTTCTTCCAGGCATTCCCTCTTGGCCGCATCCACCGGACTTTCCCCATCTTCCACCCGCCCGGCAGGAATTTCCCATTCCAGCCGGCCCGTAATGTATCTCTTGGACTGTATCATAAGAATTTCATCCTGGTCATTATAAATTACCACACAAACCGATTCATGAGGATAGTGAAGTCTGTGATAGGTGTCTATTATATATCCTTCCGGCATTTTTACTTTATCCGCATATAAGGATATCCAATCACTTTCATAGATTGTCTGGGTGGAAAGTCTCTCCGGCATCATAATGGTGTTACTCCTTTTCTTTCGGCCACTCGCAATCATACGTAGTCCTTTTTATACCCCGCGCGACTCCAAATCACGGTCTTCCTCCGCTCTAGCCTGCACATGGGCCTCTTCCAGATCAATGCCATAACAATCCGCAATACGGATGAGCTGTCCGAAGATATCGGCCAGCTCGTTTCCGATGTTTTTTTCCAGACCCACGGGCCGTTCTCCCTTGTATGCATAATATTCCTCTTTCAGCATGATACATCGGGATAAATCACCCACCTGTTTACTCAACTCAATCATTGCCCCGTTTACGCCCCATGGCTTCCCTTCCACCTTTTCAAACCTGTGATAAACCTCTCTGTACAGCTCAATTGCCTCCTGAAATGACATTCCCATAATCATTGTCCTCCTGTTTTTATAATCACATATCCATTGCCCGCAAGGATTTTTAGAGCCTTCTCAAAACATTCTTTTTTAGTCAGTATATAATCGGTATTGTAAGTAGAAACTGCAAATACCCCTATTTTGTTATCCGCAAGCAAAGTGGTGATGCGTGACAGGATTCCTATCAGGGAAAAATCCAGAACCCCCTGTATCCGGAATGCCCGCCATCCGTCATCACGGCTGCGCACATTATCAGGTACGGATCCGGTACTGCATACCAGAGACAGTTCTTCCTCTGTTTTCCCCAGAAAAAAGAATTCATCCTCATAATTTATACCGGACATATTTTCCAGTTTACATATGGAAAAGTCCTGATTTATTACTTTGATTTCCATTTTATGTCCCCCACGGCCGACTTCCTATTTAGACCTATTATACACTATTTTCATCCAGAAAGGAAATTCATTCCCCGGATCCGTTCCTTTCCCAAGCGCCGGGGATGCCGCAGGGCACAAGGGGCCGTCTGACCTGTTACGCAGTGAATACGCAGACCCGTCTATACATTCCAAAAGTTGTCATAAACGAACCGATGGTTTCCTCCAACGCGGCACAGGGGGCGTGAACAATAAAAAATTTTTTAAAATACTGTCTTTTTTCCTTTTATGACATACTGTTGTCGCAGTTAATCCGGTATAATAAACATATCAACTACACAAAAGGAATTTGTAACTATTCAGCAGTTCTGTACCTTTACCGCCCAGACGGTAAGAAAATGATTCAAGAGTATAAAAATCCCATCGCCGCAGGCGGTTTTACTTGGATTTTACATGTAAGTGTGAAGGCACGGAACCGTTACAGCAATTCCACCCAAGAAAGGATCCTGGTAACCCCTATGATTCATCTCACAAACAGACAGACCCGCCAATTCCTACTGCTAAAACACGGACTGCTCGGCGCACATAAATTTACCGGAAAGCAGGGTGCCCTTGCCTTCGTGCGCCAGGCCGGCTGCATCCAGTTCGATCCGGTGGATTCCTGCGGGAAAAATGCAGAGCTTACCCTGCAGTCGCGGGTCAGGAATTTCACCAAACAAACCCTGTCCGAACTGCTCTATACAGACCGCAGCCTGATTGATTTTCCGGATAAAAATCTTTCTATTTTCCCCACGGAAGACTGGCCTTATTTCCGCCGTTACCGGGACGCGGCAAAGGACGGGGGTTTACGTTTTCCGGAACTGGCTGATCTGGAAAAACAGGCAATTGCATATATCCGCGCCAACGGAGCCGTAAGCTCTGACGAGTTACCCGTGCAGGGCAGTATCCACTGGCATTCCTCCATCCACTGGAGCGGCGGCTGGAACGGAAATACCAATGCCGCAAGGGCGGTATTGGAGCAGCTTTATTCCACAGGCGAGCTTATCATCCACCACAAAAAAGGAAGCCGGAAATACTATGATCTGGCTGATAAATACCTGCCTTCCCGGCTGCTGTCCGCTCCGGATCCTCTCCCCGATGAGTACGAACACCAAAAGTGGAGGGTGCTCCGCCGGATAGGGGCCGTGGGACTTCTGTGGAACCGGCCGTCCGATGCATGGCTGAACATCTGGGGATTGAAATCGCCGGAGCGTATCCGGATATTTGCAGATTTACTTTCCGAGGAAAAAATCCTTGCAGTTTCGGTGGAAGGGATCGCTTCCGAACTGTATTGCCGTGCCGAAGACCGTCCCCTTCTGGAAACGGTTCTTGAAAACAGGACTTATAAACCACGCTGTGAATTTATCGCCCCGCTTGACTGTTTCCTGTGGGACCGTAAACTGATAAAGGCTTTATTTGGCTTTGAATACACCTGGGAAATCTATACACCGGCCGACAAACGCAAATATGGCTTTTATGTCCTTCCGATTATCTACGGCGAACGTTTTGCCGGACGTATCGAAGCCATCGCCCAGTCAAAAACCGGAACCCTGCTTGTAAAAAACATCTGGTATGAGGAGGATTGCCGGCAGACCAAGAAGCTGTTAACCGAAATAGACAAAAGTGTGAAACGTTTTGCCCGCTTTAACCAATGTGGCAGCATTCAATATGAGAATACGCTTCCGCATATACTTTCCTGACAGGAAACTTTTTTATTTCTTAATATTACTACCCGTAGCTTTTCAAGACCGGCTGTTTCCACTATGATTAACCGTATAAGGAGGTATTCTATGAAAATACTGATTGCAGAAACTATACGGGCCAACCGTAAGGCCGCCGGTCTGACTCAGGAACAGCTTGCGGAAGCCATGGGGGTAACGGTAGGTGCCGTTTCCAAGTGGGAAAGCGGCGCAACCACTCCTGATCTTTCTTCAATCCTGGAGCTTGCTGCATTGTTCGGCATTTCCGTGGATGTACTGCTGGGCTACCAGCTGCAGAATACAGATGCCGGACAGTCAGCCGGGCGAATACGCTCCCTGATGCTGGAGAAAAAATATGAAGACGCCGTCCGGGAATCTAAAAGGGCGTTATTAAAATACCCGAACCACTTTGATGTGGTCTATCGTGCCGCCGATTTATATGATTGCATAGGTACGGAGCAGCACAACCGGGAGCTTCTTCACCGCTCCCGCCAGCTGCTGGAGCACAGCCTTCTGCTCCTGGATCAAAATACGGACGAACAGCTTGACGAAGCCGTGATTCAAAGCCAAATCGCCCAGATATGGTCGTCTCTGGGGGAAACGGATCGGGCAATTGCCCAATATAAAAAATATAATTACGCGGGTACCAACAACGGGCGTATCGGTTCCCTCCTTTCCTCATTGGGACGTTATGAAGAGGCCCTGTTCTATCTCTCCGCCTCCACACTGGATCAAATTACGGAGCTGATCCGTGTGACCATGGGAATAGCCTCCTGTGCCTCACAAACCGGAAATCCTTGCGAAGCATTGCAGGTTCTCTGTTGGATGCGGCAGATCCTCGATGGTCTGAAAATTCCCGGAAAGGTTTCCTATCTGGATAAAGCCGGAGTGGTACTGCTTCATCTGCAGGCACTGATTTACGCAGACACAGGAGATCTGGCCTCTGCCAAAGACAGTCTGCTAAAGGCGTACCATGCCGCCCGTCTTTTTGATGCTGCACCGGTCTACACCATGGAAAACATCCGTTTTTACCACGGCACAGAACCGCTCCTGCTATCCGACAGTTTCGGCCCCACAGCCATTCAGGGCCTGGAAAACAGCATCCTTCAGGGAACGGGCACAGGCAGCGGAAAGCTGCGGGAACTATGGAGGGAAATTACCGATGATGACCAGTGACAGAAACCAAACCCGCAAGGCCCTCACCCGCTGTTTTTTCCGGAATAACCACGCCGCTGCTGTGCTCGCCATGGCCGCAGTCGTACTGAATACGCCTCTGAACCTGCTTATTTCCTGGCAGATGCAGCAGCTTATCGACATTGCCGCCGGAACCCCTGCCGCGTTCAGCCTTGCCGGGATCAGCGCCAGCCTGCTGCTCTCCTTTGCCCTAATGGGGGTAATTATGGCTGTGGGCTGCTATGCCCGCCCGCTTTTTATACGGCGCGCCGTACAGCAATACCGTGATTATGCTTTTGAAGAGCTGACCCGGAAAGGTACGGGTACTTTCCACAAGGAAAATACCTCTACCTATCTCTCGGCCCTGACCATTGACACGGTAAGCATTGAAACGAATTATCTGACCGCACTGTTCACTCTGCCCGGCAGTTTTCTGATGCTGGCCGGCTCTTTCTGCCTGATGCTCTATTACAGCCTTCCTCTGACCCTTGCCGCTGCCGCCGCGTCCCTGCTGCCTCTGGCTGCTTCCCTGCTGGCGGGCCGTCGGCTGGCTGTTCAGGAGAAAAAAGTATCCGATCAAAACGAGTATTTCCTGGCGGAGCTAAAGGATCTGCTGGCGGGTTTTCCTGTGATAAAAAGCTTTAAAGCCCAGCCCGAAGCTATCCGCCTGTTTGTCCGTTGTAACGCCGCCAGTCAGAAAAGCAAATGCAGCGCCAACCGTACCCGCAGCATCCTGCAGAACCTATGCGCGGCTTCCGGGCTGCTGGCCTTATTTTTCGTATTCCTTCTGGGTGCGCTGCTCGCAATCAAAGGATACGGTGTCACCGCCGGTGTGGTTTTAGTATTTGTCCAGCTGATGGAAATGGCCGAATCTTCTATTTCACAGCTGCCCCAAATTCTGGCAAACAAGAATGCCTCCAATGCCCTGATAGATAAGCTGGCATCCTCCCTTTCCGCCGGTCAGGAACAGGGCGGCATTCCGGCACCCCATACCCTCCGGGATTCTATAACCTTAGAAAATGTAAGCTTTTCCTATACTCCTGAGGAACCGGTACTCAAAAATATCACCTATCGTTTTGACGCAGGCAAAACCTATGCCATCGTCGGCAACTCCGGCTGCGGGAAATCCACTCTGCTCCAGCTCCTCCAGGGAAGCTACATGGACTATCAGGGACATATCTGTTATGACGGAAAAGAGCTTTGTTGTTTTAAACCGGATTCCCTGTATGATCTCATCTCTGTCATACAACAGAACGTTTTTCTCTTCAACAGCTCTATCCAGGATAATATCACTATGTTCCGGGAATTCCCCGAAGAACAGAAAGAGCGCGCAGTCCGTCAGGCCGGCCTGGAATCGTTCCTTGCATCAAAAGGCGCCGATTATCTGTGCGGCGAAAACGGAAGTTCCCTGTCCGGCGGGGAACGGCAGCGCATTTCCATAGCCCGCTGCCTGCTGCGGAGCACGCCGGTCCTGCTGGCCGACGAAGCCACCGCCGCACTGGATGCCGCCACCGCCTTTGAAATAACCTCAGCGATCCTGTCCCTGGACGGAATAACCCGGATCCTTGTCACCCACCGCCTGGAAGAAATCCTTCTCCGGCGCTTTGATGATATCCTGGTAGTAAAGGACGGCCGCCTGGCAGAGCATGGAACCTTTGACAGCCTGATGAAAAATAAAGCTTATTTTTATTCCCTGTACACCTTATCCCAGTAAAAACCGTAATATAATTCGTCAAGCAGAGGAAGAGCGGATTAAAAAGGGCTGCAACCAAACACGGGAAATAAACCGTAATCGATGTGCAACCCTTTTGATATTCACTTTTTTATTATTCAACGGTTACCCTGCAGAGCTTTTTATAGAAAGCTATTCCGTAATAAATAAAATCCTCATATCCGTCCAGAATTAACTCTGCATCATATACCACAGTACCTTTATTTGATCCATCCCGTTTCTCCCCATTATAACTGTATTTTTAGTCTTATTTCCTCCACCAACCCCTGCACCATACAAGCCGGCCACATCTCCGACGGCTTATCCTTCCCATCATCCACGCACTTCCTGCAACACCGCCCGGCTATCTGAATTGCCTTTTGCTCATCCCCATACTGCACCAGTTTGCGGTAAATATCTTTATCCTTCTTAAAATATTTCTGCCCCGTAACCTTTTCGAACTTATCCGCAAACCGGTCACAGCAAGTATATGACTCCCATATCGCCGGCATCTCGCCAAAGTAGGCATACATCCAAATCTCAAAACAGGGATTAGACCAGCCGGCTCCCACACCGCTTTTCTCTGCCGCCAGAATAATATCATCAAAATCCTTTACCTGATCCCTGTCAAAGACAATCCATGGAATACGGTACTGCGGCTCCTTATTTGCAAGCTCCAGCGCCCGTTCCACCAGTTCTACCGTCTTGGCCTTTTCCACTTTTATCACCAGACGATCTTTCAGCCCTGCCGGAATACTGTCCCGCAGACCCTCAAAATAATTTTTCTCCGTCTCCTCCGTATCGGTCACAATCAGATAATATCCCAACTCCGGTACTCTTGTTCCCACACTCTGGTTCCGGTCTTTTCTTTTCCCAGACCTGCGGTCACTGGGTTTTTCTCTGCTTTTATTCGCCATCCGCAGTTCCCCCTGTAAGCATCTTCATCGGTTTCAATGCCGGAATGGCTCCATAGTTTCCTGTAAGATAATTCTTTGCCAAAGCCTCATCTCTTCGCACTTTATTACCGTCCCCGTCTTTAAACTCCGCCAATGAATACAGTTCTGATACTCCATCCCTGTTTTTATTGACCATCCAGATTTCATCCCTACGCAGAAGTTCATTAGAAAATTGCCAGATATCGTGTGTAGTAAAAATAAGCTGGGCATTCTGTGTATTAATTTCTGGTGACAAAAAGGTCAATATGATATTCCGGACCAACAACGGATGCAGCCTGGCATTCAGCTCGTCGATAAACAATGTTCCCCCATTATCCAGCATGTCTTTCAACGATGGATAAAGCGCAAACATTTTCAGTGTGCCGCTGGATTCCTGCTTCAGCGGAATGGAGGCCATCTCCTGACTTCCCACTTTTTTATGGAGGGCATCAATTGTAAAGCGTTTGCCCGTATCCTTCTCGTCTTCCGGCTGCAGTTCTTCCACTTCAAAATCCTGTATTGACTCATCAAAGGAAGCAAAATATTTAACCACATTCTCCTGCACTTCCTTACTATCTGTAAACCCATCCGGAAGGACTCTGGAGCGGAAGAAGTTCTCTGTCGGGTCACCAAAATCAATGATATCATTATTCAGAAACCATTCCCTCACCTTTTTGAGTTTAGCAACCCGCAGCTTTGCACCCAGAGAAACGATTAGCGCTTCTTTATTCAGAGACGCTTTAATATTCTCCACATGGCTCTTGGAGAATCCATTCATTTCCAGTTCTTCCCCTTTTTTACGGTAAAACATGGTCCTGTAATTTTTTCTTGCTGTCTTGGCTTTGGAATACAGCCATTCTTCCACTACCTCATCTGCTTTTAAGGAAAACCCGTATTGGTATATCTTTCCGGTATTTTCAGAATTATCTACATAAAAGACCTCAAATGTGGTCTCTTCATTGCGGCTGTTATCATCAAACAGAAATGGAGTAACTTTCAGATAGTCCTCCTCCTTTTTCCGGCGGCCTTCTTCCTCATCTCCAAATTTAAAAGACTCTTCTACATAATAGCTCATATAGTCAAACGCCTCATACACATTTGACTTACCACTTGCGTTAGCGCCGTAAATTGCAGCTACCTTGAGCAGCTTGTCATTTGCGATATCCACAACGTGATCCTCATGTTCTGTTATTTTAGTCGCTGACAAATCCAGCGACACTTCATCACGAAATGATTTGAAATTCTTAAAGTTAAATTGTATCAGCATAATAATCTCCTCGTTCTGGACAACTATGATATCTTTCTATTATAGAGTATACCATTTTGAGCAAAAATCAACATCTAATTTCATTAAATTTAAAAATTAGATGTTGATTTTATTGGTGTTAGGAGAGGAAGCTTCTCTTGAAGCAATACGCTTTTTTCAAATATAGAAGAGGCCGGAAAAATGGAGTTTGCCCAACTCCATTTTTCACAACCCCTTTTTTCCTGTTAATATCCGAGCTTACTTTTATTTTTCGCAAATATCTCATTTACCTCGGTCACATAATTATCAGCGCCTAGATTCTTTATTTCTGATATATATGCATCCCATTGCGAATCAATATCCGCCTGTCCGGTAATAAATTTCTGTATCCAGGTTTTTGTGCTGTCAATCAATGGTGTCTGAATCAGCGTCAATTCTTCCGTTTCCTCTTCATTTGCCATAAAGGGAGGATCAATCGGCCTCATTTCTCTATATTCCCTGATTCTTGCATCAAAATCCTTTTCTTCAGCCGTTGTCATCCTGGAATTTTTAATCCATGCGGAACCTCCGTAAGCAAATACCCCTCCTGCAAAGCCATAATCCGCATTCAGCTTTTTGGAGGCCTCCGGATTTAAGCCGCTGTAGGTAATATCGGAATTCAATACAATATCCCCATTCGCATCTTTGGTATAAGTCTCCCCTTCCACACCCCACTGGGCCAGAAGGTGTCCTTCCTCTGAATACCATAGCCAGTCAACAAAACGCAGCATTTTAATAAAGCCTTCTTCCCCAAGATCATCCAATGCATTTTGGGAGATCATAACACCGTTTTCCAGCCGGGAATTCTCCATCTGCAAAAGTCCTGCGGGGCCGCCGGGAGCAACAGTCATATATAACTGGGCATCATCTACCTGCATCTGCATGGCATAATCATTGAGATTCTGGTAATTTCCGGTCATCGCATATGTTTCGCCTGTAAAAAACTTGGCCTTTGCCGAATCATCTTCCTGAGAAAAGGATTCCGGATCCAAAATCCCGTCTTTTACCATTTTGTTCAGTATTGCAAGCCATTCTTTCATATTATCCGTGGCATCCGCAAAATAATATTCTTCTTTTTCATGATCAAAAGCCAATCCGTTGGAAATTCCCCATCCGGCCTTCACGCCATAAGATATGGAAGAAATATTAAGCAGACAGTCACCCTTGGACATATCCGATATTACATAATCACAGCCGGTATACTCCTTTACTTTTTTACATGCTTCATAGAAATCCTCATAGGTCCAGGTTTTTTCCAGTTCAGTAACATCCACGCCGGCCTCTTCAAATATATCCTTACGGATAATAAAGGAATAACCGCCTCCCCCGATTTCCCATAAACCGGGAAGTACATAGTATTTACCGTCAGCCTGCAGCTTACTCTTTAAATCATCGGCCATATTCCATTCTTTCACACATTTCTGATAGTTGGGCATATACTTTACCCAATCGGAGATAGCAACCACCTGTCCTCCGTTCACATATTTGCCTTCTTCATATGTTTTAGGAATAATATAGGGGGAATCTCCGGAATTGACGAGAACTGATTTTTTATCCTCATAATCGGTTCTTGCTATCACCGTCAAATCAAATGTAACATTTGTTCTTTTCTGAATCTCTGACCAAAGCAGCCAATCCTCCTGATAGGGATAATTCTCATGATCCGAATACATCATAGAATAAGTCACCGGCTCATCGGAATGGAAAGTTACATCCTCCCCATACGTATAATCGAGCTGTGCTTCCTCCGAATCAGCCGCCACATCCGTATCCAGCATATCCGCAACATTCGTGGCCGTTTCGGCGGCATTTTCCTTTCCTGCATCCGTTGTGCTTTCTTTGCAGGCCGCCAGGGAAAATATCATAATTCCCGCAAGCGCCGCCCCCAGTACTTTTCTTACTTTCATACGTAGTCCTCCTATTGATTAATTATTTACTATTAACCTGCCTCCGCTGCTCTGTAAAACCGAACAAACATGCAGGATAATTTTATCCCTTCACAGACCCGATCATCATACCCTGTACAAAATACTTTTGGACAAAAGGATAGACACAGATGATAGGCGCTGCGGTCAATACCATACAACAGGAACGCACATTTGCCGATATCTGGCTTGCTTCGTCAGATACCGCACCAATTTCTGCGGTCCCTGTAGCGCCCATAATTATCTGTCTTAAATAAAGGGCTACCGGCCATTTTCCTTTTGTATCCAGGTACAAAAACGGCCCAAACCAGTTATTCCAAATTCCTACGATATAGAAAAGGAACATCGTCGCCATTATCGGCTTGGACAAAGGAAGTATAATTTTCAGAAAAGTTCCATAGGCATTCATTCCGTCAATGGAAGCAGCTTCTTCCAATTCTCCCGGCAGACTGGCAAAAAAGGATTTCATTATCAGAACATTATAGGTGCTTATTGCCCCCGGAATGATTAATGCCCACATGGTATCTCTCATATGAAGCGCCTGAGCAATCAATATATAGTTTGGTATCATACCTCCTGCAAAAAACATGGTAAACACTACAAAAGGGGTGAAAAATTTGTTTAATACCAGGCGTTCCTTCGATAACGGATAAGCGAGCATGGCAGAACCGGCAACGGAAATCAAAGTACCCAGCAGCGAATAGACGATTGTATTTCTGTAATACAGGAAAAAGTCCGGTTTGCTCAAAATGACCTGATAGGTCTTTGCTGTAAATTCCACCGGAAAAAAGCTGACTTTTCCTGCATAAATAGCTCCCTCCGAGCTGAATGACTGTGCAACCAGGTATATAAAAGGATACAGGGTTACAAAAACAACAAACAGCATTATCACAGTATTACATACTTTAAATATCTTATATCCCCCGGATTCTTTTATTTTTACCCCATTGCCACGAATTTCAGTTTTTTTCGTCATAATCTCTCCTTTACCACAGGCTTGATTCGGTTAATTTTTTGGAAACAAAGTTTGCAGTTGTCACAAGAATCAGGCCGATAACACCTTCAAATAATCCAACCGCAGTAGCATAACTAAAATTTCCTCCCGTAATACCCATTCTGTAAACTAATGTGGAAATAACATCTGCTGTTTCATAAGTGGATGGAAGATATAAAAGAATTATTTTCTCAAAATTAGATCCCATAATGCCGCCGATATCAAGAATCAATAAGGTAACAATAGTCGGCATAATTCCCGGGATAGTTACATGCAGCGCCTGTTTAAACCGGTTTGCGCCGTCAACCCGGGCCGCTTCGTACAGTTCGGTATTGATTCCCGTTATAGCTGCAAGATAGAGTATGGTTCCCCATCCAAGTGCCTGCCAGACGCCTGATATGATATAAATCGGAGGAAACCAGGATGCTTCCTGAATAAAAGAAATCTTTTCTCCCCCCATCATCTGGATAAAGGAATTGACAGGCCCGGATAAGGATACTACCTCCTTGATCATCCCCGCAATGATAACCATTGATATAAAATGAGGAAGATAAGACACTGTCTGCACAAACTTTTTCCACTTTATATTCCTGATTTCATTTAACAGCAGAGCAAACAGCAATGTCATCGGAAAACGTACCAGGAGATAACTTATGCTTAAAAAGAGCGTATTACGGAAAGCTCTCCAGAAGGAAGGATCTTTAAGAAACTGCCGGAAATACCTCAGTCCCACCCATTTTTCCCCAAATATATTGACCCCGCCGGAATATTTACGAAATGCAATGACATTTCCAAGCATAGGTATGTACTTAAATATAACAAAGTAAAGCAACGGTATCAGCAGAAGACTATAGAGCTGCCATTCCTTCCGCAGATGTCTGGACATAACAATTTTGCCTGCGTGGTTTTTTTTCTTACTGCCATTTTTCAATATATTTTCCTCCCTTTTTCATCCGCTATAAAAGACTTTCTGTAAAAATACGTATTTACCTGATCTCTCCATTCTTCAGCATGCTCCCGCTGGTGCTTCAGGCGCTCCTTCACCCGGCGGAATATTTCCTCCGGTATTTTCCCCCGGATTCCCTCCCATATGCCTATCATTTTTTCCACATCCTCCACTCCTTCGAAATGAGTGTCATAAATATGTTGTATCAATGTCTTACCGCTTTTCATTTTATAGTCATACGGAATATAATGAAAAAACAGTAAAAGTTCTTCGGGACAGGAAGCTATATTTTCATACATGGCTGCATTTGGTTCCAGGTAAGTTGATGTATAACCGGTTCCTGCCCGTCCCCTTTCCACACCTATTCCCCGGTGGTCCGCCCTGTGGTAAGTTCCCCATCTGTCATACTCATAACCGTCTACATTCGGTCCGTAATGATTGCCCGGATTCACCATCCAGCCGATTCCCAGCGGAGATGTGTACTTTTCATAGGCAGGCCATGACATCATCAGAATCCTTGTGACGGCAGCGGTAGTTTCCCTATCCGGGCCAAAGGTACATTCACACCATTCTTCTGCAATCTCTTCTGCCGTCAGTGATGCCGAGAAGGCAAGCCTTCCGAATCCAAACCAGTTTGCCGCCGCCAGATCATGTCCTGTCCAGTTCCTGTCCGAACCGGTATTGGCCACCGCCGCCATGCCGCATTCCGTCTGCAAAAAGGTGCGCCCGCTTACAATATCGGAAACCTTATCCTTTGTTTTCCGGCAATATGTATGGAAATCAAGGATTTCTTTAAACATCGGGATAAGATAGCAGACATGCTTCTGCTGTCCTGTATATTCCTGGGCAATCTGAACCTCCAATATCTGGTTGGTTTTTTCCAGAGAACCGAAAAGGGGCGACACAGGTTCTCTGACTTGAAAATCCATCGGTCCGTTCTTTATCTGCAGTATGACATTTTCCGCAAACTGCCCATCCAGAGGCATAAAGTTGTCATACGCCGAACGCGCCCTGTCGGTCTTTTTATCCCTCCAGTCCTGCGTACAGTTGTAAACAAAGCATCTCCATATAATCAGTCCGCCGTATGGCTTTATCATATCGGCAAGCATATTGGCTCCCTGGGCATGGGTTCTTCCATATGTAAATGGCCCTGGCCTGCCTTCCGAATCGGCTTTTACCAAAAATCCCCCCAGATTGGGAATCCGTTGGAACAGCCGTGCCATTTTTTCTTTCCACCAGCTTTGTACCGCTTCCGCCTCCGGATCCGCCGTATCCAGATCCCCCAGCTCTATCGGCGCTGCAAAATTCAGGCTCAGATAAAGCGTAATGCCGTACGCTTCCAGCTCAGCCGCCATACGTTTCAGGGAAAGCTCATATTCATCTGTAATTAATCTGGTTGCATCCCCCGACACATTGACATTATTTATAACCACTCCGTTAATTCCCACAGAGGCTGCCAGCCGTATATAATCCCGGGTTCTGTCATTCAGCAATATCTCCCCCTCTTTAAAAAAGAAGGAGCTTCCTGCATACCCCCGCTCAATGCTTCCATCCATATTATCCCAATGATTTAACATCCTCAAAGGCATATCCGGCAGTTCCTGCAGTTTCAGCCCTGTTAAGGGCAGTTCCCTCTGCACCCTCCGCACAAGTGCATAGGTTCCATACAAAATTCCTGAAGCATCCCCGGAAAAAATGGATATTTGTCCGCCGTATTCTTCTATTCTGTATCCGCCTGCGACAGATATACTTGCATCCATGACAAGGCAAATTCTGTTTTTTCCAAGGTTGTCTTTCCTTTCCTGCCTGTCCGTAATTTCCGGCTGCATTCCGAACATCTCTTCAGCAGCCCTGCACAGTTCAGCGACGGCTGTTTTAATTACCACATGTTTTTCCCGGGTAACTATTGTTTGAAAAAATTTTCTGTCCTCATACCAAGGTATGTTACGGTAGGACAGCCAAGCAAGATTATAATCCATCATTACCTCCGTGCCGCAGTCCGCAGCTTCTGTTTTTTATCCGATTCTCATCCGGAACGGGGAGGCCGGATATCCCCGGAGGTTACACAGCAAACCTCCCTCAGGCGCATTGCTCCAGGCATATCTGAACTCTTTTGCATCCATATGTGCAGGGCACTCCACAATCATTCTGTTTTCTTCCGTCCAGGCCTGTACTTTATAAAAAATCCCGTTTTCCCCTGCAAGCTCCGCCGCCTCCAGCCGTCCTCCCTGTACCAGCAGCTTTTCTGCCGGTTCAAAGGTCACAATAACCCTTCCCTCTTCCTTGCGTATGCCTGCAGGCACAGGCCCCTGCTCCGTTTTTCCATCCCCTGCGTCAAATTCCAAAGCAGCCGCAGCCGCCCTTTCCCCAGCCTCCTTTTTCCGAAGAGGATGTAAATCGTTCCACTCACCCAAATCCAGGTTTACGGTCAGCTTCACCTTTTCCAATTCATGGGATATTTTCCTTTGCGCTTCCCTGATTTCCGGCCATCCGCTGTTTTGCTCGGGAAGATCAATTGCGAAAGAGGGTAACTGCACCAGGATAAAAGGAAGCATTTTTTCTCCCCATCCTTCCCTCCAGGAAGTAACCAGCCGCCGCAGGTATTCTTCATATTCTTCCGGATTTTTATCATTCGACTCCCCCTGATACCACACTACTCCTTTTATTGTCATATTCATGCAGGGCGCCAGCATCCCGTTAAAAAGCCCTGTGGGTTTACGGATAATAAAATCCATCATGGGTGCGGGAGAACATCTGCATCCTATCCTGTACTCCCATTTCCTTTCCGCTGTCCCCCTTAAATCCACTCTTCCTTCTTGGGAAAACAGGCAATATTCCTTACCCGGCGTCAGCCTTCCGCCGCCTCTTTCGCATAATACCCTGATTGTAAGTACGTTCCCGTATTCCTTAAGAATCCCTTCCGGCACTTTGTATTTTCTTGGAGGATACTGATATCCGGTTTCTCCCACCAGACAGCCGTTTACATAAGCTTCATCGCTGTCTGTTATTGTGCCGAGCCATAAATCCGCCGGCTTGCCGGCCATTTGTGAGGGCACATCGAATCGTTTTCTCAGCCAGATTACTCCGCTGAAATTATGCAGCCGATCTCCGGAAAACCATCCCGGCAGTTCCATCGGTTCCCATCCTTCATCGTGCCAGTCCTGATACCAGGGTACGGATGCCAGTCCTGCATCCCTCGCTTTCAGCAGCTTCTGCCAGTCGCTCTGCTGCCTTTCATTCTTTTCTATAAATTCTGCAGCATAGCGATCATCCCGGAATAAGGCAAGCGTTTTCCCAAGTACGGGCCGGTCAGCAACGGAAGCATTAGACAGCCAGGCTTCTATCGGGGAACCACCCTTGCTGACATTGATAATACCAATTGGTATTTTTGACTCACTGTTTACATATTTCGCAAAAAAATAACTGAATGCTGAAAAACCAGCAAGCGTATCCGAATCCGCTTCCAGCCACTCCCCTGATTCCAATTCCTGCTCCGGGCCGTGAAAATTAAAATGCTCCTTCACATGGAAGAGCCTGATATACGGGTTATGGCAATTTTGGAATACATACGGATACGCATCTTTCACTCTGCTTATCGGCAGTTCCATATTGGACTGTCCCGAACATAACCATACATCTCCCACATAAACCCGCTCCAGGGATATCCTGCATTCCCTACTTCTGATTTCCATAGGAAACGGCCCTCCCGTCTGAAGGGTATCCGTAAGAAGCTGCCACCTGCTGTCTTTTCCCACGACGGTTTCCCGTTTACTTCCCTGGAAATTAATTTCCACCCGGCTTCCCGGAAGACCTTCCCCCCATAAAGTAACCGGCTTTCCCCTTTGAAGCACCATCCCCTCCTGCAACAGCCGGGGCAGTTTCAGTTGTAACGCTTTTTTTTTCATAGATACCTCTTTATCTTCAGGTTTTATCAGGAAGAAACCGGAACCATTTCATATCAAATCTGCTGCCCGGCAAGAATATAAAATATACATTCTGCCGCCCCTTTACACGATCCAGCCGGTAAGTTCTTACATCCATTCCGCTGCTTTGTCCGAATTCCACAATCTGCTGTATTTCCTCACCGGTTTCCTGATTTTCAAAACGTATATGTATGGTATTTTTTTCTATCGGGGAGCTACCGCAAATGGCAATTCCCTGCAGCCCGTCCTCCCCAAAATCCATTTGAGGAAATTCCAATGTCACATTGTTCCCTATATCATAGATTCCGTCACGTTCCACTTTAAAATGATCGCCATATACATGTTTACAATGCGCTGCGCAGATACAATCATATGCCGGGTTCTGTCTTGTAAAAATAAATCCTTTTATATGAATTTTTTTGTCAACCACAAAACATATACTCGTAATACCTTTCAGCTTTTTGTCCAAATGATATGTTTCTTCCTGATACACATTCCACCGTGACGGTTTCTGGTAAAGCACGTCCCCAATCTGTATACTTCCCTCTTCCCCCGGCATTCCTTCCCAGATACGGATTCGATACGGCTCATCACTCAGGGCAAAAACAGGAAGTGTTATTTCATCTGAACCAACTGGTCCAAAGTCTAATTCACGATAGCCCACCTGCGTTTCTCCATCCCTGGCTGTCGCAACTCCATATTCATTTCCGTTTCCGACTTCCCCTTTTGAATATTGATAAAGTCCTCCGCAAACAAATTCATAAGGATTAAGATACGCCGTTCCTATTCCGGTTACTTCAAAATCAAGCTGCGAAATCAACCGGATTTTTTCCGTCCCGTTTCTGCTCATACACCGGACTCTGAAGCATCCGTCCCCTTTCGCTTTCACAACGGCATGCTTTCCGTTGACGCTGATTTGGGCTAAATTCGATGGAATTCCCGCATCATCTACAACACTCCAGAACAGCACGGTATCAACTGCATTTTCAGGATATAGCTTCGCCGTTATCTCCGCCTGGGGACAAGCTTTGTCCAACTTCCGGCTGCCATTCATGAGTAATTCAATTTTACGCACCGGCACATCCGTTTTATCCGTCCGCTTACCTTCTCCAGTCGGTAAGTCAGACTCGATTACCTCAAATTTCTCCCTGCATTCTCTTGCCCAAAGGATCAGCTCCTGATCCGGCAATCCATAGGAACTGACGGTTACCGTAATTTTCCCGGGTACCGTTTTGGTCTGTATAACAGCAAGCAGCTTTCCGCCAAACAGCCTTCTGTCATTCCCTTTATACGAATCAAAATCCGTACTGTCCCCATTATCCAGCCCGGCAAGCCTCCCGCTGCCGCTCACATCAACACGGACCCGGTTATTGGCATTCTCTACCGCATGGCCGTCTTTATCAACCATGGAAATTTCAACAAAAAGTAAATCCCTTCCATCTGCCAGAGCGCTTTCCCGATCTGCCGAGCACCGGATTTCTGCCGCATCCTGAAAGCTTTTGTGGAATGCTTCCGCCACAAGAGTCTTTTTATCATCATAAGCTTTCACGCGTATTTCACCGGGTTCATAGGTTACGCTCCAGTCTCCAGTTAAAATAGTACCGTGGACATGGTCGATTTTTCTGATTCCCTGGCTTTTTCCATTTATAAACAGTTCCAGCCAGCCGGCATTCGAAGCCGCCCTCACATCCACGGTCTGCCCTTCATTAAAATCCCAGTATGGAAACAGATGCAGAACGTCCTTCTTCGCTTCCTGCCATTCCGCCTGATAAATATAGTAGGAGTCTTTAGGAAAGCCTGCCGTATCTATCTGTCCAAAATAGGAATTTTTCGTGTGGTAAGGGGTAGGCTCTCCGATATAATCAAAACCGGTCCATATAAACTGACCGCAGGAAAAATGGTTATCACGCTCCCCCGCTATGCACATTTCCGTTGAGACCGCCCCCCAACTCGTTCTGGAATTCCCAAGAGAAGAACACTGCTCATCTTCGTCCGCCAAAATCGATTTTGAGTAAGGAAAATGATAAATTCCCCGGCTCTGTACAATAGACGCCGTCTCACTCCCATAAATAATCCAGTCCGGATGTTCTTTGTGATGTGCATCATAATATTTTTCCGAATAATTATATCCGGCAAGTTTAACAATATCCGCACATTTCTGCGCATTTTCCCACGGCATATAATTGGAACCGATTGTAACGGGGGCATTGCCGGCAGGATCGTGTTTTCTCACTTCATCGGACAACTCTTTTGTGATCTGCAGCCCTCTTTCTCCTTCATGGGTATCATATATTTCATTTCCTATACTCCACATAATCACACTGGGGTGATTTCTGTCTCTCCGTATCCAGCTTGCGATATCTCTGCAATGCCATTCCGTAAAAAAGCGCGCATAATCATAGGTGGTTTTTGGTTTTTCCCACATATCAAAGCCTTCGGAATCGATCAATATTCCCATCTCATCCGCTAAGTCCATCCATTCTGCCGCCGGCATATTGTGCGCAGTCCGGACTGCATTGACTCCCATTTCCTTTAGTATTTTTAACTTTCGGCGCATAGCCGTCTGATTATATGCTGCTCCCAGACAACCCAGGTCATGATGCTCACATACCCCTTTGATTTTGATGTTCCTGCCATTCAGCCAAAATCCGGAATCCGGTTTATACGCGAAGGTCCGGAAACCAAACCGGGTATATTCTGTCTGTACAATTTTTCCTCCCTTATGCAGTTCCGTCTTTACAATATACAGGCAGGGATGATCCGGACTCCAAAGGTCAGGACTGTCAATCATCAGCTGTGCCGTTCCATAAAATAACCCGTTATCCGATCCTCCCTTTTTCTCCTGAATCACTGCTGCACCCGCCAGACATTCGGCAATGGGTTCCTGCCCGTCAGTAATATCTTCCTCATAATTACTGAACTGGCTGGAAGAATATACGGTATCCATACCTGCCGTATTCTTATTTGTATTGCCTCTCCTTTTAAACACCTGAAAACGTAAGGTAATATCCCGCGGATCCGTCTGCTGCTTTACCCCAATCTCTGCAGAAACCGTAACCCTCCAGTTTCCGTTTTGTTCTTCCCTTTCGGATATATAGATGCCATCCTGGATAAGCCATACCGGATCAACTTCCTGAAACCATATATTGCGGTAAATTCCTGCCCCTGAATACCATCTGGAATTGGGACTGTGATATACGGCTTTCACCAGAATCTCATTTACCCCTTCTTTTAAAAATCCGGTTACATCCAAAACAAAAGAGGAATAACCGTATTTCCATTCGCAAGCCGTATTTCCGTTTATGTAAATCGTGCTATCCATATAGATACCGTCAAACCTGAGAAAATATTGTTTGCCTGGTTTTTTCTCATGCATAAAAGACTTCCTGTACCAACCTATACTGTCCTGATACAGGTTGTAAGAATCATAAATCAGCCAGTCATGCGGAATCTCTACCGGTACAAAAACACTCGGAACTTCTTCGTTCTTTGTTTCCGTAAGAACCTGTTTTGCAAATTCCCATCCGTCGTTAAACAGCTTTCCCCATCTCATAAGCTCTCCTTTTCCTGAAAGGAACCTTTTTTTTGTTAAAATGTAATGGTGCCGTAAATGCACAGGCCTGCTGAACAGTTACGTTAAAATAACTATAGTAGTAATTCCAAGTGCTTAATATGTATATAAATCATATTTTTATGGTTTAAAATGACTTTTTCAGAACAATTCATATAATATATTACTTGTTTTTCAATAACTAATAACCGCTCCTTAAAAATATGCATAAATATAGCACGGTCATTTTATTTATAACCAGCGTTTTTTCCGCTGAATCCTTAAATAAAATTACCGTGCCGACTTTTTTAACCGTTTATTCCCGCGGGCAGCGAACCAAACAGATGCGCCCGCTGCGGGGTTTTTGGCTTAATCCAGTACTCTTTTCTGGTATTGTTTGGGGGATACCCCAACGTTTTTCTTAAAGATTTTAGAGAAATTCGAATAGTCTCCGAAACCGGAAAGCATGCCGCTTTCAGTAACCGACTTTCCCTCACTTAAATAGTTTTGTGCAAGATATATCCGTTTGCGCAGGATATACTGTTGGATTGACAGACCGGTTATTGCCTTGAATTTACGGCTTATGTAGGTCCCGTTGTAATACAGTTTCTCCGACAGTTCATCCAGTGAAAATGTATCTAACAGATGTTCATTAATATATTCTATTGTTTTGTCAACAAGAGGAGGCATCACATTAGGCATCGGCGGATTATCTTTATTGTTAAAAAACAACAGATTCACTTTTACCAAAAGAAGCATCACATAAGAAGAAGTGGCAACATCCTGTCCATATTCGGAAGAATTTTTTAAATCCAGCAGAGAATTATAAAGCACCAGCAGCTCTTCTGCCTGTTCTTTGGATAACACCACTACAGGAGGCTTATCTTCAAATCGTTTTTGAAAACAATCTTTTAAATTAGTGCGGGCTGTTGAATGGGCTTCGAGATAGCGGTTACTTATATTGATAACAAAGCGTTTATAAATACTTTCATCAAGCATTTCCACTCTGTGATATTCTCCCGGCTTCATGGCTATGATTGTCCCGGGATCAATTCGGTAACATCTCTGATCAATATAATAATTAACAATGCCGTTAACAAGAAAATATAGTTCATATCCGTTATGAGTATGGTAAAAGGGCTGGCCCTCCAATTTATCAGAATAACGGACAAATAAATCCTCCGGTATGGGATTATATATACGTTCAAAATATTCTTCCTTGATCATATACATCCTCCTTACCGATTGTTACATACGGAATACGATATTTTTTAGCCGGATCTGGTTCCGATTGGTGTTGTACCGGTTATTTCACGGCAGTTCCTTCGTATGTATTATTATACAATCACTTCTTGCCAATATCAAGTTAGTTATTGGCAACTACCGGACAGAATAGTAAATGAGGGTGAAAGAACACTCAGCTGATAGTAAAGATAATTTTTTGTGAACAGCAGCTTCCGCCCCGCAGAAACGTCTCCACCAGCTCTACCGTAACCGGTCTTTCAAGAATCGTACTCCAGACTTTCTGATGAAATCCCTGCGTACAGCTGCAGAATACCGGCGAATGTACATATCCCGCTTTTACAATCGAACAATCGCAGCCTTTTCCCCGGTTATAGGTTAACAGAAAACCGTCCTTCTCCGGCACACATTCCGCACCCGTATGGCGGCTGATAATCCGTGCCATTTCTTCCATGCTGTCCACTCCGGACAATTCCTCTTTCAGTCCGCCCATCCCGGGCAGTGCATTTCTTTCCGCACAACGCCCGCCGCATTTTTTCAGCAGTTCCTGGCAGACCTCCTGGTTTTTCTCACAGCCTAATTCTTCCAGCAAATCTCCCATCCAGTAACCCATTTCTTCCATATATCCTTTTCCTCCTTCGTTTATTCTCATGAGCAACGAGCCAAGCAGCCATGCGGACATGGATATTCGGCGACTGCCGCGCGAGTCAAATACCTTTCCCATAGACCCCGTTTAAACAATAACCAATTGCCTCAAAAGTACTTATTATATTCCCCCTGGGGAATGCGTCCTTCCAGCCCTACAACTCTCGGCCATAATCCGGTTTCCGCCACAATAAATCCCATAATCATTCCCATATGGGTATGCAGATGACGATGCTGTGCCATAAGTAAAGTGAATTTCGTATATTCACATCCTTCCGGCCTTTCCAACAAAAAGGCGTCCTCCAGGGAAGCGATATAATTCTGCGTTTTTTCCTTTATACAGGTAAAATAGGCATCGATCTCTTCTCGTTCCAGATGCCTGTGCGAAACAACATCCAGATTGTTCAGATTCTCTTCATGGACAGGCGGTTCCTTATAATGCGGATCCCTTGGATTAATAAACCACAAATCAAGAGAATGGAGCATATGATAAATATGTTTCCAGAGCGGCATCCCGCAATATTCCTTATTCCAATATTCATCCGGGACACAGGAAATTACATTTTTCACTTCCCACAGTGCCCGCTCCGTCTGATCGGCTATGATATCCGTCAATGCTTCCTGTTTCAAGCTGCTGCCCCTCCTTTTTCCGGTATGGTAACATACTAAATTTCAATGGTTCTTCCGCACGCCAGATACTTCATTTCAGGCAGCCGGCGGGACAAAAACTGATATGCCCGCATCCCTGTGCAGTGGCAGGTATAAAACTGAGTCCCCACATATTTCTGCAATTCCTGTGCGATACTGCTTAATAAAGAAACCGGCACTGTTTTCTTCGTCAGCGGATTACATAAATGAAATCCGCCTATACATACCTGCGGCTTATATGCCGAGGCTCTTTCCATAATGTTTACAATTCCGGTATGTCCGCATCCTGTTATAATTACCGTTTTGTTTTCCTGAATCCGTAAATTCTGCTCATGGAGAAAATCATCTTTCCCGTCCTTATTATACAATGCATCATTCGCTTCGGAATAACATTTATCCCGCCTCCCGACAAGAAACAGACTCAGTTCCTCATCGATTTCATAATCCCCGTCAATTACTTTTATCTGCGGATTGTTTTTCAGCTTGTCATCGAGGCCAACGTTGGCTTTCAGGAAAAGGAATTTACTGTAATGCGGTTCAAATGCCGACCGCTGCACATAAATCCGTGCCTTCGTATTCACCTGCAGAAACCGCTTCAGCGCCCCGCCATGATCCATATGGCCATGGGAAATGATAACCGTATCCACCTGCGTCAGATCAATGTTCATTGCTGACGCATTGTTAAACAATGTATTATCCGGACCCAAATCGAATAATAGTTTATGCTTCTGCGTTTCTATATAAAGGGATAAGCCATGCTTGGGAATGACCTGTCCTTCGCTCTTGTTTTCGACCAATGCTGTAATTTTCATTTCTGCTCCTGTCTGCTTACATTAAATGACAAAGATGATATCTATTTGTATAAGATACCTCACCGTTACCGCCGGTAAATACCCTACCGCTTCTCTCTTTCAAAGGACACATATGCTTTCGCAATTTCCATCGCGTCTATCATCCGGCCAAACCGGATAAAATGGGAGGATCCTTCCTCAAATTTTCCCTGCGCTTTTTCACATTTCCTGATGATGGAGGTTATAGGGGCAATCGCCTGTGCCAATTCGCTTTTCGTATATACCTCATTCCTGCCTTCTCCGGCAATTAATGCTTTTGCTATATACAAAGCTTTTATCCTGTTTTTAAGCAAGGTATGCTGTGACGCCCCTTCTTCAAATTTAGGCCATATCTTTTCGCATCTTCCGACAGCGGAAGCAATCACTTCCAGTGCCTGCTCTTTTTCCTCTTTGCTATACATATCCATTCCGTTACCCTTTATTTCTTTTCTTTGGGTTTCTTTCGCAGTTTCAACACCAGGCCTTTTTTATCCGCCGCTTCCTGGAAATACGCCGCTGCCGCAGACGCTTTCTCCTTCATCGTAAATTCCGGCTTTATTTCCGTCCTGATATGGCGCATCGCTTCTTTGCTATCCGGTAAATCCAGCAGATTTACCGCGATACAGTAAAAGTTTTTCCTGCGTCCGTCATTATAATTATCCAGAAGTTCTTTCAGTATTCCCGCCTTTTCCTCCTGCTCCTCCCGATAGGCCTCAATCCCTGTCTGCCTGGCTTTCAGGCCGTCGGTTACCATATTTTGGTGGGTGATAAAGGAATCGAATTCCATTACTTTTTCATATTTTTCGCAGGGATAGTTCCCGCACATATAACAGAATTCCAAGGATCCATGCTCTCTTGCACACCGAAAAAAAGAGCATGGCTGGTTGCCCTCTCCACCGCCGCATCCGGGACAATACTGGTTTAAGTGCATGGGACACAGACTGCAGTTCAACCCGCAAAGGGAGAGACAGGGATACGATCTTTCATAATTTTTCATTCATCTACTCCTTCAAAGCAATCCTCATTATGTATTCTTCTTCGTTTTCATCCACGATTGTAAAACCTGCCTTTTGATACATTCCAAGCGCGTAATTGTCCTTTTGCACAGCCAGGGAAGCCTTTTCGTATCCTTCCTGCTCCAGATACTCCAGCATTTTTTTCATCAATGCCATCCCGATTCCTTTTCCCCGGTATTCCGGGTAAAGGGAAATGGCAAATTCCGGGGTGTTGTCATCCAGACTCCCGTATCCCTTAATAATTCTTGTCCACACAGCCCCCACGATCCGGTTATCCGTTACCGCACACAAACAACGGTCATCCTTCATATTTCCGAAGTCCTCTATGTATATCCTCAGCGCCGGCTCCTGAATGACGGATCTGGGCAAACGGTTATTGTCATCTCTCTGAAAAATGGCTTCATAAAGGAAATTGGAAAGCACACCGTATTCCGAAGGATCCATTTCTCTTATTTCATATGCCATTTTCACTCCTCCATTCCATAAGGAACTCTTTTTCACCGGTTTCTTCTTCATCCTGTTCCTTTACGATATGAAATCCTTCTCTTTCATAAAACCGGATCGCACGCCCGTTTTTTTCATAGACCTGTAAGGTAATGATATCACGCCCAACCTTCACATGATCCAGCATTTTTTTACCAATTCCCTGGCCCTGGCTGTCTTTATTTATAAAAAGCCCGGCGATATAATTTCCTGATAATCCGATGAATCCGACAATTCTCCGCTCATGTCCACAGACATAAATTTCCGCCTGAGGCAGCATCTCACTGACTTTTCGGAAATTTTCCTTCCAATAATCGCTTCGGATAAAATCATGGGCTTGTAGATTTGTTGTAAGCCACAGGTCCATGACTGCCTCCAAATCCGTATTTCTAAAATTTCTTATCATGGTTACTCCTGTATTATATTGTTTATCTTCTCATAAAGCGGATACATCTCGTATAGGCGGCGCAGATTTGTTACCTATTTCCCTGTGCTTTTCGTTATACCGGAAGGTAACTGTTCAGCGCAGTAAATGCGCCGACCTGCCTGACAATGATTCCGGAAGTTTCATTTCGTCCTCCATGCTTACAAATCCGAATTTCTCATATAAATATCTTCCGGCCTTTGTAGCTTCCAGAGTAATATAGCCGACGCCTCTTTCCTCTGCATCTTCTGTCAATAGCTGTAGGACACGATACGCAATTCCTTTCCGGCGGTACTCCGGGTGCGTATACATATTCATAATATATGCTTTTTTTCCCGTTACATTATGAAATGTAGGCATGACACGGTAATAGCTGATCCCCCCTGCACCAATAAAATTTTTTCCGTCAAAAACCAGGTAAGCCGTATGACTGCCGTCCTGCAGGGCTTTCAAATAATAATCCGCAGATTCTTTTTCCACCTCGGACATATCCGTATCTTCATGCAAACCGTTTGCTGCCCGCAGTACCTGGATTCTGGTTTCCGTTAGTATGGCAATATCCTCCGGTGCCGCTTTTCTGTAGATAAGATTCATTTTTCTGCTCCTGTCATCTGAGTTATAAAAGAAAAATTGTAACTGTCCAGTACCCTCACAGTTACTCTGCAAAAATCCATCCTAAATCGCCTTCGGCGATGGATGTTTGCACTCCTGAATCACTTTCTTACGGTCAGCGCAGTAAATGCGCTGACCTGCTGAACAGTTACGAAAAATTTCCATATCGGTTTCGTACCTTCCCGGTTACGGATTTTGAGCAAACGTAATTCCTGTTTTTTCCGCATGTGCCAAAAATAAGTGTTAATCCACAACAATTCCCTGTCTGCCCGCCGCCCAGTCACCGATTCATTTACCATCATATGGATTTATGTTATCGGGCACGTCAGCAAGGTAAGCGATATAGCCTCCGTACATCTGTATCCTACTTCCCCCTTCTTTATATGTATGACTTTAAATAGTCATCATTCCAAAGCTGTACCTCAATGTAACCTCCGGGGTTCCCATAAAATCCAGGAAGATTACAGATAAATTCACCCACTTTTTTACCGGATTTCCGGATCATATCCAGGAATTCCGTCTTATTCCACACAGTTCCTTCCGTCATCCCCATATCTTTTAAATGCATGCTGTCCCTTGGAGTAAAACTGATTTCATCCGCCGGAATGCCGCTTAACGGAATACGGATACAGTCCGCAGTGCCATAAAATTCCTGGAACTCCCGGTTTTCCCCCAGCACAAAATATATGGGATGCCTGACTGCAGGTTTTCCTCCGCACATACTGAACTTTTCATATAACCAGGCTTCCGCCGCCTTTCGTTTCTGATAATAACGTATGAAATAATCCCCATACCGGTCATTTTTTGATGTTGTTTCTTCCGATAAATGACGGGCAAAAGAAAAGGCTTCCTCCTCTGGCAGCCGCATAATATTCTTTAGCGGCAATCCGCCCGCTTCTCTGTAATTGGTAATATACAGGCTGTCTATATCCAGCTTTTCCATGGATTTCAAACGGTAATAATCCGATTTCAGAAAACCGTAGCATAACAAGTCCGTTATCCCTTTCTTCCCGTTACAGGCACGTCTCAGCGTACCCTCCGCCTGAAAGCCGCTTCGCAACAGCACCTTGCCCGCTATACGGTTATACCCTTCACAGAAGGCGGCAATCCGTTCTGTCTGTACTTCCTCAAATAGAAAATGAACCACAGCTTTGATGGCTTCCTTCATATATCCGTTATTCCACCACTGCCTGCCCAGAGAGAAACACAATTGTGCGCTGTCTGTAACATAGCTGATTTCAGCCCTTATAGAACCTATCACCTGACCAGTATTTTTTAAAACAATTGCCCACTTATAGTTATCTGAATTCTGACAGGTTTGGCAAATCTGTGATAGATCTGTTTCCGTTACTTCCATATCATCGAAAGTAAAGCAGCGCAGATAAAGCCTGTCTGTCTCAATTTTTTGGGTTCCTAATTTTCTCATCATTTACCTCCGGAGGATTCGCTACCCCAATACGAATTCATACTCCCTGTAAATCAAGCCGTCCCGGAATTCAAAAATATCACAGGACCGTTCCCCCGCTTCATTTTTAAGCACGGTAACAATCCGCTCCCCTCCCGCACTTATATCCATCCGTTCCCATTGAAAAACGGAGTCAGACTTTCCATAGGCCCTCTTTATCCGTTCCAGATAAACTTCTTTTCCGCATACCCGCTCCGTTTTCGTAGAATGAAGCTCCCACTGTATTTCCGGGTGGAGAAAAGCTTCATAGCTTATCCAGTCCCTTGCATTTTCCGCCTGGAAAAATAAAAGCAGCTTCTGTCCGTTATCCATGGTTTTTTCTCCCAAAAACATCCTTTTTAGCGCAGTTCCTTTACATAATAATACCGCTTACCGGTAACAGGGTAATCTTCCCGCACAAATACCTCTTTGTAACCCATCTTTTTATAAAAATCAGGAGCCTGAAAACTGAAGTTTTCCTCTTTTATTTCTTTTCCTAATAATCCGCCTGACAAATAAGCCGTCCTTTTCCCTCATTCCCCGCCCGGATAAATTTCTTTCGCATCCCCCGGCAGCTTCCTTACATGTTCCAGATAGGCCCTGCTGTTTTCCGCCTCGGAATAATCATAGGCACATTCCATTTCCCTGGAAAGCTGTACCGCTGTTTCATGAAACAAACCGCACATTACAAATACCGCATCCCACACCGCTTCCGGCTCCGCCGCCGAATACGTGGCAAGATACCGCGTATAGGTGTCCTCTGAAACAAACCGTTTCATATATTTCGCACATTTTCCGGCACTGACGTTAAAATGATTGTCCGCCCCTATTTTCCATTCCAGAATTCTTGTAAGCATAGGACGGATATAGAGATTTATCATGTCCATAACATAGGGAATTTCGTCTCTCCACAGGCCTTTTGCCACATTATTCAGACACCACCAGAATTCATTGCAGGTGTCATGAAACTGCTGGGGAGTCGGCTTTTGTATCCAGTATATTTCATCGGAACGCACTTCATCCGCCGGCAACAGGTTATCCTTATCCACCAGGACCCGGAACAGTTCCAGATCCTTCCTTACCGCTTCCATCGTGCACACATGCAAATCCAGACGGTTCCCGTCTGCAAACTGCATCAGCCACCCATAACAATTCTCTGCATCCGAAGGGAAATAAACACTGTCCTCCGGGTACTGCATGTATAAACGCTTTCCAAACCGATCAATCCAGGAAGCGTCCTCCCGGAAGGATTTTGTTTCCCTGACCACATAAACCACATCAAAATCCTGGAAAATATCAGCCGGAACATTCGGGTTCACACGGGAACCTTCCAGATACGCCGCACGTATTCTGGGATCCTCTTCCGCCGTTTTTGTTATTAAATCGAGCATTTCTTTTTCTGAACGCATAGCCAACCTCCGCTGCCTGGTAACAGTTAATTACCCTGCAAAACTCTTTTAGCATACTCCCGTATTTTAGTTTCAAGCACATTCCAATCATATTCCTGAACAGGAAATATGCTGTCTGTTTCCACCACTTTTTTGACAGGCATGGATATCCCTGTATTCCATGTATCATCATAAGGGATTACCTTTATCTGAATCGTATCCAACGCATTGGCTATCGTATCATTCACCATTTCTTTATAAGAAGGCAGCGCCCATTCACCCGCTCCTCCATGAGAAATAATTCCTGCCGGAATACCGTACAGCTCCGATTGATAATGGTTATCCTTCCACCAGTGCAAAAATGTTATTTGTTCCATCTTCTCAAGCAGTACAGCTAATTTTGACGGTATAGGGGCATAATGAGGGGATACAAAAAATAAATAATCAGCCCTGGTGAAGCTGTCATAAATTTCATTGAACCGGGGATCACAGCAGCATCTTCTGCTTTCATAGCATTCACCGCACCCAACGCAGGGGAACAATTCATACTTCCGTAAATCCACAATATGGCTTTCGATATTGTGCCCTGACAGCTGCTTTGCAAGTATTTCACATAGTTTTATGGATATACTGTTCTCTTGACTGCCTGTCATATTGGAGCAAGAAACGCAGACTGCCCTTCTGCCTTCTCCGGTTTCCGTATGCGGTTCCTTCATGTTTATCCCTCCAGCGCACATTCATCTATCCTGCGCACAACACTCTTGGTGTACGGTTCAAAATATTTCGGCCAGAACCTGTTTGCTGTGGGATTGAAGCTCTCATAATCCACGCCCAGCCGGCAGAATCCTTCTTTTTTCAGCATGAGAATCACATAATCCAGAAGCCCCTGATAGATATTCCTTCCCCGATATTCCGGCAAACAATATGCCCCGCATATATTACGCATATCCCCTGCCAGCGTGGCAAAATTCTCTCCACCGTCCGTCACTTCCATAAAAGCAGCCACCTTTTTCCCATCTTCCGCGGCAAAAATACGGCAATCCTGCGTTGCCTCCCGCTCCTGTTCCCGGCATTCCTCAGGTTCCCCTACAGGGGTCCTCATAAAACAGGGACTGTTCCCCATATGTTCCTTCAGCATCCTGCGCAGTTCCCGCACCCGTCCCGCTTCCTGCCAGTCCAACTCCCGGAAGGCAATACCGTCCGGTGGGAAACAGTTCTCCAGCGGTTCCATGCTACGGATCGCGTCCACACAGCGGCGACCGAAGCCATAGTCAAAAAAAGCGGAAAGAGCCGTTTCCTCATGTGCATACAAAGCGATGGAATGATATGTAATCCCCTTTTTCACCCATTTTTCTGCGGCTGCCTGATACATCCTCTGATAGACCTTTCCTCTCCCCTCTTTCCGTGCTCCATGGGCGTGCATAGGGGAAAATGTCCCTTTCGCCGCGGTTTGAAATGCATGCTCCCACGGTTCCAGACAGCATAAAAACCCCAGCATCTTATCCCCTTCAAAAGCCGCCACCCCCAGATGGTTGTCCGCAAAAGGACGCAGATCCGGGAGTGCCTTCATTACCGGCAGAGCCGGTACCCTTTCTCTTTCTTCCTCATAATCTGCCATAGCGAGTTCTGCGGCCACTGCCGCATGTGCGCTATCAAATTCCACAATTTTCATAAATGCAGTTTCTATCCTTCCTCACTCTTCTACCGGGACTCGTTCCAGCACAAATATAACGGGACGCACCCCATCCGTACAGCATTCTATCGATTTATTTTCATGCTTATACCAGTATTCCTTCCCCGGCTCCCTCGCCACCCTGTCAATCGACATTCTGCTGATCGCGGGATATAAATCCACCCAGGCCCAAGGACAGAAACCATCCGGCATAATAGCTTCTTTCGACGACTTGTAAAGAAAAGAATCCCCCTCCTTCAAAATAGGACACGGGCCTGCGGCCCTTCCCTCCGATAAATATTCATCCGCGATATCCTCATATAACTCGGTCTTTAATACGGTAATCCTGACGTCCATTTCCATCCCCCTCTTTATACAATTCCCGTTGTCCCCAGTACGACCCCAATTACAAAAAACAAACTGCCGAGTCCGATAAAAATACCACAGCACAGTTTTTTCATCCCTTCATCCCGTTCCACCCATATCTGTTCCGGCTTCTCCGCATTGTAATGGATTTCCACCTCTTCCCCCACATGATAACGGCAGGGACTGCTGCCGAAGGAGGAAGTCACACGCCTCATAATCCCATCCGCATAATACGCAAAAACCGGATAATAACAGCTTCTTCCATCACTCCCGCTCCTTCTTTCCACGTCTGCCACTGTGGCTGCGGCTATTGCTGAAGCCTTTTCCCTTCTTTTCCGAAAAAAAACGGCCAATAAAACTCCGATAAGTACAAACAGGAAACCCAGTCCTGCAAAAACCACTGCGATAAATATCTTTACATTCATCCCCTTATATCCCTCCTGTCTCGTTTTCCTTCCGGACAGCTTCCTTAAAAAGTCAGTCCCACCCTCCGGGAATCCCGCAGACCCGTATTTCACTATTCCGTTTCTTCATCTCCCTGACAAAGCCGGCCTTATCCTGCAGCGCAACCACCATTTCCAGCCTTTTCCCTTTTATTACCAGCCGATCCAGAGAGGCGGCGCTGGATGATATGGGGCAATGGGAACCGCGGATTTCTTCTATGGCATCAATGGAAATGGAATCCTTAAAAAACCCAAAATACAGCTGCAGCCTATCCCCGTCTATTAACACATAATTACGGATAATTATCGGCAGAAAAATAGAATTGCAAAGCACAAGGGAAAGCAAAAGGATAACAAGATTATCCCTGCTGAAAACCAGTTCATATACAAGCAGGACATTAATCCCCGATGTAATAAGCCAGTACCAGAATGCAACTTTCCCTTTGAATTTCATTCCTTCTTTATTTTCCATATACCGGATCCCCATAATCCTTTCTTTTGCGGCAGCTATCCTTGCCTTGTAACGGTTCAGACCACCCGGAACAGGTATCTTGTCTTTCCAGTATACCAAATGTTCACAGTCAATACTATGGGCTTTGCATAAAAAGAGCAGGTAAATAATTCACCTGCTCCCATCGTCTTTCTTATTTTCCGGTACTGGATATCCATTTCCCTGGGCATCCGTAGTGAGGGCGTCCGCCTCCCTGCTCTTATTTTTTCTCAGCTCCCGGTTTATAATCCCCGCTTCATACACTCCTTCCGGAATCGTCTGCAGCCTTTTATCATCCTTTGCTTTTTTCATCAGCGCCTCCTAACACATTTTTCTGTCGTTAGTATTCCCGTTTTGCGCAAATTAATCAGTGATTGCACGGGAATATAAGAGGTACTGTTTATCTGTTTTCTTCAATTGCATCGATAGCGTCAATAACCGTTCCGCGGAACCCTCTTTTCTCCAGGGCACTCACACCGCGTATAGTTGTCCCGCCGGGGGAACAAACCATATCCTTCATGGCCCCCGGATGCGTTTGCGTAGTTAAGTAAAGGGTTCCTGTCCCCACTATCATCTGTGCCGCCAGCCGGTATGACGCCTCTCTGGAAAGGCCGTATTTGACACCGGCATCCCCCAGCGCCTCCAGATACATGGCTGTGAGTGCGGGTGTGCAGCCGCTAAGTGTACCGGCAGGGGAAAGATGTGCGGAATCCACGAATTCCAACAGGGATATATTCTGAAACAGGGATACAAAGCTGTCCAGCTCCTCCTGAGAAAGGGAGTGCCTGTTTTCACATATGAATATCCCTTCGCATACCGAGACTGGTGTGTTGGGTATGGTGCTGATATGGTGGGTTCCCGGCTCCAGAATCGCCTCACAGCGCTCGAAATCATATCCGGCAGCTACCGAAATGACCGCTTTTCCTTTCAGCAGTTCCTTAACCGGTGAAACCACGGCCTCCATCATATATGGTTTTACCGCAAGGATTATAAAATCACTGTTTCCGATCACTTCAGCCGCTGACCGGCAGGGTACGATTCCGCTCTTTTTTGCATTTTCGCACAGCTTATCATAATTTCCGGCACAGGCAAATATTTGTTTTTCTGAAACGGCCTTTGAAAGAAGCAGCCCGGCTGTTATCGCCTGCGCCATATTCCCATATCCAATCATACCAAGGCTGATTTCGTTCATAGTTGTCGTCCTCCATTCCCCATCATTCTACCCTATACGCATCATTCTGCCCGCTGCAATAATTTTTCCAGTTCTCCATTCAGCTTCTGCTTCCTTTCTTCCAATTCCTCATCCGACGGTAAATACGCCTCCCCGTAAAGCTCTTCCCGCGGCAATTGCCAGACAGGCCCCGGCCCTGGGGTATCCCCTGCCCTTCTGGGAAAAATGTGCCAGTGCATATGCACCCCATCCCCCTGCCCCAATAATTCGTAATTTAATTTATCCGGGCCAAATGCATGATATACCGCTTCTGCAACCAATGCCATTTCATTTAAAAATTTCTCCCGGAACGGCTTTTCAAGAAAATGGAGTTCGGTGGCATGCACCTTACATAAAAACAGGGTGTAGCCCTTTATTCTCTGATAATCCCCGATTACCACATAGCCGGTTTCCAGTTCCCTTACAAAATACCGGTTTCTGCCCTCTTTCGTTTCCCGGATCCGTTTGCATACCCCGCACATAAAAGTCCCCCTCATCCCCTTATTTTATATTTGGCAAATGCCTTTTCTGCATCCAGATGCACCTCTTTAAAAAACAAAACGAGCCAGATAATATAAGCCCCCGCTGCAAAAAGACCGGACAGAAACCAGGAACCAACTGCTCCGGCCAGCATAATGACGGACCAAAGGGCAAACTGATTCCGGCAGTCCTTTGCCATTCTCTTTTTATCATATTTTTCCTGTTCATGCCTGGGAAGGGTATTAAAACCACTTACCAGCCTGGCGGATTTCTCCTTTAACATGCCAAATACCAGAGATAACACGGCAAAACAGGGCACTAAGACAATACACATATAAAATCCGATACGCATTCGTTTCCTCCTTATCATGAACTTCATCCGTTCGTTTTAAAATTAACCACCTCAGCTTTCCCATAAGCATCAAATATCTTTTCAAATTGGGAAGCATCCGTTGCTACCTGTTCTCTATCCTCCGCATCCAAATACATATAGGAAGCATTTCCGTCCTCATCAAAGTTTTCATTTACAGACTCCACAGCGATCAGCTGTTTCCGATTCTCATCCATGGAATACCGAGCCACAAAATGACCTCCCGCGGCATACAGCCCATTGTCATCATAGCGTACAGGATATGCCGTTCCCAGTGATTCCAGAGTCCCGATTTCCTGTATCTTTCCATCCCACGCATAATAAACTCTGCAGGTTAACGCCGCCTCCGTCTCCTCATCATAGCTATACGTTCCTTCAGCTACCAGCAAAAGGGGCAGTCCGCCCTCCGGCCTCTCCACATAAGCACAGGACTCGCCTTCCGCCATTCCTTCTATAACAGAAGAATAAACCTTCTCCGGCTTTTCTTTTCCACAGCCCGCCAAACCCAGCATACCAAACACCAAAATACTAATTACCATCATTTTATATCGCCCCAACACACCGTTCCTCCTTTTGCACGCTTCCAAATCTTCTGTTTCTTCATCCTGCGGCTGCTATTTTCTACCCAAAGCACATATCGTATCTTCTTTGCCGGTGTATTCTTTTCCTGCCGCATCATCATAAAAATCCGGTTTCGGAAAACCGGCTTCTTTTAATTCCTCTTCCAGCATTTCTCTGGAATACACCTGGTTCCATACATTATAGCACTGACAATCCTGCCCGGTAACCACCACGTATTGCTCCAGCGTGTTACGCGTAGCCGGGTAAATGCGATTTCTCTGAATAACCGCATACGGTTCTCCGGCCCAAAATCCGCCGTCCTCATAACCGACGCTATCCTTTTCCTCAAACGCACGCAGAAATCCATCCGCCCATCCGTCCAGAATCAAAATACCGCCTGCTTTCAGGGCCTGCCTGCATTTCTTTAATAATACTGCCCTGTCCTCCGGCGCAAGCACACCATAATCACAATAAATCAAAATAATGACATCGAATTCCTCCCGGAAATCCATTTCCAGATAATTCTGGTAAAGGTACCGGATATTCAGCCGTTTCTCCGCCGCCTGTTCCTGCGCATATCGTATGGAGCGCCTGGAAAAATCAATTCCGGTCACGTCAAATCCCTTTTCCGCAAGCTGCTGCGCATAAATGCCGGGGCCGCAGCCCAAATCCAGCAGTGTTTTCCCTTCCCCGCCGTTACAGCAGGCCGTTATCCAGTCCACAGATTTCCTGACAAAATCCATTTTTCTGGTTGCACCATCCTCATTCGGATTTATATGTGCCTCCAGCATATACTTTGATATATGTTCGTCATCCCAGAAAGCGGATGTGCTTTTTTCGTATACCTTCGGTGTTTCTTTTATAAAATGGAGAAAAATTTCATTTGTATTATTCATTCCCATACTCCTTATTCTTCAGGCGCGGGTTATCCGGGCATCTTACCGCCTTTTTCCGGACAGCAGGCCAGATGTTTTGCCAGGAAAAGACAGGGGTTTGCCTCATCCCACAGAAGGGGAAAAACCTCCAGGGGGATAAATCCCATTTTTCCGTAGAACCTCCTGGTCCGTTCATAGGGTTCAAAATTTACGGAACCATCCAGTGTTTTTACAGTCAGATACACCATCCCCTCCTGACGGCAGAACTGTACCGCACGTTCTATCAATGCCGTACCGATACCCATTCTGTGGTATTCGCCCAGAACTCCCATAACACATACCTCTGCCGTGAATGGATTGTGCACCTTGACTGCCAGAAAACCAACCGGATTTTCGTCCGCATATGCGGCATAAAAGGGCAATTCCCCAACCATGCCGATGTACTCTGCCGTGGAAGATTCGATACCGAACCAGTCCGGCAGTTTATGTAAAATCCTATCGCAGATCTTCGATTTTATCTCTCGCTCCGTTACTTCCCTTATCTCCATAACATGATCCCTCTCTGCCAAGCTCCCTTTCTCCTGCTTTCTGTAACTTTTCGTAACTGTGAAAGGGCTGAACCGTTGCAGCTTTTCATAATTATACTATTTCCCTCTGCTAATCACAATCAATTTCTTCAGACAGCACCCTTCTCCTTCCCAACGCAAACAAATAATGTAATAGCAGTATCTTCACTATCCGTGCAGTGAATGCACCGACCTGCTGAACATCTGTCAAATAATTACAACAAAAAGTGCCCGGCATCGGCCAACAAAACCAATCCCGGACACTTCTTTTTTCTTCTCAACTTTTCTTATCACAACCCATGCAACTACCGGGAATCTTTCCCCTAACCTTCATTCATCTTCGCCAGCTTCGCTGCCTGGTCTGCCGCAATCAGGCTGTCGAGGAGTTCATCAATATCACCGTTCATAATATCGTCAATCTTATAAAGCGTGAGCTTAATCCGGTGATCCGTAACACGCCCCTGGGGAAAATTGTAGGTACGGATTTTCTCCGAACGATCTCCGGTGCCGATCTGGCTCCTTCTCAGTTCGGCTTCCGCATCGTGGGCCTTCTGCTGTTCGATATCGTACAGCTTGGCACGGAGCAGGGCAAACGCCTTCGCCTTGTTCTGCAGCTGGGATTTTTCCGTCTGGCTGTAAACGACAATCCCTGTGGGGTAATGGGTCAGACGAACCGCGGAGTCCGTGGTGTTAACGCACTGGCCGCCGTTTCCGGAAGCACGCATAACGTCAATCCGGATGTCCTTATCATCGATAACCACGTCCACATCCTCTACCTCGGGCATAACCGCCACGGTAATGGTAGAGGTATGGATACGGCCGCCGGATTCGGTTTCCGGCACACGCTGTACCCGGTGAACCCCGCTTTCATATTTCAGCCGGGAATATGCGCCTTTCCCATTTATCATGAAGCTTACTTCCTTCATGCCGCCGATGCCGATTTCGTCTACGCCCACCAGCTCCACCTTCCAACGATTACGCTCCGCATACTTCACATACAGACGGTACATTTCCGCCGCAAACAGAGCCGCCTCATCCCCGCCTGCCCCCGCACGGATTTCCACAACAACGTTTTTTTCATCATTGGGATCCTGGGGAAGCAGCAGGATTTTCATTTCCTGCTCCAGCTCCTGGATACGTTTCTTTGCCTCTGCATGCTCTTCCTTGAGCAGCTCTCGCATTTCCTCATCGGATTCGGATTCCAGCATCATCAGGCTGTCCTCCGCATCCTGTTTCACTTTTCTGTATTCTTTATAAGCCTCCACAAGAGGGGTCAGATCGCTTTGTTCCTTCATAAGGGAACGGAAACGTTCCTGGTTCGTCGTTACAGAAGGCTCATTCAGTTCATTCATAATTTCTTCATAGCGCCGAAGCAAGTCTTCCAGCCTGTCAAACATAATTTATCATTCCTTCCTTAATATGGCTGCCCCGATCACAGCCGGTGTTATTCATACCTCAATCCGGAAACCACACGATCCAGCCCGGCAAAATCCTTTACCACCCTTACCTGGGAAAACCCGTATTTTTCCATCAATCCCTTTACGGCCTCCCCCTGATCATACCCTATTTCAAAATACAGGCTGCCTCCCCTTACCAGGTGCTTTCCGCAGCCCTCCAGTATTTTCCGGTAAAAAACCAGGCCGTCCTCTCCGCCGTCCAGTGCGGAAAGCGGCTCATGCAGCCGTACCTCATCCATCAGGCCGCCGATAACCCCTGTCTGTATATAAGGCGGATTGGATACTATAATATCATATTTATCCTCTATTTTATCAAATAAATCACTGCATAGAAAACAGGCCTGTATTCCCAGCCTGCGCGCATTCTCTCGGGCAACAGCCAGCGCTTCCCGTGAAAGGTCGGCCCCTGTCCCCAGACAATCATTGGAATAATGAAGGAGACTGAGCAAAATGCAGCCGGAACCGGTGCACATATCCAGAATCCTGCTCCCGTCCGTCATCTCTCGCATTACTTCTTCCACAAGGATTTCCGTGTCCTGTCTTGGTATCAGCACATGTTCGTTTACCAGAAAGGTAAGGCCCATAAATTCCTGCTCACCGGTAAGATGCTGCAGAGGAATGTGCTGTGCACGTTTTTGGATCCAGTCCTGATATTTGCTTTCCTCTTCCCGGGAAAGCGGTCTTTCTCCATGAACCAGCAGGGTATTCCTGTCTGTACCGCATATCGTTTCCAATAAAAGCCTGGCATCCCAATCGGCTTCCTGTATCCCTGCCGCCTCCAGAATCCGCCTTCCCCAATCATAGCTGTCTTTGTAATTCATTGCAGCACAGGCTCCCCTGCTTCCGCTTCCGTACCTGCAGCACCGGGTTCTGCCGGGTTTTCTTCCTGATCCCTTTCTTCCTGTCCGTCATCCTCCAGCCAGGAATCATCAACCTCATATCCGAATTCTTCTTTCAGGTAAGCTTTCCAGTCGAAAACCGCCTCCACAGAAGCAATCGCCACCTCTACCATGCTTTCGTCCGGTTCCCTGGTTGTCAGCTTCTGAAGCCACATGCCCGGCTTGGAAATCAGATTGATAAACAGATTGTCGCTTCTTCCCGCAAGCCGGATGATTTCATAAGAAATTCCTGCAATAACCGGAATCAAAAGAATACGTACCACCAGCCTGAGCGCCGGATTTTCCACCCGGATAAACATAAACAGAATGATACTGATCAGCATTACAAATAACAGGAAGCTCGTTCCGCATCGTTTATGGAGGCGGGAGCTTCTCATGGCGTCTTTCACCGTCAGAGGCCGCCCCTTTTCCAGGCAGTTGATGCATTTATGCTCCGCGCCGTGGTATTGGTACACACGCCTGATATCCTTCATAGAAGCAATAAGGGCCACATATGCCAGAAAAATAGCCAGACGGACAATACCCTCCAGAATAGCCAGAAGGGAGGCATTTCTGATATAGGAGTGGAACAGAAGGCTGATTCCGTAAGGAAGAGCAATAAAAATAGCCACCGCAAGGACAATGGAGAAGGCTACCGTAAGGCCCATCAAAAGCTTTTCTCCGTTTCCTTTGGACACTTTATCCAGCACCTTATCCGTTTTCGTCTCCTGCGCATCCTCCTCTTCATAGAAGCTGGCGGAATAAGTCAGCGTCTGCATTCCCAGGACAAGGGAATCTATAAAGTTAAAAACCCCTCTGATAAAAGGCAGCTTTGTCAGCCTGCTGCCGGACAGAGCTCCGGTATATTTTTCTTTTTTGACTTCTATATTTCCGTCCGGCTTTCTTACTGATACGGCATACTCGTCTTTGTTTTTCATCATGACACCTTCCAGTACGGCCTGTCCGCCGATTCCGGAATAATGTCCGCCGTTCTTTTTACTCATATATGACCCTCCTGTCTGCGGTCTGAAGTATGAAAAAGAAGGTTGAGATTAATTAACCTCAACCTTTCTTGCAGCTCTTATTAGTTTTCCACACCATACTTCTTATTGAACTTATCAATACGTCCGCGAGCCTGAGCAGCCTTCTGCTGGCCTGTGTAGAATGAATGGCACTTGGAGCATACTTCCACGTGAATTTCGGGTTTCGTGGAACCTGTTACGAATGTGTTTCCGCAGTTGCAGGTTACAGTTGCCTGGTAAAACGCAGGATGGAGTCCTTCTTTCATGATTTTCACCTCTTCTATTTTCTTGTTCCCATTATTATTTCGTTCTCATCCACTTGCCTTTCGGCTGCCGGTTACAGTTATATCTATAAACAGCTTTTTAATTGTAGCATAGCTTTTCCTTCAATGCAAGTGGTAAATCCGCTTATTTATCAAGATTTTACGGTTTATAACAGGGAATCAGATAAATTTCATTTTTTTGACAAGATTCACGAAATCGACGTTATTTTTTGTCCGTGCGAACATATCCAGTATCTTATCCACCGCGTCCTCCGGCCTCAGGCTGTTAAGCGCTTTACGCAGAATACCGATAGCCTCCAGCTCCTCCGGCGTAAGAAGAAGATCTTCCCTTCTGGTGCCCGATTTGGGAATATCGATGGCAGGGAACACTCTTCTTTCGGAAAGCTTCCTGTCCAGCACGATTTCCATATTTCCGGTTCCTTTGAATTCTTCGTAAATAACATCGTCCATCTTGCTTCCGGTATCCACAAGAGCCGTGGCAAGTATGGTAAGGCTGCCGCCTTCCCGCATATTTCTTGCCGCACCGAAAAAGCGCTTAGGCATATGCAGCGCCGCCGGATCCAGACCGCCGGACAACGTTCTTCCGCTGGGCGGGATTACCAGGTTATAAGCTCTTGTCAGACGGGTGATGCTGTCAAGCAGGATGATGACGTCCTTCTTGTGCTCTACCAGTCGCTTTGCCCTTTCAATAACCATTTCGGATACTCTCTTATGATGCTCTGGCAATTCGTCAAAGGTGGAATATATAACCTCAACATTAGGCCCTTCTATGGCTTCCCTGAAATCGGTCACTTCTTCCGGCCGTTCGTCAATCAGAAGGATAATCAGATGCATGTCCGGATTATTTACTTTAACGGACTGCGCCACCTGCTTTAACAGAGTCGTCTTTCCTGCCTTGGGGGGAGATACAATCATACCTCTCTGTCCCTTGCCGACAGGGCTCATGAGATCCATAATGCGCATTGCCACGGAAGAACGGGACATTTCAAGACGCACCCTTTCTTCCGGGAAAATAGGGGTCATGTCCTCGAAATTTTGTCTCCTGGCCGCCACATCAGGGGCATAGCCGTTAATGGATTTCACATACAGAAGAGCGCTGAATTTCTCATTCTGTGTCTTTATCCGGGTATTTCCTACTACAATATCTCCTGTTTTCAGTCCAAATCTGCGGATCTGGCTGGGTGCCACATAAACATCGTTTTCACCCGGAAGATAATTGGCGCAGCGGATAAATCCGTATCCGTCGGGCATAACCTCCAGGATTCCGTTCGCGGCGATCCCGCTGTCCAGATCCGAAGGAAACTTTTCATCCTCCGTTATGGACGGAACCGGGATTTCTGCCTGGCTGTTATCCGTTCTTTCCGCCGCTGTATTCCGGTTTTCCGTCCTGGCAGCATTCGCGGGACGCTCTGTAAAGGAAGGCCGCTCCCCGCCCTGGACTGCCGGTGTATTCTGTCTGCCGTCACTATTGATGATAATGCTTCTCTGGTTCCCGCCAGGCCTGTTATCCCCGTTTTTACGGTTTCCGTTGTCCCTGCGTACCGGCTTCCGATCCATATTATTGCGGTTCTGGGGAACAGACTGCGTCGCGGTCTGGGAAACCGATGATGCGGAACCCTGGGACTCCGCCCTGGGGGCTGTCCGGGGTGCTGCTGCAGGCTGAGACGGCACGGGTGATTTTTCCACAGCCGGCTGTTCCTGTGCTTTCGCATTCTCAGCAGGTTCCGCTTTCTTTCCCTCCGCAGCCTTTGTGTCCGCAGTCTTTACGTCCGCGGCCTTTCCTCTGGTGCTTTTTTTCGATTCATTGGCGGTCTTGGGCTTTACCGCCGTTTCTTCCTTTGTCTCTGCACCGGGCGCAGCCGCCTGGTCCTTTCCTTCCTTTTCATCCAGAGCTACCATAGCTTCTATAATATCCGCTTTTTTCATTCCGGATGTTCCTTTAATTCCGCGCGTTTTGGCAATCTCCTTCAAATCTGCCAAAGCCAGAGACTGATACTTTTCTCTCATACCCATACCTTTCCTCCGTACCAAACGTACATAAAGTTACTAAAATACATACAATAATGCAAACAACAAATCTGCTACAATACCGCCCATATAAACAGGTAGGCTTCCTGCCGCTATCTTCTGTCTGTTATTCATTTCTTGTTATCAGGGAAAAATTAAATGACACCAGGCTGTTCCGCCGTTGTTCCGGCACGAAAGCCAGCTCTCCATGTCTGTCTACTGGCTCCGCCATCCAACAGGATACGTAACGCCAACAAGATATGTATTGGATACGATACTACAAAATTGTTATCTTTATGTGACCACATTATACAACACTATAGAAAAAATAGGAAGCCTTTTTTTTAAAAAGCTTCCTTCTTCAAACATTTTTACGTTGTGATATAACATAAAACAAGAGTTCTCTATTCTTATCCCCTTTTTCTTATTACCAAAAATGATTGTCTGGTGCAAAGCCGCTGTTTACTCCGATAAAATCCCCCACTCCACCTGTTCTTTACCCATATCATACTTATAATTATACAGAGTTTTTTTATCATACTGATAATTGAAGGTGATAACCGGATGAAGTCTGTCAGTACAGGATATGAGAATAGCTGTTATTTTATCAAACATTTCCGGTTCCATGTAACGCTCAAGCACCGTCTTATAATTGGTATCCACCTCTTCCTGCCCCCAGCCAAGACGCTGTGAATAAACGATCTGGCCCTGTTTTATTTCATAATTCGCATAAAGTTCTATGTATGCGCTCGTGAGGGCGGTTGCGGCAGAACGTAAATCAAGTTCCGCCTGCCTGCTTTTGGCCCTGTTTATGTACTTAAATAAGCTGGGAAGTACAATAGCTACCAAAATGCCCACAATTACAAGGACAACAATCATCTCAACCAGGGTAACCCCTTCCTTCCCTTTTCTTTTATCCTTTCTCATCGCTCAGACCCCTCCCCGTTTTTGTCGTGTTCCCGACACCGGCAATTTGGTTTCCCCATATCTGCCATGCAGCCGGAACAAAACCTGTTCACCTCCTATATCGTCAACATCCGGGAAAAAGTTAACTCCCCTTTCCTTTCCATGGATCCCTATATTCTTCTTACCTATGCCGCAGCAAAAAAACTCAGGTATTTCCGGGCCGTACCAGCCCGAAAACACCTGAGTTTCTATCTTGCCTGCCGCCGGCAGACAGTATTCCTGATTTATTATTTTAATGAAAATACCATACGTACCGGATCATGGTCCGAATAAAGATAACCGGTATGGATATTCTCGTATTCCTTCATCTCTATATTGTCCGAGATGAGAAATCCGTCCAGCGTCACCGTATAGGTAACTCCTTCTTCATAAGGGATATCCGCATTTCGCGCGCTGTCGGGCAGTGCGGAACGTTCTTCCTCCCCCAGCAGGTCAATGCTGAAAGCAAACCCTTCCGGCAGACTGGATCTGGGGAAAGGATACGCCCAGGACTCCCGTTCCTCCGAAGCATCCTCCGGCGCTTTCAGATCATGGTTAAAATCCCCGCCGCAGATGACATAATTCCCCTTATCATATTCCGCCTGCATATCCGCGCACAGCTTTCCTATCTGCGCTTCCCGGATCGCATCGCTGTTGCCATAAGCCGACATGTGCTGGGAAAAAATAACCAGCTCTTTTCCGTTATCCACCGGTATACGGCTGATGGAATAACACCGGTCCAAATCCAGGAACTTGCTGAAGGAGGTGGAAATGGGAAAGCTTTTCCGCAGGGCCGAGGAAACAGGGTACCTGGAATAAAAGGCGATTCCCGCCAGGCTCTTCCCATGAGGTTCCCAGGGCGGAACCATCAGAAATGCAGAGTCATAATTGACAGCGAAATCGGAATAGTAACTGCCAAAATAGGTATCCAGCAGCTCATACTGGTTTACATGATAGCTTCTGGTGGCATCCAAATCCACCTCCTGGAAAATCATAAAATCCGGATTGTATCCGGCAGCCAGGCTTCCTGCGCCGGAAATGGTCTCCAACACGCTCTCCCTGCTTTCTGCCACGGAGGATTTCCCTCCATCCATAAAAAAGCTGTATTCGGGTGTATAAGCACCGAAACCAATATTATAAGTCATGATTTCATAGTCCGTCCCGGGGGATACGGCAGTTCCCCCTTCGCCGGATTCCGCCGGCCGGCGGATCTCCAGTTCCAAATCATCAGGCAGCCTGTGATAACTGAGCATCACATACAACACATAACCAATGACCGCCAGGAGCAGGACAGCAGCAAGCCCCAGCAGAACACGAAGCCATATCCGTTTCTTTTTCTTCCCTTTCGCCATATTCGTCCCTCCCGTAACATGTCTTTTATGCTAATCATACTCTATTATGAAAAAAAACACAATCATGCATGTCCAGCCCGCAGTTCTGACGAGTAAAAACGGTAACCATGGCTTTTATATGTGATATAACTTTGGTACCTCGGATCCTTGCCCTGCTTTAGCAGGGGCAGGAGAACCGGAAAAATGGCGGATATCCTGAACCAGCCCGCACGTCAGATAACGCTCTGCCAGCGGGCGGAAGGCCATTTTGCTCCTGCGAAGTCTGCGTAATTTACTTATCGTCTGAGCTGACCATTCCTCATGCTTAACCATCAAAGGGGCTTTGGAATCGATTATCTCTTTTCAATAATTTCTTTAGCCTCATGGAATGCGGCTAACTCCTGTATTGCGAGTTTGATTCTCTTGTGATTTTCAAAAGCGGAATCAACTATGTTTTTTTCTTTTATTATGAAACGTTTTGTCTGCCATTCCATTTTGCAGTCCAAATAACCGACAAAACTATTTCCCACAAGTATTGAGAGAGGCCATTTCATCCCCTTTTTCTTGATATATTCAAATTTAAAAGAATAATCAAAAAATGTTTTAAGCCATGTTTGGTCTCTGAAAAGCATATCCATCGGAGAGATAAGGCGCACTTCTTCGCTGTTTTGCATCTGACTTCTGTTACATTCATCAAGGGAATTTATCTTTGAAGAATGGATATAAAACACCTTTTTTGCCGTTTTAAATTGAAAGGGTAATATTGTTTTTTTCTGCTCTAATTGAGAAAAAACAGGCATAACTTCGGCTGTCGGAATCCCTGTTACATGCGATATATGCAGCGGATAAGTTACCCCAAAAGAAGATATCAGTTTTTCTATGATATAGGCTCTGGCGTTATCTTTGCTGATCCCTTGGTTTGGCCATTCTTTTATGCCTATATTTTCTTTTAAGATATAAAGGGGTTCCTTTAGTTCAAAAGCAGCCTCCATGTCCTGCCGTTGTCAGTGGTTTCTGTTAAAGCTTTGAACTTATCCTCTGAAATTCCATTAAACTGGTTACTTGTTCCCGTCCCCCGCAGGGTATGCATGGCCGCCAGGTAATCCTTCAGGCTTATCCGGGCTGCTGCTTACCTGTCTCTTATCAACACGCTTCAGCAAGTTTCGCTATTGCGCATCGATTCCAAATATTATATGATATTTTTGTAGCTGTCCGGAAGGCCGGCAGTCTGCAGCCACAGCCAAATCCCATAATACAGGCGGAACGGACAGACGTTCGTGGCATTTGACACCACGGCAGCCGCCAGGGCCAAGAGAACCTCCGGCTACAAGAGAACTTCCGGTTCTCTGCAAGCGTGGTTCTGCCCGCTGCCTGCGGGAATAAAGAAAGCGGAGGAATACGTATGACTACGAATGAAAAAGCACTGCAATTACATAAAGAGTGGAACGGTAAAATAGAAACCGTTTCCAAGACACCGGTAAAATCAAGAGAAGATCTTTCCCTGGCCTACACTCCGGGCGTAGCGGAGCCTTGCAAGGTTATTGCACAGGATAAGGAAGCGGCTTACACCTATACCATGAAAGCCAATACCATCGCGGTGGTATCCGACGGTTCCGCCGTACTCGGTCTGGGAAATATCGGCCCCCATGCCGCCATGCCCGTCATGGAGGGAAAAGCGGTTCTTTTTAAGGAATTCGGGGGTGTCAATGCCGTTCCCATCTGCCTGGATACCCAGGACACGGAGGAAATCATCAAAGCGGTTACCTGGATGGCCCCGGGCTTCGGCGGCATCAATCTGGAGGATATCAGCGCTCCCCGCTGTTTTGAAATCGAAGAACGTCTGAAGGAGACTCTGGATATTCCTGTATTCCATGATGACCAGCATGGCACCGCTATCGTTGTCCTCGCGGGCGTTATCAATGCCCTGAAGGTCACGGGTAAGAAGAAAGAGGACTGCCGCGTGGTTGTGAACGGGGCAGGAAGCGCCGGCATAGCCATCACCCGGCTGCTCCTTACCTATGGTTTTCCGCATATCACCATGTGTGACAAATCCGGTATTCTTTCCCGCAGCAGCGCAGATTTGAACTGGATGCAGGAAAAAATGATGGATCTTACCAATCGGGAAGGAAAAACCGGTTCCCTGGCGGATGCCATGAAAGGGGCCGACATTTTCGTAGGGGTATCCGCTCCCGGTATCGTATCTGCGGACATGGTTTCTTCCATGAATAAGGATGCCATCCTGTTTGCCATGGCGAATCCGGTGCCGGAAATCATGCCCGACATTGCCAAAGCCGCCGGCGCAAGGGTGGTCGGCACCGGACGCAGCGATTTCCCCAATCAGGTGAACAACGTGGTGGCTTTTCCCGGTATTTTTAGAGGGGCACTGGAAGGCCGTGCCACACAGATTACGGAAGAAATGAAGCTGGCGGCCGCTTTAGCTATCGCTTCCCTTGTTCCGGAGGATGAATTAAACGAAGACAACATCATGCCTGAAGCCTTCAACCCCAGGGTTTCGGAAGTGGTGGCACAGGCGGTCAAGTCCCATATTGTCCGCTGACTCCATGGATTACCGCGGAAAACCCTACTATTCCCTGGATGCCTGGTGCAAAAACACTTATGGGGAAAAGCTGTATAAAATTGCGCTGGATGCCGGCTTAACCTGCCCGAACCGGGATGGCACACTGGACAGCCGGGGATGCATCTTCTGCAGTGCAGGCGGCAGCGGGGAATTCGCCGCAGGGAACAGGCCCGGATCCGGTAAGCCGGCAGCGCCCCTGTCCATCCGGGAGCAGCTGGAAGCCGGCAAAAAGCTCCTGGAGGGAAAAAGAACAGGCAGCCGTTATATCGCTTATTTTCAGGCGTATACGAATACCTACGGCCCACCGGAATATCTGGCTTCTATTTTCCGCCAGGCTCTCGCAGAACCGGATATCGCCGGTATCTCCATCGCCACCCGTCCCGACTGCCTGGGCGCCGGGGTTATGCAGCTGCTCCTTTCCCTGAAGCAGGATTTTCCCGGAAAATTTATCTGGGTGGAGCTGGGCCTCCAGACCATACACGAGGAAACAGCCCTGTTTATCCGCAGAGGATATTCCCTTTCCTGTTTCACCCGGGCTATGGAAAGCCTTCATAAGGCGGGTATTCCAGTGATCGTCCATGTTATTCTGGGCCTTCCCGGAGAAACGGAGGAAATGGTTCTTGACACCATCCGTTTTCTGAACCGCTGCGGGATATTCGGTATTAAGCTGCAGCTGCTGCACATACTGGAGCATACCGATCTAGCGGCACTTTACCGGGAAGGAAAAGTGTCCGTGCTTTCCCTGGATGCCTATCTGTCTCTGCTGCTAAAATGCATTGCCGCCCTTTCGCCCGACATCGTCATTCACAGGCTTACCGGCGACGGACCGAAACGTATCTTAATCGCTCCGTCCTGGAGCGGCAACAAACGTAACGTATTGAATACGCTTCATCAACGCATGAAGCTTTCCTCTATCAGACAAGGACAATGCTATGAATCAGGAACCTTTGACTCTCTACAAATTGATTGTGCTGTATATGTTGGACAGGGTCACCTTCCCCCTGACCACAGCCCAGATCAGTGAATTTATCCTGGACAAGGAATATACCAATTTCCTGACCCTGCAGACAGCCATTTCCGAATTGACGGAAACCGGTCTGGCAGAATCCCGGACCATTTTAAACCGGACCCAGCTGCAGATTACGGAGGAAGGACGAAGTACCCTCCATTTTTTTGAAAACCGAATCAGTGATGCCATTAAATGTGACATCATCGATTATTTCAAAAACCATAAACTGGAGCTGCGTAACGAATCTTCCATTCAGAGCAATTTTTACAAGCTGGTAAACGGGGAATTTGAAGCGCAGCTGGTAGCCAAGGATAAGGATGTGGATCTGGTAAATATCCGGATTTCCGTCCCTACCCAGGAGCTGGCGGCATCCATCTGCGACAACTGGCAGAAAAAAAACAAAGAGATATACCAGTACCTTACGGAACAGCTCTTTTAATCCGCGTATATGCCGGCCGGGCGCATACGCTTACCTTAAAAAAACAGCCCCGCCCCCGAAAGGCTTTCCTTCCGGGGCGCAGGGCTGTTTCCATCCGCAGCTGTCATACGCGTTCTCAACTGCTTTCCTTCTTCTTTTCTCAGTCTTTAGCTACAGGATATTCATTGCACAGAAGCCTGTAAGGCGGTTCATCCTCTTCGATTTCAGGGAAACGGCCGATGGGTTCATAAAAACGGTTATCCGTATTATCATCGTTGCACATGGAAACCTCTCCCAGCAGTACCGGGCCTGTACCGGGTTCCAGTTCAAAATCATGATACATATAAGGATAAATAGTGATGGATTCGCCGGGTCTTAACTTCACCTGGGTTCCTGCAGGAACGGTAAACTCCCGTCCATCACAGTTAACCGTAACATCCGTGTCGGCGAACTGCTCGTCCTCTGTGGAATTATACACACGGATCAGTACGTTTCCGCCGCCTCTGTTGATGATATCTTCCATCTTATTCCAGTGGAAATGCATGGGGGCCATCTGTCCCTCTTTTATGTAGAGAAGCTTTTCCGCATAGGTTTTGGTATATTTGGGATTCTTCAGGTTCCCGTTCCGCAGCGTAATCAGGGAGAAGCCCACCTCGTCAAATTTTCCCAGGCCGTAATCCGTGATGTCCCAGCCCAGCATGTTATCCCTGATTTCATCATACTCATGATTCTTATCCTGCCAGTCCTCCGGTGTAAAACCGCAGAAGGGCGGCAGCTCAAAGCGATGCTCTTTAATCATAGCTTCCATGTCTTTTAATGCCGCATTGATTTCTGATCGTTTCATTTATTTATGTACCCCCGTTTCCTGTATTTGCCCGGGATTATTCTCCCGGTGCCACACGGCGTATTTACGCCGGGCGGAATTAGTATCAGTGGTATTATACCCTGTCCCGCGTCTCGATACAAGTATACTTTTTTTACTTTTTCTATATAAATGATTAGAAATTTTTATTTTTCTTCCTCTTCCGTCCCGGCGGCCTCCTGCCGGATCCGCTTCATATGCTCCCGGATTTTTACCTCATAGCCGTTTCCGGAAGGCTTATAGAATTCCCTTCCGCTCAGTTCATAGGGCAGATACTGCTGCCTTACATAATTGTTCGGATAGTTATGGGCATATTTATAATCCAGTCCGTGTCCCAATTTTGCCGCTCCTTTATAATGGGCATCCTGCAAATGGGAAGGCACCGGCAGGTTTCCTGTATCCCGGACGCACCGCATAGCCTCATCGATAGCGCAGACGGCAGCATTACTCTTAGGTGCGCAGGCCACATAGGTCACTGCGTTAGCCAGAATAATCTGGGCCTCCGGCATCCCCACCCGCTCCACGGCAAGGGAAGCCGTAACCGCCACCTGCAGTGCCTGGGGATCCGCATTTCCCACATCCTCCGAAGCACATATCATAATCCTGCGCGCAATAAAAGTAACACTCTCCCCCGCATACAGCATTTTCGCCAGATAATAAACGGCGGCATCCGGGTCGGATCCCCTCATGCTTTTAATAAAAGCAGATATCGTATCGTAGTGGTTATCCCCCGTCTTATCATACTTCACCACACGCTTCTGGATACATTCCCCGGCAACCTCCAGAGTGATATGTATTTTTCCGTCCGCCCCCCGCGGGGTTGTCATAATCCCAAGCTCTACCGCATTCAAAGCATGTCTGGCGTCACCCCCTGCCATATCCGCAAGAAAATCCATGGCGTCCTCTTCCATCACCGCCTCATAAGCGCCCATCCCCTTCTGCCTGTCATACACGGCACGATGGATAAGCTCCTTCACATCCTCCCTGGACAAAGGCTTCAGTTCAAATATTATGGAACGGGAAATCAAAGCGCCGTTCACCTCAAAATAAGGATTCTCCGTAGTTGCGCCGATAAGAACGACAGTGCCGTCCTCCACAAAAGGCAGAAGATAATCCTGCTGGCTTTTGTTAAAGCGGTGGATCTCATCAATAAAGAGGATCGTTTTCTTCCCATACATCCCCAGGGTATCCTTGGCCTTCGCCACCACTTCCTCCATATCCTTTTTCCCGGAAACTGTGGCATTTATCTGGGTAAACTCCGCACTTGTGGAATTGGCGATCACCTTGGCAAGTGTCGTCTTTCCGGTTCCCGGCGGTCCGTAAAAAATGATCGAGCTGATTTTATCCGCCTGTATCGCCCGGTAAAGCAGCTTGTCCTTGCCGATAATATGCTGCTGCCCCACCACCTCATCAAGCGTTGCGGGACGAAGCCTGGCTGCCAGCGGGGCTTCCTTCTCCATACTGTTTTCTCTCATATAATCAAATAAATCCATCATTCCTTCTCCTGCAGCCGCCTTTTTTGCAGCGGTTTTTTTTATTATATCGGACCCTGCTGTACAAGTCAAACCTTCTGCAGGGAAGATATCGGTTCCTGCCTGTCGGAACCGTTCCCGGAGAAAACCTCGGGCAGGCACATCTGCAGCACCGTATATTTTACGTCCACATCCATATACTAAAGGGTAAAAAGGAGGAGAAACAGAATGAAAGATGAAGATTACAATATTCCTGCGGATCAGGATTATACCAGCGCCGTTTCCGCCTATGACTGTACCGGCCTGATTCCCGCCGGCACCGTTCACGAAAAGACCCTGGAAGCTTACAAGGAGCTGTATCCGTTCGGCGCCCCGGATATGAGTGAGGAGGAAATCGCCCGGATGAGGGAAAAAAACAAGAAGGATTCCTCCGAATCAGAGAAACAATAGCCTTTGGCAGAAAGACACAAAAGCCCGGAAAGCATATGCCTTTCGGGCTTTACAGCGGCTTCAGTCAAATAATATCTCATCCACCGTCACGAATTCGTACCCTTCCGCCTTCAGGATATCCACAATCTGCAGAGCTGCCGTCACCGTGGAATCATAGGAATCGTGCATGAGGATGATGCTGTTTTCCTTCGTATGGGATAACACGTTTCTGACCACCTTATCCACATTCGTGGAACACCAGTCCAGCGGATCCACATCCCACAGTACGGGAAACATATTCAGTTCTTTTTCATATTTTTTATCCCAGGAACCATAGGGAGGGCGGATAAAAGAAGTTTCCTTTCCCGTCACTTCCTGGATGATGTCGTTGGTGGAGATAATTTCCTTTTTAAATTCGTCGGAATTGGCGGCGGTCAGCTGTACATGATGGAAGGTATGGTTTCCGATCAGATGTCCTTCCTCGCTTGCCCTTTTCACAATATCCGGATAGCTTTCCACATTCTGCCCGGTGACAAAAAAAGTTACCTGTACATCTCTTTTTTTCAGGCCGTCCAGAAGCTGGGGCGTACACACCGGATGAGGGCCGTCGTCAAAGGTAAGGGCAATTTTCCCCTTATAAGGTTCCTCATCCTCATAACCGGAATCCGCCACCGTCCGTGACCAGGCCTCCTGCCTTTTTGCGTTTTCATTCTCCCGGGCCAGGAACGTAAGTGCCACTGCAAAAAGAAGCATAGTCAGAACCGCTATCCATTTTTTTCCCTTCAGCATGACGCTGCCTCTTTGATTCTGTTCTCTTAGCTACTATATGCAGCTTTCCGGGAAATTATCAATCCACTTTTACATGACGTTCTGCGGCCTTCCATCCAGATACCCCGCAATATTGTCAAACACAATAACCGCCCGCTTATACAGTGCCTCCCTGGTGGCAAAGGCCACATGGGGCGTGGCAAGCAGATTGGGCGCCTGTAACAGCGGATGCTCCCGGCTGATGGGAGGCTCCTTTTCAAATACATCCACAGCAGCACCGGCAAGCCGGCCTTCTTCCAGCGCATCCGCCAGTGCCCGGCTGTCCACTACCGGCCCTCTTGCGGTGTTTATCAATATCGCTTCCGGCTTCATAAGGCGGAGCTGTTCCTCCCCTATCAGGCCTCTTGTCTGTTCCGTAAGAGGGACATGGAGGGATACCACATCACATTCCCGCAGCAAGGTTTCCATATCCGTCATGCGAACGCCTTCCGCTTCTTTCGGGCTGCGGTTATAGCCATATACCTGGCAGCCGAAAGCGCGGGCCAGCTGCGCGGTACGCGTCCCGATAGCACCCATACCGATTACACCGAATTTCTTTCCCTCCAGTTCCAGCCCGACAAGCCCGGTTTTATCTTTTTCTTCCCGAACAGCCTGGTTACAGGCAACGATATTACGGTACAGGCTCAATACCATGCCAAAAACCAGTTCCGGTACCGCCGTATTGGAGTAGCCTGCACAATTGCTCACCAGGATCCCTCTTTCCCGGCAGTAATCCATCGCCACATGATCCACACCGGTAAAAGCAACGGAAATCATTTTCAGCTTATGACAGTTTTCCAGAACCTCTTTTTGAAAGGGCAGATTGGAAAAAGCGAGAATATCCGCGTCTTTTGCCCGCTCCACCAGAGCCTGGGTATCCGTGACACGTGTGTCATAATAAACAATTTCCACCTTTTCCCCCAGCTTTTTCCCGGCAAGACCAAGAAGTTTCTCTTTTTCCACACCAAGCGGCTCAATAATCACTAATTTCATCATTTTTTGTCTCCTTTTTAAAATGAATACGGCTCAGATACCGGGCCTCAAAGCCCGGCTGCTCCGCCAGATTCAGTACCTCAGCCCTTCGGCACAGGGCTTGCGTTATCTCCCGCAGGGAGGGATCCCCTCCATACAGGCAGGCTCCGAGAAGGGAGGTATTGCCAACCGCCGTCACTTTTCCGGCAAGGCCGGCCGGAAAAAGCCCTATCCTTGCGGCTTTTTCCACATCCAGGTAATACCCGAAGCCACCGGCAAGACAGACCTGAACCACATCGTCCTCCTGCGCTCCCAAAGCCTCCATCAGAAGCTCCACACCGGCACATACGGCTGCTTTTGCCATCTGCAGCGCCCGGATATCCTGCTGGGTTATCCGGATACGCCCTTTCTGCCAGCCATGTTCAAAATACGCGTCCTCCAGAAGGCCTGTTTCATCGATAATACCCTGATCCAGCATTTCTGCCAGCAGGGCAAGCATATCCGTTCCCGGCACATTGGCCGCCGCCCCTCCTTCAAAAGCCGGCCCCGCTGCCGCGGCAGTACATAGCAGACGGCCTTTCCCGGCAATTGCCATTTCCCCGTTGGTACCCAAATCGATAAACAGCCGGCAGCCCTCCTCTGTCCCTTTTCCCAACCCGCAGGCAAGCAGACCTGCGGCAATATCCGCTCCTACAAACGCCGATATACCGGGAAGCAGACCTATACGCAGCTGCGTTCCTCCCGTAAGCAGCTTCAGCTCCATTTCCTCCAGGCTGACCGGTGTGAACGGGTATCTCCCCAGAGCGGCGGTATCCAGCCCCATCAGCAGATGCTCCATCGCCGTATTCCCCGCCAGCCATATGCAGGCGGGCGCTCTTCCCCTTTCCCGGACAAGACGGCCGATGCCTTCCGCGATCCCTTCTCTTACCGACTCCGTAAGCGCGCCGGCCTGCCCCTGTGCTGCCGCCTGGATCCGGGAGAGCACATCGCTTCCCCATTCCCTCTGGGGGTTCATACAGCTGTATTCGCCCCGGATCAAAAGTTCCCCTCCCTGCTGCCATTCCTTTACGGAAGGCAGCTCCACCGCCTGCATGGCGATGGTAGTGGTTCCCAAATCAACTGCGATAAGATAGGGGGCGGGCCTGTCCGTAACCGGACATTCCTCCTGCAGCCCCCGGCCATTAATATTCCCCGTGGCTCCTTTGTGGGCGGTTACCGCTTCCACCGGCCTGCTTTCCACAAATTCCACCTGCAGGCAGCAATCCTGACGCACCCGGTGCATACATGCCAGCCGGAGCCCGCCGCGAAGCTCCTCCGGCGTAAAAGCTATCCGGTCTGCAGGTGCCGGAAGGGGCGCGCCTTTTTGGCCAAACCGAATCCTGCACCGTCCGCAGGTCCCTTTTCCGCTGCAGCATACCAGAGGATATCCGTTCCTTTTAAGCAGCTGCAGAAAAACAGCCCCTTCCGGGGCATCCAGTACCTTGTCCTCTTTTCCTTCCTGCCTTACCGTTATTTTCTTCTCAGACAAACTGATTCTTCTCCTCGCTGTATATATAGTCTATGCCTTTCAGCTTTTCCTCAAGCATGACCCTGTCCGCCCCGCAGTCGTCGCAGAACGCATCCAGGCTTGGATAAAAATCCCTCAGCTTCATATTTACATAACTCAGCAGCATTACCGGATCTTCAGGTATCATGAAACAGCCTCCTGTCATTTATCGCCCCTGGCGATGGATTCTTCTTTACCATTTGATCCCTATTATAGAGAATGGTTACCTTTCTGGCAACTGCCCTCTGCTAGTTTTTTGCTAATTTTCCTCTCTAATTGAGAAATACTCTTGACAGGCCTTCTTTAGAAATGCTATTCTGAGTCTAAGTTAAAGGGGAGTAGTATCCATGTACAATCAACATACCCTGATCTGTCTGCCGCTTGCAGAATGCAGCATTTCTTTCAGCCTTCTGCCCGGATAACGTGATCATGGTTGTACACTTTCTCTATGGGAAAGAACGAGACTTTTGGCGTCAAGCCGGAAGTCTCTTTTTTATTACACAAACTTCGTACATGCCGGTTTCCCCCCTTTTTTTACCAACAAATTCAGAAAGGATGAAAAAGTATGGAATTCATTTATGAAGGATTACTGTCCATCACCCCCCAGCAGGCCATCATGTATGTGGTAGGCCTCCTGCTCATTTATCTTGCAATCAAAAAAGAGTATGAACCTGCGCTGCTCCTTCCCATGGGCTTCGGCGCCATTCTCGTCAATCTTCCTCTGTCAGGTGTCATCAATCAGACAATGACGGGTATCGGGGAAGTAAACGGTATCATTGAATGGCTGTTTGAAGTGGGAATTGAAGCCTCCGAGGCGCTGCCTATCCTGTTGTTCATCGGTATCGGCGCCATGATCGATTTCGGGCCGCTTCTCTCCCAGCCCATTATGTTCCTCTTCGGAGCGGCCGCACAGTTCGGTATTTTCTTTGCCATCTGCGCCGCGGCACTGATGGGCTTTGACTTAAAGGACGCGGCTTCCATCGGTATTATCGGTGCCGCCGACGGCCCTACCTCCATTCTGGTATCCCAGGTGCTGGGTTCCCGCTATGTAGGCCCGATTGCGGTGGCCGCTTATTCCTACATGGCGCTTGTGCCTATTGTACAGCCTTTCGCCATCCGCCTGGTTACCACGAAAAAGGAACGTCTGATCCGTATGCCCGCCAAGTCTTCCAGGCCGGTAACCAAGACAACCCGTATCCTGTTCCCCATTATCGTTACCTTCCTTGTAGGCCTGATTTCTCCCGCATCCGTTTCCCTGGTGGGATTTCTGATGTTCGGCAACCTGCTCCGGGAATGCGGCGTACTGGGCAACCTTTCCGATACGGCACAGACCTCCCTTGCCAACCTCATCACACTGCTGCTGGGCATCACCATTTCCTTCAGCATGCGCGCAGATGCTTTTGTACGGTTTGACACCCTGCTCATCATGATTATCGGCCTTCTGGCTTTCGTGTTTGATACCATCGGAGGGGTTGTCTTTGCCAAGGTACTGAATCTGTTCCGCAAGGAAAAAATCAATCCCATGATCGGGGCTGCCGGCATTTCGGCCTTCCCCATGTCGGCGCGTGTGGTTCAGAAAATGGCTATGAAGGAGGATCCGGGCAATATCCTCATCATGCAGGCGACAGGAGTAAACGTATCCGGACAGATTGCTTCCGTTATTGCGGGAGGTCTGGTTATCAGCCTTGTTTCCGCCTATCTGTAAGATTCTTGTTCTTTTATTTATAGAAACCGATTTTCCGGGAAAGGAGAATTTATATGTGGGATAATTTTTTAATCACCCTTTCTATTATGGGGAAAGGTATGGTGGGAATTTTCACCGTAATCATCATTATCAGCCTGGTTGTGGCACTGATGGGCCGCTTTGGGTCCGGGAAAAAACCGGATGAGAAAAATACCGGGAAATAAGAATACGCTGAAAGCGCCGGGACGATTGTTTGCTGCTTGCGGACCGTCCCGGCGCTTTCTATTTTTACTCTTATGCCATAGCAGGAACTTCCTTCCTGTGGGCTTCCAGCCTGCCGTCTTTCACATCAATGAGTATCGTATCCCCTTCTCCTACAGCATCCTGCAGGATCAGCTTTGCGGAAAGAGTCTCCACATGCTTCTGGATATATCTCTTTAACGGCCTTGCTCCATAGGCCGGATCATAGGCATTTTCCACCACAAATTCTTCCGCGGCGGGTGTGAGTTCAATCGTCAGCTCCCTGTCGGAAAGACGCCGGTTCAGATCGCCTATAATCAGCTTGATAATGCCGGCAATGTTGTCCTTGTCAAGCGGCTTGAAGAGGATGATTTCATCGAGACGGTTCAGGAACTCCGGTCTGAAATGGCCCCGCAGATCCGTCATTACCAGCCTTTCTGTATCCTCTGAAATCCGTCCGTCCTGGCTGATTCCTTCCAGCAGGTAATTGGCGCCGATATTGGAGGTCATAATCAATATGGTGTTTTTAAAGTCTACCGTGCGCCCCTGGGAGTCCGTAATACGCCCGTCATCCAGCACCTGCAGAAGCACATTGAATACATCCGGATGTGCCTTTTCGATCTCATCAAACAGAACCACGGAATAGGGTTTTCTCCTTACGGCCTCGGTCAGCTGTCCCCCTTCCTCATAGCCTACATAACCCGGAGGCGCCCCGATCAGCCTGGACACGGAATATTTCTCCATGTATTCGCTCATATCTATACGGACCATGTTGTTCTCATCATCAAATAAGGATGCGGCCAGTGCTTTGGCCAGCTCCGTCTTACCTACGCCGGTAGGCCCCAGGAACAGGAAGGAACCAATGGGCTTGGTGGGATCCTTGATCCCGGCTTTGGAACGGATGATGGCTTCCGTCACTTTGGTAACGCCCTCATCCTGTCCGACCACCCTTTTATGGAGTTCTTCATCCAGATGCAGGGTTTTGTTCCTTTCACTTTCCGTCAGCTTGGAAATCGGGATTCCGGTCCATCTGGACACAATCTTTGCGATTTCATCCTCGCTCACACTCTCATGGACAAGGGAAAGATCCTCGCTCCTGACCTTTTCTTCTTCAACCTCCAGCTGCTTGCGCAGTTCAGGCAGCTGTCCGTAGCTTAACTGGGCGGCCTTTTCCAGATCGCCTTCCCGCTGGGCGATTTCTATCTGGCTGTGCACGGCATCAATCTGCTCCCTGAGCCTGGAAAGCTTATCCACACTGGCTTTTTCGTTGTCCCACTGTGCCTTGCGGTTCTGGAATTCTTCCTTCAGTTCCGCCAGCTCCCTCTGCAGATCGGCCAGACGCTCCTGGCTTAACCGGTCCTCTTCCTTCTTCAGGGCGGCTTCTTCTATTTCCATCTGCATGATTTTACGCTGCAGTTCATCCAGCTCGGTAGGCATGGAATCCAGTTCCGTTTTAATCAGGGCGCAGGCTTCATCCACCAGATCAATGGCCTTATCCGGCAGGAACCGGTCGGATATATAGCGGTTGGACAAAACGGCGGCGCTCACCAGCGCGTTGTCCATGATTTTCACGCCGTGGTATACTTCATAACGCTCCTTCAGCCCCCGGAGGATAGAAATGGTATCCTCCACCGTAGGCTCCTCCACCATGACCGGCTGGAACCGTCTTTCCAGGGCGGCATCCTTCTCAATATACTGCCTGTATTCGTCCAGTGTGGTGGCGCCGATACAGTGCAGCTCACCTCTTGCCAGCATAGGCTTGAGCATATTGCCCGCATCCATGCTGCCCTCGGTCTTGCCTGCGCCGACAATGGTATGCAGTTCGTCAATGAACAGGATAATCTGTCCTTCACTGTTCTTCACATCCTCCAGCACCGCCTTCAGACGTTCCTCAAATTCTCCCCGGTATTTGGCGCCGGCAACCAGCGCCCCCATATCCAGGGCAAATATTTTCTTATCCTTCAGCCCCTGGGGAACATCCCCCCGCACAATCCTCTGTGCCAGGCCTTCCACAACCGCCGTCTTGCCGACACCGGGTTCCCCGATAAGCACCGGATTATTTTTCGTCTTTCTGGAGAGGATACGGATGACATTACGGATCTCCGCGTCTCTGCCAATCACCGGATCCAGCTTCTGGTTTCTGGCCTTCTCCACCAGATCCTCGCCGTATTTTTCCAGCGTATCGTAGGTGGCCTCCGGGTTATCACTGGTCACCCTCTGATTGCCTCTCACTGTGGAAAGCGCCTGGAGAAAACGTTCTCTGGTAATGCCGTATTCCGTCCAGATGGCTTTGATTTCCTTATTGGGATGCTTAATCATGCTCAGGAACAGATGCTCCACCGAAACATATTCGTCTCCCATCTGTCTGGCTTCATCCTCTGCGGATGTCAGAACCTGATTCAGCTCTCTTCCCACATAGACCTGGCCGCCCTGTACTTTCACACGCTTGCTCACCGCATTCTCCGCCCGGTTCACAAAGTGTTCCTTCTGGATTCCCATTTTCTCAATCAGCTTCAGTATCAGGCTGTCTTCTATGGTAAGCAGGCTGTAGAGCAGATGTTCTTCTTCAATTTCCTGGTTGCCGTATTCATACGCCAGCTTCTGGCAGCGCTCTACGGCCTCCATGGATTTTTGTGTAAATTTGGAAATATTCATACACATGCCCTCCTGTTGTTTCTGTTGTTTCTGTTGTTTTATTTGTTCTATTACCACTATAACAATATCATATCGTATTGTCAACTTTTTTTTCCGTTATTTTTTAACTCCCAAATCCTCCGGCAGAAAGACTTGTGCTTCCGTCAAAACGGAGGTACAATTTATAAAGAAGGGTTTCCATATTCCGGAAATCCGGAAAAATTTATAAATTTTTCTCAGCACACATAAAAAAAGGATACTCCACATATCATGAAGACAAAATCATATGAAATTGACATGTGTAACGGCCCACTCACCGGAAAGCTTTTAAAATTTGCGGTGCCGCTCATGCTTTCCGGAATCCTGCAGCTTCTTTTCAATGCCGCCGATATCGTAGTGGTCGGACGGTTCGCAGGCCATCAGGCGCTTGCGGCGGTGGGAAGCACCGGTTCCCTAATCAATCTGCTGGTAAATGTTTTTATCGGCCTTTCCATCGGCACCAACGTCCTGGTCGCCAATTATATGGGAGCACGCCAGGAAAAAGCGGTGAGTGAAACGGTTCACACCTCTATTTTATTAAGCCTTTTGTGCGGGACCTTTCTGATTTTCTTCGGAATCGTACTGGCGAAGCCGCTGCTGACCCTGATGGGGACTCCTGACGATGTATTAAGCCAGGCCACTCTTTATATGCGTATTTTTTTTGTCGGCATGCCTGCCACCATGCTGTACAATTTCGGCGCGGCTGTCCTGCGGGCGACCGGGGATACCCAGAGGCCCTTGTATTTCCTTTTTGCCGCCGGCATTATCAATGTGGTCCTGAATCTGGTCTTTGTCATCTGCTTTGATATGGGGGTGGCAGGTGTAGCCACAGCAACCGTCATATCCCAATGTGTTTCCGCCTTGCTTGTATTGCGCTGCCTGCTCCATGAAACCGGCTGTTTTAAGCTGTATTTAAACCGGCTGCATATCCATAAGGATAAGCTGATCCAAATGATCCGCATCGGGCTGCCTGCAGGGATGCAGGGCGCAATATTTTCCATATCCAACGTTTTAATCCAGTCCTCCATCAACTCCTTTGGTTCCGTTGCCATGGCGGGAAGCACCGCTTCCAGCAATCTGGAGGGTTTTGTATATACCTCCATGAACGCCTTTTACCAGGCATGTTTAAGCTTTACCAGCCAGAATCTGGGAGCGGATAAAAAGGAACGGATCAACAAAATCCTGATTACCTGCGAAGCGCTTGTCTTTACCGTCGGGCTGGTCCTGGGGAATCTGGCCTTTTTTTTCGGCGATAAGCTGCTGCAGATCTATTCTTCCGATCCTGAAGTTATCCGGTACGGCCTGATGCGTATGCAGGTCATCTGCACGGTTTATTTTCTCTGCGGCCTGATGGACGTACTGGTGGGAAGCATGAGAGGCCTGAATTATTCCATTATCCCCATGATCGTCTCCCTTGCCGGAGCCTGCGGGCTGCGTATACTGTGGATATTTACCGTATTCCAATGGCACCGCAGCCTTTTTGTCCTCTACCTGTCTTATCCGGTCACCTGGCTGGTTACGGCAGTCGCCCATTTGATATGCTTCCTCATTATAAGGAAAAAACTAGACGAAAGGAAACACTATGAGCTGGGAAATTGAATTTTTAAACGCCATACAGCACCTGTTCCGTAATGAATTCCTGGATATTGTCATGCCCTTTATCTCTGCTTTGGGAAATGCCGGCATATTCTGGATTCTGCTCACCGTTGTCCTTCTTATTATACCCAAAACAAGAAAAACAGGCATTGCTTCGGCAATTGCCCTGCTCATTATGGTGGTGACGGGAAATATGATTTTAAAGCCGCTGATAGCGAGGCTGAGGCCCTTTACCGTTAATACGGCCATTGAACTTCTCATTGCCGCTCCCACGGATTTTTCCTTTCCGTCCGGCCATACCTATGCATCCTTTGCATCCGCAACGGCAATTTTGAAAAACAACAGACGGCTGGGGATCCCTGCCATGATTCTGGCGGCGCTCATTGCTTTTTCCCGCCTTTACCTCTATGTCCACTATCCTACGGATGTGCTCTGCGGGATCCTGTTCGGTGTCCTGGCCGGGCTGGCCGGAAATTTCCTTGCAGGGAAGCTTGCCTCCAGGCTCCGCCTTTTGTCCTGAAACAGGATGGAAAGTCTCGTAGCTGTTCCGATCTTTGCTCTTATCCTCCTACAATGCGCAAACAATGTCTGACTCGCTGCGCGGGCCATCCGTTGTTCAAAAAAAAGCAGGTTTCCCATCGGAAAACCTGCTTTCTCTTTACGTTATTCTATTTCTGTTTGTGTTCTGCAATACTGCAGAATATTTAAAAGCAGACGACTGAATTATTCAGCTGCTTCGGTGGAAGCTGTCTCAGTTGCTTCGGTAGAAGCGGTTTCTGTAGCTTCGGTGGAACCTGTCTCAGTCTCGGTAGCTGCTTCTGTTGTAGGCTCTACGGATTCGGTAGCTGCTTCGGTAGAAGCTTCTACGGAAGATTCTGCTTCGCTGGACTCTGCTACGCTGGATTCTACAGTAGCTTCAACGGAAGATTCTACTGCGCTGGATTCAACCGGTGCTGCTGCATCGCTGGAACCACATGCTACCATAAGTGCGGATGTCATAACTGCTGCTGTTAAAACTGCTACTAATTTTTTCTTCATAATTAATTCTCCTCCTAATCGAAACATACAGCCTTACATGCGGCTGCATCTGTATTACGAAAATGAGAATAACACTTTTCTCTAAACTTGTAAATAGTTTTTATAAACTTTTTTAACAAATTATGAATTTCATAAGATTTTGTTCACAGTTTGTACACATTCATCGCTGAAAACAACAAAAACATCCTTTTATGGTTTTTCCTTTCTCCCTGTGATACACTGGATACAGGACAGGTCCGGCCGGGAGTATGGCCCGCGGACCGGAAATATATAACAGGAGGTTCTGCCATGTCTTCTTATTTATTAGAATGCTGTGTTGACTCCGTGGAATCCGCTCTTATTGCCGAAAAGGGCGGGGCTGACAGGCTGGAGCTGTGTTCCAATCTGATCATCGGAGGAACCACCCCCACACTTTCCCTTTTCCGCCGTATCCGCATGCTTTCGGATATCCGGATCCATGCTCTGATAAGGCCCCGTTTCGGCGATTTCCTATATTCCGGGGAAGAATTCCAGGTTATTGCGGAGGAAGTGCGCCAATTTCGTCAGGCGGGCGCAGAAGGGGTGGTCATCGGCTGCCTGACCCCTGCCGGTTCCCTGCATATGGAATATATGAAGCAGCTGATGGAAGCGGCGGACGGGATGTCCGTTACCCTGCACCGTGCCTTTGATATGTGCCGGGATCCTTTTGAGGCGCTGGAGCAGTCCAGGGAGCTGGGTATCGATACCATCCTCACTTCCGGCCAGGCCCCTTCCTGCCTGGAAGGTATCGCACTTTTACAGGAGCTTCAGGAAAAAGCGGGAACGGATCTGACCATACTGGCGGGCGCAGGTGTAAATGCCGGCGCTGTACGCACCCTGCTTGCGGAAACCTCTCTAACAGCCTTCCATATGTCCGGCAAACGGATACTGGAAAGCGGCATGCAGTTCCGCAGATCTCATGTCTCCATGGGCATACCCGGAATGAGCGAATATGAAATCTGGCAGACCGACGGGGATGCCGTCCGTGCCGTCCGCAGCCTTCTGGATGCCCCCGCATAAAACCAGGATAACGACAGGTGATCCCGTCCCCGCCTTTCAGGGCTTTAAGACGGAACCGTTTGGACAGACTGCACAGGAAATACGCAGGCCCGCCTGAACGGTTCCCCGGATCATCTCCTTACGCTTCACATTTCCAGTAAAAAGCGCTGTAGGGGGGCAGCGTGCTCCCTCCGCCGAAATCATGGCTTTCACCGCTAATCAAATCAACCGCCGTTCCGCAGCCTGCATCAAAGTGCGCCGTATATGGCTCGCCATCCGCATTTATTGCTACAAGCACCCGTTCTCCCTGCGCCGCCCGTTCAAAGATACACTGCCTGTTCGTCAGGACAACAGAACTGAAATTTCCATAATTGAGCGCATGTGACGCCTTTTTAGCCTTTGCCAGCTTTCCGATAAACGCTGTCAATTCATTCTCCTGCGGCTCCGCAAAACATGCGCGCAGAGCCTGATCGCCGTCACTCTTATTTCCCATGGCTCCCCACTCGCTTCCATAATATACACAGGGAATCCCCGGCATTCCGAACATCATGGCATAGATCAGAGGCAGATGCTTTTCATTTCCCAGAAGGCTGGCTATCCTGGTCACATCATGGTTATCCACAAAAGAAAACAGATGCAGCCCTTTATACAGCGTCCAGTTTTCCGCTCCGAACTGTCTTAACAGGGAATGGTTAATTTCAAACATATTCATGCTGTTAAAGCTGGAATGCAGTCCCTTATAGCATTCATAATTGGTAGCGGAATGCAGCATCCCCTCATTCACCAGAACCTTATAGTCCCCGTGCAGCATCTCTCCCACAAGGAAAAAGTCCGGCTTCAGCCCGTCACAAAGGCTGCGGAGCCGTCTGACAAAGTTGTGATCCAGGCAATAGGCCACATCCAGCCGCAGGCCGTCTATGTCAAATTCATCCACCCAGAATCTCACACTGTCAAAAATATGGGTAATTACTTCCTCATTCTGCAGATTAAGCTTCACAAGGTCATAATTGCCTTCCCAGCCTTCGTACCATAAGCCGTCATTATAATTGGAGTTTCCTCCCAAATCAATATGGAACCAATGTAAATAGGGAGAATTCTCCCTGTTTTTCACCACATCCTGAAATGCCCAGAAGCCTCTTCCCACATGGTTGAACACACCGTCCAGTACCACGCGGATCCCTTCTTCATGAAGGGTTTCACAAACCTTTTTGAAATCTTCGTTTGTGCCAAGACGGCAGTCCACCTTTCTGAAGTCCCTGGTATTATAGCCATGGGTATCCGATTCAAACAACGGAGAAAAATAGATGGCATTGGCACCCAGCTTCTTTATATGCCCAATCCAGCCGTTAACCTTTTGTATTCCGGCCTGTTCCGATGCAGGAGTGCTTCCGTCATTTTCAAACGGCGCCCCGCAGAACCCCAGAGGATATATCTGATAAAATACACTTTCGTAAGCCCACATACTTGTGTCCTCCTAACTAAATTTGCTTTCGCCCCGTAACAGTTCGGAGCATACGGAACTGTTACGCCGCCTCTCCTTTTGATGAGGCGCATGTGCACGCTATAGTATACCATATCCCATTTTCGCTTTCCACTTTTTATTTGCATCGTTTTCCACTTATCCATATGTGTGGATAAGCGTAATTCACACCTTTTTTTCTATTAGTTTTTTCCCTGTTTCTGTGGATAAGCCTTTTAAATTATCCACATTGATTTACATAATAAAATTGACTGCTGCAGTTTTTTTACTTTATATCGACCATGATGTGAAAATGTGTATAACCGACTCCAAACGTGTCAATTCGACAATATCTGCAAAAGAAATCCCCACTTTCCACATAGTTATCCACAATTCCGACTGTCATAAACATGTTTTCCACATGTCATTCCAGGAAAACTGCGTGTCATTTTCTGATAATCCGCACATTCCACAATTTTTTCCACATAACCACTATCCCGCCTGCCCGGGGGGAACGAGGGAACCATGGCGGCACCGGCTTTTTTATCTGCCCCCGTGACGAAACATACCATGGACATCCGGCAGAACCTGTGATATACTAACTTGCTGTCTGAAAAGGCGGCGCTAAATACAGGAAACAGGAATTTTGACAGTGCATGTGAAGGGACTGAACAGTTATAACCGTTCACACAAATCTGCATTACTATGGAGTTTTCATATATGATAAAAATAGGATCACATGTAAAAATGGGCGGAAAGGATATGCTGCTTGGTTCTGCCAAAGAAGCGGTTTCCTATGGAGCCAATACCTTTATGGTCTACACCGGCGCCCCCCAGAATACCAAACGGAAGGCGATTGGAGAACTGAATATCGATGCCGCCCGGGATTATATGGCGGAAAACGGGATAGAGGACTTTGTTATCCACGCCCCTTATATCATTAATCTGGGCAATTCGGTAAACCCGGATACCTATACACTGGCTGTGGATTTCCTCGCCCTGGAGCTGGAACGCACCATTGCTATGGGCAGCAAGATCCTTATCCTCCATCCGGGTGCCCATGTGGGCGCCGGGACCGAAACCGGTATCCGCCGGATCGTCCAGGGGCTGAACGCGGTGCTGACGCCGGATACCCCCTGCTGTATTGCCCTGGAAACCATGGCCGGCAAGGGTTCGGAAATCGGCCGGAGCTTTGAAGAACTTGCCGCCATCTATGATGGGGTAGTCTGTAATGAGAAATTACGGATATGCTTTGATACCTGTCACGTGAATGACGCAGGTTACGATATCGTAACGGATTTTGAAGGCGTTATGGAACAGTTTGACAAACGGCTGGGAAAGGACCAGATCGCGGTCTTTCATATCAATGACAGCAAGAACGTCCTGGGAGCCGGCAAAGACCGCCATGCCAACATCGGAGAAGGTACCATAGGCTACGATGCCTTAAGATATATCGTCCATCATCCCGATTTTCCGGGTATTCCCAGAATCCTGGAAACGCCGTACCGTCCGGATCCGGAAAACCCGGAAAAGACGCTTCCCCCCTATAAGGAAGAAATTGAATTATTGCTGTAACTGTTCAGCAGGTAAGCACATTTACTGGGCTTGCCGTAAGAAAATGCGGCGGCAACAGACATCCGGGCAATCACACATAAGGCAAATCCCCCGCCGGCAAAAAGGAATAACCTTGCGTTGGCGGGGGATTTCCCTCAGCTTTTTTCTTTTGTGAACAGCCATTCATCCCAGAACCGTTCCACCCGGCGTGCCACTCTGTCTGCCGTGACCACTTCGTATTCCTCCCATTCTCTGGGGAAGAGCTGCTGATAAGCACCGTTCAGGAACCTGTCATCCAGAAGGGCCACGATACCCACATCCTCCGCAGTACGTATTACCCTTCCTGCGGCCTGAAGAACCTTATTCATACCCGGGTAACGGTAAGCATAATCAAATCCGTTTTTTCCGGCGGCATCAAAGTAGCATTTCAGAATTTCCCGCTCATTGCATACCTGGGGAAGGCCGGTTCCCACGATGATTGCCCCTATGAGGCTGTCATTCTTCAGATCGATACCTTCACTGAATATACCTCCCATAACACAAAACCCCAGAAGGCTCTTTTCCTCTTCCACCTCAATGTCCATGTGAATCACATCGCCCAGCTCACAATTCCGGTTTCCTTCAAAGCGGCCCAAAAATTCTTCCCTGTCCGCTTCACTCATGATATCCTCCTGAATCATGCACTCTTCCGTTTCCGTATCCAGGAAGTGTTCCTCGTAGACTTCAAACACGCTCTGCAGGAAGGAATGAGAGGGGAAAAAGATCAAATAATTCCCATGGCGCATCCTGGTAATCTCATGAAGATAGCTGGCGATATTATAATATTCCCTGGGTGACCTTCTTGTGTACTTGCTGGTGACATCACTTCCTATATAAAGTGCCTTTTTCTTGGGATTGAAGGTGGATTTGGCATATACCTCAAAATCTTCCTTGTCTCCCCCCAAAAGGCTCTTATAATACTGGATAGGCAGAAGTGTCGCTGAAAAAAGTACGGTGCTCCTCGCCCGTTCCATGCATTCCTTCAGATTCACCGAAGGATTTACGCAAAACAGCTTCACAAGGAAACGGTCATCCTCCTCCAGCTCCGTATAAATCACATAGTTGTCGTCCAGCTTGTCATAGATCAGGAGGAAATGGGACACCTCAAAAAAGAAGTCCAGCACCTCATCCCTGACAGGGCTTTCGTCATGCTCCTCCAGATATTTTTCCATGGTTTCATACAGCCGCTCCACAGCCTGTACAAAAGGCTCGATGGAACCTACAATACGGCAGTCCTCACATTCCCGTTTCAGAGGAAGAAGCTCCCTGCTGCACCGGTCCAGCTGGTTTTCCATCTTGCCGTCATATTCCCGCACTATCTTTTTTAAAGCCAGGAAATCTTCCTTCACCAGTGCCGCACTGTACATTTCCCTTCCCCTGTCCACCAGGTTATGGGCTTCGTCGATGAGGAAAATATACTGCCCCTGTACACCCTCCGCAAAAAAGCGCTTCAAATATACATGGGGATCGAAAACATAGTTATAATCACAGATAATCCCGTCGGAAAAAAGGCTCATGTCCAGGCTCATTTCAAATGGGCACACCTTATATTTCCGGGCATATTCCTCCACCTTTTCCCGGTTGTAATGATCCTCATGAATCAGCAGATCGTAGATCGCCTCGTTAATCCGGTCATAGTGGCCGTCCGCATAAGGGCAGGCTCCGGGATTGCATTCCGTTTCTTCCATAAAACAGATTTTATCCTTTGCGGTCAGAATAACCGTCTTAAACCGCAGCTGTCTCTCCCTAAGCAGCTGGAAGGTATTATCCGCCACCGTACGTGTGATGGTTTTAGCCGTCAGGTAAAAAATCCGTTCCGCCTTGCCTTCCCCAAGAGCCTTAACAGCGGGGAACACCGTGGAAATTGTTTTTCCCACCCCGGTGGGGGCTTCTATAAACAGCTTCCGCTTATGCACAATACTGCGGTATACATAGGTAGCCAGTTCCTTCTGCCCTTCCCTGTAGGGAAATGGAAAATCCAGCTGGCGGATGGAAGCTGTCCTTGTCTTTTGCCACTCGTTGGAGAAATCCGCCCATTTTTTATATTCCTGCAGCAGGGCATCAAACCATTCATCCAGTTCGGCACGCTGGTAGGTATTCACAAAATACCGCAGCTCTTCTGTTTCTATATTACAGTAGGTCATCCGTACCTTCATCTGCATGCTTTCATGCTCTCTGGCATACATACAGGCATAGCATTTGGCCTGGGCCAGATGGACATCCACCGGCTCTTTCATTTTGTCCAAATCACGGTAGGTTCCTTTAATCTCATCTATGGTAACAACGTCTCCGCTGATAACTCCGTCGGCCCTGCCTTCCACCACCAAATCGTAAGCAGAAGTGCTCCATCTGTAGCGCATCACTACCTCCGCCTGGTAATCGGATCCCATTCTCCGCTGAATCATGCGGTGGATCCGTCCGCCCTCCGCCATAGCATTATCAGGTGCCGCGCCCTTCCGGTTGTCTATACTGCCGCTGCGCAGGATAAATTCCACCAGGCTGCGCACGGATATTCTGATTTCCACGTTACACATTCCTCCTTATTAAGAAAACATTCTGCCGCATCAAAACCCGGGAAAAATTCCAGTCCAAAAGAGAGCCCTTCTTTACGAACAGACAAAAACTCCCTATAAAGATAGTACACACTTCTTTACAGGGAGTCAAACTTTATATGGGTCTAAAACAATTTATACCGTACAATCGTTCTTATTCACGCCATTCATTCAGCAGGCAATTGCAAATTTTCTGAGGTAATTGTCAAATTCTTTGCTGTATCCATGACAGGTTACTGTCAATACACGGGTAAGGTCCAGTCCATACACACCAAGAATAGATTTAGCGTCTACCACATAGCTGTTATACGCTATGTCAATATCGAAATCACACCTGGAGGCCGCGTTTACAAAATCCTGTACCTCGTCCGGTCTCAGCACAATTTTATACTGATTGATTCCATTCATACTTACCACTCACTTTCATCCTTTCCTTAAATATACCGTAACTGTTCAGTGACTTCCCGGATATATACAAAAACCCATGATATACCGCCCGGGGCGTTTGTGTTTTTGCACTCCTGTCTCACTTTCTTACTTGGATTTATCATATTATACAGCATTGGGTAGAAATGTAAACCCCCATTTTTCGACGTAAAATGACAGGTAAAAAAGCCATACTGCATTATGTCCCGGCATGGAGCCAAACCCGCTCCTTTCTTTGTCTAAAAGTGTGATTTCCGGTGTTTGCCCGCATTTTCACCGTCCCGTTTTCTGCTCATTCTTTACAAATTCTATCATATATTCTTGGAACCTGTAAGGGAGGTTCTGTCTCTGCAATTTCTTATTCTCCCGTTCCTTTATCATTATCTTACGGCAGAAATACCGGAAAAGTTCCTGGATATTTCTTTCCTCCTCTGAAAATTCCAAATCCCGCTTTTCCGGGCCATGCTCCATTTGAGCCATAAACCAGGGGTTTCCGGCCTGATGGATGCCGTAAAGCTTCCGTCCCTTATCATAAATAATAAAATTTTCTTTCGGAAACCGGTCCGCAAAATGAGGCATCATAAAGGGAACTACATTATTCTTTGGTCCGATTTCCCCAAAAAGGACGCCCCCTGCGGTCTCCTCAAAGCGCAGGAAACCCAGAAGATGATGCGCCTCGTTTCCGGCAGACCTGCTCAGTTCAAAAACACGGCGTACATCGGCATTCCCCAGATGATCCTGCAGCTTCCCGCGAAACTGCCCCTTAAGCCCTTCCGCAACAGCCCTGTAGACGGCCTGCCCCTTATCTGTTTCCCAGGAGGATAACGCATAACAGAACTGCTCGTAGCATTCCTCCCCGAATCGGGAAAGAATGGTCCGCCTCACCTTATCCGCCTTCTGCACATCCGGTATAATCTCCCTGTATTCAGCAAACAGACGGAGGTTTCCGTCCTCCCCAATCTGTATATAGGTATTGTCATGATCACACTTTAAAGCATATGCGTCATAAATCCCGGTAAACACGCCTTCCTGGGAATCTTCACAAATAAATATCTGTTCCATCCTTACACCCTCCGTATATAAACGGTTATCCCAGCTGCCTGATTTCCTGCTGTTTTGCCGTAAAACGGACATCATCAAACAGCGACAGCTGCCGGAAAGACATCCCTCCGGCTTCCGCCGGCAGCTTTTCCTTCACCGACAGCAGGTTACGGGTTATATAGTCTTCCTCAATCCTGGTATTATACATCATACGCCCCTGGCAGGTTATGAAATAAAGCGCCCTCTTCAGGACCACTCCTATCTTCTTTAAATCCTCAAAACGCAGGCAGGCACTCCGCCGGGCCTTTACTATCCGCTGGGCGCTTTTCACACCGATTCCGGGCACACGCAGCAGCGTGTGGTAATCGGCGCGGTTTACCTCCACCGGAAAACATTCCAGATGCCGCAGCGCCCAATCCTCCTTGGGATCCAGCAGTACATTGAAGTTGGGCCGGCTCTCATCCAGCAGCTCCTCCGCCTGAAATCCATAAAACCGCAGAAGCCAGTCCGCCTGATACAGTCTGTGCTCCCGAAGCAGCGGAGGGCCTCCCGGCAGCGCCGGAAGCTCCTTGTCCTCATTTACCTGCACAAAGGCTGAATAAAATACCCGTTTCAGGCTGAATTTATCATATAGATTCTGGGCCACCATCATCAGCTGGAAATCGCTCTCGCCGGTAGCACCGATAATCATCTGTGTGGATTGTCCCGCCGGTACAAATACCGGCGCATGGCGGTAAACCGCCACCTCATTTTTGTTCTCGGTTATTCCGTTCTGTATCAGCCGCATGGGCGTGAGAATATTCTTCCTGTGCTTATTGGGGGCCAGCTTCTTCAGTCCCTCCGCGGTAGGCAGCTCCAGATTCACGCTCATCCTGTCCGCCAGGAATCCCGTAAGGCGCACCAGCTCCGGATTGGCCCCCGGTATGGCCTTTACATGAATATAACCCTGGAAATTATACTCCCTGCGCAGCTTAAAAAGCGTCCGGTACAAAAGCTCCATCGTATAATCCGGGCTGTACAGAATCCCCGAACTCAAAAACAGCCCTTCTATGTGATTCCTTCTGTAAAATTCAATGGTAAGCCTGCATACCTCCTCCGGCGTAAAAGAAGCCCGGGGAACATCGTTGGAGCAGCGGTTGATGCAGTACTTACAGTCATATATGCATTCATTGGTAAATAGAATCTTAAGCAGGCTGATACAGCGGCCGTCTCCGGAAAAGCTGTGGCAGATCCCCGCCTTAATCGCATTCCCCATACCCGTCCCGTCTCCGCTGCGATCCGTCCCGCTGCTGGTACAGGCCACATCATACTTCGCCGCATCTGTCAGGATCCCCAGCTTATCCATAATGCTCATCTGTCTGTCGGTTATTCCGTAATCCATTCTGCCCCTGCCTTTTCCTGCGCTTCCATCCCTTCTTACGCATGCGGAAACGCGGAGTTAAATCGAACATACGTTCTTTTCCATATTATAGTACATATGTTCGGTTTATGCAAGTCCAAAAAAGGTAAAAATTCCTGCCGACATAAAAACCCACGGAGGAGAATCCATGGGTTTAGTCCGTGAGTATTTGCTTTCCGCTTATCCTTAGGAAGCTGCCGCCCCTTTAAAGCCGATGCGTATCCGGCTGCGCCTTCCCGCAAGTGCGGCCTGATATACGCCGCACACCTTTTCCCCAAACTGTCTGGCGCCGAACTGCAGCCCTGTCCGTACCGCTCCTGCGGACAGGAAATTCTTCCAGTCCACATCCCCGGTAATTTTCAGGCATTCATCCCGGAATTCTTCAAAGGTTTCGTATTGGTAACCGTTTTCCTTATGCTTTACAATCCCTTCCACACAAGGATCTTTTCTGCATACTACCGGCAGTCCGCTGGAAAGGGCCTCCAGATAAGTAATTCCCTGGGTTTCGCTTTGCGAAGCGCTGACAAAGAGGTCTGCCGCCCGGTAATAGGCAGCGGTTTCCTCCGGTGTGGCCATCCCGGTAAAATGAATGCGGCTGCTGTTCTTCTGCTCATCCGCCAGAAGTTCCAGTTCCTTTCTGTAGGGACCGTCCCCGACGATCAGAAGCTCCAGTTCCTCCCGGTTCATCTTCCCGAAATAGGAGATGATTTCTTCTATATTTTTTTCCTTGGCAAGGCGGCCCAGAACAAGCAGCACCTTTTTTTCTTCCCCGATCCCGCAGCTTTCCCGTACTTGTTTTCTGTCCCGATCCACCGTTTCCCAGCAAACCGGCAGAAAGCGTTCCAGCCGTATACCCGTGGGAATCACCGCAATAGGGCGATCCACGCCATAGGAATCAAGAAGCCCTTTCACCTTCTGGGTAGGAGCAATGACAAAATCCGTTTTTTCCAGGATAAACCGGGAAAACCACGCGGCCGCCTGTCTGCCCCAGGGCCTTCCGGCGCTGAAATAGTGGGTGTAGTCCTCATATACCGTGTGATAGGTATGAACGATAGGTATTCCCAGCTCTGCCGCTATTTTGCGGGCGATCAGAAAGCTGCTGAACTCGCACTGGGAATGGACGATGTCCGGCTGCCAGCCAAGCAGTTCCTCGTACAGTCTGTTTCCCGGAAAGCATACAGCCCTTGCCCCGGGATAAATCCTGCTCATATCCACGGAACGCATGTAATAGACATCCCCTTCTTTATAGGAGTGTCCCGTATCGGATAAAGTAGCCACCTTCACCTCATGCCCTCTGCGGATAAGTTCTTTTTTTAATGTGAGAACAGACGTAACGACACCGTTAATCACCGGTTCATACCAATCTGTTGTAATTACTATTTTCATAGGTCCCCTCCTCTAATAAGCCGGAATAAATTTCAGCAAGGGCCGTTCCTATTTTACCGATACTGTTATCCCCTACCAGCCGATAGGCTTCTTCCGTCAGATCCGGAAGCTGTTTTTCCAGAATTGCCGGTATAAGCCTTTCAAAATCATCCTGCTTCTTTCCTTTATATACAGTCTTTCCATGTGTAAGCCAGCCTTCATATACAGGAATATCCCTCACAAGCACCGGCGTATGCATTGCCATGGCCTCCAGCATGACAATCCCTTCCGTTTCTTCCAACGTGGGAAAGAAGAACAAATCGCTTCCGCTGTAGGCATCCATCAGCTTTTCTTTGCTGATATAACCCGGGAACTGCAGATTGGGAAGCTGCGTCCTGACCGCCCTCCTGATCCGCGGGGGAATCAGGGCGGTGGGTGTGGAGCCAAACCAGATAAATTCATATTGGGGATACCGTTTTGCCATTTCCACGAAATCAAGGATCCCTTTTCTTTCTATATAATGGCCCACCCCCAGCACAACCTTCCGGGAGGCGGGAATGCAATAGGTTTCCCGGAATCTCTTGGCTCCCTCTTCGCTCTTTTTATAAACGGCCAGATCAATACCGTTGGAAAGGGGCACTATGGGTTTGTTTAATCCATAAGTCTCAAGAAGCCGTGCGGAATAAGGTGTGGGTGTAATTATCACATCCCCGCTTCTATAGCACCGGCTGATCCATCTCCGGAACAGTCCTGCGGCCATATTCGATCCCACAAAAGAATTCCTGAAATCCTCCATGGTGGAATGCCCATAATAAACCACCGCTTTTCCCTGCATACGGGCTTTTACGCTCATCCACAGCGAATCCGGGAACACGGTATTCAGATGGACCACCGTATAATCATCTTTTGTATCAAATGTATAAGGGATCCCCGCATTTTCCAGCGCCCGCGCCTGGTGCTCCATGGCCCGCCCCACACCGCTTTTACCTGCCACCTTCATACCGCCGTTATAAAGCAATACTTTTTGCATTTTCCACTCCCTCTTTCTTTCCTGCCTGAACGAACATGCCTACCGGATCATCTGGAGAACCTGGGTAAATAGCAACTGCAGCCCCAGAGAATATGCCGCAATGGATAACGGCTTGCCAAGCAGAATAATTATCATAAATTTTTTAAATGACATGGATGTTACGCCGGCCAGGAAGCACAGCAGATCATCCGGCGCTGCCGGAAAGAAAATAGCCAGTGCAAACCATTTATCAAAGGTGCCGTTTTCCATCCACTTCAGATATTTTCCATATTTCTGACCGTCAGCCGCTTTTTCCACAGCCTGCATTCCCAGCCTTCTGGATATCTGGAAGGCACAGGCCGATCCGATACAGATACCTACGTAATTATATACAAAACCCCACAACGGCCCGAAAAGCAGCACGCCGCCCAAACAGGAAACCCCGCCCGGTATAATAGGAACCACTACCTGAACTACCTGGATTACAACAAAGATGAGAGGCCCCCATATCCCAAAAGGCTTCAGGAACTGCTCCATAGCCTCCTGAGAGGTAAACAGCCCTTTCTGCATACCGTATATAGTAAACGCCGCACAAAACGTAATTCCCAGCGCCGTTATTACGTAAGAAGGCTTAATAAGCCTTTTCCCTTCCGTTTTTCCCCGTAATTCCATTTTCGGTTTAAATTCTGCCTTTTTCATTCCCGCCGTATATTCCATACCCTGCTCCTGTTCTCCTTATACATCCGTTTCCTGACTGTCTATATCTTACCAGGCAAAGCTTAAAGAACAGCACGGTAATTTCTAAATATTTCTTTAACAAAACTGATATTTTCACTTAAATAAGTTCCCTTACCACAGTCGTTTTTTGTTACTGTCTGAAGTATAAAACCAAATATAATATTGAAAAAATGGGGAAAATTGAATATAATGCTCCTGTAACCATAGAGAAACCGGCGGCCGCCCGCCGGACAAGTGACATAATTATTTTACAGGAGAGAAGAAATGGAAAAGAAAAACAACATTCTGAAAATCGCATCCTTTATTCTGATTGCGTTTGCCGCAATTGCCCTTGTTATATCGGTAATCAATGTTACCAAAACGCTGGGCCAGATGAATAACATGGATGCGGCAACACAGGCTGCATTGGACAATGCTGTTGCCGCCAATGCCGGAAGCGGGGTATCCGCCGATATGGCAGTAGGTCTGGTAAGCGGTATCGCCTATGTAACGCTTGCAATCACGGTAATCTTCAATGTGTTGAAAATTATCATCGGCATACTGGGAATTAAGAAATCCGAAGTGATGGGAACCAATAACTTCTTTATGATATGGGGTATTATCTTCCTCGTTTTCGGTGTTTTCGGCCTGGCAGGCATCATGTCCCTGCTTGGTTTCTGCAATCTGATGGCGGGTATTGTAGCTCCCCTTCTTTTCATCATCTTTGCAAAGCAGAAGAAAGCGGCCTGATTTACAGCCGCCGCAGACCGGCACTGTCACAGTCTTTGTCCCGGAAAACAAACTGCCTCACCTGCAGGCCGGATATCCTCCGGCAAATCCATAGCAGGTGAGGCAGTTATTTTTTGTAACGGCAACAATACGGTGCCGTTACCAGTTTTATAGTTTCCTCGTTGATTCCTGTTCCAGCAGCACGCCGGCATATACCTTATGCCGGTGCCCGCTTCTTCCCGCCAGGATATCGAACAGAAGAGACACGGATTCCTCCGCGATGTCCTGTACGGGCTGGCGGATTGTGGTGAGGGTGGGATTGTAATAGCTGCACAGCTCTATTCCGTCAAAACCCGCTACGGAATAATCCCGGGGGACATTTTTCCCTTCCTCAAATATGGCACGGCACGCGCCTACCGCCATGGTATCCGAAAGAGCGAAAATGGCAGTAAACTCTTTTCCGGAGTCCAACAGCTTTCTCGTCATCACGTAGCCGCTTTCCATGGAATAGGACTTAATATCCGCAGGCATATGGCAGATCAAATCCTCATCCGGCTGTATGCCATGATCCTTCAATGCCTTTTTGTAGCCGTTCAGCCTCATCTTGCCGATGCTGGCGTCATTGGGCTGGGCAGCCAGAATGGCGATTTTGGTATGTCCCTGGCGGATGAGGTAATCCGTCATCCGGTAACCTTCCTTTTCATCGTCCACCGACAGGGAGGAATAATAGTCATGATGCATTCCGTCAGGCGCGCAGCCCACGGTGGAAAGAATAAAAGGAATATGGAGCTTGCGCAGTTTTTCTTCGGAATGGGAAAAATACCCTCCCAGGAAGATTATCCCTGCAAGCCGCTTCTCTTTCACCAGTTCCAGCGCCACATCCACTTCGTCCTCGTTGGATTCCACATGCCGGATGACCATGGAATATTTTTTCCTTTTGATTTCATCCTCAATAATCTGTATGGCATCCGCAAAAAAAGGATTGGTGATACCCTTGACCAGCACAGCAACGCACTTCCCGTCCGTACGCTTCAGGTTTCTCGCACTGTTATTGGGTATATAACCATGCTTCCGGATGGTATCCATAATCATTTTTTTCGTTTCCGGATTGATATCCGGATGGTTATTGATGGCCCTGGATACCGTGCTTACCCCCACATTACAGAATCTGGCGATATCTCTAATCGTTATTTCTTCCACATCATGCTCTTTCCTCATATTCAAACACCCGTCCCCCACATCTGGCGTCATATTTTACAGGTTTTGACAAAAAACCCACCTTTATTTTATAGGACAGTTCTGGTGTAAGTCAACCCTGTCTGTTTTCCCGCGGTTTTTCTGTGACAGTCCGTTACTGTCCAGCCGGGTCTGAACCGTTACGTATTCCTACCCTTTCACCGCTCCCGCCACAACGCCTTCAATAATATATTTCTGGCAGACCAGATAAAAAATGATAATGGGGATAATCGCCAACACCAGAACACCCATCATAGCACCCATATCAATGGAGCCGTAGCCGCCTCTCAAATACTGGACCGCAATAGGAATGGTCTTATATTTGGTCATATCCAGAACCAGGTAAGGCAGAAGGTAATCGTTCCAGATCCACATAGCCTGGAGAATAGCCACCGTAATGCAGGTCGGCTTCAGAATAGGCATGACTATACTGAAAAAAGTCTGGATAGGCGTACAGCCGTCGATCATGGCCGCCTCCTCTATTTCCAGCGGAATCCCTTTTACAAAGCCGCAGAACATAAAGACCGAAAGCCCTGCTCCAAACCCCAGATAGACCACAACGATACCCAGCGGATTTCCCAGATGAAGCATATCCGCCAGCTTGGAAAGGGTAAACATAACCATCTGGAACGGAACGATCATAGAAAACAGGCACAGGTAATACAGGCCGGTGGTAAACTTGTTTTTTACCCGGGATATATACCATGCACACATGGAAGTGCAGAGGATAATCACGGTAACGGACAAAACGGTTATGAACAGGGACGTCCAGAAGGCATCCACAAAACCGGTCTTTTTAATTCCGTTCACATAGTTTTCCAGGCCCACATACATTTTCCCCGCAGGAATGGCGAAAGGTTTTCTGCTGATATAGGCTTTTTTCTTAAAGGAGTTGATGACCACCAGTACGATGGGAAATACGTACACCAGGGATATGAGGGTAAATACAAAGGTCAGAAGCCCGCCGTGCTTTGCTTTTCTCGCATTCATTACTGCTGTACCTCCTTCCTTCGTGTGATCTTATTCTGCGCTAAGGCTATAATCGCCACCAGGATGAAGAAAACCACCGCTTTGGCCTGCCCTACGCCCTCCCAGCCGGTACGGCCGTAAAAGGTATTATAAATATTCAGGGCCAGCATTTCCGACATCTTGGACGGCTCCCCGTTGGTCAGCGCCAGGTTCTGGTCGAACAGCTTGAAGGAGTTGGTCAGTGTCAGGAAGGTACAGATGGTGATGGAGGGCATGACCATAGGGATGGTCACGTTCCTGAGTATCTGCCTGGAATTGGCCCCGTCAATCTTGGCCGCTTCGATTAAATCCCCGGAAATATTCTGGATACCCGCAATATAGATAATCATCATATAGCCTACCTGCTGCCAGCACATCAGAACGATCAGCCCCCAGAAGCCATAGGTGGAGGAATAGGTCAGCGTCCGGTTGAAATACAGCAGTATGCCGTTGAGAAGGAGCTGCCAGATATAGCCCAGGATAATGCCGCCGATCAGGTTGGGCATAAAAAACACCGTCCTGAAAATATTGGTTCCCTTAAAACCTTTGGTGAGAAGCAGGGCCACCGCAAAGGCCAGTACATTGATCAGGATCACCGATACCACGGTGAATAGCGCCGTATACCAAAGCGCATGGACAAAGGACGGATCCGTAAAAATTTTAAGATAATTGGAAAAGCCGATAAATGTGGCATCCGTTACCGTAGTGAACTTGCAGAAGGATAAATAAATGCCCATGATAAATGGGGCTATGAATCCCAGGATAAAAGCAAGAAATGTAGGAAGTACAAAAATCGGCCAATACCTTCTGATTGCTTTTGCCATTTTCTTTCCTCTCTTAATATAAAGTGTGCATCCGCTGTATGAAACAGGGCGGGCACTCCTCGCCCGCCCTGCTCATAAGCAACTGCCGCCTCTAAACGCTGGCAGCCATTGTTCTCCGTCTTACGGTGAAAGCTCCGTTTCCACCGTATGGATGGCCGTTCGGCCCGGCTGCATTTTATACACTATGCTGCCCGGTAACCGGGCATGGGCGTTTATTGTGCATTTGCCGCATCGTATTCGGACTTCCATCCGTCCACGAATGCCGTTACTACGTTATCCCATTTTCCGGTGCCCTGTGCATATTCCAGAAGCGCACTGCCCACACCGTTCTTCCACTCTTCGGAAGGCATGGTTGTGAAGTTCCATGAAACGGGTGTTTTTCCGGCTTTTGTATATTCATCGTTGGCAACAATCAGCGGATTCGTGGACTGATAGCCGTCTGCAAAAGTCTTGAAAGGAGTTACAAATCCCATCTTGTTTGCAAGGGCGTCACGTCCTTCATCACTGGTTACCACCCAGTTCAGGAAATCAAGGGTTGCCTGGATATCTTCCGGTGCTGCGTTCTTATTTACACACCAGTAGTTTTCAGAACCGGTACAAAGTCCCTGATTCTCTTCCCCTTCCACGCCAATGTAGATAGGAAGCATTCCCAGATCTTCGTCCGCTACTTCATTGTCCTTGATATCATTGTAAGCCCATGTGCCGTTCTGGTAGAATACCGCTTCGCCAAGTGCGAATTCGGAAGCGGCATCTTCACCGGTTTTACCGGAAAGGAGACTGGGTTCACAGGTAGCGTCTGTAATATACAGGTCAAAAATCTGTTTGTAGTTATCCAGATAGGTTCCTTTAATTGCAGGTGAGGAGGTAATTCCATCAGCCTTGTATTCATAATAAACAGGAAGGTTGGCAAGATGGGTCTTGAATCTCCAGTCGGAGGAGGCATCAAAACCTGCGGATGTAAAGGCACCTTCTACGCCGAGATCCTCCTTGTGTGCCTGAATGCCGTCCGCAACCTTTTTCAGCGCTTCAAAATTATTCAGCTGGTCGATGGAGGTGATTTCCGCATCGGGCAGTGCAAAATAATCATTCAGCAGCGCTTTGTTATAGATGATACCGTAGGTTTCGATAACATATGCCATACCGAGAACGGAGTCGCCTTCCTTCAGTACATAGTCATCACTTTCGATATTCTTATAAACTTCACTATCCTTCAGGTCATAGCAGTAATCCTTCCAGGATGCCAGGCCTACAGGTCCGTTTACCTGGAACAGGGTAGGCGCTTCTGATTTAGCCATCTCAGACTTCAGCGTGGATTCATAGGTTCCGGAAGCCGCTGTCACTACCGTTACCGGCACACCGGTTTGCTCCGTATATACTTTAGCCAGCTCCACCCAGTCCTCTGCCTGTTCCGGTTTGAAATTCAGATAATAAACCTTGCCTTCGCCGCTTGCCGCGGTTGTCTCCGCCGTGCTTTCCGCAGGAGCCTCCGGCTCCGCCTCAGAACCCGCTTCTGCCGGTGTTTCTGCCGGTGCAGGTGTGCTTTCCGCCCCTGCCTTTGATCCGCAGCCGGCCAGAAGGGCAGAAACCATTGCTACGCTCAGTAATGCGCTGATCAGTTTCTTTTTCATAATTACCTCTCCTTTTCTTAAATTGCCTAGATTCCGGAAACGTTATCGGTAACGTTGTCGGTAACGTTTCCAATTGCTATGGTTGTATATTACCACATCATATTTCTTAATGCAATACTTTTTTGTATATTTTTTATATTAATTTCTATTTTTCTTGTGCTTAATATACATTTTGAATAATTATAAGTTTTTTCCACTTTTTTTACCAGCATTTTACATGTATTTTCCTTCTGTTTTCTGGGTAAAAACATGCTGTCCTTTATGATTTTAAACATTTTTACCCGAATTATACCATTCAAAAACGCATAAAAATACATTCCGCTGCACGCCAGGCCGACGTCTGCTGCCGCCACGTTTTATACGGTCCGCGCCGCGCATATGCAGACCTGCCTGATCTGCTGCAGGTTTATCCTGCAGAAAAAAAAGAAGAAATCCCCTGCAGGATTTCTTCTTGTGTATTTGCTGTATCTACAACATATATTTTTCCATGATTATAGCTGCCCCGTCATGGTCACAGTCCTCTGTTATTTCCCGCGCCAGCGCCTTCACCCGGGGAACCGCATTCCCTACCGCAGCCGGAAATCCTGCTGCCTGCAGCATTTCCACATCGTTACTGTTATCCCCTACTGCGATGACCGCTTCCATAGGAATCTGCAGATGATTGCACAGGATTCTAAGCCCTTCCCCTTTATTAGCCCTCTGTGCATTGATCTCCAGGTTACCCGCCAGGGAGCTTGCCAGGGAAAGCGGAAGCCTTGCTATTTTCTCAAGCGCTTTCCGGCGGCTGTCGCCATCCTTAAAGAACAGATTAATTTTTTCCACCTCCATGGGATTCTCCCGGTAAAAAGAAAACAGGTTTTCTACCTTTACCACACTCTGACGGAACACCTCGTCAAAATCCCCGAGACCGAATGCGGCAAGACGCCGCATATAGGCCGTATCCATAAACGGACGGTTTCCCATAAAAAAAGAGGTGAGGATATCCTCCCCTTCCACACAGGCAATTACCTTAAGCACAAGCCTGGGCGGTATGGGGATCCGGGCTATATGCTTCTTCTTCTGCAAATCATATACACATGCGCCGCTCTCGCATATCAGATATTTCATGGAAGGGAAAGCTTCCAGGTAAGCTTCCATTTCACGGATACATCTTCCTGTGGAGAAAACCACCTGTTTTCCCCGCCGCATGATCTCTTCCATAGCCCTTCCGGCTCTGGGCGTTATTTCCTGCCTGGAATTCAGCAGCGTCCCGTCCATATCCAGGGCAATCAGCAAATATTCCCTCTCTTTCATCTGTGACCCTCCCATCCTGCCGTAATGCCTATTGATAGTTTACAATATTTCAGCCGGTTTGTCCCGTGTTTTTTTAGGGCAGAGCGGCTGCGGAAGGATTCAAAGTTACTGAGCACGGAGGGAACAGTAACGATACAAAAAAGAAGGGCATGCTGTTGTCATCCCCTTCCTCCCAGGTGCTGCCTGTCTTATCTTTTTATATTTTCATAATAGACACCGCCGACCACACCTGCCACTATAATAATCACCGATAAAATTGACCAGATATCCCACATTGTCTGCTGCCTCCTGTCCGCATTATGTATCTTTCACAGATACCATAGCATGACTGGCAGACAAATACGATATTCCGGGGAGTTCCTTAACGCATTATGAACGTGTTATTAGCGGGATCTTAGCGAATGCCCTCTTCATAACGAGACAGCGCCTTGTTACAGACAGCTGTACCAGTTTGTTTTTGTCAAATAAAACATCATATCCATTAAAGGTGCCGCGTATTTCATTCAGCTCCACAGGGACTCCCGCACGTGCCAGACGGTCCGCATAGGCATTTCCCTCATCCCGCAGGCAGTCAATTTCCTGGGTTTCCACATAAGCGGGCGGAAGCTTCTCCAAAGAAGCGGCGCATAAGGGTGCGGCATACTGCGGTTTGCCGAAATCCCCCTTCTGCAGATATAAATCCCACATCTGACGGTTCAGATTGGCATTCCATCCGGGCGAATCCACAAACTGACGCATGGACCAGGAGGTCATGCTCCTGTCCGTTACCGGGTTAATCAGCATCTGAAAACAGATGGGCGGGCCTTTTCTGTCTCTGGCAAGCAGCGTCACAGCCGCCGCGAGGGCACCTCCTGCGCTGTCACCGATCACCGCTATCCTGTCCTTATCAATTCCCAGCTTTGCGGCATTTCGGGATATCCAGGCAAAAGCCCCGTAGCAATCCTTCACAGGATCCGGATAAGGCTCTCCCAGCCGGTAATGTACCATAATTACCTTACATCTTATATTTTCCGAATACACCTGGGCCAGCCGGTGTGTGGACGGCCTGTCCCTTAATACAAAAGCGCCTCCATGATAATAAATCATACAGGGGGCATTTTTACTGATATTGGCCGGTTCATATATGGTCAGCCCGATTTTTCCGCCGTCTGCAGTACGGATGCTTTTCTTACTCCGCTTCATCCCTTTGGCAGGGCGCTGCAGGAAAACACCGGCCTGAAACCACCGGTTTATCAGCCATACCTTTTTCGGCGTTATAATATAGTCCCTGAAATCGATACGACTCCAGAGACCTCCCACATCCTTTAACTCTTTATCCAATGCATATTTCGAAAACATGTATCCCTTGTGCATACCGGTTACCTCTTCAAGAAAAACACGCTATACTGCTTTACAGTACTAATATATCATAACTTCGGTTATAAAATCTACCCCTTTTCCAAAATTCGCTCTTACTGACAACTATAACAGATGTAACCGTTCAGATACACCCCTGCTGCCTGTAATATCACGGGCAAAAGGTTATTTCCAAATAAAAACGGGAATACTTTTCTATATATGTAAATGGATAATATAAACCGTAAGGCAGGGAGAAAATATGTTCAGGAAAAAATACAGTTACACAATTTGGGGCATCTTGTTTACAGCCGTACTTGGCACTCTTCTTCATTTCTTATATGAATGGTCGGGGGAACTCCCCTTGACAGCTCTGTTTTCTCCGGTCAACGAATCTGTCTGGGAGCATCTGAAGCTGCTTTATTTTCCCTTTGTCCTGTATACACTCTGGGAATTATTCCACGCCTCCCGCGATCCCGCGGTTTTTCTTCCTTCCAGGACCATAGGCCTGGCGGCAGGGCTGATCCTTATTCCCTTGTTTTTTTATTCCTATACCGCCGTTCTTGGCACCAATTATCTGGCGCTGGACATCACCGTGTTTTTGCTGAGTATCCTGCTGGCATTTTTTCTCAGCAGCCTGGCAGAAAGAAAAGCCGCTTATCCCAATAAGGATAAGGTCGTGTCCCGCCTTCTCCCCTATCTGAGCCTGGCTGTACTTATTCTGTTATCCGTACTCTTTATTTATTTCACCTTCCGTGCTCCCCGGCTGCCTCTGTTCCGTGATCCGGTAAAGGGAAGTTACGGGCTTTAAGAAATAACAGGTCGTTTCTATAATATAGAAACCACAGTAAAAAACAGCGATGCCTTCATTAATGAAGATGCCGCTGTTTCTCTGTAATGAGACACGGGGATCCCAACCATTATTAGTTATTCGGTAATATACCGGTAATCAATATTTTGAATGGAAATTGTAGAACTTGGATTGCCCAGTTTTTCCCTTACTTCCTTGGTAATATTTACATACGAATTCCAAAAAGCCTCCTGGCTTCTTACTTCAACAGGATTTCTTACCGTTGTTATTATGTGTGCAGTATCTCCTAATGTACATCCTCTTATTTTTCCGCATACAAGCCTGTCAATGCTTATTAACGCCGTTATGAATATTCCCGATTTTCGGAATTCTTTATTTGCACTTTCTTCCTAAAGATAGGCAATAAATTCTTTTGTGTAAAATTTAGAATCAACACCAAAAAAGACAATTGTATACCGTTCTGTTTCTGTTATCACACTATTATATAACCTGATATCTTTTTATAATTATTTTATGTTTATTACATTATCCCGTTACTCTTTTGTCAATTTACGTGTTTATGGGCAGTCATCAAATACATCCGTCATGGCTGCGGAATATGGGCCGTTAAGAACACAAAAAAAGCCCTGTAAAACCAAGGCTTTCGAAGTGAAGCACGGGGGATTCGAACCCCCGACAACCTGATTAAAAGTCAGGTGCTCTACCGACTGAGCTAGTGCTCCTCATCTTATTCAGTTACCTTTCCCCAAATTGTAAAAAGTATACATCCGGAAAAAAGAATAAAAAAAAGAATCATATACAAAAGATTCCTTTTGTGCAACTGGGCTAGCTGGATTCGAACCAGCGAATGCAGGAGTCAAAGTCCTGTGCCTTACCGCTTGGCGATAGCCCAAGAAGGTGGATAAAGGGATTCGAACCCTTGGCCTCCAGAGCCACAATCTGGCGCGCTAACCAACTGCGCTATACCCACCATATGGATTATGAAAATTCTCATAACCTCAACGTGCTCGAAGGGATTCGAACCCCCGACCCACGGCTTAGAAGGCCGTTGCTCTATCCAACTGAGCTACGAACACATATTACGGGAACGCCTGGCGATTAAACAACAGGACTACTCTGACTGATGCCGGCAGCTGAAATCTGCCAATCGGGCAGCCGCTTACAAATGCCTGTCCCAAAAAGGACCGCCAGTAAACAGATAATCTACCCGCAAACGGGAAATTACCAACAAACAGTTAATCACCCGCAAGCGGGTGATGGGAATCGAACCCACGTATCCAGCTTGGAAGGCTGGTGTTCTACCATTGAACTACACCCGCATATATCAAACAAAAACCGTGTACAACTAAAAGTATGGGTAATCGGGGTGACAGGATTCGAACCTGCGACCTCCTGGTCCCAAACCAGGCGCTCTAGCCAAGCTGAGCCACACCCCGGTTTCTGCTCACCTTTAGCCGTGACGCAGAAGTTATTATATAACACCCATCAGCATATGTCAACGGATATTTTGAATTTTCTTACCAATTTTTTTACAAAAAATTCAAATGGTAATGAACCTGGCCGTCCCTGTCAAGATCCATAAGGATATAAGAGGGCCTGCGCCCTTCCTGGCGCGGAAACGAAAGGCTGCCCGGATTGATCGCGGTAACCTCCTTGTCCACATCGATGACCGGCTTATGGGTGTGGCCATACATAACTATATCAACGCCTCTGGCCCTGGCTTCCTCCTTCAGTATGGAATTTCCCATGGATACATAGTAATTATGGCCATGGGTAAGCCATACCCTGTATTTCCCCACATCAAATTCCCTTTCCCTGGGAAGATCCGTAAAAAAATCGTTATTACCGGCCACAATTTCCACCGGGCAGTCCGCACCGGCCTTATAAAGCTCCTCGCTTCCTTCGGAATCGCCGCAGTGTATAAGCATATCTATAGGTTTTATGCGTTCTATTAAAGCAAGGAATCTGTCATCTCTGCGATGGGTATCGCTGATTATCAATACCTTCATCCTCTGTTCCCTCTTTCCTCATGTGTACCGGAATCCGGACTACAGGATTCCGTCAAGACGCTCCTTCATCATGCGCAGCGCATTCCCTCTGTGGCTGATTTGGTTCTTTGTCACGCTGTCCAGCTCCGCGGTGGAACAGCCGTATTCCTCCACATAAAAAATAGGATCATAACCAAAGCCATTGGTACCCTTTTCTTCCCAGCCGATATATCCCTCAATGATACCTCTGACCACAAACTCCTCCGGTTCATCGCCCGGTATGACCGCGGCAATGGCACAAACAAACCTGGCTGTACGCTCTTCTTTGGGGACGCCGTCTAAGCGGCCTATCAGATTTGCATTTTTAATCCGGTACGAGGTGTCTTCGCCCATATATCTGGCGGAATAAATGCCCGGCTCCCCGCCCAGGTAATCAATCTCCAGGCCGGAATCGTCCGCCAGGACAATATCGCCCTTACCGGCACAGGCGGCCACCGCCCTTGCCTTAATCAGTGCATTTTCCTCAAAGGTACTTCCATCCTCCACAATATCAGCCGCTATCCCGGCTTCCTTCATAGACAGCACCTGCAGTTCCGGATTATCAAGAATCATGCGGATTTCCCGCATCTTCCCTTCGTTTCCCGTAGCAAAAATAACTCTCCTGCTCATTTATCCTGTACTCCATCCGTTTTATTCCCGCGGACAAGGGGCCAAGTTCGCCTTGGCGGCTGCCGCCGGGTATCTGGCCTAGTCTTCCTGCTTCTGCCGTTTCGGCGGCCTGGGGCCTAAATACTGGTAAAAATAGGTCTTCATCATCCCATTATATATTTTCCTGTTTTTATCCGCTTTTCTTCCGATATCACGTTCTGCGTTTTCATAAGCGGTAATCAGATACATGGACCAGGAATCCAGACCGGCGAACCGTTCCCCGATTTCCTTATATAAGGCTGGCAGGGCGGCTTTTTCTTCAAGCCTTTCCCCATAGGGAGGATTGGTAATCAGGAAACCATACTTCTTGGGATGACTGAGCTGCGACAAAGGGCGGCGCTGGAAATGGATCAGCTTTTCCACACCCGCAAGACGCGCATTCTCCCTGGCAATGGAAACCATCTTGTCATCAATATCATAGCCCTGGATATCCGTTACCACATCCAGGTCCACCATGTCTCCCGCTTCGTCCACCGCATCGTACCAGTTCCTTCTGGCAACCACCTCCGGCCAGTTCTCCGCCGTAAAGCTGCGGTTCATGCCGGGAGCCATGTTGGCCGCCATCAAAGCCGCTTCAATGGGAAATGTCCCGCTGCCGCAGAAAGGATCCACCAATATCCGATCCCCCCTCCAGGGTGTCAGCATGATAAGGGAAGCGGCCAGATTCTCCGCAATGGGTGCCTTTGCCGTCAATTTACGGTACCCCCTCTTATGAAGGGATTCCCCCGTAGTATCCAGCCCTACCGTCACCTCATCCTTCATCAGGAACACGCGCACTGGAAAAGAAGCTCCGTTTTCCTCAAACCAGCCCGCATGATAGCTTTCCTTCAGGCGTTCCACCATCGCTTTTTTCATAATGGACTGGATATCTGAAGGGCTGAACAGCTTGCTCTTCACACTGGCGGCCTTAGCCACCCAGAATTTTCCGTCCCGGGGGATATATTCCTCCCAGGCCAGGCCTTTCGTCCCCTGAAACAATTCTTCAAAGGTTTCCGCATGAAAGCTTCCCACCTTAATCAGAATACGCTCCGCACTGCGCAGAAACACATTTGCCCGGCTGACCGCTTCTTCATCCCCGAAAAACGTAATCCGCCCGTCCTCCACCTGAAGCACATCATACCCCAGATCAATAATTTCTTTTTTTAATACCGCCTCCAGCCCAAAATGGCAGGGCGCAATCAACTCAAATTTTCTCATAGCTATATATTACGTTTATTTCTTTTTCCCGTCAATGATATTTTGATCTATCTCCAGCCGGCCCCGCAGGAGGCGGACACAGAGGCATCCGCCTCCTGCAAAGTCCGGGTTCCTGTATGTAAAAAGCCGGGAAGGGCGGATATCTCCGCGCCTTCCCGGCTTTTTTCAGCTATTGTAGATTAATAATTGTTCTCTTTGCTGCTGTCTTTTCCGCTGTGGCAGTCAGAAGAGCTGTTCTTGCTCTGGTTGTTCTGATTCTTCTGGCTGTTGCTGCTGGAATTCTCAGACTTATTCTGCTGGTTCTGCTTTTCGCTGTTCTGGCTGTTCTGGTTGTAATCATTCTTAGACATAATATAAAACCTCCTGATTCATTTTTGTTACAGGAGTAGTATTTGAAAAAACAGCTTTTTTATGCACAATAATTTTATTTTTTTCGAAAGAGCCGGATAATATATACCACCAGTACGATAGGAATCAGATAAGGCAGAACGGCCCACATTAGGGAACCGACCACGCTGATGACCACCACCACCGCCATCAGGACCAGGATAGCTATCAGCCACCCGGGCATATGCACCCGGTTCACAGTACCTCCGGTTCTTTGGGTAAATTTTTCTTCCTGGTAATCATTCTGGCTGCCCGGACCTCCGGCCGCCCGGAATTGTGTCTCGTTGGCTTCATGGGCATATTCATCTCCGGCACGTTCTGCCGCATCTATCAGGGTTCTTGCCAGAATCCGGGGATCCCCAAGTCCGGACAGGATATCGGATTCCGTCCTTCCTTTCGCCGTCTCTGTTTTAAAATAGGTATCATAAAATGTAAGATTATCTTCCACGGATGCAGCCGCCATATTCCCGTTCAGTGCACGCCGCAGAGCTTCCAGGAATTCTGTTTTTGTCATCTGCTTATCTCCTTTTTTACTTCCTATTCGTATCATACCCCACTAAAGGCTATATTACAAGAAAACGGTTTATGAAAAAAAGATTAAAAAATACTAAAGTCATGGGACTGTGAACAGGAATAAAGTTATACCAATACGGAGGGGCGCGTGTTCCAAAAAGGCCCGCCCGGTTATCATACACCGGACGGACCTTTTTATTTCTGCTTTCCTGTTTCCGTTAGGAAAGCGAATCCCGTGAACTTATTAACTAATAGTAACCGTCACCTTCCGGGTGCTACCGGAAACAGCTATGGAAACGGTATTTTCCCCGGCATCTGCAAGGATTTCCCCGCCTTCCGCCTTACTTTCCCCGCCGATGCCGTGAAGCACCAGGGTGAGGCCGTCCATGTCCGCATCCGCCGCAAAGGTAATGGTATCCCCGTTTCTGTCTGCGGTTACCACGGTCACCGTGTTTCCTTTCTGATCCACCAGACGGCAGCTGCAGGAAGCGCCTTCCGCCAGTTCATACAGATGCAGGGCAGCGCCTTCCCTGTAGTCATAATCCGGTCTGTCATTTACGCTGCCGAGGGCAAGAAGGGTATTTTCCCTGACATAGAGCGGCAGGGAAAAATAATCATATTCGCCTTCATAGTAACGGCCTCCGGTTTTTACCTCACCGGTGAAATAATCCGTCCATCTGCCTTCCGGAAGATAATACTGCGCTTTTTTATCCGCACGGAGCACGGGGGCTGCCAGAATGGCATCGCCCAGCATATACTGGGTTTCCAGATAGGCGGCTGCCGGATCGGCGGGGAATTCAAATACCATGGGACGCATCATGGGGGTTCCTTCTTCATGGGCCTCCACAGCCTTGGCGTACAGATAAGGCATCATGGTGCATTTCAGCCTGGAGAAGAAACGGACAACATCACTCGCTTCGTCGTCAAATAACCACGGCACTCTGTAGCTTCCGGATCCATGCAGCCTGCTGTGGGAGGAAAGCAGTCCGAAGGCCGCCCATCTCTTATACAAATCCGGGCTGGCGGTGCTTTCAAAACCGGATATGTCATGGCTCCAGAAGGAGAAGCCGGACATGGAGAAGGAAAGTCCTCCCCGGATGGTTTCCGCCATGGAAGGGTAATTGGCGGAACAGTCACCGCCCCAGTGTACCGGGAACTGCTGTCCGCCTGCCGCCGCGCTTCTTGCAAAAAGGACGGCTTCCCCTTCTCCCTTCACTTCCTTCAGCAGATGGAACACACACTGGTTATACAGATATGTGTAATAGTTGTGCATGCTTCCCTGATCGCTTCCGTCAAACCATTCCACATCCACGGGGATTCGTTCACCGAAGTCGGTCTTAAAGCAGTCAACCCCCATATCCAAAAGGGTTTTCAGCTTGTCGGCGTACCATTTGCAGGCGGCGGGGTTCGTGAAATCCACCAGGCCCATTCCGGCCTGCCAGTTGTCGGTCTGCCATACGCCTCTGCCGTCGGCCCTTTTTACCAGATAGCCGTTTTCAGCCCCTTCTTTAAAGAAAGGGGTTCCCTGGGCAATATATGGATTAATCCAGACACAGATTTTCAGCCCTTTGTCATGGTATCTTTTCAGCATTCCTTCCGTATCCGGGAATACTCTCTTGTCCCAGGTAAAATCGCACCACTGGAATTCCTTCATCCAGAAGCAGTCAAAGTGGAATACGCTCAAAGGGATATCCCTGTCAGCCATTCCCTGGATAAAGGAGCTTGTTGTTTCCTCATCATAATTGGTGGTAAAGGAGGTGGACAGCCACAGCCCGAAGCTCCATGCGGGAGGCAGGGCGGGACGTCCGGTATAGGCGGTATAGGATTTGAGGACTTCCTTGGGTGAGGGTCCGTAGATAAAGCAGTAGCGCAGCTCTTCCCCGGGAACGGAGAATCCCACATATTCCACTTTTTCACTCGCCACTTCAAAGGAAACATTATCGGTATGATCCACATAAATACCGTAGCCTTTGTTGGTCATATAGAAAGGGACGCTCTTATAGGCCACCTGGGATGCGGTGCCGCCGTCTTCGTTCCAGGTTTCCACCACTTGTCCGTTTTTCACAAAGGAGGTGAACCGTTCCCCGAAACCGTATACATTTTCCCCTACCTGCAGGGAGAGTTCATTTACCATATAAGGCTTTCCGTTTTCCGTCAGATAATTGTCCGCCGGAAACATGGTGGAAGGCGTTCTGTCCCAACGGGCATACCCAAGGTTATGGAAACCGCATCTGGTAAGCTCTTTTCCTTCCGCTTCAAAAGAATAGCCCCATTCCTTCCGGTTCACACGTACGGCAACCTTTCCTGCCCTCATAACGGCTTCTTCTTCCCCGATTTCCACATGGACCTCCACAGGCTGGGGATGCTTGGGGCAGACAGGCTCCTTTTTATCATAGCCTTCATGATGCCATGCCCTTACCGCTATCATGTTTTCCATAGGAGCGGTGAATTCCAGGGTAATGGTGGGCATATTCAGGGTTGCCCCCCTGGAGCTGATATATCCCACCGGGGCAAGCACCCTCATTCCTCCCGGGATTTCCTGCACATCATATGCCTGTGATGCATATAAAATATTGGCTTTTTCACTGCGCAGCCAATATCCTTCCGTAAATTTCATATTCGTTTTCCTCTCTTTCTTAAGTCAGACACCCCGGCGTAAGCAACAGGGTATCCGTCTGCCCGCTGTCCGCGGGAATCCGTGCATCATAATTCCAGACTGCCTACAGACCCGCCTTCAAAAACCTCCCCTTTAACCACAAGGATTTCCGGGACGCTGGTTTTCGGGCTTTCGATCTGTCCAATCAGCTTTTCTGCGGCAAAGCTCCCCAGTTTGCCGGTATCCTGCTTTAAGGTGGTAAGCTTCGGATCCACATGCCTTCCTATCCGCAGGCCGTCATATCCTGCGATGGAAATATCCTCCGGGATCCGGAACCCCTTTTCCCGCAGGATGTTCATTCCTCCCAGACAGGCGAAATCATCCGGGTATAAAATGCAGGTGGGCGGGCAGGGGAGCTTGAGCAGCTCCTCTGTGGCAGCGGCGGCGCCGTCCGTATCCCGATAGCCGGCTTCCAGCACATACTCGTCCGGAATATCCAGCCCCAGCTCCCCGGCCGTCTTATAAAATGAAGAAAGCCTGCTGCCGGTTACGGAGGACGCATGGCCGTGGATATAGGCGATCCGCCTGTGCCCTTTGTGGTAAATAAACTGCAGCAGGGAGCGCATACCCTTGACATTATCGGACATTACAGCGATCCGGTTATTGAAAATATGATCGATTGTCACCACCGGAATGTCGCTTGCCACAAGCTGGGACACCTCCGGATCCTCAAAATCCACACAGGCGATAACCACGCCGTCAAAGCCCCGGTATCTGGCATGCTCCAGATAGGTCATCTGCCTGCGCCGTTCCTTATTCCGGTTGACAAAGGTGATATCGTAATCCTTTTTTTCAGCCGTTTCCTTAAAGCTTTCCAGCACACTTGCAAAATAATCGTGCGTCAGTCCGCTGTTCGCTTCATCGGCAAACAGGACTCCCAGATTATAGCTCCGGTTGGTTTTGAGGGTCCTGGCTACGGAATTGGGGAAATACCCCATTTCCTTCGCCGTCCGGCGGATTAACTGCCTGGTTTCTTCCCCGATATCGGTATGGTTATTCAGCGCCTTACTCACGCTTGCCACGGAAACCCCGCAGGCCCGGGCGATATCCTTCATGGAAACCATCTGCATCACACTCCTTCCGCCGTTTTTTCTTAATCGTTTTCGCCCTTCTATCATAGCTCACTTTCCCCCGGTATTTCAATAGAAATATTTGTTTTTCACAGCAGCTTGACCATTTTTGTCATTTTTATATAAATAACCTCTTTTTTTCTATGCATAATAACCACAACACCGCTCGCCGCAAAGGCCGCAGGTTTTGCGCGCGTAAATTTCGGGTATTCTTTTTACCTGTGAAAGCACACGGGACAGTTACCTTATTTTTTTGGGATTACCTCTTGAAAAACCGGGAATTTTTCTATATAATCCATGTCATAAGCAGTTTTATACGCTTTTACTTAATCGTTTTCGTAATGATGTTGTCACTTTGTATCCTGTCTGAAACCGGCAGGGAGGCAGGACATGGAAAAAGCCTTCCCTTACCGAAAGCAACGTCCGCCGTGCGGACAGAAAGGTGTTTGTATGAAATATGGATTTTTTGATGACCGCAGCTGTGAATATGTGATCACCACTCCCGAAACTCCTCTTCCCTGGATTAACTATCTGGGCTGCAAGGATTTTTTCACCCTGATTTCCAATACCTGCGGAGGTTATTCCTTCTATAAGGACGCCAAGCTTCTCCGCCTGACCCGTTATCGTTACAACAATGTACCCTATGACAATAACGGACAGTATTTTTATATCAAAGACGGCGCAAGCATCTGGAATCCGGGCTGGCAGCCCACCCAGACAAAGCTGGACTCCTACGAATGCCGGCACGGCCTTGGCTACAGCAGCTTCACCGGAGCCCTGAACCAGGTGAAGGCTCAGGTTCTCACCTTCGTACCTCTGCATGATACCTGTCAGGTGACCAGTCTGACGCTGACCAATGAAAGCGGTGAAGCCAGAAGTCTTTCCCTGTTCTCCTACGTGGAATGGTGTCTCTGGAATGCCGATGATGACATGAAGAATTTCCAGCGTAATTTAAGCACCGGAGAGCTGGAGGTGGAAGGCTCCACAATCTATCATAAAACAGAGTACAGGGAGCGCAGGAACCATTATGCTCTCTATTCGGTTAACACGCCTGTGGATGGCTTTGATACCAGCAGGGATGCTTTCTTAGGCACCTACGGAACCCCCGCCGCACCGGCCGTCGTAAAAGAAGGAAAGGCTTCCAATTCTGAAGCGCATGGCTGGTCCCCTATCGCCTCCCACCAGATCAATGTCACCCTGGCTCCCGGGGAAAGCCGTACCTATGTCTTTGTGCTGGCCTATGTGGAAAATGAGGAAGAGGAAAAGTGGGAATCTCCCGGTATCATCAACAAGGCACGCGCCCATGCGCTTTTATCCCGCTATGCGTCCGTAGAAAACGTGGAAAAAGCGTTTACGGAATTAAAGGACTACTGGCAGGAACTTCTTTCCGGCTACCAGGTTGTTTCCGGCTGTGAGGAAGTTAACCGTATGGTGAACATCTGGAATCAGTACCAGTGTATGGTAACCTTCAATATGTCCCGCAGCGCTTCCTATTACGAATCCGGTATCGGAAGGGGAATGGGCTTCCGGGATTCCTGCCAGGATTTGCTGGGTTTTGTCCATCTGATTCCGGAAAGGGCCAGGGAACGTATCCTGGATATCGCTTCCGCCCAGTTCGGCGACGGCAGTACCTATCACCAGTACCAGCCTCTTACCAAAAAAGGGAATGCGGATATCGGCGGCGGCTTCAACGACGATCCGCTGTGGCTGATTGCCGGAACCAGCGCCTATATCAAAGAAACCGGCGATACCTCCATCCTGTCCGAAATGGTTGCCTTTGACGACGGCGGGGAAGGCACGCTGTTTGAGCATCTGACCCGATCTTTTACATTTACAGTAACCCACAAAGGCCCTCATGGCCTTCCGCTCATCGGCCGCGCCGACTGGAACGATTGTCTGAACTTAAACTGCTTCTCCGCACAGCCGGGAGAATCCTTCCAGACCTTCGGCCCCAGTGAAGGACCTGTGGCGGAATCCGTTTTCATCGGCGGAATGTTCGTAAAATACGGGGAGGAATACGCACAGCTGGCCGAGCTTCAGGGACTTGCGGATATTGCAGCCAGTGCCCGCAGGGAAGTATCCGCCATGTATGATACGCTTCTGGACGCCGGCTGGGACGGTGACTGGTTCCTCCGTGCCTACGATGCCAGCAGCCATAAGGTGGGTTCCTCCGAATGTGAGGAGGGGCAGATCTTTATCGAGCCCCAGGGCTTCTGCGTACTGGCCGGTGTAGGCGTCAAAGAAGGCAAAGCAAAGCGCGCCCTGGACAGTGTAAAGGAACGTCTTGACACCCCATACGGCATCATGCTTCTGCAGCCAGCTTATACCCGTTATCACCTGGAGCTTGGGGAAATCACCTCTTATCCCCCGGGATACAAGGAAAACGCAGGAATTTTCTGTCATAACAATCCCTGGATTTCCATCGCAGAAGCCGTAATCGGCAGAGGGGACAGGGCCTTTGAGGTATACCGGAAAACCTGTCCGGCTTTCCTGCAGGATATCAGTGAAATCCACCGCACCGAACCTTACTGCTATTCCCAGATGATCGCAGGCAGGGATGCCGCCACCCATGGAGAGGCGAAGAACAGCTGGCTGACAGGTACTGCCGCCTGGACCTTCGTAAACATTTCCCAGTACATCCTGGGCATCCAGCCAGGCCTGACAGGACTGTGCATCGATCCCTGCGTCCCCGGGGACTTCGGTGATTTCACCATCACCAGACGGTTCCGGGGAGCGGTTTACCATATCGAGGTGAAAAACCCCAACCGGCTGGAAAAGGGCGTATCTTCACTCTTGGTAGACGGTGAAACGGTGGAAGGGAATGTGGTTCCTTTTGTGGAAGGGAAAAAAGAATACCATGTAACGGCGGTTATCGGATAAGCGCGATCCCTGCGGCCCGTAAATGGTCTGCGCTTCAGCAGGCAGACATAAGCCTGTCTTTTCCATAAAAAGCCGGAACCGGCTGTCCTTTTAATAAGGGCCGCCGGTTCCGGCTTTCTTCCTTTCAAGCGCTTTTCCTGTGTCATTGCTGTTAAACGTAATATCTCCGTCACCCTTATGGCAAGCCCACGACATAAAAATACGTAAAGTACTCAAACTTCGCAGTTGCCGAATGGCCCTCCGCCGGCTGTCTGTGCGGCGTTCCCGGGACTGAAAAGGATTTTCGCAGGTCCGTCAGCCTGGACATTCCGATGAGCCCAGAGGCGTCAATTGTGTCAGATGAGGCTGACACAATTGACTGGTCTCATCTCCATAGGCTGAAAGGTGCCTGTGAAAATTCCTTTTCAGTCCCGGGAACGCCGCACAGACAGCCGGCGGAGGGCCATTCGGCAACTGCGAAGTTTGAGTAAAGTAAAAAAAGAGGACGTTTTCCCGTCCTCTAATCGTCATAATGTCCCCGACACGATATTATTTCCAATACTCCGTTGCTAATACGATAAACAAAACGATTTGTGTCATCAATATGCCTACTCCAAAATCCACTCAACTCACCTTTCAATGGTTCGGGCTTGCCTATACCATCAAAATACCCTCGCTCTATATCCTTTAACAAGGCATTGATACGTTTCAGAGTTTTCCTATCCTGCATCTGCCAGTAGAGATAATCGTCCCATGCCTCATCAAACCATACTTTCTTCATTCACCCTCTACCTCAATTGGCTCATGCTCTACACCTTTTCCAGCATTAAGGGCGGAAATACCACGCCGTAGGTGCGCCATATTGCTTTCGGAATAGAACGGGTCAGCAGATAATTCAAAAGGTATACGCCGCTCTCTGGCAACTTTTTTTAAAAAGATATTTATTGCCGCTGACATACTTATACCAATATCATCAAAGGTTTGCTCTGCGCCACGCTTAACGTCATCATCAACACGCAAACTAATCTGTACCATAAAATCACTCCTTCCTTGTGCTTTTATTATACTACATTCAGAAGCAACATACAAGCATTTTTATATACATATGCTTTTCTATTACAGTATACCGGTCTGCTTGTATTTGATACTAAATAACATAAATAATTTATTAAAGATGAATATTTCATGTGCTTTTTAAGTAGATACTGTCGCTTTAATTCCGACAAACTCCAATCATTTTTGCTGCCTCTATCTCATAAAAATGACGTTCGTCAATATTGGCGATTCTCATCAATTGTAAATAATGAGACCAACTCAAGAAAAACTTACGGTCTATATTTACTTTTGGAAGATTTTCAAATTGGTCAGACACTATCTGACCAATTTGATCACTAGAATAAACCATATAAAACTGCCGCATTTGTTTTAAATTTGTAACAGAAAAACCTTAGTAATATATTCGGTATTATGTAACAGTTCAGACGGTTCTTTGTGCCCTGCAGCATCCCCCTCCCCTGCATTTCCCTGGGGCGGCGTTGCTGCAAGGTTCCTTGCAGAGAAAAGCAGGGGAGAGGGATGCCGCAGGGCACAAAGGGCCGTCTGAACTGCTACGACATTATATGATACAGATTTTAATCGTATTCTAACATATTCTGTCGAATCATGCCATCACCCTCTCCGTCAGTGCTGCACATCCCGGGCATGTAAAGCCATCAGGTCAAACGGAGGCAGAATCTCGTCCAAAAAAGCCAAAAGCTCATCATCAAAGTTATGGCGCACCTCACATACCCGGTCAAATATCATGGTAGGCTCCTCTTCCGGCGTTACCGGCGGCCATGCTGCAAGACCATCATGATTGGGATTTCCAAAGCGGGCAAACTGCATGGCCGCTTCGAAGATCTGCTTCTCCAGTTCCCCGGAAACCCCGTCAATATTGCAGACCTCCACTTTGTCCGTATTGTGGAAAATAAAAGGGATATCGGAGCAGTGCCAGGCTGCTTTTCCATATTGATACGGGAAGTTCAGAGTGAAGAGATACAGGTAAGACGGCGCTTTCCCTCCCCGGGCGTGGAGTTTTGCAAGAGATTTGGAGGGTTGTCTGAAAACCCGATCCACATCCAGCACATCCAATGCATTTTTACCCGGATACGCCTTTTGGAAAAGCGCCTTTACCTTTTCTGCATGTTCCCCGTATTCCCGGGAAAGGATGGCATCTGTCTCCGCATCCGTCAGGCTGTCTTTCCGGAAGGGGGAGGGCCGGAAGGAAAATTCCCCGAACACGGTTCCCACCAGAAGAGGAATTGTCTTGGCGTGCTCCCGGAAACCAGTCAGCAAGGGTTCCCCCAGATAATAATCATTGACAACAGGCATCCCTCCCACATAGATACCCCGGCCTGCCAGAGCCGGGGAGACGGTGTTATAAGCCCTGGCCAGTTCATAATAGGGTACGGTTTCCAGCTTTTCCACCTCTCCCCGGGGAATCCCCAGCTCCTTCAGAAGGGCTTCTGCAATCTCCGTTCCGTCTCCGGGAAGAACAGGAATCACTTTGCCGTCCGATACGCCGCTCATCACAATGGCCCGATGGAACAGGCCGTCCGCTTCCGGTATCTGCATCAGCCCGGTCACCTTCATTCCGCCGCCGGACTGTCCGAACAGCGTAACATTGTCAGGGTCTCCGCCGAATGCTTCTATATTAGTATGTATCCAGCGCAAGGCGGCCACCAGGTCGGCAAGCCCGGCATTACCGGAATTTTTATATTTTTCTCCATAGGTTGACAGGTCGAGGAATCCCAGGATATTCAGCCGGTGGTTAACGGTTACCACCACCACATCTCCTTTGCTGCACATATTAAAACCGTCATAGGCCACCTGTTCAATGGAAGATCCTGCGGCATAACCGCCGCCGTGCAGCCATACCATGACCGGTTTTTTCGCCTTTTTATCCAAAGCGGGCGTCCACAGATTCAGGTTCTGGCAGTTTTCATCCTGGGGCCAGTACCGGTGCGGCACCAGCAGCTCCCCGGAGGGCGTGTCCTGTGTCAGCAAAGGACATACAAAACCATAGGATGAGGTTTCCTTCACCCCTTCCCAGCTTTCCGTTTCCCTTGGCATCTGAAAACGTTCCGCTTTTGCATAGGGGATCCCTTTGAATATACAGACGCCGTCCCATTCATAACCCTTCACCTTACCTGCCTTTGTCTCCACCGCGGGTATTTCATCATACCGAAATACATGTGCCATTTCAACTCCTCCTTTTTTCTGAAGGAAAAATCCCTGTCCACTTATGCAGACATAGAATTTGTCCTTCCATTTTTAATGGTTATCCCTTTATCAGGCTTCCTTTTACAGGTATCCGCCGTCCGCCCGTACCGGATATTTGTTCCTGTCTCCTTAAGTCGGCCTCCTGTTTCATTATATAACATGTCTATAATTAAAACCAGACAAGGTATGGATAAAGGCGATATTTCATTACATAGTAATTATATAGGACAGAGCAGCGTTAAAGTATCCAAATAATTACCATTTGATGTCGTTTATATGACCATTTCCCCATTTTTATGCCATACTAAAATGACAGGAGTCTGCTGTCCCTTTTCGATAGCATACTCCTGTCATGATTCAAACTTCACAGCCGGCAGGGGTCATTTGGCGACTGCGAAGTTTAAGTCATTATCCGTTCCGCGGGACAACGGCACTATTCGCCGTAATCCTCCATATACAGGTAATCCACCTCACAGCCGGTATATTCGATATAGGAATTTCCGGCCGTCTTACCAGCGTTATCTATTACCTTTTTCAGCTGCGCTTCCTCCATTCCTCCTTTTCCGAATACACGGTCGATCTCTTCCTTCACCGCCTGTGTCACCGCTTTCAGGAAGGCATCCCGGGCGCTTACGGTAAGCTTATCCGCATCCAGGATACGGTAGGTGAAGCTGTAATACCCCTCTGCCATCTGTACCACCATCTTGTCTCCGAATACGTCCTCCTCCCTTGATGATTCAACCCGAACCTCATAAGAAGGATCCACCTGTTTTTGGGAATACAGTTCTCTCTGGCGTGCATAGTATTCATCCTGGGAGGCCCGGACTGTTGTACGGAGGAACTCCGCATTCCCGTCCGTATCCTCAAGATGCTCCATGACATAATCATAGGCATCATAAAAATCTTCTTTTTCCTCCTCATAGCCGTTGAATACCGCATTGATTTTCCGGTTAAATTCCGCTATGGACATTTCTTCATAGTCCGGGAATTTCAGCTCATTCATGACAATCTCGTACTGCTTCGCCGGATCCACAGACTTTTCCTCTTCTGTGTCCTCATCCCAATCTTCGGTCTTTTCTTTATCATATACATCATCCCAGTAATAAGAAAGTTTCTTGCCGCCCTCCCATACCAGCTGTCCGTCCAGAGCCTTCAGGATACGCTCCAGCTCCCCATCCGCCGCTTTTTCCATGGCTTCTTCCTTCTGCAGGTCCGCCGGAGTCTGTTTTTGCAGGAAAGCCTGCATTTTTTCATCCACACCTTTCAGGATGCTGTCCCGCTGGGCCACGGTTACCTTCTGTTCCTCCGGAATCCGGTAATCATAGGAATAATCCGCATAGCCTCCGGACAGGAATTCTTTATCCCCGAACACATCTCCATAGGTTTCCAGAAAAGCTTCTCCGCTGTGCCATGGATTTTTCTGTCTCTGACAGACTCCGTAATGCTTTCTTTCACATTCGTCCCAGGTATTAGAAAGAGTACCATATACAAAATCCGCAACCGGATCCGTATCCGCCAGAGAGGAATAAACACGCTGGAGAACTTCTTCCGCTTTATGGAAGGTTTCCTCATCCTCCCAGTCCATAACCATGCGGTTGAACTCTGCAACACTGCTGTTTTCGTATCCCGCAGTCTGCCAGGAAAGGATTTGTTCATAATCTTCTTTGGTATATTTATTGGTGCCTCTCCACCATCCGTAGCGTGATCTGCCGGATTGAAAGGAATCACAGCTGCTGTCCGAAGTTGCTTCCCCTTCCCCCGCCGATGCGGATTCTGTTTCCGTGCCTGCCTGTAAAGCGGTTTCTGCTGCCTCCTGCGGGGAATCCTGCGCTTTTGTATCCGCTGCGGCATCCCCCTGCGTCTTTGTGTCCGCTGCGGCATCCCCTTCCGATGTTTTGGGGCCGCAGGCCGCCAGCAGAACAGTCAGGAGGATAACCGTGGGAAGTTCCGCTTTCCGTGACTTCTTCCTCCCCATTAGCTTTCTTATCTTCATGTTCAGTAATCCTCTCTTTCATATACTTCGAAATCAAAGACTTCACAGCCGGTGAAGCTGATTTTATCATTGGTAATCTTTTCTCCTTCGTTTTGCAGTTTTTCCTGCATTTCCTGCTGTGTGGCATCTTTTATCCCATCCGATTCCAGCATATCCCGGGCCGCCTGCATGACTTTCTGAAGAAATGCATCTCTTTCCCCTACCGTAAGATTATCCTGATCCAGGATACGGTAGGTGAATTCATAATCCATCCAGATCTGTCCGGCTTCCACGCTGTCCCCGAACACATCCGCCATGGTTACCAGCTCCGCCGTGGCTGAAAAGCTGGGATCCTTTCTCACTCCGGAATAAACCTCATCCACACGGCTTTGGTATTCTTCCCGGGAAGCCGGTATGGTATTGCGCAGGTACCCTGCATTGGGGTCCGTGACGGGCAGATTGGACACCACGGAATCATAAAGATAATAAAGGGCTCCGTCTTCAGCGTCATCCTCTTCCATAATCTTGTTTATGGTACGGTTGAATTCCGCTATCGACATTTTTTCATAGGCTTCGGGTTTGACAGCGCTAATCAGCTGATTATACTGCTCCTGCGTATATCCGTCCATATACCCTTCTTCTTTCCAGGAATCCTTTACATCCCATACATAATCCATTCCGGCAGGCAGCGCTTTCTCTTCGCCGTCTCCTTCCTCCCCCTCTTCTCCGTTGTTTTTCACCAACTGGTTTTCCTCAAGATTCCGACGGACCGATCCGGCTTGTTTTTCCATCGCCGAAGTGGCGAACAGAATCACAACCGCACATACGATCACCAGGGCGCATACAATGCCTGCAACCGTCCGTTTCTTGGCCTTCATGATAGCATCGATCCGCTCCTTCAGGGCATTCTTGCTGAAGCTGGAGGAAAGAGGGGTCAGGTAGGTGCGCTTTTCTTCCATTTCCAGAAGCGCCAGGGCATAGGAAGGGCAGGACTGGATTCCATACTGGCGGATTACCGCCTCATCACAGGCCAGCTCCAGATCCCGGTTGGACAGAATATACATGACCCAGACCAGGGGATTGAACCAATGGACACACAGCATGGCCGCAAGCAGCCACTTCGTAAGGGCATCAAACCGGCGGATATGGGACATTTCATGGGCCAATATGAACCCCATGGTCTCTTCGTCCCTCCAGTCCGCATCCGCGGGCAGCAGGATTACCGGCCAAAGAATCCCATAGGTAAGAGGCGACTCTATTCTGTCCGAACAGCGTACCTGTACCGGCCTGCGCAGCCGGTGTTCCTCTATCCATTCTTTGGCAAAGGGGTGTTCCACAGGCAGGGAGGCGGCATATATCCGGCGCCCCCGCAGATGCATGACCAGAATAGCAAGTGCCAGCAGGGCAGCGCCCCCTGTCCAAAGCAGCAGCCAGGGTGACAGAGCCGACGCTGAAGCGGCCTGCGCCGCATTCTCCGAAAGAAGCAGGCCGGGACGCCGCCAATTCTGACCGGCTCCCCGGATAGCCCCCTGCCCCACTGCAGTATAAACACTCACCGGGGAAGGAATGCGCACCGGCAGAATCAGACAGAAGAAAGCCGCTCCCCACAATGCCAGAAAAGCTGTCTTCGGCAGCCGGTTCACTGCCAGCGCCCTCACTATAATAATTACCCCTATCATCACTGCACCGCTTATACTCATTTCAAGCAACGTTTGCATATTATCCTCCTTATGTGACTATGGTGTTGCTGTTTATTTCCGCGGGCAACGAGCCAAACGGATGCACTCGCATAGAACCGAAGGTCCTATTATCCGCTTGGCGACTGCCGCGAGGGTCAAATCCCCATACACATTAGTGTATTGCGCTTGCTGCGTAACAAGTTTTATGCCCTGTCAGCTCACTGTGGGGTATTTGACTTCCAATTTTTAATCCGTTCCTTCATTCGTGTGATCTCATCCTGTGACAGCCGTTTGCTTCCCAGCAGGGATGCGACAAGCAAGTCCGCTGATCCTTCGAAATTACGCTGTATCAGCTCTTCCGTTTCCTGTTCCTGCACGCGTTCCCTGCTTATCAGCGGGTGGCAGATGAAACCCGGCTCCCGTCTTTCAACGGCTTCCTTTTCCACACATTTGCGGATGATGGTATAGGTGGTGGTTTTACTCCAGCCCACCTTTTTATTGAGCCGCTCCGCAATCTCCTTTGCACTCAGCTCCCCTTCGTCCCATAAGCATTCCATTACCCGCCGCTCCGAATCAAATAATTTACCAATCATATCTTCAACCTCCATTTTACTCCAGTAGAATATGATATCATTCTACTCCAGTAAAACAGAAGTGTCAATAGGATAATAAAAAATAGCTTTACAGACGACGGCGGGAAACCAATCCGTCCCCGCCGTCGTCTGTAAAGCTATTTACTTTCCCATGCCTCATTCACAATGGCCAGCAGCCGTTCCGTTTGTTCCAAAGATATATGTTCTGCAAGCCTTGCCCCTGCAATAACAGGCATCCAGGCCGGCATAGCTGCCTGGCTCGTTGCTCGCGGGAATAAAGCGCTGCCAGTTCCGCCCTCTACTCCTCAATCCCGCTGTAATTCATTTTCACGTTGATATCCTGATTATAGTTTCCAAAGGACTTTCCAAAAATAGTCAGGCCCCCCACATGGGCGGAGTCCTCATCCACTGCCAAACGCAGCCGCAATGTACTCTTATAATCCAAATGCAGCTGCCGGATATCCACGTTGGAAATCTTCAGGCCATCGATAAAGGTGCCTTTGCTATTCACCACCAGGAGTTTGAGCATACCATACTGGTTCCAGTTGGGATACCACCAGTCGGGGGTAAAAAGCCCCCGCACATCGCCGAAATCACCCGGCGATGTCCACTTTCCCAGAAGCACACCGTTCAGGTAAAAGCTGATATCCGAAGGCCAGTTGTCATTCACGCCCGGCGCTTCGCTTCCCAGTTCCAGGGATATGGATATCTGATCGATTTTGTTGCCGGAGGGGATGAAATTAGGGATGATATATTCCACATACCCTCTGGTAAACCAGAGGATTTCCGCATTATACCGGTCCGGGTGGGCAAAATACCGGGTATCGTCCACCGCCCCAATCAGTGCGGAGGAGGTTGCCATCCCGCAGGTGGGGTAAACCTCGTAGCCGGCAAAATGGCCCACTTTCAGATCGGTGTCGTAAATATTCTTTTCTTCCTCCCGGCTGTTCACCTCAATCAGAATCTTATCCAGCGCCACGGCGCATTTTTTCTGGTTGCCATGCCCCGCGGACTCGCTGGTAACGGTGATTATCCCGCTGTCCTCCAGCTTTTTGATATGGCTGGTCAGCGCGCCGTTGGTAATCTTAAGCCGAGATGCCAGCTCGTTCATATTCATATCCTGGTTTTCCAGAAGGATTTTTATGATTTCTATTCGTATTTCGGAGCCTAAGGCCTTAAATACTTCAAGCCCCTCCTCCAACGCTTTTATATGCAGCATACTTATCCCCCAGATCCCTCTCTATCCCGGCGCATTGTGCATCTCTTCCAAAACCCGCCGTATGCCCTGTCACTCCTGCCACTTATCATAAGGACAGCCATTTTTTCTGATGACCGCCCGCAGCTCCACAAAACAGCCGCAGGCCCTGCACATTCCTTCCAGGAGCATATCACACTGCTTACAGACGGCGAGCCTTTCTTCATAAAGCCCGCCGTCCGCTTTGATATCCTCATCCAGACCGGTAATATAATCGTGCAGGTTTTGAAAATAAGCGTCTTGATCCATCTCCCTGAGAAGACATTTCAGACAATGCTTTTTTCCTTCTGCTTCCATCGCTTCTCCTGTCTGTATCTGTAAATTACCGGGAAAGCGCCGCTTCCACAGTAGGGATAGCCATTCGGCCCGGCTTCTTTCATGTATGGTGTTACCCGGCGGACCGGGCATGGGGTTACTGTACGCGCACCAAAACCACGCTGGAAGCCGGGATAACAAATTTCAGCCCCTTTTCCGTCAGTTCATATGCGGTGAATTCTTCTTCCTTCACCCGTTCCGGATCCTCAAAGGTGTTATAGGCGTCCATTTTCTGTGTAAGGATGCTGGCAGTTACGCGGGAAGGAGAAAGCTCTGCAAAGCTGACTTCCACTTCGCTGTCCCCCGTAACGGACAGGTTATTCAGGGTCAGATTAACGGTTCCGTCCGCAGAAACGGATACCGATTCATGCAGGGAAGGTACGCGGTACTGCTCCTCGCTGATTTCCTTTACGCCTTCCGCATAGCTTTCCACCAGATCCGCATCCTGATGGTATTTGTACATATGGAATACATGATAGGTAGGTGTTTTTATCATCTTGGGGCCTTCCGTCAGGATCACGGACTGAAGCACATTCACCATTTGGGCAATACAAGCCATTTTCACCCTGTCGCAGTGCTTGTTGAAAATATCCAGGGTAATTCCTGCGACCAGCGCGTCACGCATGGTATTCTGCTGATATAAAAAGCCCGGATTGGTGCCCGGCTCCACATCAAACCAGTCGCCCCACTCATCCACGATAAGGCCGATTTTCTTTTCCGGATCAAACTGATCCATGACAGCGCCGTGACGGTTCACCAGCTCTTCCATGTAAAGGGCCTTCGCCATGGTCTTGTACCAGGTCTTCTCGTCAAACTGTGTGGCGCTTCCCTTCTCCTCCCATCCGTCCGGATGCACATAATAATGCAGGGAAAGGCCGTTCATCAGGCGGGCGGGATCAGGAGAGCAGGTATCAAGCACTTTGTTTGTCCAGTTATAATCCGCCACATTGGGACCGCCGCATACTTTATAAATGGGGGCATCCTGATGATACTGGCGCACATAGGTCTGGTATCTGCGGTACAGGTTGGCATAGTATTCCGGTGTCATGTTTCCGCCGCAGCCCCAGTTTTCATTGCCCACGCCGAAGAAGTCAATTTTCCAGGGCTTCTCATGTCCATTCTGTTTTCTCAGATCTGCCATGGGGGAAACGCCTTCAAAGGTGATGTATTCCACCCATTCCGACATCTCCTGCACCGTACCGCTGCCCACATTACCGTTTACATAGGTCTTGCAGCCCAGCTGTTCGCAAAGTTCAAAAAATTCATGGGTGCCGAAGCTGTTGTCTTCCACAACGCCGCCCCAATGGGTATTGATCATTTTTTTCCGGTTTTCTTTGGGACCGATGCCGTCCTTCCAGTGATATTCATCTGCAAAACAGCCGCCCGGCCAGCGCAGCACGGGAATCTGCATCTCCTTCAGCGCTTCCACCACATCCGTCCTCATGCCGTTTACATTGGGGATATCGGAATTTTCGCCCACATAAAGCCCCTCATAAATACAGCGTCCCAGATGCTCGCTGAAATGTCCGTAAATTTCCGGATTGATGTGTCCTTTTTTCTTCTTTTCATTGATAAAAATCTTGGCCATTTTTTGTCCGTCCCTCTCTTTTTTTTGTTATTTATGTTCTTGAAAACAACGGCTGTATGCGCTGCTTCCAGGTGTTTACCGGTAAGAAAAAACCGGTTTCCCTTCTTCGTTCCACCGTACCTTCATCAGCATCGTATGCCGGTTGGGGTTGTAGAGGGGATCCCCTTCTATAACCGCTTCTTTTCTGGCATGGTAGACGCAGATATCTCCGCCTTCCTCATCCGTGGTAAAGGAATTGTGCCCCGGGCCGTAAATCTCCAGCGTTTCATCGGAAGCGAGCACGGGGTATCTTTCCTTACTCCAGGAAGCGGGATCCAGAAGATCCGCATCCTCCGGCGCACTCAGCATCCCCATGCAGTAACAGGCCCCCGTGGCGCTTGCGGAATAGGTGAGGAAGATCCGGCCGTTCCGTTTGATGACGGCAGGGCCTTCATTGACCCAGAAATCCACCCTCTCCCAGTCATAATCCGGCGTGGTGAGCAATACCTGTACTGTCTCCAGGCGGTTCGGCGAAGCCATGCGGGCAATGTACAGATTGGAAATCATCTTTCCCACACCCACCTTTTCCGCCCATACATAATAACGGCTCCCTTTGTTCTCAAACACGGTGGCATCCAGGGAAAAAGCGCGGAAGGAAAATTCATCCCCGCCGGCACACTGCATTTTCCCCAGCTCCGTCCACGTTCCGGTTATGGGATCTTCATCGGCACATTCCAGCACAAAGGGCCGGATCGCCCAGATATCCTCCGCCTCTCCCGCGGCAAAATAAAGATACCATTTGCCATCCAGATAATGCAGCTCCGGCGCCCAGATATGTTCGGACATAACGCCGCTTTCATGCTTCCTCCATACGGTATTCTCCGCGGCATCCGCAAGACCGGCAAGGCTGTCCGCCCGGCGCAGGATGATTCTGTCATAGGCCGGTACGGATGCGGTGAAATAATACCTGCCGTCCGTATGGCGGTATATGTACGGATCCGCCCTCTGCATAATCCATGGCTCATTCCATTTCAGCTGTTCTTTCATTTTTATGCTCTCCCGTCTTTATTTTAGATATATTTAAAATAATTGACTTTATACTAAATTATATAATCTATGGGCGGATTTGGCAATACGGAAACAAAAAAAAACAGGCAATACGAACAGTAACCGTTACTGTTCACTCAGTACTGTGCATTTACTGCACAGTACGTGAGAAAGTGATGCAAGGGTGCATAAATCCCATCGCCGCAGACGATTTTAAATGGATTTATGCAGGTTACTGGTCACGGAGTGACCAGTGACCAGTAACCAGTTCAGGCGGTCCTCCGTAATCGGACAGACCGCCTGGCTGTGACATTCCCCGCCGTATTTATTCCCGTTTTAACAGCTGTTTGCCGTATGGGTTACCTGCTGAAAACAGGCTGTAAATGGAAGGAAATTATTATTCAAATTGCAGCATGAGCGAATCACATACCGCTCTATATCCTATTTCCTGATAAATATGATTTGATGTGGGATTCAATAAATCCGTATATAATACACATCTTTTGAAGCCTTTGTCTAATGCCATCCGGCTGATTTGAGCCACACATGAGGTGGCATAGCCTTTTCCCCGGTAGTAAGGAGGGGTATAGACAAACGCCACACCCACAGCCGTCTGCATTTCCCTTGTATATCCCGCCATAGAAACCGGTATCCCCTTGTCTTCCAGAATATAGAGCTTCTTAGTCGATAGCCGGTATTGATATGGTTCGGCATCCCGGGGAATGGACATTTGCGTTTGTCCGTAAACAGTTGCCGCATGGAATGCTTCCTCCCAAAACGGGAAAAAAGGCATGTCTTTTTCCTCCAGCAGCCGGACGGCACCAAATTGATTTATAGCCGGGTTTACCGCAGTCAGTTCATAAATCCGCTGGCTCATAGATGTTTTACAGGTCAATCCCCTGCAGGCGGTATATTTCGCAGCAAAATACTCTGCCAGTTTTTTTTCGGTGGTCACGCCGGGAATTTCATGGTTTTTCAGCCCGTCTATCAAACAATCCACCGCTTTGGGATCCACGATATTGTCCGTAGCATAAAGCGTGAGATTATGCGGAGGTGTCATCAGCGCGGTAAGCCGTATTCCGTCCGCATCCGAAACCGCTGCCATAAGCCAGTTCACCGGATCCCGCCAGTCTGTTTTATCTTTCCCTTCATGGCCGATAATGATGTTGCCGAGGGGAATCATATTCTGCGCTTCGTGGTGCATGAACACATCATAGGTATCCCTGTAAAACGTATGTACGTCTGTATACAAATGGAACTGCATTGCTATACCTCCCTCATTACACAAGATCACTCAAACTTCGTAGTTGCCCAATGGCCCTTCGCCCGCTGTTTGATTATATCATAAACAGCTATTCTTTTGTATGTTGAACCGGATTTAACAAGGGTAATTTATACTGTCACGCCATGTCATCCCGGAGTACATCAATAATATTTTCTTTTCTGATTTTGTCCACCGCATACAGCATGGTAATAAATACGATGAAGAATACGCCCAGCACACTGACCGCCATGCTGCTCCACGGGAAAACAAAGGAAACTTCCCCGCCGCCTTCCTGCATCCCCTTATAAATCAGGCAGGAAATGATTCCTGAAAGGGGCAGCCCCCAGGCAAATGTCCGCACGCCGTAAAGAATACATTCAAAACGCATCATCTTATTAAAATCCCGGTCGGACATTCCCACCGAACGGAGCATGGCAAGCTCCCGTCTGCGCAGCTTGATATTGGTGGAAATTGTGTTAAATACATTCGCAACCGCAATCAGCGATATCATTGCGATAAAAACCGCCGAGAACAGGTTGACTATAAACAGCATATTACGGTTTTGTTCCAATATTCCGTAAACATTATACAGACTATAATCCGCGGTGATACCGGCACTCTCAATTATTTCCTGCATCCGGGCCACGGAACCTCCTGCATTTTCCGATTCGAAGGTCATGCCCAGCTTTGTCGGTATGACCGTGGCATCTAAAACGTCAAACTGCGGCTTCATCCCGTAAGGAGCGATTACCAGAAGCTCATATCCCGGCCACTCCCCCGGATCTGTGGGCAGCAGATCCGGATAGTCCTTAACAAAGGAGGTCCGGATTGTTTTCGTCTGCATGCCGTCTATGGATCGGATCGTGAATTCCATAGGTTCTTCCTGCGTATACCAGTATCCGGGCAATATTCCTGCAATAATCATGCTATCCTCCAGCCCGGTATACTCCGCGGCGGACAGACCGAGGCCTGCAAGCAGGTCCTGATACACTTTATCCTCCACAAACTGAATATCCAGCTTCACTTCCATCGTTCCGCTTTCTCCGTCATATCCTGCCGGGCCGCCGAATTCCTCCAGGAAATGATCGGATAACTCATTTACATCAAGCCGGCAGGAATATGTGGAAAGTGCCTGACAGGAGCTTTTCGTGACAGAGACAGCCGTTTTCATTTCCTCATAAAGCCGGAAAAACTCGCTTTCCTCCATATCCCTCGTATAGAAGCAGATATCATAATCCTCAACCACCTCCGCTGAGCTTTCCGCGATCTGGTTCAGATATGTCCCAAAGGAGCCTGCCGCCACAAACAGCACCACGCTTAACGTAAGCGACAGGACAATACTGCGGTAGCGCCGCTTGTTCCGCTTGAAATTTTTTAACGCGAGCATTTCCTCCAGGCCGTAAAAATGTCTCGCAAACCAGGAAGTCCTAACCGCCTTCGCTTCCACCCTGACCTCGTTCGTCTGACGGATGCACTCCATCACAGGCATACCGGCCGCCTTTTTTGCCGGGAGATACGCTGAAATCAGAATGGTGATCATGCTGATAACCACCGCAGCCGCAATCGCCGGCGCAGATACCACCAAAGTAAGCGGAACATTGTCATACATGATATTGGCAAAATTCTTTGCCACAAGGGAGAGCACAAGCCGGATACTCGGTAACCCGATCAGAATCCCCAGCGGAATGCCGATGATACCGATGCAGAACCCTTCAAAAAGCACGGAATTGCGCAGCTGCTTTTCCGTAGCCCCCACCGACATGAGTATACCGAACTGATGTGTCCGTTCATTTAATGAAATATGGAACGAATTATAAATCAGGAACACCGATCCCAGCATGACAAGGGCTATCAAAATACCGCCTATGGTGTACAAAAGCGCCATGAGCAGCTTTTCGCCCGACAGCCCCATAAAACGCAGCACATCATCGTTCAGGACATATCCCCCGCCGTCCGTCAGGCCGGATGCATAGGAATGGACCTGATACGGATTCTTCAAAGTGATAAATACGGTAAGGCTGTCCGGGTCCGTCTCATCCGCTGCCGTGATCAGGGTATATCCCGGTGCCATATATTCCTCGACAGCCGGCCGCTGGCAGATCCCCACAACCGTATATTCTTTTTCTGCCAGGGGCACAAGCGTTTCTTCCCCGGAACGGTACGGATCATGCTGGCTGAGCTTGCTCTCCCCGCTCATACGGTTTCCCACCGCGAGCGGAAGCACATCGCCCACGGATATCTTCACGCCCCCGTTGGCCGCAATATGTGCCGGTATCACCACCTCGCTGCTGGTTTCCGGCAGCCTTCCGGAAAGCATTTTCAGAGGCAGCTCCTCCAAAGCCTCCCTGTCCCATCCGGTCACAAACAAATAGGGCTTGTCGGGATTTTGTCCGCCTTCCAGCGCCGCATACCCGATGTTGCGCAGCACAGCCGCATGTTCCACCCGGCTGTCCGCCTCCTGTTTTGACACGAATGAAGAATCCGCAGCGGGAACCTGGACATGCCATCCGCCATATTTGGCGACCGCCCCCTTTATCATATAATTCTGCAATGATACCGCAAAGGTTGCGACCGCCGTTACCAGGGCCGCCGACAGCGCCACGCCGATAATGGTAACAAACGTTTGTGTACGGTTTTTCCGCAGTCCCTGCAGAGCAACTTTATTAAAAATATTCATTATCGCGCCACCTGCCTCTCGTCCCTTATCACTTTCCCGTCCGCAATCGTAATAATACGGTCTGCCTGCAAAGCTATTTTCTCATCATGCGTGACCATAAGCAAGGTCTGGTTAAATTTTTTATGGCTTTCCTTTAACAGCCGGATGATTTCTTCCCCGTTCCGGCTGTCCAGACTTCCGGTGGGTTCATCCGCAAGGCAGACCTGCGGCGCATTCATCAAAGCCCGCCCGATCGCCACACGCTGCTGCTGCCCTCCGGACAGCTGATTCGGCAGATGCGTCCTTCTCTCCTGCAGGCCCAGCAGATCCAGCAGTTCATTCAGCCTTTCCTTATCCACCTTCCGTTTATCCATCAGAATCGGCAGCGTGATATTCTCCTCCACATTTAAAGTCGGGATCAGATTATGAAACTGATAAATCAGCCCCACCTTCCGTCTCCGGAAAACCGCAAGCGCTTCATGATCTCCCGCATACACATCTTCCCCGTCCAGGAAAACCTTTCCTCCCGAAGGCACATCCACCCCTGCAATCACATGCAGCAATGTAGATTTCCCCGATCCCGAGGATCCGATAATCGCCGTAAAATCCCCCTTGTCAATCGTGAGGGAAACATGATTAAGCGCTTTAACCTGATTCTCTCCCTTACCATATACCTTGGACAAATTAACAACCTTTAAAAATTCCATTATATGAGCCTCCTATCGTTCTTTTCGTTATCTCATATAATAGAACCGCATCCTTACATCTGCGTGACTTTTGGGTGAGAGATCCGTCACATTCCCCCTCTCTGTTTAAAAAGAGGAAAGCATCTGCGCTTTCCCCTTTTTCCTATCTCAGTGCAAATCCCTCACTGTCAAACATTTCCTTCATATTACACAGACAAAACGGATGCCCCTCCGGATCAAACATCACTCTCCACCCGTCCGAAAACTGCTTCTCCGCGATCACCGCTCCGCAGGCAAGCGCATGCGCCACCGCTTGTTCCAGATCATTCACCGCAAAGTCCAAATGGGCCATCTGCTGCTGCGCTCCGGATTCTTCCGGCCACACGGGAGGCACATATGCAGGGTTGCGCTGAAACAGGATGCCCGGATACGCCCCCTGCGCCGCTCCCGGTACCCCCACGCATGCCCAGTCCTCATCATGGTACGGGATTTCCCACTTGAGCAGTTTCGCATAAAATTGTGCCAATTCGTATGGCTCCCTGCAGTCTGCCGTGAATGCGTACATTTTGATTTTTAGTTCCTTTTCTGCCATAATACCGCCTCCCTCTGATTCTCCCAGCCCCATTCCTGTTATTTATCCGCGCAGACTATTTGGCTGTGGGTCTGCCAAACAAGCCTTTTTTATACGGTACCATACAAAAGGAAAAAATACTATCATACTGTCTGAAACAGAAAAACGAGTACTATCAAGAGAAGAAGGATACCCAGCAGAGGCAGCAGCATTCCCGGGCGGAATGCTTTTGCCCCGCCCTGTTCCTTTTCAGGTTCCAACAGCATCCCCCAGGGGCTGTAGGGGCTTAGGGGCCATTGCAGATAAGGGATATTTTCCCCGCCGATAGACCCAAGGAACTGGTTCCAGTCCCTTTCCAGTTCCTTTTTCCCTTTTTCCCAATCCTGGCCGGCATCCTCCGCTCCCGTCAGGGCGGAAAAGAAACCAGTGGACTGCCTGGCTTTTTTAACGGTACGGTTTTCCCTGTTTTCTGCGGTGCCATAAAATTCACCCGCCGCATATTTCAGCCCTTCTTCCAGTGTCCTGCCCGGCTCCTGTTCCTTCATAAACAACTGGATAACATGATAATAAACCCGGCGGACTCCTGACATGTCCGTTTTCCTTCCGTCATTTCCCCCGTCCGATCCCTGCCGGTCAAAGCGCTGGTTCATATAAACGTCAACGAGCCGCTGGAAGGCCTGCCGGATGTCCCGTGCCATATCCTGCCCCACTCCGGCATGCTCCGAATAAACCTGGGCCTTTACCATACTCTCCGCCAGCAAAAAACCGGCCAGCGCTTCATTGCCCCGAAGAGCCGGCAGCCTTTGGAACAAATCCCCTTTTCCTGTAAAATACGTGAGGAACCGTTCTGTCCGTTCCAAATCGGTTGCTGTATAATGCTTATTTTTCAGCTGGCGGACATCGGCCTGGGAATACAGCCTGATACAGGTCTGCTCTCTTTTGCGGATATGCTCCCGGTAGCCCGTTTCCGCCCGGATCCCCTTTCCTTCCCCTTTCCGGTAAAGCACACCCTCCGGAAATTCCTCCCGCTTTTGCGGGCCTTCCTGATAAATATCCCTCTCCGCGTTACCCCGATCTTTAGAAATAAGCACCGCATTATCACTGATCTGCTTTAAAAGCTGGAAGCGGAGGATATCGGCCGCCCCTTTCTCGCCGCAGCGGGACAGGAACGCCAAAAGAGCCGGATATCTGGCGGCGGACACCTTTCCTACCGCTTCCAGTAAAAGGGAATTCAGCTGCTTTGTATACAAAGCCTGCTCCTTTCCCGACAGCCCCTCAAAAAGTCCCTCCAGAAGTTGGTGGTAAACATCTTTCAGACAGGCAAGTTCCTGAGACAGCCCAAGAAACGGACGGTCCTGCCAGCCCTCCAGCATCTCCCAGGCTTCCCGGAAACGTTCCTCCGGCAGACCGTCCGCCCCCTCTTCCGTCCCATTTTGGCCCTCCGTCCCCCCCTGGCTGCGCAGCGCATCCCGGGAAAGCGCCGCTTCATCGGAACGTATCCCGTCCGCTTCCGTCTCCGTCCGGGCAGGCTGCGTTTTCGGAACCGGAGTTCCCGATCCGCCCATTTTTTCAAGCGCCTCATCCACCGCTTCTCCTGACGCTTTGATAAAATTTTTACCGATAGCCAGGGCCGCCTCTTTTTCCAAATCCGCAAGCTTCTCATTTCCGGAACCGGTAAGCCCGGTTTTCCGCTCCGTTTTCTCCGGATACTTTACAGGGAATATCTCCATAATGCCTCCCGCCTTCCTTTACCTCTTTTATCGGCAGGTTTTTCCGGAAGATAACCGCTGTGTACCTGTTCCGTCCTGCGGCTTTCTCAGAGTCCGGCCGTAAGCGCCTATCTTTCTACCAGGATTTCAGCTTTTTCATCCGGTAGCAATAGCTGGTAACCAGAATCACATCGGCTCCCACCCAGGCCAGTATCTCCGCATAAAATATCCCTTCCTCCCCCATCAGCAAGGGAAGCAGGATTGCGGTACCGGTGCGCATTGCAAATTCCGCGATTCCGGAAACCATGGGAAGCAGGGTGTCTCCCATCCCCTGAAGGGCGGATCGGGTCACATGCAGCACATAAAGGACAGGCAGAAATACACTCATGATTGCCAGATAATGATAAGCAATTCCCAGAGTCGCCGTCACATCCTCCGGTGAACCGGATATAAAGCAGCCCAGGATAGCCTTCCCGAAAAGAAGCATCGCCCCCGCAATGACGGCGGAGGTCACCATGGCTACAAGCAGAGCGGAGCGCATCCCCTTGCTGATCCGGCCGACTTTCTTTGCTCCCAGGTTCTGCCCCACATAGGTCACCATGGCATAGCCATAGGAGGTGGCGGCCACCTCCAGGATTCCGTACAGCTTATTGGTAGCCGTAAAGCCTGCGATAAAGAGGACGCCGAAGCCGTTCACCACAAACTGCACGATCATGCCGCCAACCGCGATTATGGCATTCTGGAAAGCCATGGGAAGGCCAAGCTTCATCAGATAAACACACAGGGACCGCTCCATCCGGAAATCCTCTTTGGAAAAAGCAAGCACCTCAACCCGCAGGATAGCGAACAGGCAGAAAATACCGGAACAGATCTGAGCGATGACCGTAGCCCCTGCCGCTCCCTGGATCCCCCAGTGAAAAACAAGGACAAATACCAAATCCAGGACCACGTTGATGACTGCCGCAACTATCATCGCATACAGAGGCGTTTTGCCGTCTCCCAGGGCACGGAGTATGGAAGCCAGGATATTATAAGCCATTACTACCGGAATTCCCAGAAACATGATCCGCAGATAAGCCAGCGAATCCTCTATGATGGAATCCGGTGTCTGCAGCAGTTCCAGCACCGGCCTCGCAAGAAGCTGGCTGAACGCCAGGAGCAGCACCGAAGTCCCAAGCGCCAGGAGAAGGGAATTCGCCACGGTTTTACGCAGCCTTTTATAGTCGCCCGCTCCGAATTCATGGGACATTTTTATGGAAAAGCCCTGGGTAAAGCCCTGGATCGTACCCAGAATCATCCAGTTCAGCCAGTCGGCAGCCCCCAGTGCCGCAAGCGCCCCGACACCCAGCGCCTGTCCCACCACCATCGTATCCACAACGGTATAGAACTGCTGAAATACATTTCCGATCATCAGCGGCAAAGAAAAAGCCAGGATAAGTTTTAACGGTTTTCCCTCCGTCATGTTCTGAATACGTGCTGCCATTCGCCACTCCAACCTTTCTGTCTGTTTTGAATTGTTCATTCATAACCTTACTGTTCACTCCGTGACCAGTAACATGCATAAATCCATTTAAAATCGCCTGCGGCGATAGGATTTATGCACTCTTGAATCACTTTCTCACGTACTGTGCAGTAAATGCACAGTACTGAGTGAACAGTAACTTAATAACCGTTCCATGCAAAAGGAAACCTGCACCGCCTTTACAAAGGCCGCATGCAAGTTTATAATCACACTATATCAGAAAATACAGGAAAACAAAAGAGGCGGATTTATGGTTCAGGAAAATACGGTAAATGATTTTTCCAAGGGGAGTGTGGTTAAAAATATACTTACCCTGGCACTGCCCATGACATTAGCCCAGCTAATCAATATCCTTTATAATATTGTAGACCGGATGTATATCGGACGTATTCCGGAGCATGCCACGCTGTCGCTCACCGGCCTTGGCCTGTCCATGCCCATTATAACGGTGATCATTGCCTTTGCCAACCTGTTCGGCGTGGGGGGTGCCCCGCTCTGCTCCATAGCCAGGGGGAAAGGGGATATCAAAGGGGCTGAAAGTATCGTTGGCAATGCTTTTACGATGCTTTTGGTCACCGGAGTCCTGCTGACCGCGGCGGGACTATTCTTCAGGAAACCCCTGCTGTATGCTTTCGGGGCGAGTGAAGCCACTTTTCCCTATGCCGACAGTTATCTTTCCATTTATCTGCTGGGAAGCACCTTTGTGACCGTCAGCCTGGGAATGAACAGTTATATTAATGCCCAGGGTTTTGCACGGATGGGTATGGTTACGACGCTCATAGGGGCGGTTCTCAATATCCTTTTGGATCCTCTTTTTATCTTTACTCTGGATATGGGAATCCGGGGCGCGGCCATTGCCACGGTGATATCCCAGCTGGCCTCCGCCCTATGGACGTTGCATTTCCTCACAAGTCCCAAGGCCATCCTTCGCATCCGCCTTTCCTGCATGCGGCCCTGCCTGAAAACCATCCGGGATATCACGGCACTGGGGCTTTCCAATTTTATGATGGCAATTACCAACAGTATCGTCCAGGTGGTCTGCAACGCCACCCTTTCTATATATGGAGGGGATTTGTATGTAGGGGTTATGACAGTGATTAACTCCATCCGTGAAATCGTTTCCATGCCGGTTTCCGGTGTGACAAACGGTTCCCAGCCGGTTATCAGCTTTAATTACGGCGCGGAAAAATATGACCGGATTAAGACCGCTATCCGTTTTATGGCGGTCAGCTGTATTGCCTATACCACCGCTGTCTGGGGAATCCTGCATTTATTTCCCGTTTTTTTCATCCATATCTTTAACACACAGGCCGATCTGGTGGAAGCGGCGGTTCCCTCCATGCAGATTTATTATTTCGGCTTTTTCATGATGTCTCTTCAGTTTTCCGGGCAGACGGTCTTCCAGGCTTTGGGAAAAGCAAAATATGCCATCTTTTTTTCCATTCTCCGCAAAGTTGTTATTGTGGCCCCTCTCACCATCCTTCTGCCCAGATGGATCTCGCCTTCCGTGAACGGTGTCTTTCTTGCGGAGCCTGTATCCAATTTTATCGGAGGCACCGCCTGCTTTGTTACCATGCTGATTGTTGTGGGCAGGGAATTAAAAACCGCACAGAACAAGCAGATCGATACGGCCGTCTGAACTGTTGCGACCTGTTTGCATTATTACCATTCAAAGGTAAATTTAATGTTGCAGGATTGATAATAACATGCTAAAGTAAATATAAGCATAATTTTCTATGAATCCTGGCGTAAGCCGTCTTATTTCTATTCTCTATTCAGAAACTCTATGCTTACCATCCAAACGAAACAGGCAGGAGTTGCTGGACAGAAGCGGTTTACGCACATTCTTTCAGACAGCTTTCTGCCGCAATTGCAGAAAGGAGCTGTCTATGAAAGAAAAACATTCCAGGGAAGAATACCCTTCCACGGAAGAAAAGGAACTGCATGTGGTGAGGAACCACAAGGATACGGTATTCCGTTTACTGTATCAAAACAGGGAAAAACTGTTGGAACTATACAACGCACTGAACGGAACCGCTTATGAGGACTCCGGCGCTGTGGAAATCTGTACGCTGGAAAACGCGATTTATATGGAGGTAAAGAATGATGTTTCCTTCCTGTTTGATTCACAAATGAGTCTGTACGAACATCAGTCCACCTTCAACCCGAACATGCCGCTGCGGGATCTCTTTTATATCGCCAGGCAATTGGAGAAGTATACGCTGGGAAAGAGCCTGTATTCCAGCAAGTTACGGAAAATCCCCGTTCCCCGGTTTGTCGTGTTTTATAACGGGACGCAGGAGCAGCCGGAAAGCCGGATACTGAAGCTGTCCGATGCGTTTGAAAAGAAGGTCCCATCCCCCGAGCTGGAAGTAAAGGTAACGATGCTTAATATTAATCTGGGGAAAAACCGGGAGCTGATGGAGAAGTGCAGAACCCTTAGGGAATACTGTATGTTTGTGGAGCGTATCCGGGGATACGCCAAAGAGTTGGAGATTGCGGACGCCGTGGAGCGGGCGGTGACAGAATGTATCCGGGAAGATATTCTTGCGGATTTTTTATTCGCACAGAGGGCGGAGGTTATAGCCATGTCAATCTTTGAATATAACAAAGAAGAAGAAATGAAGAAAATCCGGGCCGACGAATTCAGTATTGGAAAAGATGCGGGAAAAGCGGAAGGAAAGGCAGAAGATGTGCTTGATCTGCTGGAGGATCTGGGTGAAATTCCGGTTGGGCTGCGGGAGAAAATCCTTTCGGAAACCGACCTTGCGCTTTTGAATCAGTGGCATAAGCAGGCGGCTAAAGCAGGAACTATACGGGAATTCATAGAAAAGGCAGGATTGCCTGACATCCTCTGAATTTTTTTGTAATTTCGTGCTTCCGGCATATGCCCTGTCTTACGGTCTGCGCAGTAAATGCGCAGACCTGCCTGAACTGTTGCGGATTGTAACCTTAAAAATATTTTTTTACCAAACCCCTATTGACATTTATTGCTGTATCGGGTAAAATATAGAACGTTGCCGGAGTTAATCCGTAACGTGATGTGCGCGTAGCTCAGCTGGATAGAGCGTCTGACTACGGATCAGAAGGCCGGGAGTTCGAATCTTCTCGCGCACGCTGACAGAGAATGCTGCAGAATGGTTATTTATCATTTTGCAGTATTTTTTTACCTCCGGAAGCCGTCTGGCTTCCGGAGGTTCTTTTTTTACAACCGTTCAGACAGGTCTGCGCATTCACTGCGCAGAGCGTTAAAAGCGCGGCGGGTCAGGGCATCCGTTGTTTTTCCTTAATACAAACCGTTGCTGTATACATTGGATGCATTGGAAACCGCCATCAGGAGATCCACCGCTTCTACCGGACCCGCTGCATGGAAACGGCTGGTAATGGGATCCATCATTTCCACTCCCGGAATGGAGGCGGCGGCAAGGGCAAAACCGGGGAATTTATAAGTGATTTCCACATCAACTTCCTCCAGCTTTACCGGCGGTATCTCCCGGCAGCATTTCACCATTCTTTCCGTCGTTTCTTTGATGCTGCGGGTGACAGTCTCAGGATGCAGACAATTGGCGCAGCTCCGGTTTATCGCATTCTTTGTGGTAACATAGCCGATAGCCGGATTCCATTCCTTCACTTCTTCCTGCAGGCAGTCATCACCGGATACCAGGATGACAGGCACCCCATAGGCGCCCGCCAAAGCGGCATTTATGGCAAATTCGCCGGCCGGCTTTCCGTTATAGCTGACATTGAAAAAAACGCCGCCGCTGATTGTGTGTGCCAGCACACCGCCCGTCCCGCTGCGGCTGTGGTAGCCCACAAACACCGCGGCATCGAAACTGCCGTCCAGTCCGCACATCATCATCTGGGGTTTGGGATAGCCGGAAATCAGCCGGGCCGCCGGATGGATATCCTCAATACACAGGTTGCGCATCGTACCGTGGGCATCATTTACCACGATTTCATCCGCGCCGGCCAGCAGGGCTCCCTCAATGGCTGCATTCACATCACCGGCCATAAGCTTCCTCCCCCTTTCGTACTCCTCCCTACCAGGAGCAAGTGCCTTTTCAAGGCACTGGGAAGTTTTTATGGGTGATTCCGGTTATTCCTTCCATATCCGCAGAAATATAAATCTTCATAGCACATATCCCGCCTTTCTTTTTTTATGCAACCGGATTACTCTTTCCCGTAGATCCGGTGCTGTGTCTCTTTCCCATCCTTCCAGGAGATATCCACGCATTTTCTTCCCTTGATGCACAGCCCCCTCACATAGCCTTCCTGAAACTGCCGGGGAAGCGCCGGCAGCAGCGACACCCTGCCTCCTCTGTCCTGTACCAGCATATTGGCAATCCCTGCGGTACCGCCGAAGTTGCCGTCTATCTGGAACGGCGGATGGGCATCCCACAGGTTGGGATAGGTGGAACGGGTGAGCAGGGTACGCAGGTATTCATAGGCTTTCTCTCCATCCCGGAGTACGGCAAACAGATTAATGATCCAGGCACAGCTCCACCCGGTATGGCCGCCGCCGTTTTCCAGCCGGTGCATAAGGGATACCCGGCAGGCTTCCGTAAGCTTTTCATCCCCGGCAAACAGCTCCGAAGGGAATAAACCGTATAGGTGGGATGCATGGCGGTGCCCGGGCTCCGGCTCTTCGTATTCTTCATGCCATTCCAGAAGCTGTCCGAAGCTTCCCGTACGGAAAGGGGCAAGGCGGGGCAGCTTCTCCCGGATTTCGTGGTAAAGCACATCCTGGGTACCCAGAATCTCACAGATCTTACAGTAATGGGTGAACACCTCTTTAACGATTGCCATATCCATGGAGGACGCATAGGTTACACCGGTGGTCCGCCCGTCCGGTAGACGGAACTGGTTTTCCGGAGAGGTGGAAGGGCAGGTTACCCATTCCCCCTGGTATTCCACCAGCCAGTCATTGAGAAAGAGCGCAGATTCCCGGATGACGGGGGCTGCCGTATCCCTAAGATAATCCTCATCCCCGCTGTATTCATAGGCCCGGAAAATTTCCTGGGTCAGCCAGGCCCCGCCCATAGGCCAGAAAGCCCAGTTTACACAGCCGTCTCCTCCTGCCGTTTCTCCGGGGAGCAGGCCCACAGGGCTGGTGTTCCCCCAGTAATCCACATTATGGTGGGCTACGCTTCCTCTGCAATGATAATTGACTGCAGCTGTTTTCTTTCCTTCCCCGCACACCTTTTCCACAAAACGGATATACGGCTCCAGACATTCCTCCAGGTTACAGCTCAGGGCATGCCAATAATTCATCTGGGTATTGATATTAATGGTCCAGTTGCTGCTCCAGGGCGCACGCAGCTCCCAGCTCCAGATTCCCTGCAGATTGGCAGGCAGGCTCCCTTTCCGGGAGGACGCAATGAGCAGGTATCTCCCATATTGGAAATACAGGGCGTAAAGTCCGTTATCCGTTTCCCCTTTCTTCAACCGCTCCAGACGTTCGTCCGTGGGAAGCGCTTTCTGTTCTCCCAGATACAGCTCCACTTTATCATAAATCTTGCGGTAATCCCGGATATGCTCTTCCTTCAGGACTTCATAATCTGCATTTTCCCCTGCTGTCTCCCGCTTCATGGCAGAAAGCATCAGTACGCAGCGGGAAGCTTCCGCGATATGGATCTTGTCTCCCTCTTCTGTGATACGGCCGTCGCAGTCCAGCACACGGACCGCCGCCTCCACATGCATTCCCCGGGTTCCCTGGATGACGGAAGTCTCCCGCAGGGGGACATAAGAGGGATCCACATGCTCCGGGCACTGTCCCGTAATCTGCAGCGCACGGTTTTCCGCCTTCACCGAAACGCACAGCCGGGAGTCAAAGGATGCAGTAAAACCCAGAATCGGTTTGTCCGCCGTAAGCTGGACAAAAATAGCCTTTGCCGGGTAGCTGGCAAAATATTCCCGTTCATATTTCACTCCGCCGCAGGTGTAGGAAACCCGGGCCACCGCACGTTCCAGATCCAGCTCCCTCCTGTATGCCTCCGCGTTTTCCCCACCGCCGCCTTCCCGGGCAAACTGCAGCAGCAGATTCCCCAGGGGCAGATAGGACTCGTTGTATTCTCCAAGCATATTATTTTGAATCAGCCGTTCCGCTTCCTTGTTTTTCCCGGAAAAAACAAGCCTGCGCACTTCCTCCAGGCAGGCCGCGGCCTTTTCGTTATTCTTATCCTGATAATAGCCCGACCACAGGCTTTCTTCATTCAGTCCCAGGACTTCCTCCCCGACGCCTCCCATAATCATGGCCCCGAAGCTGCCGTTTCCGATAGGCAGGCTCTCTTCCTGGCACCGGGCGCTTTTTTGATACCAAAGCAGCATATCCTTCATTTTTTTCCTCTCTTTCCTTAGGAGCTGTCACGGCAGTTTCCTAACCACAGGGCGGCGGCACAAGGGGCCGTGAACAGCAATAAAACCTTACTTGTTCAGACACGCAGAATTTCCATCAGCTCTTCCCTGGTAAAGGAGGCCGTTCCCATTTCCTCTCCTCCCAGAATCTGGTCTGCCAGCTCTTTCTTTTTCTCCTGAAGCTCCACGATCTTTTCTTCTATCGTCCCTTTGGCAATCAGCTTGTATACCGTCACCACATTCTTCTGGCCGATGCGGTGCGCCCGATCGGTGGCCTGGTTCTGGACCGCCGCATTCCACCAGGGATCAAAGTGGATGACAATATCCGCCGCCGTCAGATTCAGCCCGGTTCCCCCCGCCTTCAAAGATATGCAGAACACCTGGGTTTCCTCTTTGTTAAAGCGTTCCACCAGCTCCATTCGTTTCAGCTTCGGCGTACTCCCGTCCAGGGCATAAAAGCTGATTTTCTCCTGAAGCAGCCCCTGTTTCAGCCGTTCCAGCATGGAGGTGAACTGGGAAAAAAGCAGGATTTTATGTCCGCCCTCCACCGCATTGCGTATCAGCTCCATGCAAAGCCGGGTCTTGGCCGAGTCTCCCGCATAGCCTTCAAACAACAGGGCCGGATCGCAGCAGATCTGCCGCAGCTTGGTAAGCTCTGCCAGCACCTGGATCTGCGCGCCGGCAAATTCCTGCTCCGTCTGTTTGGAAAGGATTGCCAGAAGCCGCTGTACATGGGCATCATACAGGCTGCTTTGCTCCCCTTCCAGAACAGCCACCATATGTTTCTCGATTTTATCCGGCAGATCCGTGAGCACATCCTTTTTCAGCCTCCGAAGGACAAAGGGACGGATCATCCGGTGCAGGCGCGCCGCCGTCTCTTCCTCCCTTCCGGTCACAATGGGAGTTTCCAGCTCCTCCCGGAAACGGCTGTAGGAAAAAAGGAATCCCGGCATGAGGAAATCGAAAATACTCCAAAGCTCGCTGAGACGGTTTTCCACCGGCGTACCGGTGAGGGCCAGCCGAAAGTCCGCGGTGATCTGTTTTACCGCCCTGGATGCCTGGGTGGCATGGTTTTTGATAAACTGGGCCTCATCTATTACCTCACAGGCAAAGCTTATTTTTTCATAAAGCAGGACATCCCGCCGCAGAAGGTCATAAGAGGTGATTATCACGCCCTTTCCGTCCTTCTCTGCCCTTCGCAGGAGAGCCTCCCGTTCCCCGGCATTTCCGGCGGCCGTGTACACGGGAAGGGCCGGGGAAAAACGTTCCAGCTCGCTTTTCCAGTTATAAACAAGGGAAGCGGGGCACACGATCAGCCAGGGCTTTCCCGGTTTTCCCCCGCTTTCCTTCCATTCCGAAAGGAGGAAGGCTATGACCTGCAGGGTTTTCCCTAGCCCCATATCGTCTGCCAGAATGCCGCCGAAACCGTTGGCTTTCAGGGTTTTAATCCATAAAAAGCCCTGCTTCTGGTATCCCCGGAGAATGCTGTCCAGTTCCTGCGGTATCTCAAAATCATTGTCCTCCACTGTTTTCATGTTCCGCACAAGGGAACGGAAGCTTTTATTTTTCTGCAGGGAAAGACTGCTGTTTTCCTTAAGGCTGTTGTCCAGATACATGGCACGGTAACGGGGAAGCTCCGCTCTGCCGTCCTTTATGGCAGAATCGGTTAACATAAGATCCTGTTTCAGCCTGCCCAGTGTGCGGAGGCCGTCATCACTCAGATCCACAAAGCTGCCGTTTTTCAGCCGGTAATATTTCTTGCGCCTGTCATATCTGGACAGGATATCAACCAGCTGATCCACCGGCATTTCTTCCGACTGCAGCGTGAGCTCCAGCAAATCCCCCTCCAGGGATACTCCTACATTCACATGGGGCGCAGGAAGCACACGCATGCCTCTGACCGCATCGGAAATATACACATCGCAAAGCTCCTGGAGCCGGGGAATCCCCTCCTGAAGAAACGTGAAAAGCCGATCTTCATCCGCTGAAATCACCATCTGATGCTTATCGGGATCATAAGCATTGAAAAAACCGCCCACCAGCCCCGCCATCTTCATCTCTCTGTGGGCGTCCCGCCGGTCCGCCAGATTGAAATTCTCATAAAGATTATGTTTTTCCTCCCCATAGACGGAATACAGTTCACAGGTGAGCAGATCCCTCTGAGGCGCGTCCAGATAAATCTCAAATACAACTTCTTCCGGAAGGTATTCCTTTGGTACGAAATTCTGCATTTTCACGGAAAAATGCTCCCGGAGCACAGGAAGCATATCCCGGACAAAAGCCGGCAGCTCCCCTGCCGCCACATAAAGCCCGTTCTTTCCGAAGCTGTCCATATAGAGAAGGAATTCCCGTATCTCCTCGATCCGCTCCCTGTCCGTCTTCCAGATAATCCCGCCGTCAAAAAAACAGGCGTATCGTTTTCCGGTCATAAGGGACATGCGCTGCAGCTTTATGGAAATCCCGGCTTTGTCCCCATGGATTTCCAGAAGCCGTTCCGGTTCCCCTTCCCTGATTTCCCATTCACAGCTTTCCCCATCCTCCGTCATACCGGAAAGAGGGGCATTTTCCGCAGCTTCCAGGAAATCGTCCGCCAAATCCCCCGTAATGGTCAGCTCTCTTTTGTATACGGCAGACAGATAATTCCCCATATAGCTGCTGCCCTTGAGAAGCGTATACTGCAGGAACCGTACCATCGGCCTGCACTCCGGTGCAAAAGCCTCGGGATGATGGTAGAATTCCAGTTCCTTTCCATAGTTCACCCGTTCATTGCGGGCAACCGCATTTACAAAATCCCCGATGTTTTTCAGCACATACATCCTTGTGATCCCTATCCGGAATTCCACCTTCATGACCCCTCCAACCAGTTGGAAAAAAGGTTCCAGCCGTACTTTTCCCAGGATTTCCTGCTGCATCAGGTTCACCTTGTCCCGCATCATATACTGCCCCAGTATTCCGTCAAAGCCATAGGTCGTGGCGCGGACGGAGGGAATCTGCGCCCTGCTCACGGGCACGGCCCCTGATACCGTCTTACCGGCCTTACGCATATCCAGATACGTAAGCAGGACAGCCGTGCAATGCTTACACAGCCCCGCATAATTATAAAAAGCAGGGCATTCACACTCGTATTCCAGAATCTCCCTGTAGTCTTCGTCTATTTTAATTTTCACTTCATAAAGGTTTCCATGGCTGCCGTTCACACCGGCCTTCATAGAAACCACTTCGAAGCCGTCTTCTTTTTCCTTTGTCCAGTTAAGGTTTCGCACGGATCCTCTCCGGCTTAATTCTTCCCCTTTTTGAAAGGTGCCCTTATGACATTCCCGACGGATATCTGTCCGGTTAAGCATATTCTCGGTTTCCTCCGCTGTCCTTGTGTTTTTCCCGTCCGGTCCCGGTACAGGATGAACCGGGTTAATCATATCATTTTTTTCGGGAAATATCTATAAAAAATGTATCACGGGAGGGTTGATATTATGTTATGTTGCAGGCGGAATATAAAAAACACAAAAAATAGGTGTTCTCCGCAGTGAGAAACGGATATAATTGAGAGGCAGCCGAAGGCATAGGCGCAGGAGTTTTTTCCTGATGCCTTCAGTTAACCCGCGGGAATAAGGAGCGACGATTTCTATGGACGGCAGGATTTTGCTTGTGGATGATGAAAAGGATATTGTGGATCTGCTGGAAGAGGTTTTGGGGAAGGATGGGTTTTCATGTGTGGAGAAGGCATATTGCGGGATGGACGCCATCAGGATGTGCAGGGAATTTTGTCCGGATATTGTGATTCTGGATGTGATGCTTCCAGATCTGGACGGCCTGGAGGTTTGTAAGAAAATACGGGAATTTTCTTATTGTTCTGTTCTTTTCCTTTCTTCACGGAACGATGATATTGATAAAATCCTGGGACTGGCCTGCGGAGGGGATGATTACATTACCAAGCCCTTCAGCCCGCGGGAGGTGGTTTACCGTGTCAGGGCGCAGCTGAGGAGGCAGCAGTATCAGTCCGCTTCTTCCCGGGACACAGGTCTTCTGGCGGCAGGCCCGCTGACTCTGGACAGAGAAAGCGGACGTGCCTATAAGGAAGGGCGGGAACTGTGCCTGACAGGACGGGAATTTCTGCTGCTGGCCTGTCTGATGGAGCATGCGGACCGGATTCTCAGTAAGGAACAGCTTTATGAGCAGGTTTGGGGGGAATACAGCAGTATCTGTGACAATACGATAATGGTCCACATCCGGCATCTGCGTGAAAAGATAGAGGACACGCCCTCTGATCCACGGCAGCTTGTTACGGTAAAGGGACTGGGTTATAAGTTAAAGAAAAGGATGGGATAAGGCGAGATGAACAGCTCCGGTTACCGTACGGTTTTTCATATTTACCTGATTTTTTTCCTGTCGTTTACAGGGGCGCTGGCGGCGGCATTCGTACTATTTTTCCTGCTCTTTTCACTGCGCAGGCCGGATGGGACTCTGGTAAGGAGTGACTGGCCCGCCGCGTTTACGGAACAGTTCCGGGAGCAGATCGTTATTTCGGACGGACAGCCGCAGCTGCGTCAGGCGGGAATGAGGCTATTGCAGGAAGAAGGCGTCGGGCTGCAGATCCTGGACGAATCCGGCCGGGAGCTTTACAGCTTCCGGAAGCCGGAGCAGGCGCCTGACATCTATTCTGCCCCGGATTTGCTGCTGCTTTCCGGAGAAGGACGGATACGGGAGGGGCAGGGCAGCTGTTTCGCCGCTTCGGTATCGGAAAACGGCAGGGACTATTGTTATCTCCTCCATTTTCCCATGAAAGTTTCCAAAACCACCATGTATCTGAACGGTCTGCGGTTCACCGGCGGAAAAACGGTTATCCTGACTGCTGCCGGCGTGCTTTTTCTCGTTGTGCTGTTTTCGGGGCTTGCTTATGGTGTCTTTACCACCCATAGTATGAAGCGGCTGACCGTCTCCGTGGAGGAAATTGCAACCCGCAGCTACCTGCCGGTAAAAAGCGGGGGCGCTTTTCGTGATCTCTATGACAGCCTGAACGCCCTGGATCGGGAAATCCGTGCCGGTGACCGGCTGCGGGAGCAGACCGATACCATGAGGGAGGAATGGATAGCCAATATCACCCATGACCTGAAAACGCCCCTCTCCCCTGTCCGGGGCTATGCGGAGCTTATGCAGGACGGCTCCCCGCTCAAAGAGGAGCAGCGCCGGCAATATGCGCGGATCATCCTGAAAAACACTTCGTATATGGAAACCCTCATCGATGATCTGAAGCTGACCTACCAGCTGAAAAACGGCATGATCCCTCTAAAGAAGGAAGAACAGAACCTGGTCCGTTTTCTCCGGGAACTGGTCATCGACATCCTGAACACCCCCGAATATGAGCAGCGCCTTATCCACTTTGAGACCGCCGGGGATACGCTCCTTTTTTCCTTTGATTCCACTCTCCTTACCAGAGCGTTCCGGAATCTCATCCTGAATGCCTTTCTCCATGGTGAGCCGGATACCCAGGTGTCCCTGCATATCAGCAGGGAGGGCAATACCCAACTTATCCTTGTATCCGACGACGGGAGGGGGATTCCCGAACAAGATCTGGAGAACGTCTTCTGCCGCTATTACCGGGGGACCGGTGCCGGTGCAAAACCGGAAGGGAGCGGCCTGGGGCTTGCCATCGCTCAAAACATCGTACAACTGCACGGCGGCACCATTTCCGTTTCCAGCCGTCCGGGGGAAGGGACCTCTTTCCGTATCTGTTTCCCCTTGTCTTAAGGTTAATTAAGGTTGCCTGAAAATGTAGTTAAGGTTGGCCGTTTATCATGTTCCTATGATAACCGTCAACCTTTTTTCGCATCGTAAGGAGGTGCAACCTTGCCTGTTATATGGAAATACATTCTCACCAACGTAAAGGAACGAAAAATGCGTACCGTGGTCATGCTGCTTTCTATCCTGCTGTCCTCCATGCTGCTTTTTGTGTCTTTTTCCATCGGTGCATCCTATGAAAGCGCCCAGCGGAAAATGGCCCGGGGAATGGCCGGCAGCGCCGTTCTGTCCGTTGCCTCATCCGATCCTGCCGGCTTTACCGCGCCTGACGCCATCCCCGATCTCCCTTCTGTCCGGGCAGACGTGGAAATCCTGGAGGCCGCGGCCCTCTATCAGGAAAATGGCTATTTCGAAACCATTGATCTGGTAGCCGCACCTCTGGAGCAGCTGAACGAAATCAATCCGCCCCGCCTGGTAAGCGGTGAAGAGCTTTCCGGTTTTACCGGAAACCGTATCCTGCTGCCTGAGCGTTTTACTTCCAAATATGGGATTGCAAAAGGAGATATCATCACTGTGCAGCTGAAAGGAGAAGCCGTGAGCTTGGAAGTGGCGGATATCGCTGCCTACGATACCGTTTTTCTGCGTCACACAAGAGGAGCCACCGCCCTTCTTCCTATGGACACCCTGGCCGGGCTGCTTGGTGCGGGAGACGGCTGCAGCCGGATCCTGGTGGAACCTTCGGATGGGGTGCCTGCACAAGCCCTGAAGCAGGAACTGGAGGCAGCCCTTCCTGACGGCTTGTATCAGGTAACCGAGGTGGTGGATGAAACCAGCGTCGCCGCACAAGCGAGGCAGAAATCCATGCCCTTTTTCCTGATCAGCTTCTTCTCTCTCACCATGAGTATCTTCCTCATTTTCAGCAGCTATAAGGTTATTACCCTGGACCGCCTGCCCGTTATCGGCACCTTTCGCAGCATCGGCGCCACCCGGAAAGCGGTCTCCGGTATCCTTTTGCTGGAAAGCCTCCTGTACGGCTTTACCGGAGGGCTGCTTGGCATACCCTGCGGCATCCTGGTTCTGCGTTTTCTGCTGCAGGGCATGGGCGAAACCCTTTCCCAGGGCATCGCCATACCGGTGGTGATATCCCCTGCGGGCATCCTCTGTTCCCTGTCCGTAGCCGTTATCATCTCCCTTCTGAGCGCCTGGCTGCCGGTACACAGGGCGAGCCGCCTGCCGGTAAAAGAAGTGGTGCTTGGAACCGTGGAAGAAAAACAGGTGTCCCGCCCGCTGCTGCTCCTTATAGGTGCCGGCCTGTTTCTTCTTTCCATCCTGCTGCCCAAAGCAGCCCCCGATAACCTGCTTTATCCGGCGGGTGCCCTATCTCTGCTGGGACTGCTCTGTGCGGCAATCATGCTTGTCCCGATGCTGACCAATGCGGCTTCCCGGTTACTGGAATTCCTCTATGGTTTCCTTCCCGGAAATGAAGGCCGGCTCGCTGCCAGAAATATGAGGGACAACAAAAATATCACCCAGAATGTCACGCTGCTGTTCATCAGCATATCCGCCGTCATTGCCATCCAGGTTGTGGGAAACTTTGTAACCACCTATGTAAGCGATGTTTTCAACGGCGCCGCGTTGGAGGGTTTTGCGGACGGGACCATGGATCAGGGTTTTGTGGATGCGGTGAAAGCCATGGGCGGAGTGGAGGATGTCCTGCCTCTGTATGTTTTTGACAAGCAGCTGCAGGGAAACGGCCACTCATTTTCCCGCCTGGAAGCCGCTCCGGATTTGGAATTATACAACGCCATGTTCGCCATTCATTATACCGATCCGGATAAAAAAGAACAGGCGGTTGACGCCTTCGGTTCCGGCCGTGCCATCCTTCTGAGCAAGGACTGTATGGAGCGCACCGGCTTCTGTGCAGGAGACACCATAACCCTGTCCGACGGAAACGTACAGAAAGACTATACCGTGGCGGGAAGCTTTCAATCCAGGGCAACCGATGTGGAAGCCGTCATTCCCTCCGCCTGTGCCGCCGCCGATTTCACCCCTCCGGCTTATGGCTTCCTCGCCTATACCGCTGCCGATCCTGAAGCCGTCATGGTACAGATACGCAGCCTTTTCGCCGACACTCCCAACTGGAGCCGGACGGTGGAGGAATTCAATACGGACGCGCTTTCCACCGTCGGCGCTTTCCTGCAGCCCATGCACAGCATGACCTATTTTATTCTGCTTCTGGCTGCCGTAGGCGTGATCAACAACCTGCTGATCAACTATATGCAGAAACGGCGTGTCATCGCCATGTATAAATCCGTAGGTTTAAGCTGCCGCCAAAACCTGATTATGACCTTGCTGGAAGGGTTCTCCTCGGGTCTGCTGGGCGCCCTGCTCGCTATGGTTATCTCCTGGCAGGAAATACAGACAATCTTTCTCGCAGCCGGTCCGAAAATTTCCATGTCCCCCCGTCTGGAAGCCTCCGACTTTCTGACAGCCGGACTGATGGGAATCCTGGTGACACTGATCGGCTCCGCTGTCCCTGTCTGGAAAAGCCGCCGTATGCACCTGATTGAAGAAATAAAATTTGAATAAGAAAGTGAAGGCAGATACTATGAAAGCAGAAAAAAATATTGCCGTGGAAGGCAGACATCTTGTCAAAGATTTTAATCCGGGCGGCACCCCCACAAAGGTGCTCAAAGACGTTTCCCTTAAGGTGGCGCAGGGGGAATTCGCAGCCATCATGGGGCCTTCCGGTTCCGGGAAAAGCACGCTCCTCTATATCCTGGGCGGCCTGGACTCCCCCACGTCCGGATCCGTCCTTCTCAACGGAACCGATATTTCCCGGTTTGACGATGCAAAAATGAGCCGGATCCGCAGACAGAAAATCGGGTTTGTTTTTCAGTTTTACAACCTCATACCCAACCTGAGCGTGGAAGAAAACATCCTGCTCCCCCTGCTGCTGGACGGCAGGAAAAAGCAGGAATATAAAAAGGATCTGGAACACATCCTGGATGTCGTGGGCCTCTCCCACCGCCGCAGGCATACCCCCCGGGAATTATCCGGCGGCCAGCAGCAGCGGGTGGCCATCGCCAGAGCCTTGATCGGCAGGCCCGAAATCCTTTTTGCCGACGAGCCTACCGGCAACCTGGATACCGGAACCGGCGCCGAAATCATGGAGCTTCTCCGGGAAATAAACCGGGACAGCGGCCAGACTATCCTCATGGTCACCCACTCGCCGGAGGCCGCGGAAAGCAGCAGCCGGATCATAACGGTACGGGACGGGGTTATCTGTTGATATATCCTCCAAAAGGCCGGACAGCTTATAACAAAGAAACGTAACTGTTCAGTACCCTCACAGTTACAAAGAAACAACAATTGCAGGCGGCCTGTCCGGCCTGAAGCGTATTTTCCCTTCTATGCCTTACAGCATTCGATCCAGGAACTCCAGAATCCTCTGTGACATCTCCTCCTGGTAAAATTCCATCCCCATATGCCCGGCCCCCTGTATGCGGTAATACTCCACAGGCACCTTATTCTGTGTCAGGACCTCATAAAAGGCATCACTGCCTGAAATATCCACCAGCGTATCCTCAGTTCCGTGGGCCAGGAAAAACGGAACCGTATTTTCCTTGACATAATACTGTGCTTCCATTTTTGCCGCCCTTTCGGGTTCCGCCTCCGGATCGAAGCCCAGAAGCTGGACTGTGCGGGAATCGCCTGTGGTTTCCGGCAGCGGCACGCCGTCCATGGACTGCCGTGCCGGTTTCCGTCTCAGGGCTGCGGGACCATAATAATTTACCACAGCCGATACCCGGCTGGACTGTTCCAGATATTCTCCCACATCAAAGGCAGAAATACCGTTTGTGACACCCACCATAGCTGCCAGATTACCGCCGGCGGATTCGCCTCCGACAGCGATCCGCTCCGGATCAATCCTGAATTCATCGGCATGTGCCCTCAAAAAACGGATCGCCTTTTTGGCATCCTCGATTTGCGCCGGAAAATGGGCGCTGTTGGACAGCCGGTATTCAATACTCGCCGCCGCATATCCCCTTTTTGCAAAATAGGTCAGCCATGGAATATAAGCGGAACGTTCCATTGTTGCAAAACCTCCTCCGCATAACCAAACAAACAACGGCCTTTTCTCTCCCTCCTCCGGTCTGAAGGGCAGAAGGAGATCCAGCTTCAGATCCTTATAGTTATAAAAGGGAAACCAGTAAGGCACTCTGGCGAACGTAATGCCGGACAGCAAAGTGATCGGCGTGCCGGTCAACGGTACATAAATATTTTTTTTCATAGGAAAGCCTCCTTCACAGAAAATGATATAATAAAGGAACGGTTCAGACGTATCTGAACGGTGACATAATAAGTATAAAAACTGTGCCGCCTGAAAAACAGAACAAAGCTGTCCCCTTTTGACAGTATTGTGTCAATTGACAGCAGAATCGTTCTTTTATCAAACGAAGGCTTCCCATAAAATAAACTTACCATCAGAGGAACGGTTCCACCGTACGATTCAGAAAGAGAGGAATTTACTATGAAAAAGAAAGTGTTAGCGCTTATACTCGCTGCGGCTGTGGCAATCGGCCTCACAGCCTGCGGCGGTAAGGACAGCGGGAGTCCGTCGGGTACCGCATCTGCCTCCGCCGGGCAATCCGGGACAACGGAGGCCGGCAGTTCAGAGGCCGGGAATACCGATACACCGGAAGAATATTATTTTGAAGAGCTGCAGCATTTGGTTATGGCATTCCCTACCTGGACAGGCGCGCCGGCGGATTTGGAAATGGTTACGGAAAAGGTCAACGAAATTTTACGGGCAAAATACAATATAGAAGTGGAATTCCAGATCAGCGACTCTGGATCCTATAAGCAGAATATGACACTCGCGCTTTCCAGCGGGGAACAAATAGACATCCTGAGCACCCTGTTTGCAAGCTATTCCAATATGGTAAACCAGGGGTATCTGATGGATCTGGAGGAGGACGAGCTGCTTCAAACCTATGGACAGGGAATCATCGAAGTCCTCGGTCAGGAATATATAGATGCCTGCCGCGTGGGCGGTGTTCTCTACGGACTCACCAATACCCGCGATTATGCATCGGGCCGCGGCTGTATCGCGGTAAGCACCGAATATCTGGATGGTATCGGGTATGAAGCCCCCGCAGATGCCGGAGAAATTATTAAAATAACCGAAGAAGAACTGAATGAAATTTTCGCAAAGCTCCATGCCGGATATCCGGAGCTTGAGGTATACCGTCCTGCGGCGAACGACCTGGTCCAGCAGACGATGATCGATCAGATCGGCGGCGATAACTTCGGCGTCCTCCTTGGGACAAGTGAGGAATTAAAAATAGTAAACCTGTTCGAATCCGATGAATATATGAACTTCTGCAAAAGGGTATATAATTGGAACCAGCTGGGCTATATCAGCAAGGACGCCGCTGCTGATACCACAAACGTCATAACCCTGGTAAAAGAAAATGTTCTGATGGCCTACGGCACCGGCGGCAAACCGGGCAGCAAGGTGCAGGAATCCACCGGCGGCGGACGGGATATGACCATCTTCCAGACCAGGGAGGATTATATCTCTTCCTCTTCCATATCGAGCTATCCCTGGGTTATGCCCATAACGACAGCAAGTCCCGAAGCATCCATGGTTTTGTTAAATGAACTGTATACCAATCCCGCGCTTTCCGACCTCATCATTTACGGTATCGAGGGGAAGCATTATGAAATTACAGAGGATGGCTTTCTGGATGCCAACGCCGGTACAAGCCCGGATACCTACTCCACATTAAACTGGCTGTACCCTAATCAGTTCGCCAGCACCGTCCTGGTGGGAAATACGGCGGATCTGTGGGATCGTACCAGGAAATTTAATGAGGAAGCAATAAAATCCCCCGCCATGGGATTTGCCTTTGACAGCACAACAATCACAACAGAACTCACGGCGGTAACTAATGTGTATGAAGAATACCAGAAGAGCCTGGAATATGGCTTCGTGGATCCGGAAGTGGGGATTCCCGAAATGCTGGAAAAAATGAACAATGCAGGGCTTGCGAAAATCATCGCTGAAAAACAGGCACAGCTGGATGCCTGGGCGGCGGCAAAATAACTAAAATACTGTATAAAAAAGAACCGGTGAGGCTTTCAAAGCTTCAACGGTTCTTTTTCCGACAATCGTCCTGGTACGTCATCCCCTGAACTCCCTCGGCGTAACTCCCGTAAAACGCCTGAACTGCCTGGAAAAATAAGAGATATTCTGAAACCCGCATCTGGTTGCTATCTCACTGATGCTGCGATCCGTTCCCGCCAGCATCCGTTTCGCCTCTTCTATCCGTTCATAAATAATATAGTTGGTCAATGAAAAACCGGTCTCGCGCTTGAACAGATGAGACAGGTAATCCGGCGTGAGATACACCATGGCCGCCAGCGATTCCCGGGTCAGCTCCTGATCCAGATGGGTATGGATATAGTTTTTAACACTTATTACAGCCGCATCCCGGCCCGATGCATTTAAGCCGTATTCCTCATACAGCTTCAGCACTGCATCGACCCAGTCCCGCAGATTCTGGATGGACGAGCAGGCCTGCTCCACGGAAAACTGCGCGATCCGTTTCTGGAACAGGGGCAGCGCGTCCTCGTTCGCGGTTTCCATACAACGGAACAAGGTCTGCAGAAAGCCGTAATAAAAATGGGACAGCGTGTCCCTTGTTATACTCCGCGAATGCTGAAGCGTGTTCAAAAACATATCCGCCTCCGACGCAAGATTGCTGATTTTGCGGGAAAGCAGCAGATCGCTCCAGCGTTTCGAAGAAAAAGCGACCTCCGCCCCTGCTGTATCCGTTTTCGCGTTCTCCGCAAGATCGAATACATGATTTTCCAGCGATACATTTTTCATGGCCGCATCCTGCAGCTCTTTTAAGGTTTCCTGGAATTCCGAAATCCTGCACCCGGATGCGGCAATATAAAAGTTGAACGTATTGGGAAAACGGGGCACAAAATCCGTCAGTGCCTGCGTGCACCGGGACAGCAGGGCTTCCCTGCTGTGCCCCGCTTCAGGCAGGGGCAGAAAGTAAAACTGTCTGTTTTGGCGTACCGCCACCGGGATCTCCTCTCTGTTATAAAAATATTCCCTGGCGATATTTTTCAGCAAAAATTCATAGAGATCCTTTTCCACAGGAAGCTTCTCCATGCCGTTGCACTGGATTAGGAGGATCAGATAGGAAAGCTCGGCGGCCGCCGGGTTGAGGTTGCGCAGATTCAGTTCACTTGCAATTCCCTCTTTCCTGCTGGAAATTGCACCTTCGGAAAGGTCCAGCCAGAACAGCTCCCACAAATACAGCTCGCTTTCCTTCCAGTAATTGGCCTGCTGGGTGTCCAGTCTGGCATTTTTCTGCTGGCGGTACTGATTAACCGCTTTCGTGACGGCGCCCAAAAGCTCCTCTTCCCCCACCGGTTTCAAAAGATAATCGATGCTGGTCAGACGCATGGCCTTTGAGATATATTCAAATTTGGCATAGGCGGTCAAAAAAATACAAATTGTATCCAGTCCCTGCTGCCGGATATGATCCAGAAGCTCCAGACCGCTGCCGCCGGGCATTTCTATATCCAGGATCATAACAGCAACGCTATGCCCCGCAAAATATTCCAGGGCCTGGGTCATGTTGTATGCGCAGAATATCTCATCGAACACCGGGCCCTTCTGCGCTATTTTTTTCTTTGTGCCTTCCGCGCTGTAATATTCGTCATCTACAATCAATAAATTCATCGGTACCCCTTTTCTACAGGCTCTGCCGCGCTGCATCCCCATATGGCTGATAAGGGAACTCCATATCTATCTGCGCCCCTTTTCCCGGACGGTTACAGAACGAAAACCGGGTATCGGGAAAAATATGGCGCATGCGGAAAATCACATTGGTCATTCCGATATGCGAAGTATCTCCCGGCTCAGGATAAGAAGGAGCCGTTATTCGTTCCAGCATTTTCGGTGAAAATCCCCTTCCGTTGTCCCAGATACAGATATGCAGCCGGATTTCCTCTTCTGTTTCATAAGAGGTGACGTCTATATGCATTTCCAGAACCTTTCCCATCACTACCTCATATTTGATCGTGTTTTCAATGAAATTCAGAATGAGCAGCGGAACGACCGTGGCCTGGCGGAAGGCATCGGGACAGTTTGCATAAAGAGCCAGACAGCCGGGATAACGGATTTCTGACATTTCCACATAATTTTTGACCAGCTGCAGATCTTCATAAAGCGGAACCGTCTGACCCGAGGACAGCGTATAACGCAGATGTCTGCTCAGATCCATCAGCATGGAGCGGGACAGCTCCAGATGCTCCGGTTCCGAAAGCTGGTAGGCTGTGTTCAGACAGTTTATCATAAAATGCGGTGTGACCTGTTGTTTCAGATACTGGTTTTCCAGATGCTGATACTGAAGCTTCTCTTCATATACATCAATTTTTAAATCTTTGATTTCCGTTACCATTTCATTGAAGGTCTTTGACATCTGCCGGTATTCCTTCAGCTGCCCGGAAATGGAAATATGATTTTCCAGGTTGCCTTCCGATACTTCTTCCAAAGCCTTCGTCAGATTCGTAACGGGCCGGATGATCTGCTTTTTCACGAAAAAAACAAGAGAGAAACAAATTAGCAGAAACAAAACTGTTGTAATCAGGACATCCCGGTTTAAAGCGGCATTCAGCGCCTGCACTTCTGAATAAGGCAGCATCCTCGTCAGGTACAGCGCACCGTTGGAAAGGGGCTGCTGAACGAGGAACATTTTCCGTCCGTCTATGTTTTTAATTGCATAGGTATCAGTAAGGACTTCAAAGTCCAATGTCACCGGCCCTGTATCCAGGCCATATAAACGATTCTCCGGTGTGGTCACGTACAAATCCACCCTTTCGGAACCGGTATCCGTAAGAGACCCGATTAACGAAGGGATGCCAACCAGCGCCCCCAGCCGTGCGCCCCCTATGTTAATAAAACGGATCAGATAACAGGAACCGTTTATCTCCATAATTTCCCAGTCCCTGGATTTTTCTTCCCCGGAAATCTCTTTTCTGAGTGTATTCTGCAGAACCACGCTGATGTTTGCAATCTGGTTGGAGAACAGAAAGGTATCGTTTTCCGGCAGATAGAACAAAAAACCATCCGCCGTATATACGGATAATGCACTGGTAAAGTCCTTATTCAGATGATACAGGCAGCTGTACCAGGAAGTGGAACCAAAATCCCCGTAGATCAGGTTTGTATAATCCGCATTGTCAATCGCAACCGTATAGAGAAAGGTCTCCATACGATCCAGTTCCGTATCAATCTGCTTTTCATACAGCACTACCGTGTCCTGTGTGTTGTGATATACATGATCCAGCAATACCGATACCGCCCTGTGATTGTTAAAGGCTATGAGCGCAAGAAAAAATAAAAGGACGGCAAACAAAAGAAAAAGCGTATAGGTATTGACGGATAATTGCTGCAGTTTCTTCTTCATTCCATCCTCCGTTTGTGCATATTGCCAGAACCATGTTTCGTAATTATCAGTGTAGTCATTCCTTTTTCCAATGTCAAGAAATGCAGATTATAATGTCCGGATAATGCCAATACAAGTCAGGATTGTTGTTTTTTTGCGTCTGGACAGGCAGGTATAATCAGGACACAGGGACGCAGGCAGGCATGACGCAGGACGCAAAAGGCCGTCTGAACTGTTACCACGAAAGCAAAACGGCAGCAAATCTGACAGGCTGCCTGTTGTAACGAAAGGAGTATCCATGACGATGTCCAAAGCGCAGAACATGACGGCGGTCCGGCCGGACCGCGGTTCCAAAATGACATGGCGGAAATTCCGCCGCTATATCCCGATTTACCTCATCATGCTTCCGGGACTGGTGTATCTGTTTATCAATAACTACATGCCGCTGCCCGGCCTGATTGTGGCGTTCAAGCAGTATAATGCAAGAAAGGGGATCTACAAAAGCGACTGGATCGGCTTCAAAAACTTTGAATACCTGTTCACCACAAACGATGCCTGGGTGATCACGCGGAATACTATCTGCTATAACCTGGCGTTTATCGTGATCAATACCATCCTTGCCATTTTTGTAGCAATCCTCTTAAGTGAAATGTGGGGCAAAGCAAAAAAGGTCTATCAGAGCGCCATTTTGCTCCCCTACCTCATTTCTTCCGTTATCATCGGCTATCTGGTATTCGCATTCCTTTCCGTGGAAAACGGTTTTGTAAACAATGCGATACTGCCTCTGTTCGGAAAGGAAGGGATCAGCTGGTATTCCGAACCGAAATACTGGCCGTTCCTCCTGATTCTGGTCAATGCATGGAAAGCCATCGGCTATAACTGTATTATATACCTCTCCACCCTGATGGGCTTTGACCGCTCCTACTACGAATCGGCCCAGATAGACGGCGCCAGCAAAATGCAGCAGATCCGCTGCATCACGCTTCCCATGCTCCGGCCTACCATTATCATGCTGACCCTGATGGCGATCGGCCGTATTTTCTACTCGGATTTCGGCTTGTTCTATCAGGTTCCCATGAACCAGGGTGCGTTGTATTCCACAACGCAGACCATTGACACTTATGTTTACAGGGGGCTGCTGCAGTTAGGCAACATTTCCATGTCGGCCGCTGCCGGCGTATACCAGTCCGTTGTCGGTTTCGTCCTGATTCTGGCTGCCAACCTGGTCGTGCGCAGGGTCGATACGGAAAGCGCATTGTGGTAAAACAGCGTAACGGTTCCGGCAAGTCCGGACCGTTACGAAATAGGAGGATATCAATTATGAAAACAAGAGAAGATAAGATATTTAATGCGGTCGGACACCTTATCATAATACTATTATCAGCTGCTGCCATCATTCCTATTATCCTGATGGTCATATCATCCCTGACATCAAACGGGGCGCTGCTTCGGGACGGTTATTCCTTTTTCCCCGGGGAATGGAGTGCTTATGCTTACAAATGGATTTTCGCATCCAACGGCGGCATGGTACTGAAGGCTTATGGCATCTCTTTTCTGATCACGGCGGCAGGAACTGCCTGCAGCCTTCTTCTGACCATCGGCCTGGCCTATGGCCTGGCAAAAAAAAGCCTGCCGGGCCGTAAAATATTCACCTTCCTCGTCGTGTTCACCATGCTTTTTAACGGCGGTCTTGTCCCTACCTACATCAACTATACCAATGTCTTCCACATCAAGGATACGATTTATGCCCTGCTGATCCCGTCCTTGTTGATGAATGCGTTTAATGTCCTGCTGATGAAGAGTTATTTTGTGAGCAGCGTGCCGGACGAGATTCTGGAGGCAGCTTATATAGACGGAGCCAGCGAATTCAAGACCATGCAGAAAATCGCCGTTCCCCTGTCCAAGCCAATCATCGCCACAATCGGCATGTTCGCAGGAATTGCCTACTGGAATGACTGGAACAACGGATACATTTATCTGGTGAAACGAACCGATCTATACAGCATTCAGAATCTGTTAAACCGTCTGATGCAGAATATCAACGCGCTGACCCAGAACGCAAGCCAGGTGGGCAATGTCAACCAGGGACTGTCGGAAATTCCTTCCGTTTCCGTGCGTATGGCAATGGCAACGCTGGGCATCCTGCCCATCGTCATCATCTATCCGTTCATCCAGAAGAACTTTGTAAAAGGCATCACACTAGGCGGCGTAAAGGGCTAAAACCCCGGCCGTATGGGCTGCCGGAAGGTATCCCGGCAGACACAGAACGGCTGCGGACAACAACAAGAACAGGAGAAAAAAGATGGGAAAACATTATGTAACAGTAACGGAAAGTTTTGATTTCGGCCCCCACATCAGCAAAGTCATCCTGCATGTGGGAACCGGCCTGAAAGGTGCTGCACTTACCAAAGATATGTTTCGCGTATCTGTGACGCGCACCGCCGTATCGGGAGCGGATTTTGCCTGGCCTGTTTTCATGGGTGAAAAACCTGACGATTCCATGAAGGGAACCAGAAAAGTCACCGATCTGTATGTGTCGGACGCGGAAGGAAACCGCTCGGAAAACGGGGAATACATCACCCTTTGCCTGTACTGCGATCCCAGAGAAGGCCTTGGCTCCCTTATCCGTTTTGACGGAAACTTTAACGTGACCGTAAATGTCGCTTACCAGACCGAGCAGCTGGTACCCATAAAAACCGGCACCGGTACGCTGGAGGGGCTGGTTTTTGATGAAAACGACGGGAACTTATTTCTATACGGCGATCTGTTACAGACCGCCGTGCATGAGGATCCGGAAGCTTCGCTGGCTTATTGCTTCTACCGCCCCAAAGAAGCCGATACCCGCAAAGTACCGCTGTTAATCTGGCTGCACGGCGCCGGGGAAGGGGGAAAGGAACCCCTCATCGCCGCCACCGGCAACAAGGTGGTTAACCTGATTTCTCCCGATATCCAGAAAAAGTTCGGAGGCGCCTATCTGCTGGCCCCCCAGACGCCAACCATGTGGATGGACGACGGTAGCGGCGGCTATACGAAAGACGGGTCCTCCATGTATGTGGAACCTCTGGAACGGCTGATTGCCGCTTTTATCCGGGATCATGATGATATTGACACGGCTCGGATATATCTGGGCGGAGACTCCAACGGCGGCTTCATGACTATGAAAATGCTGATCCGCAATCCCGGCAGATATGCGGCGGCCTTCCCGGTATGTGAAGCACTGGCGGACTGCTTCATCACAGATGAAGACATCGCCGCCATTGCTTCCAAACCCATCTGGTTCACTCACGCCGAGGATGACCCGGTGGTGATCCCGGATCAGTATGTCGTCCCTACCTATAAGAGACTGATTGCTGCCGGCGGAAAAAATATTCATTTTACATACTGGGAGCATATTACGGATCAGACCGGCCTGTATTTTAATGAAGACGGCACGCCTTATACCTACATGGGGCACTGGTCCTGGATTCCTATGCTGAACAACCATTGCACTCTCGATTTCGACGGGGAACCGGTGATGTGCCATGGGAAACCGGCCGCCATCATTGACTGGATTGCGGCGCAGAGACTGGGGACGTTGTCTCATGGATAACAGCTGCATTTTATCCATTACTATGTTTCATCCACATAAGCATTTCATCCCAGTCTCTGACCTGTGTTTTCTGCATCCAGTCATAAAAAAGACCTTTCATCCTGTCCGCAGTTTCCTTTTCCTCCTCCGCAATGTCATGAAGTTCCGTCCTGTCTTTTTCCATATCATACAGTTCAAACGGACCGGGATATTTTCGTACCAGCTTGTACCGTCCCAGCCTGACCCCGCCGTTGCCTTCATGCTCCCAGAAAATAGGCCGTGTCCGTCCCCACTCCTTCCCGTTCCCGGGAAGTCCGGCAAAGCTTGCCGCAAGGCTTTCTCCCTGGAGGGGAAGCAGAGTCTTTCCTTCCTTTTGCCCGGGGTACTCTGCCCCCGCCAGTTCCAGAAGGGTTGGAAAGATATCAATAAAATGCACCGGCGTATGCCGCAGCGCCCCGTTTTCCCTGATTCCATTTTTCCACTGTACCACAAAAGGGGAGGCGATCCCGCCTTCATGAATCCAGTGCTTAAACAGCCGGAACGGCGTATTGCTCACATTTGCCCAGGGAAGGCCATAGCTCATATAGGTATCCTCTCCGCCGGGACGGATCCCGGGACGGTTTCCCACAGCGACCACCCTGCCGTCCCGCGTCTTTTCCTCCGCAAAATTCATAATCCATCCATCCGGGGGCAGTTCCTCCGCACAGGCTCCGTTATCCGATAAAAACAGAAAAACCGTATTCTCTTCCTCCCCGGCGCCGGTTACCGCTTCCATAATCTGTCCTACCGCCCGATCCATTTCCATCACCTGCGCGGCATAAACGGCCATTTTGATATCCTCCCGGTCTTTATCCGCCACGCTTTCCCAATCCGGTGACTGCGCATCTCTTGGCGACATATCCCAGATATCCTGTACGATTCCCATCTCCACCTGCCGGCGGTACCGCTGTCTGCGGATTTCATCAAAGCCGCACAGATAGGAGCCTTCCCGATCCCTGATATCCTTTTCCCTTGCATGCAGAGGCCAGTGGGGTGCATTGAATGCCACATATAGAAAATACGGATTTCCGCTGCCGGAAAACTGTTTGATATATTCACAGCTTTTTTCCCCTATTTTTTCTGTATAATAAAAGTCATCGGAGGGCCGGACGGTAAGCCATTTCCCGTCCTCTGTCAAAGTGACCGGATTATAATAATTCCCCGCGCCCTCCAACGTGCCGTAAAACCGGTCAAAACCTCTCTGCAGGGGCGTGGGATAGCCTTCCTGCCCGGCTATGCTTTCGGCTTCTTTCCGGTGTCCGTACTCGCCTCCCACATGCCATTTACCCACCATTCCGGTCTGGTAACCGCAGTTTTTCAGCCCTTCCGCCAGGGTAAGGCAGTTTTCATTCAGATATCCCTGGTATTGGGGAATCCCTATATTACCGGTCATGTGCCCTACTCCCGCCTGATGGGGATACAACCCTGTCAGAAGGGATGCACGGCTCGGACAGCACCTCGCATTGCTGTACATCTGGGTATACCGCAGACCGCAGGCTGCCATACGGTCAATACAGGGGGTAGGGATTTCCGAACCATAACACCCGATATCGGAAAACCCCATATCATCTGCCAGAAATAATATAATATTGGGCCTTTTTTCCTCTTTCATATACCACCTTCCCGTATCACCAATAATAAGTATCCGCCTCTTTTTCCGGGACTTGCGCCGCCTCTTTATCAAATAACAGCTCACGCTCCGCCTGCGTCAGTTCTCTTCCCGTATATTCCCGGAACCGAGTCATAAAATCCCTCTGCCAGCTTTCGGCGTTAAAAAGCACGGTACGGCCTGCACCGGATTTTTCCGGATTGTCCGAAGCGTACAAAAGCTCCTGCAACAGATGTCCGGCCCGTTCCCCTTCATAAAACTTCTGCATCTGATAATTGGCCCAAAAATGGAACTTTCCCCGTATGGAACCGTGGTAAGGCTTATAAGGAACCGGCACAAAATCCCCGCCGCGGGTAATGTCCTGCGGCCCGCATTCCTGTTCGTAACGCAGAGCTTCCCCGCGCAGACGGCTGACTGTTTCCCGGATATTCTCCGCCTTTTCCCCCGCCAGGTTACGTTCTTCCCCGCTGTCCTGCTGCATATCATACAGTTCTTCGTACCCGCCGTTATAATGGAAAACATATTTATACCTGCTATTCCTGCACATCACCCAGCGCCGGTATCCCAGGCCGGAGGAGGAGAACTGGAATTCCCGGTCATTCTTCTGCGCCAGCCGGAAAAGGGATTCTCCCCGCAGTTCTCCTGCCGGATAAGCAAGGCCGCAGACATCCAGACAAGTTGGCAGCAGATCAAAGGTATCCACAAATCCGCCGGTTTTTCTTCCTCCCTCAAGCCTCTTTGGGTAACGCAGAAGCAAGGGTACGCGCACTGCGCCTTCATAGGGCAGCTCCTTACTGTAATACCCCTTGTCCTGCAGCATTTCCCCGTGATCAGAGGTGAAAATAATGAGGGTATTGTCTAATAGTCCTTTGTCCTGCAGGGCATCCAGTATCTTCCCCACCGCCATATCCACCATGCTCACCGCGGTATAATATGCTTTTCTAACCGCTTCCTTCTCTTCCCTGCTGTCCCAATCCCCAAACCAGGGATTGGGCTCATTGCCGTCCATTGGCATCCTGGAACGGGGTACCGGTTCCGGAACCGCAGACTCCCGGTACATATCATCCAGCTCTTTCGGAATATTCCAGGGCGGATGCGGCTGGATAAACCCGCACATGAGAAAAAATGGCTCCTCTCCGTTTTCTTCCAGCCACTGTATGCTTCTGTCAGCGACCCACATGGTTCCATGGTCCGCAAGCTTCTGAACCGAGTTTTGCGGCACATGATACAAAAGCGGCCTGACGCCATGCGGATTCTGGATCTCTCCAAGCCCTTTTTCCTTCAGATACTGCAGATACTGATCATCCTGTCTTCTTTTGGGAAGTTCCTCCATCAGATACATTTCCCCGAATCCATGATGTTCCCTTGCAGGGAAAAAATGCATTTTCCCCACCGCTGCAGTCCGATAGCCATTCTCACTGAAAATACGGGGCAGAGTAGGGGTTGCATACTTATCAATAGGCTTTTCTTCCAAATTGGTATAGTAACCATGATCCCGGCCAGGCCGCCCTGTGATTAAATCATGCCTGCATGCCATACATACCGGATTGGTGGAATGACATTGCTCAAAAAGGACACCCTCCCGTGCCAGCCGATCCAGATTCGGGGTATGCATATGGGGAAAACCCGCCGCCGCGATGGTATCATACCGCTGCTGATCGGAAAGAAGCAGCAGTACATTCGGCCTTTTTTTTGTTTTTTCTTCCATCATTTCCTCCTTTTCAAAAATTTTATGCAATTCACCAACACTCAACCCTTGACGGCCCCTATCATAAGCCCTTTTTCAAAATACTTCTGTACAAAAGGATAAACACAAAGGATCGGCAGGGTGGATACAATGATTACCGCATATTTCACCTGATCCGCACTGTCCTGGGCATAGCCGCCCTGAATCCCTCCGTTGCCGCCCGAAAAAGCTTCATTTAAAAGCAATATCCTGCGCAGCACAATCTGCAGCGGATCATTGCCTCCGTTATTATTAAAAATCAGAGCATTAAAATAATCATTCCAATGGGCCACCGCATAATAAAGAAGCAGAACGGATAGCAACGCCTTGGACAGAGGAAGTACCACTTTTGTGAAATAGGACATATGAGAGCATCCGTCCAGAATAGCCGCTTCATATAAATCCTCCGGTATGGAATTGGAAATAAAAGTTCTTGCTATAATCAAATTATAAATATTAATCGCCATATATACAATCAATATCGCTTTGGTGCTTATCAGATTCAGGGCGCTTACCGTCATATAAAGAGGCACCAGCCCGCCGCTGAAGAACATGGTAAAAACAAAATAAAGCATTACTTTATCCGCCATCCGGAAATCCTTACGGGAGAGAGCATAGGCCGCCGGCAGCGTCACCGCCATATTCAATGCAGTTCCGGCCGCTACATAGAAAATAGTGTTTGCATACCCCTTCCAAATCCTCGCATCATTCAGAATCTGTTCATAGCCGTAAAAACGGATATCCTTCGGAAGGAACGTAACCTTCCCCAGATTGACCATGTTGGAATTGCTGACAGAAGCGATAACAACAAACCAGAGGGGATATGCGATTATGATAAAAATCATAATGCTGAGCACAATAACGGCAACGGAAAAAATCGTATCCGGCCAGTAAATCTTTTTTCTTTCTGTTTTCAATTTTTTTCCTTTCTGTCTGCGTCTTCCCCGCAGACATAAATGCAGATACCTGCTCCTACAGCAATCCGTTTCCGGTCGTCCTTTTGGCAATATGGTTGGTAACCAGCAGAAATAAAAAGTTGATTATATTATTAAAAAGCCCCACCGCAGCGCCGAAGGAAAACTGGGATGACTTGATCCCCACAGAATAAACATAGGTGGAAATCACCTGACTCGCCCCCAGATTCAGACTGTTCTGCATCAGATAGATTTTATCAAAGCCGACTGCAAGGATATGTCCCATATTCATGATCAGAAGAATGATAACCGTTGGAAGAATTGCCGGAAAATCGATATTCCACATGGTCTGCCATTTATTTGCCCCGTCAATTTTACAGGCATCATACAACTGGGTATCCACGGATGAGAGTGCAGCGAGGTATATAATGCTGTTCCAGCCCATACTCTGCCATACCCCCGACAATACGTATACCGGAACAAAAGCCTTTTCCGATCCGAGAAGGTTGGTATTTCCCGCCACCAGATGAATACTTTTCAGAAAATTTCCCACAACGCCGCTGTCATTTGCAAGCATAATAGTAAGCATTGATACCAATACCACCACCGAAATAAAATACGGGATATATACGGTGGTCTGTACCGTACGCTTCCATTTTTTATTCCTAATCTGATTGATTATCATAGCCAGAATAATCGGAGCCGGAAAACCCACAATAATACTGACCGCAGAAATCACAAAGGTATTTTTCAGGGTTGTAAGGAACATGGGGCTGGAAAAATACTGATTAAAATATTTCATCCCCACAAATTCCCCTCCGGTAATTCCTGCAGAAAAGCTGTATTCCCGGAATGCTAACTGCATCCCGTACATCGGTATATAACAGAAAATAAATACATATAAAACAGCCGGGAGAAGCATAACCCACAGCTGATAGTTCTTTTTCCAGTAATTTGCCTTCCTTTTCATAGCGCGCCTCTCTTTTCATGCGGGACCGCCCCTTTGCCGTTGAAAGAGACGGTCCCTGCAGGATTTATTTGCTCCGATATTCTTCAAATGCCGCCTGGCGGATTTCCAATATCTGAGGAAGCCCCGCATCGTTCACATTCTTCACATAAGTATCCCAATCCTTGTCAATATCTGATTCCCCTGTAAGCCACAGGGACCAGTAATTGTCAATAATATTATTGATATTCGCCTGGGTAAGAGCCATGGTATTTTGTTCCTCATCCGTATATTTCATGAACATCTGCGGATAATAGTCGGATTCGTCCATTTTATCCAGAACAGCATCATATTCTTTTCTTTCTTCCACGGCAAAGGTCATATCCCGGGCCATTTCCAGCTCCGTGCTTCTGCGGATATACATGGGGCCGTTTCCCGCAAAGGCATTCGTCCATTTCCAGGTGCCCGGATCCATGTCTGCCTCCAGGGGAGGAAGCACCTTGAAGGAATGATCACCGGTCTGTTCCACGCAGCCGTCCGCAATTCCTCCGAACAGCACCTGCACACTGGCAGCCTCTTCATAAAAGGTATCGATAAAACGCATGGCTGCTTCCGGATTTTTACATTTGGCGCTCATACAGATGCGGTTTGCGGACATATTCAGCCCGGAATAGTCATTTCTCCAACGGGTATCATAGGTACCCGGCCCGCAGTCCACATCATATGCAAGAGGTGCGAGCGGCACATACTGGGAATACAATTCAGGCCCGAATTTATCGGTTTCTTCCCAGCCGAAAGCCACACCCACAAGGGCATTTCCGTTCTCGTCACCGCGGGACAAGGATTGATAGGCAGAGTAATCACTTGTCAACGCTTTCTGGTTAATCAGCCCTTCCTTATACCATTCAGACATATATCTGAGGAAATCACGATATCTGTCGTCCACCGCATAGCACTTAACCTTCCCATCCTGTGCAAAGTAACCTTCCTGTCCCCAGTTTGTAAGCTGTATTCCTGTAGCTCCCAGCAGGTTTGTCAGGGAATAAGCGCTGTTAAACCATGCATTATTGCCGCCGTACGCATTAAAATCCAGCGGAACCTCATCATCCGGATTCCCATTTCCATTGGCATCCTGATCCTTAAAAGCTTTCAGCACTTCCTCAAGCTCTGTGAAGGTTTCCGGCATTTCCAGTCCCAGATTGTCCAGCCATTTCTTATTAATAAACATGACGGTATTTGTGGCCGGCCATTTCCCCTGGAATTTGGGGGCCGCAAATATTTTTCCTTCCTTTGTGGTTGCCAGGATTCTGGTATCCGGCTCTTCCTCAAACATCTGCATAACATTAGGTGCGTTTTCTTCTATCAATTGGGACAATTCCATAAATAAGCCGTTATATTTGGTATAATCGGAATCCACCGTGGCGTTAATCAGGATATCCGGTATATCCCCCGAAGCAAACCTTGTGGATTTGGTCGTTTCCCAATCGGAATAAATCTGCTCCCATTCAATGTCCACATTTGCTTTTGCCTCCAGCTCCTGCAGCCACTGCAGTTCATTCATATCCTTTGTTAAGGAATGGGATACATAAAGCCCGGTCAATTTTATGGTTTCCGTGTTCCCGCCTTCCTCCGCCTTTCTATCTGTCTGCGTTTCTTTCCCATTTACTACAGATGTATTTTCCGAATCTGCATTCTCATGCGAACCACAGCCAGCCAATGGAACAGCCAGCATACATACGGACAACAGAAGTGCAATTACTTTCCTTCTCATAGAACTTCCTCCTGCATTCATTTTTCATTTTCTGCTTTTTTAACCGGTATCAGTTCGTTCTGCTGCAGCACTTCTGAACCTGAAAACAGTGTATCTCCATGCTGTTTTTTTGTAAATATCGCATATTTTAAGCGTGCGGATTTTGAATCAGTACAGCATTTTTATTACTCTTTTCATATTTTTCAAAATCTGTTGCATTCAATTTTGGCAATATATCCAATTCTCCTTTACGCATCACCCAATTGTCCCCCGCACTTCGCCCAACAAAAAACAGGCAGTCCGATTCCTCTTTCTGCCTGTTTCCAGCTATACTGCCTTACTATATTCCCGTATCATCCGATTTCTTCCCAGTTACCGGCTTCCTTCTTCTTCATTCAGCCGGAAATGGTTTTCCAGTTCCGTCAAAACCTCCTGCCGGGTATCCCTGCTGCAGTCCCTGCGTTCCAAAACATAAAACCCGCTCTCCGCATATTCCCGATAACGTTCCTCACTGTTTACCCGTGCAATGCAGGCCTTGTAGTTCGCCAGTGTTTTTTCCGGCCCCTTCCCGAAAGCCGCAGCAGTTCTGCAATCTCCACCTCCGCCGCCTCCGAAGAACAGCCCCGGATCCACCTGTCATATTCCTCCGGAGAACGGTTCACAAATTCCTGCCAGTCCTTCATTGTCTGAAAATAACACAAATTCGGCTGCCTGTCCGCTTCCTTTACCTTATCCCCCAGCCCGTCATGATAATTCTCCCCGCAAAAAACCATCCCCTATTTATCCGCAAGCATCTTCACCATAGTAGATTTCCCCGCATAGGCCGTACCTGTAATAAAATACACATCCCGCAGGCAATACCGTATAATATTACTTTCCAATCCGATTTTCATCCCTATCCCCCTTCCGCCAATTGCAGATAACTTATCTGCATCCGTTATACTTCAATAACTTTCATGACACATCTTCCCTCCTATTTTAACACAATTCTGCCGGTTCTCCACCAATTCTCTTTTTATTCAGGATATTTCATTCCAAGCCCGGCCCCTTTTTCCAATTCCGGATACAGAGCAGAAGATATCGCTTCATAACCAGCCAGATATCCCCGGGCGGTAAAAACGATCGGAACCATCTGATCCTCCGGGGGTACCTCATACCTTTCAAAAAATGCCTGAAGGATCTCCGCATTCCTTCCCGACCTGGTGTTGATTCTAATTATCTGCTGGGGATAGGAAGTGCCATCCACCATCACCGTTTCCGGAAGCAAATCCAGAACCTCCTCACCGGTTTTGCTGCATTCCCCGCATACGGTCCGATAAAAATAAACAACGGATGAGCCGCCTTTTTCCAGCTTATAACCGGCAAGCAGCTGTTTCAGCGTCTGCTTCTTCGTGGGATCAAAAACGCCCCGCCCATAAACAAACAAATCCTCCCCCGCAGTCAGATATGCTTCCCGGATGGATGCACGGATGGAATCTATCCCCAAATAGATATTCCCGTTTATTGTCATAACCGGGTATGTGAGAGAGCCGGCAAATTCTTCCTGGAATCCCAGTTTTTTAAGCTCCGCATCCCTCATCTGCGCGTCTGCTTTGCGAAAAACATTATAAACGGACACCGTATAAGGATACAGGCCGGAAACATCGTCCAGTTCCTCCGACACGATTTCATAAATCTCTTTTGTCCCATCGCAGGAAGCACAGGGTTCATCATAATAAAAATGTATTTCCACGTTTTCCGGCTGTTCAGGTACCTCTTTTGTGCATCCGGAAAGGGCAGCGCACAGCAGAATAGAAAAGAAGCATAGGAAAACATTACGCATCGCTGTCAAAAATCCGCCTCCGTTACACTGCATGTCATCCCTTTTGCAAGAGTGACTTTTTTCTTTTTGTCCTTATAACAGATAATCAGCTCTCTTTCCTGCGGCATCGTCCCCTTCAGCTGCGCTTTTTCAAGCCTGCCCTCCCTGAAACGGACAGATACCGTCACCCCTGCACGGGTACGCAGCCCGGAAACCATACCTGTCCCAAAAGCCTTCGGAAGCGCCGGAAGCAGTTCAACCGCCCCTTCCGTGCTTTGCAGCAGCATTTCCGCGATACCTGCACAGGAACCGAAATTGGAATCAATCTGGAACGGAGGATGCGCGCCGAACATATTAGGATAACAGCCTCCCCCCTGCCGGTAATTCATAGGATCGCTGCCGTCCACAGGACGCATTTGTTTTTTCAGCATTCCATAAGCTTTTTCCGGGTTATGCAGACGGGCCCACAGACAGATTCTCCAGGCAAGCGCCCAGCCGGTGCTTTCATCCCCTCTCAGTTCCAGTGTCCGGCGGCAGGCCTCTGCCAGTTCGGGCGTTTTCTCCGCAGATATCTGCCTTCCCGGATATAAGGGATAGAGATGGGAAGTATGCCTGTGCGTCGGCTCGCTTTCCTCCAGTTCTTCATTCCACTCAAGCAGTTCGCCGCGTGATCCCATCCGGTAAGACGGAAGGCGTTTCCGTGCTTTTTCCACTTCTGCAAGAAATTCCTGGTCGATTCCCAGCAGCCGGCAGCAGGCGGCAGCATTCTCTAATGTCTCACGGACGATTGCCATCGTCATCGTAGTCGTCTGGCTGACCGCACCAATTTTGCCGTGACGGACAAACTGATTCTCCGGGGAGGTAGACGGCGCAAAGATCAGTTCGCCATCCTCATTCTCAACAAGGACATCCAGGAAAAAACGGGCCGCGTCCCGGATGATGGGATAACCCGTCTGACGCAGGAATTCCAAATCCCCGGAAAACAGGTAATGGTCATAAACATGCGCACTTAACCAGCCGGCGGAAAGAGGCCAGAAAGCATACACGGCCGTCCCCTTCCCATGATCCCCTACCGGTGTGGAAAGACACCAGATATCACTGTTATGATGGGATACAAACCCTCCGGCATGATAGTGGATTCGGGCGGTATTCCCTCCGCTGATCCGCAGATTATTAATCAGGTCAAATAAAGGCTCATGCATTTCCGGCAGATTCACCGTTTCCGCTCCCCAATAGTTCATCTGCGTATTGATATTGATTGTATAATTGGAACTCCACGGGGCGCGCAGATGCTGGTTCCAGATTCCCTGGAGATTGGCAGGCTGTGTTCCCGGACGGGAGCAAGAGATCAGGAGATAACGCCCATACTGGAAAAGCAGGGTGAATCGTGCCGGATCCACATCCCTTTCCCAGTCAGCCAGCCGTTCCGGAGTCGGTAATTCCTCTCTTCCCGGTCCCAGATCGAGGCAGACCCGGTTAAAATATTGCTGATATTCTTCTATATGCCGTGCGAGAAGCCTGTCATATCCCATCTTCTGTGCAGCCTGAAGCTCCCTGAAGCATGGTTCTTTATAAGGCTTCCCCTCCAGGAACGGATGCCGGAACGGGCCATGGAAGCTTGTCCGGGCCGCCAGATACAAGGTGATGCTGTCCGCATGTATTACCTCCAGCGCATCCGGCAGCCTTTTCACTTCCCCTCCCTTTGCATCAACCGCTGCTACCGCACAAAACTGCATCCCTTTCTTTTCTGGATCTTCCTCATAAATAACCGGATCCGGGGAATCTATATAGGAAGGATCTACCTGTGAAGGAGCGATTCCATCCAGAATCATTCTGTTTTCTTCCGTAGTTACTCCCGCGCGAAGCTGACTGGAAAAACCGGCTTTCAGAGACACCATACCAGGCCGGTCGGCGGAAATGTGTATCACCATAACCTGATCCGGCGCACTGACAAACATTTCCCGGACGTAAGTAACCTCTCCTGCCGAATACTGCAGTCTGGAAAGCGCCTTTTCAAGATCCAGGGAGCGGCGGTAATTGCGGATTTCTCCTTCCGGATGCACCATATCCAGCGTCAATTCCCCTAACGGCAGATAACTCTGTGTATATTCTGCGAGCACATTCTGTTCCAGGAGTTCCTGCGCCTCTTCATATCTCTTTTCCATAGCCAGTTGGCGTGCCTGTTCGTAGTATTTGGCTGCTCCGGGAATGTCATAGCTCCTGGGATAACCTGACCACAGGGAATCCTCATTTAAGGAAATCTTCTCCTGCCCGATCCCTGACCATACCATTGCCCCCAGCCTTCCGTTCCCCAGCGGAAGGGCCTCTTCCCAATATGATGCCGGTTCTTTGTACCATAATTCCATCATCCTGTTCCTTCCTTTCCCTAACCTAAGAATAAATGCTTTCTAAAGATAGAATCCCTCCTGCGCCAGTCCCTTCCAATAAATAAAAACAGTCAGGCCCCGGAAAATTCCGGAAGCCTGACCGTCTTATCCGTTTGAACATAAGGTTGGCCCGCGCAGCAGAGCGTCCGTTGTTTTATCTGCCGGCAGCCGTCTTATATATTTCTATATACCGATCAACTCTGTACGAATCCAGTTCGCTCAGATACTGCTCCCAGCCGGATTCGATGTCACGATCCCCTGTAATAAACTGAACGGTAGCCATACGGACAAAGTTGTTAAGATTCGTCTGGATTTCCGCATAGTCATCCGCCATGTCTATAGGAATGTATACCATATAATCCAGTCTTTCTTCCGGTATGTACTGCTCTACCTTTTGGGTATCAAGAGTAATGCGCTGCTCATAATTTCCGGGCAGATAAATATCCTCCGCCTCAGGAAGCATGGAAAGACGGAAAGAAGCCAAATCCGCCTGCGGCCCTACCCCCATCGTACCCTTCTTGATCTCCGCACTCTGATCTTCCGTAACGGAATTCACAATATATCTGGCTTCGCCGCCAAATACGTTCTTGGTTCCCTCAGGAGCATAATCCCAGCCAAGCCCCCGTTCTCCATACATACGTTCCATATTATAATCGTCATCATAGAAGAACTCATCAATCAGGCGGAAAGCGGCTTCCGGATATTTACAGGTATCTGTAATCACCGCATGGAACCCTTGTATTTCACCCTCATTTGCATTCTGTCCCTGACGCCTGAAACCGTCCGGCCCTGCCACGGGAATCAGAATCTGATAATTTTCCGCTTCTTCCGGATTATTATTGTCATAACCCATACCCGCATGATCACAGACATACATCCCCACCACATGCGGTTCTGTCCGGATCGTCTGTGCCATCTGATCGTCCTTCTGGGTAAAGGAAGTACCGTCAATCAGCCCTTCGTCATAAAGGCTCTTAATATAACGAAGTCCTTCCCGGTAAGCATCCGTCGACGGAGAAAATTCCACCGTTTTCCCATCGGCGCCGAGGCTGAGCCAGAAATCCGGTTTTACCGTCTGGAAAGACATACCCATCAATGCGTATTCAACCATCGTATTCCAGGTAGTCGCACCGATCATACCGATTTCATCTTTCTTTCCGTTTCCGTTGGGATCGTCGTTTACAAAAGCCCTTAATACTTCTCTCAGCTCTTCCGTATTTTCAGGCATATCCAGCCCCAGGCTGTCCATCCAGTCCTGGCGCAGATAGATTTTGGGATAGGCACTGCAGTGATAGCACTCTGAAAAACGTGCGAATCCGTAGATTTCCCCATCCGGTGCAATACAGCTCTCCTTATAGTTCGGATTCTCATCAAAAATACGCTTCATATTGTTGCCGTACTTATCAATGAAATCGGTAATAGGAAGTAACACGCCTTCCTTAACCCCATACTGCATAACATCCGATTTGGTAAATACGGTCGGCCAGTCCGTCAGTATAAGATCCGGGTAATCCCCGCTGGCCAGCATCAGGTTTCTCTTCTGGAGCGCATCGGAAAGAGGCGTTGAAATAATCTCCATCTTGATATTCGATTTTTCTTCAATCTGCTTCACAAACCGATTCTGTTCCCAATCGATATCAGCCCCACCTTCAATCCATACCTTCAGCGTAATTTTCTCATTCATGATCGGCATTCCGGTGGCGTTAAAACCTTCCGGTCCGGAAGCGTCCGCCGCCTCAGAAGCCGCTGCAGCAGAACCTTCCCCTCCTTTGCTGTCCGCGCCGGTTTCTGTTTTCCCGGACGAACATCCTGCTATGCTGATTACCATACACGCAGATAACAGCAAAGCTAACACTCTTTTTTTCATAGCTACAAATCCTCCTTGTTTTCTGAAGGAAAATGCGAGTCTCTGCGAGCAGAGGATTTTCCTCCTTTTATTTATCCGGAAACCTTTCCTTTCCCGTCACGGGAAAGGAGGCTCCAATGATACCCCCCACAGGCCTTACCCCTTAATCGCCCCTACCATAATTCCTTTTACAAAATATTTCTGAACGAAAGGATAAAGCAGCATAACCGGCACAGAACCCACAATAATACTTGAATATTGCAGCAGATATTTTGTTTCCTGCATCTCAAGCTGTTTCGTAACATCAAGAGTCATGCCGGCCGTGCCCATATTAACCAGAATCTCCCGCAGAACCAGCTGGAGCGGGAACTTGGTATTCGTACTCAGATACATCATTTCATTAAAATAAGAATTCCAGTGCCCCACCGCATACAGCAGGACATTCACGGCCAGGATCGGCTTCGCAAGAGGAATGGCAATTTTAATCAGGAATGTAAAATCATCACAGCCGTCCACGCTGGCACTCTCCTGCACTTCCCCGGGAATTGTGGACTGGAAATAGGTACGGGTAATAATCAGATTCCAGACCGATATAGAGGTCGGTATCACCAGCGCCCAGATACTGTCAAGCATCCCCAGGTTTTTAATCAGAATATAGGTGGGAATCATTCCGCCGTTAAACAGCATGGTAAACGTAAACAAAAGCATGATGGGATTACGGATCGCCAGATCCTTACGGGAAAGCGGATAGGCTGCCAGCACCGTCATAACCAGATTAATCACAGTACCCACCACCGTATATAAGAGGGAGTTGCCGAATCCGGACATCAACAGTTCATGATTGAGAAGCATTTTATAGCCGCGCAGGGTAAAATCCACAGGCAGCAGAAAAACCTGGCCGGAAAGAAGTGCTTTCGGCGATGAAAAAGAGGCCGCCACCACATAAATCATCGGAATCAGAATACAGATGACTGACACGGCACACAAAATGTGTACCAATGCCATATATAAGTAATCCTTCGGTTTTGTATAATACCGGACAGACATTTTATTCTTTTTAGTTACCTTTGTCATAGCTGCCTCCTCACCACAAGCTGGTCTCATTCACTTTTTTGGAAAACATATTTGCAAGCACGATCAATACCAGATTACATACGGAATTAAACAATCCCACCGCTGTTGCATAGGAATACTGGAAATTAATAAGGCCCCGTTTATACACAAAGGTGGAAATAATCTCAGAAGACTGCATATTCACGGGATTCTGCATCAAATATACCTTTTCAAACCCCAGGCTCATAATGCTGCCTACCGCCAGAATCAGCTGAATGACAATCGTCGGCATAATTGCAGGAATGTCTACATTCCATACTCTTGCGAAACGGCCCGCGCCGTCAATAATCGCGGCCTCTGTCTGAGATATATCAACGCTCGCAAGTGCCGCAATATAAATAACAGCACTGTATCCCATCCCCTGCCAGACCCCCGACCATACATACAGGCTTCTGAAAAGTTCCGGCTTTCCCATAAAATCAACGGCCGTCCCTCCAAGCAGGGTAATAATATTGTTGACCAGACCTGTCCGAACCGAAAAAATATTCTGCATGATCCCAACCAATACCACTGTGGATATGAAATAAGGCAGGTAGGTAACCATCTGGACCATTTTCTTATAATGCCGCCCCCGCATTTCATTGATTGCCAATGCAAGCAGGATTGGCATAGGAAAACTGATGATAAGACTGTACAGACTGAGAATCAGTGTATTTCTCATTAAATTCCTGAAATCCGGTGTGGTAAAGAAATTTTTGAAGTGTTTTAACCCCACCCAGTCGCTCCCCCAGATTCCTCCCCGGATAGAATAATCCTTAAACGCGATAATTGCCCCTCCCATCGGGAGATAAGCAAAAATAAGCAGATAGGTAACCGGCAGAACCAGCATCAAATATAACTGCCAGTGCCTTTTTACCTCCACAGATATTCTTTTTCCCAAGCTTTTCTTAGCATTCGGCCGGCTGTTCATAACCATTCCCTTCTCCCTGGTAGTTTTCACCCCCATAAACAATTCCTCCCTTATAAAAATAAAATGTAATAGATACGCTTCATACGTAATGACGGTATGCGGCGCGTATTTCCCTTCCAAACTTCTCTCTATAAATCAGGTTTAAAAGCGATATACGTTTATGTAACGTATTTTTTTGCAAAATATATGCTATAGGTCATATAAACGTGAGGTGCGTATGAAAAAAATAAGTTTCGGTGATAATAAAAACGTAATTAATGATAATTTAAAAGCAATCAGGCAGGAACGGAATCTGACCCAAAGTGAATTAGCAGCTAAAATGAAAACCTATAATGTTAATTTGGATCAGCAAATGATCAGCAAAATTGAAAACAATACCCGCATTGTAACAGACTATGAACTGGTTTGTTTCTGTCAGGTTCTCGAGGTAGACGTAAATACGATGCTGCAAAATTTCTACAACAATTTAAAACCAGGTAAATAAAACAATAGTGAGATTTACCTATTTTTTTTAGTTACTTAATGCCAAAATGTACAATACGTTTATGTGACGTATTATAACTCATGTTTCATGATAAAGTCAATAAAAATAAGTCACATAAACGTAGGGAACGAAATGAAGAAAATAACTTTTGGCGATAACAAAAATATAATTGGGAAAAATCTGAAAAGCATAAGAAAAGAAAGGCATTTGACACAGGGTGAACTGGCTGCCAAAATGCAGACGTTTAATGTTAATATTGACCAACAAATGATCAGCAAAATTGAAAATAACGCCCGTATTGTAACCGATTATGAATTAGCCAGCCTTTGTTATATTCTTGGAGTGGATATCAAGGAAATGCTGCAAAATATAGATGAACTTCCACCAATTCCCCGCCCATCCTCTTCTGATCCTGGGGTTGGGGGGCAAATCTTCCCCGGGACGCCAAATAATACAGCTAAAAAGAAGTGATAAATGCCTTTTTAACTAGAATTCTTAAAGAACACCCTGTAAATTGGAAATAAAAAAGTCCGTTGCTTTATGATAACGGAACCCGTCTGCCGGAAAATATAACCAAGCATCTGGAAGACGGAATATGGGAACTGCGGCCAGGGAATAACCGTGTATTTTATTTCTATTATAAAAATGACACCTTCGTCCTTCTTCATCATTTCCGTAAGAAGTCACAGAAAACACCACGACGCGAGATTGAAAAAGCGAAAGCAGAACGTGATGATTACCTTTCCAGAAAGGAGGATGACTAAACATGAAAACATGGGAAGATTACAAAGAACACGTAAAAGCTATTGATCCGGAAAGCAAAAAAGATTTCGAGGAGGCCGAAAATCTGGCCTCTATTGTAGGAGCCATGATAAAACAGCGCAATGCCCTTGGAATCAGCCAGAGGGAGCTTGCCGCTATCTGTGGAATCCCCCAGTCCTCTGTTGCAAGAATTGAATCCTTTAAAACAACACCGAATCTGGATACCCTGCTTAAAATTTTACAGCCCCTTGGTTTAACTCTGACGGTTTCCGGCAAGAAACAGCCCTCTCGTTAATTTTAAACCACCGTATCTGTATCCGGGACAGATAAAGTTCTGCTCTCGGATACAGTATCGGACTGGATACGGTGGAGGCAGGGATCTTCCCCCTTCCCATCTACTGAAAATGTCTGCAATATCCCCGCACCGAAAGGCCCGCAAACACCGGAATTTCCGCCAAGGCCGCGCCAAGAATCACGAAAGGCGCCCACAGGCTGTATCCGCCTATATGCAGGAAATTAAAATCGGTTACCTCCGAAGCAAAACCTCCCAATATCGAGATACCTCCCGACGGCAGAATGCACCGCAGCCAGGACACCCCATTTCCTGAAGAGGACATGAACAAAATGATGGGACTGAGAAAAAACAACAGCGACAGAGCCAGCGCGCTTACCGTGGTTTTACAACGCGAGGAAAGAAACAGCGTAAAACAGACAGACGCCAGCAGGCATGCAAAACCGGCCGCAGTCACAATGAGCTGAAGCTGCCCGATATTCAAATCGCTCAAGCTCACCGTGGAAAAGACCAGCTGCATGGAACTTTTCAGCATATCCCAGCCGAAAAAGCTGTTGGAAAGGACCAGATGCCAGGACGCACACAGGAGAAAGGAAACGGATGTGATCACCAGCGCAGACGCCAGCTTCACTACCGCCAGCCTCCTTTTTCCATACCTGGTACAGCGCAGGATATCATCCGCATGGGTCTGGTAATCGGCGGAATAAACCGGTGCGGCGATAATAACACAGAACAGCGTCAAAAGAAATACCGTGAGCATCTGGTAATCATAGGCATTTGTGCTGTAGCCCGGATAATAAGTAAAAGGCATTTTTACCTTTGCATACATCTTCTCCGCCTGTTGTGCCGCCTCCGGGTGATTTTTCTGCTCCAGCTTCATCAGGTCGTTAAGATGGGCAGGACACTGTTCATAAAAATGATCCAGCCATTCCGGATCCAGGCCGATTATTCCTGGCGCCATACCCGTTTCCGCATCTGCATACACCTCCGTTATCCTGGAAAGAAGGGGCGCCACGGGAAGTATTTTTTCCACGTAAACCTCTGTGGGCAGCTGATAAGCATAGGTCTTATCATATTCCGCAAGCATCTGCCCGGCGGTTTCAACCGCTTTCTTCAGCTGTTCCTGTGTGATCTCCCCGGACAGCCCCGCCTGGGCCTGCTTTGTCAGCCGGATTGCATCCAGTCCCGTGATTTCCTGTTCCTTTCCCTCTTCTCCGATATTCCTGATTTCAAATGTCACCGGCAGCCAGGCCATCAGCGTGGACAGCCCAAAGGCGGCCAGCAGCAGAATCCAGGTTGTCCTGGTGTGCAGTACTCTCTTTATTTCCAACCGGAACAATCTCATCGTTTTTTTCCTCCTTCCGTCCTGTCCGTTTCTTCCCCTTCTTTATCGGTCCCCTGGGGAAAAAGCCAGAGATACAGATCCTCCAGCCGGGGTTCCTGCCAAACACCGCTTTCCGTTTTATCCCCCAGGTAACGGATCGTAATCTCTCCGTCCGGCTCGTTTTTCAAATTGACGATACGAAGCCTTTTTTCATATTCCATAAGCATCCCGGCCGGGATCTTTTCGGAAAAAACCTTTCCTTCCATACGCGTTACCAGTTCCTGGGTGGTCCCGGTTTCTATGATCCTTCCATCCTTCATAATAGCGTTTTTCATAGCAATGTATTCCACATCCGGCACGATATGGGTGGATATCACCACGATCCTGTCATGGGCAAATTCGGAAAGCAGGTTGCGGAAGCGGACCCGTTCTCCCGGATCCAGACCGCTTGTGGGTTCATCCAGAATCAGGATTTCCGGCTCATTTAACAGTGCCTGGGCAATCCCCACCCGCCTTTTCATACCTCCCGAAAGCTTCACAATCTTTTTGTTCCTCACATCCTTCAGGGTCAGCGTTTCCAGCAGCTCTCCTATTTTTTCCCGGGACTGCCCGGGCTTAAGCCCCTTCAGGGCCGCGATATATTCCAGATAATCCCGGACGGTAAATTCCGGATAGAAACCGAATTCCTGGGGCAGGTATCCGAAGATATCCCGATACGCCTCGCCCAGGCTGTCTATCCGCACGCCGTCATAGGAAATCCGCCCTTCATCTGGCTTCAGGAGTCCCGCTATCATACGCATCAGCGTTGTTTTACCCGCCCCATTGGCGCCAAGAAGCCCCCAGACACCGGGCGTTATCCGCAAAGAGACACTATCCACCGCTTTTTTATCCTGAAAGCGCTTGCTCACCTGTTCCAAACATAATTCCATAATAACCTCGATTCCCGGAAAATCCTTTCCGCTGCGTTATAACAGTTCCGATACATCCGAGCCGTTACATTTCTTTCCTGATTCCCTCCCCCAGAGATACAGCCTGCGAGGTACGGTATTATATCCCGCACAGAGCATAAGCCCTGTGCAGCTGTCCATACTGCCGTACCATAAAAGCCAGAAGACAAAGACATACAAGCCCCCATCCGGCTGTGAACGTCTGGCGGAAAAAGACCGGATAGTATTCACTGCATATCCCGAAGACCAGCAGCAGGGCGGCGCATACACAGACGCTGCTGAGGGGAAAATAACGCAGTTTTAAATGGACCAGCAGATAAAACAGGACCGCTGCTGCCGCAAGAAACGGGACCGCCAGATACAGGACCGCGCTGCCGTACTCCAAAGGCGTTTTACGGACCGTGAGAACCAAAAGCGTAAGAAGGCCGGCCATATCCCCCGCCCCGGCAAGTACGATCCAGGAGGCCAGCAGCTTTCCCGCAGACATCCTGGAAGCCGCCTCCGTTTCATACATCCGGCAGCGCAGGGATCTCTGCAGGAAAGGAATCGCCGTCATGGCAGCCAATACCGCGCAGCAGCATAGCAGGAACGGGATTTTATCCCGGCTGATCTGGTATATATCCCCGGAAACCCGGAAAAGGAAAAGACCCGCAGCCCCGAACACGGCCGCCTGCAGAATCCATATTTTCCACCCGGTAAACCGAATCTGCAAAAGCAGGAACTCCCCGAACCGGATTCTTTCCCTTTTATTCCCCGCACATAAGGATGTCTCCCGGAGCGCGGCATCCGTTATCTTACCATATTCCTCCTGTACGGCCGCTATCGTCCTTTCCATGCCGCTCGTTTCCCGGCCGGCCCCCGCCGCTTTCAGCTGTTCACCCAACTGCTTTTTCCAGTTATTTCCCATGCTTCCCTCCTCCTTCCTGAATCTCCTTTTTCAGCTGCTTTAATGCCCTGCGCAGCCTAGACTGCACCGTCCGCAGAGGCAGATCCAGTACGGCTCCTATTTCCCGAAGCGTCAGCTCCTGGGCAAAACGCAGCAGTACGATTTCTTTCTGATTCTCAGGCAGCCCTCCCACAAGCAGACAGAAATCCGCGTCTTCCTCCGCCCGGACGAATTCCCGCTCCGTATATTCCAGCTCCTCCGGCAAAGGATCCGCCTTCTTTTTCCGCCACAAATCAATACAGGTGTTTTTTGCTATCTGGTACAGAAAAGGCTTGAATTTCCCCTTATGCTCATACCTGTCAAGCAAACGGACCGCCTTCAGAAAGGTATCCTGGGCGGCATCCTCCGCCGCCATCCGGTCGGGCGCATGCCACAGGCAGTACCTCAGTATTTCCGGATAATACAGCTTCACCAGATCCTCCAGTGCCGTCTCCTCACCCTGCTTCAGTTTTTTGAATAATTCATCTTCACGCGTCAAGTGTTTCCTCCTGAGGGCGTCCCCTCTATCTATATAAACGTATGAAAAGAGGGTAAATGATTCAGCTTCTAAAAAGTCAAATACCCCGCAGCTCGCTGCGGGGTATTTGACCCTCGCGGCAGTCGCCAAACGGATGCACTCGTGCATCCGTTTGGCTCGTTGTCCGCGGGAATAAATGGCAGGTATCCCGTTACCTGCCATCCTGCCATCATTCTGAATGCCGCAGGCTTTTTCTGTATTCTCCCGGCGTCATTCCACAATGCTTTTTAAAAACTCTTCCCAACCCATTGGCTGTGGAATATCCCACCTCAGCCGCTATTTTTTCCAGCGAATCTTCGGAATTCTCCAGGTATTCCTTTGCCTTCTCCACCCGCAGACGCTCAAGCCAGGTGGAAAAATTCATCCCGGCGGAATTTTTAAAATAATGACTCAAATTGGAATAAGACATACCGAATTGCTCTGCAGCGGACTGCAGGGAAAGATTATAATCCCCGGCATTTTCTTCCATATAACGGAATACATCCCGGATATCCAAATCCTTGCCCTTTTCCGTTTTCCCCTCTTCCCACATTCGGGAAAGCTGATCCGCCAGCAAGGAAAAAGTCTGTTCCATCACCTCATAATCCAGTCTTTTCTTATCGGCAATGGTATAGATATATTCCTTTTTCGCCCCTCTGGCATTCCATTCCCTGGCAAGAAGATTATACATATTACGGTACACTACTTTATAGGTTTCCTCCGCTCCTCTCAGACCTTCCAGATATTTAATCATCCGGCCGGTACAGCTGCGCAGCTCCGCCCCGTTTTTCCGCAGGACGGCAATTTCCAGATGCCTTCCGCATTCAAAGATCTCGTTCAGATTTTCCACCCGTTTCACTTCTATACAGTCATAGCTTACCGCCGAAGGGCGTTTTCTGGTCATGGCATATTCAACAGCTGCCACACTCAGCATATAAGAGGTATGGATATCCGGCGGCGCCGCACTGCGTCCAATCCCGGCATAAAACGAATACGTTTCGCTTTGGTAAACCTCCCGGAACATCTTTATCCATGTTTCCAGCATACCTTCTTCTTCTGCGGATACCAACAGCGTTTCATATTCTTTATTCAATCCTTCCGGGCGATAACAAAGAAATTGCTTCTCTTTTCCCCCGCCGCCCATCATGGAGAGCCATTTTTGAGTTACTTTTTCCAGGATAGCGGTTACCTCCGCTTTCTGGGTTTCCCTGTCCTTCCCCTGACAGACAATACAGCAATTCCATGGGAAAAGCACGGCCGAACAGGCCTCCGCATTTTCCCTGACCTGCTCTTCTTCTGTAAAAACACCGCCCATACATTGGGTAAAAAAATAATTTTTCAACTGTTCTTCCCTGGACGATACCTTCTTTTTCAAAAGAAGAATGGGCTTATAGCTGATATGGGCAAAACTCCATATGAGGGCGGCTCCCCCTGCCAGCAGCAGCACAAACAGCACCAGCGTATTACGGCTCACCCGGTTCATTCCCTGCTGTATTTTCGTTTTGTCCTGGATGATAACATATTTCATATCATAATAGTTGGAATCCAGAGAAGAAATAAGATACTGCCCGTTTTCCTTTATCCCGCTTTCTACCAATCCGGTGATTGTCTCTTCCGTAAGTCCTGCTTCATGGGCGGATAGCGCAATCGGCCTGTTTTTTTCATCCAGCACCGCAAAAAAACTCCCTTCCCCTTCTTCTCCCTGCAGGGATCCCATATCAGAGAACAGATTCTTTTCCCTGATTAAAACAATAAGCACCAGTTCGGCCTGTGGATTTCCCACCGGTATGGGAAGGCTTATGGTAATTATATCATTCATCAGAGTCTGATTCATAAATACAGGCTCCGCTTCCCTTACATCCATCTTCTTAAGGCCCAGAAAATACGTCATAAAGGCTTCCTTATCCCAATTATCATAAAAAAAGGCGCTGCCCGGATTATTGATTTCCCAAGAGGAATAAAGAGTATCCGTCCCAAAGAACAATCCGTCATTCCGGTTAAAAAGAAGCACCTTTTCCAGGAAAGGATTCGTACCTACGATTTTCTTCAGTTCTGTCTGGAGCAGATAATGGTCATAAGAACTTCCGTCATGCAGCATTTTTGCTGTGATATCCGGATCCATCCATATGGCCGACGGGTAATTGGATATCATGCGGAACTGAGTGTCCACAGAATTTTTCAGCAAAGTAAGAGAATGCTTTCCTGCTATTAGCGCACTTTCATTCATATTCCTGCTGACAGCCGGATAAAAATAAATCAGCATAACCATGACAGGCAGCAAAAATACAATAACATATGAAAAAAGGAATTTTAAGTAACTGCTTTTCCGCCTTTCCTTTTCATTCATTTAGGATTCCTCCTGCCGGTAACTCTCCAGCTCGTCCTGATAGATTTTCATCATTTCCTCAAATCCCATCTGCCCGATTTCTTCCAGATACGCGTCCCATTCCTCCTCGATTCCGCCCGAAGCGATCCATTTTACCCATTTTTCATCCACAAGCTTCAGGATGCCGGTTTTTATTATGGCAAGACGGTCCGCTTCCTCCCTGGTAAATTTCAATCGTGGGAGAATATCCTCCTCCGGCTGGAAATAAGGCTCATACAGGCGGTATTGCTCCAGACTCAGGGCTATGGAAGCCGGTGGCTTCAACCGGCTGTCCAGTTCATCCGAAGCAAAACATACGGCGTTCCCTCCCAGGGAATTCATCCATTTCCATTCATCCGCCGTCTTTCCTCCCGGAGCGGGCAGTACCTCATAGCCATCCTCTGTTTTTTCCACCCCTATGCCGAAAGAACCATAAATAGCCTGTACGGAAAATTCTTCCCCATACATTTCATTAATCCATTGCATGGTTTCCTCCGGATAGGGATTATTGGCAGTTACCACCACACGGTTTGTCTCATATTTGCACCGTGCCGGGTGGGAAGGCCAATAAGGGGCCATCTCTTCGGAAGCACTGAGCGGCAGAAGGACCCGGTAACTTTCCGCATAATCCGGCCCCATGCGATCCTCAATGGACCAGCCCAGAGTCGCTCCTACCGTCATGGCTTCCGGATTTTTTGATTTCAGCTGAAACTGGGAATAATCCTGGCTGAACACATCCGGATTGATAAGGCCCTCCTCAAATAAACTGTGCAGATAGCTTACCAACTGGTAATATTCCTCCGTAACCGGCAGAAAAAGAATCTCTCCTTGATCCATACCAAACCATTCTCCGGAAAAATCCTCGGCACATCTTCCATAAGCTCCTATCAGATTCATAGCGGTAAACAATCCCCTGTTATTGGAAAAATCAAAGGGGATTTCATCCGCCTTTCCGTTTCCGTTGGGATCCCCGTCCCGGAAGGCCCTGAGCACTTCCCTGAATTCCTCCAATGTCCGGGGTGTCTCAAGACCCAGGGTATCCAGCCACTCCTGATTAATCATCATCATGGAAGTACTGTCCGGCCTGTGGAACTTCACAGACGGAAGGCCATAGATATTCCCGTCGGTAAAAGTCGCCAGCATCCTGGTATCCGGCTTTTCCTCAAACATGTTACATACATAGGGCGCCTGGTCATCTATCAGCCCGTCCAGCGGCAGAAAAAGATCCTGATACGCCGATATATCGGCATCCGTAATGGCCCCGCCCAGAAAAACATCCGGCACATCCCCGCTGGAAAGGATAGCATTTTTCTTTTCCTCCCAGCCGGAGCGGACCTGCTCCCATACCACTTTTACCCCTGTTTTTTCACTCAGCGCCTGAAAACTGGGGATGTCCTCCATATCCTTTGTCCAGGCATGCGTGGTTACAAGTACATGTATGACCACCTCTTCCGGCTTCTCATCCCCCTTCTTCCCGCCTTGTACCGTATTACCCGTTAACTGACAGGCGGCGGTAATACCCGCAAGGCATACCGCAAACAGAATACTGCCGATTCTTTTCCACAACCGCTTTCCCCTCATAACATATCTCCCCGTTCTTTATCCTTCCATCCCATCCGCCCAGCTTCCTATTTTTTCCGCCGTCATTTTCCACTGCTCCGGGGGCGTCACCCCGGCCTCTCCATCCCCATCCTGCTCCCCATACCAGCCAAATCCCGCATGGTTGCCGCCTTCTATCACATATTCCACACTGCCCTCCGGCAGGTTATCCCGGTATTCCTCATATTTTTCCCGGTTCAGTACCACATCCCGGCTTCCATATATGCTTAAGACAGCCAGTTCCTCCGGCAGAGGTTTTGCCGCATATGCCGCCAGCAGCACCAGTCCCTTCATCTTTTCTTCCTGTCCGGAGGCCGCAAAGGAAGCGGCCATCGCCCCTCCCAGGGAATGCCCTCCCAGATACCATTCCTCCATATCGGGATAGGCCTCCATCACCTGCGCCGCCGCGCCGCTGTTGAACACCGCCAGGCGGCCGGGCATCCTTACCAGCACACAGAAAAAATCCTGCCCCGCGATTTCACGAAGCAGCGGCCCGTATGCCTCTTCCTCCACCTTGGCTCCCGGATAGAATACCAGCCCCCTGCCGCATTCCGGATCCCCATAGGTAATCCATTTTTTCCCCGCCTGCTCCGCAGCCGTCTCTTCCTCCGCTGCGGACAAAGTTTCCTGCATAACGGGTAGCGCATGATAATAATCTTCTATATACCCGAAAATTCCAACAACAGTTACAAAGACAGCTGCCGCCAGTATCATTCCCGCCCTTTTCCCTTTGCTGTATTTCCTCCCTTTCATAAGATAAAGGCTCCTTTTCTTCTTTTCTATTATTCTATAGAAAAAATGCAGGATGGGCAACTACTAAGTTACGGATCCCTCCGTGATCATGTGCCATACTGAGCAAACAAGAATACTCCCATTTTTCCGGGCTATATTTTCAGGCATAATGTATATTTATTTACAAATTCATTGTATCTTTTGTATATTCTTTAAATATTTTATGATAATATGAGTTTTTTTATCAAATTTCATAGAAATTTAATGGTACATACCATGGTTTTATGGTAAAATATTAAAACCATTGCTGATCATCTGCCCGGCCGCAAAGCCAGGCAGTCCATCTACTGACAGCAGGCGTCCTATACCCCGCAGTAAGCCATGGGGTTACAAGAAGGAAAATTTTAATGGAAAGCAGGGGTTACCCTGCGGACAGCTGCCGGAATACCTCTTTCCGCCGGCCTTGGGGCAAAGCCTGAAATGCCGGCTGTTTTCCCGCAGCATTTCCGCACGAACGAAAGGAGTTCACATGTTAACGCAAGAAGAAATCACCAGCCTCGATGAGATTCTTTCAAGCCATGATTACGACAGTTCTTCCGTTATCGCAGTCATGCAGGACATCCAGAAGAAGTACCGTTATCTTCCCGAAGAAGCGCTTACCTACATTGCCGGGAAGCTGAAGCTGAGCGAAGCCAAGATCTACGGCGTTGCCACCTTCTACGAGAACTTTTCTCTGGAACCGAAGGGCAGATATGTCATCAAAGTATGCGACGGCACTGCCTGTCATGTCCGTAAATCTATTCCCATCCTGGAGGAGTTCCGGAATATCCTGGGCCTGTCCGAAACCAAGCACAATTCGGACGATATGCTTTTTACCCTGGAAACCGTATCCTGCCTGGGAGCCTGCGGTCTGGCGCCGGTATGCACCGTTAACGATAAGGTACATGCCGCCATGACACCGGAAAAAGCACGAGAACTCATAAGCGAACTGAGGGAGGAAGCAGCCAATGAGAATTAACAGCCGCGACGAATTAAACCACTTGCAGGAATACTACAGCAGCCGGGTGAATGCCCAGAAGAAACGGATTCTGGTCTGTGCGGGAACCGGCTGTGTGGCAGGCGGCTCCCTTCTGATTTATGACCGCCTGAAAGAGCTTATGGAAGAAAAAGGAATCTGCTGTGAGGTAGTCTTAGAGGAAGAGCCTCACGATCCTTCCCTTCATTCCGCCGGAAATGACGGCTGCGGCTGCAAGGATCAGCCCGTCGGCCTGAAAAAAAGCGGCTGCCACGGCTTCTGTGAAATGGGGCCGCTGCTGCGCATCGATCCGGAAGGGCTTCTGTACATAAAGGTAAAAGTGGAAGACTGCGAGGAAATCATCGAAAGAAGCATTCTGAAGGATGAAATCGTGGAGCACCTTGTTTACCAGGATCAGTCCCTCAAATCCTATCCCAAACAGGAAGATATTCCTTTCTATAAGAAACAGACCCGTGTGGCCCTGGAATACTGCGGCCATATCAATGCGGAATCCGTAAAGGAATACATTGCCGAAGGCGGCTACAGCGCCGTGGCTAAGGCTTTATTTGATATGACTCCCCAGCAGATCGTGGATGAAATCACAGACTCCTGCCTGCGTGGCAGAGGGGGCGGCGGATTCCCCACCGGCCGTAAATGGGCGCAGGTGCTCCGTCAGCCCGAAGAGATTAAATATGTCGTCTGCAACGGCGACGAAGGGGATCCGGGCGCATTCATGGATCGTTCCATGATGGAAGGCGAACCCCACCGTGTGCTGGAAGGTATGCTTATATCCGGTATCGCTACCGGTGCACATTATGGCTATATCTATGTGCGCGCGGAATATCCGCTGGCTGTATCCCGTCTTCAGAATGCCATTGACCAGGCCATAGAAATCGGCCTCCTGGGTGAAAACATCCTGGGTTCCGGTTTTGATTTCACCGTTAAAATAAGCCAGGGGGCGGGTGCATTCGTATGCGGCGAGGGAAGTGCCCTCACCTCCTCCATCGAAGGGAACCGGGGCATGCCCAGGGTAAAACCCCCCAGGACTGTGGAAAAAGGGCTTTTCGAAAAGCCAACCGTCCTGAACAACGTGGAAACCTTCTGCAACGTAGCTCCCATTATCCTGAAGGGCGCCGACTGGTACAAGACTATGGGGCCGGCAAACAACCACGGCACCAAAGCCTTTGCCCTTACCGGAAATGTCAATAATACCGGACTCATCGAGGTTCCCATGGGAACCACTCTCCGGGAGGTTATTTTCGACATCGGCGGCGGTGTAAAAGGCGGCGATTTCAAAGCGGTCCAGATCGGCGGCCCCTCCGGCGGCTGTCTGTGCATCAGCGCCACCGAGGATCACCTGGATATGCACCTGGATTTTGATTCCCTGAAAAAAGTGGGCGCCATGATCGGCTCCGGCGGCCTGGTTGTCATGAACGACAAAAGCTGTATGGTGGAGGTTGCCCGCTTCTTTATGAATTTTACCCAGAACGAATCCTGCGGCAAATGCGTTCCCTGCCGGGAAGGCACGAAACGTATGCTGGAGCTTCTAACCGATATCACGGAGGGCAGGGGAACCATGGAGCATCTGGATATGCTCGGGGAACTCTCCCAGACCATTTCCGATACCGCTTTATGCGGCCTTGGAAAAACAGCCGCTTTCCCGGTTGTCAGCACCATGAAATATTTCCGCGAAGAATACATTGCCCACGTTGTGGATAAAAAATGTCCTGCCGGACAATGCAAGGCGCTTGTCAACCTGCAAATCGATCCCGACCTTTGCAGAGGCTGTACCAAGTGTGCAAGGCTCTGTCCTGTGTCCGCTATTACGGGCGAACTGAAGAAGCCCCATACTATCGATGTCAGCAAATGTATCAAGTGCGGCACCTGTAAGGACGGCTGTCCATTCCATGCAATTTACTGATTTCATGCAATCGCATAAAGGAGAATCTGAAATGGCAAAATACATGATTATTGACGGCATAAGGGCGGATTTCGACCAGGAAAAAAATATCCTGCAGGTAATCAACAGCGTGGGAATCCACGTACCCACCCTTTGCTATTATTCCGACCTTTCCATTTACGGCGCCTGCCGTATGTGTATGGTTGAGGACGAGCGCGGCAACCTGATTGCCTCCTGCTCCACCCCTCCCAAGGATAAAATGTCCATCCGTACCAATACCCCCCGCCTGCAGCATCACCGCAAAATGATCCTGGAGCTGCTGCTGGCCTCCCACTGCCGGGACTGTACCATATGTGAAAAGAACCAGACCTGCCGCCTGCAGGAGCTGGCAGGCCGTCTGGGACTGACGGACGTTCGTTTTCCCAATACAAGAACCCCTCAGCCCGTGGACGATTCCTCGGTGTCCATCGTGAGGGATCCCAGCAAATGTATTCTCTGCGGCGACTGTGTGAGGGTATGTAATGAAGTACAGCACGTGGGAGCTATTGATTTCGCGGAACGCGGCTCCTCCATGGTGGTCACTCCCGCCTTCGGCAAGAAACTGGCGGAGACCGACTGTGTGAACTGCGGCCAGTGTGCGGCCGTATGCCCCACTGCAGCAATCAAGGTAAAAACCAATATGGATAAAGTATGGCGCCACCTCTACGATCCGGCCAAACGCGTGGTGGTACAGGTTGCCCCTGCCGTCCGTGTGGCCCTGGGAGAAGCCTTCGGCCTTCCGCCCGGTGAAGACAGCATCGGCAGGATTTTCACCGCCATCCGTATGCTGGGCTTCGATGCCGTTTATGACACCTGCGTGGGCGCCGATCTGACCATTATGGAAGAAGCCCGGGAGCTGGCGGAAAAGCTGGAAAGCGGCGACGGCCGTTTCCCTCTGTTCACCTCCTGCTGCCCCGCCTGGATACGCTTTGCGGAAACCAAGCATCCGGATATCATGCCCTACATCTCCACCTGTAAATCACCTATGGAAATGTTCGGCGCGGTGTTAAAGGAATACTATAAGGAAAAAGACGCGGAAGAAGAACAGGAAACAATTTCCACAGAGATTGTTTCCCAAGAAACAATCTCTGTTGCCATCATGCCCTGTGTGGCAAAGAAAATGGAAGCGGTACGGGAAGAATTCAAACGAAACGGTGTCCCGGACGTTGATTATGTACTCACCACAAAAGAACTGATCCGCATGATCCGGGAAAGCGGCATCCAGTTTGACGAAATCGACCCCGAAGCCCCCGATATGCCCTTCTCCATTTCCTCCGGCGCCGGCGTTATATTCGGCGTTACCGGCGGTGTTACCGAAGCGGCCCTGCGCCGTCTGGTACAGGAAAAGAGCACCCAGACCCTGCGCGATATCAAATTCTCCGGTATCCGCGGCATGGAAGGCGTGAAGGAAGCCATCGTGGAAATGGATGGCCGTACCCTGCGCATCGGTGTGGTAAGCGGGCTGGGCAATGCCGATGATTTGCTGGAAAAAATCAAGAGCGGGGAAGAGCATTTTGACTTCGTAGAGGTTATGGCATGTCCGTACGGCTGTATCGCAGGCGCCGGCCAGCCCTTCTGCCACAAGGTGGATAAAAAAGAACGTATGGCCGGAATGTACCGCTCCGACAAAGCAGCCCCCATCAAACGAAGCGAAGAAAACCCTGTCATATTCAATCTCTACAACGGCGGACTGCTGGAAGGCAGGGAGCATGAACTGCTTCATGTCCATTATGCCGGGGCACACGTACACGAGTAAATCCGGCGTTACCGGGAGGGGACCCTATGATAATCACACCGAATTTTCATTTCCAGGGAGACTGTGAAGAAGCCATGAATCTGTACCAAAAGGCTTTCCATGGGGAAATCACCTGTCTCCTGCATTACCGGGATGCCAATCCCCGGGATTACGTTGCCGACAGCCGGTCAGGCGGCCGTGTCTATCATGGAGAAATGCTTCTGTACGGAATCCGGGTGATGATGTCTGACATGGAACCCGCAGAAATAGCGGAAAAGCCGGTTTCACCGCCCTTATCCCTGGTGGTAACCATGGATACAAAAGAACAGGTGATGGAGGCTTATGAAGTCATGAAGGAGGGAGCGGTTATCCGGCAGACGCCGCAAAGCACCACCTACAGCTCCTGCTTCGTTTCCCTGATCGATCGGTTCGGGATACGGTGGGAAATCATGACGGAGCAGACTCTGCAGTAAAAACCTTTCGTCCCAAAAGAATAATACCCCTGTTGGAAGCTTCGTTTTTTCCGAAGTTTCCAACAGGGGTACTTTTATGTATTCATCCACGGATTAGCACAAAACGCCTCCGGCATTTGTATATCTCACTCTGACGGCTCCTTATACCGTATTTTCCGCCGGCCCCGGATACCTTTTCCGGAATACCTCTTCCAGCGCATCCGTTTCCCATGGAAAAATACAGTATCCCGGCGCCCCTGCTGCCGCCAGCTCCTTCAGCTGCTCAAAAGCGATCCAGCACACGCCTTCCACCTCTTCCTCCTGCAGCGTAAGCTCCTCTTCCCTGACGGGCTTTTCATACAAAAACAGCGCGGAGATTTCCCTGTCCAGGACATGGACCCCGCCGAAGTAATCATCCACCTGACAGGGATAAATACCCGCCGGGTACAGATCCTCCTCCTTCGCCTCCAGCCCCAGCTCCTCCTCCAGCTCCCGAAGCGCTCCCTCTGCAAAACTGTCCCCTGCCGATAAATGCCCCGCACAGGAAGCATCGTAGCATCCCGGAAAAGTTTCCTTCCTGCTGCTTCTCTTCTGCAAAAGCACCTCTGTTTTTCCGCCGTTTTGCCGTACCAGCCAGATGTGGGCTGTTCCATGCCAGTCCCCGTCCCTGTGGACGGCGCTTCTTTCCTTCACTTCCCCCGTAAGCACCCCTTCGGGCGTGCGGATATCAAACATTTCCATTCTGTTTTCCTCATATGTGTTTCTGTCGGTAACTGTGATGGGGCAAACCGTTACTTCTGTCTTAGGTAAACACTGCAGCAGCCCGGAAGGCTGCTGCAGATGAGTCCGGTCTTATTGTATCACAAAGAAAATATCACTGGCAAAGGGTCCGTCACCGCCGTAATATATCTTGCTGTTTCCCATATGGTCAGCAACCGAAACCCGTTTGATCCGATAGGTACCCGCTTCCTTCGTCTGGCTCTTTTTGATGGTGCCGGAATAGAGCATATCTCCCTGATATTCCAGGTCGATGCTGATCGCTTTTCCCTTTTCATTCTCAAAGCGCACCGCAACCGTGTCCACACCGGAAAAATCATCCGCAACCGCAGCGGTCACCGTAAGCGGCGACTCCTTTGCCGCCTGTACGGGAGCAACCGTCACCGCCCCCAGTACAGGAGGGGTTTCATCCAGCACCGCCACACCGTTTGCAATGGTAAAACCCGCCGTAAACGGAAGGGTCTGGTATTTGTCATTTTCCTCCCGGTCCTCCGCCCTGCAGTATTTCAGGTAAGCGCCGTTGGTATCCTGCAGGATCACCTTATCCAGCACATAATTGCCGGCAGGCTCATAAATGCTCATCGTTATCCATCCCGCATACACACCGTTGGCATAGTCCCTGTCCCGGAGTATCTTGGTAACGCTTCTGTCATTTACCGGATTTTTAAACTGGATATTAATATGATCGATCCCCGCAGTTCCCGGAAGCGCCTGTACAGCCACATAGACCTTCAGCTCATTCCCTTCCGCCGTCATGCTGCCCGCGGCAACCGCGCCAAGAAGCATACCGTTTCCGGGGGCTTCACCGGCAGCGGGTTCCCCCAACGCCTGCGGCGCGGGTTCCTCCGCCTCCGCCGGTACGGGCGGGAACAGACTTGCCGCTGCCAGAACCGCCGCTGCCGCCATTGCTGTCATTCTGTAACCTTTTTTCATCCGCTCACTCCTTTTCCCTCTGAAAAAGTATATCATACTCTTTTTTATTTTATCATATCCCCTGCAAAAGAAAAGATGATTTTCAGGAAATGAAGCGGTTTGAATGGAAGCGGTTCTGTTTTCCGCCCGCAGCTCAGTCCCCGATAAAAGGCATTTCCGTCATACGCAGGTTGGTGCATCCATAAGGCTGCAGATACATGTCCTCCGGCTCTCCCAGGGCAATCCGTTTTGAAGGCTCCACATGGCAGACGCCGCCTTTCTCCTCCCAGGGCACCTTTACCATTTTCGTTTTCAGGCGCACCGGAGGCTTTTCCACGGAGAACGGATAATCTCCCATGTTTTGCGGAATGACTTCAAAGTATTCCGAACAGAAACCATAATTCCAGTCTGAAACCGGGGTGAATTCGTAATCACAGTAAGGTGCCTTCCGCTCCACTCCGTTTCTGCTGTATTCCAGCAGCCGGCATTCCGCCTTTACAGGCAGGGAATAGACAAAAGGCCCGCGCACGGCGGCTCTGGCTCCAAAGGGCCGTTCCGCCAGCTTTGTTTCATAAGAAAAACGGACGATAATGCGGGTACTGCCTTCCCAGGTCCTGTGGAGCCTGAAAAAGCTTCCCGGCTCCGCTTTTTTCCCATCCACCCAGGCTTCGTCGGCAAAGCCTGGTATCCGGAGAAGAAGCTCCATGGTCACAGGCCGATCGGCAGTCACCTCGATCACCGCCTCATCGCGGAACGGATACTCGGACACTACCTGAAGGCAGATTGCCGTCCCGTCCCGCATCACCTGCGCCCGGGCAGGCACCATGGACATCACCGCCAGCCCCTCCCGGCTCTGCATCAGCGTCGATAAAGCGAATTTGGGCCAGGCCTGGTTGAAATTCGCCGTACAACATCCGAAATTAGGCTCCAGGCCAAACATATGCGCTTCTCCGGTATTGGAATTAAAAGGAACCTCTTCCTCAGGAATTCTCCGGCCGCTGATCTGATTGGTCATCTGTACGTACTGATGCGCCCACATATCCGGTGTTGTCGTAGCCGGAAGACAGTTAAAGGCTTCTTTTTCCAGCAGATCCCCCCAGAAGGAATCGCCTGTCACCGCCAGAAGGATCTCGCAGGAATACATGGCTTCCGCCACGCTGCAGCATTCGCTTCCCTGGACGGGCGAATCCCCGGACAGGCATTCATCCCCCGTAAAATGTCCTGTCACCATACTGTTATACCGCATCACCTTCTGATACATCTTCCGGGCGAAGGCATCCCCGTCCTCCCCGGTGACAAGAGACATCAGCGCCCTGGATTTCAGCGCCATTGCCGTATTCACCACATGATTCAGCTGCGTCCAGTATTTGTCTGCAGCAGGATGTCCGAAGTCAAAATGTTCATAAAGCTTTTCATAATCCAGCCCCTGGGCATCCAGAACATACATGAGCTGAAGCATCCATTCCTCCGGACGCCTTTCATAAAGCCACAGAAGAGGGATCAGACATTCGTACCACCTCGCCGCTCCCCAATTAAAAAGGGTGTTGCGGGTTATGTGCCCCAGCAGGTTTTTCATAGCCCGGCAGACCGCTGACTCGATCCGCTCATCCCCTGTACAGTCATGATAGAGCACCAGTACCTTACATATTAAAAAAGCCGCCCATACATCATAGGTCTCTCTCTCTTCTTTCGGGCACGGACAGATCCAGCCGTCCTCCTCCTGCCGGTCCAGAATCGCATCTATATATCGTCCTGCCCTCTTGATCAGATCCTCATCCTCCAGCAGATAAGCAAGCGGGATGAAACCGTCCAGCCAGTAAGGCACCCGTTCCCAGCCCTCCTTGTCACCGCCGATCCATTTGCTGTCGCGGATATCCGGCCAAATCAAATCCAGGTGGCCTGAAAGCCCTTCCGCCTGGATTTCCAGCTGCCGCTTCAGCCATCCCTGCGGCTTCAGCTCCTTTGCGGTAAGCGGAATAAATTTTTTTGTTTTCATCCTTCCATCTCCTCATTCTTTTTGTTCCTTTTTTTCTGTAAATGTTTTATTCTGTAACTATAGAGCAACCTCAACCCTTTCAGGAAAGGCGGTTATGCTATGGAAACTATTTTTCTCTCTCCTGCACCCATGCCCTATCTGACAGACTGCCAGCTGAAACGTTTCGGCATAAATGAATACCACTGTTCCCGTTTCTGCGGATACTTTGTCCTCATTTTCATGCTCAAAAATACCCTGCAGTTTACCGAGAATGAGGTAATGACCACCCTCCGTCCGGGCGATTGGTATATCCAGAAGAAAAACACCTGGCAGGACGCATCTCTTCCCAGTCCCAAGGCGGAATACTACTACATCCACTTTGAAGCCTCCTATACCGAGGATCGCACCAGCCGGCTGATGCTGCCTATCCGCGGTACCTTCCGCCCCGTCCTTTTCCTTCCGCTCCTTCAGCATCTGGAACGCCTTCGGAACCAGACCCCCTGCAGCCACCTGGAGCTTCAGAGTGAATTTTTCAGACTGCTTGGCCTGCTGTATACCCAGGAACAGTCCTATACCCCGCTGACAGCCGCTCTCATGCGTTATGTAAATGAGAACTATGCTTCCCGCATCACGGGGGAACATCTGTCGGAAATTTTTCATTATTCCTCCGAATATATCGATAAGAAAATGAAGCAGGAGCTGGGTATGACACCCCACGCCTATCTCACCGCCATACGCCTGCAGAATGCCAAAAAGCTTTTGGAACGCACCGATCAGCCCATTCAGAAAATTGCCCTGGAATGCGGCTTTTCCGACAACTCCATATTCTACAAGGCCTTTAAGAAAAGCTTCTCCCTAAGTCCCAGCGAATGGCGGAAAAAAGGCAGCAGGTAAGGCTTGTGTGAACGGTTTCGAAAAATACCGGTTTTTGCACCGGCACACCGATACCATACCTCTATCATAGTATGAAATTCCTTTGTTTTTAAGTTCAAAAACAGGAGAATACATTGCAAAACTGGTACTAAAAGAGCCGGACTGTTACAGGCTACGCTGGCGGGGAGAAACCGGATAACGCCTATGAGTATAAAATCAACATCAAGATGGCGGCCTGTTTGGTGAAAAATTTCCGGCGACACAAAATGCAAGCGGTAAACCGCTTATAGTGGATGAGAAGGCCGTCTGAACTGTTACCGTGATGGCTTTTCGAGATACTTTTCTTTCCTGCAATGTCTTTCTATTTTTACTAAAGATTGATATAATCAGACGCAAATTGGAGAGCAAATAGAAACTCAGACAAATCGGAATTTCCACTCGCTAGTTTTCTAAGGTTTCACGGCGTGTTATAGCTTACCGCAAAAAGAGGCGGAAAGCCGCATGGACACAAGGATTTATGCGAGTGACCTCATTGTTCGCTGTTACCAGATTTTGTAGCTTTCCATGTGCTTCACGGGAGCTGGCAAGGGAAAAATCAAGGGAAAACCCGTAAAAGGACGTAGCAAAATGGGACTGTGTGATGTGTTGCAGATTCCCCCTCCATCCCCTCGGTTGACAGCGAACAGCAGAATCAAACGCAACGGGCATCGGTGAGCGATGCCCGTTTTCCATCTCCGAAAAAGTTAATAGACACCACCAGAGGACGTTCATGTTGAGCGTCCTCTTTTCATTTCAGGGAGGTGTAGGAAATGAGCGATACAGCAACGGCCACCCCCAAAAAGAGGGGGAGAAAACCGGCGCAGGATAAGCCCTCCGCGCCGGAACGGGAGGAACGTGTGGTATGGCTCCCGCTGGGGGAGCTGCACCCGTTCAAGGGCTACCCCGCGCTGCGGGGCATCATGCCGGGGAATCAGCCGTACCATGTGCGGGACGACGACCCTTCCATGCTCCAGATCACCGCGACGGTGAAGGAGCGGGGCGTCCGTCAGCCCGGATTTGCGAGGCCCGACCCTGAGGGCGGGTATGAGATTATCGCCGGAGAACGCCGCCACCGGGCCAGCGAGCTGGCTGGCCTGAAAGATATGCCGGTCATCATTCGGGAAGTGAGCGACGAGGAGGCCGTCACGGATCTGGTGGACAGCAATATCCAACGGGAGGACGTGCTTCCGAGTGAGCGCGCCTGGGCGTATCGGATGCGGTTGGAGGTCGAAAAACGGCAATCCGGGAGGCCGCAAAATAATTCGCCGAAAATTTCGGCGAATTATCGCAGCGACGATGAAATCGGGAAATCACTTGGCATCAGCGGGGACATCCTGCGCAATTATGCCTCGCTGACGGAGCTTCTGCCGGAGCTGCTGCAAATGGTCGATGACGGAAAAATCGGCCTCTCCCCGGCATATCAGTTGGCGGTGCTGCCGAAGGACGAGCAGGCGCCGGTGCTGGACGCGATGGCGTATTCGCAGAACACCCCCTCCGTGTCCCAGGCCCAGCGGCTGAAGAAAGCCAGCCAGGAGGGGGTGCTGACCCCGGAGGCCGCGCGCGCCGTCATGTCGGAGGAAAAAGGGCCGGAGACGGACAAGGTGACGTTCTCCACGGATAAGCTCCGCAAGTATTTCCCCAAGAGCTACACCCCGCAGAGGATGGAGCAAACCATCATCAAGCTGCTGGAGGCGTGGATGAAAAAGCGCCAGCGCGACCGGGAGCTATAAAATCAAATATCAAAACGGACGGGCCGGACAAGTATTTTACTCTTTGTCCGGCTGTTTTCATGTCCGGAGATAGGAGGAAATCATTTATATCAATACATTCAGATACTCGCCGGAGGACGTGGACTGCAAGCTCTGCACGGAGTATCGGAAAAAGACGGGGTGCGCCGCCTGCACCTGCCCGTGGCTGGCCGAGCGCACTGAGGCCGGAGTGATCGGCTACCGGGAGGCCGTCATGGAGACGTTCAGCGGCTGCTCCGCCCTGCTGCCGCGCCTGCATCTGCTGGTGCGGCTCTTTCCGGGGGCGCTGCGGGACGTGGCGCATGGAGGGGATGCAGGCCCGCCTTGGCTACCGCCGCCACCGGGACACCCCGGCCTTCCACGCGGCGCTGTATCTGCTCACCGCAGACGAGGATATCCTCGCCCGCGCCGCCAACTGCTTCTGCAAGCACGGCATGGAGTTTGGCTACGCCTGTCTGCGGGGCGTCTCCCCCCACGGGTACACCCTGTTCATGGCGGCGAAAAGCATCTGCACCGGCGCGCCGGGGATCGGCCTCAATGACCTCGCGGACATGGAGGTGGTAGACCCGGAGGCGCTGCGCCTCGTGGTCAACGCCGTCCTCATCACCCGGTACGGCCCCGCCGCCCTGGGCCTCCGGGAGAGGGGGCGCACCGCATGAACCGCATCCCTGACAAGCCGGGTATCAAGGGGCATGGCCTCATGGCCGTGGAACGCTTCGCGGACGATACCCTCCACATGGCCGAGTTCGATGTGCTCTCCCGGAAATCCACCCTGGGCGGCAGGGGCGACACTGTGCGGCTGTTCCTCTCCGACGAGGGGTACGCCCAAGTTTTGGCCGCCCAGCGGCGGGGAGAGATCAGGATTTGCCGCCACTCCCGTATCATCGAGGGCCACATCCTCCCCGAAAAGCCGAAAAAGCGGCGGCGCGGGAGGTAGCGAGTTATGGCGGTCTTTCGAGTAGAACGGACGCGGGACTACACCGTAATGAGCAACCACCACCTCAAGGACACCGGCCTGACGCCGAAATCCAAGGGCCTGCTGTCCATGATGCTCTCCCTGCCCGACGAGTGGAACTACACCACGCGGGGCCTCGCCGCCATCTGCAAGGAGGGCGTGGACGCCATCGGCGCGGCGCTCCGGGAACTGGAACAGGCCGGGTACATCGAGCGGCACCAGCTTCGCGGCGCGGGCGGGCGCATTACCGACACCGAGTACATCATCTACGAGCAGCCCCGCCCCAGGCCGGACACACCGACCCCGGAGGGTGCGCCGCATACGCCTCCACCGGGTATGGCTTCACCAGATACGGAAAATCCGTATCTGGACAGGCCGGATATGGAAGCGCCACATCTGGAAACCCCCGCGCAATTAAATACTAAGAAATCAAATACTCAAAAATCAATTACTTATCCATCAAGCACTCATTCATTCGTTCCTTCCCCGCTTGCGGCGGAGGGAGGGACGGAAGGAAAGAATGACATCCTTGCGGAGAGAGAAAAAATCAGGGAGCAGATCGAGTACGAGTACGTCTGCACCCCGTACAACCGGGAGCAGGTGGACGAGTTCGTGGAGCTGATGCTGGAGGTGGCCCTGTCCCGCAGCCCGACCATGAAAATCGGGCGGGACGTCGAGTACCCCACCGCCTTTGTGCAGGAGCGGTTTTCCCAGCTCACGTCCTCCCACATCGAAAAGGTGCTGGACGGCATCAAGGACAACACCACCCGCGTTTGGAACACCAGGGCCTATCTGCTGGCGGCGCTGTTCAACGCCCCGGCCACCACCGACAACCACTACACCATGCTGGTGAATCACGACTTCCATCACGACGGCGGCTGAACAGGCCGCCATTTTTCATGCCCGGAATCGGAAGAAAGGAAAAATCCATGAAAAGACTTTTGGCCTATATCACCGCCCCCCGGGGCGAGGACGAGTACGAGAACACTGAGAACGCCGCCAAGTATTGCCGCGCGGTCTACGACGCCGGTCTCTCGCCGGTCTGCCCGCTGCTGTTCCTGCCGCTGTTCCTCAAGGACGGCATCCCCCAGGAGCACAAGGACGGCATCGACACGGCCCGCGACTACCTCCGGCGCGCCCATGTGCTGGTGGTCTGCGGCGGCAACTGAGCGCCCGCCACGCCCGCATCCGGAGACCTCCTGCCCCGGCCTTTCCGCCCTGCAATCCCACGGAAAGGAGTGTGATGGCACATGCAGGAGGATATTGAGCAGCGGACGCTGACGCTCATCATCAGCGGGAGCAAGTTCACCGGGCGTCTGCTGAAAGCCGCCATTTCCAAATATCTGGCCCACCGCAAGGAGCAGAAGCTGCACAAGGGCCGATGAAGCCCCGATGTCCAGAGCTGCGGCAAGGTCAGCATGGACGAGCTGAAAAAGCAGTACGGGGACATGCGGGAGGTGGACGTGCAGGACAAGAGCCTGCGCAGCTTCGACCGCTACGCGCGGCAATACCGGGTCACTTACTCGGTGCGCACCAACGGCAAGGGCAAGTATCAGGTGTTTTTCAAGGCCCCCAACGAGGCCAACATGCAGAAGGCGTTTGAGAAGTTCACCGGGAAGAAGCTGCAAAAGGCGCAGCGCCCCTCGGTGCTGGCAAAGCTGGCAAAGTTCAAGGAGATGGTGAAAAAGCCCATCGTGGACAGGACGAAGCGGAAGGAGATGGAGCTATGAGACAGGTGAATATCAAAAAGCTGATTCTCCCCAACCTTCCGTACCTGTTCATCGGGCTGTTCGCCACCAAGCTGGGCGTGGCGTGGCGGCTGACGCCGGGGGCCGACTTCTCCGCTAAGGTGCTGCACCTGATGGACGGCTTCGCCGCCGCGTTCCAGTCCTTCGCCCCCAGCTTCCACCCCATTGACCTGTGCGTGGGCGTCGCCTGCGCCGTGGCCCTGCGGCTGGCGGTCTACACCAAGGGGAAGAACGCCAAGAAATACCGCAAGAACATGGAGTACGGCTCGGCGCGATTCGGAACCCCGGAGGACATCAAACCCTACATCGCTCCGGCCTTCGAGGACAACATCATCCTCACACAGACGGAACGCCTGACGATGAACAGCCGCCCGAAAGACCCCAAGACGGCCCGGAACAAGAACGTCCTGGTGGTGGGCGGAAGCGGCAGCGGCAAGACCCGCTTTTTTATCAAGCCCAACCTCATGCAGTGTACGTCAAAAACCTACCCTGTCAGTTTCGTCGTCACCGATCCAAAAGGCAGCCTCGTCTGCGAGGTCGGGAAGCTGCTGCGGCACAAGAGCTACCGCATCAAAATTCTGAACACCATCAACTTCAAGAAGTCCATGCACTACAACCCCTTCGCCTATATCCACTCGGAGAAGGATGTGCTTAAATTGGTGACGACGCTCATCGCCAACACCAAGGGCGAGGGCAAGGCCGGGGACGATTTTTGGGTGAAGGCGGAGACGCTGCTCTACACGGCGCTCATCGGGTACATACACTTCGAGGCCCCGGAGGAGGAGCAAAACTTCTCCACCCTGCTGGAGTTCATCAATGCGATGGAGGTGCGGGAGGACGACGAGGAGTTCGAGAACACCGTCGATCTGATGTTTACGGAGCTGCGGGAACGCGACCCGGATCACTTCGCCGTGCGCCAATACCTCAAGTGTGCGCCAACATCGGCCAGATTCCCAAGCTGGAAAAGCTCATGGCGACCATCCGCAGCCGGGAAATCTCGGCCTGCCTCGTCCTCCAGGCGCAGAGCCAGCTCAAGGCGATTTACAAGGACAACGCCGACATCATCATCGGCAACTGCGACTGCTCCATTTTTCTCGGCGGCAAGGAGCCGACCACCCTCAAGGAGTTGTCCGCCGCTTTGGGTAAGGAGACAATAGACACCTACAACACCGGCGAGAGCCGGGGCCGGGAGACTTCCCACTCGCTGAACTATCAGAAACTGGGCAAGGAGCTTTTGAGCATCGACGAGCTTGCCGTCCTGGACGGCGGCAAGTGCATCCTCCATCTGCGCGGAGTTAGGCCGTTTTTGTCGGACAAGTACGACATCACCCGCCACCCGCTTTACAAATATCTGGCCGACGCGGACAAGCGGAACACCTTCAACATAGAGCGTTTCCTTTCCACCCGGCTGAAACCGAAACCCGGCGAGGTCTACGACGCATACGAAGTGGACGTTTCCGGGGAGGACGCCGCCACCTCATAGCTGGCGGCAACCCCCGCAACGGGAAAGCGTGTCCTTCAAAAATATCTAAAACATTTTTGGAGGTACATTATGGAATTTTTCAACTCTGCTGTGGACGTTCTTCAGACCCTCGTTGTCGCCCTGGGCGCTGGCCTGGGCATTTGGGGGGCCATCAACCTTCTGGAAGGTTACGGCAACGACAACCCCGGAGCCAATGCTCATGTGTGGTAAAGTAACACACAAGAATTTAATAGACAACAGCCCCTCACTATTCCTAAAATTAAGGGAAAATAAATAGATTTCTTAAAATCTGTATGGTAGAATATGATTATGAACAAATCAACAAACAAGAATTGATATGGGAGGATAACAATATGTCAAGATTAGGTATGCTTTATGCACTGAACGAAGAAGATGTAAAAAAACTTCGCTCTGTGCCAGAAGAAGAACGATATGAATATATGTTGGAAGAAATAGAAGAAGCCTTAATCGGAAGTCCGCGCAGTTGTGAATTAGATAAAGCATGGGAGGGTATTCAGTATTGCTTAGGTGGTGGACAATGGAATGAAGATAATTGCATCCCGACTAATATTGTCTTTGGCGGAGAAGTTTTGGTAGAAACGGATGATGAAATTATTACATTGAAAAATCATCAAGATGTCAGAGATATTGTTGAATATCTTCATCAGAATAAATTGCAAGAAATAATACAAAAGAACTTTTGGAATATTGATGATGAAAATTTTATGTATAAAAACGATGATGGATTAGAACACACTTTAGGTTGGAGCGAAGAAATTCTTGCTTTTTACGAAAACGCACTGAAAGAAAATTGCCAAGTGATTTTTACTGTTGACTTTTAAGCAAATTTCAGTTTATCGAGCAGATAGCAAATCCAGCCGAGCCAGTCAACGGCAAGCAAGTGGGCTTCGCCCACCGTTGACAGCCTCGCCCGTTTTTGCTGATAAGCAGCCAAGAGGACGATAGCCCAAAGTGCTACCGCCCTCTTTTATTATTTACAACTGAATAACCGTCGCCACGCAGCGGCACATGAAGCAGTAAATCCGAAAAAGATTTGCTGCTTTTTTGTTGTCCGTTTGGCAAATTTCAAAATGTTCTGTATTAGGGAATGAAGCCGGAAAAAGCCGCTGATTTTTTCATACAGCGGGCAAAACGCAGCCAGCCCAACGCTCTATGTGTGAAAAAAAGCTGGTTGCGATTTCCCGAAAAAGTGGCAGTAGGAAGTGAGCGGCAGTCCGGCAGTTTCTTAGAGCAAGATTCTACCGAGGTGCCAAAATTCGCTTTTCGCTCATTTTGCCCCTGCGGGAATCTTGTTGGGGAGTGCCTTCCCCAAACCCTGCTTATGCGGCTTACGCCGCTTATCCCGCCGCAGCCATGCGGCAGCCGAAAGGAGGTTTTTACCATGCGAAAACGATATAACACGCCCCACCGTAGCCGGGTAGTCAAGACACGCATGACCGAGGAAGAATACACCGAGTTTGCGGAAAGGCTTTCTGCTTACAACATGAGCCAAGCCGAGTTTATCCGGCAAGCCATAACCGGGGCAGCCATACGCCCCATCATAACCGTTTCCCCCGTCAATGACGAGCTGCTTGCCGCTGTCGGGAAGCTGACCGCCGAATACGGCAGGATCGGCGGCAACTTAAACCAGATAGCCCGGACGCTGAACGAGTGGCACAGTCCCTACCCGCAGCTTGCCGGGGAGGTACGGGCGGCGGTTTCCGACCTTGCTGCCCTAAAGTTTGAAGTCTTGCAGAAAGTGGGTGACGCTGTTGGCAACATTCAAACATATCAGCTCTAAAAATGCCGACTATGGCGCAGCAGAAGCCTACCTCACATTTGAGCATGACGAGTTTACCATGAAGCCCACCCTTGATGAAAACGGGCGGCTGATACCGAGGGAGGATTACCGCATTTCTTCCCTTAACTGCGGGGGCGAGGATTTCGCCGTTGCCTGTATGCGAGCCAATCTCCACTATGAGAAAAACCAAAAACGGGAAGATGTGAAAAACCACCACTATATCATCAGCTTTGACCCACGGGACGGGACAGACAACGGCTTGACCGTAGACCGGGCGCAGGAGCTGGGCGAGCAGTTCTGCAAGGAGCATTTTCCCGGACACCAAGCCCTAATCTGCACCCACCCGGACGGGCATAACCACAGCGGCAATATCCATGTGCATATCGTCATCAATTCCCTGCGGATTTATGAAGTCCCGCTTCTGCCCTACATGGACAGACCCGCCGACACACGGGAGGGCTGCAAGCACCGCTGCACCAACGCCGCTATGGAATATTTAAAGAGTGAAGTCATGGAGATGTGCCACCGGGAGGGGCTTTACCAAATCGACCTCTTGAACGGCAGCAAGGAACGGATAACCGAACGGGAATACTGGGCGGCAAAGAAAGGGCAGCTTGCCCTTGATAAAGAGAACGCTGTCAGAGAAGCCGCAGGACAGCCGACCAAGCCCACCAAGTTTGAAACGGACAAGGCGAAGCTGCGCCGGACGATACGGCAAGCACTTTCCCAAGCTGGCAGCTTTGACGAGTTTTCTTCCCTTTTGCTGCGGGAGGGCGTGACCGTCAAGGAGAGCCGGGGGCGGCTTTCCTACCTCACGCCGGACAGGACAAAGCCTATCACAGCCCGGAAGCTGGGGGACGATTTTGACAAGGCTGCTGTCCTTGCCCTGCTCACGCAGAACGCCCACAGGGCCGTCGAACAGACCACAGCCATACCCGAATACCCCCACACCCAAAAGGGACGCTTGCGGGAGGAAAAAGCCGCAAAAACCACCCCGGCAGACAACACCTTGCAGCGCATGGTTGACCGGGAAGCCAAGCGAGCCGAGGGCAAGGGCGTGGGCTATGACCGCTGGGCGGCAAAGCACAATCTAAAGCAGATGGCGGCTACTGTTACCGCCTACCAGCAGTACGGCTTTTCTTCCCCGGAGGAACTGGACGAAGCCTGTTCTGCCGCCTATGCCGCCATGCAGGAAAGCCTTACAGAGCTGAAGCAGGTGGAAAAGACGCTGAACGAGAAAAAGGAGCTGCAACGGCAGGTACTTGCCTATTCCAAGACCCGCCCTGTCCGGGACGGGCTGAAACAGCAGAAAAACGCCAAAGCAAAAGCAGCCTACCGACAGAAGCACGAAAGCGACTTTATCATAGCAGACGCAGCCGCCCGTTATTTCAAAGAGAACGGTATTTCCAAGCTGCCAAGCTATAAAGCCCTGCAAGCAGAGATTGAAAGCCTTATCAAAGAGAAAAACAGCGGCTACAACGATTACCGGGCAAAACGGGAGGGATACCGCCGCTTACAGACCGTCAAGGGCAATATCGACCAGATTTTACGCCGGGAGCGCAAGCCTGTGAAAAGGCAGGAACAGGAGCGATAAAAACCACCCCAAAATGTACCCGAACCCATACAGAACAAGGGGGCTGCCCCGTACCCTACCCGCGATACCAAAGGATTTTTTAAGGGACTTACAGGGCAGAAAAACCCCGAAAATGATACCGAGATGATACAGAATTACCGCCGATACCGTCACACCAGCGGAAACGGCAGAAAGGAGCGCACCCATGCCAAGAATGAGCAAGAAACGGCGGCTGGAATGGTCTTTTTTCCTGCGGCAAGTGAAAGTCGGGAATACCACCTGCGACCGTATCACATACAACGACCTCTGTCGGGGCTGTACCCATAGCTGCAAGCAGAGCTTCCGGGCGGTTATCATACTCTGCCCCCGCTACTACTCCAAACGCCGGAAAAAGGAGGACAGGGACAATGGCAGATAACCGCAAATATTACTACCTCAAGCTGAAAGAGAACTTTTTTGACAGCGACTCCATTGTGCTGCTGGAAGATATGAAAGACGGGATTTTATACTCCAATATCCTCTTGAAGCTGTACTTAAAATCGCTGAAAAACGGCGGGAAGTTGCAGCTTGACGAGCATATCCCCTACACAGCGCAGATGATAGCAACACTGACCCGCCACCAGATAGGGACGGTTGAGAGGGCTTTAGAGATTTTCCGGCAGTTGGGGCTTGTGGAGCAGCTTGACAGCGGGGCTTTCTATATGACCGATATTGAGCTGATGATAGGACAGTCCTCTACCGAAGCCGAGAGGAAACGGGCTGCAAGGCTGGAAAACAAGGCACTTTTACCGCCCCGGACAAAAGGCGGACATTTGTCCGACATTCGTCCACCAGAGATAGAGTTAGAGAAAGAGATAGAGATAGAAAAAGAGAGAGAGGGAGAAACGGGACACCCCGCCCCCGCTGCTTATGGCAGATACAACAATGTGATACTGACCGATACAGAGCTTTCCGGGCTGAAAACAGAGCTGCCCGACAAGTGGGAGTATTACCTTGACCGGCTTTCCTGCCATATCGCTTCCACCGGGAAGCAGTACCAGAGCCATGCAGCCACCATTTACAAGTGGGCGCAGGAGGACGCTGCCAAAGGCAAGGCTGCCCCGAAACAGGGCATACCCGATTATTCATGCAAGGAGGGCGAGAGCTTATGAAAAACGAGATTGAAGCTATGATTACGGACATTACAACCACTACCGCCGAAGCGGAGGACTACACAGGCGAGGACGGGCTGTTATACTGCGGCAAGTGCCATACGCCCAAAGAAGCCTACTTTGCAGAGGGAAAGACTTGTTTCGGGCGTGACCGCCACCCAACAGACTGCGACTGCCAGCGGGCAGCCCGTGAAAAGCAGCAAGCCGCCGAAAGCCGACAGAAGCACCTTGAAACAGTGGAAGACTTGAAACGCCGGGGCTTTACCGACCCCGCTATGCGGAACTGGACATTTGAGCATGACAACGGCAGAAACCCACAGACCGAAACCGCCCGCTTTTATGTGGAGAGCTGGGAAACCATGCAGACTGAAAATATCGGCTACCTGTTTTGGGGCGGCGTGGGGACAGGAAAAAGCTACCTTGCCGCCTGTATCGCCAACGCCCTTATGGAGAAAGAGGTTGCCGTCTGTATGACAAACTTTGCAACGATACTCAATGACCTTGCTGCCAGCTTTGAGGGCAGGAACGAATATATTTCCCGCCTTTGCAACTACCCCCTGCTGATACTTGATGATTTAGGTATGGAGCGAGGGACAGAATACGGGCTGGAACAGGTTTATAGCGTGATTGACAGCCGTTACCGAAGCGGCAAGCCGCTGATCGCCACGACCAACCTCACGCTGGAGGAATTGCAGCACCCGCAGGACACGCCCCATGCCCGTATCTATGACAGGCTGACTTCCATGTGCGCCCCCGTCCGCTTCACGGGCAGCAACTTCCGAAAGGAAACCGCACAGGAAAAGCTGGAACGCTTAAAGCAACTGATGAAGCAGCGAAAGGAGAGCCTATGACAGAAACCAAACAGACAAGCACCACCAAAACAGACCGTCGCCCGGACTGTGTAACGGAAATCCGCATGGGCAACTCCGTCCTTACCGTTTCCGGCTTCTTCAAGCAGGGCGCAACCGACACCGCAGCCGACAAGATGATGAAAGTGCTGGAAGCGGAAGCTGCTACACAAAAAACGGCGATTTGACCGACCATAAAGAAGCAGATTTGACGCTTTTGCCGCTATACAGACAGCCGCCCCATGTGGTACAATCAAGGTACGGAATAGTGGGGCTGGCTGTCGGAAACGGAGGATTTTATGTTAAGACAGACCAACCAACAACCAATTACCGCCCTTTACCCAAGACTTTCCCATGAGGACGAGCTGCAAGGCGAGAGCAATTCCATTTCCAATCAGAAGCGTATCCTTGAAACCTATGCAAAGCAGAACGGCTTTTCCAATCTGCGCTGGTACACGGACGACGGTTATTCAGGTGCGAACTTTCAAAGACCCGGTTTTCAAGCCATGCTTGCGGACATTGAAGCCGGAAAAGTCGGGACAGTTATCGTAAAGGATATGTCGAGGTTAGGGCGAAACTACCTGCAAGTGGGAATGTACACGGAAATGATTTTCCCACAGAAAGGTGTCCGCTTCATCGCTATCAATGACGGAGTGGACAGCGCACAGGGCGACAATGACTTTGCCCCGCTGCGGAATATCTTTAACGAATGGCTGGTGAGAGATACGAGCAAGAAAATACGGGCGGTAAAACGCTCAAAAGGCATGAGTGGCAAGCCCATCACAAGCAAGCCTGTGTATGGCTACCTCATGGACGAGGACGAAAATTTCATTATTGACGAGGAAGCCGCACCCGTAGTCAAGCAGATATACAACCTCTGCCTTGCCGGGAACGGTCCGACCAAGATAGCCCGTATGCTCACAGAGCAGCAAATCCCCACGCCGGGGACGCTGGAATACCGCAGGACGGGCAGCACCCGCCGCTACCACCCCGGCTATGAGTGCAAGTGGGCGACTAATACCGTAGTGCATATCCTTGAAAACCGGGAATACACAGGCTGTCTGGTAAATTTCAAGACAGAAAAACTTTCTTACAAAGTCAAGCACAGTGTAGAAAATCCCCTGGAAAAGCAAGTGATTTTCGAGAACCACCACGAGCCTATCATAGACACCCAAACATGGGAACGGGTGCAGGAGCTTCGTAAACAGCGCAAACGCCCCAACCGCTATGATGAAGTGGGTTTGTTCTCCGGCATACTGTTCTGTGCGGACTGCGGCAGCGTGATGTATCAGCAGCGATACCAGACGGACAAGCGCAAGCAGGACTGTTATATCTGCGGCAACTACAAGAAGCGCACCCATGACTGTACGGCGCACTTTATCCGCACCGACCTCTTGACCGCCGGTGTACTCTCCAATCTGCGGAAAGTGACCAGCTATGCGGCAAAGCATGAAGCCCGGTTTATGAAGCTCTTGATTGAGCAGAACGAGGACGGGGGCAAACGCAGGAACGCCGCCAAGAAAAAGGAACTGGAAGCCGCCGAGAAACGCATGGCCGAGTTATCCGCTATCTTCAAGCGGCTGTATGAGGACAGCGTGACCGGGCGCATATCAGACGAGCGTTTCACAGAACTGTCGGCAGACTATGAAGCAGAACAACGGGAACTGAAAGAAAGAGCCGCTGCTATCCAAGCGGAGCTTTCCAAAGCGCAGGAAGCCACCGTGAACGCAGAAAAGTTTATGAATGTTGTCCGGCGGCATACCAGCTTTGAAGAACTTACCCCTACTCTGCTGCGGGAGTTTGTAGAGAAAATCGTTGTGCATGAGTGCAGCTATGACGAGAACAAGACCCGCAGACAGGACATTGAGATTTATTATTCTTTTGTTGGCAAGGTGGACTTGCCCGAATAAACGCCCGACCTATCCGACACAATGCGCAAGTGCCGGATAGGAACGGCAAAATTTTTTACACTTCTATTACTTCTTTATCGCACATAAGCAAAAAGCCAGGGCATGAAGCACTTGATACCCAATTAGAGGCATAAGAAAATACAAATAAAACAGTTGTGTATGCCGCAGTTTTAGGAGTTGGATTGCAAGCAAACATTGTGTTTTATCAAACAGAGCGGTATAATAGCTAGCAATAGGGACAGCCTTAGCCATAACACCGGAATACCAACTAGAAAGGCAGGAGCAACGTTATGAAAATCAGCTATAAGCCGCTATGGAAAACACTGATAGACAAGAATATGAGCAAGCGGGATTTACGTCTGCAAGCACATTTAACAACAAACCATATTGCCAATATGGGCAAGGGCGAATATATTTCTTTGCAGACTTTGGTAAAAATTTGCGATACGCTGAACTGCGATATCTCCGATGTGATTGAGCTGGTTCATGACGGCAACGGAGGCACAAGATGATAACAGTTGCGATTTGCGATGATGAGCCGTATTTTTTAGTCCACTTACGCAAAAGTGTGGAACACTATTTTTTTATACAAAAGCAGGAAATTCAAATTTTTGAGTTTGATAATGGAGAATCGTTACTATCAAGCGGGCAAAATTTTGATATGATTCTGATGGACTTAAAACTTCCGGGCAAAAATGGATTAGAGATTATTCAACAGTTGCGCAGAGAAAAGTGCAGATGTCAGGTTATTTTTATTACATCTTATCAAGAGTACGCTTTACAGGCGTTTCAGGTTGATGCGGTTCATTATCTGCTTAAACCCATTACGGACGAAAATTTGTATCAAGCCCTTGACCGGACCATTGAACGCATGGGAAAAACCGACTCAAAAACACTGACTATAACAAAGGGGGCTTGCACAGAAATTGTTTTTATTAAGGATATTTTATATTGTGAAGTTATGGATCATAGACTTTATATCCATACAAAAGACACGACATATAATTATTTGGGTACGTTAGACGAACTACATAAGAAACTGGACAGCCGCTTTTTTCGGTGCCATAAAAGCTATATTGTAAATATGGAAAAGGTCGTCAGTAAGCAGGGGGATGCTGCCACTGTAATAGGGGGCGGCCAAGTCTTAATATCCAGAAGAAAACAGCAGGAATTTGCACAAAGTCTTTTGAAATTTGTAAGAAAGGAGCTGCTATAATGAATTTTCTTACCATAATGTTTTACATATGGTGGCTATTGATAAACGCGTTTTATAGCTTTGCTGAGTATGATTTTTTCTCTCGATTTGCATTCAGAAAAACCAAGCTGCGCTATTTGTTGCTTTACATTGGAATTATCTGCTTTTTTACTATCATTGAACTTTCTGTACGACCACCTGCTTTGCTGCGCGAGTTTTTTCATGCAGCAATTATGTATGTATTTATGGCCTGCTCTTTCAAGTACAAAAGTTTAGAAGGTGTTACTCCAATCGTTATTATATTTTCTTTGGAAACTTTCATGGAGGGCACTTCTGCCATTCTAATGCGCTGGATCGTGGGGAGAATTACTGCATCGGTCTTTGGCAACATCATTCAGATGTCATTGTCCGTTGTACTTGCTCTGCTGTTTTATTTCATTCTTCGCTATGTGGTAAGCTGGCATAAATCTTCGGCTGGTCAGGCCGCTTCCTCCTACTTATATGTGCTTCTGCTGCCATGTACATTTATCGTTTGGGTGGTGCGGTTTGGATTTGGCTTGGATAACACGAATCTAACAAATGCGGAATTTCCCTTTTCCGGGCTCCCCTTGGCCTGGGCGCTGCTTGCAATCAGCGGCGCAGCCGTTACTTTTTTTATTGTTCTGAAAGTATTTGAAAACATTATGACATTATCGCAGCAGAAAACGGAAAAGGCTTTATTGGATAATCAATTACGTGTGCAGAAAATGTATCTGGCAGAGGCGCAAAAACGCGATGAACAGTTATCCTCCTTTCAGCATGATATTGACAACCATCTCTCCGTTTTATTTGGATTGCTGAAAGAAAAAAAATACAGCGACGCTGAACAATACTTTCAAAAATTACAGATAGCCTCTACCGCTCTGCGCCGTAATATACACACCGGTAACGCGGTGCTTGACGTCTTACTAAGAGAAAAAATAGGCTATGCTGAGCAAAATCAAATCGCGGTTTCATGCCACGCGAGTTTGCCTCCCAATCTACCTGTTGATGATATGGATTTGTGCATTATTGTTTCAAACACTTTGGATAATGCGATTCAAGCATGCGCGAAGACAAGGGAATGTGAGCCAAAGATCGATATTACAATAAAAGTACGGCGTCAATTTTTATTGATTGAAATCACCAATACAGCGCCACCTATGGTTACGACGACACTAGGGATAGGTCTTAAAAATGTGGTCAGATCAGTGGAAAAATATCAAGGTACAATGGAAATTGGGAATGACGCTGGGCGCTATCGCATCAGCGTTTTACTTTGCTTAGCAACGAGCATTTCACCGGATACGCAGGAAAAATAACCGTTCACGCTACAGGGCTTTCTTTATGCCGAATGTGTGCGATATAGCATATAGAAAGATTTTTGTGGGAGGTGAAATTATGTCAATTCAGTCCATGCTATCCGCCAGTACGGCCATGTACCAGATTCAGTCCATGCAGTCCCTACGCTTCCAAACGCAAAGGCCCGTTCTGAACCCTTGGCGCAGTATGGTTCCAAACTATGCGCAGATGAACGACAGAATATTGGGCCGTGTTCTGTTTGACAAATACTCACGCATGAATGATCAGATAGATGCGCTTGCCGCCTATGAGCGTGAATCGAAAGCGTTTGATTCTGAGTTTGATTCCGTATTCGGTGAGCTGAAAGCATCATCATCGGCCCTGAAGCCTTATAGCGGCGACAGTGTTTTCCACCCTATAGGTTATGGCAGCAGCAATTCCGATGTGGCAACGGTGACGGAGAATACGGCGGCGGTGACGGCTCCAATCCATTTAGAAGTTACGCAAACAGCGGCCTCCACGTCCTACGCCTCTAGGGCGCTGAGTTCCGAGGGGAATTCACTGCAGGGGCGGCATACGCTGAACATCACCGGCTCCGATGGAACCGTCACCTCAATCCATGTGGAATTTGACTCTACGGAAGATAATAAAACCAATCTGAATCGGATGGCTGCGGCGATTAACGAAAGGAATCTGGGTATTACGGCTTCCGTATCCGAATCGGACGGCAAAAGCACCCTGGTCTTTACTGCCGACAAAACGGGCACAGAACACGCATTTACAGCGGAGCTGAGCGGCGAAAGTTCCGCAAGAGTCGGTTTGGAACAAAAGCGGCAGGCCAGGGACTCCAAATACACGGTGGATGGCGGCGAAGAACAGGTGTCACAGAGCAACGAGATCAAGCTGCTGGACGGCGATCTGGGCGTCACGCTCAGAGGGACCGGCAGCACAGACATTGCTCACAGGACGGTAGACGACGCCCAGACTGTGGAAGCGGTGAAGAAGTTTGCAGACAGTTATAACAAGGTGTTGAGCTTTCTGGGCAAGTACAAAGATAAATCCAGCTCGCTGAACAGTATGGCATATTCTTATGGCCTCACGCGGTTGATGTCGGGAACCCTTTCCCATATTGGCATTAATGTAGACGGCAAGGGAGCCCTTTCCGTCGATGAAGTGAGGCTCAAGGATGCGCTCAGAAATACCCGTGAGGATGTGGAAAAGGTTCTAGGCCGCTCGGTTAACCCTTATGCCAGAACCGAAAGCATACTCATTCAGCGGCAGGCTCACAGTTTTTATCCCAAACCTCAATCGTTATCTGATTCCAACTATATGTATGGACGCAACCGAAAATATGTTAGTCCCAATATACATGGAATGTTCTTTAGTTACCTGGTCTAAACCGCAAAAGCCCTGGAGAGGAGTTGTAGCAAAATCTTTGTTTGCTACAACTCCTCTCCAGAGCTTTTATGTGGTAATTCGCCGGATACGGAGCATAGCTGACCGTTCACGCAACGGCCCTTTTTTTCCACTGAATACGTGCGATATAGCATATATAGAAAGGTTTTTCCTTTCTAACTTTTGTTGGAGGTGAAATTATGTCAATGCAGTCAATATTGTCCGCAAGCGCGTCTATGAGCCGTATTCAAAAAATGCAGTCTGTCCGCTCCAAAACCCAAGGGCAAATTGATGTCTTAAACGCGGAGATCAAGCAAGACGGCGGAGATTCCAAAAAGGAAGAACAGGTCAATGCCCTGGAGGAGCAGTCCGCCAACCTGACGGGCAATCTGATGGGTGAACTGAGCGGCGTCAACGAAACACTGAAGCCGGAAAAGGAGCCCACAAAGCCCGAGGAAGATACAAGCAAAGGCGATAAAGTTCCGGATACCGATCAGGTGGAACTGTCTAAGCCATCAGACGCAACGATAGAGAGCAAGGCGATCCGAAGCAATGCACCGGCGATCTATGACGCGGCGGGCGAGGTCAAAGAAGCAGTTCTCTCTCCTGAAAAGAGACTGGACATAAAAGCGTGAGTAAGGCGTACTACTGAAAATGAGTCTAAAATTGCTGTAGAAAGGACGGATACAAAATGTCAATGGTAGTAAAACCGGGCTATGTAAATCCCCTGACAATGATGGGACAAAAAAAGACTGGACTGACACCGGCAGTACACACACAGCAGAAAGGTGAGCAAAAAGACGATGTGAAAGACCTGGAGACAAAGCAGCAAGGTCTTCAAAATCAAATTCTGCTGATGAAGAGCACCACCTCAACCGGAACTGCCGGAACTGAAGAGCTGGAGCAGAAGCTGGAGGAAATCTCCACAGAACTGAAAGCTGCAAAATCTCAGACAGTACAGGCGGCAGATACCCAGTCGATGAGGAGAAGATTTGACACATATGAGCCTGCCAAAGAAGAAGTAGATTCCTGCGGCCTCTACAAAATACAGCAGGACGAAGATAAATATCAGGTTCTTTTCTCCCCTTATTCTGACCAATAGTAAATGATTTTTCACAACACGACAGTAAACTTTAAAGCCGTCGTGCAGTGGAGTGGTTCTATGCCCTTTTATGGCGGCTTTGAGGATAATCAAAGCCGCCATTTTTATGCGGCCATTGGAGGCCGCACATGAGCAGATCCCCCTTTTGCATTACCCCCTAACCGGAGGACAAGCCACAACAGAATAGCGAAAAAGTCCAACAGGGCGCAAGTGAAAGACCAATCACTTGCGCCCTATTTTTATGCGACAAGACCAGATCTATTCCGTTGTGATTCGTCTGCGATTGCAGCCGAACGCCGGGGATATTTGCAAGGATTCCGCACCGCCCTTTTAACCGGGCCGCCAGTTTATAAAAAGTTTAGAAAATCCGGCACAGGAGGGCCGGAAACTTTTCTTTTCCAGCCGGTCAGGTTCGGGCCTCGTCGTCGCAAACTGCGCTATGTTCCTTCGGGCGCTTCGCGTCCGAAATCCGCCCGCTCCGTTGCTCCTCCTCTCCCCACAAAATCTGCGATTTTGTGGGGACCCCCAATCCCCGATGTTCGGCCCCGCTGCCGTTCCCCGCCTCCCCCGTTTCGATTCGCGCAAACCCAAAGCGAAACGGAGGAAAGGCAGATGGAAGTCACCATCAAAATAAACGGACAAGCCCTGTCCGTGGAAGTCAGTGTCGAGGTTTACGAGTGCCTTGACCGGGCCGACCACTAAGAGGAAAACCTAGCGCACGAGAAGCGCCGCCATTGGGACATACGGGAGTTTGACGAGTACATAGTCGCTACCGAGGGACATTCGCCCTATCAAGAAACGACGGAAGAACAGGTCTGCCGCAAAGAAACGCGGGACGAACTGCTTTCCGTTCTGGAGAGCTGCACCGAAGCGCAGCGCCGTCGGTTCCTGCTCTACGCACTGGACGGGTTGAGCTTTGAACAGATCGCCCGGCTGGACGGCTGCTCAAGAGTCGCAGTTCATTACAGCATAGAAGCTGTACGAAAGAAATTTAAAAAGTTTTTCAAAAACCACCTTAACGAAACGCCGTTTTCGGGCTAACCAAGTGAGGGACAGGCTTTACCGCCTGCCCTTCTTGCCATTTTAGGAGGTCAGCCCATGACGGTAATCAATCTGAAACTCTACTACTATGGGGACTACCGCAAGGCCCGCGACGAGATGAAGGAGCTGCTGACCGTCAAGGCCAATGTTGACCGGCTCATGGGCTATGACGAGAAAAGCGCCGAGCAGGAGAAAGAGAAATCCCCGGCCCGGTGACGTTCCCCCGCCGTGGTTTTCCCGGAGGGAAAGCGCACAGCGCCTTTCCCTCTTGTCTGCCGTAATTGCGCGGGGCGGGGGCCGGGTCAAGAGTGCGGCGGGACGCCGCACCGCCATCGGCGGCTTGCTCTTGACGCGGTTTCCGCCCTGTGCTACTCCTGCGGGCCGCGCCCGCATAAGCGTCCGAAGGACGCGCAGCCAGCTCCGGCACGGAGCTGTTCAAGGGGGATTGGGGGCGCTGCCACCAACAAGCAAAATGGGGATCGCCGCGTCAGCGGGATTCCCATTTTGGCCTGTGTGTATTAACACAGGCATCGCTTGCCGGTTTCTCTGCTCCAAGCCATCCGTTTCCATCACTCCGCGCTTTCTCTGCCATCGGGAGCCTGCCCGATCAGACCCAGCTCCTTCGCTTTCAGCACGGCGTCCATCGCGTTGTTCACCCCCAGCTTTTTATAGGCCAGGGACGTATGGGATTTGATAGTTGGAATACTGAGGCCCGTCATTTCGGAAATCTCCGCGTTCTTGTAACCTTGGGCAAGCAGCTCCAGCATAAGCGTCTGCTGCTTTGACAGCTTGACGGGCTTATCCGTTTTCCCGCCTGCTTCCGTCATGTATCCCCTGTGGCTGGTGCCGAAGCTGTGCGCCGCCAGCATGACGGCGTTTACATAGGCGCGGGTAAGGGGGCCGGTGTATTCTTTGCCGCCCACTTTTGAGAGGATGCGCTTCAGGACAGGCACCACGGCCTCGCCCTCATCGGCGACCACCCGGACAAAGCCATAGGGCTGCAATACTTCCAGCGTTTCCGTAAGCTCTTCCTCCGCTTCGTTCTTCCGGTTTAACGTCCAGTACAGCGCGGCGTAGGCCCGCGCGGTGGTGAAGTGCTGGAAGGAACGGAAAAATTCAATATGGTCGGTGTCCGTCACATAGTAGCGGTCCAGCCATTCCCGGGCCGCGTCACCGTGGGGCTGGCCTATAAGCCCGCCACTGCCGAGCAGACCGGCCGTCTGTTCCTTGTTTACAGCGCGGACGGTAGGGGCGCGGAGTGGCTGTATCAGTCCAGCTATGACAGGAACAGCGGAAATGTGATTGCCTCCACCGGGCATTTCAGCGTGTACGGTGTGGGATATAAGCCCGCCCCGGCCTTTACCGACACCGTGAACCATTGGGCCAAAGCGGATATTGACTTTGTGGTAAGCCGTGGCCTGCTGGCTGGAACCGGCGACGCCACCTTTACGCCAGACGGCACCACCACGCGGGGAATGTTCGTGACGGCATTGGGACGGCTGGCCGGGATAGACCCCTTAGCCTTCTCTTCCAGTCGGTTTAATGACGTTGCCGCCACCGCCTACTATGCGCCCTATGTGGAGTGGGAGGCCTCTAAGGGGATTGTCACCGGCACCGGGGACAAGACCTTTAACCCCGACGCCACCATCACCCGCGAACAGATGGCGGCCATTATGCAGCGTTACGCCGACAAACTGGGGTACACCCTTCCCGTGGCCCGTAAAGCGGAGATTTTCGCGGACGAGGGGCAGATTACCAACGGCATGAAAAACGCGGTACAGGCCATGCAGCAGGCAGGCGTGATGAACGGCAAGGGTGGCCACCGTTTCGGCCCCAAGGACACCGCCACCCGCGCCGAGGCCGCCGCCGTCCTGCGGCGTTTCGTGGAGATCGTCATAGACCCCGCCGCCGCTGGCGGATGGGGGCAGAACGACGCGGGGCGCTGGCTCTATTATCTGGACAGCAAGCCCGTCACCGGCTGGAAACAGCTTGACGGCAAATGGTATTGGTTTGACGCTGCGGGCCTCATGCAAGCCGGGGGCTGAAAGCAGATCGGCGATAGCTGGTACTACTTCTACCCGGACGGCAGCATGGCCGTGAACACCAAGGTGGACGGCTATGAGGTCGGCCCGGACGGCAAGCGGAAAGAAGATTAACAAAACAAGTGCGTCACACATACGGACGGGGCAGCGGGCGTAGGGAGTACCCTTGCCCGCCGCCCTGTTTCGGGAAAGGGGTTGTCATGGAAAAATGGGTATTGGCCATCGGTTACGACAAAGAAAAGTTCAACGAAGCCCAGCGCGAATCCTTGAAATACAGTATCTTGATCCGCATGGCCCCCGACCTGTCGGCAGCCGCAGCATGGCTGGCAAAACAGAACAATTTCCTGCTTGCCGTCCTTTTTTTAGACGCCTCGGACTTCCTGCCTCCCTTGAAAATCCTCCGCAGTCTGACAAAGGCCCCGATTCTGGTCATGCGCCACCGATACGACGGCGCGGAAAAAGTCGCCGCCATCGAAGCGGGCGCGGACGAGTACATCCAGTGGCCCGACACCATCCCGGAGGGCGTGGCGAGCTGCCGTGCGCTCATCCGCCGCTACACCGAGCTGAACCGGCAGGACGACAAGCAGCTCAATATCCTGTCGCGCGGGAGCATCTTCATCAGCGTGGACTATCACAAGGTTTTCATCAATACCCAGGAGGTGGTGTTTCCGCGCCGGGAGTTCGACCTGTTCTATCTGGTGGCGTCCAATCCGGGCCGCGTGTTCACCCAGGAACAGCTTATGAAAAGATTTGGAGCGGCGACTACCTCCCCACCGAAAACAGCCTGCACTCCTGTCTGCGCCGGATTCGGCGGAAGCTGGAGGCGGCGGGCGCGCCCTGCACGATACAGAATACGCGCGGCGTGGGCTACTGCTTTCTGCAAGAGGAACCATGAACCGGCAAGAAGCGGCTTAATCCTTGAGATTAAGCCGCTTTTGCGTCGCAACTTGCGTTATTTGCTTATCTCCTGACAGCCTGCGGTCAGGCTGTTGACAGTTTCTCCCAGTATACTTCCCCTTGAGACAAAAGGGGAAACGTGGAGAGCGCGACGGCTGAACACGGTGTCCCCAACACGGGGGGACAATTTTGCAGGGGACAAGCACAGGAGGGGAAAACTGAAAACAGAATCGAGCAGGCCAATCAAGCGCCGCAATCCTCAAGGGGAATGCGGCGCTTTTTCATTCGACACAATGCGTCTCGTGCCGCCGTATCTCTCCCGCAACTTGCATACTTCTTCCAGTTCCGCCCAAATGCAGACGGGAGGGCCGCAGCCGCTTCCCCTGGTGCCGCTCCCCGCCTCCGTATCAGTCCGCAACGACCCAAGACTGATACGGAGGAAAGGAAAATGTTTGATAACAGAAGCGATTACGCACAGAACAAGCGCGACAAAGATAGCATCGTCTACATAAGCGTCACCGGCCCCGTCCGGCTGACCCGCGCCGACTTCCCCAGCGAGGCCGAGTTCCTAAAATGGAAACGCTGGTCTGACGGCAATTATCACGCCGCCGAAAAAGCGGGGCGCTGCCATAGCGACAACTGCCTCCCCTTGATGGCGGAATACCTCGACCTCATCGCGTCCGGCCCGTCCGTAGAGGACGATCTGTTCCTGCGGCTGGCCGAAGCCGAGCGCGCCCGAACCCGTGCCCTCCAGATGGTGCAGATCAGAAGCTGCCTGACACAGAAACAGTTCCGCCGCCTTTGGCTGCTGTGCGTGGAAGAAATGAGCGTGGAGGCCGTTGCTGCGGCGGAGGGTGTGACCCATCAGAATGTGTCCAAGTCCATCATCAAGGCCAGAAAAAAACTTCAAAAAATTTGGGCATATAAGGAAAAACAGGGTGCGAAACCGCCCTTCAAAACGTGAATAGTGAAGGACATGCTTTCCCCCTCCTTCACTGTACCATGAAAATTGAATAGACGGTATTGCAGGCACAAAACCCGCGTGATAGCGGGCAGGGCGCGCCGCCAAGACGATAGCTTCAGGAGGTGGATGGACAAGCTATCTGAGCGATCTACGAGGCCCTGCACCCAGGGATGGAATCCTGGGGCGCGACGACAGCGCGGGGGACAATGAAACTTTCTCACGACCCCTCACAGACTTGAAGGGGAACCCTGCCGCATACGCCAGCCCCACGGGGCAGCGGTGCGGCGGAGTTATGACAGTCCCGCCAGGGACGGCCTGCAATATCCCCCGCGCCATCTTTATGGCGCATCGCCGGGGGCGCGTGGCAAATACGGCGGAATCGTTGAAATTGAATAGGGACAGCCGCGCCGAAGTGTGCCGTATGTTATGACGGCTCCAACCTTTTGGCGCGGCTGCTTCCTTTTCTCAAATACAGGAGGCATCACTATGACGAATATGATTACCGCCCTTCCGGGCGCAATAGATTGGGAAACACGGCGGCCTGCACGAGCAGGATCGGCCTGACGATAGACGAGGCCGCAGAGTATACGGGCATCGGGCGCAACACACTCCGGCGTCTGGTGGGCTGGGGGAAAATCCCCGTCCTGCGGATTGGGCGCAAGACGATTATCCGCGCGGATGTCATGGACTATTTCATGCAGCTCAACCAGGGTCGCGACCTGCTGGAGTGTGAACAGGTGCGCGCGGCGGATTGAGTTTTCTCTAAACTTCAGCGGCAGAATTGAAGCCTGTGCTGCCTTTTGCTATAATGAAAACAACACATCACAACAGCTCCATTTGCCGCATGGAAAGGAGCACGTTATGGCAAAAGGTTCTGTTTAAAAAAGGGAAAGAAGTGGTACTATCGCTTTTACGTTGAAGATGAAAGCGGCAACCGCGCCCAGCACGAGTTCCCCGGTACAAAGAGCAAGAGTGAAACGGAATCCATGCTTCGCAAAGCAATGGAGGAATACGAGCGGACGCAGTTTCTCGCTAAGTCTGAAAACCTCACGCTGGGCGGCCTGCTGGACAAGTGGATAGAGGAAGATTTGAAGCCGAGCAACCACAGCAACGGAACGGTCGATGCCTACATCGGCGTGGTCGGGCGCATCAAGAAGCACCCCATCGGGAATCGGAAGCTGAAAAAGGTAACGGCGGAGCATCTGCAAGCCTATATGGACTTGTTGAGCTTGGGCGGAACCAGCCCGGACGGGACGGCGGCGGAGCCGTTGATCATCGGCTATCTGAGGCAGTATTCAGCGGTCTTGCGCGGCGCTTTCCGCTTCGCCGTGTTCCCGAAAAAGTACATCTCTTTCAACCCGATGGACTATGTGACATGGAGAGGAACCGCCGACGAATACGAGCTATTCGCGGACGAGTGCGGCGAGGAAAACCCAATCCCGGTGATTTCCTATGAGCAGTATCAACTGTTGATTGACTTTCTCAAAGGAAAAGAAAACCCGGCCTTGCTCCCTATCCAGATCGCGTACTTTACGGGCCTGCGCATCGGCGAGGCGTGTGCTCTGACATGGCAGGACATTGACCTGAAGGAACAGTGTTTGACGGTGCGCCGCAGTATGCGCTACAACGCCTCCCGGCATAAGATGGAGATCGGGCCGACCAAGCGCAAGAAAATCCGCACGGTGGACTTCTGCGACACCCTCGCCGCCATCCTGCGGGCGGTCAAGAAGGAACAGCTCGAAAGCCGCTTCAAGTATGGGGCGCTGTACCGCCAGAATTACTATCTGGTCGTCAAGGAGAAGAACCGCACCTATTACGAGCTTTACACCCTGCCCCGGAGGGCTACAACGAAGTCTCTTTTGTATGCCTGCGGCCCGATGGGGCCTATGAATCCTCCAGCACCGTCAGCTCCATGTGCAGGACGGCAAAGAAGAAGCTGGAGGACATGGACGACTTCCATTTCCACCAGCTCCGCCATACATACACCAGCAACCTGCTCTCTGGAGGCGCTGCCCTAAGGACGTACAGGAACTTTTTGGACATGCCGATGTGAGCACCACAATGAACATTTACGCCCATGCAACCAAGGAGGACAAACGAACCTCCGCGCGGCTGCTGGATAAGGTGGTAGGCACGGTTTGAGAAAAGTTTCCCTTATTTCTTCCCGCAAGGGAAAAAACAAGGGAAACAGGTTTTAATGGAGGGGCGAGACACCCGGAAACATTAGTGTTTACGGGCATTTCAGAAAATCGCTCCTACAAATACAAATTTATGAGGTTGAAATATAGGAAAATTATTATCAGAAATGACATTGGATGAATTGTGGGAACTGTTTCCTATCATTCTTTCTGAACATAAAGCATTTTGGAATGATTGGTATGTTGAAGAAGAAAAACGAATAAAAGCATTTTTACCGATAAATAATGCACGAATCAGTCATATCGGAAGTACGGCTATTCATAATATATGGGCAAAACCTATCATTGATATTTTACTGGAAATACGTGAAACTATTTCTATGGAAACGGTAAAAGATATGTTGGTTGATAATGGATATATTTGTATGTCGGAATCAGATTGCCGAAAGTCATTTAACAGAGGTTATAACAGTGAAGGATTTGCAGAAAGGGTTTTTCATTTACACTTGCGATACCGTGGAGATAATAACGAGTTGTACTTTAGAGATTATTTGAATGATAATCCCGATGTTGCTAAAGAATACGAAACATTGAAGCTTTCGCTATGGAAAAAATACGAGCATAATAGAGACTCTTATACCGATGCTAAAAATGAATTTGTTGAAAAATACACTGTAAAGGCAAAAGAGAAATATAAAAATCGTTATGCGTAAAATTTCCGTTTGTTTTAATTTGATATGCCTTATTGATAAAAAATCGATAAAAAATGTGTACTTAGTCAACAAACTAAAATAGTGCGGTGGGGTAAGTGTTATCTATCCCGCGGCACTGTTTTTCAATGCTCCACGTCCTGCGCCCTGCGGGGTTGCTGTTCCCGCTGTTCCTGCCGCAAGATACGGTAAACGCTCTTGCGGATTTGCTCGGCTTCTTTCACCTCGTCTTTAAGTGCAAGATACCTTTGATTGAGCGTTTTTCGCTCGGCGGTCAGCTTGGCATACTCCGCTTTCCATGCCTTTGTCGGTAGGGCGGTCTTGCCGTTCATCACGCCTTTGAGGCAGCTGTGCACCGCCACGAATAAGGCTTGCTCTGTATCCGGTAACGCCTTTTAGCCCTTCTTCATGTAAATGTCAACTTGCTCGATATGCTTTTAAGCGTAGCCAAACGCCGTTCAATGGGTTTCAGCTTATCCCGTATATCCATCTGCTCCCCAATCATGGACGAAAACTTTTCATCAAGTCCCGCCATGTCCATGATGTTGTTGGCGGTGAGGAAGTTCAGCATATTTGCTGCGTCTTTGAGGTTATACAGCGATTGCGAATAGCCGGCTTTCCCCGCCTGTGCCTTGCGCCTTAGAATGTCCTGAATGTAGTCCGCAAGGATAGGCGTTTCAGTGTTGGCGGCTTCTTCTGTCAACCAGTCACGCAACTTCCCGATACGCGCCTTTAACTGGCGCACCATTTTTTGAAATAGGTGGGTTCCTCTCAGTTTTCCGTTATCCGAACAAATTTAATTCTATTCCAAACAGCATTGGAACTGCCACGGCTCTTTTATACCTAGCATCTTCTTTCCCCTCACTATAGGACGCAAGGTCCCGGCCCTCCCGCCAAAGCTATACATCACCCTTAGCCAGCAGATTATCTTTTCCCATACCGCAGACAAATGGATTTCTGTCATACTCATAGCAAAAATCCAGAAAATCCGAACGCTGTACGGGATCATTCATCATTTTTACAAGCAGCTCACGGGGTATCGTCCTCGCATAAGCCCCCGGCCCAGCCAGTTCCACATTTTTTACACCGAAGCTTTCAAGGACAGTCTTTAATTCATCCGGCATGAATGCATATGTGATACACCAGGGGGCGCCGCCCTTTTCATACTCTGCGATCTCCTCTTCGCCGCCCATAAGGCCGTCCGCCATCTGTTTTTCCGCAATGCTTTTATCAAAGGTGAAAGACCGGATAGCGCTGCTTTTATTGGCAACACACCATTTCACCCAAGGGTCCTTGCAGTTTTCATCCAGAATAAACTGATTTTTCTGCAGCGGATTCGCCAGATACGGAAGGTATCCCAAACGGCTTGATACACTCAGGATGATGCGCTTTCCGGCTATCCGCACAAGCTCCCCTATCACCTTTTCCTGATTGGGATATGTATAGGAAACCGGAGCGTCGAAGGAAATAACCAAATCAAATGCCCGGTCGCCAAAGGCACTCAGATCTTCCAGGGCGCCTTTGATAAAGGTGATATTTTCAAGGACACCGGCTCTTTCCGCCAAATCTTTTGCTTTATCCAGCATAGGCTGGGATATATCGAAATGCGTAACCCTGCAGCCTTGTTTCGCAAGCAGAATGGAAAACCTGCCGCAGCCCGCCCCGCCGTCAAACACGGTACTTATCCCCTCCAAATTATGAAGAAGTTCTCTTTCTATATGGCTTTTCTGTATAATGTCGTCGATAAAGGTTTCTTCCCGATGGCTTTCCCGTTCCCCTTTATCCGGTAAATTCCACAAACGCTCCGCTATCTTCCTGCTATAATCCATATGCCCTCCCCCTTTTATCATCTACAGCCCGCTCCTTCCTTCTGCTCTTTTCTTGCTTTCAGAAAACAAAGAGGCATCAGCCCTCCGTATAAAACAGCATGCTTCACCGTGTGAAACCCATGCTCCGAAACAAAAGCAATCAATTCTCCTGCGTTCCATTTGTGATACGTATGAAATCCGATTGCCTCCATCATCCGGATTTTTACCTTCGGCATTTTCCCCTCGATCCGTACAAAAGTGGGAGCATACAGGATTCCGCCGGGCTTCAACACCCTGTATATTTCCTCCAGGGCCTTTGCGGGATACGGCATAATATGAAGTGCATTGGCAATAACCACGGCATCAAAGCTTCCGGGTGCATAAGGCAGCGACGTGGCATCCTGCACGGAAAAAAACAATCTGGCGGAATGGGATTTCTTTTTTGCCTCCTCCACCATCTTTTCCGAAAAATCCGTTGCCTCCCAGTGCTTTACATATTGGGACAAGGCAAACGTTAGCTGCCCGGATCCGCACGCAAGCTCCAGCACATCCATATCCCGGTTCAGATCCGGCTTTATCTGCTCACATATAGTGTCATAAAGTTTATGGCTGTTCTTCATAAAAGGGCCATAAAGAAAAGCCACCTTTTCCCAGAATTTTTTATTCGCATTGCCGTTCATATTATTCCTTCTTCCTGCATCGCTTTATGTTAGCTTTCTCTAACCTTTTCCCATAGCAACATCCACTCTCTTGCCAACCGGATGGCTCCTCAAGGTACAGATACAAAAACGAATGCCGTCTTTATTCCAGAGGAGCGGCAGTAACTCCCACATTCAGCAGGAAGCTCTCCAGGATTTCTTTGTTTTCCAGGTACAGTTCCCGGGAGACCGTACAGGTCACAACATAATATGCATAATCAAATCCAGGTATGGTAAGGGATATGTATTCTTCCACGACAGCTTCCTCCGTGTCCTCCATCCCCTGGTTCCTATACCGTTTTCCAAGCAGACCGGTGTTGGTGATAAAATCCGTCCCTGCTTCTCCCTCCGGCTCTTCCGTTTCATAGGAACCGGACACCGTAATTTTACCGGCTTCGTTTCCTTCTATATAAACCGTAAAGCCCCATTCATGGCTTTCCATTTCATCCCCTGCGTTCAGCTTTTCATAAGTGCTGTATGTCCATCCTGAAGGAAGCGTCATATAGATTTTATCCACAAACCTGTGATGTACGAATGTGTGCTCGATTACCGTTTCTTCCTCCACGGCACTCTGTCCGTTACTCATAACCTCCGCACTTTTGTTACCCAGACAGCCGGTAAATCCTATCAGGCACACGATCAGTATAACCAGTAAAACCCCATATTTATTCCGCAAACTGTAACCCCCTGTTTTTTTCCGTTTATGTTACTGTTACAACGATTCCCTACCGTCACAGTTATTGCAGAAATCCGTCCAAATCGTCTCCGGCGATAGGATTTATGCACTCCTGAACCACTTTCCTACCATATTATAACAAGTCAGTTACCCCTCCGCAAGTGCCGGATCACCAAACTTAAAACAGATTGTAACCGTTCGTTACCGTTCAGGCAGGTCTGCGCAGTAAATGCGCAGACCACAGAAAACACAGCGGACACCGATCAGAGCATGTTTGAAAAGTTCGCTGTAGTACTAGGCCGGAAGAGGTTTACAGGCAAAAAATTCAGGGTTGGGAGTCTCCCTTTGTACTTCCTTCTCTTCCGTATGGTTTCCTCGTTTTTCCGAAACACGATAATCCGTCCAGCCGTTTGTTTCCTGTCCCAGCCAGCAGATGCTGTACCGTTTTTCCGCCGTATCCAGAATCACGGTTTTAATCGTCCCGAAGCCTTCTTTATAGTAAGGTACCGTCATTCCTTCCGGGTATTTTTTCAGCATAAACTCCCGGATTTCCTTTTCTGTAAGGCAAGCCTTCTTTTCGGCAAATGCGGCAAGCTTATCCCGCCGGACTATGGAATTTTCCATCGCGGCAGGTTCCCGGGCCACCAGGCTTTCCAGAACAATATGGTTGGTTCCGCATAAATACTGGTTTCCTCCCTGCGGCCCGATGCAGGCGTACGCCTTCTCCCCTTCCATAGTCTCAAACAGGATGCCTGTCCCGCCGCCATCCGCCAGATACAGATTGATGTTATAGGCGATGGGCATCTCCATCGCTCTTTCCAACGCTTCTTTTGCATCGGCACAGTTCTCCAGCAGGCTTCTGATAACGGCCCAGAACTGCAGTCCTTTCAGCGCAGGAGCACGCATGCCCGGCATATTGCTTACGGGGAACCCGCAGGAGGACATGGAAACAGCCAGCCCTTTTTCATTAATCCCTTCCGTTCTTCCGAATTCCGCAATGGATCCGGATATATGGGCATACTTACCCGCAGGGGCGGTACGGTACAGCTTCAGATCCTCTTCCTCCAGGGTGAACTCATAATTCCTGGCAATCTTGGTATGGCCGTCATCCGTTTTCTTCCCGGTGAGGATCAATCCGGAACAGCCCGGAAGCAGATAAGTCATCCAGGTATAGGCAATATCCTGCACCGCGATGCCGGCCTCCTGCGCATACCCTTCCAGCTCCTCCCGTATACCGGGGCAGTATCTGTCATACAGCCTAAGAGCTTCCTGCAGATCCTCCTGTGTGAATTTCTTCGGGGCAGGACTATATACAGGCTTTGCCCCCGGCTGTCCGGCAAGCTGTTTTCCGATTTCCCGGTAAGTCCCTTCCAGTTCCCAATAACCTACTTGTTGTTTTTCCATATAGCGATTCATCCTTTCTTTCCTCCGCTTTGTCGGAAGCGGGCAGGGCTGTGCTCTTGTGGGGGTTTCCTGCTTCTTCCGAAGCCGGACCCATTGTAACCGTTCACTGCCTTCACAGCTGCTATCCATTTTACAATTCCACGCATTTTTAATCCTGTCACTTTCTGCACAGAATTGTCTGCCGCCCCATGTCTCAGATATGATGCACCGGCTGCCGGAAAGCTGTATTTGCACTTCTGCCCCTCCATTGCGGACATGCACCTGACGGGTGCACACAAAAAAACTCCGGCAGAAATCTGCCGGAGCCAGGATTGGTATATGCCGTTTATGTATTACACCCCTGTTATATCAATGGCATGCAGGTACGCATCCGAACCGCGCATACAATTTACCGAAATCTTCTTTCCGCTGATCAGTACCTTGCAGTTATTAAGATTCTTTACCGCATCCAGTTTAAGCTCCATGGAACCCTGGGGGGTACTCAGATACAGCATGTTTTCATCAGATCTGCTTTCCACCGTTCCGGTAACGGTCACTGCGGACGAAGAATCCATCGTAACAGAAGAAGGATCGTTCTTTTCGCCTGTAAGAATGGTAGCATGCAGGTACGCATCCGTACCGCGGTAGAAATACACTGTCAGTTTTCTTCCCGGGGTAAGAACCATCCCTTTGCTTGTATCCGCGTTGTAATCAATCACAAACTGCATCTCCCCTTCTTTCGTAGACAGATACAGCAGATTATCCTTCGTATTGCTGCCGACCGTTCCTGAAACTGACATATATGCGGAATTGTTGGGGGAATTTGTGGTTGCTGACGTGTCGGAAATCGTTATCGCATGCATATAAGCATCGGAGCCTCTCGCACAGGTAATCTGATAGGTTTCCCCCAGTACAAGAAAAGAAACACCATTTAAGCTGGTGGTCGTATCCAGCTTGATTTCCATATTCCCCTGTTTTGTCTTAAAATATATGAGTTCATCCGTGGTCTTGTCCCCTATGGTACCGGTTACCGTAACCGTCGTGGAGGAATCAATCGATGCATTGGAAACCGGCGCATCCGTGGTAATTTTAACCGCATGGAGATAGGCATCGGAACCGCGGGAAACCGAAACGCTGATTTTCTTGCCCGGGAGCAGTATCTTGCAGGCGCTGGTATCCGTTGTGCTGTCCAGCTTAATCTCCATATTCCCCTGCTTCGTGGAAAGCCGGAGCAGTTCGGAGGTTGTCCCCGATAAAATCGTTCCATAAACGGTTGCAATAATCTCATCCGCCTGTACCTCAAGACGGTTTACAGGCGTTATGATAAGCCCCAGCATAAGGCAGATTGTCAGACACAGTTTTGCGATTCCGCACTTTTTCATAACGGTACCTCCTTTAAGCAGTAAAAAAATCCGTAAACAATAATAACCTGAATTTATCATATAATATTTAATCCCGAAAAGCAATAAAAACCTGGAATTGCGGTGTTACGGGATACGATATGTATTTTTATCGGGATATTATGAGGTACCGCTGTAAAAAAGATAAAACCATCAGCCCTTGACGGCTTCGATCATCACTCCTTTTACGAAATATTTTTGTACAAACGGGTAAATACATAAGACAGGTACGGTGGTGAGTATGATGGTGGAATATTTAATGGATTCCGCGAACTGGTTGACCTGATCATTTTCCGCTGCTGCGGAATTGAGAACGTTGGAATTGGCTATCAGGATTGCCCTCATAATGTTCTGGATCGGAAGTTTATCATTATCCTGCAGATAAATAGAAGCATTGAACCAGGAATTCCAGTGCCCCACGCCGTAATACAGCAGGAGCACCGCCATGGTAGGTTTGATCAGGGGGGCGACGATCCGGAACAAGATGGACAGGTCATTTGCCCCGTCTATGTACGCCGATTCCATCAGGGAATCCGGCAGAGCCTCGATAGCGGTTTTGCATATTATGGAATTATATACGCTCATGGCTCCCGGCAGGATCAGGGCAAACAGGGAATTATACAGGCCCAGGCTGCGGATGTTCAGATAGGACGGGATCATGCCGCCCGAAAAAAACATGGTAAACAGGATTAAAAACTGGACAGCCGGCTTGCACATCATTTTTTTCGCGGCCATAAAATATCCGGTAAACAGCGTCAGGAGAATATTGAGCGGCAGGGATACGCACAGCACGATCAGGATATTTTTATATCCCGAAAGCAGCAGGGGGTGTGTCAGGGCCAGCTTATAGGCGCCCAGTGTAAATTCATGGGGCCACAGTATCATTCCCGGGTGGGAGATCAGATATGTGTTGGAGGTAAAGGATGCACACAGCACATACCAGATGGGATATAAGGTCACAATACACAGCAGTATCAGGATAACCGCGTTTACTGCGGCAAATACCCTGTCTCCCCGGGATTCTGTTTTTTGCAGTCGTTTGGAATAGCTTTTATTCATGTCATTGTTTCCTCCCTGTCAGAACAGGCTGGATTCGGTGGATTTCTTGCTGACGGCATTCGTTATCAGCAAAAAGGCCACATTGACCAGCGTATTAAAAAGCCCGATAGCGGTTGATTTGGAATACATGGGGGTACCGCTGGTGGGAAATGACAAGCGGTAGGTATAGGTGGAAATCACATCCGCCACATCATAGGTGGAGGCATTGTACAGCAGCAGGATTTTCTCATAGCCTACATTCAGGATATTTCCCATACGCAGGATAAAAAGGATCATGATCGTGGGGAGCAGGCCGGGCAGCGTGATATGAAGCATCTGCCGGAACCGGTTAGCACCGTCCACGCGGGCCGCCTCATACTGCTCCTGGTCAATGCCGGCCAGCGCTGCCAGGTAAATAATGGAATCCCATCCGATTTTCTGCCATATATCCGACACCACATAGATCGTCCTGAAATAGCCCGGATTCACAAGATAGTTCTCCGCTGTTCCCCCGAAAAGGGAGGCTATCTGCCCGAAAAGGCCGTCCTGCATACAGAATATTTTCACCATCGCGCACAGGACCACCATGGAAATAAAATACGGCATATAGGTGATCGTCTGTACGGTTTTTTTGAAAGTCCTGTGACGCACCTCATTTATGAGAAGTGCCAGAAGGATCGGCGCAGGAAAGCTGAATACGATTGTCAGCCCGCTGAGCAGGAAGGTATTCTTAATCACACGCGGGAAATAAGGATCGGTCACAAAATTGGCAAACCATTTGTACCAGGGATTGGCCCAGGACGATCCCTGGATCCCCCTTGTGATTTTGTAATCCTTGAAAGCTATGATAAGGCCGTACATGGGTTTATAGCAGAACAGGGCCAGATAAACCAAAACCGGAAGGATCATGATATATTTCCACTTATTCATGTTCCAATCCCTGCGCAGCCTTTTTCCGAGCATTCCGGCACCGCTTTTTGCAGCATCAGCATTCATATGTGTTCTTCTCCTTTCAAAGTGCATAAAACCGGACAGCAGCGAAAGACATGCGTCTTTCACTGCTGCCGCAAGCTCTCGGCTTTCCGTTAACGCTCCTTATACCGATCATAGCAGGCCTGACGGATCGCAAGGATACGGGACAAATGATAGGTTTCCAAATCAGCCAGATACTTTTCCCATACGGCATCATCATCGATGTCTTTGGAACCTGTGAGGAAGGCCGCATAGCTTTCCTCCACGAAGGTGGGGATATTCTGGGCGATCTCGTCCAGTTCGTCCGCCTCTTCCGTAGTAAAAGTAACGCCCACCGGCCATTTCCAGCCGCTGGTAACCGCCAGATTCTTTTCCTCATCCTCCGGATATACATAATACCATGTATCGTTGGCTGCAATCGCCGCCTCGCTGTTCTTCAGATACAGCAGGTTGGTTGCCTGAATTCCCGGAGCCCCCCAGGTCAGGCCGTTATATTTGGTCATCGGATCCGTATCCTTATCTTCTGTGACAAGAGCGGTAAAGGCCGGAACGCCTTGATCATCATATTCCCAGGATACCCCTTCCGTCCCGTAATTCCAGTACAGAGAACCTTCCTCCGTATAAGAATAATTCAATATCTGAAGGCACAGCTTCATCGTCTCTTCATCCGCCGATTTCGTAATGACTGACGTCTGCGTGCCGATACCGGGGCCGCCGAATATAGATGAGATTTCCCCGTCATCCGACTTGGGATAAGGAATCCCGATCCATACCGGCTCTTTGCCGTCCGCTTCCCGTTCCGTATTCCAGATATTCATCTGTCCCATGGAGGTAATTGCCACGCCGCACTTGTCATTATGGATCTTATCCTTGATCGTGGTGTCGTCCTCCGTCAGGATATCCTGGTCAATCAGTCCGTCCTCCCACAGCTTATTCTGCCAGCTTACATAATCGCGCCACTCTGGCTCCGCCTGGCCGAATCCGACCGTGCCGTCCTTCACGTACCAGCCGTTTCCGGCATCCGCATTCCCATAAGCGCCGAATGCGCCGGCAACACCCTCCGCTTTATACCTGACCGAATAGGCCGAATTAAAGGTTGCGCCGTATTTCTCATGGAACATGCGGATCACGTTCTCAAACCCGGAAATCGTTTCCGGAATTTCCAGCCCGCATTCCTTCAGCCAGTCCTCCCGCAGCACAGGACCCTGGTAGCTGTCATTCCAGCCGCCGTCCTCCCGGAAAAAACCAAATGCATAATACCGGCCGTCGTCCGTTTTCATGGCCCGGTCATAGGAAGGATTGGTCTGAAGCCAGGTATAGTAGTCCGGCGCATATTCCTGAATATAATCTGTCAGATCCCAGATGATGCCGTCCTCTATATACTGGTTGGCGTTATTCATCCAATATACGCCCATAATATCCGGCAGATTAGCGGGGTCCGCCAGCAGAGTCGTGGTAAAGGTTGTCCCGTCGGAACCGGTGGTGGGAAACATCCATTCGATATCCACTCCCAATTTCTCGGCAAGTCCGATGTGGAATGGAGACTCCGATGCATCCGCAAATTTTTCATGAGGCAGTATATTATCCTGTGCATACCAGCGGACTTTTCTATCGCTGCTTAACGGATATGTGACGCTTCCTGCTTCCGCTGTGACAGCTTCCCCGCCGTCGTCCGGCTTTTCCGTGTTTTCTGTCTGCGCCGCGGATGCCGCCGTGTTTTCTTTTTCCCCCGCGCCGCTGCCGCAGCCTGCCTGGGACAGCAGCATAACCGCTGACATCCCCAGTGCCAGGATCGATGTAACTCTTTTTTTCATGTAACCCTCTCCTTTTTAAAATAGTTTTATTTGTTCAACAGCTTCCCCATAAAACGGGTTTCCCCGTTTTTTGATTCCCCTGTTAAATCCCTCTTAACAGTTGCTTTTTCCTTCCCCGTATTTCCCTTCTTTTTTATACGTATCACGCATAATTGATTTAAAAAAAATTTCTTTCGCTTTTTCCGGGGACAAATCCAGCACGGAGACTAACTCCACCATTTCATCCATTGCAGGCATCTGCTTCCCATTCAGCACACGCATAAGCTGGCTTTCGTTAATCCTGCTTTTCCGGGAAAGCTCTTCTACGGATTGAATTCCTTTCCGCTCGATTTCCGATTTTAATATGTTCAAATCAACTACATACTTCATACGCATTTATCTCCAACGCAAAATTATGCTCAATAAGTATATTTATAGTAACACAATCTTCAGGAAAATGTCAATCCGTCTTGTAAGATCGTGTCATTCTATTTCCGTTCCCATTCGTAGTCCCCTGTCTCCTGTTTTGGGGTATGGATAAAAATTCTGCATGCCGTCCAGAGGGAATCGTTCAGAGGGCACACAGAATTTTTATCTGCACCCACATTCGTTGCTTAGCGTGTAAATTTATGATATATTTACTATGTATCAGTATTGACTTTTAAGCATGAGAAACATTTTGTAAACAGGTGATAATTCATGAATCCGAATCCATACGAAACATTCCGCTCACGTATGAAAGAACGCAGAACGATATTAAATATAACGCTGACCGAAATAGCTGAAGCACTGGATATCACACAGCCCACTGCCCAAAGATACGAAAGCGGTGAAATCAAGAATATCCCCTATGACAAGCTGGCTATGCTTGCGGAGATTCTCCAGTGTTCTCCGCCTTATCTGCTGGGATGGGAGTCTATGACGAATCCGCCGCCGGAGATTCCCGGGGAGGAAGAACGCATGCTTCATTATTTCAGGAAGCTGAACGCGAAAGGGAAAAAAGAAGCGGCACGGCAATTGGAAAATTTAACACTTATTGCAAAATACAGAAGTTCTTCGGGCCATTAAAGCATGTTTTATGATCCCCTTCCGTCAAAGGGCTTATAACCGCTTCCAATAAACTGTACAAACGCAAAATCATCCGCATTATGTCTGATAATCCAATCAATATACGTCATAACATAATGCGCCGTAAGCAGATAACCCATGGCATTCATATGCCCGCAGAAGTATTTTTTCTTAAAGGCTTCATCATAAGGAGGGGCATACGTATATAAATCAATGACATAGCAGTTTCTTAACCTGCCCGCTATGCTTTTTATCACCTCGGCAAAGGCTTCTTCGCTCCCGTCCTCTTTCGGCATAGTCATCAGAAAAAATTTGGCGTCCGGCTGAATGGACTGCAGTCTTTGTATGATCCTGGCATACCCCCCATCAGAGTTCCCTTGTTGTTCTTATAATTCACCCGATCGATATCCGTCTGCACATTTCCAACCTCGCCCCCGTAGATATTTTTCAGGTTATCCTTCCCTTTCAGATCATTAACCCCCAGAGCTATGATATATCCCTGCTTGGCAGATGCCGGGTCAAATAGCCGGTTGATATCCGCAACAGGGCTTGTCTGCATGTCCGCCTCCCTATAAAGCTGACAGGCCGTAAGCCCCCCGCGGGAAAGGCTGTCTCCGATGCAGCCTATGGAACGGAAAATATTCATCATTCCTCCGTCGCGTATAATCTGTGGTTCATCCTATTCATCAGCATAAAAGCCGGGAAGGAGCAGAGTAATTGTAAGACCGGTTCCAATACAGCGATGTGCGTTTTGTGTATCCTTTTTCAAAAATTTGCACCTGTAATATCCGCCAGCAAGTTCCCCAGATAATGATATCTTCCGGGTTGAGTAAGTCTTATATCTATCAGATCTTTGAGGGGAAAAGAAAGGCCGGAAGGGACGTGATGATGCGGATTGCTTTTGGAATGCGCCTTTCCGTTGAGGAAACACAGCGTCTGCTTACCCTTTCGGGCAACAGTGTTCTTTATCCTAAGGTAAGAAGGGATGCGGCAATTATTTATGCGTTGGATAAAAAAAGCACGCTTATAGAAGCCGAGCTGCTGTTAGAAGAATTGGATGAAAATCCAATGTATGGAGAGAAACGGGATGAGTGAAGCCGAAAAATTTGCCAGGCGGTATGAACAGGATATTTTGAGCAAAGTATATCTTCCCGAAGCCATAAAAGAAAGATGCCGGTTAACGGCCTGCGGGACAGCCGGATTCCCTGGAAAAAGAATTCCGGATTCTTCGGACGCTTTCTCACCACCAACTCCCGGAGGCTGTTTTCTACATGCAAGAAGCCGGAAAGGAACACATGCTGCGCTCCTATATCCCGGGCAGAAGTCTGGATGAGGCGGTGTATGAAGATGGGAAATCAATGGATCCAAAGGATATTCCGGAAGGACAGGAATATGTCGGTAAGAGCTTTGTTGATGCGTTTAGGGAAAAAGCAGACGAGTTATGGGCAGCAGGAGACGCCGGTGATGAAGCCAAGGAACAGTTTAACGCACCTAAAAATACGGATAACCATAAGTTGCTGTATGAAGCGCTGAAACAGTGTGTGAAGGATGTGGAGGATAATATTAAGACCGGGCCGCGTCCGGCCGCCCTGGATTCGCTTTATGATAAACTGGAAAATGCCTGGAATAAAGTGAACAGCCTTACGGACAGCTATGAAGATGCGGAGGACGAAAGCAGCAGCGTGAAAAATGTCCATGTGATTGAATTGAAGGAAGGGGAAACAGCGAATGAGACATTTATTAATGGAATGAATTCCCTGATTCCGTCGGGTCATTACTGGATTCTTTCTGATGCCTGGCATGAGTTTTGGGGAGGGAATGAAGCCGAGAATATGGACTGGGTCTATAAAACATTAGAGGAGTGCAGTGATACGCTGAACAGTGCCGACAAAACGGGAAATTGGGAGTCCCTGAACGTTCTGTCGGAAAAGATTGACAAGGCGGCAGGCAGGATACAGGAAATGCGCCGGTTCCTGGAAAATCATCTGTATCCAAGACCGGATCCAGAAAAGACGGAAAGTCCTTTACAGTCGGAGGGAAGTCATGGCCAATCAAAGGAATAGCAGGAGGATCTCCCTCCTGAAATAAATGCCAATCAGGTAAAAGGTACGGACGGAAGAACTGTTGTTTCCACTCTTGCAGGCGTATATTCAGCCCGGCAGATAAACGGAATTGCTGTGATAATGGCAAAAGAACAGGCTGAAGCGGCGGCAGGACTGCAGACAGAAGGAAGCAGGGTCAGCGCGGACAGAAATACGCAGGAGCCTTTACGGCTGATGTTTGAACTTCCTCAAAACATAATTTATGCCCACCGTACTTTCAGCATTCTTGTACCGGACGGCAATGGAGGTGTGCTGGAGATGATAGGCGACCGCCGCATTTTCGTACTTCTTATTCAGCTTTTCGTCCGTATTATTGATACGGCTCATATCCACTTTCTCATAGTTGATTTCTATATGGGATAAACGGCTGACCAGAAGAACCAGTCCGGTTACTACGCCCAGCAGGATCGCCATGGTCAGATCAAATACAATGGCAGCCGCCATGGTAATCAGATATTTGGCAGCGGCACCCTTGAAATGATGGAAAAAATATACCTGATTTCTTTCCAGTCATTCATACGGAAAGCTGTCACCATCAGAACCCCGGCAAGGGCGGACAACGGGATCTTTGCCATTACAGGCCCCAGGATAAACATAAAAACAAGAAGCCCAAGCGCATGAAATATCCCGGTCAGCCTTGTACGCGCCCCGGATTTCAGTGCAATGCTTGTCCGGGCGATAGCCGCAGTCGCGGGAATCCCTCCGAAAAAGGGCAGGATAATATTTCCGATCCCCTGCGCCACCAGCTCCTGATCGCTGTTGAGCCTGACATTAGCCATTTTTCCGGCACTGGCCCCACAGAGCAGGCTTTCAATCATACCCAGCAGGGCAATACTCACCGCCGGGCCGAGAAGCCCTTTTATATCCCCGGGATTCAGCGCTGCAAGATCCAGACGGTATCCCCGCATAGTTCTCCGGCAGCCTTATACATCAATAATTAAGTACTGTTTTACGGTCAAATTACTTAACCTCAAATTCTGCCCGGCAGTCCTTCACAAAACATCCCCATTTAATATTTTGTTCTCCGGTTTGTTTTTCCTCAAGTCTGCATACCAGCGTCCGTTCTTCATTAACGCAGATATCCAGAATATCATCTGCAAGAATAATTTCCAGCCTGCATTCCCCTTTCAGTCCGTCTACCCCCAGCAGGATCCTTTTGGTAGGAAAATAGTAGAGGTTACTGTGTTCCGGATATACTCCGACTGTTTTTAAGGCCGGAGCAAAGCGGATTTCATAAGTTTGTTTTCCCGGCACACCGAAGGTTATACCAAAGCTACCGCTGTTATTGTTGCTCCTGATTACGGCATGCAGATGATCCCCTCCATCTCGTATTTTCCGATCACAATAGCCTCCCAAATACTCAGTATCCAAAATGATTTTTTTCTCAAAGGTATTGTACTCAGGAGTTAATTCTTTCACAAAGCACGTCTTTAGCGTGCCATCTCCATGCTGCTTCAATTCCCGCAGGACAAGACTCCCTGCATAGCTGCTGCCTTCTGTATTGATACATAAAAATCCTGCAGCAATCCGCCGGCCATGAAAATCCGCCGTTTTAGGTACCCGGTATAAAAGACCATCAATTATTTCGTTTTCAGGACAGAGCCAGGGGCCAAAGGGATGTTCGGAATACCTGTATTTCGCCGTTCCATAATTACTGAAAATCAGATAATACCATCCGTTCCATTCAAAATAATCACAGCATTCCGGCTGATCTGTGTATCCGGGAATTAAAAAAGGTTCCTTCTGCTCCCAATTGCGCAGATCATCACTGACCAGATGTGCCAGGCACCCGTTTCTTTCCACAGGCTCTGCCATTTCCCAGTTTGTAGTTACCAGCATATGATATTTTCCGTCTTTGCCCAAAAAAACTTCAGGATCCCTTACCGATGTAGTTTCATAAGGCGCAGTTAATGTAAAATACTGTTCCGATTTTACAAAATGAATACAGTCCCTGCTTGTTGCCCAGCTTATTTTCGCACTGCCTCCATCCATCATTCTCACCGCATAAAAGATATAGTAAGTATCATCTGCCCTAATCACCGATCCGGTACATATGGACCCCTCCCATTGATGGGTGATTTCCACTGCCAGTGGATGTTCCTGCCAGTGAATCAAATCCGTACTGGAAATATGGGCAAACTGATGAGCTCCCTTTCCCCATTTACTTTGATGCTGATGGCGGTCTTTTAAATAAAAAAGATGATAAATTCCCTGATCCGAAAAAGGCATACAATCTCCAACGTTGTTTTTTCCAAGCTCCGGCGCCCAATATTGAATATTATTTATAAGGGCATGCTCCGTTTTTTTCTTCTGTACGAAGTCAAACCATTCTTTTTTTTCTACCGTTTCCGCACTATGTATGATGGGTTCTCTGCTTTCCAGGCAGTCCCCAACGGGCCACTCTTCATCTCTGAGCTTTCCATCTGTCCAAAGCTCTGTCCTAAAGCCAAGCCAGACCAATTCCACTTCTTTTGTTTCCGGTCCAAATTCTGCTTTTAATGTTAAAGGCGTATCTGTACCGTTCATTTTCAGGACGGCATACAATATTCCATCCTCACACCAAATACATATAGGGTTTTCACCCTTTTCTTCCACCCACAGAAGTTCCTTTTCTTTCAGGAAATCGCGGCCTGACTCTTTTAAAAAAAATTTCAGTGTCCACCGATTCCCGTTTTCCACAAAGTCCATCTTTTCTTTCCTTTCAATATATGGAAATGGGCGCGTCACTGCCGCGCCCATTGTATTAAATTACTCAATTCATATTTTCCAGATATCTGTCATACGCTGTCTGATAAACCTGAAGGAAGGTTTGAAGTCCCGCTCCGTCCAGATCCTGTTTGAATTTTTCAAACTCCGTATCCGCACCGCCGTCAATAATCCATCTTTGTATAGTGGCATCCACTACATTGTTGATTTGCGGCCGGAGCTGATCAATCTGTGCCTGTTCCTCGGAAAGAAACCACACCCTGGGAGTAACAGCCGTATACTCTTCAAGCAGTTCTTTTTTCCCGCACGCCACCTGTTCGTCATAAAGCGTCTGTGCATCTAACGGATATTCTACAACTGTGTCATAATACTCATTCAGAATGATATTTGGCCCGCCGATAGTGGAGTGTTCGCGCATCTGCCAAAATTCCGTAAAATCATTTTTAAATATCATATCTCCGTTTTCATCCACATCCCAGCGCAGAATACCATTTTCATCCTTTTTGTATACAAAATCTTCTGCCCCCCAGTTTAATGTTACCGAATTTTCGGGCGCATAACAGTAATCTACAAATCTCGCTACAAGCTCGGGATATTCACATGCCGTAGTAATCATGCCCAGGCTTGTGGTTGAAAGCTCGGACGTGTTCCTTATATAACCTGATTTCCCTGCCGGTCCCTGAATTCTGGGCTGCGGTACATATGCTGCCAGCACATCCCTGTTTGTAATATTTCCATCGCGCCCCCAGGCCATGAAGGTTCCCAGCATCGGCAAATCCTGCTGTAATTTCTGCTTATGCAGGCTTGTACCGCTTGTTGCAGGTGCAAAGGAATCAGGATTTAAAATACCGTCCACATAAAATTGATGGAAAAGCTCCGCCGTTTTTTGGTAGGATTCCTCCAAAGGGGCATATCCGATCTTATTATCCTTAACAAACAGATGATTGGTCAGGGATTCCTGCGCGGTGATTGGCCCATTTGTTACATCAGGAGTACCGTAACAGCCGGATACCCATGCAAAAATATTATCCCAGCCTTCCGAATAGTCCCAGCTTATTGCGTATTCATCTGCCACACCATTTCCGTTCAGATCACCCGCATCCTTAAATGCATACAGCATATCCACCCACTCATCCAAAGTTGCAGGAACGGACAAGCCAACCTGATCCAGCCAATCCTGATTTACATAAACCCCTCCGGGTGTACTTGTCAGGCCGTTCATTTCCTCTACCCGGGGAAATCCGTACATATGTCCGTCCGGCGCTGTGCACATCGCCTTATATTGAGGCCTATCCTCGAAAATTTTCTGAAGGTTAGGCATATACTTTTCCACAAGATCCTCTACAGGCATAAATAGTTCCGCATCCATATACTGAAGCACCTGTTCTCTCGTAACACCGCCCCAGAATACGTCCGGCAAATCATTAGTTGCCAGCATCATAGCAACGCGCTCCGCAGAGCTGTTATTAGGAACCGTTATCCAATTGAATGTAACGCCCGTATCCGCTGCTGCTTTCTGCATCCAGAGATTTTCATTGGGATCCTCCGGCTCCAGATCCGCTATTCCTTTATACACCTTAATTTCCGGCATCTTAGCTGTATCTGTAACAATAGGATATCCTGTCTCGGCAAACCACCCCTCTTCCTGCACCGTTCCCTCTGAAGCAGCCGTTTCCTGCACCGTTCCCTCTGAAGCAGCCGTTTCCTGCACCGTTCCCTCCGCCGCCCGCGTCGGATTATCCGCACTCCCGCATGCAGCCAGGGAAACAGCTGCCATCAGTCCCGCCATGAATAATGCAATCTGTTTTTTCATACCTTTTCCTCTTTTCTTTTTTTCTTTTTTATTTTTATGTCAGCCCTTTATAGAACCGATCATAACTCCTTTTGTAAAATGTTTTTGGATAAACGGATACAATATCATCATGGGTACCGTAGAAATGATGATTACGCAATATTTCAGCTGATCCGCCCTCATCATTCTATCCACTGTCTCCGTTGCATCAATCGGCAGTTCATTTGTCACCGTATTTAATATCAGCAAATCCCTCAGGACCGCCTGCAGCGGCATCCTGGAACGGCTATTCAGGTACATAATTGCGTTAAAGTAAGAATTCCACAACGCTACCGCATAAAAAAGCACCATGACAGCTATAATTGTACCGGATACCTTCAGCGCAATACTCCAGAAAAACCGGAGATCCGAACAGCCGTCCACCTTAGCCGCTTCTAATAATTCATCCGGAATATTGGTTTGGAAAAAAGTCCGTACCACAATCATGTTATATACGGATAATGCTCCCGGAAGGACCATGGCCCACATCGTATCAATAAAGTGAAGCTTATTTACCAGCATATAGGCCGGTACCATTCCTCCGGAAAAGAACATCGTAAAGGTAAAAAGGAACATCACTGCATTTCGTCCTTTCAGCTCCTTCCTTGAAAGAGCATAGGCTCCGGGAATCGTCAGCCCAATGCTGATAACGGTACCTGTAAAGGTATAAACTATGGAATTAAAAAAACCTGTAAAAAGCTGTTTATACTCAAACGCCGCTTTGTAGCCTTCTAAATATATATTTTCCGGAAAAAGCAACAGCTTTCCCGAATTTACGACTGTTGGATTTGTAATGGAGGCCAGCACAATATAATAAAGAGGATATACCATTATAATTCCAATCAAAATCATAATGGCCGTATTCCCTATATGAAAAAGTCTGTCCTCCCAGCTCAGTTTTTTCCTTTTTCTGTTCATTTTGCGCCTCCTTCCTAAAACAGACTGATTTCCGTTGTCTTTTTTGCAATGAAATTGGCAGCTACCAGCAGAATCAAATTAATTACGGAATTAAACAATCCCACCGCCGTTGCAAAGCTGTACTGTGCGCTCCGAATCCCTGTTTTAAAGACATAGGTGGATATAATCTCGCTCACTTCCAAGTTCATACCGTTTTGCAGCAAGTATACCTTTTCATAACCGATACTCAAAATATTGCCAATCGCCATAATCAGCATGATGACTATTGTAGGCAGAATAGCCGGGATATCAATATGCCATATTCTCTTTACAATGCCTGCACCGTCTATCATAGCGGATTCGTGCAGCTCCGGGCTCACGCCCGTTAACGCCGCCAGGAAGATAATGGAGGAAAACCCCATCGTCTGCCATACCCCGGAGGCCACATAAATCGTCCTGAAATATTCCGGCCTAACTAAATACAGAGAGTCCTTTGCCCCCATCTTCTGGAAAACGCCTGTCAGGAAACCGGAACCGGGAGCTAAAAATAGCGTAACCATTCCGACTAATACCACAACAGAAATGAAGTTCGGTGCATAGGTCACAGTCTGGATAAACGCTTTAAAACGCTTATTCCTGACCTGATTTAAGAGAAGCGCAAAGATAATCGGAATGGGAAATGACCATAGCAGATTAAATACACTTAGCAGTATTGTATTGATCAAAGTCTTTGAAAAAATGCTTGTCTGAAAAAACTGTTGAAAATATTTAAACCCGGCCCAGGGACTCTTCATAATACCAAGCCGCGGATTAAAATCCTTGAACGCTATCAGCGCACCATACATGGGCTGATAGGCAAATATCAGAATATACACAAGTGCCGGAGTAAGTAATAACCATAGCTGCCAGTTTCTTCTAACTGAATTGAAAAATCCCCTTTTCTTTTTCTTTGTTCCTTTCATATTTCTCCTCCTAATATGTTAACGTTGGCACAACATATCTTGCGTATATATAAATTTATATCGCGTATTTTATGTGATATACAGCAGTAATATAGAAATATCTATATATATTTTAATCATTTTGGCAAATAATTTTATGTAATTTATATTATAAAATGTTATCGTTGACATTTTCTAAATAGTATCATATACTTTTTATATTGTCAACGTTAATTCAAAATGTTATGCTTTTCACATGGAAAGTGTGTGCGCTGCTGTCTCCCCATATGTTTCGCATTCCTTTTACCGGACAGTATCACATTTTTTCCAAATACTATAGAACGCAGGTATAAATATATGATAACAAGCAAAGACGTTGCCAGACTTGCCGGAGTTTCCCATACCACCGTTTCCAGGGCCTTTCGGAATGATTCTAAAATCAAGCCTGAAACCTATGAACGTATCATGAGAATTTCTGAAGAATTGGGATATGTTCCCAATCAGATTGCTTCCAGTTTAAGGCAGAAAAAAACAAAAACCGTCGGTTTTATCATATCACACGGTTTTAACCCCCTGTTTTTGGAGATTACCCATTCCATAGAAACAGAACTCGCCAAACATGGTTATCGTCTGCTGATTTCCTTTGACGATGAAGACCCTGAGCAGCAATGGAATATCTTACAGTCCCTGGCCAGCGCCCAGGTAAACACCATACTTTTTACGCCCCTCATTTACGAGGAAGAGTACAAAGAAAGGCTGCATAACTGGATGCAGCAGACAGATATCCATTTTATTCAGTTAGTCGCTGACGACTATGAGGATGTCACCAGTTTTAAATTTGATGACAACCTGGGGGCATATTTGGGAACAAAGCATCTTCTTTCCAACGGGCATCGGAATATTCTTATGGTGGGAGGCGTAAACCGCACGGCAGGCTACTTCCGCGCCTATGAAGAATATCATGAGAAGCCTGTCCATGCCTATCATGATATTACAGGGAAGAATGATGAAGAAAGCTTTTCCAGCATAAAAGCAGCAATCCTTGCCCAGAGGCCTACAGCTGTTTTTGCAGTATCCACATCTTTAAGCTATATAACTTATGAGGTACTGAATGAACTGAAGCTTAAGGTTCCCGAAGATATCTCTTTCCTGGCTTTTGATGATGAACGCTGGCTCGCGCTTATGAGGATTTCTGTAATCGGACATCCTACCCAGGCGCTTGCCGCCTCAATTGTACGGGAGATTTTGTCTTATGAAACAGCAGACGGAGAGGTCTATCCGTCTGCCACAAGCTTTAAGCCGTTTCTTGTGGAGCGCCAATCTGTCCTTCCGTTACACGTTCCAAAAGATAATAACCAACCAATAAAAAATAACTAAGGAGTACTACCGATGATCAAGAGAGAACTGTTATGTGAAACCGATTTTTTGCACATTCCCATCATTCCCGGCGGCCCCCGGAACGATCTGCAGATCTGGAATAACGGAGATTTAATATTAAGTCCCTGTCTTGCCCTGACAGATGAAGGCGGTGAATTCTTTTTCCTGGATGTCAGTAATTATAAAGGCCGGATTCTTACCTTTCTTGTTCCCGAACCGAAGGGCATTTCAGAAAAAAGCCTTATGCGTATTCAATGCGGCGGAGCTGCCGTTTCATCAAATCCGCTGTATACAAATCTTTACCGTGAACCGCTTCGCCCTGCTTTTCACTTTTCCAGCCGCCGGGGCTGGCTGAATGATCCAAATGGCCTTGTATATTCGGACGGCATTTACCATATGTATTACCAGCATAATCCGCTGGGCACGCCGCACGGGGGCGTAAATATCTGCTGGGGCCATGCGGTCAGTACCGATCTGCTTCACTGGGAGGAAAGAAAAGATGCCATTCGCCCCTGGCGCCGCGATTGGTCTGTTGCTTCCGGCAGCGCTGTTGTGGATTATGAAAACAGAGCCGGTTATGGAAAAAATGCAATCATTGCAGCTTTTACTGTTCTGGGCACGCCAAATTTAGATCCTCAAAAACCCGGCTATTCCAGCGGCGGGCAGTTTCTTGCGGCAAGTATTGATGGGGGCGATACCTTTCTCCGTTTTTCCCATGAAGCCACAGTACCAACCTGCAATGGTGAGGGCTGGCGTGATCCCCGGCTGTTCCGCTATGAAAACCATTATGTAATGGCAGTTTATGAAACGGATGAGTGCGGCCGCAATTGTGTTTCTTTTTACGTATCAGATGATTTTCATACCTGGAAGCGTACCTCCCGCAATGACGATCTGTTCGAATGCCCTGATATTTTCCCGCTGAAGATCGAAGGGGAAGAAGAAACGAAATGGGTTCTCTATGGTGCCGACGGCATGGCGAGAATCGGCGATTTTGATGGGTATCATTTCGTGGAATCAGGCCTGTACAATCCTCTGGACTACGGCAATGCCACTTATGCAGGCCAGACCTGGAGTCATCATCCGAATGGGAAAAGAGTCCATATCAGCTGGGTCCGCGGCATGGGAGGCGTTGGAGAAGATCTCGGATACGAGGGAATGCCCTTTTCCCAATGTATGACCATTCCTGCAGAAATTACCCTCCGCCGCTGCCGCAATGGCCTGCTTGTCTGCAGGACTCCAATTTCCGGGATAGCAGCTCTTGCAAAAGAACCGATTCAAACGGGCTCAGTCCCCCAGACCTCGGAAACTGCGCTGCCGATACATAATCCTACCTGCTATAACGTTAGCTTGAAGGACATCAAGGACACTATTACTATCCGCGCCGGTTCTCACACAATACATTACAATGCAGGTACCTGTATGTTACATTTTGAGAACGGCTGCGAAGTTCTTTGTGACGGAAAAGACTTAAACTTCGATTTGTATATTGACACTACGACAATGGAGTTTTGTTTTGAGAATACTGTTATGGCCACTTATGCCATGCCTCCTTCGCATATGAGCCTGATAGCAAAAGGAGAATGTAATATCGTTTATTCATGCTATAAAATGAAAAACATCTGGACTAAATAAAGAAATCCTAATCTATTAGGCAGCTCCCGCACAAAAGAAAAAGCGTTGCCTGTGTCCGGTACTTTACTGATACTAAACACAGACGACGCTATTTCCTTTTTCAAAGAGTGCTCCATGCTGTTTCCCGCATTCTGCAGGAACCGCTTATACCTGACCACATCTGTTACTTACTTTTACTCTCATAAAATGCATGAAACTGCTTCTGATATTCTTCCAGGAAACGATTGATTCCCGCTTCCTCCAGTTTTTTAAGCGCTTCGTCAATCGCTTCGTCATATTCCACCAGACCGTTGGTTATCGGGTTGAAATATTCCTGTTCAACCGCCTGCATCTGTGCGTACTCGGTCTGTACCGGCGTCATATCAAAGGAGAAGCCCAGATCCTTTTGAGGGATACAGCCGTCATTCCAGTTTTCATAGGTCTTAATCTGATCGTCCGTAATATAGCTCTGATACCTTTTGAAGTTGATATTATCAGGCAGCCATGTTTCGAATAAGGTATCTGTATTCATCATCTCCAGCTGGCCGTCGTCACCAATTGTATAATCCTTTCCTTCCACCCCGTAAAGAATAAGGTCACACCACTCCTGGCTGCTCTGCAGAAGATTAATCAGCTTAACATAACCTTCCAGTTCCCTTCCTTCCACATTGGCGCTTACGGCAAAGGCCGTTGAATAGGTTCCCCTGGACATGAGCGGCTTTTTGGACGGATCTCCGAGATAATAGTTTTTGAATTTTGCGTTGGGATCCGCTTTCCTTACGGCATCCTCATACTCAAATACACGATAGCTTGCACCTGCGGCAAAAAGGGCTTTCCCTGACATAAATTCGGCATCAATCTGAGATCCATTGGACATCACATAACTGGGAATCATTCCCTTCTGGTACCATTCCCTGAAAATTCTGCAGGCCTGCTTATATTCCTCAGATGCATAATAATTAAATACGGTGGGATCGTCAGCCTTGTTCCCATCCGTGGATACGAAATTGTTCAGGCGGAATACATTCATGTCGCTTTCAATCGCCCCATTTACCATCTGCGGGAGAATTCCCCCGCGTCCGAAACCGATGATATCCGGATGTTTTTCTTTGGCAAGCGTATAGAATTTTTCCACGTCCTCCAGAGTTTTAATTTCTGTCATTCCAACCTCTTCCAGAAGATCCTGTCTGGTTGTAATTACATAGTTCTCGCCTGCATTTGGTTTATTTCCAAAAGGGAGCGCATACAGCTTTCCATTCACCTTCCAGATATCAAATGCTTCTTCCCCGCCGCAGTTCTTCTTCAAATCCCCTGCATACGTTTCCGCCGCGTCCGTGATATCCGCATAATATCCTTTCGAGACACATTTGGACAAAAATGCAGTATCCGTATAAGTCACAAATTTCTCACCGGAAGAAAGCATCAGTTCCGTTTTTCCTCCCGCATATTCGGACCAGGGAAGATACTGCACTTTAACATCCACATTAATGGCCTCCAGCACCTTGTCATGAAACTCATTTTCCGCAAAATCAGACATTCTTGCAGATGCCTCTCCATACAGAATAAGTGTAGCCTGTGTGGGAGCTTCTTCTCCGGACGTTTCCTGGCTTCCTGCAGCATTATTATCTCCAGATGCATCCGATTTTCCCCCGCAGCCGGTCAGCAATACCGACATGGTCATTACCGCAGCGGCAATAAACGCTGCAACATTCCTTTTTTTCATATCCTTTAATTCCTCCTTTTTATAGTTTGGTTTTCACCAAATTAACCCTTTAATGCGCCCACCGTTACTCCCTTTACAAAATGCTTCTGGATAAAAGGATAAATCAGTATAATCGGGCCGATAGCGATACAGGTAATTGCCATTTTTATCGTCTGCGCAGGCAGTACTATATGAGATGCCACACTGCTGGACGGATTTGCCGCCAGATATTGGATGTTTGACATCATTTTATAGAGAATGTACTGAATCGTATAATATTTCTCGTCATTAATAAGCATCAGCGGCAGGTAAAAATCATTCCAGTACTGCAGCGCATAAAACAGGGTGATTGTCACAATACCGGCTTTGGACAGCGGCAGTACTATCTGTGCGAGAATTCTGAAATGGCCTGCGCCGTCAATTTTTGCGCTTTCCACAAGCTCATAGGGCAGCCCGTTAAAAAAGTTTTTCATCAGATACATATTAAATACATTCATGGCATAAGGAAGGAACATTGCCGCATAATTGTCCCTCATACCCAGATATTTAGTGCATACCAGATACCAGGCCAGCATTCCTCCGTTAAAAAGCATGGTAAAGTATGCAAAGAATGCCAGCTTGTTTCCGAAACGAAACCCCTTTACAGACAGGACATAGGCATAACAAACCGTTATCAATACGGAAAGGACGGTTCCGCATAAGGTTGTGAGTATGCTGTTTTTATATGCATTTAAAAGCTTGCTGCCCTGGGACTGGAATACATAATGATAGGTTTCCAGGGATAGCTCCCCGGGAAAAAGCGTAAATCCATGGACGGCAACTTCGCTTTCCGGAGTGAAGGAACCTATCACCGCAAAAATAATCGGAAAAATACAGAGCACCGCGATAACAGTGAGTAAAAAATAAAAAATAAATAACAGGATAGTATCTGCCCCTGATTTCTTTCTATTATGTATCATGTTGACTCCCTTCTAAAATAATGTGGCATCTTTATCAAATTTCCCCGCAATTTTATTTGCCGTAATCACGAGAAGGAAACCAAAGATGGACTGATATAAGGATATTGCGGAGGCAAAAGCCATTTCTCCGTTTCTTACGCCGCTTCTGTACACAAATACATCAATTAAATCCGTTGTTGAAAATAATACGGGGTTTAAATTGGTAAGTCCGATTATCATATTCAGATTACCCTTCAGCATATTTCCAACCGACAGCAGAAAGAGAATAATTATTGTAGGCTTCAGAAGCGGAATGGTTATTTTGCGGATGCACTGCAGCTTGGACGCGCCGTCTACCTTCGCAGCTTCATAAAGGGAAGAATCTATCCCTGTCAGAACACCATAATATATAATTGATGTATATCCGCAGCTCTGCCAGGTATTAACTATAGTAAGAATTGCTACCCATGCTTTAGGACTCGCATAAAAATCAACAGGCTCTTTTCCGAATGACACCAGTATCTGGTTCAGGAGTCCCGAATCCGCATTCAGCAACGCGTAAAGAATTGCCCCCATAACCATCCATGAAATAAAATATGGCAAAAACATAAGGCTCTGGGAAATCTTAATAAACAGTTTCCCTTTTATCTCACTGAGCATTATGGCAACTGCCACTGCAAAAATGGTTCCTACTGTAAAAAAAAGAAGATTATACATTACGGTAAGACCGGTGGAACGCATGGCCGTGGAAATGTTATTAAAGAAGAAACGAAAGTTCTTATAAATCGGATCCGCCCATGGGCTTCCGAATATCCCTCCCCTGAAATTGTAATCTTTAAACACCAGGACAATTCCGGCCATCGGAAAATAAGAAAATAGAAGAAGGGCAATTACTCCGGGCAAAGCCAGGATATAAAGAGGAATATCCTGCCGGAATTTTCTGAAACCGGACTTATTTCGTATAGTACTGACCGGCGCAGATGGTTTTTTTTGTCTGAACATCTTTTTGCCTCCCGTTTTTTGATGGACTTATTGTAGTATACGAAGGCTGCGGTTGAAAATAAAAAAGATACGCATTCTATTCATTTTCCCGCAAAAATAGGAATAGAATGCGTATCAATTTTATATTTTTATGTTGTTTTTATCTGCTGTTCCTGAAAGCAGATGGAGAAATGCCAAATTTTTTCTTAAATTGCGAAGAAAAGTAGGAAGTATTTCCAAAGCCGCATATTTCCGCAACCCTCTTGATATTCACCTCAGGGTTTGATCTGAGCATCCCGGATGCATAGGTAAGACGAAGATCATTAATGAATTCCGGAAAGGTCATACCTACATATTCATTAAATAATTTGCTGAAATAGGAGACCGACATATGGAATTGACCCGCCACCAGTTCCACGCAGATGTCATCATCCTTATAATGATTCCGGATGTATTCCACCGCATCCAGCATATTCATACGCAATGTTTTTTCCTGGAAAACACTGTTTTCAAAACAAATCTCTTCTGTTAAATGCTTCAGATAGTGCTCCAAATCGCTCTTATCATATAAAGATGTAATTTTAACATAATGATCCAGATATTTTTCCTGTCTCTGCCTTCCGGTCAGCTCACATCCCATAATACACTGCTCAATTTGAACGCACAGATCCGAAAGGGATAACAGAACCTTTCTTATTTCATAGCCGGACAATTCATCCAGTATTCCTGAGATACATGCCACGGAATCCTGCGTTTTCCCTGCCCGGATATTATTTAGAATACCATCATATATTTTTCCGGGGACTGTATTCTCCTTCCCGTCATTCAGAAGCTCAACCGTCATGCCGGCCGAACTCCTGCCCAAAAGATGGTATTTCTGCAATGTCTGCAGATCCCTGAAGGCCGGTCTGAGTTCCTTTTCATCTGACAACAGACAGGATAACGCATAATAAATCCGGACAGGGACCCTTTTCTGTATCTCTCCGCATTCCTTGCTTAACATCCCGGATACCCTGCATCTGTCCTTTAGAATGCCAATCCTCACAGGCTCCTTTATCAGAATTAAGAGGAAAGAGGATCTTGCATCGGAAAAAGAACTGATTTTGCAGCCTGCATGATTTTCGTCCAGCGTGCGATAAATATCATTGGTAACCCGGCTGTCCATCACATGTTCATCCGTCCAGAATAAAATAAGTATGCAGTGCTCTGTCCGATCCTTCAGCTTCAGAACAGACGGTAATAACGTATCAGCCTCATTCCCGCCAAGAAAACCCAGAACCTTATCGGAATGGTATTGCTGGGACAGCATATGTATCTGACTGATTATTTTATCGCTGGTAATTTCGGCCTGCTTTTTACTGTATTCTTCATTTCCCGGAATCAGCTCCGGTCCGGAACTGATTCGCCTGAAAAAATCCTCCAGAGGATAATACAGCTTATTCGCCAGAAATACGGCTAAAAGCAACGCCGTAATCAAGCTAATGATAACACTGAAAAAAGCCGCTTTTTTAATCTCGGACAGCTTTGTCTGCATAATATGATAATCCTGCAGCATAACAAAATGCATATCCAGGGTATCATTATAGATACTGTTGCAGAGGTACTTCGTATCATTCAGAAATATTTCCCGGCTGCTGCCGCCAAAATCCTCTCTGCTTACATAATTCCATACCTCTTCCCTCTGTTCCAAAGACAGCTTTCCTTTCATCACAGCCTGCCCATCCGCTTTATATACGAGCAAGGTGGTATCCTCAACGTCCTGCGAAATCAGTGTCTTTTCCAAGGCATCCAAATCCAGGGAATATATGATGCCGCGCACCGGTTTCTCCCCCAACGCATTCCGTTCCGTGAAAAAAATGCACAGATTGCTGCGGGTATCCGTATGTATAAGTATCTGCTGCGTATCATTAGAGGTCAGCATGATGCCCTGTTCTATTTGCTTCATCTCTGTCTCGGAAGGATAACGCCAGCCATAATACCGGAACTCCTCTTCATTCCGGAACAGGCAGATATATTCTGCAAACCCATTATTTACGCAAAGACGCTGAAAATAACTGCCAATCCAGTTCTCATTTTTCCAGCTCTCATTCTGTGTATAGATATGCTGCTTAATATTGGAATCCTGCCAGGCTGTCTGAAGCTGTGTCCGGCACGTATCAATCCTGTTCGTAAATGTGGTATCCAGATTCTGCAGCTGGACCATGGACATGTCATATACCACCTTTTGCGTATACAAATTGAACCAGGCAAAAACCCCGGTTATTACAATAGCAACTGCAAGAATGGCGATTATACTGTAACTCAGCAGTAATACGGATCTGTATTTCTTATCTGCAATATCTAGCTTAAAATATTTTGCCATGACTATATACCTGTATTTCCTGTTGCCCCTTCGGCATCTTATTTGTAAACAACTAATAAATTACAGCTCTTACATTATATCATACTCTGCAGAAAAAGCTGCCGGCTTTATGATTTTTAATCAGTAAAGCGGCAGCTTTCTCCATATAATTGCTGTATGAAATTTATAGAAGCAAAATGAGCTGAATGCCACGCCTGAGTCCTAATTCATCTGTACTGTCACTTGTTTTTAACAGCTATGTAAGCGTAATTCGTATGCGTCAGATTGCCATACTCGGCATGGCACTGGTACTCCACCTGAACCGGAATATCAGGAGCTTGTTTATAACCGTTTTCCTCCGCCACGGCTTCCAATACCCCGAAATACTCCCAAGCACCATTGCTGCTCCTGCCAAGCAGAGCGTTATCCGTTTCCGCGGTGATGCTCACCCTAAGCCATAATCCGCCCGGTTGTATGAGCAGGTCATACCGTTCATCCTGCTTGTCCGAATACGTTTCCTGGGCGAACATCAAACCGCAGGGTTTGTTGTCATTCCCATAGTTAATTGAAAGAGCGGCGCTCCAATCGGGATGAACCAGATCCTGTTTCGGAATACCGATAAGTTCTTCCCGATACCGTTTCAGCGTAGCGCCGATATCCGACTCATCGGTGTTGTTTTCGGCGTAATCCACGCAGCCCACCCATAGCACATCAGGGCGCTCTACCACTTCAAATGTCACGCCCTTACAGGTGAGCGTTTGTACAAGCGTTTCCAGCGGATGATTCGTATTTTGCATTTTGTACCTCCTTCTAATCATTATAAATACCATTCTTCCGGCATCAGTAAACAGCTTCCCTCTTTATCAAAGCAAGTAAACTATCCTGGTCAGCACAATCCAGCTCTGGGAAATAGAAGCTGCATCCAAGACATTTTCGATATTCAATCCCATCTATAGTAAACGGATTAGGACCTTTACAATGGTTGTTGCACTTATGGCAATCGTAGGCCGTTTTTATCAAATGAATCAAATGATCGGAGCAATGATCAAGCGCATCCTTATACTTTTCAATATTGGAGAGCATCGCTTTAATTTGCCAGATCGCATCGGTACATTCAACCGTAAAGAGTACTCTGGATGGCTTCCTCTTCGAGAAAACGCATTTCCACGTTTTATGAGCAACGGCAAAACGCACCTTGCTTTTGCAATTCAACTGTTCCCCTAATTTTATAAATTTTTCCGCGTCTGCAAATTTATCTGCAGGTAAAATACGTATCATTTCTATTGGTGTTTTTTCCAACGTTTCCTCCTTTTATTAGTGCTTCCTGATTTTCATTTTCCAATTTCCACCAAATTGATGTAATCGCTTAAATACCTTATTTCGGGGCGCATGGTAAACAATCCGCCGGAGCAGGCACAATGCCAATACTCTCTACCATCAAGGATATAAGCCTGACCGCGGGTACATTGCGCGCGGTTATCGCAACCCGTATCTCCGGGTATAAAGATGCTCTTTATTTCATCCGGGCTATTTTCTATATATCCGGCGCAGTTTTGAATACATTTGATCCGAAGGCCAAGCTGTAATTTTGTCCGCTGTGAAGAGAGTTTATATCCTGCTTTGCTCCTGTTTCCCTTATCTTTTTCCCGGAAATAGTAAAACACAGCATAGTTGTCCTCCCCGGACATTTCACCGCGATTGTCGATCGCAGGCAGCAGCCCTTTCTCCTGCATTGCCGAATCAAACCGGTACACACACTCTTTTTCCTGCTGTGTGTGCATTTTATCCGCAAGGTAATCTGTGGCTGTATAATGGAAGGTGTTCCTGTCGTCCTGCAGCAGCTGGTAATTACATACCATGAATTCCTGCCGCCTGTTGTGTTCGTGGGCCTTATCCGCCATCCACTTCAATACCGTGAGCACATCAGGGTTGTCAGGGAAGCTTAGATGGATGGACTCGCCGCAGGGTACCGGCCTGTAGTTTTTTAAGCCCTCCAAGTATAGGCCATAGCGGTCGAATTGGGAATAAAGCTTGTCCACGTTTTTAATCGTGTAGGATTTTGGTGCATAGGCTTTGTATTCGCTCAAATGGTCGTTTTTGTTCGCCGCCAGAAGCTTTTCCGGCACCACCTCCAACTCGTTGTTCCGAATAGTACCGCTGATCAGCACGTTGATCAGCGCATCAAGGAACATATATGCCGCTCTTTTGGAGGACTGTGCCTTCGGTGGCGGAAAGCCGTATTTAGTCAGATTATCCGTTCGAATCTCCACCAAAGGCATAGAAAAGCATTCCGGATGCTCAGCAATATCCTGAAAGACATCAAAAAGCATTTTATGGATGATCAGTAAGGCTGCCGTAATCTGCTCCTTTGGCAGCTGCTTTACATAATCCGGGTGGATCGGGAAATCCTCCGGTAAATCAATGAGTCCGGCCTGCCTGCGCAAGGCCCATTCACTCACATAATATTTTATATTCTTCATCCCTTATTCTCCTTGCAAGCCAGCCTGTTCCAATCTGTTTTCCAATCAGATACTGTTGATGAGCCGCTGGATTTCTCTTTTATACAATTTATTTTACTATATCGGTACCTAAAACTCCATGTCACAAAATGCGGTGTTATGTCCGCTCCGGGAAATACAAACCCCTGAACAACGAAAGTTCAGGGTAAGAACCCTTTTTATCCGCCCCCACCGGTACATTTATTAGAATGAAAAGACAAATGTTTTCTGTTATTATATAAGGAGGAAACGATTCCTGCAAATAAGTCCTGCCGGTAAAACTGCTGCGGCGCAAATGAAAATGGAGAATGACATGATTAGGAAAATAAAGAGAACGTATACGGATCAGACACTGCATCAAAAGGTAAGGTTTTCCATCCTTCTGTTTTCCCTGCTGCCGCTGGTCTGTCTTGCGTGTATTTCCCTTCCTCTTATTTACAAAAACCAGATTGGTAAATTAAAGGAAGAGGTGTACGATGAACTGCAGAACAAAGCAGATGATATGAATTATGAAATGAATACCATAGAATTAATGGCAAAAACCGTATGGTCCGACACCACCTTTATTACAGAGGTGGGGAAGGCCGCTATTGACGGCAGTCTGGGAGAATATAACCGGTATCTTTTCCAGGAGCAGACCCTGTCGGTGTTAAAGGTAATTACCAGCATCAGCCAGGTGCAAAGTGCAAGGATACATCTGGAATATCCCGGTCTGAGGGAATATTTCTCTTATTTATACAGTATGGACAGAGCCAGGGACAGTCTTTGGTATCAAGACAGAAATTCCCTTACCTATAACGGGGCCTGGTATTTGAATGTGACTGATAAACAGTCCGCCGGAACGTATTCCAATTATTTTACGGAAAAGAATATGGCCTCTTTCGTCATCCCTGTAAGAATCAGCAGCGAATTGACCGGTATTTTTGAAATCGTGCTTCCAATGAAGGCCATTGTACCGGAGCTTTATACTACGATGAAAACAAGCGATATTTTCCTGGTTGATTCACAAAACAGGCTTTTAGGCGTTGAAGCGTCGGGGAAATTCGGAGAGATTACCGTAGAAAAGCTGGCGGATATGATGGGGCTTTCCTCTCTGAACGATTTTGATTTGCAGGGAATTCAGCTGTATCAGGGGTTGTGGAAGCATTCCCCGGTGATATTGTCTGTAAGCAAAAATGAGAAAAACGGTATATTTCTGATGCAGCTGACCTCTGTACGGAAACAATATCAGACTATGCTTCTGCAGATTATTATAATTCTGCTTACGGAAATCATGATGACGGCGCTGCTGCTGCAGGCTGTCAACAGTATCGTGAAGCGTCTGCTGCATGATTTTGATGTGTTTTCCGAATGTATGCGGGAAGTGGAAAACGGAAATCTGGATGTGGAAATACCCAGGCTGGAGCAGGTGGAAATCAATGCGGTTGCAATGGAATATAATCGGATGCTTGGCAGGGTAAAGCAGCTGATGGAAATCAGCATCCACAGGGAGGTTATGGTAAAAGAAGCGCAGCTAAAAAGCCTGGAAAAGCAAATCAATTCCCATTTCCTTTATAATGTACTGGATTCCATTAAGATGATGGCGGAGGTCAGGGGAATTTACAATGTATCTGATGCGCTCCTGGCACTGGCAAGAATGTTCCGCTATAATCTGCAGATTGACAGTCACAGTGTTACCCTGCAGGAGGAGATTGCCTATCTGGAAAATTATCTGAAACTGTGTAATATAAGATACGATTACTATATTAACCTTAGTGAAAATGTGGAAGATCCTGCCGGAAAGCTGAAAGTACCCAAGGTTATCCTGCAGCCTATTGCTGAAAATTCCATTGCCCATGGGCTGGATGAACTGGCGGAGGACACAACAATTTATCTGAAGGTATATCGGAAAGGGGACTGCGCTTATATCGAGATGACCGATATGGGGAAGGGCATGGATGAGGATAAGCTGAGGAAGGTCCGGGAAGTGATTCAAAACGGAGGCGGGGGAGACAATTCCACGAATGGGATCGGCCTGCATAATATTCACGAAAGAATCCGGCTGATGTATGGAGAAGAATACGGGGTTGAAATTTTCTCCATGGAAAACTGTTATACAAAGGTAGTGCTGACAATACATGCGGAGGTGACAGCGTGAGAAGGATTTTACTGGTGGAAGATGAAAAAATGATTCGGTACGGAATATATGTCATGATAGAAAACAGCGGCGTCCCTTACAGCGAAATAACAGAATGCCGCAATGGCAGGGATGCTGTGGAATGCCTGAAAAAGAACAGATATGATCTTGTTTTGACTGATATAAAAATGCCGATAATGAGCGGGCTGGAACTGGCAACGTGGATATACGGAAATATGGAGGAGGAAGAACGCCCTCTGATTGCTGCTATCAGCGGTTATGCGGAATTCGAGTATGTGAAGGGCATGATGAAGATCCAGGCAATGGACTATCTTCTGAAACCGGTAGACAGGGAGGAACTGGGAAAGATCCTTTGGCATGCGGAAGAAATTCTCAGGGCAAAAGGCGTGGAAAGCCCGGAAAACGTAAATCCCGGCAGGAAAGCCGAGGTTACCGGGGTAAGCAGGCATAAGATGCAGAAGGCGGTTGATTATATCAGGAAAAATTATGGGAAGCCGATAGATATGGCCGAAGTATCTAATTACGTTTCCATGAATTATTCCATGTTTTCCGCCACCTTTAAGGATTATACAGGGGAAAACTTCAGCTCCTACCTGAGAAAGCTGCGTATAGAAAAGAGTAAAAAGCTTCTTCGGAATACAGACATGAGCATTAATGAAATCTCCCAGCGGGTGGGCTTTGAGGATGCAAGACGCTTTGCAAAGGTCTTTAAAGAGGAAACCTGCCTGACGCCCACCGCAGGCAGGGATAAAATGATGACAGAAAAAAAATAACACATAAAACAAAATCTGATCCATTTTTCCGATGCCTTTTATACCATATAATAATCTCACAACGATGTCGATATCCGTATGAAAGTAATTTAAGACTATGTATCAGGAAAGGGAGAAGAAAAGTGAGAAGAAAGAAATGGTTAGCATTGATTCTGGCCGCCTGTATGGGAATAAGCTGCCTGGCCGGCTGCCAAAATACCTCCGCAGGAGGGGAGCAGACTTCTGCAGCTTCGGGTTCTGCTGCACAGGACAGAGACAGTTCTGCCAAAGAAACGGTAAAGCTTACCGCCCTGATTTCAAAACACAGCCTGACAAAAGATGTGAACGAGATGGAATGGCTGAAGCTCTTGGAAGAAGAAAATGGAGTTGAGGTGGAATGGCAGCAGATCACCGCGGACTGGGATCAGAAAAAGAGCGTTATGTTTGCCGGAGGGGATATACCGGATATTTTATTTAAGGCAACGGTTACGACTGACTTTGCAACCTACAACGGGCTTTTTGAAAATCTGGCACCCTATATAGATTCGGGAGCTATGCCCAATGTTGCCAGGATGTTTGAGGAACATCCGGAACTGAGGGTACTGTGTACCGATGAAAATGAGGCAATTTACGGAATTCCCAATTACAGAAGTCTCTGGCCCAGAACAAACAGGGTGCTTTACATAAACCAGACCTGGCTGGATAACCTGGGATTACAGGCGCCGCAGACCATGGACGAACTGGAGGAAGTTCTCATCGCATTTAAGGAAGGGGATCCCAATGGAAATGGGGATACATCGGATGAAATACCCTTTGACTTTAACGGCTTTCCTACTTTTATGCTTGGATGCTTCGGCGTTCCGATGATGAATGAAAGTGACGGTTATTTCATTGAGGACGGTAAAGTTAAGAATTACCGTGTGGATGAGAGATATAAAGATTTTATGACCTGGCTTCAGAAGCTGTATAGTGAAGGGCTGATTAATGAGGAAGTGATTACGCAGGATTATTCCAAATTCCAGTCTCTGGCACGCGGGGAAGGAACGACGGCCAAGGTAGGCGTTACCCTGGGCTGGGAAAGCGGGGATCGATTCGGAACGGAAGTGTCGGATCAGTATACGCCGCTGCCCGCGCTGAAGCCTCATGCGGATTCCGATGAGGGCGAGGTTTTCTGGGGGTATTATTCCGATAATAACTCCGTGAATGCAGCAACGGTAGCTATGAGTGCAAACTGTAAAAACAAAGAGGCCGCAGTGAAATTTATGGATGCCTTTTATGCGGAAAACATGGGGCTTCAGGTGTTGTTCGGCGGTATGAATGAGGTTGACAAATGTGTTCAGGATAATGGGGACGGAACCTACACCGTGCTGCCTCCCGCGGATCCCGGCGTTGATGCAGGCACCTGGAAGTGGACCAATTCCTTTGCGGATTACAGCCCTTATTATATTCCGGATGATATGAAGGACAGACTGACTATGGGTGAGGATATGCAGAGGGTGATTGAAGAAAGATTACCTTTGGAAACCACGCTGGACATGATGGAAGAAAAGTGTGAGACATATCCGGCCAAATTCATAACCTATACAACGGATGAAAACTCCGATCTGGCAATGACGCAGGCAAACATTAATAATATTGTGGATCAGACCTATTCCGCATGGCTTACGGAACCTTCAAGAAATATTGATGAAGAATGGGAAGCCTACGTGCAGTCCGTTTACGATATTGGCCTGACCCAGAACCTTGCGATCAGACAGGCAGCATATGAAAGATATTTGGCATCAATGGAGTAATCCGGAGAATGCGGGAGCCGGGAAAACCTTTGGAAACAGTTTTCCCGGCTCTTATCACATAAAGAATTATAAAAATTGCATCAGCGGAGGTATGCTATGGGACGAAAAATTATGTCCGTTCTAAAAAAAGACTGGCAGCTTTGGGTAATGATTCTGCCGGCGCTCGCCTATATTATTCTATTTTGCTATGGACCTATGTATGGGATCCAGCTTGCATTCCGGAAATATGATTTTTCAAAAGGACTGACCGGCGGAGACTGGGTAGGCTTCAAATATTTTATACAGTATTTTGAAAGCCCCATGTTTTGGAGCACACTCCGCAACACCTTTGTTATTTCCTTTTTTACCTTGATTTGCGGATTCCCTGCGCCGATTCTTCTGGCGCTTGTAATCAATTCGCTGCGGCAGAAAAAATGGAGACGAATAGTGCAGACCGCAGTGTATATGCCTTATTTTATATCAACTGTCGTTATGGTGGCTCTTCTGCAGATTCTGCTTTCGCCGTCCACCGGAGTGATCAGCAGCCTTCTTAAAAACATGCATTTCATACCGCAGTCCATGAACCTGCTGGGAACACCCGGCGCCTTTGTACCGGTCTATGTCCTGTCAGGAATCTGGCAGTCGGCGGGCTGGAACAGTATTATCTTTATAGCGGCGCTGTCCTCAGTGGACGGCCAGCTGTATGATGCGGCGAAGGTGGACGGCGCCAACCGCTGGCAGCAGGTAATCCATGTGGAGCTGCCGGCGCTTGTTCCCACCATTGTGATTTTGCTGATTATGAATATGGGACGTGTCCTGAGCGTGGGCTTTGAAAAGGTGTTCTTAATGCAGAACGACCTGAACCTGCCGGTGTCCGAAGTTATCTCAACCTACGTATTTAATGTGGGCGTGCAGTCGGGACAGTTCAGCTTTGGTTCCGCGGTGGGACTTTTTAATACGGTTATTAATTTTGCCTTTCTGATGATTGCCAATATGGTGTCAAAGAAGGCGGCGGACATCAGTCTGATGTAGGAGGAAGAGAACATGAGAGCAATTGAAAAGAAAATGCAGCAGAGCCTGTCGGACCGTATTTTTTATTTTTGCGCAACGGCGATTGCCGCTGCGGCATTGATAGCCGTATTGTACCCCCTGTATTTTATTATCATCGCATCCTTCAGCAACTCCAATATGGTTAATCAGGGGCTGGTAACACTGCTGCCGAAAGACATAAATTTTTATGGATATCGGAAAATCCTGGATAGAACGGATTTATGGGTGGGATACAAGAATACCATTGTGTATACGGTATGCGGAACTTTGCTGAATCTGGCGGTAACACTGCCGGCAGCGTATGTGCTGGCACAGAGCAGGTTTCGGGCGCGCCGTTTTGTAATGCCTCTCTTTGTCATAACCATGTACTTCGGAGGAGGTATGGTGCCCACCTATATGCTGGTTAAAACACTTCATCTTACAAACTCTCCTCTCATCATGATTATAATGGGAGCCGTGAGCGTATATAACGTAATTATTACAAGAACCTTTTTTGAAAATTCAATCCCTGCAGAACTGCAGGAAGCGGCGGAACTGGATGGTTGCTCCCACTTCCGGTATTTTGTCTCCATCGTCCTTCCCCTGTCCAAAGCGGTAGTCTCCGTAATAACTTTGTACTATGCGGTAGGGCACTGGAATGATTTCTTCAACGCCCTGCTTTATCTGAACAGGGATGAATATCAGCCGCTGCAGACGGTTCTGCGGAATATTCTTATCAGCAACCAGGCTATGGCCGGCACCACGGGAGCCGGTGAGGGAAGCTATGCCCAGCAGTATGCGGATCAGATTAAGTTTGCCGTGATTATTGTATCCACGGTACCGGTTTTATGTATCTATCCGTTTATTCAGAAATATTTTGAAAAAGGGGTGATGATCGGTGCCGTGAAGGGCTGAGCGCACATTATAAATGTGGCATGAAAAGAGGCAGAGCCTGACAAATAGATGCTGTCAGGCTCCTTTATGATAAAATATTTACAAGCAATGTTTAGCAATCGCGGGATAACAGAAGGCTAATCAACGTGGCTAACTATCTCTTGATTGTCATTATATTGTAATTATATAAAATAAAATATCTTCTTTCTGCCATTACATATCAATATCCTGCCAATTTAGTGATACTCCAATGGTATTATCCATCTAAGTTGTTCGTCCCAAACCACTCAAGGCGTCCGCAAGAAGCACCACCATCCCAAAGGGCTTTTCGACAGGGACGCACCACCACATTTCCAGGGATTAAGGCGGGCTGCTGACAATCTTTTATACCGATCGCATCACCTTTCAAAATTTTCGGTATTACGCCGTTATTCCTGACCAAAGCAGCCGCCTCTCTCCAGTATGCCGCACCCGGCCTTTCATATTGTCCTGTGCAGGAAGGATTTTGTACCTCTATTTCATTTACCTTTTACATTCACAATGCTTCTGATTTGCTGCTTGTCTTGTAAAACTCCCGGAACAGGGCAATGTAATCCGGCAGCCGCTCCACTGATGGATCGTGGAACTCAAAGGTCATTCCGTTGCATTTTTCATATGGTACGCCGTCGATCTCATAATCCTTCCGAAATTTGCAATGATTTCCCTTACAATGCTTACAGGTACCGTAATCTCCGGTAAACACATTTTTGATATACTCCGGAGCGGCGCTGATGAATGCGTTATGCTTGGTAACGTTATTGAAAAACAACCGAAGGACAAGGGATTTCTCCCGGATATAGATTCTTGCCACAACATTCTTTGACTTCGCGTTGGCTTTCCGAAAGATCAGCATATGGCTTCCCCAACAGAAGCCTCTGCCAATGGTACCGCCGTAGGTGTAGCCAAGAGCCTCCAGGCCGGTGGTAAAGGCAATGATAAAGTCCTTATCCGTTTCACTGATAAAGTCAAATTCCGGTTCCTTTATTTGCTGTTCAATCATCGCTGCTCTCCTTTGTGAATGTAAGCGGTATAAAGATTTTCAAGTTTTCAAAATACCTGTCCTGATTTTCGATTAGCCGCAGGGTTTCTGGAACGTCCTGCACGGAAACCCCCGGCACCATAATGGTGTATCCACCGCATCGCTCCACCCGGACGCCTTCGGAATCGATATGATGATATAATTGCGGTTTCCCTTTACAAAGCCCGCAGCAGTTGGCCACATTATGGTTTTCATACTGCTGTCCCCGCTTGATCCATGCCTCCGGCCGCCGCTTCACCGCTTCTTCAAAACGAGGGGAATACTTTTCATTGGCCGAAAACCGAAGCCAGAATATCAGGCGCTGGTTCCGGCCAACTTCCATTTTACTAATGATCCTGCCGTTTTTTTCAAATGAAACTGTAAAAGTACTTTTTTTATGCTTTTTAGGCGTATAGCCTAATTCCAGCAAGCGGTTTATAACCGGCCGGCAGAATAGGCGATCTTCTTCGTTAAGCTGATCTATCATTGATTGGATCCATATATCTTGGTTTTCGGATTTCATGTGTAAGCCATCCCCCTCCAGCCGACGGCGACGTCCGTTTCGGCCAGTTCCCGGATAATATATCCATCCGGAACGGTAACACCTTTCTTCATCATCATTCCGACAACATAGGAAAAGTTACCGTCTCCCAAATCCCAATCAAGAAAAATACCTGCATATGAGCTGTCAAAAACATATTCCGTTTGGGCTTCAAGAGGGAGGAAAATGTTTGTCATACAGCACTCTTCCCAAAATCCGGGAAGCCGGTTGTCTTCCTTATTCAATGCCTCATCACTGTAACGGATTTCCTTACCGACAATATAAACCTTTGGAAGCCTAATCATTTCGAATTTAATAAGATGATACATTACTTTAATCCTCCAACTGCGGCTATTCTTTTTCTTTCACTGAGTCCCCAGTCCGGTCCGTTTTCACATCCAACCCGCAGGGTTTCATGAGGGTACACTTCGATATCGAGGGTATGGTCTGCAGGAGTCCGTTCTTTTCAAGGAAAGCGTCCGCTTCGGCTCTTTCCCATAATTTCCATTCCTTCATACCCTCCAACACAAGATCTTCATTTTTCCCATTCACCTTTGTTCTTCCAATATCTCAATCATACGCTTCACTTCCTCCAGAACCGCACTATCATTATCCCTGATTTGGCGGAGCGTCAGCTGAACCATCTCCCCCCAATAGCCCGCATAGTGTTTGCCCCAATCGGCACATTCCTCCAGGCCGATGACTGACCAGGCAAGGTCGTGGGTGTAACCGTATAAAGGAGCGCCGATTTTTCGGCAGATTTCATCAAAGACGGGAGATTTCAGTTCTTGTACATTGCGCTGCCGGAACACCTCGGCAAAATTATGGGAGTTAAAAGTAAACCACATGGTATCCGCCACTCGCTTCATACGGACCTTTTTTTCCTCCAGGGATGCTTCACCCAGTCCCTCAGGGCCATACAGCCCAATTTTCTCCATGTATCCATCCCAAAGTTTTTCCTCCTGATTATATTCCATCACACGTCGGATGCGCTTCAAGCCATCTAAAAACGTATACCGGGGCGCCGTCTTCTTTCCGATGATGTAAAGGACATCAAGCTCTTCATAGCAGGGCACCGTTTGCGCACTGCCAAAATCAGGACAAATCAGCGTATCTGCGTCGTAACCCGTAATGACACGGAACCGCGCTCCCCCCGATTTAACCCTGATAAGGATCGGCTTCCCTGTGTCAATGGCCGCTTTGATTTTCTCCCGGAACACTGAGGGGTCGGTTAACTGCTGGTACTCGTATCCGGCAAAGCCAAACAGAAACTCCACGTTGTTGTCGGTGCCACCGTCGTCATAATCGGGATCGCTGATAAGCAGCTGCATTTGTGTGGGTGTACCGTCAAACCGCCACCTAAGGGAGCTGCAGCCGCACATGGTATCGAAAACAAAAAAATATCTTTCCTGCATTGCAACAGGCGTTTTTCTGCAGCTGTCGCATTGGCTGCAATACCCTTTTTCACGGTAATCACAGCGGTATCCGGCTTCGCCTGTCACCTTAATGTTCTCCAAAAACAGATACATGGAAGCAAAGCAGTTGATAAACGTTGTGCCCGCGTAGCCGCTGAAGGGTATTTGGAATGCTAATTCCTTTTTCATTATTAATTGTATCCTCCCACGCAATTTGTACAGATGTCCCGTGAAACGGGCGAATCGGAGTCAAAATATAGCAACCGTCACAGGTTTTATATCCGATTCATAATCTGGTCTTTTTATAGTTTATCATAACGTACCGGAACCTAAAAATCCATGTCACAAAATGCGGTGTTTTGTCCGCTCCGATAAATGTAATTATGTCACTCCATGTAAAACTTACTGATTCCTCTTTTTTGCACTCAGACATACTATAACCAAGTCCATGGCAGACGGAAAATATATAATAATATTCAAAATATATATTGAAATCAGGATAGGCATAGGTTTCAGTCCCCGCCGGGTCTTAACAGCTGATTATGGATATGGGCTTTATCTTCATGGGTATAGACCGTAAATTGCTGTTGTTTTTCGTGTATCTATTGCCAGCTCATAGCCGATCTGATTCGTCACCTCCGGCGTGGTTTCACCGGGTTTAAACGATTGCAAAATCCGGTACATAATCACGTCCCGGTCTTTCTGGAGAGCTGCTTTGCAATCACCATATCGGTTCCTCCTTTTATGCAAACAAAAAAATGCGGCAGAACAAAGGCCGCCGCGTCAATCTATATATTTGTTTAAAGATCTTTCAGGATTTCGTTTAGCGATTCCAAGCCGTCCGTTATGACTGCCACCAGCCGTATTAAACCATACGGGCTTAAAAGAAACGCAGTCACAAAAGGAATGGCGCACACCCCCATGAAGCAGACAGCATAGGTTTAACCGACGCTTTCCGATGGTGATGCAACCCTATGAGATAGAACATTAAAATTCGAAAACAAGTGAAAAGAGAAGCCTCATTGTATGAAACCGCTCCGTATTTGCACGGAGCGGTTCCTGCAACTTCTGCATAAAATTAATTTCTCACACCAGTGGTGCGCGTTTCCCCTTGCGATATAAGGAAAGAAAAATAAAACGGTTTAAAACCTGTTGCTATTACCATTGGATTTGGTATTCAAATTTGATACTAATACGATTGGAGCAAATTATTACACAGCCTGTTTTTTTATCAAAATGGTGAAACACGTTCTACCGTGAGCGTAGCGTTCGTAAGCGAGGCCAAGTTCAACGATGCGGTGCCAGTGGAAAGAAACGATAAATCAACTGTGCCGCTCAGGAACTCAATGACACTGCCTTGTAAGATCGTGTTATCTGTTGTGGATAATGTGCTGTACTGTAATGTGGAGTCGATGAAGTTGCCGTTTTGTCGTACTCCCGCAGAAATTGTCTGATTTGGTGTCTCAACCGGAGCTATACGAAGCATATAATTGATTTCGTATTCACCTGAAATAAAAATTTGCAGTTCATTCGGATTTGTCCCAACATCAAAAGAAGGCATAAAATTATTGAGCTGCACCTGTTCAGTCTGGCCGCTGGCGGTGAAAACAAATGTTTGAGCTGCGTTGGAATAAAGACCACCAAATGCATTTCCCATTGTTTTACCATCAATTTCGACCGTCGCTGGATTGTCAAACAAATTAATATTTAAATTGGGGGATATAAAATTTAAATCCTCTCCAAACCTAATAGGTATTGGGCCGCCGTTACCGTTTATAAAAAACAAAACATCACCTGGATTAAAGGAACCCTCCGGTCCCTGTTCTCCTTGCGGCCCGGGTTCCCCCTGTGGTCCGGGTTCGCCCTGTGGTCCGGGTACACCTTGTGACCCAGGTTCGCCTTGCGGCCCAGGTTCGCCCTGTGGTCCGGGTTCGCCTTGCGGACCGGGTACACCTTGTGACCCAGGTTCGCCTTGTGGTCCGGGTTCCCCCTGTGGTCCGGGTTCGCCTTGTGGTCCGGGTTCGCCTTGTGGTCCGGGTACACCTTGTGACCCAGGTTCGCCTTGTGGTCCGGGTTCCCCCTGTGGTCCGGGTTCCCCCTGTGATCCGGGTTCGCCCTGTGGTCCGGGTTCCCCCTGTAGTCCAGGTTCGCCTTGCGGACCGGGTTCCCCCTGTGGTCCAGGTTCGCCCTGTGGTCCGGGTTCGCCTTGTGGCCCAGGTACACCCTGTGGTCCGGGTACACCTTGTGGCCCAGGTACACCCTGTGGTCCAGGTACACCTTGTGGCCCAGGTACACCCTGTGGTCCTTGACAGCACCCACAGTTGCAGCAGTTAAAACAGTTTTTAGGATGATTATCACCATTGCAGTTGTATATATACATATCTGTATCCCCCATTCCTTTATGAATATTAGAAACCTGATGCATATCAAGTATCTAATATGAGTTTATTCTCCAAACTGAAAATAGTTCACCTTTTTTACAGGATTGAGATATTCATTCCAGTTAAAATGTTTGTTACCCAACCGCCAATCATTTCCATATATCACCCATTTTTCACCTTGCCAGTCAACCGTCCGGACATTCTTCAGCCTAGCACATTCCTTTTCCCGGCGCGGGGCAGCGTGTTTCCATTTTGCCAGATCGTTATCATCCTTGCCGCAGAACACAGGCGGCGGACTGTAACTAATCAGTTTCACCCGCAGGCAAAGCTTCGGGACTGCCTGGACTGCCTCATGGATTTTTGTCATACCTGAATGCCCCGCCTTGTCATTATCCAGGCAAAGGCTGATATCCGTCCGGCCTTCGGGGCGCGTCCGGCGTTTCGGTGGCCTTTGTCATGCAATCTCTCCTTTTGATTTTGGCTAAAAAAGGAACTCACCACCATCCTTTACTCTGCTTAAAAAACCTTTTTTATATTAATCTCCTTTATAACAGTGCATAATCCGACTGGATCTTTTTTTACAACAAAGCTGACATCTGTCAGACTCCACTCCCTTTCTCATTTTTATCTGCTTTAAAACGAAAACTGTAATTTATCTACTGTACGTCTATCCGGTTATGTTCTTAATTCTCCAGCTCCGTCCCGTCTGTAACCGCAGTATATGCAATTATCAATTTCTACAATCTCAAAAAGGATGGATGCTTTTATTTCAAACTTCTATTGTGCATAATCATTTTTAATTAAAAGTATTTATCCTTCTTTTAATGGTTTTACAGCCAAAGTTCATGATTTCACATAAAAACACCACCTGAATGTGAAATATCAGGTGGTGTTTTTATATATCCGATTATGTCATTTAACAGTATGTCTTTTGTCAAACAATTATATCTCTACTTTCCAGTCATATACTTTTTCATAGCCCAGATAAATCAGGCTCTGCTTTGCCTGGGCGCACCATTTTCCGGTCCGGCAGTATACAATAACCGGTACTTTTTTATCCTTCAGATAAACGGCTGCCTCTGCATGGATTCCTGTATAGGGAATGTTAATGGCATTTTCCAGATGACCTTCTTCATATTCAAAAGATTCCCTTACATCTACAAGTATGGCTCCCCCGCAAAGCAGCTGCTTTGCCTGGGCATCCGTCAGAAACGCCGTATCCTGCAGTCCTTCAAAATTTATAGCGGTTTCTGCGCAGAGATTATGCTCTGCGCCACAGTTTTCTGCCTCGATTTTATAAACTGCAATACCATGGGGAGGAATTATCATACGATATTCTTGCTGCAGTTCGGTTTCCAGATCTTTATGCGCCCACAGATCTCTTCACGCAATCACCCTGCCGGAAAGACCCAGCTCTTCCGGGGAAACTGTTATCTCCAGTTCATGGCTGCTTCGGTTCAGGAAAGCCGCCGCTTTTTTCCCCGAATGTTCTTTGCCCAGGTTTGTACAGGCCAGAGTCATCGCCGTCGCAGTTGGCAACACAAGTAAGGCCAATTTGAGCAAATGTAAAATACAGGGGAAATACGCAGGCACTGTCACGGATATCCATAAAGGGACTGTCTTTGTCAGGCTTCATATCGGGGTTAATGCTGTTGCACACAGCTGTTATGACAACCGAATGCCTGGGAAAAAGGATGAGGTCAGTTTTGTTGTTACCAGAATCGATGAAGAACGGAATGTGGCAGTCGGACTTATTTCCAGAATAATAAGACAGAATCTTTAACTTATTTGTATACAAGTATTTTTAAGGGTCTAAGTAGTAAACATGAAATGGTCCATTTTTGAATAACTATTTACATCTTTATAGTACACATCCGAATAACAGAAAAATTTACTGCAGTGAAGCCTATAAGATATGTTCTTATGCAGAAGCTAATGACAGAGAGTTCTTTGCAGAGGCATTTCATTTATATTTCACTGACCCACAAATTCTCAAATTATTTTCTCCATGTACTTACAATAGGTTGATGTCTCAATGGCTTTATTTCCTTCTTAATAACGCGCATATTGCACGTTTTTTCAATTATATCCAATAAAATAGAGCCTATATTGGCCCTTATTGATTGATATATTGTGTAGCATGTTTATCCCATAACAAATTGTATACCGAGTAAAAATAACGCCAAAAAACAGTAAACAGCCTTTCTCCACTTTTTCGGCTACAGTTTATCATAATTATTCAAACTATTTTTTTAGTTCCCGTCCAATCCGGGACATATTGGACGGGAACTAAAGAATATCAACTATATTTTACATACATGCCTTATAATCAAGTTCTATTTGGTAAACAGGCACTACTTTCACTTCATGAAGTTTACTGATAAAAGTGTCAACTTCCTCTCTGCGTGCTGCCATTGCAGAATCGACATTAACATTTACCCCTTCTTTAAGTGGCGTAATATAAACCGTAATACAACTGTTTGCCAATTCTTCCGCAAAATCCTTTAAGCCAATCTCCCAGACCGCGCCATTGGAAAAATTATCATTAATCATTCTGCCATTAATAAAGGCATGACCGATATCACCGCTGTACACCAGCTGCAGACGGGCGTCTTTCAAGCTTTGCATAAAATGCTCCGGCAGCTTAATCGTATATCTTCCCTCATTAATCTGTGTTACTTCCGGCGCTATTGCTACCTGGTCAGTCTCAACCAGATAACATCCAAGAACAGGTGAAAATTCATGTCCCTTGATTTTTTTAGCTTTCGCAGACTTTTCAAATATCCCCTCCGCCGGATATGTATACACCGGGTTGGAGGCGCTGACCGTTTCCAGCTGCAGCCCATTTTCATCTTCCAAAAGCGCTTCCTGCGTAAAAATAAGCCTGTCATTACTAATAATATACATCTGATCTGCCATTTCACGGCCAACCACCAAAACATGAACTGTTATATCTTCTTTTGTCACATGGAAACAATCAATCTTCGACGTATCCTTACATTCATAATTGCAATTCATCTCGTCATTTATGACAACGCCGCCCTCAAACTGAAAAGCAGCCTGCATCCCTTCCGGCGCCATAAAAACATATGTCTTTTCCCCATTGGGCTGCAGTACCGTAACCGGCTGGGCCGTTGCAGTTATCAAATCAATACCATCCATATCAAAATGGAACGGCAGAATTGCATTTTCATCACCTGCAATACCAAAGTGAATGGTAATATCTTCATCATCCAATTGAAGCGTGATCTGCTCGTCCCTGCGATCCGGCATCTGCATATGATCCTGAAAATTATTTATGAAAACGAATCCCCGTTTTCCATCGGTTCGTACGGCATACCGTAAAGTCTCCATATCCTGCGGCTCAATTTCTGATGCCCCCTGGGGAAGAAAAGTCCCCAGCGAACACAGCCTGTCCGCAAATGCTCCCGTAAAATAATGAATACTCTTTAACCTTCTGTAGGATTCCCTTACCTGACCAAATTCTCCCAAAGCTGCCTGATAATCATAAGAAATCTTAGGCACCTGTCCTTCATTCATGAATGTCCCATGTCTGCCTAACGGATTGCTGCCTCCCTGGAACATATAATATCCAAGGAAATTACATCCTGATGCAATCTTGATATTCGCCATGGCATCCACACTCTTAAAAGGGTATTGGAAACGGTAATAATAACAGCAGGTCATACCTCCGCCCATCTCACAACAGGCATAAGGCTTTTCCTCGGGCTTATATTGCGGCTTGAAATCATTCGTGCACACGACCTCATTATTATGGAAATCCTGGTATACATATTCTTCTGTAGCAGGATGTTCTCCCTTATGGGAATAAAAAATCCATGGCCGATAAGCATATCCTCCCCACAGCGGCATCATGGAATCGGGCGCCGCAGCTCCTCCCCAGCCTGTGCAGGTATAAAATACCGGTATCAGCCCGCACTCCGCCGCAAGTTCTTTCATACGGAGCATATAGGTATCTCCCTCATCACCGCCAAATACCCACTCATTCGAAATCCCTGTTGTAATTTCCCAGGGTGCGGAAGAATGCATATATTCATTATCGATTTGAACACCGATAATCGGTCCATTGTCCTTAAAAAACAGCCCTGATGCCTCTTCCGCAATACGGGAATAAAGACGTCTGGTATAATACAGAAAACCATCGCTTACTTTTCTTACCTCAAAGGGCTTGCCATACATCCAGTCAGGAATTCCCCCATTTCTTACCTCTCCATGATCAAACGGACCCACCCGCAAAATTACATAAAGATTATGTTTCTGGCATAATTGTATAAATTTACGAAGATTCCTGCAGCCGGTAAAATCAAAAATGCCTTCTTCTTCCTCATGATGAATCCAGAAAACGTAGGTTGCAACTACGTTAATTCCGCCCATCTTCATTTTAATAAGTTCATCTTCCCATCTTGTATCCGACATACGGCTGAAATGAAATTCTCCGCTTACTCCGAAAAAGGGGGTTCCATTTTTCTGCATATAAAAGTTTGTAAATGAAATTTCCTCTCCCAGACTATTCTTCCCTTTAAATTCATTGCCCAACGGATAAATATTTTTCGGTTTTATATTCTGTAACGAAAGCTGACTTTTCATATATTTTACCCTTTCTGTTCCTTATTATATTTGCCTGCAAAATCACCATTTCCCCGGTAAACCATTACACTCTCAGCTTCGGGCGCCTCAAGGAAAGTCTCTTCCCCCGGCCTTAGACAATCAACGGTGTGAACTGTTGTTTCCATGCCTTTTATGTCCGCAAAATGAAATGAATACCCGTAAATTGAATAAGAAGGCAAATCATTTCTGCATATAACGCGGCATCCCTTTTCCTCCCAGAAAATGCAAAAGGGAGCACACTCTCTTTGTACCACCCAATATGACGGCTTGGGATTTCCATAAATATCTGTAGAACCATGAATCCGCCTGCGCAGTTTTCCTTCCCCTTCTTCTCCCATTTGTGTCCGGTAATCATTCAGACAGAAATTAATAACTCCGGCCACTTCCGGATAACTGCGGTATACATCCATTTTTTCCAGGAAAAGGCTGGTTCTTCTCTCATCCCCTCCCGGAAAAGCAGGTTCGCACAATCCGAATTCGGAAATTACAAGCGGTTTTTCAGGAAAGGCATCTGTCATTTTTTGAACCATAACAGAGGCATCGTGATCCGGCATCCACGTTCCTGTATATTCATTTATCATCTTGATATCACCATAGTTCGTTCCGTCTTTTTCTGTGTCTGCATAAAAACTGTTGCTGACATAATTTGCTGTTCTTCTCATATCAAGCTCATGAGTAAAGGAAACTGCATTTTTTATATATTGTCTGGTACCTTCATTTTGACCATCCAGTTCATTTCCAACCCCCCAGGCAATAACAGACGGATGATTTCCATGAGCCTTTACCATCTCTGCCATCTGTTCGCGGAATACCTGCCACTGCTGTAAACCTGCAGCCTGCGGCACACCGCCCCAGTAAGGTATTTCCTCCTGCACAAGCATTCCATGCCTGTCGCACCATTCCAGCACATAATCATCCTGCTGCCAGTGAAATCTTGTAAATACGCAATTGCTCTCTTTTAGACATACCAGCATTTTTTCAAGCTGTTTTGACGGCTCCGCCATGCCATAAGCGGGATCCGATCCCGGCATCCACTCTGTTCCTACAAGTCTTACCTTTTCACCGTTCAAATAAAAGCTGCTTTCCTTTGCCAAAAACTCACGGAATCCAACTATGATTCTTACCTGATCCTCTGTCAGGCCGCCTGATTTAAGGGTCACAATAAGTGTATAAAGCTCAGGCTGATCAAAATGCCAGTATTTTATAAAGGATAATTCTTTCTTCTCCGCTTCGGCATGCCCGTTTACGGCTTCCAGGCTTCCCGACGCCATACAATTTGTCTGATAATCAACTCCCTCAAATAACTGCCATTCCACCTGCAGGTTTTGATCATCGCAGCCATCAATCTCAGCAGAAAATTCCAGTTCTCCTTTTCCCTGCATCTGCCGTATCCCTTTATGTTCAATAACCGGCTTTGCTGTCACCTGAACCGAATCAATATGATGCCTGCCTGTGATAAACAGATGCGCCTCCCTTATCATTCCTCCGTCATTTGCCCAGTCAAAGCTGCGCATATAAGGAAGCATCTGCTCCGAATAGCCGCTGAACACCCTGACTCGTAAGGAATTTTCCGTTTCTTGCTTTATATAATCTGTTAATTCCACCGTAAAAGGAGTGTAGCCCGAATTCATATGCCTGGCAGCTTCCACACCGTTGCAGTAAATCACAGCATCATGATATACGGCGCCGAACCTTACCCAGATTCTTTTTTCCTTCCACTCAGCCGGTGCATATATCATATGCTCATACCATCCGGTTCCCCAAGTATCTTCACTTCCCTCTTCCACATTCCAGGTATGTACGGCGCCTGCCTCTTTTGCATTTAAAAGACAAGACTCATCAGGACCCAGTGCAAATTTCCACTTATTCAGAACAGTATCATTTCTCTTCATAATAATCTCCATTCATAGTAAGTTAACTCTGAACATTCCTCTTTTAAAAATCATACTCATCCGTATCCGTTAATCTCATCTGAACGGCGGCCGTGTATCCTTTTTCCAAATGTATTTCAGGATAGGTATAATTTCCAAGATATCCGTCTCCGCTTTTAACAATTGCGCTTGACCCATTACCCAAATCATAATAAAGCTCCGTGTTCATCGTAAGCTTAATTCCCCGAATAAAATCGGCATCTTCATCCTGTGCCGGGCAGACACGTACGGATACGGAATTACCGTCCGCTTCCACTCTGACTCTTTCTTCCCTGCCTGCAAGAACAGCTGAAGCAAAATAAATATTTTCTCTTGCTGCCAGGAAGTCGTTCGTACCATGATTTCCTGAATCCTGACCGCCATATAACACATAATTCGTTTCATCGAGGCTCCAGGGCCACTCCGGCTTCTGCCGATAGACATCCTTGCCAAATCCCCGGTATCTGTTTGCAATTCCCCCCGGACGTCCGATATGATCTTCGGGATAACCTGAAAATACGGATTCCTTATCCCAGGTAAGGCGGTCAACCGCATCATTTAGGATATAAGACACCCCTGTTTCCAAAATGTATTCTTCAGGTGGATTTTCAATTGTATATGCAGTTGTTATCAATCCTTCTCCATTAATGCAGATCCGGAACCGTACCGATATGGGATCATAACCATATTCAAACTGCCACAGATCCAGATGGCTTCCTCCCGGATAGGTTCCGGTTATTTCAATTATGGCATTTTCCTCTTCCATTCGGTACCCGACGCCGCTGCACTTCCATCCGGAAGCCTTGATTCCAAACACTCCCCGATTATCATTTTGAAATACGGAAGCCTTATAATAGGCTCCATACAAATTCAGATATGGCCCGCTCTCAATCAATTTCTGTCCATGATACATGCCGTCTGTCATCAATCCGGTTTCTTTGGAGATTTTTATGCTGAATTCTTTTCCGGTAACAGAAATATAACCGCTCTCCTCTGAAATCACCGGCTTAACCGATGCTTTTTGGGAATAGGCTTTTCTGCACATTTCTTTTCCCACTAAAAGCTCATAGGAATCTACTTTAAATCCATTTTCTTCAAAAACGGATATGAATAGCTTCTCCCCATCCTTCCAATCTCTGACAGGTAATACAATTGCCCCGCACTGCCCCGGCGCCGTATCTGATCCAAACAATTCACCGCTGTCACTGCCTGCACTCCACTGGAACCGGATGTCTTTCAGATTTGTATTGTTATATCTGTTTTGGACCCGTATGGCCATAGGCATACCAGGCAAAGGTCTGGCTATTCTTTTGTCCGGCAGCTTAACCGGGGAATAGCCTTTTTTGGTAAGCCATAATTCCGGCTTTTCTCTGTCCCATGCATCAATCAAGCCCCATTGCCCAAAAGATGACGCATATACATCACCGTCAGGACGCTGAATGTAATAATCACTCATTGCAAAAATGGCGGAACCTATAACGCCCTCTGCATTGTATAAAGCATCCCACCCTTTCTTAACAGACATTCCCCATGCATTTCTCATACCCGGATCACGGCGCAGTGTATTCAGGTCATGAGTGGCTACATGCGCATATTCATCATAGATTGCCGCATTAGGAATGATCTCATCATATTCCGGATAGTGATAGGAAGCCAGCGTAGTATGGGAATTATCCCATGTTCCGGCAGTCAGACGGGTAGGCTCTTCTTTTTCCAGGTAATCCAGCTCTGCCTGAAAGTTGATTCCCCAGTCGGATTCATTACCATACTCCCATATAATTATGGAAGGATGATTGCGATCCCGTTCGATCATTTCCGTAAACTGATTCATATACCTTGCCGTATAGGCCGGCATATTACTGGTAGGCCGGATTTTTGCATCGTTCTGGCTGTCCCAGGTTCCTCTTTGGAAATTACCTGCTGCGCATTCCTGGACAAATATCCCATATTTATCGCAAAGTTCATATAAATATGCTCTTTCCGGATAAGCGGATGATCGGAAATAGTTAATATTTGCCCATTTTGCAGCCTTTACGATATTTTCCAGCTTTTCTTTACTGAATACTTTTCCCAGAAGAGGATCATGTCCATACAATGCTGCCCCGCGCAGTTTTGTCTTTACACCATTTACATAAAGAGTATTCCCTATACGCTCTGCCTTCCGAAAGCCGACATCCATGGCATAAGTCAGCCTGCTGCCGTCCTTACCGGAAAGTTCAGCCTTTAAACGGTATAAATTGGGGTTTTCAGCATCCCATTTCAGCGGCTTTGCCACCGGTATTTCCAGAATATTTTCTGTTCCGGAAGCCTCCATTTTTAATACAGTATTCTCAGGAAATACATTATTTCCGGCCCGGTCAAGCAGGCTGACGGAAAGGACACTTTCACAGCATTCTCCCGTTCTTTCTGCAATAATCTTAATAACTGCATTCGTATATGCTTCATCAAGACGGGTATCATATATTAATCTGTTCAGATGAATTTCCGGCAAAGCCAAAAGAACCACATCATCAATGATGCCTGCATAACCGGGTACAGGATCCATTCCCGGAGCGGACGGCCAGTCAATCAACGCGTCATGGCGGTGCATACACATTACTGTCAGCCATGCATCCTCCCCCGGGGTTACCGCCGCTGTTATATCACATTCAAAAGAGGTAAAGGATCCTTCATGATCCCGTATAAATTGTCCGTTAACCCATACTTTCGCGTACTCATATACCATGCCGAATTTCAAAATAACAGTCCTGTTATTCCATTCTGCCGGAATACTAAGCTTTCTTTTATATACATATTCATAATCCCGTTTTATATCGTATCCCAATGCCATGAGTTCAGCAGGAACCTGTACCTCGTCCCACCCATCCGGATTTGTTTCATTCAGCCAGTAATTATCTCCCGGTGTTTCACAAAACTTCCACCCATCGGATAAAATACAGCAAAAGCCGTCCATGCCGCTGTCCTTTTCAGGCATCGGTGTCCAGACAGGTCTGGGCCAGTCCGCGCCCCTGGATTTTGTCCTTACCGACGGATCCCTGGGACGGGCGCTGTCGGGTTCTTTTTCGGATATTTTAATTCGACCCGTAAAGGATACGTTAACAGGCGGTTGTGCATAGTCCGATGCCGGAAGAGTAAACTGTGAGGGGTTATTCCAGATAGTTCCCTGTGCTTTATTATCCATATATTTCTCCTTATTGAATTTAATTTTTCCTGCAGACTACAACTAAATTACATATTCCTTAAAAATTGTTCATATCTGGATGAAACAAACTCCATCCCCGCTTCATTTAAATGCGTGGCATCCCCAAATGTCAAAGCATCCATATCGGCTTTGCTCAACCAATCTATACCTCCGTTTTTGCTATTATCAAAAACGGGTATATTATATTTATTGCAAATTGTGATGATTGCATTTACATATTCAGGCGCCGCCTTTGAAGCAGGTGTATCATACCCCGGGGTATAGGGTGTAATGAAACCAATTTTTTTGTCAGGATACTTTATGCGCAAACCGCTGCAGAGAACATTCAGAGCTCCTTTAAGCATTGTCTGATCCGTACTGTTATTCTCTCCAATCGGAATAAAATTGTGAATATCGTTTGTACCCGCATATACCAAAATATAGTCCGCATCATCATCCATATCCGTATATCTGGCAACAACGCTGTCTTCTTTTTTACATTGACCGTCATAAACATCACGATAAGCCAGCGATGTGCCATTCATACCATAATTTTTATGTTTCATCCCATTTCTGGCTGCAATCTTTGAAAGCCATGTCTGATTATAGGCATCTGAGAGCGTAAACCCCTGTACCATACTGTCCCCGATAGCAACCAACTTTTTTCCATATAAAATATTAAATTGTTCCATATTAATATATCCCTACTTAAAATTATGTACCGACGGATTTTGAGCCGTACAGGGGAGCCAGCATATCCATGTACGGCCTTATTTTAAGAAAAGGGACGCTGAAGCCATCAGCATCCCTTTTCTTGTTTTCCTGCCAGGAATACCTTGTTATTGCGCCTGATTTTCCGCCAGATATGCATCAATTTGAAGCTGAAGTTCATCGGCAATATCCTGTATGCCCGCGCTGTCCATTGCTGCCTTGAATTCAGCAATTGACTGATCTACATCCTGTACAAGACCATTCATAAGCGGTCCGTAATAGGTTCCGCAAGCTGCTTCTACGGCAGCACATTGTGTAGTAACATTTGCCGTATCAAAACTGAACCCATCCAGCGGATGCTCAGGTTTTACATTTGCATCAAAGTTCTCTATTAAGGCATCATAAGTATCGTCCAGCTCCGTACGGTTTTCCACATATTCTTTTCTTCTGATAGTCTGGTTTGTCCAGCCCCAGTTGCAGTTATTATCCGTAGGATAACCTGTTGCATCAAGAATTTTATACTGATCATCGCCTACAGCTTCCCAATGCTTTCCTTCAATTCCCAGAGTTGTGAGATCCTGCAGCTTAGGATTTGTATATAATTCGTTTATTACCATCATGGCTCTTTCTTTATGATTGCTGTTAATATTGATCGCCATGCCTCCATTGATATAAGGATTAAGAATTTTTCCAACACTTGCATTGGGATCTACCATAGTTACTTTCCATTCGGGATGTTCTGCATTCGCCTGCTTTCCATATAACAGGCAAGATCCCAGATTCCATACCATGCTCGCTGTTGTGCCGTTAAGAAGTCCTGTCTGTCTTTCATCCGTGGAATTTAATATATCAGAAGACCAGCTGCCGGCATCAGCCATTTCTTTTACATCTTTACAGTATTGCGTAAACTTGTCCCAATCAAGCACATAATTAATATTGGTATCAGACGGATCCTGAGTATGATATAAGAAAAATTCTCCTCCCTTGGGCGTTCCGTTAATCACATGCATGCCTTCTCCCTGGAAAAACTGCCACCAGGCGATACCCTGGCTGCCATACATACCATCTGCCGCACAGGCCAGATTAAATGCCTTATACTCGTCCCAATTGGAAACCGAAGTAATACCGTATTTCTCCAAAAGATCTCCGCGGATTGCCAGCGTATTACTTACATAATCCTTATTAAGATAAGGGACCATATAAGCTTCACCCTTAATCTTCGCCTGATTCCAGGCAACTTCAGGCAATACCTCCCATACGCCCGGCGCATAGGTTTTAATGAATTCCTCTGACAGGGGATAGAAACCGCCCATTCCTGCTGTCTGCTCATAGTGAGCCCAGCTCGATGCCGTAAAAATCAGATCAAAGGGTTCCCCCGAGGAAAACAGCAATGAATATTTGGTTTCATGTTCGCTCCAGGACAGAAAATCCACACTTATTGAACAGTTGAGCTTTTCTTCCAGAATCTTATTAACCTCGCCATATACTTCGTCAAAATCTGCGCTTCTGTCACCAATCAGATACATCTTCAAATCTACATGTTCGGAAGTATCCGCAACAACACCTTCTGCACCCCCTGTTTCATTAATACTTTCCGTGTTACCTGCGCTTTGGCTTTCCGTACTTCCTGAACCGCCGCACCCTGCAATAAGCCCGACCGTCATCATTGTTCCCAGCAGCAGTGCCAAAGCTTTTTTTAAATTTTTTTTCATAGTAATCTCCTTTATTAATATTTTATTTATATATATATATATATACCTAACCCTTAACCGCTCCAATTGTAATTCCCTGGACGAAGTATTTCTGAACCATGGGGAACGCCAGTATAATCGGTCCCGTAACGACTACGGTCAACGCCATTTTCAATGTCTGTGTCGGCAGGGACATAGCGCTCACTACCGAACTGCTGACTGAATTATTAGAAATCAGTTTCTTATAGGACTCAATATTATTTACCTGCTGATATAAGAAATACTGCAGAGGATATTTGTCTTTTGCTTTAATATAAAGCATTGCATTATACCAGTCATTCCAATAAGCAAGTGCGATAAAAAGACCAACGGTTGCCAATGCCGGTTTTATCAAAGGCATTATAACCTGAAAAAGTGTCCGTATTTCACCGCAGCCATCAATTCTGGCCGCATCAACCAGTGAATCAGGAATTGCGGATATATAGCTTTTCATAATCAGGAGATTATACACTGAAAATATAAGCGGAAGCAAAAGTGCAAAATAATTATCCTGCAGATTCAAAGTACGCGTATATAATATGTAAGTTGGAACAAGTCCCCCTGAAAACAGAGTAGTAAAATAGAAAAAGAAGGAAAAACCGTTTCTCCACTCAAAATCTTTGCGGGACAGCACATACGCGGTCATTGTCTGAACCACTAATCCTACAGTTGTTCCCACAACTGTAAGCATAATCGTTGTCGCATAAGCGCGAAAAACAACCATTGGCTCCTTAAATACCGTTTTATAAGCATCAAGAGAAAAATCCTGCGGTACCAAAGAAAATCCGTTTGCGGTAATTGCTGTTTCCGAAGAAAAAGATGCCGCCAGAATCATGACAAAAGGTATCAGACATATAAGAGCAATAAGTCCTGAGAAGGTATATGCAATGATATTTAGTATAACCACGTCTTTTCCTTTTTTCACATTTCCTATATGAGTATTCCGATCCATATTCTCTCCTCTCATTAAAACAGCGCATAGTCTTTGTCATATTTTCCGACCATTTTATTAACAATTGTTACTGTAATGAAACAAAGCACTGACTGGAACAGACCAATTGCCGCCGACATACCAAAGTCATTGCTTGAAATCAACGCCCGCATCGCCAGTGTATCTATGACATCTGTATAGTTATACAGGAGACCATTGCTTCCAACCAGGTTATAGAACATGTCAAAGTTCCCTCTGAAAATACTGCCCACACTCATTAACAGTAAGATGACCATTGTCGGCATAATCATGGGAATCGTCACCTTGAAAATACGCTGAAATACATTCGCACCATCAATCTCTGCCGCCTCATAAATGGAAGTGTCAATTCCCATAATTGCCGCCAGATACATAACCGACCCGTACCCGACTCCTTTCCACACATTAAAGAAAAGCAGGATAAATGGCCATGCTTTGGGAGTTGTGTAAAATGCGATCTTTTTTCCGCCCAATGCGGTAATCAGCCTGTTTAAAAAACCATAATCTGAACTGAAAATATTAAATGCCATAACTCCAACGATAACCCAGGAAATAAAGTATGGCAGGAACATCATGGACTGACTGAGCTTTCGGAATTTTTTACCACGGATTTCTGTTAAAAACACGGCTACAGCTACCTGGGTAAAAGTTCCTACCGCAATAAATACAATGTTATACAATACCGTATTGCGCGTTACCAAACCGGCCTGTCCTGATTTGAAAAAAAACTTGAAGTTCTCCAGCCCATTCCACGGACTGCCCCAGATCCCTCCGGCATAGTTGTATTTTTTAAATGCCATCACTATACCCGTCATTGGGTAATAAGCAAATATCAATGTATATAGCACAGCAGGAGCCAGCATGAGCAGATATATCCGATACTTGTACAATTTTTTTTGAAATACTTTAAACCCATTCTTTTTGTTCATTTACAATCCCCCTCTTTTTGAAAAAAATATCCATTTTTTCATTCTCCTGATTGTTTAAATCACTTACTATGTTGAGTTTTGTCATGTTTGTTTTGTTCTTTATTTATATTATAAACAAATTCACCATTGCATAAAATATCCCAAACTATTTATTAATGGATTATATTCCACTATAGTTATAATTTAGTAAGCCTAAAAAACGGCTGCGCACAATACCGTACGCAGCCTTAATGTGTTATATATTTCCGTTCAGTCTGCCATAGACCCTACACATCATGTGACTTGGCTCTAATTGAACCGCTTTATCCAAATACTCTTTTGCTTTTTCATAATTTCTCAGTCCGATATTTCCCAAAGCAATAAGGTAGTAACAATGTACACGATTCCTTAAAGTATAGTCATCTTCAAAAATCAGGAAATCAGGCAGCGATACGGCAAAATATTCTATTTTTACGTTATCTTCCAGATGTCTTTCCCCAAAGTCAATCAACCTGTAAAATCTGGATTTTGCCTGTGACATTTTTCCAAGCTTCCTGTAAGCCAGCCCCTGGTAAAGGATCATATCTGCAGGCTGGTCATTATAATACATCGCCCCTGCCGGTTCATCGGTTCCTGTTGTAGCCTGCTCGAAGCATTTCTGAGCTTCCTCTTTTTTGCCCTGTGCTTCCAATGCCAGTCCAAGATTGTAATATATATGGTTATCCTTTGTCCCTTCCAGCTTACCTTCTCCTAAGTTTTCGGGATATACCAACGCCTGTCTCAACAGGCTTTCTGCATTCTCAAACCGTTCTTCGACCAGGGCTTTTCCGGCCATTTGCAGAAGCGCTAATGTATACTGCGTTGTTATCTTTCCTTCACCGCCTTCCCATGGATGAAAACGGTGTCCCATGATACATTTATACGCCTCTTCATAGTTTCCTGTCATATTTACTAATGTAATATATTCTATATACAGATCGTCTCTTCCTGTTATCAATTCCTTGTGCTTCTCATAATTGTCCAGCCGTTCTTCGAAACTCATAGCCAGCTTTTTATAAAGCTGATCCAGTTCCAGGAAAATTCTCACATCCTTTGTATTCAGGGAAAAAGCTTTTTCCATTTCCTGTTTCGCCAACGCAGGATTTCCTGCCTTATTATAATATGCCAGAGCCAGATTCCTATGTGCCGTAGGGAAATCAGACGCCTTCCGGGCTGTTATTTTCCAAAGCTCCACTGCCTTTTCCCACTGCTGCTTATCATAAAACAAGTTACCCAGATAATACGCAGCCATTATTCCAAAGCCGCTTTCCACAGCAAAATTCAGGACAGCGATATCCTCCAGCTTGTTTGGGAAACAGTAATCCGGACAGCACGCTTCCGCTTCCTTCAATACCACTTCCACATTTTCATTTAACATATTTTTATAATAAGCTTCATAGTACTTGAGCATCGGATATTCTGAACTGCATTTTTGCAGAACCTCCACTGCCTCCTGATATGCACCGAACTCAGCATAATCCCTGGCCGTCATAAGATAATTTTCTCTGAATCCACGCATTTTTTTATTAAGAGTATCCTGTAAATCTTTATTATTGTTATTTAGAATAATAATTTCATTACCTGAAACAAAATCAAAGGGATCAAATTCCATATTCGCCCTGGCACAAATGCATGCTTCCTCTGTTCTTGATAGGTTGCGTAAAAGGTATACCTTCAAGCCTCTGGCTTTCACATTATGGGCATTTTTAACAAGAGCCTTATCAATATGCTCCAGAGCCTTTTCCCATCTTTTTTCCCTGGCATCAATGGCCGCCAGATAGTAAAATGACATTTCCTGTTGTTCATTGCTCCATGCAGCCTTAAAGAAAGCATCATAGCTCTCGTCAAAACGTCTTTGATAAAATAACACCACTCCCAGCAGATAATAGCTTTCACTGTTATAAGGATTCGGGTTTCTCTCAATTAACCGTTCCAAAGCCTTTCTGAAACAGCTTTCTGCCTTTTCAAATAATCCCCTTCTCATCAACAGCATGCCATATGCATTATTAATCCGGATATCACCGGGATCTCTTTTTAATCCTTCCAGATAATATGGATCAGGTAAATAGGTGGCATGCCTGTACTGTTCAATATGCTGCCCCGTCAGGTAAAGCTCCTCGTTCGTCATAATAGCTTCCGGTTCTTTCGCTGCCTTGGCCGGTTCAGGGATACTTGGGATTTCCTCCGGCTCCGGCTGATACTCTACCAGACATTTTCCATCAGCATAAACAGCCAGGTGAAGCTCCTCTTCCTTTACATTCGGTATATCAATACTCTTTTTATAAATATCCACAGGGGACAGTAAAACTGTTTCATCCAGAAGCTTTTCGTCATTTACGGTTAACAGTATGTTTGCATTCTCATAAACGCAGGTCGCATATACTGCCACATTTGCGGTTTTTCCTTCATATGACAGATTTACCGCAGCCTCAGTTGTTGCGTTTTTCACCTGTCCCACAGCTTTATACGGCATAAAATACTGCTTAAAGATCTTTTCTTCGAAAGGCTTCAGCCAGGTAAAATCGGGTTGATTGTCCGTGTATACACCTGTCATCAGCTCAACATACGGGCCGTCTTCATCCGTAAGATTTCTGTCCCATGCCTTTCCAAAATCACCGCAGCCCCAGGTCCACTGCTTTTTCCCCGGAGAAATATGATGATCTGCCACATGTAAGATCCCTGCATCCCTGCCATAATCAAATCCGCCGACAAAATCGTACTTGGATTTCTCCGCCATATAAGAAGTCGGAACCGGAATATTTTTATAGCGTGAAATATCAACGCCGTCACTGTAATCTTTTTTGTAATATACACCTGTCGCAATCGGGAATCTTGAAACATCCCTTTTTCCATGATCCATGACGGCATGGACATCAGGAGGGAAGATTGACTGAGTATTGTCATTCACCGGAATTGCCGGATTTGCCCACCATAAAAAGGTCTGCGGAACATTTGTCCTGTTATAAAGCTGGCCTGTGATTTCTATGTATGCTTTCCCCGGATACAAAGTTATCTTTGCAATCCCTTTCGTACCATACATTTGATCCACATCATGAACCAGTACGGATTTACTGCCGTCATCATTCTCAGCTATTACATAATCCACAGGCAAAAACGTTGTCGGCCTGTGATGCTGGGGCCAGTTAAACTCTATCCCACCGGAGATCCATGGACCGGTCAGCCCTACAAGTGCAGGCTTTATTACATGATTATAATAAACAAAATCATAATCGTTGGTTTTGTCATAAGCCCTCTGTATTCTTCCCCCGAGTTCTGGAAGAATCATTACTTTCAGATATTCATTTTCCAGATAAACAGCAGTATATTCCTTGTCTGTCTTCTCATCACTGATCTTCTCAACTGTGGGATATGGATAAACTTTTCCGCTGCTTCCCTGATACACTCTCTTATCCAGGAAAATAGGATTTTTTTCAGCTTCTCCTATCTCATAGGTTGGAATTTTTGTTTTTTCTACCCATACATAAGTTTCGTTCATTTTTACCTCCTGATTTTAGTTTATTTTTATCAATACAGACACCTATTGATTTCATTTCTACAATCAGTATAAGTAATCTGACTTCAAACGAAAATACCACATCCAATCATTTAATGGATTATATTCTTCTTTTTTAATTTTATCGTACCACCTCATCCGCGTTAGCGAATTTTAATAAAAAAGCCGATGGAGTTAACCATCAGCTTATAGTACTTATTCCTTATAATGATAATAATCGCCATACTTATATTCCTTGGGGGATATCCCGACTACTTTTTTGAATATCCTTGAGAAATAGTATTGATCTTTGTATCCCAGGCGCTGTGCCACCTCGTATATATAAAAATCCGTCACCTTCAGCAATTTACAGGCTTCCCTCATTTTTAAACTGATATAAAAATCCATTGGGGCATGCTGTGTATGTTTTTTGAAAATAGCATTCAGATAACTCTTTGATAAATCAAAATCTTCAACAAGCTGTTCCAGAGTAAGATTCTCATTCAAATGCGACTGCATATACCGGATTACATTCGTAACATGTTTATTTTGTTCGATTGAAGCATTGCGTTTTTCCCGATCATAAGTTTCAGCCAGAATAAGAGCAAGCACCTGGGAAATATAAATAAAGTTTCCAAGCGTGAAGCTGCCTTCCAAAACCCGGAACAGGAGTTCAAAAAGAAACAGCATTCGGTTTGTTGCGTGTATCGATGTAAACTTCACTATTTTACAATCTTCAACTGGATAATATTTTATATCCTCACCCTTAAGATGTACCCATAAAATACTCCAGGGATCATCGTCACAAGCATAATAACAATGACTGCGGAACCGGGGAATGCAAAAAGCCTCATCTGTCTTCAGTACATATTTCCTGCCTTCTACATAAATGATTCCTTTGCCTTCGGTACAGTATATAAAAATATACTCTTCTATTCCTTCCCTTCTTTCTCTATAATGGTGAGCCGCCTTGGGGAAAAAACCAACATCAGTCAAATACAGCCGCTTAACCAATGGATGCTTTACATAATCGGAAAAGGTCTCTGTGGGAAGCACCACCATTTTCTCCCCTTTAAACCCATCCCTTTTCTTATCTTCTCTCCGTTCCTGCTCTAATGCTTCAATCAACTCTTCTTCCGTCTGCATACTCTCACATTCTTTCCTATATAAACATTCACTGATATAATGATTTTACAATGAATAACTATATGGAACAAGTAAATTTGCAGATTTTTTGGCTCATTTATGTCCTTTATTCTTCCATGTCAATAGCATTCCTGTAAATTCCGGGAAAGGAATCCGCAATCCATTGGCAAGAATTTTTGACCGATTAACAGGGTCCACATATTGAAATTCAGGCCGGTCTGGGAAAGCATAATATAGACGCGTACCAATGGCTCTCCACACTACCTGGGAATGGCTGAAATGATATGGTAAGTATAGCTTTTTTGCTATTGTTTATAGAATAATTGTCCTTGCCAAATCCCTCTGATTTTCCTATCATTAAGGTAAATAAGAAGGGGGGACAGAAACATGGAAACTTATTTAAAGCAACAGCAGCGTCACGAATTTTTTGGTTTTGACTGGTCTTTTTACTTCGGGGATTTACGCATCATTGATGCGGAGAAGAACAGCCAGGTTTTCCGTCCGGTCACATTACCGCATGACTGGCTTATGGATTACGAGGCATCCGGCCCGGATCCCAAAAGCGGCGCTATGAACTGGAAATATGGGATTGGTATATACCGTAAGGAATTTATCCTGGACAGATCCAACGAAGGGCGCATTATCCGGCTTTTGTTTGACGGGGTATATCAGGATGCCTCCGTATACTTAAACGGCAGGGAACTCGGACATAATTTTTATGGTTACATTCCTTTTGAGTTCAATATTACACAGGCGGTTCGATTCGGAGAGCCTAATGTCCTGATTGTACGTGTGGATAATTCCCGTCAGCCCAATACCAGATGGTATTCAGGAAGCGGAATAACCAGAGATGTCTGGCTCTCTTCTCTTGCCCCTGTACATGTAGCTACGAACGGCACTTATATTGTAACAGATTCTCTTGATAACGGGACTGCACGACTGACAGTTACAACAGAACTGGAAAATGACTCGGCTGCTGACTGCGAAATTATTGCAACCAACCGTATATATGGGCCGGACGGACTTCTAGTCGCTTCACTCCCTGAACACATTGGTCTTGGGGCCTCAGGATGTGTTCTGCTTAAACAGACTCTGGCTTTGAAAAATGCCGCCCTTTGGAGCCCGGAGCATCCCCATATGCACCGCATGGTAACGGAAATCACAAAGAATGGCCAGATAACCGACCGTTACGAAACCCCGTTCGGAATCCGAACCATATATTTTGATGCGGACAGAGGGTTTCTTATTAACGGCGGACATGTAAAAATCCACGGAATGGCCATTCATAATGATGCCGGACAGCTGGGGGCTGCCGTTCCAGTCAAGGTCTGGAAGAGACGTTTTGAAAAACTGAAGGATATGGGCTGCAACGCTGTCCGTACCGCGCATAATCCGGCAGATCCCCTGATTATGGATTTGATGGATACTATGGGACTTCTCTGTATGGACGAATTTTTTGATGAATGGACGATCTGCAAGTGGAGCAAGTCCAGAGGTAACAAAGAAGTGCCTCCTCATGGTTATGCCGAATATTTTCATGAACTTCATGAAAAGGATATGGAAACCATTATCCGCCGTGATCGTAATCATCCCTGCGTCATCCTGTGGAGCGCCGGTAACGAATGCGAAGAGGTTCATACGGTGGATGGCTGGGAAGTCATGAAGGAGATGCGGGATATCATACACAGGCTGGATCCTACAAGGCCGGTCACAGAAGGAACCAACATGCTGGCGCATAACAGCAAGTATACTTATGAAAAATTTATGGATTATCAGGATGTGCGCGGCTTTAACTGGGTAAATATCTGGAACGATCGTGCGGAGCTTTTCTACGAACCAGATAAAATCCGCCATCCGGACTGTCCTATGGTTATCACGGAATGCGGAGGAATCACCGGAAGTCGGGGCAATTATCCGCTTCCCAAACGGCGTTCCGGCAATGAGGGACCTTTTCGCGGCGTTCCCTATTATTCCTGGCCTGTTGCTGCGAGCAAACACATGCGTTTTATTGAAACAAGAGATTATATCAGCGGCGTATTTTACTGGACAGGCGTGGATTATATGGGGGAAGCCTCCTATCCATACCGTTCCGGTGAGAATAACCCCGTAGATTTGGCAGGATTTATAAGAGACAGCTGGTATTTCTACCGTTCCATGTGGCTACGTGACGAACCTACGGTTCATCTGCTTCCCCATTGGAATATGGATGTAGAGAAAGGGACGATTATCCCCGTCATCTGCTACACCTCCTGCCCTTCTGCCAGTCTTTTCCTTAACGGAAAAAGCTATGGTGAAAAAGCCTGTCTCTATCCCGCAGATGGTATCGATGAATGGCCGAATTTCGACCTGACCAAACCCTTTGCCAATACGGATGACCTTTTCTTAACTTGGGACGTCCCTTATGAACCGGGAGAGCTTGTTGTGATCGGGTACGATCGCCAAGGGCAGGAATTAACCCGCCATACAGTCTCAACCTTTGGAGAGGCGGAAAGACTTCGGCTGTTAGCCGACAGCGAATGCATCGCCGCCGACGGAAGGGATATTGCCCATATTGAAATTTCCCTTGAAGATGCTGACGGAAACCTGGTAATGACTGCCTCAAACAAGCTCACTGTTACCGTAAACGGTCCGGGTCATCTGCTCATCCTTGAAAACGGGAATAGCCTCGATCATACTCCGGGACGCTGCGGGACAAGAAACGCGCATTATGGAAAGCTTCTTGCCATTGTCCAGGCTGATCGGAATGAAGCCGGAACCATCCATGTGGAGGTAAGCGGGGAAGGCTTTGCCTCGCAGACGGTAGATATCAAAACGGTATAAAGTTATTTGATTTAAAAGTATATCATTAATCAAACTATGCAAAGAAAGCCTTACAGCCTGTGTATAAGATTGTTCTTACTGAAGCAGTTTGACAACAAGGAACTGCCATGAAATATACAATCCAATTAGAAGGGGCCTGCCAAAAGATACGGCAGGCCCTAAGTGCTGTTATTTTAAAAATGCAGTTCACCCATGACAGGAATAATTCTTTTTCCATTCAAAAGCAGGCTTTTCCATTGGACATCCTCCCTTTCTTCACCTAACCCTTCACGGCCCCAATAGTCATACCCTTCACAAAATAGCGCTGCACGAAAGGATATAACAGAACGATAGGTCCGGTTGCTATGACTGTCATTGCCATCTTCATACTCTCAAGAGGAATCGTTGTGATTGGGATTCCTGATTTCTCAGCCACTATTTTCATGGCTTCCGCGCTTCCCAGCATCCTCTGCAGATAGTACTGCAGGGTAAACATGTTATCGTTTGTAACATACAGCATACAGTTATACCATTCATTCCAATAACTCAATGCCGAGAACAGAGAAAGTGTCGCTATCAGCGGTTTGGAAAGCGGTACGATGAGTCTGATATAGATGGTAAAATCATTGGCACCGTCAATCTTTGCCGATTCTGAAATAGAAGCCGGGATTCCGGCCATAAAGGACTTAGCAATAATCATATTCCACACGGAAAACAGTAATGGCAGTACCAGTGCATGATAATTATTCTTAAAATTCAGGTAGCGCAGGCAAAGCATATATGTAGGAACCAATCCACCATTGAACAGTGTCGTAAAGAAAAAGAAAAAGGCAAACTTGTTTCTTACCGGGAAATCCTGTCTGGAAAGTACATAACCGGTCATCGTGGAAATCAGCACGGATAAAAAAGTTCCAACTACCGTAATCCCAATTGTGGTGCCATAGGCTTTCAAAATCTGTTCTGGATTTTTAATACACAGTGCATAGCTTTCCAGGCTAAATTCACCAGTGGGAAACAAGGGATATCCATTCCTTATCAGGGAGGTCTCCGGAGTAAATGAAGCTACAATAATCAGATAAAACGGTATCACACAGGCAAGGGCAAAAATTCCGATAAGAAGATACGAAACAATATTAATGCATATAACATCGGCACCCGGATGTCTTTTGTCTGCGGCTTTAATAGAATTATTTTTCATAATTATTCCTCCTTAATACAGGGCATAATCCGGGTTTGCTTTTTTAACCAGTGCGTTTGCACACATAATGGTTATAAAACAGAGAACAGACTGATACAGGCCTGCGGCTGCTGAAACACCAATATCTCCGGTTGAAATCAGCAGACGGAATACATAGGTATCAATAACATCCGTGACCGGTTCCAACAGTGCGCTGGATTTAACAGTCTGATAAAACAATCCGAAGTCTCCGCGGAAGATGTTTCCGATTGCCAGCAATACAAGTGTCATCATGGTAGGCACCAGAGACGGTATGGTCAGATACCGAATTTTCTGCCACGCATTTGCCCCGTCCAGAGAAGCTGCTTCAAACATTTCCTGATCCATCGATGTAATTGCCGCCAGGTAAACTACTGAACCATAGCCTGTCTGCTTCCACATCTTCAGGAAGATTAGAACGAAAGGCCAAGCCGCCGGTGTATTATACAGATCGAATCTGCTTCCGCCCAGCGCTGAAATGACATTGTTTGCAACACCGCGTTCATAACTGAATATATTATAAACAATTGCTCCCGCGACTACCCAGCTTATAAAGTAAGGAAGGAACATAAAAGATTGGGAAACCTTTTTAAAATATTTATTCCGGATTTCATTCAGAAGTATTGCGCTGCCCATCTCCAGAACTACGCCCAGAGAAATAAACACAATATTGTAAAGAATGGTATTTCTGGTTACCGACCATAATTTACCTGATATCATCAGCGCTTTAAAATTACTCAGACCACTCCAGGGTGAAAAATAAATTCCGCCGTTATAATTGTATTTTTTAAATGCCAGCACTATGCCTGTCATGGGAACATAGGAAAAAATCACGACATATATCACCGCAGGCAGCAGCATAAGAAACAGCATCCAATGCTTTTTAATTAATTTGTGAAGCGGCATTTTTGCCGGTTTAACCTTATAATTCTGCTTCATCTTTTTTCCTCCAGCCTTTTGGAAGAAAAATGGCGGGTGTACCGCCATTTTTCCACTTTGCTTTATTGAGTTGCAAGCCATGCTTCATACTGCTTCGTCAGCTCTTCTTCCACTTTGTCAATTCCGGATGACTCGAGCTTTTTATTCATTTCTGCAAGAGAAGCGTCTACATCTTCAACCAGTCCAAGCTGGAGTGACGGTATATAATCATTCAGTACCGTTTTACAGGCAGAAGCATAATCAGATACCGGCGTATCGTCAAACACAAAAGAAATTGTAGGATTGGAAACAATCCTGGGCTCCCATGAATCATACATTTCCTTTTCACGGGGAATCTGTCCTGCTTCCTCATAAAGTCCGTTATTTACGCCCCAGGACAGGGAAATACTATTATTTACATAATTTTCAGCGGCATCTCCCTTGGTAAAGCTGAATCCTTCCAGCGTATAATGCTCTCCTTCAATTCCCAATGTAATCAGTCTGTTCACGTATGTATCCATTTTCAGAATATCGAGCACCATCGCAGTACGGATCGGATCCTTTGACGCAGCTGCAATTGCCATATCGGAATTGTTATATTCCTCACATTGTACAAGGTTGTCAGTTGTAAGATCATATGCCGTACACTGTACACCTTCTGTTTTCTCCGCCGTTTTCATAAAGGTAAATACGGAGCCGTTCCATGCGATGGAAGCGCCCTGAAGTGCGCCGAATGCATCATCATCCGTAATCGTATTAGACAAAGCACTGCGGGACCAGCAGCCCGCATCTGCAAGAGTCTTCATATCATCCGCAAACTTTTTGAACGCTTCCGTATTCCATGCAAGCTGAATATCTTCGATAGCAGGTTTTTCTCCCTCTTTATAGGAATACATATATTTCAGATAGTCGCCTTCATACATGTAGAAGGTATTGTACATCTGACGGTACACATCCCAAAGCTCACTGTTATTGGTTGCGGAAGCCTGGGCCAAAATACCGGACTCAGGTGTTTCTTTTTCCGCAACGGTAAGCATGAAGTTCATATAATCGTCCCAGTTTTCAAGCTTATCAATCCCATGCTTGTCCGCAATATCCTGGCGGATTGCAACGATCTTATTCTGCGGCTTTTCCTGATTGCAGGGCATTGCCACAATCTTCCCGTTAACCGTCGCTTCTGAATAGCTCTTTTCCGCCTGATATTTATCCGTAAGCGGCATGTTTTCTTTTACAAAATCCCTGTCATATGTATAGAAGGAACCCTTCGCATTTTCTACATACATATAACACCAGGGAGCCGTATAAATCATATCAATTTGTTCACCGCCTGCCAATACCAGGGAATACATGGTCGGATAATCCGCCCAGCCCATAATTTCCACATTCAGAGTCGTATTAAACGGAGCCAGATATTCATTGATTTGTTCAAGGACTTTGTCCCAGTCATTTGGGGTATCACCGATCAGGTATAAATTTACGGTATAGGGCTTGCTGAAATCCACATTCGGATACATTTCAGGAGTTGCCTTCACATCTCCATCCTGTAATGTTGCAGGAAGAGATGCCAGAAGCTCCTCCGCAGGCGCTGCACCGCCATCGTCAGAAGCTGCCGTATTACCGGCCGCCGCTTCCGTTGCTTTGCCGCTCTGGCCGCTGTCGGCGGAGCCGCATCCTGCAAGCAGGGAAAGGGAAAGAACTGCAGTCAATACACTTGCTACCAATTTCTTCATTTACTATACCTCCCGTTTTTTTGCGTCATCTCTAGTTATGTTTTTTCTTATGCATAAAGTGCATAGATTACATAAAGAGATAATCTATATGCAGTTAGTATAGCATTTACCCCTCCCCCGTCTCATCTCTTTTTTTGCTCGATTATATAGAAAAATTGCTAAAATATCAGAGATTTATTTTCTTTATTTGTTCTGCATAATATTGAACTAATTCGAACTTGGTACCCGGCATCAGTCTGTGGTCAGGGCAGGGTATAAAACCTCCCAGGCTGACAAGATGCTTCATTCTTTCAATCTCCGCGTCCACAGCCGCTTTATCCTTGCGCAGCGCCGTTTTATCCATTCCGCCTACGCCAAGCATCCCCTTTCCAAACGTATTCCGGGCTTTTTCAAACTGATCTCCCCATATTCCCACTTCAATTGGGAACATGGTATTGACGCCATTTTCAAACCATATGGGAAGAAGGCTTTCCACTACCCCATCACAATCAAGAGATATTATATCAATACCATATTTACGGCAGAGAGCCGTCCTTTTTTTATAATGCTTTGCACATAACCCCTCAAAAAGAGCCGGTGCTATAAGCGGGCCGTTTTTAAAACAGATATCCTCCCAGAAATGGGCAAAATCAAATTTTGCACCGGTTCCTAAAACCGCTTCCACACATTTATACTGCATATCCGCATAGGTATCCACAATATCCGCAAAAAGCTCCTCATCCTCGTCATAAATAAGGTAACTCATACCTACAACTGAGGTCATATTGCGGATATCTCCCAGGACACTTCCTATCTCCAACCCAACCGGCCTGTCCGGTAGCCTTGTTTCATTAAAATGTTTATAAAATTCGAAATCGATGCGTTCAGGCATATACTGCATTTTAGGTTTATAGATCGTTTCAAAAGCTTCCCTGTCCTTCAGCTGATAATCATCCTCCGAAGGGATAGAATCAATACCGGGTTTGATTCGCTCAATCAGGCCGACACGATTTTGAACACGTTGGGAACCATCCGGAAGATTCTCCAATATTTTAAATTCAAATTCAGGATAAAGCCCCCTCTGCATCCCTTCCTTGGTAGCCCAGTTAAAATCCCAGCCAATCCGTTTGTCCAGTTCTCTATCCTTATCGGAGCCATCATAGTTTTTCTCTGCCAATTCCCTGGGGATTTTTTTCTGATCAGCCCATTCCTCCAAAAGTTCCTGCCAGTAGCCGAAGTGCACAGCCGGAAGCCGGTCTGCCGGCTTATAATGTAAAATATTCATTGCACGTTCTCTGTTTGTCATAGCTTCAACCTCCCACTTTTATTCTACGGCAAATTCCACTTTTTCCGTCAGACCATCTTCTGTAGTAAAGGTAATCCGTACCTCACCTTTTTCCTCAGGCATGACTGCTGCAAGAAGAAGGCCATTGAACATTCTCCTGACAGGACTGGAATACAAGGTAAGATCCAAAAGATCCCCGGCATCCATCCCCACAAGATGAGCGGGGCCTTCGATCTTACAGGATATAGCCGGGCATGCATCCGGCACAAAACGCCCTTTACTGTCCCTTGCGGAAAGCTCAATTTGTACCAGGCTGTCTGCTGTAATTTTACCATTAACCAGATCCGCTTCCAGCTCCGTCATCATACCCGTGGTCTGCACCTCATCCACCGCCGCCAGTTCTCCGTTTTTATACCCTTCCGCCCGAAGCACTCCCGGTTCATAGGCCACATCCCAGACAAGATGAAGATCGTTTGTCGTAACATATGTATGAAAGCCCTCATTCCATACACGCACCGCACCGTATCTCGGGCATTGATACCCGCGGCTGCCTACATAGCGGCCATTGATATAAAGTTTTACTTCTTCACAGTTTGTGTAGCAGATTACCTGCTTATAAGTCCCCTCCTGACCTGCAAAATTCCACTGGGGTGCCAGATGAAGCGTAACAGACTTTGTATTCCAAATAGAACGGAAATAATAAAAAGTATCCTTTTTAAACCCGGCCGTATCGAGAGGGCCGGATGCGGCGCCGCGTCCGGGCCATCTGGTTTCTCCCAGATAATCGATTCCCGTCCAGAGGTAATCGCCGGAAACAAAATCATGGCTGGCTGTGTAGCGCCAAAGCGCTTCATGATGCATGGAAGCGTTCACATAATCCCCGAACCTTCCCTCCCCGGAATAATCCCCTCTTACACCCCCTGCGGAAGGATTTTCCGTTCCTATCATGCAGCGCCCGGGATATTCCCGGCGATCCTCCTCGTAAAAGGTTTCCGCCCGCTCTCTCCATCTTCCCACATAGTTATAGCCCACTACATCCAGCGCATTTTCAAACTCCCGGAGAGTCCTGATCGGTTCCACGGCCGCAATGTTATCACAGGCAGACGTAACCATCCGGCTGGAATCCTCCTCATGGCACACATCCTGCAGTGCTTTAAGGATTTTCACTCCGTCCACAGATGATTGTTCGGGTATTTCATTGCCGATACTCCATATAATTACGGAAGGATGGTTATAATCACGCCGGATCATTGCGGTCAGGTCTTCCACTGCATGTTCCATAAAAAACATGCTTGATCCATAAGCCAGATCTTCTGAATAATAATTATCCGTCTTATTTTTAGCAAGCATCCATTCATCGAAAGCCTCATCCATAACCAGAAAACCCATTTCGTCGCACAAATCCAGCAGTACGGGCACAGGCGGATTATGAGAACACCGGATTCCATTGCAGCCCATATCCCTGAGAGCCTTCAGCCGCCTTTCCCAGCTTTCCCTGTAGCCCACCGCGCCTGTCAGACCGCAGTCATGATGAACGCACATGCCTTTAATCTTCACACTTTTCCCATTCAGCAAAAACCCTTTGTCCGCATCAAATACAGCCGTCCGAATTCCCGTCTTACAGCTGTACAAATCCATCTCCCTGCCATCTGCGATAATAGTGCTTACCAACGTATACAGATATGGTGTCTCATCCGTCCATAAGCATGGGGCTTCAACAGAAGGACGTACCATACAGTCACTGGTTTCCCCAGGCTCAAGATGAAGAGAAATTCCCGATGCGGAAACAAGCTTTCCTTCCTGGTCATACAGCTTATGCAAAACTCCCACATTTTCTGCACAGCATCCGTCATTGACAATCCGTGCACGAATCTGCATCAGCGCCATATCCTGCTTTTCATAAATACCGTTTGTGGCGCAACGGACTCCAAAATGATCAAAATGTATTTCGCTGGTACGTACCAGATAAACATCCCTGTAAATTCCGCAGCCGCTGTACCAACGGGAATTAGGCACCAGCTCGTTTTTTACACGCACAGCGGCCAGATTCTCCCCCTCCCTGACAAGCTCCGTTACATCCACATAAAATGAGGTATACCCATAGCCGTGTCCGCCGGCTTCTTTTCCATTGACATAGACAGTGGAATCCATATAGATTCCCTCAAAATAAAGATAGATCCTTTCCTTTTCCTCAAGATTATTCAGCGTGAAATATTTCCGGTACCAGCCAATGCCGGATTTCCCATAGCCACCGCCACCGCCCGTTTTTTCCTTTTCATCCGGTTCATAATCGTTGCTCCAGTCATGGGGCAGATTCAGCTTCCTGAAGCTGCTCTCATCCGCTTCCCATTGAGAAAATAATTCGTTATCCTCCAGAATAAAATACCAGTCCTTATTGATTTGTACATTCTTTCGCATAATGACACCCCTTCCGACCTTACGGTCTTTTACTAATACACTCAAATTTGGCACCTGCGAAATTTGAGTAATACGTATTTTCAGCGTTCCGATTTCTCCCAAAGAAGCAACCGTACGCCGTATCATGAATATATTCTACCATTATCAGCCTATAAATAATTATGAATAATTGCCCACAAATCCATGAAAGTTGCTTTTGGTCAATATTTAAACTAACATCCACATTCTGAAATTAACATCCACTTTGCGTAAAGAAAACTTCAAAAAGTGGATGCTTTTTTCCCTCAATGAGTGTAAAATTAAGATAGAACCGTTAAAAACAGCTAAAAAAGGGTATGCTACCGCTTGAGTCGGTTTCAC